>Ga0265295_1000002_pt1 | contig 645922 bp, 511 predicted proteins | sample Munlansysbiofilm_FD_192503 | JGI IMG/M metagenome (GOLD analysis project Ga0265295, IMG submission 192503) | Leachate microbial communities from a municipal landfill in Southern Ontario, Canada - Methane capture system biofilm | ecosystem: Engineered > Solid waste > Landfill > Unclassified ... | reverse complement strand
CATAACGTCATGTGGGAAAGTAGGCCGCTGCCAACATCTTTTAAAGCTCCCCGCTGCTACTCGCGCGGGGAGCTTTGTGATTTTACCCCAAAGCTATTTCCTCGCTCTGCTGTCCTTATCCGTAAAGTGCTTGCAGCGCTAACGGCTAAGGCAACGTCATGTGGGAAAGTAGGCCGCTGCCAACATCTTTTAAGAAGCCCTTCGCTGCTAAAGCGCGAAGGGCTTTTTGTCGTTCTGGGGCAAGGTTTTCCTTCCTTCCTTCCTTCCTTCCTTCCTATTTCCTATGCTCTTCATTTGGGCCGCTTCCGGCGGACAGGGCTTCGTGTTGCTCGTGTATTTTGGCTTGTCGCTCGATTGAACGGCATGTGCCCTGCGGGCATGGCGGCATTTCTTTTTATGTTGATTTGGCCGCCTCCGGCAGGGGCAGATGGGGGCCTGTTAGGGGCTGCCGCCCCTCCGAGGCCCCCTCTGCACTCCCCCCGGACGACCCCGCTGGGCTTGTCGTATATCCCCACTCCCACGGGTTGGCCCTAAGGGGCTTTCCATATTCCACTATTCACCGAGGGCTGCGCGGCCTCTGCTGCGGGAGCTTCCTCGCTGCGCTCGGCGATCTCCCTGCGCGCCGCGCAATGCCAGCGCACGCCTTCGCGTTGAATGTGGGCCTGAGAGGACGTCTTATTCTGCCGAGTACCTGTATACTGATGGAGTATTGCTGTGATTATTCCATTTGTTCAGAGCAGGCAGGTTCCTCCTGATTTCCGAATCTTCCATTTGGACCGCCTGCGCGGCGGGCGACGTAGTGTGGGCTGCAGGTTGGCGCTCTGAAGAAAATAAAGCAGGGCTTGTCCTTTGAGAGTGAGCTTCTGTGCCCTGCGGGCACGAGGGCTTTTCTTTTTATGCTGTTTTGGCCGCCTGCGCGGCGGGCGGCAGAGGGGGCCTGTTTGGGGCTGCGCCCCTCCGAGGCCCCCTCTGCACTCCCCCCGGACGACCCCGCTGGGGCTTTCGTATATCCCCACTCCCACGGGTTGGCCCTAAGGGGCTTTCCATATTCCACCATTCCCCGAGGGCTGCACGGCTTCGGCTCCGGGAGCTTCCTCGCTGCGCTCGGCGATCTCCCTGCGCGCCGCGCAATGCCAGCGCACGCCTTCGCGTTGAATGTGGGCCGGAGAGGACGTCTTATTCTGCCGAGTGCACTGTATACTGATGGAAGATAGCTGTAATTATTTCATTCAGCGCAGCCTGATTCCGCTCTATTTCCAATGTCTTGCACTTGGGCCGCCTCCGGCGGGGGCAGATGGGGGCCTGTTAGGGGCTGCCGCCCCTCCGAGGCCCCCTCTGCACTCCCCCCTGACGACCCTGCTGGGGCTTGTCGTATATCCCCACTCCCAGGGTTGGCCCTAAGGGGCTTTCCATATTCCACCATTCACTGAGGGCTGCGCGGCTTCGGCTCCGGGAGCTTCCTCGCTGCGCTCGGCGATCTCCCTGCGCGCCGCGCAATGCCAGCGACGGATCATTCAAGGAACACAGCAACATGCTATCACCTGGGCTATTAGTCAGCCGTAGTGTGCCCAATGTGTACCTGATGGGGGTCATAGCTGTCCGCAGGACATAACAAACACCTCTCAAAGGACAAGCCTGCTTTTAACCCGCCCAGAGTACTGCCCGCGTACGCTCTCCCGCGCAGGCGCCCCAACCGACAGTAAAAGTTAAGCTTCCGTGCCCGCATGGCACAGAACCTGCCACTCAAAGTGCATGCTTTGTATGCTTGTGGTTTGACAACACACTCTTGAAGTTCGCCTTGTGATTGCGTTAACGGCGCTCATATTCAGAGTTTATTAGAGGGGCGTCCTGCGGAGTTCAAAAGGCGCTGCCTAAGAAAAGACGTGACAGCGCCTATTGCGTAGCAACAGAGAAGGTTTGCAGCAATGCAAACAATAAGATGGACAGATCGGACTTATGCTTGCGCCCAAGACTTTACTATTCTTTGCTTTTGTCTGTGGTCAATAAAAGCACGGCGCCGAGCACGAGGGCGCACCCCAGCCAGCCGAGGGGAGTAAAGTTTTCATCCCAAAACAACCAGACCCACAGAGTTCCGAGTACGGGTTCCAAATGGCAGGTAACAGCGGCACGGACGAGGCTGATGCGCTTTAGCCCCATACCATAACAAAAATAAGCCAGGTAGCAGGTTAAAAAACCGAGGACTATGAGCCAGGCCCATATGTCAGGGCTGTGGTTCACATGTATGGGTTCAAAAAGGCCCAGTGCAATGCTGCCGCCAAGAAGCATGTAGGCGTAGATGGCGGCAGTTGAGTATCGCGTCTGCCACCAGCGATAAAAAGGGTAGTGTGTTGCATAGCAGAAGCCAGACAGCAGCCCGAACAGTATGCCCACAATAGATGCCTCGCCGGGGGTGCTTCCCCCAGTGAAGCAAACCAGTGCAGTGCCACAGAGCGCTATGCCAATGGCCAGTATTTTACGCTTTGTGATCCGCTCTTTAAAAAGAAAACGGGAAAAAACGGCGACCCATACAGGGGCAGTGTACAAAAGCACAACGGCGGTGCCCCCGCCACTGAGCTTGATGGAAATCTGCATTGCGGCAAAAAGGACTGCCGACCCCCATAGTCCAAAAAACATAAAAATAAGCGCATCACGAACATTAACGCGCCATGAGCCTGTTATTGCGGCGTGGATTATGAAACACAGGCAGCCGATAGCCGCCCGCCAGAATGCTGTTTCAAGAGGGAACACGCCGCCGGCAATGCAAAACTTGGATGCAACGCCCAGCAAAGACCAGAAAAACGCCGCAAACAGAATCCACACATAGCCACTGCCTTGTGGATTTACCTGCAACATGGGGCCTCCGGCCGTGCCGACTTTTTGCATTGTCCGCTCCTTATATTGACTGCCTGTCCACTGCCAGCCCCAGCGCCCGCAAAACAAGATCGGCTATCTCGGTCTGTTGTGAAGGTATGGTCTGATTTTTCCAGGCTGTCCCCAACAGCCATAGCGGAACACGTCGGGTCGCTTCTGTATTGTCATTGTGCCCGTGGTCTTCGTCCATGCCATGATCACTGGTCACCAGAACAGAATATCCGTGACTTAGCCACTGTGGGAGCCACCTGGCCAACAGGCCGTCAGCATGGCGAGCGGCATCGCGATATTCGCGGCTGTGGGCTCCGTAACCGTGCCCCGCATAGTCAATGCCCATAGAATGCACCAGTAAGAGATCCGGCGCAAAGCACTGGCAAAGTGCCGCAGCATCATGAAAAAGTTCATCGTCAGGGTAAGCGTCGTTACTGTAAAACAGGCCATGTTCGATGGGCATGCCCGGGGCGTTGGTCAAACGATGTCGCGCTGGCTCAAAGGGGGAGGTGTTGCACAACTCGCTCATCCAGTAGTAGGCAGCTGCGGCGGTTACAAGTCCCGCATTTTGCGCCCTGGAAAAGATGGTAGGCGCGGGGCAAGGCCGCAGGTCGTCATTATGAAAAATACCGCTTTGCGCGGGTGGTAATCCGCAGAGCAGCGTTACATAGGCAGGCCGGGAAAGTGGGGGGAGAAAACACTTGAGTTCGGCGTATTGAGCTTCGCCAGCCTCCTCAAGGGCTTGCGGATAGGAGAGGCATTGCCGGGCTGTGGAAGCAGTGAGTCCGTCCAGCAGGACCATGATTACGCGGGGCATTACCAGTCACCATCTCCCGTTGGGCGCGTTCCAAAATGCAGTGATGGCGCAAGAGCACGAAATTCCGCCGCAGTAACTCCCATGACATCATAGTTTTCACGCAACCAGTGCAGAAAGTCATAAATTTTTTGGTACAAGGCGTCGGCTGCGGCTTTGTCTGGTATGTTTGGAGAACCGCCAGGCAGCATTTCGGAAGAATGCCAAAAAAGGCTGAGTACCCGTCCCCCCCGTCGTAACAACATTTTGGTCGCTGTACGCATGACGGACTGGCTGTGCCATACCGGGTTGGGGCTTAAGGCTCCCCAGAAATGAAAAGAATCCACCACAGGCCGCCTGCGGGTCAAGCCGTACCATAGGCGGGCCAGAAGCGGATGCAGTGGCAGCTGTGTAACCGGAGACTCCAGAAGGCCGGGGGCATCATCAACCCAGTACGGGTCAGTCGGCGCAAGAAAATGGTCAGGCCCGCCAGGAAAAACCCGTAACGGACAGACAGAACTGTCGAAGGTAATGCCTTCCTCGGCCAGCAAGGGGCGTACATTGGATTTCAGATCCCAGCGTCCCATGCGGAAGCTGGTCAGGGGTGCACCTTGAAAATCACGCCCGGCGTCCAGCAGAGTTCCCAGGCGTTGCCGCAGCAGTTCGCGCGGCAATGCATCAGTGCGGATCGGAGGCCCCTCCGCGCAATGGGGAGATCCCTCGCACGAGAGGAACGGAGGCGTACTCCAATGATGGAGGTGAGCGGCAATTTCAGCCTGGCACTTGTCACGCATCCAGGCCAGGTGGGGGCGGGCTTCATTGCTACTGAAAACAGTATGGGCGCAAAAAAGCGTCAAGGGGAAGCCCAGGTCACGGGTGAGGGGGGCAAGTTGTGGGAGCAGGCTCACATTGCGCACACCGCATCCCGAAGACGCATACCGCCCTGAAAAAAGCCCTTCTTCTTCCACATCAAGGCTGACAATGACGTAAAGAGGTTGGCTGACATTCTGCTGTGCAGCTGATGGCTTGGTCATTGCGGCATTGTAAACTCAACGTCCTGGTATGGCAATGCAACAGATTTGCAACAAAGGAGAAAAACTGGCGCAAGCCGGGCAGGGCGTCGCTTGCAAATAGCTCTGGAATACATAAAAATGGGCGCAAGCTTTCACCTGGTACGGGTTGTCCTGGTCGGGGTGAAGCTTAGCGCAGAAAGGTTCAGTTAAGGCTTTTCGCGCCATAAGGAGAATCATGCCCACACCCCTGCGCGTTCTTTTTTTGATGGAAGACCTTTGCTTCGGCGGAACACAACGTCAAACGCTGGAATTGGCCCACCGCCTCGATAGAAAAAGATTCACTCCGGTCATGCTGACCCTTACGGGGCCGACAGATCTCGACGCTTCCGCCATTGAAGCTGGAATTGAGCTGCATCATATAGGCATGGGGCGGCGGGTGCCTGTTTTCTTCTTTATGCACCTGGCCGCCAACCTGAGAAGGCTGACCCCGGATATCATTGTGCCCTGCACGGCCTTGCCCAATATTTGGGGCCGTATATGGGGGCGCGCACTGCGCCTTTTTGACGGGGCAAGGCGTCCATTAATAGTTGGCACCTGCCGTGGCGGAGGTGCCCCGGCGCGCCAGCATGAAAAGTACTTTTGGCGTTTGGCTGACCATATGGTATGCAATTCTGAGGCCCTGCTTAAGATATTACAGGGCTTTGGCATTCCTTCTGGCCGGGTCAGCTATATACCGAATGGTGTGGATACAGAGTTTTTTGTTCCCGCAGAACCTGCACCTTCACAACGGGAACCCCTCATACTTTGCGTTGCTCGCCTGGCAGGAGACAAGGATCATCTGACACTACTGCGCGCCTTTGAACTTGTGTTGCAGCGCTGTCCTTCTGCCCGTTTGCGCCTGGTAGGCGATGGGCCTGAAGAAGCCGCGCTCAAGCGTTGGGCCGCAGAAAATCCTGCGGGCAGCAGGGTTGATTTTGTTCCCGGTGGGCTGGACATGCGGCCCCATTATGCAGCGGCGCGCATTTTTGCCTTGTCTTCGGCGCGGGAAGGGCAGCCAAATGTGATTCTTGAAGCCATGTCCAGCGGATTGCCTGTATGCGCTACTTCGGTGGGTGGAATTCCGCGCCTGGTTGAGCACGAAAATAGCGGGTTGCTTTCGCCAGCGGGAGATGCCGCCACGCTGGCGCGTCATTGCTGCCGCCTGCTTGAAGACAGCGCCTTGTGTGATTCAATGGGGGCTGTGGCCAGGCACAGGGTTGAGAGGGATTTTTCCTTTGCGGCAATGGTAGCGGCGCATGAAAAAATATTCAGCCATCTTGGCATGTTGATTTGATTTTGTGCATAAGAGAGCCATGTATGAATTGTATGAATAAAGCTCAAGCAATACTTGAAGTATTGAGTGGGCTAGAACCCATCCCTGGAAAGGGGATGGCCGGTCTTGCCCAAAGAATAAAATATATTTTCGCTTGTTGCGTGCCTGATGCTTGTAACAGGGACATTTTGCTGCACAAGGGGCAGTTGTGGATTGGCTGCCTGCTGTTGGCCAGCTTGATGGTTCTTTGCCAGGGAGGCTTTTATGAACCCCAGGCTCAGGAAAATGCATCCACATCTGTTGAACCTACAGGTGCAGCAGCGGATGTTGACGGCGAAAACAAGCCTCACGCCGACGCGGCCAAGGAAGAGTCCGTGACTTTGGAGCCATCGGGGGGGCCTGTTGAGGTGAGGGAGCTTTGGACGGGTTCCCTCTATTCTTCAACCTACAGGGTTGGCCTATGCTTTTCGGCCGACGGAAATGTGCGTGGCGTCGTATACTTGCGCCTGTACAACGGCAAGGTAGACGTGTACCACATTGTCGGCAGCGTCAAGAACAATGAAGTCCGGGCGCGGCATTCTTCAGGTCATGCCTTTAAAGGGCGTCTTGTTTCCAATGATAAGGTTGAGGGCACTATTACGTTGAAAAACGGCATGAAGGTGCAGCTTGAGGGCAAACGCACTCTTGACGTTCCCCTTGCACCCGAAAATTGTGCGCCCTTGCCGGAATAGCGCGAATACTGTGAAAAAGGCAAAAATCTTGATCCGCAAGGCTAGAGCATTTTACCTTTGAAAAAGTGTAAGTGCTCGAGCACTGTACGAAAGTGCAGCGCGCACCACGTGACGGGGATTCAGCCGGGCTTTGGCTGTTGCGACGCAGGACGTTATGGATGCTTAAAGCGTTGTGACGCAGGAAGCTACGCTTGCTTCAGCCGTTGTGACGCAGGAAACTACGCTTGAAGACAGCATGAGTAACTATACGTCTTGTTCTGTGTAATCGCTATCGCCATTCGTAAGGCTCGTAGACTCGCCAACGACTGCCGCGAAGACAGCATGAGTAACTATACGTCTTGTTCTATGTAATCGCTGTCGCCATTCGTAAGGCTCGTAGACTCGCCAACGACTGCCGCAAAGACAGCATGAGTAACTATATGTCTTGTTCTGTGCAATCGCTGTCGCCATTCGTAAGCGGAAAAACCCGCTACGGCTACCGCAAATCGCATTTTTTTGCTGACTGAAAACTTTGAATTGTAAAATATTTCAAAGTTAATCTGCTCTAGGGTTCGTGTTGTCGTGAAGGAGTAGTTATGTTCTGGCTTTGGTTTGTACTGGCAAGCTTCAAATGTTTGTTGCTTTATATCCTGGCAAAGACGGGTCAATCCTTGTCCCGCCGAGCGCGCCTTGACGAGGCGGCCAACCGTACCCTGCCGGAAGACCGGTGGCCTGTGGTGGGGATGATTGTGCCCATGGCAGGAACGGACAGGCGTATGTCTGCGGCAGTGCGAAGCTTGCTTATCCAGAACTATCCCCAATATATTCCTGTTCTTGTTACGGCAAAGAATGAAGAACCAGCGGCAGATCTCGTCCGCAGTATACAGAAAGACTATCCTCATGTGCGGCATGTAGTTGCTGGAGCGGCACAACATTGCGGACAAAAAAATCATAACAGCCTTCACGGTGTGGCCGCTGTAAAGGATGATGTGGAAGTTTTTGTCTTTTGCGACAGCACACACACGGCGAGGCCAAACTTTTTGCGTCATCTTGTGGGCCCCATTGCCACGGGAGAAGCAGAGTTTTCCACTGGCTATCATGTCGTGGACCCGCGAGATCACCGTCTGGTAACGCTTGCCTACGCCTTGTGTGTTTTGCTTATGCGGCTTTTGCAGGCTGTATCGTCCTTTACTCAGCTCTGGGGCGGGGCCATGGCAATGACGCGCGAAGCCTTCAGCAGGTTCGCTGTTGAAGAACTGTGGGCAAGTAACGTTGTTGACGACTGCTCTCTTTCCGCCCGGCTGCAAAGTTTGCGGGTGCCGGTGCGCTTATGCCCCGGTGCGCTTCTGCATACGGAGGCCGTAAAACATGAACGCCAGGTCTGGCGTGCCTGGATGGAGCGGCAGGTTCTTTTTCTCAAATTTTGCATGCCCTTGCAGTGGGGTTTGCTGGGCTTCATGTGCGTGGCCATGGTTCTGCCCCCTGTGCTGGCAGTCTTCATGCTGCTTGGGTGGCTTTTTGCCAAGGTCAGCGGACTGAGCTTGGCATTGGTGCTGCTGTGGGTGGTGCTGCTGGCCAAGGTTCTGTATTTGTGGCGAAACCTCTTAAAACGCTCCATTTCACTCGCGCGGTGGTGTCTGAGCTTTTTGGATGCCGTGGTGATGTTTGCACTGGTCTATGTTTACAGTCTGCCCGCCAGAAGCATTGTCTGGCACGGTCAACGTTATGTGGTTGGGGCGTGCGGCAAGGTACTGCGGATAGAGCGGCGTTTTGAATGAAGTGGCAAAATTTTTGCGGCAAGATATCTGTGTGTTCGGCAGCAGGCAGGCAAGCAGGCGTGATGGGTAGATAGCCTTTGACATATGGCTGTTCTGACATATATACTACTTTGCCCATTTTGAGTAAAAATGAAAATTCTCCTGTCATACTGTTTGGAGAAAGATTGATACGTTACGTATGCGGCGACTGACTACGCTTTGTTTACACCACGCGCGTTACAGTTTGTTCCAATGATATTTTTACAGTGGTTTTGTCATGATTGCCATGTCCGACCTTTTTCGCGTCAGCCTGCGTCAGGTTGTACGCCAGCGCGGCTTCGGGGTGATATTGTCTATCGCCCTGGGCATCACGGCCTTTATTGTTCTGTCAGTGCTTGGGCGAGAAATTCGCTATAAAGTCGGCCAGGATATGGTATTGATGGGGGGGGTAAACGTTGTCCGCGTATATATGGATGACGCCCAGTACCCCGGTCAGCCCATGCGGGGTTTTTACCCCGACTCCGTTGAAGCCCTGCGCCGCCTGCCCGGTGTGGGCATGGTCAGCCAGAACATTCGAGAGGGCAAAGGGTTTGCCTTGCGCGGAGAGGGCGAACGTACGCTCAATGTGTACTTTATTGGCATTGACCAGTATTTTTCTGATGTGTTTTCCTTGTCGCTGGTTGCCGGGCGCTTTATGGACGTTGAAGATGTCACTGCCCATAAACGCGTATGTATGCTTGGCCGTGAGGCCGCCCAGGACCTTTACGGTGATCCTGCACATGCTGTGGGGAAACTGCTGTTTCTTCAACAGGATGTTTTTGAAGTGGTGGGAGTGGTCAGCGGCGTGATGCTTGGCAGTTGGTCGCAGGGGGGCTTTTTGCCCTATACGACCATGATTGACCGAAACTGGGCAGGCGACAAGGTGACGCGACTTTTTGTCCGCGCCATCGGCTGGCAGGATGTCCCCCCTCTGGTAAAAGAAATTCCCACTGTTGTCAGGGATTATCAGGCTGCTCCTTACCTTGTCGTGCACACCCAAGAGGACCAACTGGCCCGTATTCAGGATACTTTTCTGTGGGTTGAGGTACTTCTCTGGCTTGGTATCGCCGCGTCTCTGATGCTAGGCGGCTTTGGCATCTGGTATGGCACTTTTGCCGCTGTGCGTGCGCGTACACGTGAAGTGGGCCTCAAGAAGGCCATGGGCGGCTCGGACACGGATATTCTGGCCCAGTTTTTGGCTGAAGCCTTGTGCAAATCCGTGGCTGGCGGCATGTTGGGTATTGCCTTGGGCATTACGCTGGTTGAAGTGGGGGCCTTGTCCTTGGGCACAGGCATTTCTTACCCGCTGCTGCTGGTCAGCAGTCTGGGCAGTATTGTTTTTTCTGCCGTTATCGGTGTGGCTGGCGGCCTGTATCCGGCTGTTCAGGCAAGCCGGATGGATGTTGTTACGGCTCTGCGTTTTGAGTAAAAATTCTGGCGGCCTGTTCACCGCAATGGTGGAATCGGCTGCTTATGGATAGGGTGATTCATGGCTCCTGTGATCGTCGCCAAAGATCTGTACAAATGCTACGCAGGTTTTGCGCCAGTTTTGCGTGGCGTGAACATTGAGGTGGAGCCGGGTGAAATGGTCGCCATCATGGGGCCATCCGGTTGTGGTAAATCTACCATGCTGCACGTGCTCGGCATGCTGCACGCGCCGGATTCCGGCTCGCTGGAAATCCTCGGCAAGGATGTGCTGCACCTCGACAGAGAACAGACCGCAGCCTTCAGGCGTGGCACCATGGGCTTTGTCATGCAGTCCAGCAACCTTTTCGACCACTCCACTGTTTTTGAAAACGTGGAATTTCCGCTCATCTACGAAAAGTTGCCCCCCCAGGAACGCTGGGAAAGGGTTATCCAGGCGCTGGAACTGGTGCGCCTCTCGACCCGGGTACACTATCGCAGCAACAGGCTTTCGGGTGGTGAACAGCAGCGTGTGGCCATCGCACGCGCCATGGTCAACAATCCCCGTATTCTTCTTGCCGACGAACCCACTGGTGCGCTGGATGCCAAGACCAGCCGCCTTATTATGGATAATTTCCGTACGCTCTGCCATACCGGCGGCGTGTCCATGGTTGTTGTGACGCATGATCCCAAGATGGCCGAGTTTTGCGACAGTGTGTACACTCTTGAAGACGGTATTTTGCATTGCCGCAAGCGTGAGATCCCCAAAATTGCCGTTCAGGAGGCGTATAACCTTCTTGCCGGCCCCAAGCCCGTTGTGCGCGGCGCTCTGGTTGCGGAGCGGTTTCCTGAAGCGTCTGGTCAGAGCCTCATGTATGAAGCGCATAACATGTACGCTTCCGGCCTGCTTAGCCGCATTTACGCCATTCATGACAACGGCCTGTTGGGCAGCCCCGAAGGGTATGCTTTGCCCCTTGCTGTGCGCCGCATCGGCGCATGGCGCATACTCGGCGCATACATGACCATGTTCCGCCATATGCACGGCTCTTCAGCAAGCATGTGGAGTCTTTGGCGCACTTTGCCTGGTCGCGGTCGCTGGGGGCACTGGCTGTGGGATCATTTGCGCTCTTTTGGTTCCGGCGCACTGCTGGCCCGATGGGGACTGGAAGAAAATATTGAAATATTTTACGCCGCTGGCGCGCATGGGCCAGCTACTGCGGCCTGGGTTGCCTCGCGTCTGCTGGAAGTGCCCTATGCGTTTGCCGTAAAGTCGCACGATCTGGTCAGCCCTGGGCAGAACTGGGCAGCCAAGGTCAAAGATGCGGTTTTTGTGCGCTGTGATACCGAAGCAACGCGCAAGACCATGTGCGAACTGTTGCCAGAAACGCCCGGGAACAAGTTTGTGGTTTTGCGTGATCCTCTGACGCTGGCGCCCGCACTTTCCGAAGACGATGCGGGGCAGGCGGCTCCCGGCGGCAAGGTAGAGAGCGCTCTGAATATTCTGGCTGTGGGGTCCATTTGTCGCCGCAAAGGATACGATATTCTCCTGCAAGCCTGCGCTGCCCTGAAAAACAGGGGAATAAATTTCAATCTCAAAATAGTCGGGCGCGGGCCTGCGCGCTTGCGTTTGCGCTGGTTGGCCCTGCGTTTGGGCTTGCGCGGCCATGTGCAGTTTATGGGCCAGGTGCCCCACGAAAACATGCCAGAATTCTACAATAAGGCGGATATTTTCGTGGCCCCCGGCCGCCGGACACGGCAGGGGGATATGGACGGTCTGCCGTCGGCGCTGGTAGAGGCCCTGGCTTTCGGGGTGGCCGTTGTTGTGAGCGATCTTCCTGGTCAGACCGAAGCCGTGACTGATGGGCGCAATGGACGTGTCGTGCCGCAAAATGACGTGGCCAGTCTGGCTTCCGTTCTTGAAGAACTGGCTGCGGCTCCGCATGAACGTCATCGTCTGGGCGAAGCCGCACGACGCGCTCTGCCCGACTTCCTTGATGAAGAGGGCGTTGAGGCGCGAATGAGCGCTTTTTTCAAAGAAGCATGTCATAAACCGTGAGGCTGCATCGACGCGTTCACGTCTTGAAACGGAATTGCCATGAATTTTGACAAGGTACGTGTGCTGGTTGTGGGCGATGTTATGCTTGACCGCTATATAACCGGCAAGGTGGGACGCATTTCTCCTGAAGCTCCTGTGCCGGTGCTTGGTGTGAACAAACGTTGGTTTGCGCCAGGCGGTGCGGCCAACGTTGCCCGAAACCTGGTGCATCTTGGCGCGCAAGCCGCTCTGGTTGGGCTTACCGGGGCCGATGCCGATGCTGCGGATCTTTGTCAATGCCTTGAACAGACAGGCATCACACACCGCCTTGTGCCATCGTTGACACGCGCCACTACCTGCAAAACCAGGATGATCGCACAGGGCCAGCAATTACTGCGTCTGGATGAAGAACAATGCCGCTGCCCCTCGGCGCAAGAACTTGAAGCCTTGTGGCAGGCTGCGCGGGATTTGCTGCCTGCATGCCAGGCTGTCGTTATTTCCGACTATGGCAAAGGTGTATTGCTGGACACTGAACAGGGCCGCAATTTATGCCGCCTTGTCATAGAAGAGGCGCGCCGCCTTGGCATCAAGGTGCTGGTTGATCCCAAGGGCGTACGGTGGGAGCGCTATGCGGGCGCGCACTGCGTCACGCCGAACAGGGCAGAGTTTGATATCATTAGCGGCAGGGACGCCAATATGCCACTTGATCGTGAAACACGCGAAAAGCTTGCGGATCGAGTGCGCGGCGACTACGCCATTGAAAGGCTGCTTATAACCCGCGGGGCCAAGGGAATGGCCTTGTTCACGCCAGATACGCCGCCGCGCTACGTTCCGTCTGTGGTGCGTGAGGTGGCGGATGTTTCTGGAGCGGGAGACACCGTCATCGCTACCCTGGCGGCCTGCATAGGCAGCGGTCTGACCTGGGAAGAAAGCATGGATGTGGCCAATGCCGCTGCCGGTGTGGCCGTGGGTAAAATGGGCACAGCCCCCGTAAGCCTCAGCGAATTGCGCCAGGCTCTGCGACAGGGGGCAGACAATCCCAAGCTTTACGCCCTGCCGGATCTGCTTGAAAAAGCGGAAGACTGGCGTCGCAAGAACGAAAGTATCGTCTTCACAAATGGCTGCTTTGACTTACTGCATCCTGGTCATATTTCTCTTATTCGTCAAAGCGCCTCCCAGGGAACAAGGCTTGTGGTGGGCCTGAACTCCGACGCATCTGTACGCCGCCTCAAGGGGCCCAGCCGCCCGGTTCAAAATGAACAAAGCCGTGCCATGCTGCTGGCTGCCTTAAGCGGTGTAGACGCTGTGGTGCTCTTTGACGAAGACACTCCCCTGAACCTTATTATGGCCCTACGCCCTGATGTGCTTGTCAAAGGCAGCGACTACACGGTGGACAGCGTTGTGGGGGCGGATGTCGTTCTCGCCTCCGGCGGACGGGTATTCCTGGCGGATCTGGTGCAGGGATGCAGCACTACCAGCATTGTGCGCAAAATTGACGAGTCTGGCGCAAGCGCCTCTTCACGGTAAGAGAGGTAGCCATGCAGAGGATACTTGTAGCTGACGTTGGCGGCACAAACTGTCGGTTCGCCAGTTTCAGCCTTGAGGATGACAGGCTTTCCCTGGAAGTGGCAACTCGCATTGATTCCAAGATATTGACCAGCAGACAGTCGCTGTTTGCCGCACTGTCAGAAACGCTGTCGCAGCCTGTTGAAAGCGCCGATGCCATTGTGGTGGGATTGGCCGGGCCTGTGGACAGGCAGCGGGGACGCCTTACCAATGGCAGTCTGTACATTAATATTGCGGACATGCCAGCCTGCCAGGCCGCCCGGTGCCTGCTTCTCAATGACTTTACTCTCCAGGCTTACGCCACGCTGACCCCGCCGGGAATGAGCGCGTTGCACGTAGCGGGCCCTGCCAAAGAGCGGAGCGTCGCTGTGGAAGCCTCATCAAAACCCGCTTGGGGCAGTGGCTCAAACGAGCCGGGCCGCATGGGGGCGCGTTCGGTTGTCGGCGCAGGAACCGGGCTTGGCGCTGCCAGCCTCCTGCCTGTCGGAACTGATGAGTGGCTGCCTTTTTCCAGCGAGGCCGGGCATGCCGCTTTTGCTTTTTTTGAGGACGAAGAACAGGAATTCAGGCGCTTTTTGTGCAGAGAACTGGGGCGGCCTTTTGCCAGCGCCGAAAATGTTCTTTGTGGCGATGGTCTTTCCATCCTGCACTATTATCTTACCGGACAGTTTCTGCAGCCACGGCAAGTCGGCGAGCGTGCGCTTTCGTGTGATACGCCAACCCTTCAATGGTATGCCCGCTTTTTAGGACGTTTTTGCAGGGGGTGGATGCTCTCTACCCTTTGCCGGGGTGGTTTGTGGATAGCGGGTGGAGTGGCCGCCGCCAATCCGCTTTGCGTCACCAGCTCCACATTTCTTGAAAGCCTATACGCTTCTTCTGAGGCTACGCTAACTCTTTTACAGCACATTCCTGTGTATCTTGTTACAGATACAGACAGCGGGCTTTGGGGAGCGGCCTTTGCCGGACAGACACTGTTGCGAAAATATGGGCATACACATACAAGTGTACCGCTGTAGCAGGATGTATTTTGCAGCATATGCCACAGTTATGCGCATTTGAACAAAAATAAAATTTCAAATAATACACGTTATTGCCTTGAAAATTGCGAATACTGCAGTTTGCATGGCCCTCCATACTTGACCTCATGATAGAAGTTTTATACCTTACCATACTCCTTTGATTCACACACAGCAGTGGAAGTGCAGGACGAAGCAGTAATGCCGAATTTTGTGGCTCGTATTCTACGCCGCATCACGGTAAAGCAACGTCCGGACTGAGCATTGTTGCGTTGGTTATCACTTGGCCCGGAGTAGTTTTGGGTGAACACTCAAAATGACCATGGCCAGGCGATCGATATGACGCGTGAGACGACAGGCCGGTAGTTCTTTTTTGGAGCCGGGTGTCTTGTTGGTGAAAAACGGCCGGGGGCAACCGGGCGTTTTTGCCAGAAAACCAGGCGGGAGAAGCGTAGATCCGTACCGGTCTATGCCGCTTGCAAGATATCTGTAGGCTTTTGGAACTGGGGGCCTTTTGTTCCATGCCTCAGCGGAGAATGAAGGAGAACGTGAAGCCTTCGAGCCGAAGCAATGCTGACCCTGGCTATGAGACAGTTTAGGGGCACGGTTGCCAGCGGGTGCGTGACGCCCGTGGCTGCAGTTCATTGGTTACGCTTAGGTTCGAGGCAGAGCATGAGGGTGGGGGAAACGGGCGCTCTGTGGCAACATTGCGCTCTGTTAAGGGTTCTGTGTTCAAACTCAAAAATATCACTGCAGGTTATACTAGGGTAAAAGCATCAGACCGTCATGTCGGCGTGTGTGTTGCGTTGTTTTTATAAGGCTCTTGATTAACAGCCTTTTTAAATAATGACAGGCACATGATGCGCGCTTTGTACAAGGACGCGGCTCCAGACGATATACGGTCGCATGGTGTGAGACTCAGGCTTTTTCGCTCAAGACAACCGCGTAGCAGCGTGACCGTGAACCGCGATCTTTGATCTCGGTTCAATTCAAGCCATAGATTCGGTCATTCTGCTTATTGGACCCAGATAGCAAAAAAAGAATGCTTTCTGGGTGAAATGGGCTTGACAGTATCCTGCGGTAACAGTAATTTTTACTATCAAATGGAGACCGATATGGCCCAAATTCAAACAAGAATGACCCGGCAGCGCGCGGTGATTTTGGAAGAACTGCGTAAGGCAAAAACGCACCCAACCGCAGATGAGCTCTACAGCATCGTGCGTGAACGCTTGCCCCGCATCAGTTTGGGGACTGTGTACCGCAATCTCGACTTTTTGGCGGATAGCGGTGAGATCCGTCGCCTTGAAGCGGCTGGTTCCACAAAGCGTTTTGACGGCGATATTTCCCGGCATCAGCATGTGCGTTGCATCCAGTGCGGCCGCATCGGCGATGTAATGGAACCACGAGAGGCGCCTTCAGTTACGGGCATGAGTGTTGATGGCTTTTCTAGCATTCTGAATTCGCGCATCGAATATGACGGAATTTGCAAAGAGTGCGCTGGCCGCATTCGCAGCACCAGTCATTAGGAAACCTTCGCTGTTTTTTCGCCTTTCAGGCGAATAAAATTTGCCCGTCGTTGAGGAGTTGCCTCGAGGCGGGCAAATTTTATATACTCATGTGCGGGATAAGAGAACGTGCCGTAACGGGCAATTCTTGCTTTCTTAATCCTACGCATTCCAGAGCCTGTCTGGCTTGTGCGTTTATTCAAATCGGTTTATAAATGTACCATACCTGCTTAACACCAAGGAGTTTTGGAATGGCAGAAAATAGAGATAATCGTAAGGCCAAGGTGATTGAAGTTCTTAACAAAGCTCGCGCCCTGGAGCTGCACGCCATTCACCAATACATGAACCAGCATTATAGCCTGGACGACATGGACTATGGTGAACTGGCTGCCAACATGAAACTTATCGCCATTGATGAAATGCGCCACGCTGAAAATTTTGCCGAACGCATCAAAGAGCTGGGTGGTGAGCCCACAACCAATAAAGAGGGCAAAGTCGTTACCGGACAGGACGTGCCCGCAATCTATGAAAGTGACGCAAATCAAGAAGATGCAACCATTGAGGCGTACAGCCAGTTCCTTGCAGTCTGTAAGGAGCAGGGCGACATCGTCTCGGCGCGTCTGTTTGAACGTATTATTGATGAAGAACAGGCACATCTGACCTATTACGAAAATATTGGCAACCACATCGCCAAGCTGGGCGACACCTATCTTGCCAAGATTGCCGGCACGCCCTCGACCACCGGAACCTCCAGCAAGGGATTTGTTACCGGGACTCCGGCTGCTTAATAATTGTTTACAAGGGAGGCTCCATGGCTGATCCTCATGACATGTGGCGTTGCCAGATGGTGAACTGTGGTTACGTATATGACCCCGATCGCGGTGACAAGCGCCACAAGATTCCGGCGGGAACCAAGTTTGAAGATTTGCCGGATGATTGGCATTGCCCGGTTTGCGGTGCTGGTAAAAAAAGCTTTCGCAGGTTGAGCGACGAGGCCTAGGCATCGTCGCGGGATCGGTGCAAGCGCATTGATTGTTGAATAATCCCGGCCAATGGGCTGCCCCCACAAACCGGCAGGTAAAACGACCCTGAGGCCATACGTTGGCGGCCAGCTTTTCCCTTTGGGAAGCTGGCCGCTTTTTGTTGCAAGCATGTAATCTTTGAAAAAGCGTACGTGCGCAAAAGGCAGGGGAATGTGAAATTCAGCGGGGCAGGCTCCTGCGGATTTTCCCAAAAAATCTGCTTCAGATGCGCATAGATGACTGCACATCCAGGACGTAGGGCTTACTGCCAGGACGTCGGGCTTAGTGAAGCAAATTTTCGAGGATCTGTGGTTTCTTGCCTGTTCATGTCTGCCGCGTTCAGTACCGACTTTTTTTCTGGGCGCCTGGAGCCAATGGAGCAGCCTCAAAGTGCGGCAAAGGCCCAGTACCATGCCAGGACAAGAACCGCCACAGCCAGTGCTCCGGCCAGCAGTTGAGGAAGGGCGGGCCAGTTTTTTCCCAAGCGCCAGGCCTCCCATGCGCCCAAGGCCATGCCGCTGCAAAGGCCTGCAATATGCGCAGCGTAGTCAGTGCGTTCGCCTTCAGTGCCGAGCATGGCCAGGATGGCGATTCCCGCCGCGATTGGCAGGATGGCCTTGCCGCGCTGGCTGTGTTGCAGGGCCATAAATCCGGCCAATGCCCCCACTGCGGCAAAGAGTGCGGTGGAAAAGCCCATGCTAGTGACCAGGCGTGGGCGAAAAAGCACTGTCAGTCCGTTGCCCAGGATGCCGCCAGCCACAGTAAGCCACAGGGCGCGACCTATTCCGGTGAGCCGGGCAAGCAAGGGGAGGAAGATGGCGCCAAAGGCCAGATTACCGCATAAATGCGTCAGCCCTGCATGCAGGGTCAGTGCGGTGGCCAGTCGGTACCATTGTCCGTAGATGCGTACCAGAACATTATCAAGCATGCCCGCCCCTGACCATGTTTCGGGCGGAGGCAAAAGACGGGGTGCTGGCCACCAGTCCACGCGCCAGCCATGCCAGACAAGCAGGGGCAAAAGAAAAAGCGCGGCAAAGGCATAATGCCTGTGCATGCGCAAAGGCTTGGGAACTGGCGCAGGCCTGCTGCTTTCAGCAGAAAACTCGCCAAGCTCCGCAAGGGCGATGCCTTCGAGCAGGGGAGGAACATAAATTTGTTCCCTGCCCGACAGTGAAACTGTTTTGTGAGGAATGGCGCGGGCATTGAGCACCAGCAGCCAGTCGCGAAAGCGCACGTAATTGTCCGCTCCACTGGCCTGGCTGATGTTTCGCCAGAACCGTGGCAAGCTGTTGGGTCTTCTACGAATAAGCCAGCGCCCGCTGGTGGGCTTTGAAGCGCGCGAAAATGTCGGCGGCATATAGCAAAAAAGGCCCCGACAGAATACTGACGGGGCCTCAGATGCGAAAAAAGGTGCTAACCCTGCTTGCGAACCAGGGGCTTGGACACCACGCCAGAACGGATGCAACGGGTGCAGACGGTAAGGGTCCGCACGCTGCCATCGGCGAACTGGTGCCGAACGCGCTGGAGGTTGGGGTTGAAGCGACGCTTGGTCTTGATGTTGGAATGGCTGACGAGATTTCCAACCTGGGGCTTTTTGCCGCAGAAAATGCATTCCTTGCTCATACTATCCTCCGTATATGCAAAAAAGTTGTTCACTTCACATGCGGCAAAAACGAGGCCCTGCGCCGGAAGATGTTCAGCGTATGAGTGGGCGTAACCGCGCGAAGAAGTGCTATAGCTGATGCAGCACTAAAAGGCAAGAAATTTTCTCGAAACCGATGGGCACAACGGTGTGGTGTCGTTATCAGGAAAAGTTCTCTGCATCATATACCTGTCAAACTCTGGCTGATGAAGCGGGCTGCTTGCTTTCTCCTGCCGGAGGAGCCATGGACGACGCCTTGGATGTGGCCATCAGATAGATTTCATGTGGATCCAGAATCAGGATAACAGAACCATCACCCATAATGGTCGCGCCGGAAATGCCCTTGAGATCCCCAAGGTAGGCTCCAAGGGGCTTGATGACGATTTCCTGCCTTTCCAGCAACCTGTCCACAACCAGGCCAAGGCGGCGGTCATTATCGTGAATGACCACAACGGAAAGCACATCGGGGAGGGGATCACTGGCGCGGGGCAGTCCAAGCATTTCTGCCATTTCAACAATACCAAGCACCTCACCGCGCAATGTGACGGCCTTGCGGCCCTTTACGTCGGTAAGACGCTTGGCCTCGATCTTTGTCGTTTCAGACACCGCATCAAGGGGGATGGCATACATCTGGCCTGAAACATTAACCATAAGGGCATCAATAATGGCCAGAGTCAGCGGCAGGCTGAGGGTGAAGCGCGTTCCCTTGCCGACCTCGGAGTGGGTGCTGACGCTGCCCTTTAGGTTCTTGATATTGGTACGCACAACGTCCATGCCAACACCTCGGCCGGAAATGTCAGTGATCTGGTCGGCAGAGGAGAAGCCGGGCGCGAAGATGAGTTCCACAGCCTCTCGGTCGTCAAGCTGGGCGGCTTCTTCTGTGGTAATCAGGCCCTTGCGCACGGCGATTTCGCGCATCTTGACCGGGTCTATGCCCTTGCCGTCATCTTCAATTTCAATGGCAACAGAATTGCCCTTGTGGAAGGCACGCAACGTGACCTTGCCCTTGGGGGGCTTGCCTGCGGCAATGCGCACATCCTCAGGTTCAATGCCGTGATCGACAGAGTTGCGGATAAGGTGTACCAGCGGGTCTCCGATAACTTCCACCACGCTTTTGTCCAGTTCTGTTTCCTCGCCTTCCATGATCAGGTCCACTTCTTTTCCGCTTTTGCGCGAAAGGTCGCGCACGAGGCGGGGGAAGCGTGAAAATACAGAAGAAACCGGAACCATGCGTACTTTCATGATGGTGTCTTGCAGATCATCAGAAATACGGGCCATGGCATAGGTGGTTTCAGAAAGGCTTTGCGCCACGTGCGAGATGTCCACCTTTTCGCTGCTGTCTTCAAGAGAGCGGGCAATGAGGGTGTACCGGTTACGATTGATAATAAGTTCGCCGATAAGGTTCATGAGGTGGTCGAGGCGTTCGTGATCCACTCGTATAGTCGAGGAACTTTTGTGATTTTCAGCAGCAGGCGCAGCCCCCTTGGTCTGGGGTGCAGCCGGACGCGGCATGGCAGCCGCAGGAGCAGGCTGTGCGGCCGGGGCGACAGTTCTGGCGGGGGCGGCAGGGGCCACGGGGGTTGAAGCCGCGGCAGGTTTAACGGCAGCGCTTTGCCCTTCACGACTTGCGACGGGCTGGGATGCCTGGGCCGGAGCGACGCTGGCCATTGCTGTCGAAGTTTTGGGCTGGGTGTGGTCTGCGTCAGATGCCGTGGACGGGCTGTCAGATTCGTCATTTTCATCCACCGCTTTTTCAGCGCTGGAGCAGACGTCCGCCGCAACTTTGCCCTCAGCCAGCGCCTGGCGGATCATATCTTCAATGATACTGACTTCCTGACTGAGCAGGTCGATCATAAGGCCAAAATCGATGTCGCTGATGCGCCCCTGGTCAACGATGCCGGCGGTGCGTTCCGCGTAGGTCTTAATGTCGGCTAGCCCCACAAAGGCGCAGGCGTTCTTTATGGCCACAAGGCAACGGAACAGGGCGTCGATGGAATCTTTGTGGCTGCCGTTTTTTTTGAGTGTTTCCAGAGCGGCGTGTATGATTTCAATCTGCTGCTGCACGGTAACGCGGAACGCTTCCGTGTCGTCGCTTTCGGAACCGACCGGAATAATTGTGGGGGTGACCACTTCAACAGAAGAGGCCTGGTTAGCCGCCTCTGTTCCGGAATCCCTGGGTTCTTCGGCAGGCATATGGGCGCGCCCTTGCGCCGCCAGCAGTTCTTCCGGCAAGGCAATGGGGCCGCCTGCCAGGGCAGCCTGGAGCTGTCGTACCACGGCATCGGTTTCAAAGGGAGTGGCCTGCCCGGAAGCAATATCAATATTGCGAACCAGGGCTTCCATTACATCCACAACCAGCAGGAGCAGGTCGATAAGATCGTGGTTCGGAGTTATCTTGCCCTGCCGTACATTGTTAAGCAGGGTTTCCGCTTCATGGGTCAGCGCATTGAGCTCATTATAGCCAATAATGCCGCTATTGCCCTTCATATTGTGGAAAAAGCGGAAAAGGTCATTGACCAGATCATTCTGACCTGTGGGATTTTCTTCAAGATCCAGAAGCCCATTGGTGAGATTTTCTATGATCTCAATGGATTCGTCGATGAAATCTTTAAGATGTCCTTCGCCGAAGGCCGTAAGGGCATAGGGCTCGTGCGCAGGCAGGGTGCCCACCCATTCCTTGCCGGACATGCCGTTGGCATTGTCGGGCGCAGAAACGGAATCAGCCTGGGCATTCTGAGGCAATTCCGCTGCGGGGTACCCGCCAGCACTGGTTTCAGCCGGAAGGGCACCTTGTGCCTGAACATCCGTGACCGCAGGGGCGGCAGCGGTTTCGGCAACAGGAGCAGCGTCAGCGGGCGGGTTCAGAGCGGGGCTGTCGCCAGCCATAATGGCGTCGATCTGCGCCATAATGTGACCGGTTTCAACCTCTCCTTCAGAATTGTTGGCCTCAAGGTTGTCGATCATCTGACGCAGGGCATCGGTGGAGGCCAAAATGACATCCATAATTTCCGATGTGACCACCATGCTGCCTTTGCGCAGTTCGTCAAGAATATTTTCGGCCTTGTGCGCAAGCTGATTGATACGGTTTAGCCCAAGAAAGCCTGAAGCTCCCTTGAGGGAATGCATGGGGCGAAAAATATCATTGAGCAGGGCCAAGTTTCCTGGGGCCTTTTCAAGCTCCAAAAGATTGGGCTCGATGGTCTCAAGATGCTCTTTTGCCTCTGCAATAAAGTCGGCAAATAATTCTGGGTCAAAAAAATCTTGGCTCATACCCCATACCCTGCTTGACTGAAAGCGCTGTACCCTGACGGGTAATGTTGTCTTTCTTATCGGCTAACCCAAGAGCATCTTTATATTACGGACCATTTTTTCGGGCTGGGCGGGCTTGACCATATAAAGATTTGCCCCAAGGCTCATGCCGGTCTGTATATCCTTTTCCTGTCCTTCCGTTGAGAGAACAATAATGGGGATGTCCTTGTAAGCGTCCTGCGCGCGGATGGTTTTAATGAACGTGAATCCATCCATGCGAGGCATGTTGACATCGGAGACGATCAGATCAACGGGGTCCAGGCTGTACAGCTTTTCAATGGCATCAAGGCCGTCTTCAGCGGTACTGACCTTAAAGCCTTCTCCTTTTAGCACAAAGGCCACCAGATTACGGATGGTCTTTGAGTCATCGACGACCATGATATGTTTTTTCATAATATCCGTTCCTGTCCGTCAGATGTTGACTGCCGCTTTATCGGGCAAACCTGGGTGTTCGATTGTCCGATTATGCTGAAAGCAGCCGCGCACACAAAGAATGTGCGCCATAATAAAGGGCTGAGCCCTGAAAGAGCACTCAAAAGCTTGCCACACGTCATATCGATGCGAACTGTTTAGAGGTTATTTACACTTTTTGCAACGGCACAATTTTATTACAAATTTAGTGTATTAAGCTTCAAGCAGCTTTTCCACGATCATTTGTGGGTCAACAATGCCGTGCAGGTGGTCATTCACTTCGGCAAGTCCGCAAAGCAGGTCTGCGCTGGCTCCCAGTTGGACCTCGGCATTCCAGTTGATCTTGGCCTGATCCAGCATATACATAGTATGAATCTTATCAACGATAAGGCCAAGCTGCATTTCTTCACTGCCGCACACCACAATGAAACTTTCGGGTGTGTAACGATGCTGCTGATCAAGGGTCAGCAGGGCATCAAGGTGCAGCAGCGGGGTGACGCGCCCCCGCAGGTTGACGACGCCAGCTACAAAGGGCGGAGCCATGGGCAGCCGTGTGAGCGGCATATGCCGCAACACTTCAACAATCACGCAAACCGGCAGAAGAAAAATCTGTTCGCGCACATAGAACGACACCATCTGCACTGTGGGCAGTGTGGTCAATTGCGTTTTTAAACTGACGGCGGAATGCGCGGGGCGCACTGCATGATCCTCGCGCCCCTCAACGCCGGGGGTGGATATACTGCCCAGGGCTGCGTCCGGCGCTGCATCTGCGGCATCGGGCGCGTATATGGACATATCCGCCAGCGCATCAACGCCAAGATACTTTTGAACAAAAGCCTGTTCAGCGGCGCTGAGCGCAGACGATGACCCTGCCATACCCGGCGGGGTAAAACTCTGACCAGAGAAATATTCTTCAGGCGTTTTTACCATAGTTGCAACACTTCCTGCGCAAGAGCTTCATAGCAGCGTGCCCCTCGCGAATGCTGGTCAATGTCATAGATACTGCATCCCTGAGCGCTGGCTTCACGAAAACGTGTGTCAATGCCAATAATGGAGTTGAACATAGCGTGATCCATTTTTCGCTGCAAAAGCTCCAGTACCCTGGTGCATGCCTTGGCGCGCTTGTCATACATGGTGGGCAGGGCCCGGTAGAGAATGGGTCTGCCCAGCGCCTTGTTGAGTGTATGCAGCGTGTCAAACAGCAGCTTCAAACCGTGCAGCGCCAAAAAATCTGTCTGTATCGGAATTATCAGCAAGTCGGCCGCCACCAGTGCGTTTACAAGAAGTATGCCTACATGGGGCGGGCAATCCAGAATGATAAAGTCATAATCCTTGCGCACGGCCTCCAGGCTTCTGCCAAGTATGCTGCCTTTGGCGCTTCTGTCTTTAAAATCAACTTCAAGCTCCGACAGGCGAATGCTGCCAGGGGCCATATCCATACCGTGCAATGCCTGTGAGCGCAGCAGAAGCGGCCACAGCGCGGGCCAGCTTTCTTCGGAGGCCATAAAAATGTCATGCAGGCTGTAACGCACGTCCTCTGGATATATCCTGGCGTGCAGGGTCGCACAGGCATGCGGATCAAGGTCCAGCAACAGGATTTTTTTTCCCGCCCGTACCAGCGCACAACCCAGGGTCACAGCGGTTGTGGTTTTTCCCACGCCTCCTTTCTGATTGGCAACAGCCAGGATCTTGGCGCACATGTCGTGCCTAAGCCAGCTTGCGGTAGACGATGGTGCCTTTGAAATGCTCCAGCTGGAACGCACGGCTGATATTGTGCAGCGACTCTGAATGGCCGATGAGCAGTGCGCCATTGACCTCCAGGTTGTCATAGAAGGCATTGATGACTTTGCGCTTCATTTCATCGTCAAAGTAAATGATGACATTACGGCAAAAAACGATCTGCGATTTATCAACACGCCTCAACTGCTCTTTGTCGCTAAGATTTATCTGCCCAAAAGAAACGAGGTTCTTCAGTTCGGGCTTGATCTTGTATACACTGTCCTCTTTAACGAAGTAGGTGTCTACGATGGATTTTGGCGTGGTGCGCAGTGCATACTCGCTGTAGATGCCACGCCTTGCGGCGGCAAGTACGGCTTCAGAAAGATCGTTGGCCGTTATTTTGATATCCCAGCTATGGATTTCACTTCTGAGAACTTCGTGAAGAATGATAGCGAGGGTATAGGGCTCCTCACCTGTGGAACAGCCTGCCGACCAGATACGTAATTTTTTTTGTCCTTTTTGGCGGCATTGATCCAGTATATCAGGCAGCACGTTTTTTTGAAAAACTTCCAGTTGCGGCGGATTGCGGAAAAAACTGGTTTCGTTGGTAGTAACAACCTCAAAAAGCTTGTTTAATTCAGTCTTTCGACTGGCATCAAACCGGAGGAAATTGTAGTATTCGTTGTAACTTTTGAGGTTCAAATCCTTGATGCGATTGGAAAGACGGTTTTCAACCAGATATTTGCGGTTTTCGGCGATAAAAATGCCGCATTGCTGGTAAATAAAATCACGAAGCTGCAAAAATTCCTCATCCGAAATCTGCAAGTCCTTGCGAAAGGGCGAAGTAGCCTTTGTGTTTTCAACAGCAGGGGTGGGCGTGCGAAAGGCCGAACTTGGGGTGAGGGGTTGACGCAAAGGCGTGCCGGGCTGCGTGCTGCGGAAAAGAGGTGCCTTTGGCGGCATTGCCGCCTGCGGCGTCGCATTGGCCCCGGACTGGAACGCGCTGGTTCTGTTGCCCGCCGCGCCTGCCGAAGGAAAAAGGCTTGAGCCTGTCGTGCCGAAAGCGGATGCCTGCTGTGCCCCGGCGGGAGATCTTTGCGCAGCGGCGTCTTTTGCGGCAAAGGGGCTGGAAACGGAGGTTCCTGGCGGCGTCTGGGCTGCCTGGCGCAAGGGCGACGTCCAGGTGGACTGCCCCAGATTGGGTTGTCCCAGGCCAGACTGACCAACATAGGGGGAGGTGGCGCCGCCAAATGCAGAAGGCTGGGTTGGCGTGGTGCCAGCAGAACTGAAGGGACTGCTTCCCGCAGTGGTGCCAAATGCAGGTCGCGCCGGAGACGCAGCGGGGTCTGTGGGGCGTGGGGCAAATCCGGAGGGTTTGAAAGCAGATGTCGGTTGTGGCGGCTGCGTCAGACCTGCGCCAAGGCGTGACGTTTGTTCGTCAGCCGGACGCGAAAAAGCCCCAGACTGTGTAGGAGGCTTGCCCGTCGCGGATGGAGCCGTGGAAGTGGACGTTCCGCGATTTTCTGTATCGTTGGCGTTTTTGTTTTGCACGCCGTTGGGGAAAAAGGTCGGAGGCTGTGACATGGCTACTCCTGTTCTGCCTGGATGGCTGCCACCGCTTCAGCCGCAGCGTGCTGTATTTCCGGGTCTTCACTATTCATCAAGCCAAGAAGCACACTGAAGGCCACATTGCCGCCGATCATTCCCAACGCCTCAATAATCTTGTAAGAAACCATGGGATTGGCTGTTTCAAACAGTTGAGTCAGGTAGGGAACAGCATCGGCAAGTTTGTGTACGCCCAGAGCTTCAATGGCTCTGATTTTGACCCAGTCATTCTCGTCAGCAAGGGCAGAGACAAGGTGCGGCATGACTGCTGGGGTGCCTATCTGACCAAGCAGATCCACCAGGGCGATCCGCACGTCCTTGTCTTCATCAATCAGGCGGGGCAAGAAGTGGGGCAAAAAGTCTTCAGCCTGTGGCCCCAGATTTTGAAAGGCCTCAATGGCAACCTGTCGCACACGGGGCGAAGGGTCTTCAAGAGCCTGAAGTATTTCATCAAGATTTTCAGTGACACTATAGCGGCCAAGAGCGTAGATGGCCATCATGCGCTGCATGGGGTCTTCGCTGCGTGCCCTGATCTTGAACTGGCTGTTGAGTTTGGGGCTGTGAAGATTGATGCTTGCTTCAAGAGCCATTTCCTGCACATCAACATACCGGTGGTCAAGCTGGGCAAAAACGATGTCTTCCACTTCGGGGCAACCATGCTGATTACCGAAAAACACCAGTGCGCTCTTTAAAACTTCCGCGTCGTCAGAGTGTTCAATAATGGAGAGAAAGAACGGGGTATCCGTGCAGGTGCCCATCTGCGCGAGTTCGGCCACAGCCTCCCGTCGCAGATCGGGGCTTACCCGCCAGAAAATGTTTTTAAGCTCCTCAACCGGGCGTTGATCCTTCAAAAGCCGACAGGCTTCCATTGCCACGGCAATATGCTTTTCATCGTCGCTGCGCAGGGCGTCGCGGAGCATGCTGTTGTACCCAAGGGAAGCAATGGCGTGTATGGCAGCCTCATAAAGTTCGGACTGCCGCTCCACATCAAGGCCCACGGCCAGATTGATGATGGCCTCGGTGGCGTCCTCGTTGCCAATGGCGCTCAAGCCTTGCAGAGCAGCCAGCAGAATGTCTTCATCATTGTCGGTAAGCGCCTCAAGCAGATAGTCGCGCAAGCGTTCTTGTGATTTGGCGGCCAGCAGCGACAGGGAGCGCACGCTCAGAATCTGCACAATGGCTTTGACGATTTTATGCCGCAGAGGCACGCGGACATTTTCAAGCGAGCTGAAAAGCAGCGGTATGGCTTTGACATCCCCCATATCGCCCAGCGCGTCAATGATGGCGGAGCATACAAGTGGCGAGGCCTGCGGCAGCAACTTTACAAGCCCATTGGCGGCGGAAGGATCCTTGATCTTCGCCAGGGCTTCCACCACTGCGAACTGCACCCATTCTTCATCGTGCATGGCCTGGCACAGAGCGGGAACCGCCTCGGGAAAAGCAAGGTTGCCCAAACTGACGGCCGCCTGATAGCGCACGTTTACTTCCGGATCTTTAAGCAGCGCCTTTGAGAGGAGCAGAACCGCCTGGTGCGTCGGGCTGTACCCGAGAATGTCGGTAATAAAGATGCGCAGATCCGGGTCTTCGTCCTGCAGATACGGCTGCATGCTCTCAATGCTGTCACTGCCGATTTCACGCAAAATATCCATGGCCACATTGCGCACAGGGGCCTCATCGCTACGTAGCAAGGGCAGCAGGGCAGCCACCACCTGGGGGCCCCGGATTTTGCGCAAGGCGTATTCTGCCGCTTCCTGTATGCCGATATTGCTGCTTTTGACAAGCGAGCAAAGCAAAGGGATAGCTTCAAGCAAGGCCATGTCGCCAGCATTGAAAGCGGCACTGCGAATAGTGGCGCTGTCATCTGACTGCAGTGCTTCAAGTACTTGCGGAGCCGTGTCGAGCAAATTTTCCATAATAGTGCTTCCTGCTGCGCTACTGGTCAGCCCTTGACAATTGTCATGATGGCTTGGGCGATATCATCTGCATCAAGAATCTGATTGGCCAATTTGGCATCAATGACAGCCTTGGGCATGCCATATACCACGCATGAAGCCTCATTTTGGGCAATGAGGCAGCCGCCTTTTTCTCTCAAAACTTTTGCGCCTTCGCATCCGTCCGAACCCATGCCGGTCAGCATGACACCCAGGGTACGGCGGCCCATGTTTTTTCCGGCGCTTTCCATAAGCAGGTTGACGGTGGGCTTGTACAGCGCGTCACGGGGTTCCTCGGTGATGGCGACTTCAGGCAGGGGGCCGCGCATGCGCACGCTTATATGCTTGCCGCCAGGGCAGACATAGGCATGCCCGTTTTTTATGCGGTCTCCATCCACTGCCTCGGAGACGCTTATGTTGCAAACACTGTCCAGTCTTTTGGCAAAGGGGCCTGTAAAGGCGGCTGGCATGTGCTGCGCCACAAGGATGCAGGCTGCCAGATCTGCGGGCAGGGCGGACAGGATCTTTTGAACCACTGGCGGTCCCCCCGTGGAAACGCCCACAACAACGAGGTCGCGTGGTCCATGGCAGGGTGTCTGAACATAGTCCGCCGGTTGTGAATGCTGTATTCGCGGCAAGGGAGAGGCCGGCATGGGAATATTGTTGATGCGGCGGTACTTGAGACGGATGATGGCCTTACGCCGGGCCAGTGCCGTTACTTTGCGGCGCAGTTCCGACCCGAAAGAATCACGGTCATTGCTCATGTTCTTGGGGATGAAGTCCAGCGCCCCGTATTCCAGAGCCTTGAGAGTGCTTTCAGCACCGCTCTCAGTCAGCGAACTGATCATGAGCACTGGCATGGGCGTTGTCTTCATAAGGCGCTGCAACGTGCCAAGGCCATCAAGGCGAGGCATTTCCACATCAAGCGTCATGACGTCAGCATCAAGCTCTTCGGCTTTTTGCAGAGCTTCCAGCCCATCTCTGGCAGTACCGACAACCTTGATTTCCGGGTCCTGCTCCAAAAGAGAGACAATAGCGTTGCGCATGAAGGTCGAATCGTCCACCACTAAAACACGGGTCATACAGGTCGTTCGCTCCGCAAAGAATTTGTCCTTCTAAGGACGGATGTTATGTTACGTCAGCCCAAATTTTTTTACAAATAAAAAATGGCTTGCCAAAATTCAACGTCTCGCATATGTTCCCTTTCTCAACGGGATGTGGCTCAGCTTGGCTAGAGCGCAGCGTTCGGGACGCTGAGGCCGCGCGTTCAAATCGCGCCATCCCGACCAGAAAAATCAAGGGGTTACAGATAACATCTGTGACCCCTTTTTTTATCGGGGCACAGGGCGGATCTTTGCGCACACACGCAGGACCAACATTTATAATTGTTGCCGCTTGAAACTGGTGTACTATGTTGACATTGATGCCGTCATCCTGCATAGTGCCTCAACAACTGCTTCTACATTCCCTGATTGCCCCGGCATCCCCGGGGCTTTCCATTTTAGGGCTACTGGTAACGCGCTGCTTTATTGCGCAAAATTTAAAAATGGACTTCTTGGTGCCGCAGAAAAACTCACCTGCGGCCTCTGCGGTTCATTTTATTATTTTGTAAAAGCAGAACTAATTGTTTTGTTACGCGCGGCGTGTGAACAAGGCGTAGCGGCCAGGCACTGTTTATGGCTGAAAAGGCGCTTCGGCGGCTGACTAGAGCAGTTTGCCCTTGATTTCGTCAAAGCTGTCGAACAATTTCATTGCCTGAGGATTTTGCTGGGTTTGCGCGCCGTAACGCGCCACAAAGCAGAGGAACAACAAGGCTTCTTCCGGATCTGACATGCTGTTGCAAACGATATCGTAATATTCGCCCCTGTTTGCGGAGTCGAATTTTTTTACGCTTTCCGCAGCCTGGTGAAAAGTTTTAAGGAACACTTCACACATTTCGTGCCGAAACACGCGACGGGACAGGGTTTGCAGCAAGGGCGTTTCGGATCGGGTGCCCACAAGTACACCTTCCACCTCATCAATAAGCGCTGGCACTGGTGAATCTTGATCCGGACTGCCCACATCGTAACCAAGACAGTCATAGATAATGCGGCGTACGTCGGCAACAGTGTAGCGATGTTCCCTTGACTTTTTGAACTCATCCATCAGCAAAAGAAACATTCTTTCCCTGTGGTATAACAAAGCATTTTTCTTCTGCTTTTGTAGTTCCTTACGCTGTTCGCGCATTTCATCATTCTGCATTTTTATTGAAACGATGATTCCAGCAAATGCAAGACCGGAAAACAGCGTGTTCAGCACGCCGAAAGAGTCACCGAACGTGCCGGATTTGCTGAAATCTGACGTGAACAAATATAAACCCAGGGCAGAAGCAGACCAGATACCTACTACAAGCAGGGCCGCTTTCATAAAGAGTGACCATGTCACCCGATCCTGAGTCGTTTCTATATCGTGCGAGCGTAAATGGTGCGCGGCGGTGTGTTCCGGGGCCCGCCGGTCTTCAGCGCCGGAAGCGGCTTTGTCTTGTGTGCGTGTTCTCATGATTCCGTATTGTGTCTCCCGTTTCAGGTGGCATTAATATTGGGAACATAGCCTTTCGCCATCTGGTCTGCAATCCTGAATGGGCAGGAGGCGTTGTTCCTTCTGTTTTTTTGCCAGTACCCAGGTGGTTTGTCACTCTGGGGGAAGCGCATTTGCCTTGTGTGCACCCACCATGCCACTAATCCCCATATTTCCCCGGAGTACACTCCAGAATCTGACCAAAATATGGACAGGTGATCTGTATTTCACTCAAACAAAAGTATCTTGTGCGGTATGATGGACTGAATATGCTGGCATCAGTTGTCTGGGCGGAGTAGTGGTGCAAGAAAAATATGGACATTGATCCGTTCTTTGTCTGCTGTATCTATTCCCACCGTATGCCTTTGCTGATATGCTTTTCCGTGCCCCAAGCAACAGCCGTTCAAAGCACACTTGCTCCGCATGACGACGCAGGCAACCGCGCGTATGGTGCGGTTCCGCATTCGCACGGCGGGCATTGGAGCAACCATCAGTATGCCGTGTGAGGCTGTGCATGGCCAGCGGATTGCGGGCGTGGACGGACAAAGGAGCCATCAGAATAAATTCGTCAGTTATCCTACGTAAACATATAATAAACAGGAGACGCAATGGCGGCAGAAGCATGGATAGGCGCGGGCATCGTCACCGCCACGATCGGGCTTTGGGCCACGGCGAGGTTGCCGGAATACCTCGTCGCTTTACTGTTTTTTGCAACAGCCGCCATCTTGCATCTGGCTCCGCCCGACGTGTTGTTCTCGGGTTTTTCTTCGGGCGCGTTCTGGCTGGTGCTCAGTGGCTTTGTTCTTGGCGTTACTATCCGCAAGGTCGGTTTGGCAGACCGCATCGCCCGCAGTCTGGCGAGCCGGTTGACTGGATCATGGCTCCATATGGTCGGGGGCGTGGTGTTGCTCACCTATGCCCTGGCCTTCATCATGCCTTCCAACATGGGGCGCATCGCCTTGCTGATGCCCATCGTCCTGGCTCTGGCCGACCGCGCTGGACTGGTAGAGGGCAGTCGCGGGCGCACGGCACTGGCATTGGCGGTCGGCTTTGGCACCTTCCAACTGTCAGCCAGCATCCTGCCCGCCAATGTGCCCAACCTCATCATGGCTGGCGCAGCCGAAAGCGCGTATGGCATCCACCTTTCCTATCTTCCCTATCTGATGCTGCATGCGCCCGTACTCGGGCTGCTCAAAGGACTCGCGCTTGTGGGCTGGCTGTGTCTGCTGTTCCCCGCAAAACCGCAAAAAATTGCGGCATCCGGGCCCTCCCAACCGCTGAGTCCAGCCGAAAAACGCCTGAGTGTCTTGCTGCTTGCGACGCTGGCGCTGTGGATAACCGATGCCGTGCATGGTATATCGCCAGCCTGGATAGGTTTGGCGGCTGCCTGCGTTTGCGTGTTGCCCCGCATTGGCTTTCTGACTGGCGACGAATTTGCCGCTGGCGTCAACATCCGCACCTGTCTCTATATTGCCGGCATCCTGGGGCTGGCGGCGTTCGTGAACTATTCCGGGCTGGGAGCCATCATGGGCTCGTGGTTGCTGCACAGGCTCCCGCTCGATCCGTCCAGCCCGGCCAGCAACTTTGGAGCCTTGATCGCGCTGACCAGTGCGTTAAACTTCACCGTTACTGCCAATGGCGTACCAGCCTTGTTCACGCCCCTCGCGCAGCCCCTGGCAGAAGCTTCCGGTCTGCCTTTGCTGACCGTGCTTATGGTGCAGGTCATCGGCTATGCCACGCCGTTGCTTCCCTACCAGGCATCTCCCGTCGTCGTTGCAATGGGTATGGGTCAGGTGCCCGCCAGGGATGGCATTCGACTTTGCCTGGCGCTTGCAGCGACCACCTTCTTGATGCTGGTGCCGCTCGACTATGCCTGGTTCAAACTGCTGGGCCAGATTCCGCACTGAACCACTTCCCGCAAAAGCCTCAAGCGTGATATCAGCGATCGGCTCTTATCGTGGGCAGAGAGGGGGAACATTACAATAAGGCATATCCAACCGCTAAAACTGCAGCATGCCCTCGCGGATGATGAAAGTGATCACAGCCTCAATACCGGCCCCGGAAAGCATTTCGGTCAGCACATAGGGGCGTTCGCCGCGCATGCGGCGGGTGTCACGCTCCATCACGTCCAGCGAGGCATGCACCATGGGCGCGAGGTCAACCTTGTTGATAACGAGCAGGTCGGACTTGGTGATGCCGGGGCCGCCCTTGCGCGGGATTTTATCGCCGCCGCTTACGTCAATGACATAGATGGTGAGGTCGGCCAGTTCCGGGCTGAACGTAGCGGACAGGTTGTCCCCGCCGCTTTCCACCAACACCAGTTCCAGGCCGGGATGACGCGCCTGAAGCTCCTCAATGGCCTGAATGTTCATTGAGGCGTCTTCGCGGATGGCAGTGTGCGGGCAGCCGCCCGTTTCAACGCCGATGATGCGGTCGGCTTCAAGGGCGTTGTGCCGCAGCAGAAATTCCGCATCTTCGCGGGTGTAAATGTCGTTGGTGACGACGGCCATATTGTAGTGCTTGCGCAGCCGCAGGCACAGGTGGCGCAAGAGTGCCGTTTTGCCGGAACCCACAGGGCCGCCAACGCCCACTCGCAGGCAGGGTCTATTGGTCATGACGTTCAACTCCTGAAAAGTCGGGTATATTGTCGTTCGTGTCCGGCGCTGCACAGGGCAAGGCCGGGGAGACTGGAGCCGATGCCCTCATCGGGCAGGGCCGCTGCCTGAGCCGCCAGTTGCGGCACGGCAGGCATGAACTCCAGCAACAGTTTTTGCGCGGCGGTCTGGCCCAGAGGCACGGTTTTGCAGGCCACGGCCACCTGGTTTTGCAGCCAGCTCCACACATAGGCGCAGGCCGCGTCCAGCCCGGCGCGCTGCTGCGCGGCAGCATCGCAATACGGCTCCATGCTGCGTGCGTGCTGGTCGAGCATGACGGCGGCAACGGCAAAACAGGCCGTGTACCCCGCAGCGTCAGGCAGCGGCCAGGGCGGCAGCATGTTCTGATCATGCAACATACGGCGCAGGGCGCGCCCCATCTGAATTTCTTCCTGCCACAGTTCGCGGCTCTCACGCCCGGCAAGCATAAGAGCGTTCCAGCGGGCCAGCGCATCGGCATCGGCGCTGCATACTGCCGCATGCATACGCAGCAGAAGGGGCAGATCGTTGCGCGCAAAGCCCAGCCGCAGCACGCCCCAAAGCCAGCGGCGCACGCCTTCCGCAGTGCCTGCATGTCCCCGCTCCACGGCGGCAGCAAGGCCTTGCGACCAAGCAAAACCACCAACAGGCAGGGATTGCCCCGACAGATAGAGCAGGGCTGTCAGACCAAGGTGCGGCCCTTGCCATGCCGAGTAGCCACCGGTCCGGCCATCATGCGGACCGGCCTGGCCTGACAGATCTTCCGCTTGTCCCTGCATCGCGCACTGTTGAACTCGGCAGGTTCCGTCTGCCAGCGTTTTTACAGTAAGCGGCGGCTCGGAGGCCAGATCCGTCGCAAGTCCAACCGCCAGTTCAGCCATGACTGTGCCCGTGCCCGCCGTAAGCGCCGCCTTCGGGCTCAAAGGGCAGATTTTCGCGGCGCAGACGCAGACCCAGATTTTCCGCCAGTTCTTCAAGCACGTGGTCGGGCATAAAGCGCAGCCACTTGTGGCCAAGCTGCATGGCGGTGTGGCGGTTGCCAAGGTGATAGCAGGCGCGGGCCAGAGTTTCCCAGTTGGGGGCAATGCCGGTCACCACAGGTTCCGCGCGGTTGCGCACAATTGCCAGCACATCCCCGGCGCGCAGAATATCGCCCTCGCGCAGAACCTGCCCGCGCGTGAGAAACAGGCCTGCGTCTTCGCCGCTGTCCAGCCGCAGCCGCTGGCGGCATTTGCCGCGCTGCTCCCAGGTCAGGGTGAGGGTGACCGTAGGCTCCAGATTGGTTCGCTGACCCATGTTTTCGGTAAATTCCAGCATGGCCGCTCCTTCAATTTGTGTATATGCACAAGATTTGAACCAGCCTTGGGCATGGTTTGAACAGTATGGCTAGATAGTGTTGTCATGATCGTCTTTCCGCTTATTTATGCGTAAAATTTCGCCTTTTATTCCGGTTGAATAGCATTTGTGACGACACTTTCTAGAACAAAAAATACCGTTGCGCCAACGGGAGCACCTCCGCCGGAGCGCAGGTGAGTATTTCACCGTCAGCGCGGACTTCATATGTTTGCGGATTCACAAAAATGGCCGGAGTGGCGCAGTTGAGCAAAAGGTCGCTCTTGCACAGGGCGCGCGTACCCCGGCATGGGGAAAGCCCGCGCAGCAGCCCCATCTCGCGCAGCCGCTCTTTGCCGCCGTTTTCCATAAAGGCGCGCGAAACGAAGCTCAGGCTGGCGGCAGCCGCAGCCTGGCCCAATGCGCCGAACATGGGCCGGTAGTGCATGGGCTGCGGCGTGGGGATGGAGGCGTTGGCATCGCCCATGGGCGCGGCGGCAATCTGCCCGCCCTTGATGACCAGCGAGGGTTTGACCCCAAAGAAGGCGGGCTTCCACAACACGAGGTCGGCCAGAAGGCCGGGGGCCACGGCGCCGATGGCGTGGGAAAGGCCGTGGGTTACCGCAGGGTTGCATGTGTATTTTGCCAGATACCGGCGTACGCGGAAATTGTCGTTGCCGTGCCCGTGGTCTTCGGGCAGGGGGCCGCGCTGCACCTTCATCTTGTGGGCGGTCTGCCATGCGCGGGTGATGACCTCGCCCACGCGGCCCATGGCCTGCGAGTCGGACGAAATCATGGAAATCACGCCCATATCCTGCAGGATATCCTCTGCGGCAATGGTCTCGCGCCGGATGCGCGAATCGGCAAAGGCCGCGTCTTCCGGCAGGGAGGGGTTGAGATGGTGGCAAACCATGAGCATGTCCAGGTGCTCGTCTACGGTATTCACCGTATAGGGCCGGGTGGGATTGGTGGACGAAGGCAGCACGTTGGGCAGGGAGCAGGCGCGCAGGATGTCGGGCGCGTGACCGCCACCTGCGCCTTCCGTGTGGTAGGTGTGGATGGTGCGGCCACAGAACGCGGCCAGCGTGTCCTCCACAAAGCCCGCCTCATTGAGCGTATCGGTATGGATGGCGACCTGCACATCGTATTCGTCAGCCACAGTAAGGCAGGTGTCAATGGCGGCCGGGGTGGTGCCCCAGTCTTCGTGCAGTTTCAGGCCGCAAGCGCCTGCCTCAAGCTGTTCGCGCAGGGCCTCGGGCATGGCGGCATTGCCCTTGCCCAGAAAACCAAAGTTCATGGGCAGCGCGTCTGTGGCGGCCAACATGCGCTCCAGATGCCAGGGGCCGGGAGTGCAGGTGGTGGCGTTGGTGCCCGTGGCAGGGCCGGTGCCTCCTCCAAGCATGGTGGTGATGCCGCTGGCAAGGGCTTCTTCCACCTGCTGCGGGCAGATAAAATGGATGTGCGAATCCATGCCGCCAGCGGTGAGCAGGCAGCCTTCACCAGCGATAATCTCCGTGCCGGGGCCGATGATCACGTCCACATGGGGTTGCACATCGGGGTTGCCCGCCTTGCCGATGGCGGCGATGCGGCCATGGCGTATGCCAAGATCAGCCTTGATGATGCCAAGGGCCGCATCCATGATGACGGCATTGGTGATGACGGTGTCCATAGCGCCGTCAGCATTGCTGATCTGGCTCTGGCCCATGCCGTCGCGAATGACCTTGCCGCCGCCAAAGCAGACTTCATCGCCATAAACGGTGTGGTCGCGCTCAATTTCAATCCACAGTTCCGTGTCCGCAAGGCGGATTCGGTCGCCCGTGGTGGGGCCGTACAGTTCGGCATACTGGCTTCTGGGGATGCGGATCATGCTTTTTCCTCCCTGCGGATTTCGGCATCAAGCGCCCCCATGATCTGGGCGCGAAAGCCGAACACACGGCGGGCTCCGGCGTAAGGCACGAGGCGGACCTCGCGTTTCTGCCCCGGCTCAAAGCGCACGGCTGTTCCGGCGGGTATGTCCAGCCGCATGCCGCGCGCTGATTCGCGGGCAAAGGTCAGAGCCGGGTTTACTTCAAAAAAATGATAGTGCGAACCCACCTGAATGGGTCTGTCGCCGGTATTGGAAACTTCCAGCACCACCTCGTGTCCTTCCGAAAGTGCGTTGAGGGTTATGTCGCCCTCTGCCATATGGATTTCACCGGGAATCATGTGCCCCCCTTGTGTGTTCGTGCGGGTTGCCATTGCGGGTTGTTAGTGCCCGGCCCTGACTACAGAATGGGGTCGTGTACGGTCACAAGCTTGGTGCCGTCAGGAAAGGTGGCCTCCACCTGCACTTCGTGGATCATCTCGGGCACGCCGTCCATGACGTCCTCACGCGTGAGCAGGTTGCGGCACGAACCCATGAGTTCGGCCACGCTTTGCCCGTCGCGCGCGCCTTCAAGCACCGCCAGGCTGATGTAGGCCACAGACTCGGGATAATTGAGCCTGAGTCCGCGAGCCCTGCGCCTTTCCGCCAGCAATCCGGCGGTGAAAAGCAGCAGCTTGTCTTTTTCTCTGGGCAGAAGTTCCATGATGCCTCCAGTGTACGCGGCACGCCGCACTAATTTCGTCAAACAGTAAAACAGTGTGGTCACAACTTGGCTGCAAATTTTTTCAGACCAGATAACCTTTGAAATGCTACACATTTCAATTTGTCTTTTTGCCGAAAAATGCGATTTTTCGGCAAAATCCACGCCACGATGTGGCGCGCTGCACGTGGTGCAGCGTTAGGGCATTTAACACAGTTTCAAAGTGAAAATGCCCTAAAAAGCTCCGTACCAGATGCGCGGCATGTGCGGCGGGCAGCCGGTCAGCGCTGGCCGCAGCATATTCCAGGCCGTCAGCAGCAGGTTGCGCGCTTCTTCCATGTCCGGACCCAGATAACGCACCACAAGCACCTCGCCACGCACAGTGGCTCCGGCCCTCTCCCCCATGTGGGCAGGCAGGGGAACAGGCCTTGCCTGAACGGAACTGCCGCCAGCAGCAGGGCTTTGGCCGCAAGGCACAGCATCATGAGCGCCACCTGGAGTGCCACCTGGAGTGTCGCCATGAGTATTGCCAAGCGCATCGTCTGGCGCAGCATCAAAGTCGCGGCTGGGCGAGAGCAGGTCCTGCAGGGCGGCGCAGCAGGCTTCCAGCGCGGCGAGGTCATGTCCGGCGGCATCTGTAGTGTCGCCCGTACCCGCTCCGCGCCCCACGGCAAAGAGGGTGGCGGAAACCGCCTGACCGCCAAGGCCACAGGCGCATTCTTGCAGGGCATCGCCGCCTACAAAGCGCAGCACCTCATGCAGCAGGGGCAGACCTCCGCGGGTGAGGATGAGGCTCTGGCGCACGCTGCCGTGGGTAAAACGTTCATTGGCGGCAGGGCGGCCAAGGCAGATCATTTCCCAGCCAATGCAGGCGCTGGCATTGTCCAGCTCCACCGATGTACGCATTTCGGCCCGCGCCCCGTCATAGATGATGGTTTCACGCGGCAGCCATTCCAGCATACCGCCTGTAACTGTAAGATCTGTGGTCTGGCGTTGGGCCACGTTGTGCGCATCCGCAGCGTAGAACTTGGAGGCCGAGGGGGCGGTGAGCAATACGTGTGCGCCTTGCTCCAGCCGCACGGCAAGGTTCAGGTCGTCGCCGCTCACAAGGCCGCCAGGCGGATGCAGCAGGCAGCAGTGGCAGGGTTGGGATGCCTGCGCCCGACCCGGCGCATTCGTGGGCGCTGCTTCGGGATAGAATGGCCGCTGTACACGCAAGGGCCCGCTGAACTGCATTTTTGCCAGCGCGGTACGCCCTTGCCGCACCGCAAAATCCAGATCCATGCGCGCGCTCCAGCGCCGGTCAGGCGTAAAGCAGTGGCCGTGGAGATTGTTGGCAGGGTTTACGGTGGCGGCAGACATGTAGTTGCTCCTGGATTCCGCAGTGAAAATCAAACGCTCAGAAAGGCTTTGACCGTGGCGTCGTCAAGGCCGCGCATGTCGCCCTGCGAAACGATGTGGCCGCGATCCATAATCATATAGGTATCTGCCATGCGGCGGGCAAAAGGCACTTTTTGTTCCACCAGCAGCACGGTGAGGCCCATTTCTTCGTTGAGCCTGCGGATGGTTGTGGCGATGTCGCGCACAATATTGGGCTGAATGCCCTCGGTTGGTTCATCCAGAATGAGCAGGCGCGGCTCCAGCGTGAGCGCCCTTGCAATGGCAAGCTGTTGCTGCTGGCCGCCGGAAAGATCGCCGCCTCTCCGGTGCATCATTTCGCCCAGCACGGGGAAAAAATCAAAGATGAACGGAGGAATGTCCCTGGCCTTATCCTTGCGCATGGGCAGCGAGAGTTCCATATTTTCGCGAACGGTCAGCAAGGGGAAAATTTGGCGGCCCTGCGGCACATAACCGATGCCCAGGGCTGCCCGGCGCTCCACAGGCAGAGGAAGCAAGTCCGTTTTTTCAAGAAAAATATGGCCGGAACGTGCGGGCAGCACGCCCATGATGCACTGGAGCAGCGTGGTTTTGCCCACGCCGTTGCGCCCCATGAGGCAGGCGCACGAACCGGCTGTCAACGCGAGGTTGACGTCGCGCAGGATGTGGCTTTCGCCATAAAACTGGTTAAGACCTGTGATATGCAACATTACGCTCCTCCTGGAGCATGGGGCTCGAAAATTGGCTGTTTGCAGCGGTGGTTTGCCCAAGACTGCCAGCGACTGTCCACCCAGGATTGGCCAGCGGTTGACCAGGGGCCGTTTAGGGGCCATGCAGAACAACCTGTTGGAAAACTACATCTAGGCAGCGCCCAGCGGTTCACCCAGATAGGCTTCCACCACGGCTGGGTGGTTCTGCATCTCGTCCATGGTGCCCTCGGCCAGCACGCTGCCCTGATGCAACACCGTGACCCTGTGGGCAATGGCCCGCACAAATTCCATGTCGTGCTCCACCACCATGATGCTCTGTTCGCCTTCAAGGTCGTGCAGCAGATCGATGGTGCGGTCCATTTCTTCAGGCGTCATGCCCGCAACGGGTTCGTCCAGCAGCAGAAGCTGCGGTTTCTGCATGAGCAGCATGCCGATTTCAAGCCACTGTTTCTGCCCGTGCGAGAGCTTGCCTGCCTGCAAACGGGCCAGTTCCGTCAGACGGATGCGGTGCAGCACTTCTTCAATAAAGACTTTATCGTCGGCAGAGAGCCGCGCGTGGAACGTGGGCCATACCCTTTTGTCGCCAGCCAGGGCCAGTTCCAGATTTTGCAGCACGCTCAGGGCCTCGAACACTGAGGGCTTCTGGAACTTGCGGCCAATGCCGGCCTGGGCGATGGCGACCTCATCCATCTGCAGCAGGTTGCAGGTGCGGCCAAACCATGCGGAACCGGCATCAGGCCGGGTTTTTCCGGTGATCACGTCCATCATGGTGGTCTTGCCCGCGCCGTTGGGGCCGATAACGCAGCGCAGCTCGCCCTTGTCCACATAGAAAGTCAGGTCATTGAGCGCCTTGAAACCGTCAAAGCTCACGCTGATTTTTTCCATGTACAGCGCGATGTCCGGCTTGGACATCATGTGGCGCGGGGGCCGGGCACGCAACTTCAAGGGGCGCTTGTCAAAGGGGGGGTGCGTTTCTTCGTAGACGCGGGCAGCTTCGGCCACGTCGTCAAGGCTGCGCCCGTGCAAAATATCCTGCTGGGTCTTCATGCTGCGGCTCCTTCTTTGGCGGAATCGGCAGGGGAATCTGGCGTTGCGCGGTTGCGCCACTGATCAGGCAAACCAGCCAGACCCTGGGGCAGGAAGACGGTCACCAGCACAAACATGCCACCAAGGGCAAACAGCCATGCTTCGGGCATGACAGCCGTAAACCACGTTTTAAAGGCATTGACGGCAAATGCGCCAAGCACCGCGCCATAAAGCCGCCCACGGCCCCCAAGCGCCACCCAGACCACAATTTCAATGGAATTGAGGGGAGAAAATTCACCGGGGTTGATGATGCCCACCTGCGGCACATACAGAGCGCCGCCAATACCAGCCAGAACGGCGGAAAGCGTGAACACCGCCACCTGATACCGCTCCACCCTGTAGCCGATAAAACGCACGCGACTTTCCGCATCACGCACGGCCACGCACACGCGTCCAAGGCGCGATGCCGTGACAGCCCTGCACAGGATGTAGCCAGCCATGAGAGCCACGGCGGAGCAGGCGAACAGGGCTGTGCGCATGCCGTCTGTCTGCAGTCCAAAGCCCAGCAAGGTCTTGAAGTCTGTAAGGCCGTTGTTGCCGCCAAAGCCCATTTCATTACGAAAAAAAGCCAGCAGAAGGGCATAGGTCATGGCCTGACTCATGATGGAAAAATAGACGCCCGAAACCCGCGATCCAAAGGCCAGCCTGCCAAACACATAGGCCAGCAGGCCTGGCAGCAGCACCACAAGCAGCAAGGCCACCACAAAGTATTCGCTGCCCTGCCAGAACCAGGGCAGTTCCTTCCAGTTCAGAAAAACCATGAAGTCCGGAAGATTGGCATTGCCGTACACGCCGCGCGCGCCTATCTGCCGCATGAGGTACATGCCGAAGCCGTAGCCCCCAAGAGCGAAAAACGCCCCGTGCCCAAGGCTGAGCACCCCCATGAATCCCCAGACCAGATCGACGGAAAGCGCCAGCAGGGAGTAGGTCAGATATTTGCCCAGCAGGGTGACCATGTAGCCCGGCACGTGCAAGGCGCTGCCTGCGGGCAGCAGGCTGCCTGCAATCACGGCCAGCGACAGCACTGCGGTGACAGCCAGAAAATTGCGGGTAGGCGTGTTGAGCAGCCTTTCGCGTTCAAAGATGTCGGTCGCCATTTACGCCTCCACCGCACGGCCTTTTTGCGGAAACAATCCGCGCGGGCGCTTTTGGATAAACAGGATAAGGCAGACCAGGATGATGATCTTGGAGAGCATGGCCCCGCTGGCAGGCTCCAGAAACTTGTTGGCAATGCCCAGAGCCAGCCCGCCTGTCAGCGTGCCCCAGAGGTTGCCTACGCCGCCGAACACCACCACCATGAAGGAATCCACAATGTAGGTCTGGCCCAGGTTGGGCCCAACGTTGGAAACCTGACTCAAGGCCACGCCAGCCATACCAGCCACGCCGGAGCCAAGGCCAAAGGTCAGCGCGTCCACGCGCGAGGCCCGCACGCCCATGCAGCGGGCAATGGCCCTGTTTTGTGATACTGCGCGCACCTCAAGCCCCAGCCGGGTGCGGTGCATGGCCACATGGATGAGCGCAAACACGCCAAGGCAGAAAATGATGATGTACACACGGTTACAGGTCAGGCTGAAATGCTGGGTGATCTGCCACACGCCGCTCATGAAATCCGGATTTTGCACGGCCCGGTTCAGGGGCGAAAAAACCGTGCGCACGGCCTGTTGCAGCACAAGGCTGATGCCGAATGTTGCCAGAAGTGTCTCCAGCGGGCGGCCATAAAGAAAGCGGATAACGGTTTTTTCAAGAAGCACGCCCATGCCGCCGCTGACCAGAAAGGCGGCGGGAACAGCCAGAATGAGGGCAAGCCCGGGCTGGCCCGGCAATATCTGCTGCATGCCCCAGGCTGTGTAAGCCCCGAGCATGATCAGTTCGCCGTGGGCCATGTTGATGACCCCCATGACGCCAAAGGTGATGGCAAGGCCAATGGCGGCCAGCACAAGAATGGAACCCAGGCTCGTGCCAAAAAAGAGCATCTCAAAAAATTGTGCCCACTGGGCGGAAATACGCTGGAAATACAGGGCGTCGCCCGCCGCTTTGGCCACAGCCGTGTCAGATGATGCGGCAAGGGTGCGCAGGGCGTCGAGGGCGGCGGGGCTGCCGCTGCTGTCCAGGGCCGTGACGGCGGCAAGCTGCTCGGAGCGCGCGGAGCCTGGGTCAGCCGCCACGTACAGGGCAAAGGCCGCGCTGAGGTTGCCGCGCACGGTTTCGTCCTTTTCTCCATCCAGCAGTTTGTGCAGGGCCTCCGCATCGAGGGGCGGGGTGGCGCTCTCCATAAGGGCTGCCGATGCCTGACGGCGTTTGGCCGTGTCTGTGGAGGTAAGGGCCTGCGCGTTGAGGATATCCGTAATGCGCTGGCGCTGACGGTTGCTTGTGCCCACCTTGCGCAGACTGTCGGCAGACTGGGGCACGCCAAGTTCGCCCCTGGCGTCAAGGGGCCGTGCCTGACCTGCATCGTCGCTCACAAAAAGCGCTCCGGCAGCGGCATCGGCCAGCAGGGTGTTGCGCAGCAGCGCTTCCAGCAGTTTTTCGCGCAGTGGCGCGGCAAGGTTGTTGTCATCCTTTTCCAGCGCGGCAATGGCCGCATCCCTGTCCGCAACTTTGGGGCTCACGAGAGTCTTGAGCAGATCGGCTGGAAGAATGGATGGCGAAGTTTGCACCGGGGACGCGGAAGGAGTAGAAACCGCACCCCCGGCATTGCCGTCCGGTTCCGGCCCGGACGCCAGCACTGCGGGAGGCAGACTGAAAATTACGAGGCAGCAGAGCAAGAGCGCCGTGCGCATGGGAATATCCTTTAGTCTGGTCAGCCGGGACAGCGCTGCGCTGGCCCCGACCAACGTGCCGTGGGGGAGGGTCGCGGGGGCCACTGAGGCCCCCGCAGCAGGTTTCAGACGGTTACGTTCTCTATTTTGAAGCGCCGCCGCACTTCTTGGTCTTGGTATTGTAGTTGCCGCAGTTGATGGGGTCGGTCCAGTCGCCGATCAGATCCTTGGATTCGGGCAGGTAGTGCGACCACGCTTCGCCGGGAACCACGGAAGGAGTTTCCCATACCACCTGGAATTGGCCGTCGGCCTGAATTTCGCCGATCAGCACGGGCTTGGTGATGTGGTGGTTGGGCAGGACCTTGGCCACGCCGCCGGTGAGGTTGGGGGTCTCAAGGCCCACAATGGCTTTCAGAACCTTGTCCACATCGGTGCTCTGAGCCTTTTCAACAGCCTTCACCCACAGGTTGAAGCCGATGTAATGGGCTTCCATGGGGTCGTTGGTCACGCGCTTGGGGTTCTTGGTGAAATCGTGCCACTTCTTGATGAAGGCCTTGTTGGCGGGATTATCCACGCTCATGAAGTAGTTCCAGGCGGCCAGGTGGCCCACCAGAGGCTTGGTGTCTATGCCGGAGAGTTCTTCTTCACCCACGGAGAAAGCCATGACAGGAATGTCGGCGGCAGTGATGCCCTGGTTGGCGAGTTCCTTGTAGAAAGGCACGTTGGCGTCGCCGTTGAGGGTGGAAACCACGGCGGCCTTTTTACCCGCGTTGCCGAACTTTTTGATTTCAGCAACGATGGACTGCCAGTCGGAATGGCCGAAGGGCGTGTAGTTGATGAGGATGTCTTCCTTTTTCACGCCCTTGGAGATCAGGTAAGCTTCAATGATCTTGTTGGCGGTGCGGGGGAACACGTAGTCCGTACCGGCCAGCACCCAGCGCTTAACGCCGAGGTCGTTCATCAGATAGTCCACAGCGGGGATGGCCTGCTGATTCGGGGCCGCGCCGGTGTAAATGACGTTGCGCGAGGATTCTTCACCTTCGTACTGCACGGGATAGAACAGGAGGCCGTTGAGTTCTTCAAACACGGGCAGCACGGACTTGCGAGAAACCGAGGTCCAACAGCCGAAAACAGCGGCGACCTTGTCCTTGCTCAGCAGTTCGCGAGCCTTTTCTGCAAACAGGGGCCAGTTGGAGGCTGGGTCGACAACCACGGCCTCCAGCTTTTTGCCCAGAAGGCCGCCTTTTTTGTTCTGCTCGTCAATAAGCATGAGCATGACGTCTTTCAGGGTTGTCTCGCTGATGGCCATGGTGCCGGAAAGCGAATGCAGAATGCCTACCTTGATGGTGTCGTCCGCGGCCTTCGCGTTCAGCGAGCCGCACAGGATGACGAGCATGAGAGCCAGCGTCGCCAACGTTTTTTTGAACATATGGAGCCTCCTTGGAACTGTCTGTATGGCTGTACATGACGCGACGCACCCCCATGGTCGCCGCGCTGCTTGCTACTGGACATACCTAAGCAAGAGGTGTTCCAAGGATGTTTTTTTTATAATAATCTGTAATTGCATGATAATATTTTGAAAAGGGTATGGATATTAAGACATTTTTGTAAAATCAGCGGGATGTTAAAACAATTTTGTATATGACTTAGGCGGTGCTGCATGCCGCTGCCCCTTGCGAAGAATGACCGTGCAAATTCGAGCGTTCAGACCGCGGCAAAACCCATGCCCACGTTACTCAGGGGGGAGTCCAGAGCAGCCGAATTGATGCCGCCTGTTGATTTGGTGCAAGATGGTGCAGAAAAAACAACGAAAAAGGGCCTGCATTTCTGCAAGCCCTTAATTTCTTTGGTACCGGGAGCGAGACTTGAACTCGCAAGAGGTTGCCCTCGGCGGATTTTGAGTCCGCTGCGTCTACCAATTCCACCATCCCGGCAAGACGTGGGGCTGGTTTTATCCCTGCCCGTACGTGCGAAAAGCATTACTAGCGCAATGGGCGGGGGTAAGTCAAGAACCAGAGTGAAGCTGATTGCCCCTGATGTCAGAAACCCTGCAATGCCGCAGAGGTGTGCGCACCAAAAATGCGAGGTGCTGGCGCTTGGGCAGGTACCTGCAATGCGTCGCTATGGCGCTTGGTCAGGCGTCTGTTCCTCTATCCAATGCGAGGCCCGTGCAACGGCGCGGTGCCACTGGTGCAGCATTTTTTCTTTTTTGTCTTGCGCCATTGTGGGCGTGAAGCGGCGATCGAGCTTCCATTTATGGGCAAGAGCTTCTTCACTTTCCCAAAATTCCACAGCAAGCCCCGCCAGGTATGCAGCGCCAAGAGCCGTTGTTTCTGTAATGGTGGGGCGTTCCACCACCACTCCCGTGAGGTCGGCCTGAAACTGCATAAGCATGTTGTTTCTGCTGGCGCCGCCGTCCACACGCAAGGTCGTAAGGCTGATGCCAGTGTCTTTTTTCATGGCATCAATAATATCGAGCGTCTGTAAAGCAATGGCCTCAATGGCGGCGCGGGCGATATGGCCTCTTGTGGTGCCTCTTGTCAGGCCGACAATCGTACCCCTGGCGTATTGATCCCAATAGGGTGCGCCCATGCCCACAAATGCCGGAACCATATATACGCCGCCATTATCAGGGACAGTGGTTGCCAACCCTTCCAGCTCGGACGAGTCTTTGATGAGTCCAAGCCCGTCCCGGAGCCATTGAACAGCCGCACCCGCCACAAAAACACTGCCTTCAAGAGCGTAAGAACAGCCCCGGTCTGTTTGCCACGCCACTGTGGCAAGCAGGTTGTTCTGGCTTGTGGGTGGCCTTTCGCCGGTATTCAGCAACAGAAAGCAGCCAGTTCCGTAAGTGTTTTTGGCCATGCCTTCTTTCATGCAGCCGTTGCCGTATGCCGCTGCCTGCTGGTCTCCTGCAATGCCGGCAATGGGGACGGCGTGCCCAAAAAATTCAGGATGCGTCCACGCTGTGATGCTGGAAGAGGGGACAATTTCGGGCAACATGGCACGCGGTACGCCCATGATTGCCAGCAGTTCATCATCCCATTGCCGCGTGTGAATGTTAAAAAGCAGAGTGCGGCTGGCATTGGAGGGATCCGTGACATGGGCCCCACGCTTGCTGAGATTCCAGACAAGCCATGTATCCACTGTGCCGAACAGAAGTTCGCCTGCTTCAGCCCGCGCGCGGGCGCCGGGAATGGTATCAAGAATCCAGCGTATCTTGCTGCCGGAGAAATACGCGTCAAGGACAAGACCGGTTTTATCCTGAATGACCCTGGCTTTTCCTTCGGCCCGCAGCTGGTCGCAAAAGGCTGCGGTGCGACGGTCTTGCCAGACTATGGCGTTATAGATGGGCGCTCCGGTAGATTTTTCCCAAACAATGGTGGTTTCGCGTTGGTTGGTGATCCCGATGGCTGCCAGGGCGTTGCCGCTTACCTGTGCATTGCGCAAGCATTCGCGAACAACGTAACTTTGTGAGTCGAAAATTTCATTGGGGCTGTGTTCCACCCAGCCCGCCTGAAGGTAGAGTTGTGTGAATTCTTTTTGCGCGATCTGAACGATGTTGGCGTTGTGGTCAAAGAGGATTGCCCGTGAACTGGTTGTGCCCTGATCAAGAGCCAATATATACTGTGCAGCCATATGTCCTCCACCTGATTCAAAAGCCAGCGGTCTTAGAGCATTTAACACTTGAAATGCTCGCGTGCGGCAGGCAAAAGCCCGCCTACTCGCATTTCGTGGCAAGGATTTTCAGAAAAATCCTTGCAGAGCATTTAACTCATTTCATTCGTAAACTGCTCTAGCAGGGTACACGCGCAGTACCTGGTTGAACAGGGGATGTCTTTGGCCTGTGCCCCGGCATTGTTTACGAAGAGTACATAATTGCAAAGAAAGTGCCCCATGCTGCCGCTGGCGGATATGCCGCATTGCTGACGTGACATGCAGGGCGTGGCGGGGCGTTTGCGCACGGATGCAGATGCGCTCTGTGAAACGCAAATACCCCTCGGCGCTGTGGCCAAGGGGTATTTGTATGACATTGTGGCAGGGCGTAGCGTCTGAGCGCTCGCCAAAAGCAGGATTTATTAGGCGCAGAGGCGTGCGGCGGGAATAATGGTGAAATTGTTTGCCTGAAGCACCTCAACCGCCTGATCCACTTTGTCGAAGCGAAAGATCATGACAGCGCTTTCGTTTTCGCGTTGGACAAAGGCATACATATATTCCACATTTATGCCGTTGCGCGAAACCAGTTGCAGCACGTCATCAAGGCCGCCGGGCCTGTCAGAGACTTCCACAGCCACAACGCTGGTGCGGCCGAGAGTAAAGCCTTTTTCTTTAAGAACGGCTTTGGCTTTTTCATGATCGCAAACGATCATGCGCAGGATGCCAAAGTCTGAAGTGTCCGCAAGCGACAAAGCACGAATATTAATGCCTGCTTCAGCCAGTGTGCGGGTCACTTCTGCCAGGCGTCCGGCCCTGTTTTCCAAAAATACGGATAATTGTTCTGCTTTCATGACAAAATCCTTTATGTCCGGCTGGACTCAGGCTTTATGGCTGGGGTCGTCATCAGTGGAGGAAGGTTTTTTGTTTTTTGGAGTGATGTCAATTTCATCAGGCTCAGAAGAGGCCCGCCGGAAGTTGCGAATAGCCCTGCCAAGGCCGCCGCCAATTTCGGGCAGTTTGTTCGCGCCAAAAAGCAGAAGAACAACTACCAGTATGAGCAACAACTCTTGCACGCCAATGCCAAACATGCGGCAAGCCTCCGGTACGGGTTGGGCTGAAAAAGCCGTATTTATTCACAGGATCATAAGCTGCACGGGTGGGAAGGTCAAGGTGTCTGTGCCAAGAGGATGGAGCGGGATGTGCGGCAGAAGCTGGCAGAAACAAGCGCGGGCCGTCACTAAAAGTGACGGCCCGCGTGTTCTTTGCGTGTGTCTAGGCTGTTTACACGATACCTTCAGCCAGAGCGGACTTGGCAACGAGTATGGTCATATTGTCGCTGGTAAAGGCCACATAGTCACTGGACATGCTGCTGGGGGTCTGGCTGGCGCTTTGGCTCCAGTCTGACGACAGCTCAATTTTTTCATTACCATTCAGAACCACGCCGTGGCTTTCAAGGCTGGACAGACTGGTCAGGCCTGTGCCGCCATCCGTCACAAATATTTCAACATTCTTGACGGGATTGGCAGCAGGGTTGGCGAACAGGCTGTCGAGCGTATCCTTGTCTGCGCCTATCATCATGTCAATGCCGGCGCCGCCGTCCATAACGGTGTTGTTGGCGTTGAACACAAGCACATCATTGCCATCGCCGCCGTAGAGTTCGTTTTTTCCGGCCTCGCCATCAAGATAGTCATTTCCGGCGCCGCCAAAGAGCGTGTCGTCGCCAAGACCGCCATAAAGCATGTCGTTGCCGTTGCCACCGGAAAGGATGTCATTGCCGGAGCCGCCATGAAGCACGTCATTGCCGCTGCCGCCAAAGACCACCTGCGGGCTGGTTGCGCTTTCATCACCAAAAGGCCCGCTTGCGTGGTTATCGACATTCAAGTGCACTTCAACCTTGCCGGAATCGCTATTCGTCCAGACACCGTCATTGACCTTGTACTGGAACTCGTCCTTCACGTCCTCGCCATTGGCGTACATTTCGGCCAGCTTTTTCAGCACGGCCGTATCGTCGGACATCGTGTACTTGTACTCATACCCATCGCCAGTGCTGTTGGTGATAAGTTCAAGTGTTCCAAATTCACCATCTATTATAGTTGATGAACCGGAAACCGTGACATCGGCGCCATGACTGTCTTTGAATACATAGCTGAGGTGATCGCCATCCTGGTCTTTGAAGGACAAGGGATCATTGTGAAACGGAATTACGTCTCCAGCCGGAATGACGCCGTTGATGAGGGTCAGGGGCAGCGTCACATCCTGGCCCACAGGCGCATGGTTTGTGCCTGTGTAGCTGATTGTCACGTTGTCCGACGTATCACTGGCTCCATGCTGGTCTGTCACCTTCACCGAGAAATCAAATTCTTTGGTTTCGGTGGAAGGAATGCTGCCTGTCTTGGAAGGATCAGGTTCAAAGGTGTACTTCCATTGTTTTTCGCCGTTGCTTGCCTGTTCATAGAGCAGCGTGAGCTTTCCATCAGGAAGGTTGGATGTAAAATGCGCTGGATTGTTGGGATCCGCCACAAGTGCATGTTCCGTTCCGTTAACAATAATGGTGAGGGTATGCGTATCCTTCGTGTCCGGATCTGTGACAGTAATGGTGCTGTTCGCGCCATTCACGGAAATCACAGGTTTGTCATTAGTGCCTATAATGTCAATGACGAGGCTTCCTGTACCTTCGGCTCCATACGGGTCGCGCACAACAAGGTTAAAGGTGTCCTTGTCAGTTTCCTCTTCTCCCAGAGCCTTGATGGCGTTGGGGTTGGTCACCTTGTATTCATAGTGCGTTTTGCCGTTAGCATCTACGGTAAGCGTCAGCTTGCCATATTTGCCTTCCAGTTCGGTGACGTTCCGCTCGCCAAGTATGGAGTCCTCCACCCTGATGAAGACCTGCGTGGCATCGCCGTCAGCGTCAAGGGTAACAACTTCACCGGTAAGCGGCGTATATTTGTCGTCACTGCTTTGCGCAAAATCAAAATCGTCCTTGTTCAGAGGATCGGCGGTGTAGTCAGGATGTTTATCACCAGTGAAATCAACAATGATGGGCGTGGTATTGGTGCCCATGATGTTGATGTTCAGGTCGGCCGTGGATTCATTGCCGTGCGTGTCCTGAACCACAACAGTGCCGAGGATGTTGAGTTCCTCGCCAACGCCAAGTTTGGCGATGCCGTCAGGCTTGCCCTTGAAGGTATAGAGACCTGACGTGTCGTTAATACTCAGGGAACCCATCTCCACAGCGCCAGGAGTAGAACTTGAAGTGACTTCCCAGCCTGAGGCGGTCTTGACAGCGAATATTGTGACCTCGGTTGCGTTACTGCCGCCATCCTTGATGCTGTACTTCAAGTTGTCGTAGTCGTCCGCATCCGCATCATACCCCAGTGCCTTGCCATGCACGGTATAGTCAGCGTCAGTACCGCCCTGCTTTTCCTTGACGACAAGCAACGCGCCAGACCCGGCAGGTCCGGTTGCCGCAAGCGATCCGTCCACACCGTAGAGGTAGAGCATGGGCATATCGTCAGTGCCCTGAATGTCTACAGTGATTTCCTTGTAGGTGACGCCGCCCTTGTCGTCTCTGACGATGACCCTGAATTTTTCACTAATGGATTCAGGCTTCGAAGACGGGTCGTTGGGATCTGCCCCGTTCAGAGCCTGAACCTCGGGGCTGGCACTATTCAGCTTGAAGTAATAGCTGCCGTCAGCGCCCATAACCAAAACACCGTACTTGCCAACCACCATGGATCCTTCGCCGCTGCCGTCAGCGTTGGCCACGCTGTAGGAAAGCTTATCTGCATCGCTTCCGGGGAAAGGCATATCAGGGTCGGTTGCCGAAACCGTGTTTGTGTCGCTGATAATCTTGCTATCCTCAATGACGTTAAGATCGTCAGCCTTGGTGATTACCGGGGCATCGTTTTTGGCATCCAGGGTGACATTCAGCGTGTGGTTCGCGTTTGCCTTGCCGTCGCTGATCTGGATGGTCACGGAATCCTCTACCTGCCCGCCAAAGTTGTCATTTTGATAGGCGGGATCAAGCGTGTACGTATACTCGAAATGCGAGTTTCCGTTAACGACCGTCTTGGTGATGGTGTATACGCCATACTGGCCCTGAACTGTGTAGGTATCCGTGCCAGTGGACGTAACGCCGTCGCCTTTGAGGATAAGGTTCTGGCCTTCCACCATATCTAGGTCTTTGGCCTCAAAGTTGCCGGTCGTGGTAGTATTGGCCCATATGCCGCCAGAATTTTGCGTCAGGCTGCCGTCGGACGAACTCACCACAAAGGGCAGATCATTGGTGCCATTCACGGTGATTTCGATAACCGTTGAAGTGCCGTCTTTGGCAGTAACCGTGAATTTCTGCACTATATGGTCTTCTTGACGAAGCTTCTGCACGTCAGGGTGGTCGTTATTCAGGGTGTAGGTATAAGTACCGTCTGGCTTGAGAGTAATGGTGCCGTACTTGGTGACAATCATATTGTCTGTGGCTTTGCCGCCCGTGTCTCCGCTATCAGAGGACGTAAAGCCCGTCAGCTTGAGGCCAGCATCATAGTAGCCGTCGCCGCCCACCTTGCCAGTGGCAGTATACGTATCATCTTCCGTGACATGGTTCTGCTGATCTTTCAGCTCAGAGCCAGGATGCGAACCGCCGCCCTCGCCCGGATCGGGATTGGGAACAGGAGTCCCCGAGCCGCCGCCGTGATCCGCATCAGGGCCAGCCACCTTGATGACAAGCTTGATGGGTTCTTCAGACGTGGCATTGTGGGGATCACGCACATAGACATCGAAGATTTCTTCCGTAATGGCTTTAGAGTCTCCGGCGACAAGGTTTTTGTAGTTAGCGCCGTACTTGTCCAGGGTATACTGATATGAACCATCGCGCTGGATAATAAGCGTGCCGTATTCGCCGACAATCTCCTGCACCAGGTTGCCCTGGGCTTCTCCAGTGGTGGCTTTGCCGTCAACAGCAAAAAAGACGAGTCTGCTCTGATCGCCGTGGTCGACGTCCTTGACGATACTTTGCGATTGGAGCGATCCGTTTACCGTAAGGTTTCCACCATTAGTCCTATCCCAATGGGCCATTTCGTCGCTGTCTATAACAACGGCATGGTCGCCTCGCTCGCCAAAAGTGAACTTGGAAGTGACCTCCTGCCCGGTAAGGGTGTTAGTGTAGGTCACCGAAACGCTGCCGGATGTTTCTGAGGTCACCACCGGAGCGTCATTGGTGCCATTGATAGTGATCACCAGGTTATCTTTGGTCGTTTCGCCAGCGTGATTTTTTCCCGAACCGGTTACGGTGACAGGCACGGTTATGACCACGGACTCCCCGATGGCAAGGTGGTTGATGGGCGCCGCGAGCTTGTCGCCATCCATGAGCGGTTCAAAGGTGTACTTTCCGTCCGGCCAGAGCGTAAGCGTACCGTAACCGTTGATGGTGTAAACCGAAGATCCGTCGCTGCCGGAAACAGGGCCGCTGATGTCGCCGATGTTCGCGCCGTCGTCTTTAGCCGCAACGGGAAAGCTCACAGCCGGTTCGTCATACGTATACTTATCAGAAACGCCAGAACCAGGAGTTGGCCTGTCTGAAAAGTCCGGGTCGTCCACGTGGAGCTGCCCCTTGACCACAAAATCTGTATCAGCAGGTCTTCCGTTTTCGGGGTGGTTAGCGCCAAGGTGGTGCACATGCCCGTGGCTGCTCGTGCCGTCATAATGCAGGTAGTAGTAGGTCTCGCTGGGCAGGTCCGAGCCGTCCACGCCGTCTTCCTTGATGCTCTCCTCATGGCCCTTGAGAACGCCTGGATCGTCATTGCCGTTGATGGTGATGACGATGGGCTTTACTTCGGAGTATGCGCCATTGGGGTCTTTTACGCGCACGTAAAAGGTGTCTTCTGCGGTTTCATTGTTGTTGAGCCAGGTGAGATCATCGGTGCGGGTATAGGTAAACGCGCCCGTCTGCTGATTGATTTCGAGAATGCCGTACGTGCCCTGGACAATAAAAGTGTCGCTTTTGAGGTCAAAGTTGGCTTCATCGCCAAGGTCAGGACCGCGCAAAGCCTCGTTGGAAACGGATTTTCCAGACAGCAGTTTGACCAGCGAGAAAGTAAAGCCGTCACCCGCAGAAACAACTTCAGAATGCCATGTCTGGTCTGTCGGGTCATACGTGCCGGCATCCTCATAGTCCGTAATGGCAATTTGTCCCTTGAGGATCTTGCCGTCGACGTTCTTGTCGTAGTGTTCTTCCATGGACAACTTATCAAGAGTGCCAATGTCAATGATAGGTCTGTCATTGGTGCCTTGCACTGTGATGTCGGCAGGCGTGGTGTTCACAGGCGGGCCTGTGATGACATGATTGTCGTCGGTTTCATACACCTGCACTTTAAAGTCGTCGGTCAGCTTTTCATTGAAATTAAGCTTCTGCACATCGGGATTGTCGTTGTCGAGTTCATACGTATACTTGAACGGGGGCGTGTTGTCGTGTTCTCCGTCCTCCTTGGTGCGCTCGATAATGAGCTTTCCGTATTTGAGCTCGATTTCGATGGAGTCCTTCCCGCTCATGAGCGTGTTGACGTCATGACGTTCGCCGTTGCCGTCTACAATAACGTAGTGCATCGTGGCATCAGCGCTGGGGTTGTTCAGGGCTTCCTGGTCGCTCTTGTCAACATCGTGGGCGTAGATTTCGCCTTTGGATTCGGGCTGTCCCTTTTCTTCGTTCTGGTACTGTGCCTTGTACACAGTGTCCTGACTGTCGGTAGCTCTCACGAATCCGGCAGGCATAACGCCGTTTTCCACAACGATGCCACGGCCGCCGGAAATCCCGGTGCTGGTGGGATCATCGCTGCCGACCACTTCAAAAATAAGCTGCTTTTCATCATACGCGCCAAACTGGTCACGGATGGTGATGGTGAAGTCGTCCTGACTGGTTTCATTTTTGCCCACAGCGGCGGCGCGTATGGGGTCTATCACATAGCGGTACGTGTAGGTGTCGTCGGTATGGTCACTGCCCGATGAGGTGCGCACAACATACAGGTCACCGTACAGTCCGCTGACCTTGATGGTGTTGTCGGATGTACTGCTGGCCAGATCAATGCCGTCCGCGTGAGCGGCAGTGTTTTCTACCTTGATGTCGAGGCCATTTTTCATGTCCAGCACATCCATATCGTGGATGGCCAGCTTGCCCGTGGCTACCTGGACAGTTTTGTCATCCTGGAAGATGCCGCCAATGACGCCGGTCATGGCGGTATTGTCGTGCGTGATGGTGAGTTTTGGAACGTCGTTGGTGCCCACAACGGTAATGACAATCTGGCCATTGCCTACGGTGGTGGCTTGTCCGTCGCTTACCGTGGGCGAAAGAGTTATGATCTTTTGCTCGCCTTCGCTCAGTTTGTCAGCGGGGCCGCCAGTGGCATCATTGAGCGTGAATTCAAAGGTTCCATCGGCATTCATTTTCAGAGTGCCATAGTAATTGTCGCCGGGGACCTGGTCGGTAACGGTGCCGTCGGCAAGATAGTAAACAGTGGTTGAACCGTCAGCAGCCGCCGCAATAGGCGTGCCGCTTGAATTGGCCATGCCATACGTCAGCTTGGCGTTATCGCCAAAGTCCACGTCATTGGCTTCGACGTGACCGGAGAAGGTCAGCTTGTGCTCCCCATTGGGTGTGGTGGGGTCAGTCAGATTGGCGTCGCCGACGTCCGTGGTAGGAGTATTTTCCGCGGGATTGGGGAAGAGATTATTGTCGGGGGCGTACACGCCGCTTTCCTTGACAGTGCCCTTGCTGCCATCAGTAAAGTAGGGAGCGTCATTGGCGCCAACGATTTGAAGCTTCAATGGAATGTCATTCCATGCGCCGAATTCGTCCTTAACAACGACTTCAACCTCCACAAGCATTGTGTCGCCCTCGTTCATGCCCTGAACGCAGGTGGAGCTGTTCTTGAGGGTAAAAGAATAGGACGCGCTGTTGGTGGCGCTGTTGGTGGTGATATTCAGCGTGCCGTAATAGTCTGTGGTGTTCAGCGCGTGAAAGTCCGCTTCGGTGAGCAGAACATACCCGTCAGTACCATTGGGCACGACATAAAGCTTGCTGACCATCTCCTCCTGGCCAGAAGAGTCCGTCACCTTGAAGCCATAGCGCAATTGCGCGTCGTTGTCGTAGTCAGTGGCGGCTATGGAGCCTGTAACCTTGACGTTGTCATTGGCGCCGCTGGCATCGTTGACCTTGCCGGATTCCTTGATGCTTTCCTGGTTCACGCCATTTTCGTCGGGCAGCATCTGGGCATTGTTCCAGTGGGCGGCATCACCGGTAAAAATCGGGCGGTCATTGGTGCCAATGATATTCACGTCAATGGTGTTGTCGCCGCCCACGGGGATGCTGCCGTCACGCAGGTGGTCAACATCAAAGTCTTTCAGGCCATGCTCGTCCTGCACGGAAGGTCTGAACTGCAAATGCACTTTCTGGCCTTCAGCAAGGGCGTTGGTTTTGCCTCCGGCCTCAGTGCCGCTAAGGGTAAACGTATAGCTGCCTGACGACGTATCAAGGCTGAGATCGCCATATTCAGTATGGTAGATGGTGATGTTGGGATTGTTGGAGTCAGTCGCAATGCCCGTGACGGTTACAGGCAGTGTCCCATCAACAAGGCCAACAACACTGCCAACAGCTATGGCACTGCCAGAATTGTCAGTGATGCTGTAGGTCAGCACGCTGTCGTGGTCAGGATCGCGCGCGATGATCTGGCCTTCAATGCTTGTTTTGTGTTGATCCGGCCCGATACCGCCAGCCTGGGTGGAAGCGTTTTCATTGGGATCAAGCGCGTTGGTGGTGTCCTTTTGACCGTAGCTACCGGCAAAAACGCCGTCTTCTTTCAGCGTAACGTCATCAACTCTGACAATGTCGGGCGCGTCATTGGTGCCTTCAATGATCACATTGATGGGCTGTGTTATGCTGGTATTGATGCCGTCGGTGATGGAGACAACAATGCTGTCAGTGTGGACTTCGCCCTGTTTCAGCGAGTCTGCGTTGCCGTAGTCTTCATTGTTCAGGGTGTAGGTATAGTTGTAGGTCACATTTGAACCGGCGTTGGAAGGCGTAATGGTAAATGTGCCGTAATCTGTGGTGATGGTGGTGGTGCCTAAGGCATTAACGGCATAGGACGCCCCGTTAATGATAACAGAAGCGCTGAGAGTGTCGCCATCAGGATCATTGGCAGTAAAACTGCCGCTCATGGTAGCCACGCCAGGTTCGGGAACAAAATTACCGGAAGGGTTTTTAACCCAGCCGGATTCCTTGAGTGAAATGGATATCAATTCGCCATCGGTGTTCAGAGTCGGGGTCTGGTTGGCCAGCGGCGCACTCAAAAGGTTTTCAGCGGCGACAGGGGCAAGGGTAAAACCATAGTCAAGCCCATCAAGATGATCCAGGCCGCTTTGCAGGCTACTGTCAACATATTCGCTGTAGTGGCTGTCGCGCCCAGCGGTGGCAGGGCCAGCCGCAGGCATGAGGTCCGGGCCCATTGCGGCAAAAAAGTCTGCGCTGCTGACGAGCTGACCGTCAACTTCAAAGCTGGGGGCAGTGTCCTTGGTATATTCCGTGTAGAAATTTTCGACACGGACGCTGGATCCGTCGTCAAAGCGGAACAAAAGGTCATTGCCAGAGCGCTCAAGGGTTGCTTCGTCAGCAGGAAAAGTCAAAGCAATCCGTGCATCGGGTTCAGCTGGCACAAGGGCCTGCTGCGAAGCCGCCGGACGAGTAATAGTAACAGTACGCATGGATGCCTCCAATAAACTTTTTCGCGAACTGAAAAACAGCTCGAGCGAAAAGGCTAGCTGTTCGCACAAAAATAGTGCGAAAGTTGGTTGCCCGAATCGGGCCAAAGTAGGGGATAAATAGGGAGCAGGCGAAACCTGCTCAAGGCTGGATGCCAATTAAAGGGCGGCATCGCCTCGTGTTCGTCGGGTGTGCATTGGCAGATTTGACGAACGCAGTGAAAAACCGTGGGCGGTAAATAGAAGCTATTATCAAAAGCTGATTTGAATATACGCAGTTTATAAAGCTAGTCAAGGCTGAGACATCATTGTTTTACCAATTGCTGATAGTAAAAACTATGTGAAGAGCAAAATTTTAATTATTGTATTTAGTGTGTTAAAAAAAGAGTTCCGTTAAAATTGAATCATTGTTTTGCGTTAATGTAGTGTTATTTTTTATAAAATACTCAATAGGAAACCTGTATTTTTTTAGAGTTTCTAAATATCGTTTATCATAATAATACATGAAGATATAGGATGCGAATGAAGTGACAGGCCGAAAAAAATTGTTCTTGAGAAAAAATATCAACTTGTACAGAAATCGCAGAATTGTGAAAAATACTGCCGCTGCACGTTATTTTTAAGGGTGAAGGGGGGATGGTGGTGACAAACACGCACATGATCGGTGGCTCTGATGTTTTTGTATGAATAATTTGTAAGTTAGCTGCAATCTGAGCGTTATTTCTATGATGTTTTGTCACATGTGTATCGTTGGGCCTGAGAGTGCCCTTGGCCCCTACCTTTTCAATAACAGCCCATATTATTTCTGTATTTGCCTGCGTGCTGTGTACGTTAACCTATTCACAATGTGTAGGGATAAAAGTGACCAAAATACTAGGTATATTGATGAGAATACGAAAATGCCCTTATGATCAATTTCATGAAAAAGTGTCGAGAAATTGCAAAAAAGGCATGGATCGGGTCGTGACGTGGTGATGGGACAATCGACAGAGTAGCAGAACGAAGTTTTATGCTCCAGGCGGCCCATCCCCCACACGAAACAGCCAACCTTGTGGGAGGTTCTGTTATGGAAAGCTTAAAGAATGCTCTGTCTGCTGCTATTGAATTTGGCGAATGTGTTTTTGTCACCGAAAAAGAACGCGGCAATATCGGAATCATCCCAAGAGGCGTCACTACTGACTGCGTTTTATGTGATATCGTATCCGTTTCGCGTTCCTGCGATGCGCAAAAGAGAAGGGTAAAACTGGATCTTGGGGATCTTCAGCTGGTTTAGAGGTGCTGAAGCTCGGCACCTTGGTCGGCTGCAAATAAAAGCGTTATACCTACAAAACGCCCAGCTTGTCGTGCCGCTCCGTAGAGTATTATGACAAGCAAGGTGCACTTTTTTGTAGCGAGTCCGTCGAGATTGCAACATAACGCCCGGCCAGTGAAAATCCTGGTCGGGCGTTACACGTATCTGCGGTGTGACGCGCAAGTAGAATCTGTAGATGTTGGATCAGGCGCCGTACCCTGGAGACTCTATATCGCAGGGTTTGAAGGCTTCCGGTTCACGCGTGACGGCAAAAACAGTCTGTGACTATGCCTTCAACAACCGTCTGCGCACATGGCCGCCAGAGTATTTTACTTTGCGAATGTTCTAAAAGGAGCCTTTGCGCGGTGGATTTCCGGAAAAATCAGCAATAGCGTAGTCGGCATGCTCGATGCAGAACGTGGTGAAATCCGGGTTGTCCGCTGTGCCGTAAATGCTTTTGATCAGCGGCTGCTCGGACAAAATGCGCTCTTTCACGGCATGGCTGTCTTCAAAAGAAACCTTTCCGGTAATGCGAACCCAGGTCATGCTTGGGGTGACTGCGCAAATTTCAACAGCGGAATTCATCTCAAGCTGTTTGAACACATCTTTGGCTCTGGATGTGCAGAACCACAGTTTTCCGTCCTGCTCGAACTGGTACTGAAACGCCCGCACATGCGGTTCATTGTTGCAGGACGTGGCAATAAAGCACATGGGCGATTCGGACAGAATCGTGGAAACTTCTTTTACTGCATTGCTCATGGTAATCCTCTGTTGCTTTGTTAGGTTTAATTGTCTTTCAGGTTCTGGAGAATTGTTTCGAGGCATTCAATACACTCTATTTGTTTTTGAGTGTCGATGCCCATCCAAATTTTACGCAAAAGTTCAACGGAAACTTCATCCTGCACCTGGCGCATGGCCTCTCCCTTTTCTGTCAGGAATACCAGCTGAGCCCGCGCATCTTGTGGATCGGGTTCACGGCGGCAATAACCTCTGTCTTCAAGTGTGGTTATCAGCCCCGTAACCGTATTCTTTTTTCTGCCAATGTGTTCCGCCAGCTCATTCATTTGCATCGGACTTTGCTTGAAAAGCGCGTTCAAAACCGCGCCATGAGCTGGAAGTATGTCGGTGATGCTGCGTTCTGACAAAGAACTGAGAATCAGTGTATTTGCCTGCTCCCTGATGGCGGCAACCATGGCGATAATCGCGCCGGGGTTGTTTTGTCTTTTCATGGCCCCTCATTTGTTCGTAGGCGAACCATTTCGGGTTTCTTTTTAGTTCGTCCACGAACATAAGTCAATAAATTTTTCAAAAAAAATTGCGAATTCATGGCGGAAATTCATTACCTTTTATGCCGCAACCTGGCCATCCTTGCTTTCAGCTTCAAGCGCATCCAGGCATACCATCATAACAAAGGCTTGATGGAAGCTTGGGGAAGTACCAATGATGTTTGATGCCATCACGTTATGTCACTAAGATATGGTGCTGCGTGCCAGAGTGCTGCATGTCCAGCACTGGCTGATTACGGCAGCAGGGCAGTTGTGGCAAGAAGTTATGGGGCAGCATGTTCACGTTCGCTCGCACCTGGAGCTGGCGACAATAATGGCGTGGTCAACATCTGCATTGGAGCGCGTTGGGTACTAGAGGCCGTCTAAAGCAAAAAGCCCACGAGTCATTATCAGACACGTAGGCTTTGCCAAAAAATTTGATGGAGCAGGTTGGCTGCGAAACGGGTTCTTCAGCCGAGGTTATACTAAGAGGTTGCAAGGCGGCCAGTGTCGCGGCTTGTCACCAATCATATTTGATCACAGAGCATTGGAAGAAGCCAGGATGCGTGCCGTCAACGTACACTTACTTGGGCAGTAACGTATACAACATCACTAACCAGTAACCTCGCAGGTGGTTGTCTGTATCGCGCGCTGGCGCGCTCAACTGGCTAAAAGCATAATTAAAAAGGGCCGGGTTTTCCCGGCCCTGTACGTTAATGTTCCCACTATCGTGGTGTATGGCCATAGCTAAAAATAGCCTAGGCTTAGAGAGCTTCTCATCGGCATTGTTGGCCAAGCTTCATGAGCTACAAGCCAAACTAGCAGGGCGGACTTTCCTCATCTTGGGAGATGTTCTTGCACATAGCTGAATCCTCCTTGTGATGTATGAGGATGCTCTAGAGCTTGATTAATTCATGCTGAAAATCCGCATAAAAGGCAAGTAAAATATATCTATTAATTATAGCTAATTAAACAAAACATGCTGTTTTCACATATAAAAAAACACAGGAGCAACTATCTTGGCCTGGTTGGGCCGGGTCATGACGATTTGTTGCCACAGGGGCATGCCAAAAGGATTGGGGTAACAATCCTGCTTTCGGCAGTGCGCAACGTCATGGAATAAACTGGTAGATCGGCTAGTTGTCAGTCGAAGACTTCCGCTGGCCGCGTGCGGTACTACCGTGAACGGCTTGCCCTCCTGTTCCATAACTTGTATAATAAGATCACCATCTTTGGCTCTGACATATAGGGGCAGAGGCTTTCGCGCGTTTTAGAACCAGAAAATTTTTCTCGGTAGGTAACGTTATGTCTTATATGAAAAATATACTTTATTTCATATTAACATTTATTGTTATTTACATAATTTTTAGTAAAGTATCACAAGTTATTCCGTATAATGGTGATGATTGGCGCTATCTTTCGCAGTATCGTTCACTCTTGCCGAGCATAAAAGAATGGAATCCGGCCCGTATTTTTCCTGAGATAATGTTCCCAGCGCTTGGATATATATCTTCACAAATCGTAAATGTTATCGTAGGAAATTATATTGAATCAATTTCTTTAACGTTTACTTGCTTTGTTGCGTTATTTGTGACGGTTTTATGTGCGTCGATATATTTATTTAGTCAAAATTTTATTCAAGATTATAAGACATCAATGTTTGCAGTGCTATTGTTTGTTATATTGTCTTTTTTTATGTTCAAAAGCAAAAATCAAGAGAACGTTTATTTATTTTATTCAGAAACATTGACTGCCATGACGTACTATACAATGGCAAATATATTAAACTCAATAATTGCCGTTTTTATTTTGTACGGAAATTTCTTTAACACACGTAAATTTAACGACAAGTATTATGCGATTGGAATCATAGTTTTTGTCATATACCTTTCACAATTTTCGCTAACATTTTCCAGTATCATTGCAGCATCATGCGCTTTTTCAACGATATTGTTGCGGGTTTTGAATGAAAACCACGTCGGCATGTTAAATAAAGTACGCTCATATCTGCAGCACCTTACGCTATTTGACGGTGCTCTCTTTTTTATCCTCGCTTGCTGGTTAAGCGCTGCTTGCTTCGACATGATGGGGGCACGCTATGCAAGCCTTACCGTGCATGGATTTAATTTTATGGCAGCATTCAATTCCTTTTACGATTTGCTGTATTCCATGCGGTTGGTGATGCAAGGCATAACACTTACATCTGTTTTTTGTACTATTTTTTTATTGATGTATAGAAAGTCAAAAAAGATTTATTCACAACGAGATACTATAACTGGGCAAATATTCTTTATAGTATGCTTGTCTTCCATTATCACATTTTCGCTATATATCCTTATTTGCGCAAAAACAGACCCATGTTTTGCTTCAAGAATATCTGCTGTTTACGGAATATTCTTTTTTCAAACGCTGCTCACTGTTTTTTGCATTGTGTATCTGCTGGCAACAATTCCTGTGCTTAAAATTTTTGCTCCTATTTTGCTCTGTTTCTTATTTATTGAGACCACTAATTCCGAAAAAACATGGGCCACCCAGTCTACACCTGATCAACGTGCCATTGTGGACAAATGGATAGCTGATGCTCGACAAGCTGATGCAAACGGAGAAAAAAGCGTAACGATCATCGTCCCCAAAGCGGAATGGCCACATCCCAAGGAATGGTTCGGAGACGTTCTGGGGCATACACTTTTTTCGCACGGTATTACGTCACGCCGTATGCACATCAGTCTTAGAGAAGACATTTCCGCGCAGTAAGGCAATCAGCAAAGGTTGTGTCTAAGTATGCAGATTTTAGGCCCTGCTTGTCTGCAATAATGTTCCTATAGGCTGCTCACCCTTCCCTCGCTCGATTCTCTGCCGTCAGGCCCTCTTTTCGACGGTTTGTCGTGCCGGTTTCGAATGCCTGAGGGCATTGACCAAAAACGTATCTTGCCAGCCGTAGCACATGCTCTGAGTGATTTTATATTCACTACAAAGGCTTGCCCCAGAGCGCCCCTGCAATCCTTCAAGTGCGATGCGGGCATTACTTTTACTGTCCCAAATACGGCGTTTAAGTTTCCTCCAGGGCTGGAAGAAAGCTGACTTAAAGAGCTGCCTTGATAATGGGCAGTATAGATGGTGTTGCAGGCTGCGGCTCTTGACTTCCACAATTGTCTGTAGGAAGCATTTTAAAAGAAGAGGGCTTGCCGTAGTCAACGCCGGATTTTTGATGGCGCTCCGCACTGGACGCCTCCGGCACTGCGGAAGCTCTCTCTTTTTGTTCTCTCCCCAGCCAGTCTTAAAGCTGTTTGGTCTTATCCTCAGGAAGCATGTCACTTAGACTTTGTCTTTATTATTGACTCCAAACGCGACTCCGTAATTGATACCAAATATTTCAGCGGTGGCGTTAAACTGCTGGCCGTAGATGACCTGTTTAAAAACGCGCACGGTATTGGCCGCCGTGAGGTTTTAAAAAATCTGGGGCAGACATTGTCCTGTCATATCATGTGATTGTTGACTTTGTGCAGGGCGATATTTGAAGGAAATCGAAAGGGCATGCCTCAAGCTCCCCAGGCACGAAAAAGCTGGTATCAACTTTATGAAAATCGCATATGCCACAAAAAAACAGATTACTGCCAGATGCCTGGCAACTAAATGGGACTACTCAGAGTGCAATGCCTACAAAAACAAAAGGCTCACGAGTCTTTATGAGACATCGTGAGCCTTGCTGAAATTGTTTGATGGTGGAGGCGGGGGCTATAGAATTAATTTCCTATCTCTCTTGTTTGTAAAGGAATAATTTAAGGATAGCTGGCTTAATGCCCCCAAATGTGCCCCCAGCGTGATAAAGTAGGGGAGAGTGGGGAGCCAGTTCGATTCCGCCGCCTGTATGGGCACTTTAATATTTAGTATCCGTGTTGTCGCTATGATCATCTTTTCCAGCCACAATAATGGTAACCCATTCTTGCGAGTCATCACTGTCATATTCAAAGCCATCAAGGCCGTATTGTGCGTTTGTTATTGTTTCCAGTGCAATAAGAAAATTTACAATATAAACAAATGCAGTGATAGGTTCATTCCATATTAACACATTGAATAATAATGCTGAAATGCCAACTATTATCGTGCTTCTAATGATAGATGTGAGCGAAACGCAAAACAAAATGCATTCTTTTTGTATTCTTTTAAAAAATAAAGGTGTTGGTTTAAATCTATAAATCACATACATTGGAATTAATATTGAAAGTAGGATGAGTAAAAGTTCAAGTTTCTTCGCTTCTATTTCAGTTAACATATGTGGCATGTTTGCAGAAAATGTAACAGACAAGGCCAGGCCGATGAGCAGCCTGTGAATGAAAAATCTTAAATCTTTCCGAACATTCACCAGCGTGAGCATATCTTTAAGAGACATTCATTGTTTCTCCATCATTGTTTCTCCATGTTTCACTCCGGCAACCTGTACCGCCCATTAACCACGATCACCCGCCTGCTCGCCACAAGCTGCTGTACGGTTCGCGGCTTCTCATCTTCGTCCACGTCAAGCTGTATCGCAATGAGCCGTTCAAACCGGGCCAGTATCGCTTTGCCTTTGTTCTGGTCCTCATACCGGGCATCACGCCGCCACGTCAGGCGAACGCCCTTCGTGCCGTCCTTGCCAGTGACAAGATGTGGCACAGCGCCGCAGTTGATGAGCTTCAGGAGTGGATCGTAGAGAAGGGCCATGAATCAATTATAAGGATGAGCGTGAGGAATGGAAAGGGCCGCCCATCGCTGAGCGGCCCTTTCTATTCGGCTACACATCCGGCTTTTCCGGCCAGGGCGTTTCATCGCCGCCGCCGTCAAAAGGCGCGCCTTCCTGCGCGGGCAGATCGCGCAGCGCCTGACGGTATGTACGGATATTTCCAAGCTCTTCCGCGCCGATGGGGTAGTCTGCCAACAGGTATTTGTCTGTGGCGGTGACGCGGGCATTACGTTCATTGCGCAAGCGCTCAAACAGTTCTTCGACTATGAGCGGGGGCGGCAGGGGCGGCGTATCGCTCCAACCTTCGGGCAGTGGGCCAAAATCTTGAATCAAGAAGGGTTCATCGTTGACGTATCCGCTTTTTCCGCGATGGTCTTCAATTTCAACCCATTCCCCGTCCTTCTCACCAAAATGAATTCCATCTTTCTCCGCAGGAAGCTCTTTCCTCAAAGCATTGAGGGGAGGAAAGGTTCCCGGTGTAGCGTACATAGAATACGTGTATGGGTGTAATGGGTGTGTGTTATCAAAATAATAATTTTGCATAATTATACTCCAAGGAATATTGCGGGCGTCATGCCGACGTTAAGAGGTCTGGTCTCCTCACCGCCAGTTGCACCAGTTTGAGAATCTGTAAAAAACGGAACTGCAATACTGCCATCTCGCAAATAGTTTCCAGGGCCACTATTATACGTGTGAGTGTGTGAAGCAAACATATCCACCTGTACACTGCCTACCACTCTCGTCGTTCCATCTACCGCCCGTAGAAAAAATCCACGTCCATTTGTGTAGAACAACTTAGGTATGCTGATATTTGACCCAGTGATTACAATACCCCAAGCAGTTTTAAAAGCTGTTGAAAATGCATTTAACTCAATACCAACTGCACTGATAAGAGGATACAAGTCACCGTTACCGCAGTACCAACCAGGGCAATATGTAGCGAGGTCTGCCGGAGCAAACGGTAGAAGACGTATATCACCACGAAACAAACCCGGAATCCACCCCACAGCAAGCTTCCCATCACTACCAGCCAGCGGCACAGCGTTGGGCGCGGGAGTCACGGTGACGGTATCAGTGATGGCTTTTGCGGCTGCGGCTGTGGCTTCCACATCAGTAACGCGCTGCACCAGATGCTCAGGCACTGCTGCTGCTGCATCTATGGCAGACTGCGCGGCGGCTGCGGCACTCAATGCCGCTGAATCGGCCTGCGCTGTGGCGGCATTTACAGCCTCTGCGGTTGCAGTCTGCACTGTCTGCGCTGCCGTGTTGGCACTCGCGGCGGCATTTGTGGCGCTCTGTTCAGCGGCAGTCTCTGACGCATGTGCGGCTCTGCCGGCGTTTTGCGCCTCATCACGGGCGGCATAGACCCCTGCCAGCAAATCCCCCGGCGTGCTACCGCCAGCTTCTTCTTCACGCGACACTTTAACCGCTCGTTTCACCTCCCCGGCGATTTCCTGCACAATGAAGGTAAGTTTGTCGTCGGCCTGCATGATGTCTGGCGTGTATACGGCCTGACCATCGACCCACGGAATTTCCTGAGTAATGTCCGTTTCGCGGTAGATGGCCAGTTTGGCCCCAACAGGCAGGGCAGTGTTTGCAGTTAATGTCTGGCCGGAAACGGAATACCCGGGCCCCAAGGACATAGTGACCTGCGTACCGCAATATACGTAGTAGGCGCGGACGTCGTCGTCTTTTATGTACGGGAAGGTCAGCGGGTATTGCTGCCCGGCCGCGCCGTTTGTCACGGTGTACACAATGCCCGTAGGCGTGTTGTCAACTGACATATTGACTCCTTTTTATTGTCAGGCTTGCACCTGGGACTGCTGGGTGGTAGGCAAAAACATGAACATCATTCTGCGCCTTCTTATTCTGCTTATTGCTATTTTCTCGGCAATGCCTGTTGCCGCTGGTGATGGTGAGGTTGATGGAAAGGTGAGGAAACTGATTGTTTCTGACGCCGCTAACAAATTGAGCGGTGGAGAAATGGATTACCATTCTGGAATATATAGTGAATTGCGAAATAGAGGGTTCTCAGATTCAGAGATTCGTGAATACATGCGCCCTATCCTGGAGCAACATGGATTTTCAGAAAAAGATATTGTTCGTTACTTCAATCTGTTTGATGTAAATTATCATGGCGGCGAAGGGCGAAGACTTGAAGATCAGAAGCGGATTGTTGAAAGCTTAATCAATTAGACTTCATGTCATTGGACTGTGAATGATATGAGATTAAAAAAACTAAAGCGCAGAGCATCGATTTTTATCCAGGACATTATAAAATTAAAATGGATGCTTGTTGTTTTTGTAGTTATTCCAAACATATCTTTTTTAATATTTATTAACAATTTAAACATAGACAAGTTTATTGAATTTAATCAGGATATTTTACTCTTCTTATTGTCTTTTTTTGTTGTTGCTTTTTTCTATGCGCTGACTAGGGATGATCCGCAGAAGATGTCTGAGCCTGCTGGATGCCTTTTGTTTACTATTTCAGCATGTATTTTTGTTGTGTTATCTTTTTTAATAAACATTTTATTTCATCATTGACATTCACTTCATTTTGTGGCGTTCTCTCCGCAGGTGCTGAAAACACCCCCTTGGCGGCCACGCCATTTCCGAAAGTCAATGGCTTTTTTTGCGCCCTTTTTGGGGCTATAATTGAATCCATTGCCGGGCGTGGACGAATAAAATACCCGTAAGGGAAATTACTCCGCAGCTCCAAGGGCTGTTTTCAGCGCCCGGCATTCTCTTTGTTTGAGAATGTCTCCGTGAACCTGAAAAGTTCCCTTGGAGGCTCATATGAGTCAGGCTCAACTTCTCGCTTCCCCGTTCCAATTCAACGACTTCCCTATCCGCACACAGGTCGAAGGCGACCAGCTTTGGTTTTCCATTGCTGATGTCTGCAAAGCCCTTGATATCACTTGGAGCGGCGCGACTCTTAAGCTGATTCCGAGTGACTGGCAGAAGTTGTTACGACTCAACAACTTCTCAACATCTCGGTCACTTAGGTTTATCTCCGAACCAGCCGTGTACAAGCTGGCCTTCCGCAGCAACAAGCCCGAAGCCGACGCCTTCACAAACTGGATAGCGTCCGAGGTGGTTCCGGCCATTCGCAAGACGGGGAAGTATGAGGCGAAGCCTGCACCCAGAAAGAAAGCCTTGGGCCGTGGTGTTACAGCGCTGCCCGTACCTGAGGCCGCGCCTTACACTTGCTTGTCAGGCGACGTGGATCCGGGCCGCAAAGACGCCATGCGGCGCATCCAAAAAATCATCTGGCAGCTTCATGCGGCCGTTGACGTAACCCGCATGTTTACGCACCCCAAGGGCCGCATTCCGATGGATACAGAGCACTACGACATCATGTTGAGTCTATTCAGGGTTGCTGATGCCAATCTGGTCGGCGCGTACAATGCGCTTGAAGCCGGGCATAAGTTGGGCACCATGCGGTAGCGCTGACCAACCTGCCAAATTGCGAAATCTGTCAATAAAGGGGCCGGGCCCATATCCCGGCCCCCTTTCCTTTCCTGCAATCCCTATGCGATTTTCAATGAACTGTGATCCTACTGCCTTTCGGCGCGGCCCTTCAGTTTTTCAACGTCATCCTGCAAGGCTTCGAATACCTGATTCCCGAATCTGGCTATTTCAATGGCCTGAAAATACATGCTGTCGATCATCTGTCGCTTTTCGTCTGGCGTCATGTCTGGGGCCTTGCTTATAAAATCTATGGTCTTCGTGATCTCCGAGAGTGCCTTGTGTGGACCATCCACGGCTTGATATACAGAATACGGCAGCAGATTTGCCACGTCGTCATATTTGAAATCCTTGCTCAGAGCGTTGATGCTTTTTAGGTAGCCTGTGGCTTCGTCGTAGTTGTCAAAGAATCGCTGAATGCTCTCCGCCCCCATGCTTGGATGGCGGATCACAAAGGCCCGCACAAAGGGGACATCTGCCAGAGTGGCTGCGGGCTTTACGGGATCAGCAACAATGCCAGCCTTGCGGGACATGGCGTCCACGGCTTGAAGGGCATACATGCCCAGGCCGCCCGTCCAGCCGCGGATGTAGTTTTCCGCGCGGGCAGGGGAGAAGGTGTTCATCTCTCTCACTGGCGGCAACGTGCCGACAAAGCTTGAAAGAGCCTTTGTCAGTTCTGTGGTATTGTTGGTGTATTGGTATTCCGGCAGCAGCCCCTCTCTGTTCTTGGGAATAATAGGGCGGTCAAAGGGCAGCGACCTGTTTGCAAATGCCTCTATTATCGGGGCAAAGGCGGTTGGCACAAGGTTGGGCGCGGAAACATCCAGCATGGACTTTCCGAGTCCACGGAAAGCCTCTTGCCTGGCCGTATCCACGCTGCCGTATTTGCCATGCGCTGCGTCGAGAATGAATTCCGTCGCGCGCTCGAGAGTTGATCCAAACATGACGCCTTGCTCAAACGGCTTGGGGATGCGCAAGAGAACCTTGTTTTCTCCTTGCCCGATAGGCGTAATCCAAAACATATCCCTCTGCGCGCGCGGAACCTCGGCAACGTCGTTGTCGCCATAGTTGTTGATGGCGTTGAGTATGGACGGAATGCCAATGAACAGCGCTGTACGCACGAGAAAGCGCCGGGGGTTTTCCACTGCTCCGCGCGCTGTTCTGTCCAGCCCTTGCAAACTGGCATTGAAAAATGCGGTTATGAGGTTGAACGAGGCCGTCAGCTTGCCCCGGCGCGAAAAGTCCATAATGTCCCGTGATTCATAGGCGGCCTGCATCAGCCCAGCCTTGTCATTGCCGTGCTTTTGCACGCCTTTGCCGAACTCTCCCAAGCGGGTCATTTTTTCTGAAAGCTCAGAGCCTAGGCGCAGTAGCTCCAAAGGATTCTTGACCACATTCCAAACGTGCTCTGTGTAGCCCGTTGCCGCAATATCTTTGAGCGTGGTTTGAAGGGTGGTTCTGTCCATGCTCACAAGGCTGGCCTGGTCGCCACCGGCTTTCACCCAATCCCAATAGACGTTATCCTTGGTAACTGCGCGCTTTAACCCCTTGGCCGTGTCCAGCCCTGGGATGAAACCTGTACGGGAAAGGACGCCTGTGGAAACGGCATCACGAATAAGATTGCGAACCATAAAATCAGGTGTAAGCGTGGCGCCGGCTCGCAGCATTTTTGCCGGAATGGAGATAAGCTTCACCAGCAATGGCACGCTTTCTGTGTTCAGGCCGTTCATCACCTCGGCAATTTCTGGGGCCGCCTGATACACTTCGCGCTTCCCGTCACGGAAAACGGCGATCTGGCTTTTTTTGTCCAATGTGGCGGCGTTCTGCCAGAATGTGAGCATTTCCCCCATATCGGCAGATTCAGCCAGTGCTTTTATTGACGTCTTCACGCTGGGATTGATTGGGCCAAGGGAGTCAATGAACGCCTTGCTCACATCTTCGACTCTGACCTGCACCGCAGCTTTTGGCGTGGGCAATTTTTCCACCAGCCAGCCCGCCCCATCGGTTTTACTGGCAAGGTCTGTGAGGGCGCGGCCAATGCCGTTCTTTTCCGCAGCTTCAATCATGGCGTAGGTGTTCTTGATTATGGATTCCAGCGGGTCAATAATGTCACGCCCGCTGCCCTTGATGCGCCGTATGGGATTGCGTCCAGTAAGCGATTTTCCGCCCCCAAGAAAGCCATCGACATTTTCCATGACGCGGAAGAAGGGGACATAGTTTTGATTCATTTCCCGCATGGCGGCAGCCGTTTCCGCGCCGAGCAATCCAGAATCCACGAGGTAATTCACAACATGGTTCTGGTATTCGTCCAGCTCACGGGCCAACGGCTCATACTTTTCGTTCAGTTTTTCAGCCGTCGCGCGCATAGCCTCAGGACGGATGCCGGATTTTATGCCCCGCCCCTCAAGCTCAAGCCCACGCCGTGACACAAGGTAGGCTCTGAATTCGTCCAGGTTTTCCACCGCCCGCAAGGTCTCGGCCAGGGGCTTGCCTACATTCTCCCAGTTGCCATAGGTGAAGGGCGAGTGCTCAATAAAGTGTGTGGCCTTGCCCTTGGCCCCGGCAAACGTGCGGGCCAGCGTGTAGGGGTTTATGTCAGCAGGCAAATCCTTGCCTTCTGCAAGAATAGCTGTGGCCTTTTTTAGGGGGTACAGGCGATCAACAAAATTGGTGTACACCTTGTCCCATGTGTCCTTTGAGGTCAGGCGTGAAATAAGCCCCTCGCCTTCACGGCCCTCAATGCTGATGTGTGAAAGAACCTCTTGGGCGGCTGGCTGGTCTGCCCATCGCTTGACCGCTTCGCGCGCGTTTAGAAGGGCCTTGCCGAAGTCTGGCGCGCGGTCAACAAGCAGTTTCTCAAAGTGCTCGTAAAAGCGTGGGGCGGACTCCAGCGCATCCTTGGGGTCAACCACGTACTTGGCAACGAATTCCGCGAATCCTTCCGGCAATGCAGACTGGCCGGAGCGTGGCTTTGTGGCAATGGGGGCAAGTTCATCACGGAAAGCCCGCAGTGGGGCGGCTGAAATATCGCCAAAAAGCTGCTTCTGAATGTGATGCCCAGCCTCATGCACGACGGTGGCTACGTCATTGGCTGTGCGGGTTCTGATAACTTCTGGCGTTATTTTGTAGATGCCCTCGGCCTTTCTGCCGGATGGCCCCATTTTGCCCGTGCGGATGGGCACTTCAAGGGCATCGGCCAGGGCCTGAACCACACCAGAAAGCGGCACGCTGTCCGCATGATTCAGCGCGGATTCGGGCAGCACTGGCTTGTCTTCAGCAGTGGGGATGCGGGTGCCGCCGCCGAAATTTTGCAGGGTGTCCGGGTTTACTTTCTGATCGACAGAACTTATATTTAAATCATCAACCGTGGTTGATTTTTGAGAAGGCTTAGCATCTCTTGCGTCGGGTCCAACCGCCGTCGTTTCGGGCGATAAAGAGGGGGAAGCCTTCTCTTTATTATTACCCTTCCAAAGGGATAGGAAAGCGAGTTCTTTTCTCCCTGTGCGCAACTCCTCCACAACGTATACAGACCCGTCGATCTGCTTTTTGTACATCAGTCCTGGAAAACCCTTGTCTGTCGTGATGGCCGTTACAGAATCGTAACCCTTCACAACATCTGGAATCTTCAAATAGTCTTCTGGTACAATAGCTTCTTGCCCTCGCGCACTTTCGATTGCGGGATTACCGTGTTCGTTCATGGCATGGCGCACTTCGCGGGAGTCGATGGAATGCACCATGCCTTCCGGTATGGTAATGCCGGAATCAGCGGAAAGCTTGGCAGCGTCAGTCTTGCGCAGCATATTCCAGTGCAGGCGATCTGGAGTCTCCCCGGAAAAGGCCTTGGCGACCGTTTGGCTTATGCCCTCCTTGACAGCCTCCGGGCCGGCACGCTCCAGCAATTCGGCCTTGGCCCAGTTGCGCGGCAGGTAGTGCTGCAATTCCTCCGACGGCACATCTTCGTTGCGAATCAGCCTTGTTTTGGTTTCTTCTGCAAACGCCCCCGGAATATCCCGGTTGATGGCCAGAATATCCTGCTGCACTGTCGGGTCGGTCTGCGCAGCCTGTGCAATTTCTTCCGGCGTTTTCCCTATCTTGGCGTAGATGTCTCTGATTTTGGGTGTAGTTTCTTGAGCAATTTTCTGCACATGGCGCACGTTGCTTATACCGTGCAAGGTCACAACCAGCAGGCCAGCATCAACGAACTCTTGCGGGTGCGGCAGCCTGCCTTCAAGGGCAGCGCCCGCCGTCGGCATGGTGGCAACCTCGGCGGCAACCGTGGCGGCGCCTGTGCCCACAGAGCCAAGACCAGCGGCAGTTGCGCCAAGGCCAGCCAGCTTGCCAGCACCGCCGGTCAGCCCGCCAATGACTGCCCCCTTTGCGCCACTGGCAAGGGCATCAGGGACAGCCGAAAGATATATGAAGTCTTCGGTATGGCCGTCTGCGATGCGCTTCGTGTAATAGGTGCGCAGGCCCTCAGTAGTCGCCATGGCCGAAGCCGGAATGGTTACGGGCGCAGCCGGGCCCCCAAGCGAGCCAGCTACGCCACCGGCCACAAGGGCGGGGATGTCGCCAACTATTTGCCCGACACCCATGAAGAGCCTGTCCGCCCATCCCGCACTGTTCATCTGTGTTTCGTTTACGGCGTCGGGCATTTTTTCGCGCGCCCACAAGCCGGACACAGAACCTTGCAGCCCATGCTCAAAGTATGCGCCCAGGCTGGCCTGTGCCGAAACTTCCTGCTCGCCAGAAGCGATTTTGTGCTGGTTGAAATAGGCGTTGATTTCCTGGTCGGAATACCCTCTCTCGATTAGGCGAGGGGACATATAGTCTTGAATTTCAGCATCAGAAAAGCCACGAGAGCGCAGCTCTAAATAAAAATCGGGGCTAGATTCTTGCTGAACTGGGCTCTGGCTCATTCTTCACCCCCCATAGGTGAACGCTTCAAATTGGTAGAGATATCTTCATTCGCAGCCCGCTTTGCCCCCACCGGCTGCGCCGACATCTTGTTCCTGATGGCCGAAACCTGGTCAGCCATCGTGAGTTGATGCCGCTGCATGATTCCGGGTAGGATGTAATTCTTTGACTGCGGGTTCAGCAGGTCGAGCACATTCCCCTTGGCCTGCGCCTGCTCGATGGCGTCTTGCAGCTCGCGCTGCGCGGCAAAGTGGGCGAGGGCCTGTTCTGGCGTGCCATCGGCGAGCATGGATTTTTTGAATGCGCCATCAAGGGCATTGAATGCGTATTTGATAGCTGCGCCCTGCGGCCCCTGGACATTTTCCCGAAGTTTGATCAGTTTTTCCTTGGTCGCAAACGACACTTTTCCGGCGGCCACGCCTCTGGCAATATCAGCCTCTGTGACGGGCTGGCCGCTGGCGATTCTTTTTTTGATGTCCACGACAAAGCCGGGATCGTCAGTGTCCAGGGTTCCGTTTTGCAGGGCCTTGAGAAAATCCAGTTTCGTCTTCCCGTCGATGTTGGGGTCATCCCTAATCGTTCTGTATGCTGCGTCAGGGTCTGCCTGGCCGCCAAGCCCGAGGCCCAAGTTTACTGCCCCTGTGAGAGCATCGCGGTCATAGTCGTCGCGGGCGCGCCTTTCAGCCGCGTTCTTATGCGCCCAATGCGTGTTCAGCATGTTGGAAACTTCGGCGGCTTGCTTGGCATCAATGCCGAGCCTCATCTGCCCGCTTGGCGAGGCCAGCATTTCCAACGCCTTTGCCTGGGGCATATCCGCAACAAACTTGAAAGCGGCGTCTTCTTGCTGCCTTCCGAACATTTCCTTGCCGTGCTTGAGCAGGGTCATGACTTCAGATGGTTTGAGCATACCCGTTCCGGGCTTGTAATTAGCGGTTGATTCTACCCCGACATCAGGCTTGGTGTATTGTCGCTGAGTTCCTTTACTTTGCAGCATGCTTTCAATGTCTGATGCGGAATACTTTTTCCCAACGGGCGACTCCGCCATGGACATCCCCTTCATGAGCAGGGCGAGATTCTTTTGCTCGTTCAGATCCAGGGGCTTATCCAGATCAAGCCCAGTGGCCTTGGAAACGGTTTGGAAGTACTTCACAAGATTGTTTTCATAAGCCTGGGCCCATTTGCTTATAAACTGGCGCGGAGTCGTTAAACCATCCCTGTTTTGATAAAGCCGAAGCTGCGCACCTGCTGCAAGATAACCCTCGGCATCATCATTAAACTGGCGATAATCGGCTCGTGTACCACTGTTTGCACCAGCCTGTTTTATATTCAGCGGGTTGTGAAAAGCTTCAGCAATGGTATTACCAGTAAAGGCCATCCCTTGCGGCGCATTGTTGCGCAAAAAACTATCTGCTTCATCCTTTTGACCGCTTGCAACGAGCTCAAGATAGTGCTGCTTTTTGAACTCCCTTGCCTTCTCATCCAGAACGCCAAGCGATGCCTGATAATCTGCGTCTGAAAGATATCCGCGATATTCGTTCAAAACACCGATGGCCATAGACGGGTTTGTGGCAGCGATGGCCGCAGACCCCTTGATAATAGCGCTGCCAAAAGCTTCCTTTTGTTTTCTGGAAACCGTGTCGGTATCCCATCCCAACATCCTGCCTTGGGCCGCAGTGGCTATTTTAATATTCGCCAGGGCCGCACCTAGCGTGTCCATGTCAACCCTACCGGAGGCTACGAGATCTCTTGCCGTTGATATGGTGTTTTCTGCCCGTTCAACCTGCGCATTCATGAGCTGCGTTGTTTCATGGCTGCCCACTCGGTGAGCGTAATCCAGAAACATGGCCGTCATGGGCTTTGACGCAAGCTGCAGTTGGCGTTCAGAAAGTTGCTGTTTGGCGTCTTCATCCCATATGGTCTTGAAAGTGTCTTTGCTCTCTTGGTACATACCCTTTGCGGCATCGCCTTTCCGGGTGGCAAAAAGGCCCGTATCCGGGTTGTCATAGAGGTCATCAAGCCTTTTCTTTTGCCGCATGACGAAGCCGCTTACCTGCACATCATCGTAGGTATCAGCGAACCGCTCAGAGGCCTTTTGCAGGCCAGCCATGGCTACCGCAACAGGGTCGCCAACGCTCCAGGTGGGGGCGTACGCGCCGCTGCCACCGCCAGATGGGGCGAATCCTGTTGCGTCAACGCCCCGAACATCGCCTGGGCCTTCTATTCTGAGTGCCATGTGCTACACCTCACGACTTAAGGGAAGGAAGGCTGGACATACTGAACGTGCCAAAGTCATTGCTGCTCATGCTGTTCGCGCTACTGCTGCCATAAAATTCACTACGGATTTTTTCTTCGCTCATTACACTGTCCACCGGGCTTTCAGCCTTAAGCCCATATTTAGACTCCAGTGACAGCACGCCAGCGCCAAAGCCCACAATCCCGGCCACGGCTGAACTGGTGGCCTGCCAGTCATACTGATTGGCCTTTTCGCGCAGGCCAGAGGCACGAGCACTGTTTTGCAGGCTCGTCGTGCCTGTCTTCATGGCCGCGTTATAGTAAAGCTGCTCCAAATTCTGTTGGCTCTTAGCAGCATGCGCGCTCAAGACAGCTGTGCCCGACGCGCCAGTAATGCCGTTCTTCATGGCGACAACCCGGTTCATGCTCTGCTGCTGTTCCTGCTTTTCCACCAATGTGCGGTAATCGCTCTCGTACTGCTTGCGGATGAGGTAGCCCGTGAGTTTGGTCTGTTCGTCGAGCGCATCCGCCTGCATGCGCATGGCCGCAGCGTTGTACTGGGCGTTGGCCATGGAACTGCCGGCACTTAGCCCGGTGGCGAGCCCCATCATGCCGTACTGTGCCTTCGGCGAAGCGATCATTTCTCCCATGCCGCCCATGTTTTTACCCGCCTTGCTCTATGCCAAAGGCGATAGAGGTTATGAACAATGGAAAGGGCAGGCCCTGCCGTACGCGAATCAGCCCGTCAAACGTAGTGTTGCCGGAAAGGGAAACCTCTATGGTCTTGGTCAGGCAGGGCGGAGGCTTGCCGCCAATAGCACCATCGCTGAAGGCCAGTATTTCCTGCCACTGGCCATACTCGCCGGGCCTGTTCAATGCTGGTATCGGCTGCTCATATTCGGTGCGGATGTCGCCCTTGATGGAACCCAATACCCGAAGCATCACCGACACAATGCGCTTCTTGAAATTCACGCCCTGGCCGTTCTTCAATGGATAGTTGATACGCATTGGCTGTACTTCTGCCGTGTAGCCAAGGCCAGCAGCCACGTACGCGTTCTTGCGTATTTTAATGTCCTGCACACTGCCGTTGGCATCCACCTCAAGCTCCCCAAGGTATGAGCCGTCCTGCATGACCTGCACGCTACGCCCGGCCAGATAGGGCATACCTTTGATGATGCCCGTCTCATCCGTGGTGCCGGTCAGCATGGCGTCCATAAACACGCTGTAGGTGGCGTCCTCGGCATACACATCAAAGGGCGTTTCAAGGTATTCGATGAAGGTTTCCCCATTGCGCTCAACGGCCACCCAGAACTGATCACCTTCAATGTATGGAATGATGGCGCCAGACTTGACCTTTCCTTGCGTGCGGTGCTTGTGCCAGGCAAAAATCTGCTGGTCCCGAATATAGGTGCAGCCGGAGAACGTACCGTCCGAAAGGATGCACCAGGCAATCGGTTCCGGTTCGCTCATGCTGTGCATTTCTACCACGTCGGGGCTGGTGGCTTCGGGACAAAGCAGGTTGAGGGGGGCCGCCTTGAAGCGGTAGCCAAAATCCTGATAGTCAAGGGTGTATACGTTGGTTCCGGTGCGGCTCACGAACATGGCCGAACTGCCAAGCAGAATAGCCTGCACGTCGCAGCTGCCATAGCTTGACTGACGCTTGTGTCCGGTCGTGCTTGGAGTCAGCGGGCTGTCAATGTCGGAGCCCTGAATGCGAATCTCTGAAGCATTGGTGCCCACAACCAGCTGCTCCATGTCGAGCATCCACTTGATGGGGTTCACACGTGAGCCGTTGATTCTGAGAAAGATAGCATCTTCGGCCAGAGGCTCTTTGGTCTGGTCAGACTGTGTATTAATGTTGAAGTTGGTGAAATCTGCCATCTTTGACATCCAGATGTTCAGAGGTTGTTTGGGCGTACCAGCATACACCAGTCTGTCTTCGTAAATCCTGACCAGTGAAGGATAATTTCCCGCCGCAAAGGGGAGCGGTTCCGTGCTGTTGGTGATGAATGAAAGCCCTTGATAGGCCCAACTGGTCGCGCTCAGGCGTTCAAGCCGCCAGGGCTGCATATCCGGGTGGGCAAAATAGATCACGTCAGCAGACTGCACATAGCGCAGCTTTGTTACATCCACGCCATTAAGCGCACCGACCGCCAGTTCCATGGGGGCGTTCCCGCTCATCAGCTGGCCCCCGCGCGTGAAAAAACGAATGTACCCATCGCCTATTTCGAGAACGTAACTTTGCGAGTCCGTGCCGTTGAAGTCGAACGGTATGAGCCTGCAGCCGTTTGCTTTGGCCTTGGACACAAAACGCAGGCCGGGCCGCTTGTAGATGCCGCCCGTGGGCGTGACAATGAAATTCTCCAGCACGCGACAGCCCACGCCATACTTGGAGTAATCCACGCGGCCCTCAAGCTTTGCTGTGAGTAGTCCGCCTACAAAGGAATGTACGTCAGGGTAAATCTTCATCAGAACAGCCTGGCATTTACAAAAGAGTTGGGCCTATTTACGGGCATGGTGTCCGTCTGCTCGCTGTCCGTGTGCATGGCTTCGATGCGCAGGGACATGGCACGCTTGTACATGGCCTGCTCGCCCTGAGTTGATCCGTTAATCTTGAAGTGCAGTCGGTTGGCGATCATGGCCGAAAAGTAATTTTTGAACTGAGGCGTCATTTCATGGGGCCGCACGCTGGTGCGGACATACACTATCTGTAGCCCCTGATGGTTGGATACGAGGCTTTTCCCCTGCACCATGTATTCAGCAACGGGCTGTGTGTTGCTGGCAGCATTTTCACCCCACAGTGACTGCAACTGCGTGGTTTCCACTGACAGGATGCGCCCGCAGTCTTCCGGCAACTGGTAGGCATAAGAAAACCTGATGTCCCGAGGCGTTTCTTCCAGTTGCTGGAGGCGAGCGGCCATGACCGCGAATGACCACGGGTGGCCGCTCAGCACTTCCGCAAGGGTTTCGTCATAGACGGCAGCGCACAGCTTGGCATTCTTGCTCTCTCCTTCCGGGTCAAGAATGGTGTCCTGCCCCATGTAGAGCAAAGCCTGATTGATGATGCCTGTGCGCCCCTGATCCATGACGGCCCCCACTAGCTGTTAAGGGAAAGTACGAGTTCTACCAGTTCCTTCTTTTCCATCGCGTCAGCAGGCACGCTGGCCGGGTGGAACTGGCGCAGCCACTGCACAAGGTTGTCTTCGGACATCTTGCCCACTTCTGCCTTGGTCATCTTGGCCTTGAGGTTCGGGTTATGCACGGTAGGAGAGGGGAGAGTCGCCGTGCCCTCGATGTGCTCCGGGTACTGTTCTGCGATATGCTCCGGCACCTCCTGCCCCTCCATGAAAAGCATGGATCCAGAAGCACTGATAACCGCAAAGGGTTTGATTGCTCGTGCCATTATTAACTCCTAGCCGCGCCGGGGCTGGCTGATGTACTGCGGGAAAATGTCCACACTGCCCGTGGGCGCGGCGGACCCGCTGATCTGTGCCTTGATAAAGGGATACTTGAACGTGGCTTCAGGCAGGACGAAGTCACACACCACGGCGTCAGGGCCAAAGACCTTGGCCGCTCCGGTATCGTTGGTGTAAACGGCAGTGCCCAGGGTAACAGGCGTGCCTGCTTCCGTTTTGGCTCCCAACACGGTCAGGGTGATCGTGGCAGCGCTGGCCACAGTCAGGCTGCCGGAGCCCTTGGGAGTTGCCACGCGAATGGCCGTGCCACCCTGGGCGGCGTCAAGGCGCGTGGGGTTATTGCTGGCCTGGTTGCCCACGGTGGGCGTGGTGGTGATGGCCTGCGCCTGTGCAAAGTATTCGCCGTAAGGGCGAAGGTTGACGTTATACATGCTGCCTCCTACAGGCTGATGGCGGATTCAGCGCCATCCACGAAGTTGTACGAAGTGATGATGGGCACGCCGCTCCAGGTATCCACACGGAAGTCGGGGTTCTTGTCGCTGTAGGCGGACTGGACAAACTCGGTCTTGCCGATTTCTGCCAACTGCAGCTTGACCTTGGGATGGCAGATAAGAATGGTCTTTCCCGCTTCGCCAGTACGGGCCGACAGCAGGACCTTTTCCACCATCATGCGGGTGAGCGGCGTGGGGGCGGCCAGGTTGATGTTCACAATGGCCCCGATATTGCGGTAGCTCTGCATACGCACGCCCATGTAGGTTTTCATGCGCATGCCGTAACCCAGTGCCTTGTAGTATTTGCTGTTGGTGTCGGGGTTTTCGTAGAGATTGCCGCCATTGATGGCCTGCATGTCAAGGAAGGTGTCGCGCTTGAAGCACAGGGGCGAATACAGACCGGACATGTTGACTTCGTCAAAGCGAAGAGCCAGCAGGCTGTAGTTGGTGTTGCCAGTGCCGCCCGCGCTCTGCACGCAGTCGGTTTTGCCCGCCGCGTACTGCGACAGGGCAAAGGGCAGAAAGGCGTTGTAGATATAGTTGCGCTCAACATCCATGCCCGTCTGGCGCTCAAAGGCCTGGCGGTTCTTGCCGAAATACTTGTCCGGGCCGCCTTCCAGCTTGGCGGTATCTTCGGGTACGAACATTTTCGCGCCAAAGATGTTGAGTTGGGTCTGCTTGAGTGCGTCGGCGATTTGGATTTCCTGCAGGGGCGCGTTGAGATCAACGCTGTTCATGCCGCTGCCAATCATCCTGATTTCGCTGGACACGTCCCAAAGCTGGTCAGAACTGACCACAAAGGGCATGGCCTTCACCACCGGCGCATTTTCGGTGATGTTGTCCACCTGATTGACAAAGGTCTTGGCCTTCCCGATGGAAAGCTGGTTGAGAGAATTACCGAAAGGCATAGCTTACGCTCCTTTGAACATGCCCGAGAACATGTCATCAAAAGTTTTTTCCTGGGCTCGCGGAGCCGCGCCAGTGATAAGCACGTCCTCGCGGTGCATCTTGCCAATTGCATTGAATATCTTCACAAAGCGCGGGTCATCGCCCATGACGGACAAAAGCCCGCTCACGTCCTTGTCTGTCAGCCCGGCCCCCTGTGCTGATGCCTTGAAGCCGCGCACGGCGGTGTCGTTAAACTCCTTGAAGGCAGCTTCGCCGCCACATTCCTTGACGAAATCCCGCTTCACCTGAGCGCGGTATTCGGCAATGGTGTCGTTTTCCGTACGCTTATGGTGTTCCACCTGCTCCAGGGCGAACTTGTGATGCCCTTCAAGCAGCTTCTTGGCCTGGGCCTTTGAGAGTCCGGCTTCATGGAAAAGTTCGGTGTAGTACTTGTAATCCGCGCTGGCCGTGTCGATTTTGACTTCTTCACCAAAACCGAAATCGCCATAGGCATTGGCGTCCTGCGGAACACCAGCCAGGGCGCGCATCTTCTTGTCAAATTCGGCGCGCTGGTCGTCGCTTGCATCATCCGGCAGCGGGGCAAGTCCTTGCAAAGGCTCAGTTTGCTGCTGGGATGCACCAGGCTGGGCCTGACGATCACCAGCGTTATCAGCCGCACCCTTGCCGTCAGTGCCTTCCTGACCACCCTGGGTGGCACTACCGAGCAGCGTGTCCTTGTTGTCCGCTGCGCCAGCGCCATCGCCTGCAAGGATACTCCCGCCATTATTGGAAGCCTCGTTAAGTGGTGCGGCAGCCTGTGCCGCACCCGCCTGTGTCCCGTCAGTCACTTGTGACATGTGCTCCATCCTTTTCAATTTGTTCCAGCACGATAAAGAGGTCACGCCTGGCGCCGATGCGCTGTGTCTGCGCCAGTGATTCGCATTCCATGTTGTTCATGGGGGTATCCATAAAGCAGGCGTGTCGCAGCCATTCTTTCAGGATCGCCCCGGACTCTGTGGACAGCGCAGCGCGAATGCGTGACGCCATCATGAGGTAGTCCCGCTGCTCAGTACTCACTACATGCCCCCAGCTGCTTGCTGCATGATTGACTGCACAGGGCTGCCAGCTTCAGGAGCCTTGGAAAGCCCTTCATAGCCCTGCATCATGCCCGCCATCATCTGCTGTTGCTGCATTTCTTTCTGAGCCGCCTCCTGGGCCTGTATTTTCTGCTGGCGCAGCCCCATGACTTCTTCAACCGTGCGGATGCATGATTGCGGTATGCCGCAGCTCTCAATGATGCGGCGCGTGATGGTGTCGCTGTCCACAATGTCCATGACATCGGGGTAAAGCTTGGCAATGCCGCCAAGCTCCTGCAGGCCCTGAAGCATCTGCTGCGTCCTCACGCCTTGCTGGGCGCGCACCAGGGGCGAGATGTATTCAATCTCGATGTCAGCGTTGAGCAGTTCTTTTGGGGGCTCGGGGATTGCGCCATGCTCTTTCTTCTTGATCTCAAAGACACGCTCGAACAGCCGATTGAAATTTTCCTGCTGCTGATTGATGAGGATAGGAGCCAGCAGAAAAGATTTTTCCGTGGCAAGCTGCTCAATTTCCATGGCAGTGGGCGTGCCCCGCCCCTGCTGAGTGCGGTTGTGGATCATGAGGAACAGGTCAACGAAAAAGGCGGCGTTCACGTCCTTCTGCGCCTGCTGCATCAGTTCCATGCTCAGCTTGAACTCGCCCACCAGTTGCAGCGGCTGAAAGTCCTTGACGTCTGTGGTGCCGTCCTTGCGGTAGGTGTTCAGGGCGCCGGAGGAATAATTGAGCCGTCCCACAAGGCCACGGTCCGGCAAAAGCATGGGCGGGGCCACACTGAGTTGCCCGGCCTGAAGCATGAGGCGCTTGATCTCGTTAATCATGAGCACATCGGCCAGAGCGATGGTTCCGGGGCTGATAGAATACGGGGAGCGTCCGTCAGAATAGGCGCGGGTGACGATGTAAGGCAGGCTGTCAAAGCCTCCTTCTGAAATCAGATGGTCCTCGCCCGGTTCAAAGTAATAGCTGGCATAGGGCAGCTTATTGTTGCCAATGATGTTTTCGTAGCCGGGGGCCTTCTCCATCACGGCATGGACAATGGTCACATGCTCCTGCGGGTTGGCATTCCTGTCTTCTGCCAGGGCCTGCAAGCAAGGAGAGAGGTTTTCCTTGCCAAACATTGCCAGAGCCTGCTGCAGGGTTATGCACATCTCGCGGTACACCACATTAACGCGGCCCGCGTAGTCATTGGCGATGTAAATTTCGTCTACGGGCACGTCACGGTAGTAGGTGCCCATCTGCGGACTTTCACCCACCAGCATGGCCTGCATGCCGTACAGACCGATGTGCTTGTAGCTGCTCACCTGCTGCGTGTAGAAATTCTTAGCCGTGAAGTCCTTGAGGAACAGGTTTTCAATCTGCTCCAGCCAGTTAGCCACATGGCGGTATTTCTTGAGTTCGTCCCCGCCGGACTTGTCGGCAATGCGCAGGGTGAACCACTGGTCGGACGGCGGCGACACGCCGGAGAGCATGCCCGAAGAAAACACCGTAATGGCCTGACGGCAGGTATTGTCCACGTCCCGCACGTCGCGGCGCATGGCCTGGGCCGGATTGTTGCCGAGCTGCCCGTCAAAGAGCGTCATGCGCTCGGATTCGAATACAGCCACTTTGCGCCAGATCTCGTCAAAGGGCGCGCGCTCGGATTTGAGCTGCCCGAATTGCGTATTCAGCTGCTGCACAAAATCGCTGGCGCGTTTGCCTGCCATTTAAACCGCCTTGGACGAATCTTCTGTATCGTCCGTATCATCTTTATTGCCGAGCACCTGGTTCTTGATGCCGACCTTGTCCACGTCCGCGCCCACTTCCGAGGTCATGATGTCCTTGCCGTACATCTGTTGCGTACGCAGTTCTTCTCGCTTGCGGGCCTCTTCAATGCGGGCCTTGGCCGCCTCGCTTTCCGCGTCCGCCTGTTCCTGCGTCTGGCGCAACAGATCGTAATTGGTCATGTCCATAGACGGCGACTTGGGTGTCACCGCGTAGGAAATCAGGCCCGAAGCCAGCATGGCCGCAGCCCCTATGGCGAGTTCAGTTCCCATATGTCACCCCAGCTGGTTCTGCTGTACTGCCGCGTCCTTTTCGTCGTCTGCCAGCACGTCACGCTGCCCCAGCATCTGCTTGCGCAGCTCGTCGCGCCTCTTCTGTTCAGCTTCAGCGATTGCCGTTTCCTTGGCTTCCTGCTCGGCCTTTTGCCGGGCAAGGTCCGCCTGTTGCTGCGCATACAGAGCCGCACTGTTGTCGCTCCCACCGCCTTTACCGCCACCGCCTCCACCGCCCATATGTCTATCCTCGCAAGGTCGAAAGATTACTGACTGTCAAAATGGCATCCCGATTTTTGCCAAGGCAGAAAACCGCCTTTTCCAGTCGTGCCACCTTTGAAAAACCGATGTCATACACCAGCGCCAGAGCATGGCGGTAACAGGCCGGGGTAACGCCGATGAGTTGCCTGATACCCGCCGCTTCGCCAACCCAGGCAAATAAAGCCCTGCCACCCGCCACAAACTGCTCGCGCCTGCCTGTCTTGAATGAACAGAAATGGACGAAGCGCTGAGCGCCTGTACTCGTACACATCTCAAGCCACACAATGGCAATGGGCACATGCTGCGCTGCGTCATAGAGCATGAAAAACAAAAACTTCGGCTGCTGGCAGAAGCTCAGCCATTCGGCAGGTTCCGGCGGATACTCCCGGTCATACAGCACGGTCTGCGCGTAGCCAGAGGCCACCATCAGCTCCAGGGCAAAGATCAGGCTATCGTCGTCAAGCCCGCTATCGTCGCCCGTGTACCAGCGGCAATAGAATTCAGATGAGAGACTGTGAAATCCCATCCGCATAGCCTCCACCGTTGGAAAGATCGTTGTATTCCATGAGGACATTGGCTTGCCGATCTGCATATTCCTGCCTGCCGTGTGATTCCGGCAGTACAGGCATGGCAAAGGTCAGCGCCAGAGCATCGGCCAGGTCAGGGGAGCGCCCGAGCCGGTCTTTGATGTCCTCTTTCTTTTCAAGAGATATGCGTCCCTTGGCGTCGTAGCTGTAGAGCGGTGAAGACAGTTCACCCACAAGACCGTCTACCTTTGGGGTAGCCCCGCCAGCCCTGATCCATTCCCGCAAGAGGAACCACATTTCAGAACGACGATTGTAAAACTTCGCCGCATCAAGCGCAGACCCGCCAAAAGGTATCTCGTACACGCAAGGCAAAGCCTGGCGCAGGATGTCGATAACGCCCTGGCCCTGCCCGGCGTCCACAAAGATACTGTGCGGCCGCATTTGGTGGTAAAGGCTAATGACCCTGTTCGCCACTTCCACATTGTTCAGTTTGGCCACGATAATTGGAGCAGATGCCACCAACCCGCGACGGGGGAAAATAACCGTCCTGTCACCACCAAAGCGCGCCACATCCACCCCCATTACCAAGGGCATGGACTGGTAGGCCGTGGGTAGATACGCCCGTTGGCTGGACTCTGTGGCTTCGTCAATGGTGATGAGCACGTCGTCGGATGAAGCGGAAAAGTCGCAAAGAAATTCCTGACGAAATGTGCCTTCGCTCATTTCTGCCCGTAACTGTTCAACCTCGGTGGCAGACAGTGCGTCGGTGTCCCCCACTCGAAAAACTAGGGCCGTCCATTGCCTGCTGGTGTCCTTTTGAGCCTGCACAAAAAGTTCATGGAACAGGTTAACGCCCTTGGGCGTACCGATGAACACGGCCCAACCATTACGGTCAGCCAGTTCGGGCCGGATGATTTCTTGCCAGACCTCGCGCCGCATCTGTGCCACTTCGTCCAGCACCACACCGTCAAAATAGAGGCCGCGCAGGGCGTCAGGGTTGTCTGCCCCAAAAAGTCGAATGCGTGCACCATTTGGCAGCGTCACGGACAACTCAGACTCATTGACCATCACGCCGGGAATAGGCGCGCTGTAGTGCTTGAGGTAGGCCCAGGCTATTTGTTTGGCCTGGGTGCGGAATGGAGCCACATAACCATAGGAACCACGCTCCAGAGGGCAGCGTACAGCGGCTTTGAGCAGGTGATTGACGGCCAGTACAGTCTTGCCGAAGCGGCGATGGGCAACAAGAACGGCAAAGCGGTGGGTCTCAAGCCTTTCGTGTACCTGCGGATAGCGCGGGCGATAGGGGATAGTGACCTTTAATCCTGCCATGTGATTGCAATCCCGCCGGTTATTTCATTCTTAACCTTGTCCGTGAACATGCCGAGGTGACGCCCAAGCAGTTCCAACGCCTTGACCTTGTCGTGCCGCTTGAGCTTGAGGCTGCCGCCGTCCTTGGTTGTGCTTTCGCTCACCTCAGCAACGCCTGCCGCCTGGTCGTCCGTTAATTCGGCGCTGTCTTTGAGTATGACACCGTCCGGGCCCCACTCCATGACATCACGGGCGCTGCCAAAGGCTATTTTCGCCAGTTCAGCCACCACGCGGTCCTGGGTTATCTCTGTGCGCTGCTCCCGCTTCGCCTGGGCTGTTGCAACGGCGTTGGCAACTGAAGTTTTCTGAAGTAGCTCGGCACCGATGCGGTAGGCAGTTTTTTCGCTATACCCCGCACGAATAGCGGCCTGTGTGGCATTCAAGTCCACCAGGTACTGCCGCACAAATTCGGCCTGCTTTGTGGTAAGCTTCGCTGCCATCACATATCCTTGCGCAACGCCTCAATCTGGCGCTGAAAATGTTCGCGGTGAGCCTTGCACGTCTCCTGACGCACGTACTCGCGCAGTTCGGCGCGCTGTGACTTTATCTCGCTCCAAATGAGCCGGACGCCCCAACCCACAACAGTGACGGCCAAAGGGGTGAGGATTTGCAGCACGTCCCAAATATCGACGGTCACGACTAGAACCCCACCAGAGCCTTTCCAGCCCGAGCGACACTGTCCACCACGGCATCAGCCACACTGGAAGCTTCAGGGAAAAAAGCGGAGGCGAGTATCAAAGCGACAACCAGGGCAAACGCACCAATCATGACGTAGCCCTTCATGTAGCGAGGTGCGATACGCCCGCGCTTGAATGCTTCAGCCTCCACGAGTTCGACCTGGGCGCGTATCTTTTCTGCTTCAGCATCGCCACCTACAAATTTGTCGATGAGCGCCCCTATGCCGGGCAGATATTTGACCAAACCAAGCAGCCAAATAGGCATGTCAACGCCCCTCCTTGAGTCCTTCCAGACACATTTGAGATTCAGCCGTGCGGCGCACGACAAGACCGCGTAACAAAACGCCTTTAGCAGTGGTGTAAATTTCAGAGATACGACGGCAGGCAGCGGCCCAATCGCCTGCATTGGCGTAACGAGCTACGCTTGATTTGCAGAACGCTGTGGGGCCGATATTGTACGCCATGTCGAGCATGGCCACTATTATTTTAGGATGCTGCTTCGCCAGAGACGGCACACAGCGCATGGCAGGGCGGGAGGTCTCGACAAGATGGTCGTTGAGACTGCGGGCACATTCCTCAGCACTGTAAGTAGCGCCGGGGGTAACATTGGTCGTGTCGCCGTAGCAGCGCGTCCAGATGCCTACAGGATCTTGGTAGGCTTCAGGAACGTAGCCCTCGAACTGCTCAACGGTAGTGATTGCCTGCTGGGCGGTATCCTGCGCGGTGTCGGGGCTCACGCCGTAAAACACAAGCATGGTGATCAGCGCCACACCTGCGATTACTCCGGGGGATTTTTTGTAGGGGATCTTTGCCACGGCTTACGCTCCTGTTTGGGAGAAAGCGTAGCATGGCATTTTAGACTGGACGGACTGAGGAGTATCTGGGAAGGTCTGAGGAGTATCTGGGGAGGGGTTGACAGGATTTTAATTATTCAAAAAAAGCAAGGATAATCATGAAGGTTATTTTCTTCTTAATTGGGGTCGGGATTATCGCTTTATGGTTGTGGAGTGGCGGCCTTACAGAGCTAAGTAAGGAAAATGGTAAAAATGTAGAATCAATCGAATCTCTTTTTACCGGGCTGGCTTTTTTGGGGATGATGGTCGCCATATATTTTCAAAATGAAGAGCTTAAACTTCAACGTCAAGAACTTTCAGAAACACGCGAAGAACTGAAAAGAAGCGCTGATGCAAATACTGAGTCTGCATTGCTGGCAAAAAATAATATAGAACAGCAATATTATATAGCAAAAAGCAATTTTTATACTCTAAAAACTCACTACTTGCTCAGAAATATATTGCGCAGATTAACAATATTTATAAATCAATAGAACTTGATGCTAATGATTTTACATCAAGGAATAAAAAATATCACGAAAATAAAAACAATATAGATGCAATTTTAATTAAACTTGAAGAACTAAAATTTATTGATGAAGGCTAGTGACACTATAGCATGGGGGCTTCCCTCCACGCCTGAAGCCTAGCCATCTCTGCGCTATATCGTAGCTTACGCCCGTCGCCTTCAACAGCGATGGGCGCGCCTTTTTTGATCCACACCTTTACGGTCTTCTCGCCCACGCCCATTTCTTCGCAGATTTCGGCCATGTTGCGCAGTATTTTCGGCACATAGCTTACCTGGGCCTGTCGTTGCTCAGTCGTCATACTCATACTTCCTCCCGGCCCAGCCCATGCTTTACGCGATCCCTTTCTTCTGCGCGCTTGGCATCGTTGAACCTGTCCAAGGTCCCCACAAGATAGCCTGTGATGCGCCGGGTCCGCTCAAATTTGACGCCGACGCCAACGAGCCTTACTGGCCGTGGCTCTGCCTCAACAACCACCGGGGCTGGATATTCGTAATCAAACATGCGGGCACTCCAGAATTTCAATCTCCCAACGTGGTTCGTCGGAGTAGTATTTCCCGGTGTGCGGCAGGTAACCCACCACAAGCTTGTCATCACCCCAGAAACGCAGCTTGGACAGGCAGTCTTTGACGTGCTTCAACAGGTTGTCCAGGTCGGGCTTTGTGGTGGGGCGCACGACGCCTTTTCTGGCCAACGTCTTGAACGTCTTTGTCTTGCTGGCTGGAATCGGCATGTACGCCTTCACACCCAGGAGCAATTGCCCCTGCATGGGCTGAGCAGGCTGATATGGGCCGAGCAGGGCCATTAGCGCCTCTTCTTCGACTACCTGGCGCTTGTCTTTGTACGTCCGAGAAAAACCATTCACCACGCCATGCCGGGCGCGCATCTGGGCCTTGGGTACGATTTTGACGGTGATTTTCACTGCATGACCCTCTCTGTCCGCTGGCGCATGCTTTCAACTGCTGCGCGGGCTTCGGGATTACCACGGAATGCGTCAAGCACCAGGCTTCCAAGCCGCGGCGTTTTATCTTCCGGTTCTTCCGGCAGCGCTGGCAAAGCGTTCCTCACAGGCCGTTCCGCATACTCACGCAACACGTCAGCAGGGCAGGGGAAGAACCGGGATTTACGCATGTGAGACATGCACGCTGCTATAAACTCTGCGTCGCTAATGTCGGTGCAAAGCTCAGCCCATGTGCCCACGAGCGCCCTAAGTTCGTCAGCGCCCAACGCCTGCTGGTAAACTACGGCCATGCGCGCCAATTCCGTTGAGATTCTCTGCTTCGTAGCCATGTTCAAGCTCCTTGTCTGCGGCTCTCACAAACGCCGCCATGCCTTCAAGATTCTGCCTGTTACGTTGCGCCTGTGTTCTGGCCACCGGCGGCCCATCCCTGGCTTGCTGTGCCGGTTCAACAAACGGCGTGTCGTTCCAGCCCTTGCCATTAAGCCACTTTGCCATGTTCGGAATTTTGCCGCGCTGCCATCGGCTGTCCTCTTGCGCGAGGGTCAGGATTGCATCTCTGACGGCGTACACATCCGGCAATGTTCCGTTGCAATGCAGCCGCATCCACTCACGCCAAGCCGCCTCTTGACCTTGCTGTACGGGGTAGACCTGCCAGCAGGACATGAATGCCCGCCACTGCGGATGGCCTTTGCTCGGGCAGTCTGTGCGTTTCGGCCCTGTGCTCTGTGATACATCTGCTGGTGGCTCCGAAAAAGGCTGGACGAGTACAGCACTTCCCGATTCTGCCGGGCTCAAGTCGTCAATGTCACCCTGAAACTGTTCCGGGGGTATTTCTGGCACGAAAGGTGCTACGTGCGCGTGCGCGCTATCCCCCCTCTCTTTGTCTTTATGCGTAAGAGCAGGAGAAGGAGCAGGAGTCGGCGTGACGTGGGACGAACGCGCCACGGTCGTCTGACGGTCGTCAGGCGGTCGTTGAACGGTCGTCAGTCGGTCATATTCTTCCTTGCTGATGGCGTTGATACCCACAGCTTTCAGCTTGTCGTAAGCTTCGCGGTTTGCGGTGGCCAGGCGTGAAAACCTTGCCTTGTCTGAACGCTCATCAGCCTCACTGGCCCATGAGTTGTGATCCTTCCAATCATGTAGAGCGTAGCTCCCGGCAACTTCATCAATCCAGACGCCCAGGCAATAATCAAAGAAGGCTTTCTCTTCTCCCTGCCAGTCCGCAGCCATTTCAATGTCTTCCCAATCCAGGCTGGAAAGATTGCCGTCTGGGCGGTTTTGCGCAGCCCATGACCACAGGATTTGCAGTGCGCGAATCCCTTCAAGCCCAAGGCGTTTTGCCGTCTTGCGCGTCTTTGGGTGCTGCCAGAAGCCCACAGAGAGGCGAATGTCAGTATTCATTAATCTCTCCCGGCGGTTAACGCACGCCGCCACTGGCTGAATGTCTGTATTCCGCTAAAGAGTTCTTTCACCCTGGGCGGGCAGTCTGATTCAAGACAGAATTTGCGGTCGAATGATTTTTTTTCCATCAATTCCGGCTCGGCCTTGTCGGGATACTGCACAAGCCACCCGTCGGAGTTTTTGGCGCAATAGACGACGGCATACGGGCGACAGAGGGTTATTGCTCGGATGACATTGCGAGGATTTAATTTTGTGATGTCCATGGACTTTCTCCATTATTGATTTGCATCAAAAAAAGCCCGAGCGAAGCCCAATGGAGTGGCGCTTCTGGCATTTTTGGTTGCCTGAGATCTGCCGCCATACTGAGTATGCATTTTGCTGCCTTCTGTTGGCGAAACGCTCAAAATTTTGCCAAGTATGAGCGGCAGGGGCGGTGTGAACTGGCCCCACAGGCATGTGCGCTTTGTGTACGGATCTCCGTAGTCGCATGGGTTGAATCGCATAAGTGGCTTGCCAAGGTACCGAACAAGCTTGCCGACAGGATTTTCTAGCGCCCACCAATGTAGTGTGCCCCTGTGCGCCCATGCCAGCCTGATGCAGGCATCGACTACAGATAGCGCTTCGACCATGTCTGCATCCGTCCGCTGCCAACGAGCGCCGGATGAAGCGAAGCAGGTGCAGGGGGGGGCTGCGAGAATGCCATGTACGGGCGAGGTGTCCTTCTGAAGTAGCCGGATATCACCGCCATGCTGCAGATCAACACGTACGACGTCATACCCAGATTCGACGTATGGACGAGACCAGTTTCCCGTATAATCGCAGAGTGAAATGATGCGACGGGTCATTCGCACAACCCCCCTGCGTAAATGCAAACGTCAGAAATGCTTTGGTCGGCATACACAAGCAGGTCATATTGCTTGCCGCCATGCCTGGTGCGCGACCATCGAACAACCTCATCAATCTGGGTCGGGCCAGACGCCCCAGGGGTAGTGTCTTGATGAAAAAAGGTTGAAACCTGCAATCGGGATACGGCTCTGACTTCATTTTCCCACTGGCGAATTTTTTCAATTGCCCAAGGGAACAATTTCGCTACAAGCCGGATGTCTTTTTTGGATGAATTGATACAAGGGAGGCAGCCTACTCGTTCAAATCCCATGCCATAGAGAGGATTGAGCTTAAGCCCATGGTGTTTATGCTTGGCGATGACATCGGCAAGAGTCCACCCCATTAGTGGGCGATAAATCGTCATGCCTTCAGTATCTGGTGACGGTTCCCACATCGGATAACAAGCACGCTTTGCGGATTCCTCAGCGCGTATTCCCTGCCAACTCCAAACATGGAATCCTGAGTCTATCAGCGGCTGTTGAACCAATGAAAGATTTGAAAGCCTCTTTAATGATTGAGAGCAAAATGCAGAATTTCTCGCAGGGAAAAAACCCTTTGAGCAACAAAGATCCAGAAATGGAATGCCGGTGGGTTTTAAGCCATGAGCGAGGACCTGGTCTACTCGCGCTGGTGACCATGGGTTCTTTGTGCGGCTCACAGCTTTACCGGATTCTAAAAATCGTTTTTTCCTTTCAAGCTGTGCCGTAAAATCAGCCTTGATGATCTGGACTTTTGGCCCGCCTGTGCGCTCATGTAACCTGGACACATATTCCAGCGTTTCAGGGTGTTCGTTGCCGGTGTCCGCGCAAAGAGCGATAAAGTCACCCTCGGTTCGTTCCAAGGCTTCAAGATAAGTGGCCCCTGAATCCTTGCCGCCGCTAACGGAAACAACGTGCTTCACGTTTTCTCTGCCTACAATCAGGGGGATGTTCATTGGTCCCCCCTGGGCAAGCTTCTTTCAATGCCGCATGACGGCGCGGGAATGGGCACATACAACGCCTCGATGCCACGGCCTATTGGCTGCGGTGCTGGAACAGGCAGTGCCCGCAGCACTTCAAATCGCGCTGCGGCTTCCGCTGCGCCCCTGGCTCGTTCTTCCCTGCCCACGGCATCAAAGCTCAAAGCCTGAGCGGCGGCTATGCCGTCGGCCAAAGCATCTTGCAGCGTCTTGCCCTTGGGCAGCCGTGAGTGATGGCCTTCCAGCAAGTGCAGCATGACGCGCGCCGCCTGCAGGTATTTTTTTCGGGTGCGGGTGTCCATGCTATTCTCCCTCCTTTCGCTTAGCGTCTGTTTCCATGAGTTCGCGTATGGCCGCATTTAGCTTGTAGACGCGCTTTATGGGATCCTCTTCGGCGTGGCATTCAGTGATTGCGATGTAATCTTGCAGTTTCTCAGCATCGAGCGTTGGCGCGTCCGGCGTTGCCTTAAGAGGCAAAAGTGCAAAGCCGTGTCGGGCCGCCATCAGTTCAAGTGGCCGCATGTCGCCGCTCAAACTCAGCATGTCGTCGGCTTCCCACAGATTCAAAAAGTGCCTGCGCTCTGCATGATTGTAAGGCTGCACCTTGTTGGAAAGGGTAGAGACCTTAATGTCCAGCTTCCCGGCCATAAGCTCCTGCCCGTAGTCCAGCGACATGCTCAGGAAGGCTCGCATTACGTCAGACTGTGAAATTTCCTTGCCCATAATATCGTTACCCACTGAATTGCATGAATGTAATCTGTTCTCATGGTAAAGACCGCCACTTTAATCTTCCGCGCCAGCATCACGCCAAAGCACAACCATCTGCTTGTGACCGTAGTTACGCCTCTGCTTCCCGAGCCCCTGTACCGCAGCTACCCCAAGGAAATGGGCGAGGTCGCAGCAGTGGAGCGGGCAGTGGGACACGCCGCGGCGCTGCTCACTGCGCTACTTCCTGAGCAGCCGGTGCGGGTGACGTGGCAGGGGGTGCTTGAAGTTCTTGAGCTTTAAGCAAAATGAGGTTTGCCGTGCGCGCAGGCACGTTTGCCCGGCCATTGCGCATGGCGCGGTAATGGTCCCTGCTGAACCCAAGTTCTGATGCAGCCATTGAGTGGGATCCATAAAATTGTGCAAGAGTTGTAAATGCATCCTGGATATTCATTTTCTACCTCTGGCGGCATGATAAGAGATTATAGCCTATCAATCAACGGGCAAATTGGCCAATTGATAATCTCTTACCCTGCTGTACGGTAACTTCATGAACGGATTTCAATTTGAACGCGCTCTCGTGGAGCTAATAAGCGAAATTTCCTTGAAAAAAGGAATTAAGGCTAAACCTTTGGCGGAAAAAGCTTGGACGCAACGAAAAGATGCGGGAACGAAGTGGCGGAAAATTCGAAATGGGGATCCGCCTCAAGAGCTTTCTGTTCGAGATGCTTACGATTTGGCGTGTGCTATGGGGGTGTCCATTACGGATCTCTGTGGAGCCGTACAGAGCAAGGCACTTGAAACAACTTTTGAATGCGCAAAAAATGTCGCGTCCGAAAAAAAGATGCAGATCCCACACTCGGCGGAAATCGGATCTGAGGAAAATGGCTCTGCCTACAAAAATTGAGCAGTGAGCTGGAGGCTGTGGCCTGGGTGCTGGTGGGGTATTAAGATAGAATTGGAGGTGTGCGCATGCCAGACTCTCAACGATTTGATTATAAAAAAGCTTGGCTTGACCTTCACCAAGAAAATGTAATGGCAATATCAAAAGCCGCTTACAATATTAGACTTGCTCATTTTTCTGCTATTATCGACTATTCAAAAATCGCTATAAATGGTGCCTTTTTACTGAACGGAATGGCCGGTATTGCAATATTTTCACACTTGGAAAAACTCGGCAGCACTGGAATTGGATCTCTTATGGGATGTGCATGGGGTGCTATATTGGCAGTATTGTGTGGAGGGGTTTCATATCTTGCTCAGCGCGCCTACTCCGCAGCTTTTGACCGAAACGTAAACGAAGAAATTTCTTTTTATTTTAATAGTATCCAGCGTGTTATGAAAGAAGACATGTCCCTAACGGACAAGCCTAAAATAAAATCTGCCATACTAGGAAATGCGCTAAGTTGTTCCGCTTGTTTGTTCTGGTGTGCATCGGTAGGGTGTTTTTTGAGGGCTATATACTGTTCATTTCCAGCGCTACAATGAGAATTAGCGCTTATAATTAAATATCAATGAAGGGGTTTTAAATCTTTCATTTTTTCTTTTTTCCTCTTCTATTCCAAGATATATTGAAACGAAAATAAAAAGCACCATCCCCAAAAAGAACAATATGACCTCTAATTTTTGATACCACTCACACATTTCTGTCCCTCTTTCCTCGCCCCCCTGGGGGCTTTTTTGTTTTCTTACGCTATAGACTTTGTTATCTTGTGGGCAATCGGAGGAACCATGACTCAAACAGCAGTGACTTCTGAACCGACACCCGAAGCACAAAAAATTGCATTCAATACAAAATATAGCACAACCCTTGATGCTGTCTTGCGCTCAGCATTGGATGATTACAATCAAACAACCTACACAATAAAGCGGTTTCAGCATTCAACAATAAAATCATACCTATGGATAGCAACTGTTGTTTTTGCAGCAGAACTTGCATTTTTTGCAGACATCGCGTCAACAAAACAGCTTATTGCGTTTATCGACCTCACGGTTGATGTGCAGAGTAAAGTTTTTAAATTTTTCTCCTGCCTGTCACTAATTCTATCTCTGGTCGTTTTTCTTCTTGGCGTAGATACCATGAGAGGCAGAGGTAAGGGTGTGGGGCCAACAGTTTTCCCTTGGACTAAGATTGGAGATCTTGCCTTTGATGATTGTGATGAGTTCTATACGGATAGCTGCCGGATAACCCTTATCAGGGATATTCAAGAAGCCATCACTCAGCACGTAGCAGAATCCAACTCCATAGGTGTAAAATTACGATGCATGTCATGGGGCGTGCTCGCTTCAGTGGGCACAGCTTTGGTTACACTGCTCTGCTAACATTAAAAAAGGAGGCGCTTCATGGGTGACGGATCTAAACCTTCACGCCCGGCCCAGCCTCGCCCCCAACCGCAGCCGACACCAACGGCCAGTGGTGGGAGCGGGGGGACACGTATAACCAACAACAGGAATCCGCCGACCAACCCTAAACCCCCGGCGCCTCCGCAGCGTAAGGGATAGCCACTCGACAATCTGTTTCCGCCCCTCACCGAGGGGCTTTTTTTGCGCCCGCTGAACTGCGGGTGGTCACATCAGCAAGCTATCAACAATGTCCTTTTTAATTCTCAACTCTTCATCTGTCAGAGGGCGCCGCTCGGCTTGCTTGCCCCCAGGCCGCCCTGAAACGGCAAATATGGCCGATGCCTGCTCCGGCGGAATGTTGTGCATCAACACCGCGCTCACGAATGCCTGATAGTCTTTGAGTTTATCCGCCATGTTGGGGTCGCCTTGCGAGAACGCTGCGTAGTCTTTTTCTTTCTCGGTCATGTCTTTTCCTTGGGGGATATGTTTCTGGCTGTTGGGTTTCCTTATGGTTTTAATATGTCCATAGGTAAGAGATTAGCACTTATTTTTTTCTTGCATAGTAAGCTAAAATCTCTTACTTTGATTTCACCGACGCACTGCCAGCGGCGAACACAGCCCCCGGGCGAAAGTAGCCACAAGTGGAAGAGCAGAGGGAAGGCCACAAGTACCGGGTGCAGGACAGCCGCAAGCCCACGGGAGCGGGAAGGCAAACGAAGCGCAGGGAAGGCTGAGGAAGAGCAGGGGAACTGGCCCGGTGCAGAAGGGGTAGGGGCGAAAAGACGGTGGCGTGCAAGCGTCGGCCTCCCGAAAGGGCGCAAGGTAGCTGTTGACCGACCATTACAGCGAAACTTTAAGGAATTTCTTTTGACCGCTGGCGACCAGATTGCTGACATCGGCAAAATGGTCGTTGGCGGAACTGGAGAGATTACGGCAGGTGCGGCCCTGGCGAACGAGGCAAAGACGTACATACTGGCGCTTTGTGGGAGATAACGCAGCAAAACCAGTTGGAAAAACGACACACCGCCCGGCGCGAATCCGGGGCCTGCCTTCAACTTGCAGCGCTCCACGTCTTTGCTGTTTCTCTGTGGTTGCGCGGAGCCGGGTGCATTGTGTGTCCGGCTTTTACAACTCCCGACATCAGTCGGTTTACATACACGGCCGGGGGTAATTCCCCGGCCTCAACTTTTACGGGGGCCGCCATGAGCGAAGAGCTTTACACGCCTGAAGAGGATGAACTTGAAATCCTCGCCTCAGAAAGAACCTGCGGCAATTGTCGCTTCTGGGATCGCTCCGAAGCCATGGTGGTTCCCGTTTATGACCGCAACTGCATCCGGCGCGGTGAGCTTGCCGTGTGCCCCTGCAAACGCGGCGCGGTTGAAGCTGATGCGGGCGTGTCCGTCACACTGATGGCCTCAGATGGCCGCTGCGACAATCACGCTGACGCATTCGAGCCGTGTTCAGATTTCCTTGACGAGTTGGCGAATCCGCCGTGCTGCAAAACTTACGGAGTCCACCCTGGCGTGGATTTTCCGGCAAGCCTGTAGGGGAGGGGAGTATGCTTGATATTCAACTTGCATATCTGGGCGATTGGCTGCGCGCCGTGGCCCTGGCTGGCCTTGTCCCTTTGGCGGTGGCCGTGTGCAGCAAACTGATAGGTGGCTGACATGTGGCATGAACTCAATCCCCTGAAAAACTGGCGCGGCTGGGCATTGGCTCTGGCCATGCTCCTACTTTTCGCAATCGTCGGCAGCCTCGACGGCCCAGAAGAACACGCGGCCTATGCTGAGGCGGCCAGGAAGATACAGATGGCGCATATAAAACAATGAGCATGATAAATATCCGCGCATCGTCCTTGGCTGAGCTTTTTGACTGTCCGGCACGATGGGAAGCTAAATATGTCAAAGGGATGCGGTTGCCAGCGTCGGACGCCGCGCGTCTTGGCACCGCCGTGCATGCGGGTGCTGCACTTTTTGACCAGCGAATCATTGAAGGCAACCCCCTCACGCCCGATGAAGCCGCTGGCGCCGTTGTGGATGCCATACATCATCCCAACGAAGACGTTGATTGGGGGGAGTCGTCGCCACGAGAGGCTGAGAGCATAGCGTTGCCACTGCACAGAATGTACTGCGAGCAAATATCCCCACAACAGGCATATGTCGCCGTTGAAGCAACCTGCGACGATCTCCCCATAGAAGACGTTGGCTTGATTCTCACTGGTACCTTGGACCGCATATACGAAGCGCACGACGGATGCTTGGGCATAGCCGATATCAAAACGGGCAAGAGCGCGGTTGCTGCTGATGGCACGGTTAATACCAAGGGGCATGCCGCCCAGATGGGCGTGTATGAGCTTATGGCGTCCAGGGCAACAGGATTGCCAATTGATGCCCCTGCAAAAATTATGGGCCTGCAGGTCGCAAAAACGGATAAGGGCCGCAGGGCCGGGGTAGGGGAGATATCCGGTGCCCGCTCACTGCTTGTTGGTGGTGATGAAGGTCCAGGGCTTCTCACCATCGCATCAAATATGCTGCACAGCGGTCTGTTTTACGGAAATCCCAAGTCGCAAATCTGCGGAGAAAAATACTGCCCGGCTTTCCATGTCTGCCGGTGGAAGAGGTAACTACCATGACTCAGGCTGCAACCGTATCCCAGGCGCCGCGCCCCGGCGGCAATACGACAAGCCTCGCGGAATTGAAGGCATCAACTCGCAGCCTCCCGGGTGAAACCCAGATTGGCTTTTTTACGGCTGGCGGGCTTGACCTCATGCAAAGGGCGGCACATCTGCTTTCCAACTCGACATTGGTGCCGAAACAATACCAATCCACATGGGTCAAGCGCGATAAATACGGCAACCAAGAAGGGCCGACAACCCAAAATCCTAACGCCATTTCCAACTGTGTGCTGGCCTTGAATATGTCGCAGCGCCTTGGTGCCGACCCTCTCATGATCATGCAGAATCTGTACATCGTCGAAGGGCGGCCGGGCTGGTCGTCACAGTTTATCACGGCGGCAATCAACGCATGCGGTAAGTTCAGCCCTTTGCGATTCGAAATCGAAGACCTTGGGGAACAAACCTTTGAATGGTCGGAAAAAGTATGGGAGCAAAACCCGCAGACCGGCAAAAACTTTCGCAAGGACGTGTCCCAAAAAGCCCGCCTCAAAAATATGAGGTGCGTGGCTTGGGCCATTGAAAAAGCCACCGGAGAGCGCATTTCGTCGCCCCCGGTCACTATTGAAATGGCTGTCCTTGAAGGATGGTACGGGAAGGATGGTTCAAAGTGGAAGACCATGCCGGAAGTCATGCTTCGCTACCGGGCAGCCTCATTCTTTGGCAAGCTCTACGCCCCTGAATTGCTCATGGGCATACAGACCGCCGAAGAAATTCACGACACCATTGATTTGTCTGAAATGTCGCCTGGGTCGTTCGGCTTTGATGAAGAGCCAAAGCCAATGACCATGGACGACATAAAAGCGACATTGCCGCAGGCCGCCACCAGCGAACATATCAACGTGGATACCGGCGAGGTTACGCCCAAGGAAATGGCACCGGCGCGCGAGAAAGTATCGGTGCAGGAAAAGCCCCATGTTCAAAAGGAAAAGCAGGCGGCCCCCAAGGAGCCCGCGCCGCAACCTCAGCAGCAGAACAACCTGAACCCAAACGCCCTGAACCAAAACGCCTTTCCCTGCCCGCGTACAGACGGCGAACGCATGGTGACGGAGGCCGACTGCGAAAAATGCAGCATGCGGCCGCGATGCCCTGAATGGGATAACGTTGAGTTGCCCGAGGAGGGATAAATGGCCATAGCAGATCCACGCATGAAGCTCCAGTCAAGCCCGCCCGCAGTCAGTTTCGATTTCGCAGGGCTTGTGGCCTGGGCCAGGGGCATGACCGGAAAATACGACGGGCTTGTGATCACTGATGATCAAGTACCAGAAATTCGTGAATGCATGGCTGAGCTCAACAAAGCCAAAATCAGCCTGGACAACGCCCGTAAAGAAACAGTCAAAGAGTTGAGCGAACCGCTCCGTGATTTTGAGAAGCAGATTAAAAAGGTCACGACAATCTTCGACGACACATACAAGGCTCTCAGTGAGCAGGTGCAGCACTTTGTTGAACAAGAGCGCGAAAAGAAGCGCGAGGTGGTACAGGACATCATCATTGAAGAACTGGACGCGCACAAAGTTGAAGTCCATCCCTTCCCGATCCCCATTCAAGACAAGTGGCTGAACAAGTCCACGTCGTTGAAGTCCATTCGCGAATCTGTCCAGGACATTATTTGTCAGCGCATTGAATCTGAGCGTATGCAGCACCAGGCTGAGCAGGCGAGGGTAGAGCGGGCTGCGGCAATCGAACAGGCCGTTAAAGCGGCCAACGCTGAACGCGGTATAGAACTCTCCGTAGCACAGTTCATGACGCCCAGGAATAGCGACCTTGGTACCCCTCTCGATTCAGTATGCGCTGAAATCAAGACTGCTGCGGAGCGGGAGGTGGCACGCCTGGCATCTGTCAAGGAACCTGCGCGACCTGTTACAATAATGCATCGCCAACCTCCCCCTCGTGAACCTGCGGCTGAACAGCCGTCGCCGCAACCCGCCCCCCTGCCCATTGTGGCCGCAGGCCCGGATAAAACCATGTCAATCATTATAACTTACAGCCCGGCAAACGAAGCTGCCGTGCGTAGCGCTTTGGCAACCCTTCGGGGAACATGCACCACGTTCAGCGCACGCCTCCGATAAACTTCCACCTCACACACCCCCACAAAAGCCCGCGGCGTTTCCCATGCGGCGCGGGCACCTTTTTTTAGGAGAGCAACATGGCCAGAAAGAAAGCGAAAGCGCTCCCGCGCCCCGAGCCGGAAATGTACACCATCTACGGCGACATCATACAGGAAACAGAAGACGCCATCCTGCTGGCGTGCAACGGCGATGAAGTTTGGCTGGCAAAGAGTCAAGTCGAATACGCCGGGGAGCGCGGCGATACGGATGTTGAAGTGACACTGCCAGATTGGCTGGCAGAGGACAAAGGGCTGGTGGATGGCCAGGGGTACGCAAAGGTTTTCGGAGACGGTGAGGAGCAGGCAGCCGCACCCGCAAAAGTGACGGAATTTACCCCGAAAGGTGATGGCATCCGCTGCCAAGACTGCGTGAATTACGACGAGGATGAACACAACGTCCTCGATGTGTGCAACGAATGCACCCGGTTCGGGCACACGGCGGGCATCAGTGACAATTTCGTTGCCGTCGCGTCTGGCCCTAACGCAACAGTTGAACTCACCCTGACCATTGTTGAATTCTCTGAAGACGGTGAAACGGCCACCGTTGAAGATCGCCACGGCAACACGGCCGACCTGTCCACAAGGGAGTTCACGCATGATGCCGAAGAAATCAACGTGGGCGATACGCTGTTATGCCACGTCATGGCCAGCGCCATTGAGCCCACCGACCTTTGTCCTGATGCGCCTGAGGAAGATGAGGAGGGCGACAGTGAGCCTCACGACGAGCCCCAGGACAGCAACGTCCCGCCCTCCTGCCTGCGCGGACGTGATGTGCATTGGCTCAAGCGGGACACCTGCACCAAGGCGTTTCCGCTATCCGACGAAGACAAAATTGCCCTGGGCAAGGAAATGGCCGCAGCACAGGCCAAGGTTGACGAGCTTGAAGGCGATCTTGCCGACGTGCGCAAGGAATACAAGGCAAAGATTGACGCGGAACAAAAGCGACTGAGCAAAGCCGCTGCCGAGTTCCGAAAGGGCAAAACCGAGCCGCAAGGCGTGCTGTGCGACGTGTACCAGGACTTTGATTCCGGCGAACTCGTGTTCGTCACTGCCGATGAGGTGGCAGAAGAGGTTATGCGCCGCCCCATGACCCCAGAAGAGCGCCGCCCGACGCTGTTTGACGGGCCTCCTGACTCCAAGGGCCACTCCGCGCCCTTGGGCGAAGATCCCCGCAAAAAGGGCATCACGGAGCCGACGCCGCAGACGTGGGGGCACACCTGCATCAACTGCGCCCACATCGACAACGCTGAAGACGGCGCGCAGGCCGAAGAATGCGCCAACTGTGCTCAAACCGTTGAAGGCGGCCTGGACAAATGGACGCCGCGCCGTGAGTGCCCTACCTGCAACTACAAGAGCATGGCAGTCAACATGCCCCCGTGCAACACCTGCATGCGCAACCCCGAAGCCGAAGACGGCGCCAAGGATGACAACTGGATCTCGGACGGCGTGAACACGGGAACAGTGCCAGCTGAAATTTCCGACGATGTGCCAGCCGACCAGCCGCCAGTGGCCGTGGAGCACCAAGCAACGGAATCCGCCGTTCAATGAGCGGCTACGACAATCCGAACCGCCCTGAATTCACGGGGAAGAGCAAATCGAAGAACTTTGCCCGCATCTACGCAAGTTGCAAGGGCGAACGGCTCAGTGATGGCAAACCGTCCCGCGCATGCAAAAAGTGTGGGACTGTTTCAAAAAAGAAGAAGTGTCCCATATGTGGATGTGGGATGTTTGAAAAATTGTGAGATCCCCTACATGACCGCCAGCGCTTGGAACCGTTGGCGGGACTTGTGGAGGAACTATGCAGATGCAATTAACCTTAGCGCGGGCACTGTTCAGTAAAGATCCTCTTCCACATTGCCTGTCAAAGCTTCTTAGCGACCTAGCAAGTGATTGGATAGGAGAGGTGTTGACACGATCTGTTGAAATGAGATTTTATAAAAAGGAGGTGGACAATGGAACTGGGATCTTATTTAAAATTAATGATTGTTATAAGTTTAGCGTTGTCTGCAATTTTTTTGATCCGTGCCTCACGAATAAGGATCTGGATATCAGGGGCAATTGGCGGTCCAACTTTTCCTTCACTGACATTACTTGAAAAGGTTACAACCCTTTTACATGCGCCAGAAAGACTCGCACACCAAAAATGCGTTGCCCTTTCCAGTTGGTTTAATGCAGTTGGTGCCTTTTTTGCTTTTATTGGCGCTGTAGGCACTGCCTTAGAATTCTTGATTAGTTGAGAAAAAGTTTGTCATACACCAATAAGCCGCCTCACTGGGCGGCTTTTTTATTTCTCAGCCATGACATCCTCTCATGAAGGTGGGCCGCGCATGCCGTAAACGCGGGGAGTTTCTTATGCCTACAGCAACCAATATTGAATGGGCCGACTTGACCATCAATCCCACGCGGGGTTGCTCCCACTGTTCCCCCGGCTGCGATAATTGCTATGCCGAGCGCTTTGCCGCGCGGCTTGCCCGCAATCCGCAGACGGCCCACGCCTATGCCGGGTTGGTAGATGCAAACGGCAAGTGGACGGGCAAGGTCAGTGAGCAGGATTTGTCCATTTTTGACCGGCTGCCCAAAACGCCCAAGCGCATTTTCATCGGCAGCATGACGGATCTGTTTTTCAGCGGCGTCAATGACACGCCCCGGCAGGACGTTACCCTGGTGGACGGTGGCGAAGTGGAGTTTGCACCTGACACCATGCATGTGCGTATTGCCATGCTTACTTTGCATATCCAAAAACACCACCAGCACACTTTCATGATGCTGACCAAGCGGCCTGAAAACATGGAAACAGTCATGCCGCTGATGCTGAAACGCCCGTTGCCGAACCTGTGGCTTGGCGTCACCATCTGTAACCGTCATGAACTTTGGAAATTGGACTTCTTGCGCGAAACCCCCGCCGCACTTCGCTTCGTATCTTTTGAACCGCTTCTTTCTGACCTTGGAACAGTTGATCTTTCCGGCATTGGCTGGGTTATCTGCGGCGGAGAAACCGGCCTCGGCGCACGGCCAATGAGCCCAGACTGGGTTAGGAGCCTGCGGGACCAGTGCCAAGATGTGGGGGTGCCGTTCTTCTTCAAGTCCTGGGGTGAGTGGTTTCCGTGCCTTCCAAGCTGCTGCGGCCCAAGCGGATACGCCGAACCAGTACATATATGGGATGCAAAGATTTGGAGCCATCGTACAGGCAAGAAACGCGCTGGCCGCCTGCTGGATGGCCGTGAATACAGCGAAACCCCGGAGGACCGCCATGACTGACACGATCCCATCGCCAAAGGAGCGCCCCATCCTTTTTTCAGGCCCGATGGTCCGCGCAATTTTGGAGGGCAGAAAAAGCCAGACGCGACGGGTTGTAAAACACTGGGAAGAGGACGGGGATATTGACTGTTACTGTGTGTCAACCTTCGCCGGGTATGTGCCAAAATGGCCTTCCCCACACGGCAAGCCCGGTGACCGCCTTTGGGTGCGGGAAACTTTCAGACAGTGGGATACAGATATGTGCGGATGCGGTGAGAATTGCATATGCCCACCATCAGGCACCCCCTGTTACCGGGCGACGGTGAACCCGAAAGCAGAGGCGTCTATAGATGAATGCTATACGCCCTGGCGTCCTTCCATCCACATGCCCCGTTGGGCATCGCGCATTACCTTGGAGATAATCGGCATCCGCGTTGAGCGGTTGCAGAATATAAGCATGCAAGACGCACAGGCTGAAGGCGTAAATTGCCCCGTGGAATGTGACCGTCCCTGTGTTCGCTGTGGAACGTGCGCTGATAGTAACCGCACAGTGCCCATATCGCATCAATGCAACCCGGTATCCGCATTTGCCGATCTTTGGGACTCCATCAACGGTAAGCGGCCTGGCTGCGCCTGGGCTGATAATCCTTGGGTGTGGGTAATTGAATTTAATATGAAGGAGACTGAGTTATGAATTGCGCTGAATCCATTTCGGCCATTATTGTACCTACTGCTGCCGATATAAAAAGTGACCCTGGCAGGATGCTTCGGGCCAAAGATGCCATGAAATTTCTTGGCATGTCCCGCCCGACTTTCTACCGTTATATTAAGAAAGGGATAGTCCCAAAACAGCGTTACATGGGTACAACGCCTTATTGGCGGCTTGGCGACCTGCAGCGCATTTATGACAATCTTGCAGAAGCACCGGCAGATACTGCCCTTAACCCGTCCAAATAATCTGCCCATTTCTGCATCATAGCACGGCGTTCATCCATGTATGCAGCCCGGTTATAAATGGCCCTGACTGAATCGCCGTTTTTGTGAGCTAACTGCGCCTCAATCACATCTGCGCGGAATTCTCCAAGCTCATTAAGCAGGGTAGAGGCCATGGAGCGAAATCCATGCGCCGTCATCTCTTCGCTGGTATACCCCATCCTGCGCAAAGCGCTGGTCACACCGTTTTCCGAGAGCGGCCGCCATTTACGGGGCCCCGGGAAAACATACCTGCCGTGCCCCGTCAGTGGGCGCAATCCCTCCAAGACTTCCAGGGCCTGCCGTGAAAGCGGTATTCTATGCTCACGGCGGGCCTTCATCTTTTCAGCGGGAATACGCCATTCCCGTTCCTCAAAATCTATTTCTCCCCATTCTGCATGCCGAATTTCTCCCGGACGCGCAAAGGTCAGAGCCGACAATTTGAGTGCCGCTCTTACGATTGCGCTTCCCTTGTAGTCATCAATGCCCAACATGAGCGCCCCGACCTCTTTAGGGGCAGTAATTGCGGCCAAGCTTTGCGTGGCATGAGGGACAAGTGCCCCCCTCAAGTCTCTGCACGGATCTGAGGTGACGGCGCCAATGGCGACACCATACCGAAAAACCTGAGAGCATATCCCAAGCACGCGTTGGGCAGTCTCATAAGCTTTTCGCTCTTCGATTTTTCGCAGCATTGCCAAGACATCTTGGGGCGCAATCTGAGCTATATCAGCGTCGCCAAGGGCCGGGTATGCATCAAGCTCCAAACGCCTTTGCACTGTAATAGCATGACTATCTGCCCAAACATTACCCATGTTCATGCGCCAGGCTTCGGCAACGTCTTTGAATTTTTTCTGTGTGCCTTCTGTTTGGCACCCTGGATTATGGGCAGGGGCACTTGATGGGGCATTGCCAGAAGCAATCAGCTTTCTCAAGTCATCACGTTTGTCACGCGCCTGCTTCAAACTTACCTCTGGCCAGACCCCAAGCGCGGCACGTTTTTCTTTGCCGTCAATGCGATACTTCAGCCGCCAATATTTTCCACCGCTGGGCGTAACTTCAAGGTACATCCCTAGGGTGTCATAATACCTCTGGACCTTTTCGCCTGGCTTAATTGCGCGCAGCTTAATTTCTGTCAGTGGGGGCATATGTGGGGGCACCTTTGGTAGAATTTTAAACATGCCCCCATGTGATGCCCCCAATAAACATGAGCTGTCAAGATACAGAGAGACACACAGAGAAACAGAAAAACCCTTTAAACTGGCTAAAACAAAAGGCTCACGAGTCTTTATGAGACATCGTGAGCCTTGCTGAAATTGTTTGATGGTGGAGGCGGGGGGAATCGAACCCCCGTCCGAGAACATTCCACTCGAAGCATCTACAGGTTTAGTTCAGGAATAGATTTCACCACGTTGTTGGCCCCTGAACAGGCGCAACGCAGCAATCTCGCCGGTAACCTCCTCGCGGAAAACCCCGGTGAGCTCCGGTCTCCGCCAGCCTGATAAGTGTCGCCATCCAGGGTTATCAGGCATAGCCCTGGACGACGTGACCGTTAAACGGTCTTTGCCTCGCTGTTATTAGGCAGCGTAAGCGTAGTCGTAATCGTTGTTGGCAATTACTTTTGTGCCGCTTTTTACGAGGCCAGCGGCGCCTCGACCTGCCGCTAAGGCTTCCACGTCCCCGTCGAAACCAGTGCGCCCCCATATATGGTGGAAGAGGAATATAAGACTGTTATGCCCGATTGGCAAGCTCAACGGATATAGAAATGTGAGAGCGGCCCTTTAAGGCACATATGGTATCGGCTGAACAGGGGGGCTTCCAGTGTTTCTTCCTGCGCTGCCAGTGCTTGCTGAGCCTGTGAGGCCACGGCAAGACCGTGGGAAAGCAGGGCCGCTTGAGCCATTTGCTGAAAGAGCCGCTGCAGACTGGGTTGTTGAGCGATAATGCGACACAAACCTTCCGCATCCGCATCACTGCCTTCCACGACAAGTTTACCCGCAGCAGACAGGTACAGCAGCAGCCGACTTTCAAGCTTCAGGCCAATTTGTTCAACCTGACTGCGGATCTGCGTCATAAAGGCTTCCTGCATGATCTCAAGTCGGGCTTCCAGGGCCTCAACAAGGCAGTCTCCAGAGCGCTCAAGCTCACGCAGGATTTGCAGGGTTGTTTCATCAAGGGCTGCCAGGGGGGATCCTTCATACACCCAACGGTGCTGATTGGATGAAACATTGCCGGACTGCACGTGGAGCATGCTGTTTATCTGGTTTTGGCTTTCAGGTGTCACAGGCTACCCCGCATATGCTTATGGTCATTTTTTCCGTGTAAAGTCACAGTGCCCTATATAAAGCAAGATGGGTGCCATACCGGTCAGAAAAAGCCACTGCCAAAAAGTATTCTAGAAAATATCAAGAATATCTTCAAAGTACAATTTGTCGTTGAGATATCATTAATGAAAAAGAGGGGAGGGGATAGAGCAGAGCGCCAAAAAATGAGCACTTTGGAGCAGCAAGGAACAGCGGCAAAATCTTCCGACACGTTCAGTCTTTGCGGAATCCGGGCAATTGAGGATAGAGATGCCGGTTATTGCGCCTCAAGGCTGCGGGCCACAGCCTCGCCCTGTGCGCCTCCACCGGCCATGCGGGCCAGCTCCTCATGGCGAGCCGCCTTGTCCAGTGGCAGACAGAGCGTGAAAGTGGCGTTGTCCCGTATGGTTTTACTGATCTGAAAATGCTTGCGTGCCCGGGCCGCAAGCTGCGGCCAGTGCGTTATAAGAAGCATCTGGCGACTGCTTGCCAGCGCGTACAGTTTTTCGGCCAGCTTGTTGAGGGTTAGGCCGCCAACTCCGGCGTCGACTTCGTCAAAAATAAAAATGGCGCTTTCCTCATCTTGCCGTACGCTGGCGAGAGCCAGCAAAAAGCGCGAAAGTTCGCCGCCCGAAGCTATTTTATCCAGGGGTTGCGGGGGTTGGCCAGGGTTGGGTGCCCACAGGATGCGCCCGCGCTCATCACTGATGCCTGGCCAGATTTCATGCTGTTCGAAATGGGGAATGACGCGCACCTGTTCTGAAAAACCCAGTTGCCGCAGTTCCTCTTCAAGCGCATTTGCCATGAGGGTTGCCGCGCTGCGGCGCAGGGGGAGGATTTGCGCGACTATGCCAGAAAGCTGCTCTGCAAGCGCTTCTTCTTCCCTGCCAAGGCGGGCAAGATCAAGAGCGCAAATGTCGAGAAACGACAAGTTTTCAACGATTTCTTCACGCAAGGACAATATTTGCGGCAAAGTGCGGTGCAGCTTGCGTTTGAGTTGGGCCAGAGCAAAAAGTCTCTCTTCAACCTGGTCCATATCAGGCAGGTCTTCCATGGGAGAGGGGCGGCGCAGGCGGCCGCCCAGGTGAAACAACTGCTGGCGGAGCGCGGTAACGGCATCTGCATCGCTTTGCAGACTGTCGTCATCCCTGGCCATGCGTGTGAGCACTTTTTCAAAGTGACTGAGCATGTCCAACAGACCCTCAGCATCATCACCGTGCAAAAGAGCCAGAGCCTGTTCATAATTTTCGCGCACATGCTCAAGAGAGCGGGCCTTGGCCCGGGTTTCTTCCAGCCGCTCCTCTTCATTTTCTTCTGGAGCGACCTTGTCAATTTCCTGTTGCTGCATTTCAAGCAGTTCGCGCTTTTCAGCCAGCCCGGCCTGACGCTCCAGCAGCGCCTTGCGTTGGGCCGAGGTTTCATTCAGACGGGCGAGCAGGGCGTCTCGTTCACGCAAGAGTTCCGGGTTACCAAGGCCACTTTCGAGAAGACGCGCCTGAAACGCGGGCTGTAAAAGTTTTTGCTGCGCGTGTTGGCTTGTGTGCGCCACAAGTCGGGGGCGTAAATCACGCAGACTGTCCTGAGAGCGCAGTTCGTCATTGATGTACAAGCGACTGCGGCCGCTTTCCGCCAGAATTTCGCGGCGAAAGACCATGTCTTCGCCATCAAGCGTAAAAAGGGCCTCAACCTGGGCGCGTTCTGTTCCTGCGCGCACCATATCCGCAGTGAGTCTGTCGCCAAGCAAAAAGCCAAGAGCTTTAAGAATAAAGCTCTTGCCAGCTCCGGTTTCACCGGTAAGCACGTTCATGCCCGGTTCGAACTCCAGCTGCATATCTTCGATGAGGGCGAGATTGCGGATGCGCAGGTATTCCAGCATATTATTTACGCCATCAATTATTTAAAGTTAATCTTTAACTTGAAGTTTGTGGTCTTGCGCAGTGTATCAGCGCCGCAGCCTGGGGTCAAAAATATCTCTCAGGCTTTCACCCAGCAGGTTGTAGCCAAGCACGGTTATGAGGATAGCCAGACCGGGATAGACCGACAGCCAGGAGGCGCTTTCGATCACGGCTTTTCCTTCCATAAGCATATTGCCCCAACTGGCGGTGGGAGGCTGGACGCCAAGCCCGAGAAAACTCAGGCTCGATTCGACCAGAATGGCCCCGGCAACGCCCAATGTGGCCGTAATAAGCACAGGGGCCAAGGCGTTGGGCAAAATATGACGGATAAGAATTTTGCTCGTTGGCGTGCCCGCAAGGCGTGCAGCGTCGACAAATTCGCGCTCGCGCAAGCTGAGGGTCTCGGCGCGGACAAGTCGCGTCACGCCCATCCACGAGGTGAGTCCGATGACAATCATTATATTGGTAAGGTCCGGTTCCAGAAAAGCAATGACCGCCAGGATAAGAAAAAATGAAGGAAAACACAGCATCACGTCGACAGCGCGCATGATGACTTCATCCACCCATCGCCTGAAATAGCCGCTGATAAGCCCCAAGGTGGTGCCAATGCTGATGGATATGCCCACAGCTACAAAACCGACCCAAAGCGATATGCGCCCGCCATACAGCAGGCGAGAAAAGACGTCGCGCCCAAGTCTGTCGGTTCCAAGCCAGAAAAGCGAGGAGGGCGGTTCCAGAATATGGTCAAGGTGCAGCGTGTCCGGATGGTAGGGGGCAATGGCTGGGGCAAGCAGGGCCGCCAGGGACATGCCCAAAACAATAAAAAGGCCGAGCAGCAGCATGATATGGCGGCCAAGCAGTTTTTTGAGGGCGTTGGGCAACATCAGGCATCGTCCTTTGCGTTTCTGATGCGCGGGTCAGCCAGGCCGTAGCACACGTCAGCAAGCAGGTTGCCAAACAGGGTAAGTACCGCTCCCAGAACAAGGTTGCCCATTATCATTGTATAGTCGCGGGCCATGACCGCGGCGTAAAAAAGCTGGCCAAGACCCGGCAGGGCAAAAATTGATTCAATGATGACGCTGCCGCCAATGAGGCCGGGCACGGAAAGCCCAAGGAGCGTGATGACAGGCAGCAGGGCGTTGCGCAATGCGTGACGCCTGATAATGGTTGTTTCGCTCAGGCCTTTTGCTCTGGCCGTGAGGATATAATCCTGACGCAGCACTTCAAGCATGCAGGCGCGCATGTAGCGCGACATGCTGGCAAGGCCGCCAACCGTATACACGAGGATGGGCAAAGCCAGGTGTTTGGCCAGATCGCAAAATTTCCCCCACAAGGTCAGCTGCTCATAGTTCATGGATGTCAGGCCGGAAATGGGCAGCCACTGCAGCTCGATGCCGAAAAACATCATGAGCAGCAGGGCCAGCCAAAAAGACGGCATGGCAAAACCCAAAAAAACCAGAACAGTGACAGAGCGGTCAAAGAGCGAGTTCTGGCGGCACGCCGAGGCTATGCCAACGGGAATGGCAATAAGCAGGGTAAGAAGCATTGCCGTAACGTTCATGCCCACGGTAAGGGGCAGGCGTTCCATAATCTTTGTCAGCACCGGGCGGGAATCCGCCGACATGGAGTTGCCGAAATCAAAATGCAGCAGGCGCAGCAGCCAGTCCCAGTATTGCACATAGATGGGGCGGTCGAGGCCGTACAAAACCTCAAGCCTTTGCCGGGCGGCTTCACCAGCCAGGGGATTCAGGGTGGTTTCCATATCCGTGGGCGAACCCGGAGCCAGATGTATGACCCAGAAGCTGATAAGCGTAATGCCCCATAGCACCAGAAGCATCCAGAGCGTTTTGCGCAGGATGCCAGCTGCTATGTCGGCCAGTCTGGCGCGGCGGTTATGCGAGGGCAGGGGAGGCATGGGCGGCTCTCTATTCGGTACGGGTCATCCACTGGCGCATGTCTTCCACTTCTTTCTGCCATTGCGAGGAAAGCCGCAGGCCAAGAAAACGGGCGTACAGGGCGTCGAGAAGGTTGGTGCATACTTCCATAAGGTAGAACTTTTCAAGCAGCAGGGCATCAGGATCGTCATCACTATCGCCCTTGTCGAGCTTGGGGGTTTTCAGGCTGTTAAGGCAGAAGTCTTCTGCTTTAAGTGATACCTGAAATGCCAGCTCTTCTTTTTCAAGGCGAATCAGTGCGCGGCTGACTTTTTTGCCGGTGCCAAGGCCAAAGCGCGCCTCGCGCAGGGGAGAGAGCGACCCGGAGACCGAGGCTGTTTCGCGAGCATCGCCTTCTCCGCCCTGGACAACAATTCTCTGTTCCATAGAGACGGAAAAGGGGGCTCCTTCCTTGTCAGTAAACGCGCCGGGAGCCGTATCGCTCTGATACCAGAGCCAGGTCAGAAATTCTTGACCAAGAACAATGTCGGTGGATTCTCCAAGATAGGGCATACTCATGTACTGGCTCCGCTAAGACAGGGGGGCAAATTGTGTGGCTTCAAGCTGATCGAGACGCGAAAGGCCGTCCTCATCAAGCATGGAATCCGCCAGATTGTAGGGCGTCAACTGTTCAAGCTTCAGGTCAAAGGTTTTAAGAAATTCCTCAATAAAAAGGTCAATCATCTTGCTTTGAGTTGAAGCAAACCAGACTTCATTTCTGTCGATGGACCAAAGCACGTTGAACTCACTGGGGATGGGCAAAAAGCGCATCCGCAGCCGGAGCATGACCTGCTCCTTGAGTTCCTTTTTGCGTTCACGCGAAACGAAGTTCTTTCCCTGTTCGTGCATGCGGTTCTTTTCGTCGCGCAGGGCCACGGCCAGATGCTTTTTGATAACACCGGCAGGAATGCGCCGCATATCAAGGCGCAAGGAAAAAACGATATATGCGCCTTTTTGCGGCGGCGCCGTAGCCCATTCGGTATCCAGCATGTCTTCATAGCAGACCCATCCCTGAGCCTGCATTTCAGGAATATCGTCAATATCCCGAAAAGCGTATTGCTTCAGTTTGTCGGGGATCTGTGCCCAAAGGTCATTGGGGATCGGATCAAGTATGCGAAAGCGGGTAAAGCTGCACGCACTGTTGGCAAAGCCCATGAAAACTCCTTGATTGGAAACATCCGCCGAATATATTGGTTGGCGCTGGTTTGTGTTGTACGTCAGAGCCGCCTTGTGAGCAAGTCTGCCATATGTGGCCAAAAGCATCGGTCATCATCAGATGGAGAGGGTTTGGGCTACGAGTCTGAGACCCGAAACCACGGTGTTCGGGATAGAAAGCGCTCTCGCATCTGTTTATAATAATGTCCCATAATGATAATTATGTAAACTTTAGTATAAAAATACTCCATGAAATGTGGATCAGTCCTTGACCTCTCACCCCTCTCCTTGCACCATGCCTTACAGCATTTACTGCAAGGAGAAGACGGTGGCATCTCACAATCGTTCGCAACGGCCTGATACAAAACGCCCGACATCACGCGCAACATCCGGGGCCCATAAAGATTTTTCACGAACTGCGCGTGCTGACCTGCAAAAAGGACCCGCGCCTGAGCCATCATCTCCAATGGGTGGCAAAGCCTCTTCATTGTCCAAGCCTGCCCATAACCGAGACGGTGCGGCTGGCGGAAAAGCCACTGGCAACCCTTTGCCTGCGCACAAATCTGATTCCGGCTCTGATTCCGGTACAGAAGACTCCTTGCGTTTAAACAAAGCCATTGCTGCTTCCGGACTGTGCTCACGCCGGAAAGCAGACGAATTTATCCTTGCCGGTCGTGTTGTCGTTAACGGTGTGCCCGAGGTTAACCCTGGTCGCCAGGTACAGCCGAGCGATGTTATTGCCGTTGATGGCCGATTGCTTAACGCTGCGCAAAATTTTTGCTATCTCATGCTTTACAAACCAGTACAGGTGGTTTGCACCGTCAGTGACCCGGAGGGTCGCCCTACTGTTATGGATTATCTGCCGGAAGACGTGCGTAAGCTTCGCCTCTACCCTGTCGGACGTCTTGATTACTTTTCGGAAGGATTACTGCTGCTGACCAATGATGGCCAGCTTGCCCAGCGCCTTACGCATCCCCGGCATCATCAGCCAAAAGTCTATGAAGTTCTTGTGCGCGGAGCTGTGCCAGGTGCGGCGTTGTCGGCCATGCGGCGGGGCATGGTGCTGGCTGAAGGTGAAAAACTCATGCCTGTGGAAGTGGACGCCCGCCCTGCTGCAAATGGCACTCTGATGCGCATGGTTCTGCATCAGGGGATCAACCGCCAGATTCGCCGCATGTGCCGCGACTTTGGACTGACCATTCTGCGTCTGAAACGCGTTGCGCAGGGGCCACTGGAACTGGGGCGGCTTGCCCCGGGGGCGGCACGGCACCTGAGCACGGTGGAGGTCACTGCATTGAAAAAAAGTGTTGCAATATAAGGAGGCTGAAATGCGGAAGCTTGTTTTGTGCTCTTTGATTGCTTTTGCCCTATGCGTCAACACTTCGGCCGCGTTCGGCGCAAGCGCGCCTGACAAGGCAATGGAAGCGGCAAACTCCTGGCTTGCCCTGGCCGACAAAGGCGACGCCCTGGCGACGTGGAATCAGGCTGCCGCAGCATTCAAAGCCGGCATCGAGCTGAAGGAATGGAAAAAGACCCTGCCCAAAGCCCGGCAGCCTCTCGGCGATGTCATAACCAGAAAGGTATCGTCGTCAGAAACAACTGCGACGCTGCCCGGCGTTCCCGATGGTGAATATGCGATTTTTCGTTTTCAAACAGGCTTTGCGCAGAAAAAAGAAGCCGTGGAAGCCTTGCTGATGCAAAAGGAAAACGATGGCGTCTGGCGCACCATAGGCTACTTTATCAAGTAGCGCTCTTTGGAAAAAATCCGGCTCCTTACGGAGCCGGATTGGAAATATTCCCGCAAAGATTAGCGCTTCTTTTGTTCAGGATTTGAGCAGTCGATCCAGAAAATCAATGGCGTCCTTTTGCATGTCGTTCAAATGTTCTTCACCCTTAAAACTTTCTGTATATACCTTGCAAATGGGTTCGGTTCCAGAGGGGCGCACCGCAAACCAGCCGTCAGCGCTGGAAACCTTTACGCCGCCTATGGGCGCGTCGTTGCCAGGCGCCCTGGTAATAACCTCCGTAACCGGCGAACCACCAAGTTCTTTCATGTCCACACTTTCTGGCGTCAGCGCCTTGAGCTTGGCACGCACCTGATCATCGGCCGGAGCATCCAGGCGCTGATACACGGGGCTGCCCAGCCGCGCTGTGAGTTTTTCATACAACTCGCTGGGCGACGCCTGCTCTACTGCCATCATCTCGGCAGCCAGCAGACACATGAGAGGGCCATCCTTGTCAGTGCTCCAGGGGCTGCCGTCAAAGCACAGGAAAGATGCCCCGGCGCTTTCTTCGCATCCCAGGCCGCAACGGCCGTTCAGAAGATAGGGCACAAACCACTTGAAGCCCACGGGCACTTCCACCACAGGACGCTTTATGTCCTGCCCCACCCTGTCCAGCAGGGCGCTGGTGACAAGCGTCTTGCCAATACCGGCATCAACGGGCCAGGCATCGCGCGTACGGAACAGGTACCAGGCGGCTACAGACAAAAAATGGTTGGGGTTCATAAGTCCCTGACTGGTGACAATGCCATGGCGATCTGAATCGGGATCGCAGGCCACGGCAAGGTCAAAACGGTCGCGCATGTGCAGAAGGCCGCTCATGGCATAGGGCGAGGAACAGTCCATGCGGATTTTACCGTCTTTGTCAAAAGGCACAAAGCGGAATGTAGGGTCTACCGCCTTGTTGACCACAGTAATATCTATTCCATAGGTTTCAGCTATGGGTTCCCACATCTGCAGGCTTGCCCCGCCCAGAGGGTCCACACCAAGGCGCAACCCGGAAGCTGCAATGGCCTTCATGTTCAGGACTTTGGGCAGGTCAGCAACATAAGAGCCTATGAAGTCATATTCTTCTACCAGCGGAGAGCTGAGCGCAGCTCGCAGATGGGTCAACTGCACGCCGCGATTGCCTTTTTCAAGGTAGGCATTGGCATTTTTTTCTATCAGGTCGGTAACGTGCGTTTCAGCCGGGCCGCCGTGAGGCGGATTATATTTGAAGCCGCCGTCACGAGGGGGATTATGTGAAGGAGTGATGACGATGCCGTCGGCCAGGGCCGTGACGCGCCCGGCATTCCAGCTCAGGATGGCGTGCGAGATGGCAGGGGTCGCTGTGTACATTCCTGTGGGAGCGATGCGCACCTGCACGTCATTGGCCACCAGCACCTCAAGGGCCGAACGAAAGGCCGCCTCTGACAGGGCATGGGTATCGCCCCCCAAAAAGAGCGGCCCGTCAATGCCATTGGCCTTTCGGTAGTCGCATACGGCTTGAGTGATGGCATAAATATGTTCTTCATTAAAGGTTTGCAGCAGCGAAGAGCCGCGATGCCCGGATGTGCCAAACGACACCCGCTGGGCCGGAACAGCGGGATTGGGATATTCGGTAAAATAGGCGCTGACAAGAACAGGAATATTTTCAAGGTCTTCCGGTGTAGGAAATTCTCCGGCTCTGGCATGGACTACAGGCATGACGTACCTCCGCTGTAATTGCAAATTAGCATAGGGGATTAGGGCTTGTCACGCGCGAGGCAGGCGGAAACAGGGCGCAAAAAAGGGGTCGCCCCGCTTTGAGGCGACCCCGAAATCAAGGGTTGGCGTAATGGCCGTCCCTATTTACCGAGAGGCACAGTACGGAAGGCAACATCACCACGCCGCGAAATTTGCAGCATGATGGCTCCGCGCTTGACTCCCTCCTCGTTCACAATTTTTGACAACGCTGCAGACGTGTTCACAGGCTTCAGGTTCGCCTTGAGAATCACGTCTCCGGGGCGCAGATCAACGTCAGCGGCTGGCTTGTTGGCAGCCACATCAACGATGAGCAGGCCTTCGTTCTTGTCAATCTTCATATCGCGGCGTTCGGCGTCATTCAAGGGGCGAACCGAAATGCCGAGCAAACCTTCGCTTTGTTTGGCTTCACCCTTGCTTCCGGCTGCAGCCTGGGAAGTGGACTGGCGTTCGCCCAGGGTCACCGTAAGATCCATGGTCTTGCCGTCACGCCAGACCTTGATGACGGCCTGGCTGCCGGGAGTTTTTTCGGCAATGGCGCGCAACAGGGCTGAGGCGTCGTCAATGTCCTTGCCGTCCACGGCCACAATTACGTCGCCGTCCTTCATGCCGCCTTTGGCCGCAGGTTCATTTTCCATAACGCTGCCGATAAGGGCGCCCTTGGCGTCCTTCATGCCCAAAGCCTTGGCCGCGTTCTCTTCAACGTCCTGAATGGTCACACCGATCCAGCCGCGGCTGACTTTTTTGCCGCTCTTGATCTGGTCGATGATTTTGGCGGCCATGTTGCTGGGGATAGCAAAGCCAATGCCCTGCCCGCTGGCAATGATGGCTGTATTGATGCCTACAACCTGTCCCTGCATGTTCAGCAGCGGGCCGCCACTGTTGCCGGGATTGATGGAGGCGTCAGTCTGAAGAAAGTTGTCAAAAGGACCAGCGTGAATATTACGGTTTTTGGCAGACAGAATACCAGCAGTCACCGTGTGATCCAGACCAAAGGGGTTGCCGATGGCCAGCAGCCATTCGCCGACATTAAGGGCGTCGGAATTGCCAAAAACCAGAAAAGGCAGATCTGTTTTTCCATCAACCTTCAGCAGGGCCAAATCTGTTTCTTCATCAGCCCCAATAAGGGTGGCCGTAAAAGAATCACTTTTACCGTTTTTTTGATCCAGCGTAACGCGGATGACATCGGCATCGGCTACCACATGGTTGTTGGTGACGATATAACCGTCAGCCGACACCAAAAAACCAGAGCCAAGCGATTTTTGCTTGGATTGGGGCCTTTTGCCGTCGCGCCTGCCGCCAAACTGATCAAAAAACTTGTCAAAGCCTGGAGGCATATTGCGGAACATCTCGCCGAAAAGTTCTTCAGAGCCGCCGCCACTGGTGGTCGTTTTTTCAGTATTGATATTGACGACCGCAGGGCCGCTTTTGGCGGCCAGTTCGCTGAAGTCCGGCAGGTTTATTGCCTGGGCAAACTGGGCCGTCACCACAAAGGTAACGGCCAGCAGCCCTGCTAAACATCTTTTTATAAACATGGAAAAACTCCTAGTTACTTGTTTTGCATAGCCTTATGCAAAGCTTGTGCCAGTGTGTTTATCCCGGTGTTTTCAGTAGCTCTGCCAAGATTGGCGTGTTGTTTCCAAGCCTTGTCGTCCACTGCCGCCGTGGCTTCGGTGCCTTCAGGAGCAAGGCTGATGCGGCGTGCAGTGGTATCGATATTTTGTACTATCAGGGTGACGCTGTCGCCCTTGTCCAATTTGCTGTACTGACCGGAATTTTTGGCGTTCTTGATGACGCCTGCTGGCAAAAGACCAGTAATGCCGGGTGCGAGCGCGATGAAAAGTCCATGCGGGCTACGCCCGTCAACTGTTCCTTGCACAAGGGATCCTGCAGCAAAACGCTGAGCGGCGTCCTGCCAGGGATCACCCTCGGCTTCACGCAAACTCAGTGAAATACGGCGGGATTCGCTGTTGATGTCTTTGATTTTCACGGCGACAGTGTCGCCAACGTGAACGATCTCTTCAGGTTTTGTGACGCGTTTGGTCCACGACAATTCAGAGATGTGCGCCAGACCTTCAATTCCAGGCAGAATTTCAACAAAAACGCCAAAGGGGGCCAAGCGCACTACCCGCCCCTGCACAACGGCTCCGGACTCAAGCTTCTGGTCCACATCCTGCCAGGGATCGCCCTGGGCCTGTTTGCGTGAAAGGGAGATGCGTACCTGCCCTTTATCATTTTTACTGATGGAGAGCACTTTGGCGCGCACAATGTCACCCAGAGAGACAGCTTCGTCAGGAGCGCCCACGCGCGACCAGGAAAGCTCTGAAAGATGGATCATGCCTTCAACGGCCGAATCCAGCTCCATAAAAGCGCCAAAAGGTGCAAAGCGGGTTATTTTGCCTTCAACGGTGTCGCCAACGTTGAGTTTTTCAAGCAATACTTCAAGTTGCGCCTGCCGTTCACGGTCAAGAAGGGCCCTGTGGGAAACGACAATATTGCGCCCCCTGTTCTCAACCCTGATGACGAGGAACTGCAAGGTGCGTCCCACAAGGGAATCCGCTTCTTCAGTGGTGGCAAGACCAATCTGGCTGCCGGGACAGAATGCGGTTTTACCCATAACTTCAACAGAATAGCCGCCCTTGCAGGCGCCAGCGATGCGGCCCTCAACGGGCAAGCCCGCGTCGCGCGCTTCTTCCAGCGCAGCCACCCCGCTGCCGCTCATGGAGCGGGAAAGGCGGATTTCTTGTGATGAAACACCGATCACCCATGCTTCCACGGTGTCACCAGGGCCCGCGGTTTCCTTGCCTTCAGCGTCAAGGATTTCTTTTCGTTCCATAATGCCGTCAACCTTAATGCCCACGTCAACAAACACGCTGTCGCCTGTAATGGCGATAACGGTGCCTGTCACTTTCTGGCCAGTCTGAAGACGGTGTCCAGAAGTTTCATGGGCTGCCAGCATGGCGGCAAAATCCTCAACGCCTTCCTCCTGCATGGAGGCCGCGAACTTTTCCTCGGTCATATTTCCTGCTCCTTAAAGCTGGGCTTATTTGCTCAAGTTAAAAATTATACTTCATACGGATGCAGAAAACAACGATGTTTTGCTTGCTCCGGCACAAAATTACTCAATTATATTACATTGATAATTTTTTTCTTGTGGTTAAGGGGCGGGTTGGTCGTGATCTGCGCCCGGCCACAAGGGGACTACAGGTCAGGGGCGGAACAGGTTTCAACACTACAATTGCCTGATGTTCCCCCTATATATTAAAGGCCGCATCGCAGTCATGCGACACGGCCTTTTGCCTTGTCAGTATAGCTGGCCGAAATCTTTACAGGGCCTAGCTACTGGAACAGCTCTTTTTCTGGCACGGCGTGCTCAATGCGATCTTCAACTTCTATGCCTTTGGGGGGCGTAAAGGTAAAATCCGAAGCCTTCACATTCACATCAGGCGCAAAACGGGTGAAGCGGATTTCATTACTATTGCCATAAAAATCCAGTATGTTTGCCCTTTTGATATACCCTGTGTCGGGCTCAACCCATATAATGGCCTCAACCATTTGCGGGGCGGGCTCTTTGGGAAAAAGGCGCAGCTTGGCCAGGCCGTCTTCTTTGCCCTCGGACTTCACATCAAAATCCTTGGTCAGGGCGGCCTGCCCCGTGATTACCTGAATAATGCTCCGTGAATCCTGCACCAGAGTGAGAGGATAGCGGTACGCTATCGCTTCATCCGGCAGGTAGTTCCAGATTTCCTTGCCAGTGACCACGAGGGTTTCCTCATGGGGCTTGGCCGTCTGCCAATGGATAAGCAGCGGTTTTTTGAACAGCAGTTTACCCTGTCGTTTTTCAACAGAACCGCTTTCCTTGTGTGTGAGGGTCTGTTCAAAGTCGGCTGAAAATGAGCCGGTTTTTTCGTAGCGGGCCTGAATGGCCGCGGCCATATCAACAGCCGATGCCGGCACAGCCGGAACTATGGAAAAACTCAGGGCCAGGGCGACCACCAGTGCGCACATCTTACGCATACAACCTCCACAGCCCACCAGGGCTTTGACCACATGGCAAGAAACTGTAGTAAGAATTTTTACTGTCATTTTACGACCGCGCGGGGCTTGCTGCCGTCCGCCGGGCCGATGATGCCGTCGTGTTCCAACTGCTCCACCAGGCGCGCCGCCCGGTTGAAGCCGATCTTAAAGCGGCGCTGCACCAGGGATATGGACGCCCGGCCCTGCTCGCTCACGAAAACCTGTACCTCGCCATACAGCGGATCCTGGGCCGCATCACCACCACCGCCGTTTACGCCCCCCATGGCGGCATCCAGCCCCCATTGAGAAAAATCCACCTTATAGGACGGGCTTACATGGCGCTTCCAGTGGTTTACGACGTCCTGCACTTCCTCATCACTCAGGAAGGGGCCGTGCAGGCGTTGCAGCCGTCCACCACTGGGCTTGAACAGCATGTCACCCCGGCCAAGAAGATGTTCGGCTCCCACCTGATCAAGGATGGTGCGTGAGTCATGCTTGGAGGTCACCTGGAAGGATATGCGGCAGGGAAAGTTTGCCTTGATCAGGCCAGTGACGACATCCACGCTTGGCCTTTGCGTTGCCAGAATCAGGTGTATGCCTGCGGCGCGGGCCAGTTGCGCCAGACGTACGATGCTGGTTTCCACTTCGCGAGCGGCCGTCATCATGAGGTCAGCAAGTTCGTCAATGACAATGACCAGATAGGGCAAAGGCTCAAGGTCTGAAAAATCCGGAGGCAAGTCGTTCTTGTAAGCGGCAAGCTTTTGATTAAAGCCCGCGACGTTACGTACGCCAAGGCGCGCCATGGCCGCATAACGGCGATCCATTTCATGAACGGCCCAGTCCAGAGCGTTCTTGGCCTCGCTCATTTCCGTAACAACAGGATGCACCAAATGGGGTTCATCCGCATAAACAGCCATTTCGATGCGCTTGGGATCGATAAGCAAAAGTTGCATGTCCTGCGGCTGGGTACGGTAGAGCAAACTGACGAGAATGCCGTTAAGGCACACGCTTTTTCCAGCGCCTGTGGCTCCGGCCACAAGCAGGTGAGGCATGCGGGTCAGGTCGGCCATAAACGGCTTGCCGGCAATGTCCTTGCCAAGAATCATGGTCAGGGGGCCGCAACCGGTGCGAAAATCCTCGCAGGAGGCAAGTTCGCGAAAGTTTACGGTCTCGCGCTGCTCATTGGGGATTTCAATGCCAACGGTATCAGAGCCGGGAATAGGCGCCTGAATGCGAATGGCCACCGCCTTGAGCGCCAGCGCAAGGTCGTCTGTGAGGTTGGCTATGCGGCTCACGCGGATGCCAGGTGCCGGGCGAACTTCGAACATGGTAACAACCGGCCCGGGGGTTATGCGCACAAGTTCGCTTTGAATGTCAAAATCATTGAGGCAGGCCATGAGGGTCTGCCCTCTGGCCTGAAGGTCTTCACGGCTGAGTCCGCCCGCCTGGGGCGATGGCGGAGCCAGCAGATCAAGGCCAGGAAGCGGGATGGCAGCCTTTTTGCGAAATGGCGCAGTAATTTTGCCCACAAGTCCGGTCTTTGAGGACGGCTCCTGGGCGCGAGATGCGGCATGTCCGTCCTTGACCGCTGACGGCTCGGACGCAGCCTCGCTGTGCATGTCTTCTGTGGTGCTGCCGTAATCATCCGCAGCGGATTCGGCACGAGGCGGCTGGGCCGCCGAAGGCGTCCTGCCGGAGCGGCTTGCCCCCTGTACCAGCGGTTGGCCATTCAGATCCTGTGCGACAGCAAAAGGATCATCTTCCAGGTCTTGGCTGACGGGCGCCAACGGAACCGCCGGTTCGCGGTTGTTCTCCGCTGTTCTGGCAGAAGCCGGAGTTTTTTCGCCATCGGCGTCATAAACATCCGGCAACGAGTCCGCAGTGGGATGGATATCACCCAACTTGTCGCGCCACCGGGCCAAAAACGACCAGTCGGGCCAGGCAAATTTGAACTTTGATGCGGCAACCGCTTTTTCTTCCTGCACAGGAGTCAGGGTATGCTGCACTATTTCAGGCTGCACCTGCTGGCGGGCAGACTGCCCTGAACCCGACTTGCCGGTCTTGTTTCCGTTCTTGCCAGCGGCTTCTGCCTGAGAGGCCCCATCAGCGGCGGCCAACCTGGCTTCAAGTCGTTGGCGCAAAGCGTGAAGCAGCCGTCCGGCCAAACTGAACCAGGAGATGTTCCACGCCAGTTGCAGCCCGGCAAGAAAAATAAAAATCCAGACAATGGCTGAACCGCCAGGACTGAGGTAAAGGCTGGCATTGCGGTGCAGAGCGCTGCCGACCATGCCGCCGCCCCATACGTCACCAAAGGAAAAATCCCAGGCAGCGCCAGTGACGAGCAGGCAGATGGTCAGCAGAAAGAAGCCGCACCAGCGCCACCAGTGCAAGCCATAGGCAGGAGAAACGTAGGCCGCTCCCAGTGCGCCAAAAACCAATGGGCAAAGGAAGGCGGCCACGCCAAACACATCGTTGAGAAAGCCCGCAGTGTACGCGCCAAAAAGGCCAGCCTTGTTGTGCACTTCAACTGTTCCACTGACCACATGATTAAGGCTGGGGTCATTGGCGTCAAAGCTGAGCAGGCTGAGCAAAAGCAGCAATGCCCAGAAGAGCAAAAAAAGGCCAAAAAGTTCGCGGCTGAATTTATGGGCGTCCGTGGGGCTACCCTCCCGAACCGGTCATTATTCGCGGCCCAGGTATTCCTTGGAGCGGGTGTCCACTTTTACGCGGTCACCTTCGTTAACAAAAATGGGAACCTGAACAACAAGGCCAGTTTCGAGCTTGGCGGGTTTGGTGACATTGCTGACAGTGTCGCCCTTGGCGCCAGGCTCGGTTTCCACAACAGTCAGCACCATGCTTACTGGAATGTCTATGTCCAGCGGGCTGCCCTTGTAAAGCAGCACGCGGCATTCCTGACCGTCCTTCAAAAAGCCCTCTTTACCGTCAGTGGTTGCGAGGGACATTTGCAGCTGCTCGTATGTGGTCATATCCATAAAAATGAGTTCGTCATCCTGGCGATACAGGAACTGCATGTCGCGGGTTTCAAGATCGGGCTTGCCGACCTTTTCACCGGAACGGAAGGTGATGTCCTGCATGCGGCCAGTGAGAATGTTACGCAGCTTGGTGCGTACCATGGCGCCGCCCTTGCCGGGCTTGAAGTGCTGAAAGTCCACAATTTCGTAAGGGATGCCTTCGACTTCAATTTTAAGACCCTTGCGAAAATCCGTGGTTGAATACATAGTTACCTCCTACTTGTCGCCGCATATCGGCATAAACTGGCATTAAGGCCGGTCATTTGCCAACTGGGGCAAGAGCGGCTACCTTGTACGGAAGTGCTTTGAAGGAAATCACGATTCCGAACTGTAAATTTTTGCTGAAAATTGAGCACTTGTCAATACTCAACTCTCAAGTATCACATGAGGTTTTTATGGCTGTCAGCCTTACGCTGGAAAGCACGGCTTATACACTGGATCAGCTCACTACCCGTCCTGAAGCGCAGATAGCCCTTGCTGGCCGTTCCAATGTCGGCAAATCTTCACTTATCAATGCGTTGGCTGGCAGAAAAAAGCTGGCCAAGGTCAGTTCCACGCCCGGTAAAACCCGCTCTGTCAATTTTTACCTGGTGGAACCCTTGAATTTCTATCTTGTGGACCTGCCCGGCTATGGCTATGCCCGGGCCAGCCATAGTGAACGTGAAAAGTGGGCCAAACTGCTGGAACAGTATCTGGTTGAGTGCGCCAGTCTCAAAGCGCTTGCTCTGCTGCTCGACTGCCGCCTGACGCCCCAGCAGCTTGACCTGAATCTTGCCTCGTTTGCGCAGAGAAACCGCCTGCTCCTGGTGCCCATACTGACCAAGGCCGACAAATGCAATCAGCGTGAACGCTCGGCGCGCCAAAAGGAGTGGCAGGACATACTGGGCATCTGCCCCGTGCTGACCTCATCCAGCAGCCGTTTGGGCATTGATGCCCTATGGCGCGCACTGGCGCAGGCGGCAGGGGTTGAAGCGCCAATCATCAAGGCTCCGTAGCCTCCCCTGGCGGAAAATGCAGGAGTGCTCTACTCCGCCGCTTTTGCGCCCGGTTCCATATGAATGATGATACGTCCCAATTGCGGAATGCTCAGCCGTAATTGTTTTTCCAGGCGCATACACACTGTATGCGCCTCTTCTACATTTAATGCCGGGGCTATATCGCAATGAAAGGAGATGCAGATCCCCTGTTCCGGCACTTCGTAGACAGAAAATTTGTGCGGAGTTGTGACCAGCGGCTCCTTGGCAATGGCGATTTCAATCTCACGCCAGGCCATTTCCGCGTATGACAAAGACACAGAGGCTCCGTACGCCAGTGCGCAGGCGGCTCCTTCCGGTTCCAGGTGGCTCACCACTTCCATGCGCGGCATGGCGGCATGCAAAGCTTTTTCAAAATCCTTGACCCTGTCGTAGGCCTGAACAAAAGGCATGTCGCCGGGAAGCTCCACGTGCAGATCAATATGGCATATCTCAGACAAGCGGAGAATGTGCACGTTATGCACGGAAAGGCCATGATTCCAGGCTGTAAACTGCACCTGTGCAAAGGGATCGCAGTGTTTGTCTGCATCGGCGCTGTGCGGCTCCACATGGACGGTCACGTCCGCCCCTTCCAGCACCAGCTCCACGGCCTGCTCCGCTTCGTGTGCCAGACGGTGCCCTTCACTGACCTTTATGCCCGGCTCCACGCCGACAGTGAGGTCCACAAAGCTGGTGGGCCCACTGGAGCGCAGGCGCACATCACGGACATCGGTGATGCCCTTTACCCTGTTTACAGCCGCAATGACAGCCTGCTGCTCGCGTGTGGAGCCTGAGTCCATCAACGTGTCGACAGCCTGCATGGCCATGCGGACACTGGCGCGAAAAATTATCACCGCCACCAGCAGTGCGGCCACAGTGTCGGCCTGTACCAAAATCTTGTGCAGCGGGGCAGGCAGGCTGAGCGCAGAGGCCACCCATACCGCGAGCACCCCCACCAGCACCACTGCCGAAGATAATATATCTGTAGAAAAATGCAGGGCGTCTGCTTCAAGCGCCTGACTTTTATACTTTTGGGCCACCCGGCGCAGTATGCGCACCCTGTTCACATCAATGATGATGGAAAGCGCCATAACGCCAACACCCCATAACGATGGCGTCACAGGGCTTTCACCTGCCATCAGGCGTTGCACGCCCTCGTACACGACCCAGAAGCAGGTCAGGAATAAAAGCAGTGTTTCGGCAAGGGCAGAAAGATTTTCTATTTTGCCATGCCCATAGGGGTGACGCGCGTCGGCCGGTTTGGAGGCTATGCGTACCGCCGCCAGGGTCATGGCCGCTGCCAGAAGATCCAGCCCGCTGTGCAATGCTTCGGACAAAATACCGAGGCTGTTGGTGTGCAGACCAACAATAAGCTTGACGGAAGTAAGGGCAAAGGCGGCCCACAATGATACAAGCGCTGCGCGATTTTTTTCAGTACTGGCTTCCATGGGCACGGCCATGATGACTCCACTGGTAAAAAAAAGCCCCCGAAGGGGCTTTATTTTATTTGGTTACAACCACTTAAACCATTCTCGCCAAGAGCCTTGACGCTTTTGCCGCGTTTCTACAGCCTGCTCTTCTTTATAGTTGTGGTAGGCTGCCAGGCTTTTTTCTTTGGCATGTTCAGCCACTTCGGGCACGTCCGGGAAATCCTTTATAATGAATTCGTAGCGGTGCCAGGCAGGGCCGTACTTTTTCATGTGCCAGAAGACATCGGCGATGTAGAGTTCATGCTCCGCCATAAGCTTGCGGCAGGTAAGCATGTGTTCTTCTGCGCCCTTGGCGTACGGAGAATCAGGATACATCTGACGCAGCCTGTTGAAGTAATCGTAGGCTTCCTGAAGCTCGGTGGTCGCCCTGTCAACGGAGCGGAACTGCTTCATCAGGGACATGCCCGTCTGATACAGCACATAGGGTATGGCCTCATGCCTTGGATGCAGGGATTCAAAATCCTTGTAGCTTTCAGCGGCCAGCTCGTATTCCTCATCGAGGAAATAGGCGTCGCCCAATGACAGCTCTGCATCAATGGTATAAGGACTGAATGGATACGAATCGCGCAGTTTGTTGTACAGCTCCACGGCACGCACATAGTTTTTTTCACTCATGGCGTCGTTGGCGGCTTCAAAGATTTCTTGCGCGGTGTCTTCGGCTGGCGGAAGATAGATCATATCAATGATGCCGCAACCGGAAACCATGAGCATGCTCATGGCAAGCAAAATGGAGCGTAGCAGTTTTTTATGCATGGAGCTGTTCCAGGAAGACAAATGCCGCTTGTGCGGCGGTTGCGCCATCGCCGGCGGCAGTGATGACCTGGCGGCAAAGCTTGGAGCGAATGTCGCCAGCGGCAAAGATGCCGGGGATATTGGTGCGCATTTCCGTATCAGTCACAATAAAGCCCTGTGCATCAAGTTCAATGCCTTGCGGCAAAAAGTTTGTCACAGGCGCAAAGCCTACATAAATAAAAAGTCCGTCAACTGCTAGCTGTTTTTCCTGGCCAGTCTGAAGATTTTTAACGGTCAGGCCAGTCAGATGATCCTCGCCGTGCAACTGGGTAATGATGGAACTGCGTAAAAGGTCTACCTTGTCGGGCATGCTCTCAAGCCTGTCCTGATAAACCTTGAGCCCGCGGAAACTGTCACGCCTGTGAATGAGGTGAAGTTTACTCACTATCTTTGTAAGATACAGGCTTTCTTCCATTGCCGCATTACCGCCGCCAACCACAGCTACTGTCTGGTTGCGAAAGAAGTTGCCGTCACAAAGGGCGCAGTACGAAACGCCGCGCCCACGCAGCCTGTCTTCGCCTTCCAGGCCAAGTTGGCGGTGTTTGGCACCAGAACACACGAGCACCACTTTGCACAAGTAGTCTTCTTCAGCAGTATGCACGGCAAACTGACCCGCCGAACCGGAAATGGATTCAACCATTATGGCGGGTCGGTCTACCGTCAAACCTTCAAGATGTTCCGTAAAAAGATCGGCAAGCTCGTAGCCTTTGATGCCTTTGGGAAAGCCCGGATAGTTCTCCAGTGCCTCCGTCTGCAGCAGTTGACCACCGGAGGTCAGCCGCTCAGGCAAGAGAACGCTGCAGCCGGACCGCGCCAGATACATGGCAGCGGTAACGCCGGCAGGACCGCCGCCGATCACAACGGCATCATACGATTTCATGCCAGGGCCTTATTGTCGAGCAGGTCTTTCATGGCGGCCTTGGTTACAGCGCCAGTGATCTGTTCGATGGTTTCGCCATTCTTAAAAAGCACCAGTGTGGGGATAGCCCGTATGCCGAACTTTGTGGGGGTGGCGGGATTTTCGTCCACATTCATCTTAACGATGCGCACCTTGCCAGCATATTCGGTGGAAAGCTCATCAATAATGGGGCCAACCGCACGGCAGGGGCCGCACCAGGGTGCCCAGAAGTCAAGCAGAACCGGCAGATCGGACTTGAGGACAACACTTTCAAAGGTGGCATCAGTGACCTGTTCAGCCATTACCATACTCCTTAAGTTGCTATGTGTCGCCCCCCCATGCTGCAGGGCAGCGTGCAGGAGCGGAAAACTAGGGTTCGGGGTAAAAATTCCGAGACCTTTGTATTGACTAAGAGTAGTTTCCAACGACCTGACTGTCAAGACAATCTCATATTTCTGACGGGTCGTTGGCGGACTTTCAGCTGCGCAGCATATCATCCGGGACGATGCGCCCGCGCGGGATGGTTTCCATCTGTAAGGTGTGAAAATATCCTTCTTTTCCAATCAACCATCCAGCGTAGGCGATCATGGCCGCGTTATCGGTGCAAAGGTGTGGACTGGGAAAGAGCGCCCTGCCCCCCCTGCTTTCCATCAGATCTGCAATGCGTTGGCGCAACAACGAGTTACAGGCCACACCGCCTGCCAGAACCACAGTGTTCAGTTGCGGGTTTCTGTCCAGAGCTCTTTTTGTTTTTACGCAGAGCGTATCCACAACTGCCGCGTTAAAGGCGGCGCAGCAGTCTTTCAGCGCCTGGGGGGCTTCGTCCACCGAACAGAGGGGGCGTGGCCATGTGGCGGGTTGAAGCGTCTGCTGGATGTAGCTGCTGGCTGCCGTTTTCAGGCCGCTGAAACTGAAGTCCAGGTTGTCGTTATCAAGGTAGGGACGCGGAAAAACCACGCCGCCCGCTGTACCTTCGCACGCCAGTGCGTCCATGAGCCGCCCGCCAGGATATGCCAGGCCAAGCACTTTGCCCACCTTGTCAAAAGCCTCGCCAGCAGCGTCATCCAGCGTCCGCCCAAGAGTGACGCACTTCCAGGGTGCTTCCATGCGATAAAGATGGGTATGGCCGCCAGAAACTAGCAGCCCCAGGGCTGGGAAATCCAGCGGGTGCTCCAGCCCGACCGCAAGCAGGTGGGCATGAAGGTGATTGACGCCAAGCAGGCGCACCCCCAGACCGAGGGCAAGACCCTTGGCAAAGGCCACGCCCACCAGCAGGCTGCCGAGCAGTCCAGGCCCACGTGCCACGGCCACCAGATCAATATCTGAAGGCCTTTTTCCACTCCGGCGCATCAGGGCATCAAACAGGGAACCAATGTAGCGATAGTGTTCTCGCGAGGCCAATTCGGGCACCACGCCGCCAAACAGGGCATGCATGTCAGCCTGGGTGGCCAAAACGGAATGCAGCAGCCGCCCGTCTTCCACCAGGGCCAATGCGGTTTCATCACAGGAGCTTTCAACTCCAAGGCAAAGCATTATATGATCTCGCTTTTACAAATAAAAACCGGAGCCGCGGCAGGCGCGGCTCCGGCGTCACAACCACTTACTGGAAAGCAGCCTGGCTGGCGTGCCGGGCATAAATATTCTCCACAGCCTCCACATCCTTGGCAGAGCCTATGAACAGGGGCGTGCGCGCGTGCAGTCGGTCAGGCACCCTTTCAAGGATGCGCCCCCTGCCGTCACTGGCTTTGCCTCCGGCCTGTTCCGCAAGGAAAGCCAGAGGGGCGGCTTCACACATAAGGCGCAACTTGCCGTTGGGCTTATGAATGTTTGGCGGATACATGTAAATACCGCCATTGATGAGGGTTCGGTGAAAATCTGCGACAAGCGCACCCACATAGCGTGATGAATACGGTGTGCCGTCCGAAGTCTCACACCCGTGGAACCAGTTGACGGCTTCACGCGCGGGCGCGTCCCAGTTCTTCCAGTTGCCCTCGTTGACGGAATAGATGGAGCCCTGTTTGGGGATGCACATATTGGGGTGCGAAAGCAGAAATTCGCCCACGCCCGGGTCAAGCGTAAATCCGTGTACGCCCTGCCCCGTGCTGAGCACCAGCATGGTGGAGGGGCCATAGAGTATATACCCCGCAGCCACCTGCTTGAGGCCCGGCTGCAGCACTTCATCCAGGGTCACTTCGCCCGAATGTCCTTCCGGACGCCGCAAAATGGAAAAGATGGTGCCCACATTGATATTCACGTCAATATTGGAGGAACCATCAAGGGGGTCAAAGATGAGAATGTAATCGCCTCGCGGGAATTCAGGGCTGACGCGGATAAGCTCAGCCTCTTCCTCTGAACTCATGGCGCACAATGCGCCACAGCGTTCCATGCGGTACAGCAAGATGCGGTTGGCGATGGTGTCCAGCTTTTGCACGTTCTCGCCCTGCACGTTAACTTCTCCCGTGCCGCCGAGAATATCCAGGAGCCCTGCTTTGTTGATACGGCGGGAGATGCTTTTTCCCGAAAGAATGAGATCGTACAGCAATCCGGTAAATTGTCCGGTGGCCTGTGGAGTGCGCTTTTGGTGCAGCAGCAGATGTTCCGTGACCGTGATGTCAGCCATATGGCCTCCTGCAACAGAGAATAGTTCTGTAGACATAAAACTTGCGCCGCCCCGGGGCGGCGCAAGTTTGTATTGATATGCGTCAGTTCCGAGGCCCAAAGGGACTTGGACGCCCGCCCGGCAAAACATCCGGCGCGGCTGCGCCGCTCGGTGACTCGTCAGGCTTGGCCGAACTTTTGGCGGTGTCGGCCGGGGCCGTACTTTCTGCGGGTGCAGACGACTCCTGCTTTTGAGGCGCGGCTTTTTCAGTCGGCGCTTCCGGCTTGTCAGTCGCCGCGGCAGGCTGGCCCTCAGTGGAACCGGAGGGTGAAGCTTCAGGCTTCACGTCAGCGGCCTTATCCTTGGATTCGCCAGTGTCACGCGGGCCAAAGGGGCTTGGTGCGACAACGCGAGGCTGTTCTTCACGCGGGCCAAAGGGGCTTGGCGCGACGACTCTGGGCATATCCGCTTCCGGACCCCCAAGTCCGCCAGGTCTGGCTTGCGGCATGGCCTTGGGCCTTTGAGCCCTTTCCACGGGGACATTCTCGCCTTCAAGCTGGCGTTCCTGAACTTTGGCTTTTTCAGATCTTTTGTTTTTGAGCAAAACACTGTCGCCGCTGCCAGGCTGGATGTCGTGGGAAGGCCCGCCCGCAGTCTGTGCAGACGGCTGCCCAGAAGCGTTGACGGCATCCCCGGGTGTGGGCATGGCGACGGCGTCGGGGCCCAGTTTTTTGCTTTTGCGCTCAGGCTGCGGCGGCGGAGGAAGTTTGGGGCGCTCCTTGGGGAAGAAGGCCAGGCCCTGCTCCACACCGCCGTTGCCTTCAGGGAAAGTGCCCTTTTCAGCCACAGCGAAAATCAGAGGCAAATTGCCAAGATAGCGCACCATGTAATAGAACGTGCCGTTTACGTTGGTGCACGTGCCGGAAGAGCTTTTTGTGACAACCTCATCCCAGTTCACACCAGCCAGGGGCGTGGCGGCAAAGTCATACTTTCCTGGCCACAACAGCGCGTTGGGGGAAAGGATGACCACATTTTGCGAACTGCTGGAATACTGCATGAGGGCACGCATATCAAAGTAGGTAGCGACCACGCCAAGAAAGTCGACGCCGTCATACAGGGGAGCGGCAAGCAAAATCTCCGGCCCCAGCGGCGAGGGCTGAACATCGGCACGAAGAGCACGGGTGCTCTGCTTTTTGTCTTCGTACAGCAAGGGAATGAAATCCAGCTGCTTCATGGGGTTTGCAGGTTCCTGCCCAAGGATGGTGCCGTCGTACTTTACGCCGGCAAAACCGCTGACCCAGGGAAAATTGCTGAAAAATGCAGCGATCCAGTCACGAGTCGGGGGCTTGTCGGCATTGAGCATGACGCGTTCAAGGCGGCTCAGTTCCACGTCAACCCCCATCATGCTGTGGGTCAGAGCCAGAGCTTGCGGTGAAAGTTCGCCTTTTTCGTCATAGTCCACCGAGGCTGGCGGGCTGACATAGGTGTTCCAGAAGCCCTTGGTAGACTTCCAGGCATTTTTGGTTGGCTGGTACGAACTGCATCCTGTAACCAGAAATGCAGCGGTAACCAGCATGAGTATGGTCCGCAGATATGATTTGAACACCGTATTCTCCCTCAGCTTTAGAACAGTCCGCACGCAATCGTCATCTGTTCTGCGCGAATGGTAAAAACCACCAGACAAAGATCAGCCGCTTTGCCTCTGGCTGCATATAATGCGAAATCGGCCTTGATAATGGTTTAGCTGTGCGCCCTGGCCTCGACCCGTTCGGCCAAGGCTTCGAGCATACTAATGAGTTTATCCTTGCCGGTAGATCCCCCTGCCTCGGCGGGCTCCTGCGTTTGTTCCGCAGGCGGCGCGCTGCCCAGACGCGCGTTCAGCGTGGCTATACGCTGCCGCAGATCAGCACTTTCTTCCGGCGCGGTGGCCGCAGCGGCCAACTCATGATAAATATCCAGCGCTCCCTTGATGTCTCCCTGTTCTGCCAGCACTTCGGCCATTGAACGCGTCCGCAGCGAAAAACGCTCCTCACTGTCGTCAGCTTCTTCACCGGATTGCACGGTGCCGCCTGTTGCGTTTTCCACGATCGGCTCTGCAGTACGGTCAAGAGGACTCTGCAAGGCAGCCCCCCCAGCGTCATCGCTGGACAAGCGTGCCGTTATGGAATGCAGGGGCGCTTCCAGCGACGCGCCATCCTCGACGTCATCAGGATCAAACGTATCCAGTTTTTCATGGACAAGGTGGTCGGCTGCCACAGGGTCAGTGCCGGGGTCTTCGTGCGCCAGAAGCTCGTGCGCAGGATGCTCGTACGACCGCCGCGCGGCAGAGATGGCATCGGCATCGTCCTGCGATTGAGGGGGCGTATGGCTACGGGCAGAATCTTCAAGTGGAGCTTGAAGTTTCTTGGGTTCCCCCATTGTGGGGCCGCGTGTGTCAGGCCCCGCCGCGCTGTGCCCGAGCAGACTGTTGACGCCCTGATCCAGCACTTCACGCAACGACACAGGGCCTTTGGCAAAATTGAGGGCTAGAAACCGCATGACGGCAGCTGTGTCCGGGGATTGGCCTGAGGTCAGGGTGGAGGCGGCCCATGCCTGCCAGAACCCTGAATAGGCCGTGAACATACGGCTGAGTTTCTCAACCTGGGCCTCGCAAGAGTTTTGCTGGCCCGTTTTATAAAGCAGTTCGATCAGAAAGAGTCTCGCTTCAAGAAACTCGTCATGGCGTGCCAGGCCCTGCTCCAAAACGGCCACAGCCTCATCTAAGTGCCCTTCTTCCACCAGCAGTCGCGCCAGAGGAAAAAAAACCTTCGAGTTGGGCTCAAGCTCCAGAACTTCTTTATACCATTGAATTTTTTCCGTCATATATTACGGCTCCCGATGGGGTTTGGCCGATGCGTCGAAGAGGTAGAGCACCTCATTGTCTCGCACATAGTGCAGGCGCTGCCGGATCACTTTTTCCACATATTGGTTGTCAGACTGCAGGAGGCGGATTTCACGGCTTAGAGCCATGTTTTCCTTATCCAGGTCAGCTATCTGTTTTTCCAGATCGGCATATTGTTTTTTGAGTTCACGATATTCAAGCAGACCCGTAGGCCCCCATACCGTACGGCTGAAAAGCACGATGCTTATGAGGCCAAGCACTACAAGAATAAAGGAACGCCAGAACATTACTGCAACAGCCGTTTGTTTTGGGGCTTTCCTTTGCGGGAAAGCTTGAGTTCAGCCAAAAAGGTAGCCGTGGCGTTTTCAAGGCGCTGCACGTCCTCTTCGGCAAGTTTCATCTGATCCACCTGTGCAAGGTAATCCTTTAGCGAATTGAGTTCCATATCAAAGTAACGCCCCCAGACCCCGGCTCGCATGTCGGGCTCCAGTTCCAGAATGGTCTGGATGCAGTTTTTGAGGCGTATCTGCAACGTACTCATACTTTGTCGGAATCCTTACGCGCCTGTGTGCGGCGGTAAAAATCATAGCAGTAATTGGAGCCTGAGATGAGGGCCAGTGCCAGCGCTGCATACAAAAGCCACTCGCCAATGGGGCTGAGATCCATCCCCCATAGCGGATAATGCAGAATGAGCGGCACGATGGCAAAAATTTGCAGAATGGTTTTGGCTTTGCCGAACTTGTCAGCGGCAAGCACTATTCCTTCATCAATGGCTATGGTGCGCAGGCCGGTGACCACCAGTTCACGGCAGACCATAATGATGACAACCCAGGCCGGGGCCCAGCCAAGTTTTACAAACATGATAAGAACGGAACAGATAAGTACTTTATCTGCCAAGGGATCAAGAAATTTGCCCATGCTTGTGACCATGTTGGAACGGCGGGCAACGTAGCCATCGGCCCAGTCGGTCAGCGAAGCGAAAATAAAGGCCAAGGCAGCGAGTTTACAGGTAACCGGTCCCTCAAAATACAGCAGTAAAACTACCAGAGGGGTCATAAGAATACGTAATAGCGTAATTTTATTAGCAAGATTAAGCATGTAGTTCTTTTTGACGCTCCCCGAGATTTTTTGTCCAAATAACATAAAAGCAAACAGGAGAAAAGAAGAAAAAACTCCCCTGCCTGGGCGCTTGAGGCCGGCAGGGGAGTTTAATTTTTTTAGGCGCTACAGGCTCAATGGGGTTTCGCACGTATCAGCAGTACAAAACAACCTGCAAAGAACGCAGAAACAGAACCTGCATAGTTTCTGACAGCCGCTGCGTGTTTCAGACAGCGGCTCAATGGCTATGCATGCGTGGAAGCCAGGGCTTCCACGCTGGTGTCGCAGGCAGAGGCAATGGCGTCGGCCAACTGCAAAAATGCTGTCTTGGCCGGGCTGTCTGCTTCAAGATACACAACAGGCACGCCGCGATCGGCCGCCACCACGGTAGTGGGATCCAGAGGCACCGCGCCCAGAAACTTCAGCGCATACCGTTTGGCAAGTTCTTCACCGCCGCCCTTTTTGAAAAGGTCTATTTCCTGATGGCAATGCGGGCAGATCAGGCCGCTCATATTTTCCACTACGCCCAGTATGTTTGAATTGGTGTACTGCAGAAAATTGATGGCTTTGCGCACATCGGCCAGTGAAATTTCCTGGGGCGTCGTCACCACCACACACAGCGCATCGGGGATGGACTGCATGACGGTCATGTGCTCGTCGCCTGTTCCTGGAGGCGAGTCAATGAGCAGAAAGTCGAGATCCCCCCACTTAACGTCCGAAATGAACTGGCGTATGGCGGCCGTCTTTTTGGGGCCACGCCACAGGATTGCCTGATCCTTGTCCTGCAGCAGGGAGTCCATTGAGATGACGGCGAGATTTTCATTATAGGCTGCGGGCAGCATGAGCTCGCCAGCCGGATCCATTTCAACCGTGCTGGTGAGGCCAAGAAGATTGGGAACGCTCGGGCCGTGCATGTCCACATCAAGGATGCCGACCTTGAACCCACGTCGGGCCAAAGCGGCGGCCGTATTGACGGTAACCGAGCTCTTGCCTACCCCGCCCTTGCCGCTCATGACAAAAATCTTGTGTCGGATGTGCCCTAGCCTGTCGGCTATAATCTTGTCCTGCATGGCTGCAGGATCAATGCACTTTCCATCGCCACCCTTGCCCGTTGAACTGGGACAGGAAGAAGACGAGGAACAGGAGGAACAGGAAGCCATGATATCTCCTTACTTTTGACGGGCACCTGTATGGCTACCAGCCGTGGTCGCCCACCAGGTCCACAAAAATGGCGGGGCCCATATCTTCACTTACCATGCGTCCCTGTTCTTTGCGCAGGCGCATAAGCCTTTGCGCGCGAGGACGCGGCCCCACAGGAATAAGCAAAATGCCGCCTTCATCAAGCTGATCCGTCAGGGGGCGCGGCACTTCCGGCCCGCCTGCCGTAACAATAATCCGGTCAAACGGGGCAGCCTCAGGCATCCCGAGGGTGCCGTCTCGCCGCTGCATGTGAATGCCGCGAAGCCCCAGCTGCCGCAAGAGGCTTGCGGTGCTTTGATACAGTTCGCGCAGCCGTTCCACCGTAAAAACCGTGCAGCCCATGGTCGCCAGTATGGCCGCCTGATAGCCGGAACCCGTGCCTATCTCCAGTACCCGCATGCCTCTGCGTAGTTCCAGAAGCTGGCTCATCAGAGCCACAACATAAGGCTGGGAGATGGTTTGTCCATAGCCTATGGGAAGGGGCGTATCTTCATAAGCCTGGACCCGCAGGGCCTCCTGCACAAAAAGATGTCGCGGGACGGCGCCCATGGCGGCCAAGACCTCCGCGTCGGTGATGCCTCTGGCTTCAAGTTGCTCGCGCACCATGCGCCTCCGCAGACGTTTGGGGTCCACCGGGGAGGCTGCCGCGCGCTCTGGCGCTCTTATGCCTGGATGTCTGCTGTTTTGCATACTGCGGAAGTGAAAACAGATTTTTACCCTCAAGTCAATGCACGCTACGGCCCCGCGCGACTTTATAAATGTTCCAGACTTTTCCTTGAAAATTGGCGGCCTTTATGCAAGGCTTTTCCCTGAGCTTAATGAGGAGCCTGCAATGCGAAAGAAAAGTATGTTTTCAACTGTGCTTGGAGTTCTTGTGTTGGTCGTTCTAGGAGTGGGCGGCTATACTTTTTTCAAGGACCTTGAAGGTCCCATTATTGAAGTTTCTCCCAGCACAGGCAGAGTGTCCCCCGTCAGTGTGCTTAAGATCAATATGCAGGATGTTTCAGGAATCAGATCTGTTACTGTCGGCGTGAAAAAAAATAACGTGCTCAATGTTATTTTTAACAAACACTTTGATCAATACCTGCCTGAACGTACTGTTGAAGTGTCCTTCAAGGACGCCAACCTTCGTGAAGGCGCCTTTGACCTCGAAATACGCGCCACTGACGGCTCGCTTGCCGGCTTTGGCCAGGGCAATACCCGCACGCTGCAGCTTCCCATGCGCCTTGATACCCAGCCCCCGCGCATTTCGGTCAAAACACTGCCCCCCAATGTGCGCCGTGGGGGCGCTGCCGTTGTCCGCTACACCATCGATAAAGAGGTGACCAGCAGCGGCGTCCTTGTGGCCGGCTATCTTGTTCCTGGCTACCTGCAAAAAGACGGCAGCTACGTCTGCTTTTTCCCCTATCCGTACACTATGACGGCCAAAGATTATAAAAACAGTGTGGAAATCACCGCCACTGACCTTGCGGGCAATGTGACCAAAAGCCGTTTGACGGTCATGGCCTTTGAGCGGGTTTTCAAAAGCGACAGTCTTGAACTGACCGACAATTTTTTGCTGAGCGTGGAGGGCAAGTTGCGCCATCTGGCTCCCAATGCAGCCAACCCTCTTGAATGCTACATGTATATCAATAATCAGGTGCGGGCCGCCAACGTTGAGGACTTGCGCAACATAAGCAAAGACTCTGCCTCGGCCATGCTGTGGAGCAGCGTTTTTACACGCATGCCCCGCTCCGCCCCGCGCGCGGGTTTTGCCGACCACAGATTTTACAGTTATCAGGGCAAGCAGGTTGGCGAGTCCTACCATCTTGGCTTTGACCTTGCGTCCATACGTAACGCCGAAGTGCCCGCCGCCAACAGCGGACGGGTCATTTTTAGCGGCGAACTCGGCATCTATGGCAATATTGTGGTGGTTGATCATGGTCTGGGGCTTATGTCCCTCTACTCCCACCTCAATGATTTTACAGTAAGGGCTGGCGATGTGGTGCAAAAGGGGCAGCTCCTCGGCCATACCGGCACCACAGGCCTTGCGTTTGGCGACCACCTGCACTTTGGAATGATGGTGGGCGGGGTTGAGGTTACGCCTCTGGAATGGCTCGACGCCAAGTGGATCCGCGACAATATCACCGACAGACTTGATGCCTCGATGGCTCAGCAATAACCCACAGCCAGCAGAGCGCCGCGCCCATTTTTCAGCCAAGCAATGATTGAAAAATGAGCGCGGCGCTTCTTTTTTTGTAACGTGGGGCTTGTCTTTGTCGCCCCTTGCAGTATATCCTGAATCTATAGCTGGAAAATATTTCGCTTTTCCTTTAAACAGGAATCATTCTTTGATGAAAGGCGATATCTTGTCTCTCCCACAAACACACAGAAATGTGAGGACTTATTTGTGTCTCCACATCCTGCGGCATTTCTTGGTCTGGACATAGGCTCCACCACTGTCAAGCTGGCGCTTCTTGATACCGAGGGTATGGTTATTGAAACCATGTACCGTCGTCATGGAACCGCCGTTCGCGCCACGTTATCCGCTCTTTTGGATGAACTGGCACAAAAATATCCTCTTTTGCCGGTGCGTTGCGCCATCACCGGTTCGGGCGCGCTGGATCTTGGCCAGGCCCTGTCTTTACCTTTTGAACAGGAACTGCTGGCCACGGCCCGCGCCGTATCGGCTGCGGCTCCACAAACCACCGTTGCTGTCGAACTCGGCGGCGAAGACGCCAAGCTGCTGTACCTTGGGCAGGATGTGGAACTGCGCATGAACGAATCCTGCGCCGGAGGAACCGGGGCCTTTATCGACCAGATGGCCCGTCTGCTCAGCACTGATGCGCAAGGACTCAATGAACTGGCCGCGCAGCACACCACTCTTTACCCCATTGCTTCACGTTGCGGCGTGTTCGCCAAAACGGATATTGTGCCCCTGCTGAATGGCGGGGTAGCGCGGGAAGACATCGCGGCCTCCATATTTCAGGCCGTGGTTGAACAAACCATTGGCGGCCTGGCTTGTGGCCGCCCCATTGAAGGCACAGTGGCCTTTCTTGGTGGGCCATTGCATTTTTTGCCGGAGTTGAAAAAACTTTTTATTGCGGCCCTGCATCTGGAAGATGACGAAATTGCCTGTCTGCCGCATGCCCAGTGTGCCGCCGCCCACGGTGCGGCTTTGTGCATGAAGGACAGGCAAGGCGAAACCCCGCTGGTTCGCCTGGACGAACTGGCCCGTCAGGCCCGCAATCTGGCTTGCGAAGCCCTGCCTCCTCTGACCAAGGCACTGCCACGCTTTTTTCGTGATTCTGCCGAATATGAAATCTTCAGAAAACGGCACTCCGACGACCGCCTCCCCCGATGCGATCTGAACAAGGCGACCGGCCCCCTGTATCTGGGGCTTGACCTCGGGTCCACCACGGTCAAGGCCGCGCTCATAGACGCGCAGCAGCGCATGCTGGCATCGTGTTACGTGTCCAATGGGGGCAACCCCCTGCAAGTTCTTCTGCCGCCTCTTGCCGACATGCTTGAGCAGATTCCTCCACAGGCCTGGCTTGCAGGCACGGCCGCCACTGGCTATGGGGCGCAGCTTGCCGAGGCGGCGCTCAAGCTTGACTGCGTCACAGTGGAAACGCTGGCGCACTTCAAAGCCGCGCATCGTATTGTGCCTGAAGTGAGTTATGTCATAGACATCGGCGGTCAGGACATGAAGTGCCTCAAGGCCGAAAACGGCGTTATCGCGGATGTGAGCCTTAACGAGGCCTGTTCCGCAGGCTGCGGGGCTTTTCTTGAAAGCTTCGCCCTGGGGCTTGGCATGCGTATGGAGGAATTTGTCGAGGCTGCCCTGTATGCCGAACATCCGGCTGACCTTGGCTCGCGCTGTACGGTATTCATGAACTCAAAGGTCACGCAAGCCCAGAAAGAAGGCATGAAAGCGGCCGATATTGCGGCTGGCCTCTGCTATTCTGTTGTTCGCAACGCTTTGGACAAGGTGCTGCGCATCAAGGATACCGATGAACTGGGGCAGCATGTGGTGGTGCAGGGAGGCTCATTCCTCAATGACGCATTGCTTTGCGCCATGGAGCGCACCCTGGGGCATAGCGTACACCGGCCGGCCTCTTCAGGGCTTATGGGGGCCTATGGGGCTGCCCTGACAGCGCTTGAGGCCTGCCCTGCCAATGAAGTGCGTTACTCCCCCCTGACAGCCGAGGGCCTTCGCAATTTTGAGATGCGCAGCCGCAGTTTTCGTTGCCGCGACTGCGGGAACAACTGCCTGCTGACCGAAACGCGCTTTTCGCACGGAACGCGCCATTTTTCAGGCAACCGCTGCGACAAGTTCGCCAATACCACTGGCAAAAAAACGGCCGCCGGACAAAATCTTTATGACTGGAAGCGTCAGCGGCTCTTCCGCTATGAACCGCTGCCCCTTGAACGCGCGCCACGGGGAGTTCTGGGCATACCGAGGGTGCTGACCGTATATTCGCACTATCCTTTCTGGTTCACCCTTTTCACCAGCCTTGGATTCAGGGTCGAGCTTTCCCCGCCGACCAGCCGTGCGCTTTTTGCCCGGGGCCTGGCCTCCGTGCCTTCGCAAAGCGTCTGCTATCCTGCCAAGCTGGCCCATGGGCATGTGCTTTCGCTTGTTGAAAAAGGAATCTCGCGCATATTCATGCCCTGCATTCCCCGTGAGTCCAAAGAATTTGAAGAAATGTGCGATGCTTTTTCCTGCCCTGTGGCCTGCGGTTATCCACAGGTGGTACGCGAAAACCTGCCGGAACTGGTCAATGGCAAGGCCCTCATGTACGCGCCTTTTGTGAATCTCAACCACACGGGATCCCTGGTGCGTAACCTCTGTCAGGAAATGGACCTGCCCAGGGGGGAAGTGCGCGCCGCTGTCCGCGTGGCCCGGCAGGAGCAGGAAAATTATTTGCGCGAACTGCGGGATGAAGCAGAAAAGCTCTACGCCGCAACACGCCGTCAGGGCGGAACATTGGTGGTGCTGGCAGGCCGCCCCTATCATGCCGACCCGCAGGTGCACCACGGTTTGCCGGACTTTATCGCGTCGCTCGGGGCTACGGTTATAAGCGAGGACGCCCTGCCTCGCCACTGGCTGCGCAAAATTCCCGTGCCGGGGCTGCGCGTCCGCAACCAGTGGACATACCCTGCCAGGCTCTACCGGGCCGCGTCATGGGCCGCTCAGGGAGAGCACGGCACATGCAGGGTTGAGCTTGTGCAGCTTACCTCATTTGGCTGCGGCCTTGACGCCATTACTTCCGACCAGATACGCGAGCAGCTGCACCAGCATGGCAAGCTGTATACCCTTATCAAGATGGATGAGGGCAACGCGCTCGCTTCGGCCCGTATCCGCATTCGCTCACTACTGGCCGTGGCAGAAGGACGCGGCAAGGGCGTACAGACGTTCATTCCGCCCCCCTCGGCGCCCGTTTTTTCCAAAAAAGACGCCCACTCGCACCTGATTCTTGTCCCGCAAATGGCTCCGCTGCATTTTCCCTTGATCACCGAAGGTATTGTGGGCAGTGGACACATGGTAAAACTGCTGCCCACGGTAACTTCCGAAGCCATCAGCCTGGGGCAGGCCTATGTAAACAATGATGCCTGCTATCCGGCCATTGTGGCTATCGGCCAATTGCTGCACGCGCTGCAAAGCGGCGAGCATGATCCCCACCGTACAGCCCTCCTTCTCTCACAGACCTGCGGGCCATGCCGCGCCAGCAATTATCCGGCCCTATTGCGCAAGGCCCTGCTTGAGTGCGGTTTTGCATCGGTTCCGGTGCTCACCATGAGCACATCCGGTGTTGACAGTCATCCGGGTTTCAGGCCCAGCCGCGCCATGCTGCACAAAATGGTGCTGGGCATGCTGGCCGGAGACATGCTGCAACGTCTTTCGCTGCATACGCAGACCTATGAGCGCCGTGCAGGAGACACAGCCGAAAGGATTGATCATTGGCTGCGCACATTGACCCCCATTGTGCGGCATGGCGATGATCTGGCCTTCAGTCGCAGTATGGAACGCCTTGTGCGCGATTTTGAGCAGATCGGCTGCGATGTGGACCACCGGCCGCGCGTTGCCGTGGTCGGCGAAATTCTTCTTACCTACCATCCTGACGCCAATCGGCATATTGTGGATATCATCCGGCAGGAAGGAGGCGAACCCCTGCTGCCCGATATTACAAACTTCATGCTGTATTGCCTGAGGGATTCCATTTACGACTGGCAACGCCAGGGCGGCAGCGCCCTGGGTGCGCTGGGCAGCACTCTGGCTATCAAAAAAGTGGAAAATTTGCGCAAAAGCATGCGGGAGGCTCTGGCAGGCTCTCCCCTTGCGGACAGGGTCATGCCCGTGGCCCATCTGGACACGCTGGCCCGTATGGGCGAGAGCATGCTGTCACTGGGCAACGCTGCTGGCGAGGGCTGGCTTTTGCCGGCAGAGATGCTGGAATTTCTCAACCACGGGGCAAAGGACATTCTGTGCCTTCAGCCTTTCGGCTGCCTGCCCAATCATGTGGTTGGCCGTGGAGCGTTCAAGACAGTGCGCCGGGCGGCCCCCCAGGCCAACATCATGGCCATTGACTATGATCCGGGCAGCAGTGAGGCCAATCAACTGAACCGCATCCGTCTGTTTATGGCCATTGCCAGAGACATGGCGCGCAAGCAGGGATTTTTACGGCTGGGCGACCTTCAGGATCAGTCAGATTTTGCCAAAAAACTTTGCGGCGTAAGATAGAGCAGTTTACGAATGAAATGAGTTAAATGCTCTGCAAGGATTTTTCTGAAAATCCTTGCCACGAAATGCGAGTAGGCGGGCTTTTGCCTGCCGTACGCGAGCATTTCAAGTGTTAAATGCTCTAGTTGCCGGACCACGGCACGATATAAGAAAGCACTGATTAAAGAGCCTGTTGGCAACGCGCAGTTGTTTCGTTTGGCAAGGCGCGATCTTTATTTGAAGCAGGAATGGACTCTTCCGTCCTCGACGGTTTCAAAAAAAAGAAAGCAACGCCGCCAACAACACCGCCAAACAGAATAAAATCAGCGTTTCCATAATAAAAACGGGTGGGATATGGCCGTACTGGCACATTCCCACCCGTTATAGTTTTTTGTGTCGCCGAACGGTTATTCGCGCGGGGGCAATTCGCGACCGCCTTCTTCAAGACGTTGCAAAAATTTGTCGCGGCATTCATAGCTGCAAAAATGGTGGACAAGTTCACCATCGCGCACAGAAATATTGCCTTCGGCAGAAACGTAGGTACCGCATTCCGGGTCCTTGACCATTTCTCCGGCAGCTATCTTGCGTTCCATTTCGGCCGCATTTTCTTCATTGTTTTCTTTTTTCTTTTTCAGCACATCATTGGCGAAAAGACGATACAGGGCGTAGACCGCCAATATCAAAATAAGCCACTTCAACATCTGTCGTGCTCCTTAGGCTCATGCAGGGCATCGGGCCAAAAAATCTGGAGTTTGCGGCTGGGCAACCTGCCTGCAAGCCGATGAAGACCCTACCACAGAGAGTTCTTGCCGTCACTGAGAAATTCTTTGTCCATCCTTTTCAAATTTCAGGCGCGAAAGCCAGTCCGCAGCAGAGATCCCGTCAATATGGATGCCAGGGGCAACGTCCAGCAGAGGCACCAGGGCAAATGCGCGTTGGGTTAGCCGGGGATGCGGCACAAGACAGTGCGCATCGTCGCTGCGCTGTTGACCAAAAAGCAATAAATCCGCATCAATGGTTCTTGGTCCGAAGCGCAGGGCAGGATCAGCGTTGCGTACACGGCCTAGACTGGCCTCCACTTGCAGCAAAGCCTCCACAAATGCGCAAGGATGCCAGCTCGGCGCCACAAAAAGTTCAACCACCTGGTTCAAAAACCATGGTTGATCGGCAAACCCCTGGGGTTCGGTAGTGTATATGGGTGATACCGCGCCAAGGCGCACATGGGGCAGATTGCCCAGGGCCTCGCGGGCCAGTTGAAGCATGCGCTCCGCGTCCGTGCTGTTGGAGCCCAGGCTCACGTACGCCTGAATTTCTTCACGCATGGTTGAAGCTGTCCTTTTTTCAGTTTGGAATTGAGCAGGTCCGCAACAACACCGTTCTGTCGACGGCATGAGCAGGTGCCAGCCGGAAAGCCCGGCGCGCTGCCCCACGCTCGTCTGCCCCGAAGCGGGTGTGTGGGCATCGGCGCGAGTATATATTTCAATGGTGCTCTGTTCTAGTGGCTGCACGAGCACTTGGCAACAACTTTCGCAAAAGCTTTTTGCCCTGAAACACTCCGGGGGCTACGGTGGCTGACGCCCGCCGTAGCTGGCGTGTGTAAGCGTTGCCACTGGATTTCCGCAAAAATGCATTGCTCTGGCAGCACGCGCCATAAGGATTAAAAGCGCCTGCGAGCATGTATCCAACTGCAGCATCTGTAAAAAACTTGCTCGCGGGGCCTAAGGCGGCTAGCATGCTCACATGACAGAATCCGCAGCATCAGCCACCGTACCCCACTGCCCCTTGGCCGCCCTTCTGCCTTCTTGGCAGGACCATCTGCTGGCCCAGCGTGGCCTGTCGCAGCAGACTGTTCTTTCCTACAGCCAGGACCTCGAGAATTTTTTTCTCTTTCGGCAGGAGCTCTCTGGCGGCGGCAGCATGGGCGCGCAACCCGACGAGCAGGAGGTCTTTCTTTACCTTGCATGGCTGCGCGCACGCCAGAACACGGGGAGAACGCTGGCGCGGCGTTTGTCCGCCCTGCGGGCTTTTTTTGACTTTGCCATGCAGGAAGGCGTCGTCAAGAGCAATCCCGCGCAGTTGATGGACAACCCCAAGCTGCCGCAGCACCTGCCCGAAGTGCTGACCCGCGATGAGATGGAAAAAATGCTGTCGCAGCCCGACATGCGCGAGAGAGGCGGCCAACGCGACCGCTGCATGCTTGAGCTGCTGTATGCGGCAGGACTGCGCGTGTCTGAACTTTGTGATCTGTGTGTGCCGGATCTGGATCTTCAGCGTGGTCTGGTGCGTGTTTTCGGCAAGGGGGCCAAGGAGCGGCTTGTGCCCCTGCACGATTTCATGCAGCGCATGCTTGAAAACTATATCAGTCATTGGCGACCAGCTTTTTCTCCCACAGGCAACCAGCTTTTCGTCAACCGGTCCGGCCATGCGCTCACCCGCCAGTATGTCTGGAAAATGGTAAAAAAATACGCGCTCGCGGCCGACATACGCCGCCCCATTTCCCCCCACACCTTCAGGCATTCTTTCGCGACGCACTTGCTTGAAGGCGGGGCTGACCTGAGGGCGGTGCAACTGCTGCTGGGGCATGCCGACATCAGCGCCACAGAAATTTATACCCATGTTCAGGCCGAGCGTCTGCGCGGCATCCACCGCCAATTCCACCCCCGGAGCCAGATGTGACAGCCGTCAAAGCCACCCTGATCACCTGCCATGCCAATGCGGATTTTGATGCCTTTGCCGCCATGCTTGCGGCCCGTCATCTATACAATCCGTACGTTCTGCTTTTTCCCGGCAGCCAGGAGCGCGGCCTGCAAAAGCTCTATGCCTGCCTTGATACAAAGGCGTACGGCTTTGCCGACAACAGCGATCTTGACTGGGATTCTTTTGACCGCCTGGTGCTTGTGGATACGCGCCAACGCAGTCGGGTGAGCCATGTGTCGCCCCTACTGGAGCGCCCCGGCGTGGCTGTCGAGATGTGGGATCATCATCCAGATTCAGGAGACGACATTCCCTTCGGCACCGTGCATCTGGCCCATATTGGCTCGGTCACAAGCCTTATTGTGCAGCAGTTGCGCGATCGCGGGGTGCGTCTTGAAGCAGAGGACGCCACCCTGTTGGGCCTGGGCATCTACGGTGACACGGGTTCATTCACCTATTCCTCCACCACTCCCGCTGACTTTGAGTCGGCGGCATGGCTGCTTGGCCAGGGTATGGATGTAAACCGCATCAATGACCTGGCCGCGCACGAACTTACCAGTATGCATATTCAGGCCCTCAACAGCCTGCTCGAATCTGCCGAGTCCTTTACCATCAACCGCACACAGGTGGTGCTGGCCGAAGCGGCTATGGAGCACTACCTGGGCGACTTTGCCTATCTGGCGCACCGCCTGATCGAGATGGAGAAATTTCCTGTTCTTTTTGCCATAGGCCTTATGGGCGACCGCATTCAGGTGGTGGCCCGCAGTCGCAGCGATGCCATCAACGTGGGGGATATCTGCGCCGCGCTGGGGGGCGGCGGGCATGCCTACGCGGCCTCTGCCTCCATCCGGCACATGACCATGCATGAAGTTCGGGACGCCATTTTGCGCCAGTTGTACGAACAGGCCCACCCTGACAAGACGGCGCGCGAGTACATGTCCTCCCCTGCCGTGGGGGTTGAGTCCACGGCCACCATCCGCGAGGCCGATGAACTCATGCTGCATTTTGGCCTCAAGGCTGTGCCTGTTTTTACGCCGGGCACCAGAACCTGCAAGGGCCTGCTTGACGCCCAGACTGCCTCTCGTGCCAGCGCGCACGGTCTTGGAGGAGCTCTGGTCGAGGACTACATGCAAGGTGCCGTGCAGACATTGCCGCCTGAAGCCGTTCTCAAGGATCTCACAGCAATCATCGTGGGCGCGCGGCAGCGCCTTGTGCCCATTGTGGAGGCAGACCGGGTCATAGGCGTCGTAACCCGCACAGACCTTATCAATGTCTTTGCTCACGAACAGGACAGCCTGCCGGTGCTCAAGCACTCCCCAAGCAAGGAGCGCCACGTGGGCAAGCTCATACAGGACCGCCTGCCCTCCTCCGTCAAAGACCTTTTGCAGTTGGCAGGAAAACTTGGCAGAGACCTCGGCTTGCCTGTGTACGCAGTGGGCGGTTTTGTGCGGGATTTGCTGTTGAACAGACCCAATCAGGATATTGATCTTGTGGTCGAGGGCAACGGTATCACGCTTGCCAAAGCCCTGGCCGTGGAACTCGGCGGAAGAGTGCGCGAACACCAGGAATTCCTGACGTCCGTGGTTATTTTCAAAGATGAAAAAGGTCAGGAATCGCGCATTGATGTGGCCACAGCCCGGCTGGAATACTATGAATACCCCGCAGCCTTGCCCACGGTGGAGCTTTCGTCCATAAAAATGGATCTTTTCCGGCGGGATTTTTCCATCAATGCCCTGGCGGTGCGGCTGGACAGCACGCCGTTCGGGCAGTTGATAGATTTTTTTGGTGGCCAGCGCGACATCAAGGAGCGCGTCATTCGGGTACTGCATACCCTGAGTTTTGTTGAAGACCCCACGCGCTGTCTGCGGGCCGTACGTTTTGAGCAGCGCTACGATTTTCGCATCGGCGCGGGAGCGGAAAGGCTCATTAAAAACGCTCTGGGCCTCAAGCTTATGGACAAGCTCGCAGGGCCGCGCCTTTTCAGTGAATTCAGGCATATCTGCGATGAGGACAATCCACTGGCCTGTTTGGTGAGGCTTGACCAGTTGGGGATTTTGACCGCCATCGCGCCACAACTTACGCTTATACCGACCCGCAGGGGTTTGTTGCAGGAGCTTCAGGATATGCTGTCCTGGTATCACCTGCTGTATTTTGAAAAAAAACCGCAAGCCTGGCTGGTATATTTTCTGGGCCTCAGCCACGGTCTGCCCTATGCGGAAACATCCGATCTGTACCGCCGCCTGGGGCTGCCGGAAAACAAAAGGGGCGAAATCCTGAACCAGCGGGAGCAAATGCGCACAGTTCGGGGCCGCCTTGAAACCTGGCAACGGCGGCAAGAGGGGCAAGCTCCCAAGATCAGCGCCCTGTGTGAGGTTTTGGCTCCCCTGTCGCTGGAGTCGCTGCTCTACCTCATGGCAGAGACGGAGAATGAACATCTGCAAAAAAGCCTGTCGCGCTATATCACCCAGTGGCAGCACGAAAAAGCCGACATCACGGGTGATGACCTCAAAGCCTTGGATCTGCCCCCCGGCCCCCTGTACAGCCATATTTTACGCACCGCGCTAAAAGCCAAGCTGGATGGCGAAACGCAAGGCCGCGAAGCGCAGCTTGGGCTTGCGCGCGAGCTTATGCGACAGGAGCGGGAGAAAAAAGCCAGCCATCCTTCATAGGAATGAGCCGGGGCACTGTTGAGTTTAAATGTTGAGTTTTTTACTTTCCTTTGTCGGGATTTTTCATTTTTTTCTTGCAGGCGATCAGGAGTTGTTCCTTTAACAGTGTAAAAATGCTGCGGATTCAGTGAGCGACATCAGGCTGGCTGGCGGCTTGCCTCTTGCTCCCGATGGTCAAGCGGTGTATAGAAAAAAAATTATGAAACAATTATGGGCACCTTGGCGTATCGAATACATACTTGGACCAAAACCAGATTCCTGTGTGTTCTGCCTTTCCGCCGACGGACTGGATGACGAGGAACGCCTTGTTCTTTACAGAGGCCGTCACGCCTTTGTCATCATGAATAAATTTCCGTACAACAACGGACACATCATGGTTTGCCCCTACAGGCACGTCATGAATCTTATTGATCTGACCACTGAAGAGGCCCATGAGGTCATGGATCTTCTACAGGTCTGCGCCGGAATTTTAAAAAAGCGTTTTAACTGTGAAGGCATCAACGTCGGCCTCAATCAGGGAGAGGCCGCGGGCGCGGGCATCAGGGAGCATCTGCATTTTCATCTGGTGCCGCGTTGGACTGGGGATTCGTCATTTATGGCAGTCTTTAATGAAGTGCGTACCATGCCCGAGCATCTGAGCCGCAGCTACGCTGCGTTGAAACCCTATTTCACGAAGGACGCCATGGCTGGGGAGCCATGTAGCGCCGGTTCCGTGCCCCATCAGGAAGGTTGAGATCAACCTCGGAATGGTTGATGAAGGAATGGCAGGAAGTTTTTTTGCGTCGCGGCGGCGTGAAAAAACCGGCTGGAGAGCGCAGGCTGTGCCTCACGGGGCGGGCGGCATTCTCAAAAAGCCCGTGAAGATTTTTTGAGATAGCTTTAGCCTGAGGAGTGTGTCTATGCGGTATATCAAGGTTCTCTTGCTGGCCATCGTTTTCTTTCTTGCGCTCGTATTCTTTTTTCAGAATCAAGGGCCTCTTTCACAAGACATGGTGCTCACGCTCCATCTTTTCTTTATCCCGCCCATGCATTCCATTCCCCTGCCTTTCTATTTTCTGGTGATCGCGGCCTTTGCGCTTGGATCATTGCTCACACTGAGCTTCCTTGTGTGGGACAAGCTGAACCTCTCTGCCCGGCTTATGAAGCACAAGTGGCACATCAGCAATCTTGAGCGCGAAATGGCCAAACTGAAAAAGAAGTCAGACGTCGAAGCTTCGAAGCTCAGTTTTCTTCAGAAGAACAAGGAAAAGACCGAAGGCGCTCAGACAGCGGAAACCAAGCCGGTGCAGGCTGCCGAAGAGTCTCTCGTGCCTGATCCCGACAAGCAGTAGAAATTTGTCCTCTGCTTTCCGGCGCTGCCCGATGCCTTTCGGGCAGCGCCATATGCCAATAATTTATGCAACAGAACAACAATTATTGCCCATGAAGCACCACCATGTCTGAGCCCACTATCAAAATGACTCCCATGTTTGAGCATTACATGAGCATCAAGGCTGACTACCCTGATGCTCTGCTTTTTTACCGCATGGGCGATTTTTATGAGCTTTTTTTCAGCGACGCCGAAGTGGCCGCCCGTGAACTCCAGATAACGCTCACGAGCCGCAGCAAGGATACGCAAAATCCCGTTCCCATGTGCGGGGTACCCTGGCACGCCGTTGACGCTTATGTGGCCCAGCTTGTGGACAAAGGCTATCACATTGCCATTTGTGATCAGATTGAAGACCCCAAAACGGCCAAAGGTCTTGTCAAAAGAGCAGTAACCTGCGTCAAGACTCCCGGAACCGTGGTGGATGACGCCAACCTGAACACCAAAAGCCACAATTACCTTGGGGCGCTTTGCCCCGGCACGGACGGAGAGGGAGGCGGTTTCGCCTGGGTGGACGTGTCCACCGGACAATGGAGCGGCGTAGATTTCAAGCGCCAGGCGGAGCTGTGGCAATGGGTACAAAAAATGGCGCCACGCGAGCTGCTGGTGCCCGAAGGCGCACAGCCGCCGCCCCGCACCCTGCTTGAAGGCGTTCGTCTGGTGCGTCAGCCCGTCAGTATTTTTGAACTCAAGCGCGCCACTGATCGGGTGCTTTCGGCTCAGGGCGTACGGGAAGCGGGCGCTCTCGGCCTTGCCGGGCACAATGAGATCATGCGGGCCTGCGGTGCGCTGCTTGCGTACCTTGCGCAAACGCAGATGCGCAGCCCCAAACACCTCAAACCTTTTCAGCGCCTTGATCTGAGTCGCCGTCTTGTGGTGGACGAGGTGACGGAACGCAACCTGGAAATTTTTACACGTCTCAATGGCCGTAAGGGAAAAGGCACGCTGCGGCATGTTATTGATGATACCATGACGCCCATGGGTGGACGCCTGCTTGAAGACATGCTGCGCCATCCGTGGCGTGAAGTTTCGCCCATAACGCGCATCCAGGACGCTGTGGCCTGGCTTTATGCAGACGACGGCCGCCGCTCCGCTTTGCGTGATGCGCTCAACAACGTGTATGACATGGAGCGTCTGTCCACGCGCATCAGCCTGAATCAGGGCAGCCCCCGCGACTTTATTGCCCTGCGCAACAGCCTCGCGGCTTTGCCGCAGGTGTATGCCGTGCTGACGGGCAATCCCGCGCCGTCAATTCTCCAGCGGCCCGATCAGGACGCGGCAGCACAGACTGCCGACCTTGCGGCAACGCCTCCTGGGGCTGTGACCGACATCATCAAGACCTGGGACGCCATGGAGGACTGCACGGCGCTTTTGTTGAGCGCACTTGTGGACAGCCCCCCGCCGGTCATTACGGACGGCGGCCTTTTTAAAAGCGGCTACAACGCTGAACTGGACAGACTGCTTGATCTCGCCGAACACGGCGAACAAAAATTGCAGGCCATGCTCACCGAGGAGCAGACCACAACAGGCATCGCCAAACTCAAACTGGGATATAACCGCGTATTCGGTTACTACTTTGAGGTGTCGCGCGCCGCGCATACCGATGCCATACCCTACCACTTCATTCGCCGCCAGAGCCTTGCCAATGCCGAGCGTTTTACCACTGAAGCGCTCAAGAGCCTTGAAGAAGAGCTGCTTTCAGCATCAGACAAACGCAAGGCTCTGGAGTACAGCCTTTTTCAGGATTTGCGTCAGCACATGGCGCAGCAGCGGGAACGCATCAGCCACATGGCTCAACTGATCGGCCATCTGGACTATTGGCAAAGCCTTGCCCAGGTCGGACGCATCAACAGCTGGTGCCGCCCCGAACTGACTGCGGACGCCAATCTGACCATTCGTGAGGGCCGTCACCCCGTGGTGGAGGCCATGCTTGGCCGCGCCAATTTTGTGCCCAATGATTTTCGCCTGGATGACAAACGCCGTCTGTGCCTGCTTACCGGCCCCAATATGGCGGGCAAATCAACCGTTCTGCGCCAGGTGGGCATCATCTGCCTGCTAGCGCAGATGGGCGCAATGGTTCCGGCCACGTCCGCGCGGCTTGGCCTGGTGGACAGATTGTTCTCGCGCGTGGGGGCTTCTGACAATCTGGCCCAGGGGCAAAGCACCTTTATGGTCGAAATGATGGAAACCGCGCGTATCTTGCGTCAGGCGACACGTCGCAGTCTTATCATTCTGGATGAAATCGGGCGCGGCACCAGCACCTATGACGGCGTGGCCCTGGCCTGGGCCATGGTCGAAGACCTGTCCAGGCGCGCTCAGGGCGAACTGCGTACGCTCTTTGCCACGCACTATCATGAACTTACGGCGCTCGAAGGCCGCGTGGATGGCGTTTTTACAATGAATATAGCCATCAGCGAATATGGCGGCGATATTCTTTTTCTGCACAAGCTTGTGCCTGGCCCTGCGGACAGAAGCTACGGCGTTGAGGTGGCCAGGCTCGCTGGCGTGCCCGGCCCTGTTGTGCAACGTGCGCGGGCCATACTGGCCAATCTTGAACGTGGACGCGATGTTGCGCGCAAGGCGGTAGTCACGGCCGTATGCCTGCCCGGGCTGGATTTGCCCGAACCCAAGCCGACGGAGGACCTGCCCATCCTTCAGGCGGCTCCCCCGAGAGCGGAGCATCCGGTGGTTGAACTGCTGCGGCATATGCAGCCTGAAGAGCTGAGTCCCCTTGACGCGCTGAAAACACTGATGGAATGGAAAAGCCTCTGGGGGACAGCCGCATCTGCTGCTGCATCTGACACCCAGCCGCAAGACGGCCAGCAGACAGCACCGGAAGGAGAAGACCATGGCAGGGGCTAATCCCTGGTCTGTCATCCAGTTCATTGCTGAAAGACGCATTGAAGAAGCCCAGGCACAGGGACTCTTTGACAATTTGCCAGGGCAAGGCAAACCGCTGGAACTGGAGGACACAAGCCATGTGCCCGAGGAACTGCGCATGGCCTACAAAATTTTGAGCAATGCGGGCTGTCTGCCTCCGGAATTGGCTGAACGCAAGGAACTGAGCCGCCTTGTGGACATGCTGGAAAACTGTGAGGACGAACAGGAGCGCGTGCGCCAGATGCAAAAGCTGCGCTTTATGATTGCGCGTGCAAAAATGCGCTGTCAGCGCCATTTGCAGCTTGAGCAGGATGATCCTTACTATGACAGGCTGCTGGACAGGCTGTCCGCGTCAGGCAAAAGAAATCCGCATCCTGCCTGATGTTCTTGCTTTCTGGCGGCCCCGATCAATAAAGATCGTCATCTGCCGGCGTGCGTTCCCAATAAACGCGCCCTTTTTTCTTGTACTTGCGCAGTAATACATAAACACTGCCAGGGCCCCCGTCGTGGGGCTGCGCAGTGCAGAAGGCCAGCACGACCCTTTTGAAGGGGTCCTGGGTCAGCCAGTTTTGCAGCTTCTCGCGCAAGATGCCTATGCCGTCAGGGGAGTTGCGCCCCCGGCCCGGCACCACAAGCACGGTGCGCAATCCTTTATACCAACCGCCGCGTAAAAAACCGCGCAAGGCCTCAAATGCCTGCAAAGCGTTGAGTCCGTGCAGATCCAGATGCGCTTCGGGACTGAAAGAACCTGCCCGCAGCTTGTTTATGGTCATTTGATCAAGACCCACCACATGCCCTTCAAGGTACTCGTCGGAAAATGACAGGGCAAATTCCAGCTTGCCATCCATGAAATCCTGAAGGCTGATCTCCCCGTTAGGCGGCGGAGTAACAGCATCAGGCACTGGCACCACGTCACGCCCGCGACCCTGAAGAGGAGCAACCTCGCCCATGGCCTGAAGAAACACGGCATCGTCCGCATCTGCGTCAGCCATGTCTCCGGCATGGCTTTCCACGCGGGAAGAGATTTGTGCCGCACCGAAGCCGGAACGCTTTTTCGCGCCCATGCGGAGGCCGCCCTGCGCCGCATCAGGCTGGTTTTCCCTATGGGTTGGCGTGGCGTCGTCCCTTCTTGACCCTCCGCCTGCTCCGCGTTCAGATTGTGGGGCTGGCATACCTGCGTTGCCTTTGTTGTGCTTCTTTTTTGGGTCGCTGCAATCTGGCAAACTGGCGTGTTCTTCCAACAGGAAGGTTCCCGGGCCGGAGTGTTTGCGCGCTCCATTTGCCCCACGGGGTGCTTTTGATGACTGCATTTGCCCTATGGAGCGTAAAAAAAGATCGCGCTCTTCCTCGTCAACACCAGAATCTTCAACGCCGGTAGCGTTTCCTGTGGAGTGGGTCTTTATATATTTTCTGGTTTTGGCAGCAGCACGAGATTCCGCAGGCTTTCCTGCTTTCTTTTCAGGAAGCTTGCCCATATTGAGGGATCTGAAGGGATTTTCGCCAAAAGAATCGGAGTCGGACATGGTCAACCCCACAAGGAGAGGTTAGAGCGTTTTTATTCGTGACGTTGCCGCCATCCGCAACGTTGCATCATCAACGCTTCATCATCAAAGCGCCATCAGTGGCTGACAATTGCCGCTTGAAACGCTCAGTGATTGCGTGAGAGGCGCTGCCCTAAAGGCGCAAGCGCGGTGTCTGCGCGCCCATACACCATAACACCGCGCTGTAACCTCGATAATATATCTTCCGAAGATATTTGTCCGGCCAAAATCTTTGTTCTGGTTGAAAAAAAAGCCGCGGCATGCCGCGGCTTTTTCAATCATGAAATCAAAGTGCTACTGCCCCGCAGGCGCGGCATCCTGCTTGCCGGCAGGAGCGGATTGCCCGGTCGGAGCCGCTGGTGCGGACTGAACGGGCGGCACGGCGTTGGTCTTGGGCACCGCAGGTTCTTCAATCTTTACATTAAGAATGGTAGATTCGCTGCTGGGCCGCGAACTGGTGACATACGTGTAACTCAAAGAAGTGATAACAAAAATCACTGCCATAAGCGTGGTAAGTTTGGCAAGAATGCCGCCAGCGCCACCACTGCCGAAAACAGAAGTGTTGCCCCCGCCAAAGATGACGCCCATGCCTTCCTTGCCCGATTGCAAAAGTACAAGGATAATAAGCAACACGCATACAATGATATGCAGCGTAAGAATGAGAGTCTGCACGTATTCCTCCTCGCCGTCCGGCCACTGCCCAACGGCGCGCCAGAAGTTGGGCATCAGGCCCCGATAATTTGTAGGAAGCTTTGCGCCTCTAAAGACGCTCCTCCTACCAAAAGACCATCCACGTTGTCAAGGGCAATAAGGGCTCCGGCATTGTCTGGCTTGACGCTGCCGCCATACAGGACGGGCAGTTTTTTGCCGGTTTCACCCATAAATTTTTCAAGCAGGACGCGTGTGACGCCGTGTGCTTCACGCACTTCACCGGGGCCAGCCACCCTGCCGGTGCCGATGGCCCACACGGGCTCGTAGGCAATGACAAAACGTCCGGTCAGGGCGTCATCAGCCATGGCGTCAGGTTTTGACGAAAAAAAGGCCGTCAATTGGCGTTCAAGCACTGCATACAAATGGCCCTGCTCACGCTCTTCAAGTGTTTCACCGATGCAGAGCATGGTTTTCATGCCATGGCTCAAGGCAAATACTGCCTTGCGCGCGACCATCTCATCGCTTTCACCAAAAATATGCCGCCGTTCGGAGTGTCCGGCAAGCACCCACTCCGCGCCCACATCCCGCAGCATGTCCACAGAAACTTCCCCCGTGAACGCGCCTTCGGGCGCGGGATAAAAATTCTGCGCCCCCACAGTCAGCGACTTTTGCCCGCGAAACGCCTGGGCCACACATTCAATGGCCGTCGCTGGCGGAAAAACAACAACTTCTCGCCCTTCCGGCAAAACTCCAGGCAGGGCAGCAGCTATTTCAGCAGCTGTGGTTTCGGCCTCCATGCGGTTTTTATACATTTTCCAGTTGGCGGCAATGATTTTATGCATAACATACCCCTTGAGGCGTTAAAGCTGACAGGAGTCAAGCTCACATCGGTAGACAAGGGCGTCTTCACCCGTGTCGGCATAGTAGTTGCGGCGTCGCCCTACTTTCTGGAAGCCGCAGCCCTCGTACAGGGCAATGGCAGCCCTGTTCCCCGTCCGTACTTCAAGCAAGACTCTATGAATATCCATTTTACGCGCCAGGCGCAAGACAGTGCGTAAAATGCGCTTTCCGTGCCCAAGGCGGCGCATATGGGGCCGCACGGCCAAATTGAGTATTTCCAGTTCATCTTCGGTATGATAAATGGAAATGTAGCCCTCAAGGCATTCGCCGTTAAACAGGCCAAAGGCCGCAAATGCCTTTTGTCCAAAAGCGGCACGGCATTGCTCTTCAGACCAGGGCAACGTAAAACACTCCCGTTCTATAGCAGACATTTTTTCGGCATGGCATGCTTCAAGTTGCCGCATGCGCCATGCCTGCCCTGTGGACATGCTCATGAAAACAATTCCTTATGACTGCCTGAAAAATCCGGCACAAAGCCTTGAAGTGGTGGACAGCAACAATGCGCCCCTGTGCATTATGGCGAAAGAAGATGTTTTGCGCCAATGCCTGCCGCACCGGGCCGTGGCGCTGCTTGTCCGCGACAGACGGGGGCGCGCCCTGCTGACCCTGGGCGAACAGGGTTGGGGATTTTCGTCATACGGCCAGGTTGCAGCCGGCATGTCGTGCGAGAGCAGCGCACAGGATATCCTGTTTCGCGAATGGAGCCAGGAGGGCGGCCGCCTTGCCTGCCTGGGCCTCATGCCGCCCTCGGCCAGCAATGGCCTGTCCTTTCTTCACCTGTATACGGCCAGCCTGCCGCATTCCATCATTAAAGCCAGGGCCATGGCACGCGACAGGCACCTGCTGGTGGATCAGGATGAGATGAAAGGATTGGGCGCACACTTTGGCGACCTGCTCTCCCCTGTCATGTACGCCGCCCTTGAGGGCGGATACCTCTCGCATTTCTGAGCGGCGCTGTTTTTGCCGCTGATCTGGATTACGCCCAGTTCGTGATGCTAGATCGTGGTACTCAGGTCGTGGGGCTCAGCAAGTCGACGGCCAGAGCGTGCAAACGTCCGTTGCTTGCAAGCAGGGGTTCGCCAAAATGCAGGGGATCGCCGTTCAGGTTGCTGACGCGTCCCCCCGCCTCTTCCACAAGCAGCATGCCCGCCGCAAAGTCCCACGGCTTGAGCCCGGATTCATAAAAAATATCCAGCTTTCCGCTGGCGACGTAGGCCAGATCAATGGAGGCCGCGCCAATGCGCCGTACACCTTGCGCCATGGGTAAAACCAGGGCGAGGCGTTCCAGTATTTCCGGCAGCCGGGTGGCAATATCATAGGGAAAACCTGTGCCCACCAGGGCGTCATTGAGACAGTCCACACCACTCACGGCAATGGGCTTGCCATTGCAAAAGGCTCCGTGACCACGCGCCGACCAGTAGCAGCGATGGAGCATGGGTGCATTGACAATGCCAAGCTCAACACGTCCGTTGTGCCACAGGGCCACTGAGGTGCCCACCTGCGGAATGCGATGCACAAAGTTGGTGGTGCCGTCCACAGGGTCGATGATCCAGCAAAGCTCGTCTGGCGCTTCATCATCACGGCTGCTTTCCTCAGCGAGAAAACACGCGCCGGGCACGAGGTCAGCCAGCTTTTCCTTTAAAAAAGCCTCTACAGCCAGGTCGGTCTGGGTGACCAGGTCAATGCTGCCCTTGTGGCGCACATTACTGGGCAACTCCCAGTGTTCGCGTATGATCTCGCCGCTTTGCAGGACAATATCCACGCAGTTTTTGAGTATGGAACTGGCATCAATCATGAGAAATCCTTTGTTTCAAGTCGAGCGCGTGAACCCCGCCAAATCCCCCGGTCAGAAGCCCAACGGACTCAAGTGATCGGGTGTATTTTCCGCGCTTCAGTTTACCCGGGCATGTCGTGGTGGTGACATTAAGAGCAGCCATGCGTTGCCGCTGCCGCACGACGCGGGCAGTTTTTTGCTTGGGACTGAACGCGACTAACAGCCCGGTTCAGCGCCGTAACAGGCGTACTGACACAGTTGCGGATGCCTGTTTGCAACGCTTGTGGGTTCTGGAGCCGCTTACGAATGAAATGAAGTCATTGCTCTGCAAGGATTTTTCAGAAAATCCTTGCCATTCTCAAGGGTAATCTGCGCTAGTTGATAAAGACGGAGCGGTACGTTTCGCGGTCAAGCATGGCTTTGGCTGTGCCTCGCAACACTGTGGTAAGCGGGTCTTTATCAACAAAAACCTTGAGGCGGGTTTCTCTGGCGATATATTCGTCAAGGCCCTTGAGCAGTGAGCCCCCACCAGCCATGAGCATGCCATTGCGGTAAATATCCGCGGCAAGTTCGGGCGGTGTTTTTTCCAGCGCACGCAGGACTACCTCAAGAATGGCCTGCACAGGTTCACGCAAGGCTTCACGCACATGGGCTTCTGTTACCTTGACCACGCGGGGGCCGCCGCGAACCATATCCTTGCCCGAAACCTCGAGGATGGGGGCATTGGGTATTGGCATGGCCGAGCCTATGATCTTTTTTACGTTTTCAGCTGTATTGTCGCCTACTTCCATACGAAAAGCGTCACGCATGAAGCGCTGTACGGCCAGGTTCATAGCGTCGCCCGCTATGCGTACCGACTGGGTATTTGCAACGCCGGACAGGGTAATGACAGCCACCTCGCTGGTGCCGCCGCCTATGTCAAGAACAAGATTGCCCAGGGGCTCGTGGATGGGTAAATCAGCCCCTATGGCAGCAGCCATAGGCTCTTCGATCATGGAGATGTCTGCCGCTCCGGCCAGCATGGCCGCGTCAATGACAGCCCTTTTTTCAACCTGGGTAATGCCGGTGGGGATGCAGATGGACATGGAAGGCCTGACCAGACGAAGTCCCGTGATGGCCTTGCGCACAAAGTAGGAAATCATGGCCCGGGTGACGTCAAAGTCGGCGATGACGCCGTCCTTCATGGGCCGAACCGCGCGGATGCGCTGGGGTGTCCGCCCAATATATTCTTTTGCGGCGGCACCCACGGCAAGGACTTTGCCGGAAAGCGCGTCCAGAGCGACCACTGACGGCTCATTGACGACAATGCCGTGCGCCCTGGTATAAAGCAGGGTGTTGGCGGTGCCAAGATCCATGGCTATGTCTTTCGACAGAAAACGGAAAAAGCGCCGCAGCAGCATAATTAATTTTCTTTTTGGGGTGGCATGGGGGCACTGTCCGGATCATATACCTGGGGGCCATCGCTGTGCAGCCTGGCCCTGGGCAGCATGGTGCGCAAACGTACCTTGAGGTACAGATTTTCCAGAAACAGCGCCAGATGGTCTACGGCCTGACGCACAAAACTGCGCATGGACTCATCAATCTGCCTGGGCTGCGTGTGGGCCAGACACAAAACACCGCGTGTACTTTTATTGACCATGACGGGCATGCAAATGGCGGCTTGAAAGTCCGGCATATCAGGGAGCTTGCCGAACAGAACCGTAGAGGGCGCGCCCTCTACCCCTTCGGCCACCACAGGCTGATCGTTGTGAAAAACCCAGCCGGTTATGCCACTGCCCATGGGCAGGATGAGGGGTTCCTGCCCGTCAAGAAGAAGCCGCGCTGATTCTGCTTCCACACAATATGTTTCGCCAGGGGTATCCACCGAGGCAAAGGCGCAGTAGTCAAAGCCCGTAGCCTCAACCATGATGCGCAGATAATTCTGTAAAAATTGCGGCCAGCGCTTGTAGCGAAAGCGCAGGTCCTGAATGACGCCCAGTTCCACAAAGTAGCGTGGAATGTTGCCCGTCAGATCCTGGCGGCCCTTGCTGCCCTGCTGGCGCGCCACCAACTCTGCAAACATCTGCAGAATCTTGTGGTCTTTGTCAGAAAAAGAATACTGTCTTTTGCTGTCAACGCATAACGCCCCGCCGGTTGGCACGGGGCAACCCATGAATGCCTTGATGGAGGCCTCTTCGCCACCGGAATAATAGCCGAGGTTGCTCTGCCGCTGATCGAAGTTGGGGACAAGAAGTGGCTGGCGATTGCGCACAATCCAGCCCACCAGCCCCTTGCCTGGCAGCACCGTGGCCTTGGCCCCGATTTTGTCGCCAAGGCTGAAAGAGGCGGCGAGGTGGTGCCCCTCACCTTCTTCATCGGGCAAAAACAAGACAACAGAGTATGCGTCAAAAACGCTGCAAACGATACTGAGTATATGTTTTTCTAAAGAATTTTCAGTCATGGTACTGTGGGTTTTATGGTGATGCGGCTTGGCCGCCAAATCTATTAATAAGCTCATTTCTTGTAACAAAGCGTACCGCCCCCCGCAACTGCTTTTGATCATAGGACGATGCAACAGGCCAGGCAATCAGAAGAAAAATAGATAAATTTGCATAAATATGGCCCCCCTGCCCCTGTAAGGGGTTGACTCTTGTGTAAAATATTTATTTATCAGCTATGGACACTGGAATTATTTTAAAAATAAGTATACATAATTGAGAAAGATTGGTCTGTAGGGTGCAGGAATGATCAAGTGGCAAGAGGTCTTTAGCAAAAATGGTCAACCTTGGCGGGATGCAACGTGCTTGTCCGCCCCTGTTGCCATCAGCGACCTTGAGTCGCTCAAGAATTTTCTTGATGCCGTACATGTGCGTTTCTGCCTGGTAAAACCCTATCAGGAAAACAAGAACTATCCGGTTGTGGAAGGCCGCGAGCTTCTGCCTTCATTTGACAATGACATGTTCGAATACAGGGATCTGCCTGGCTTTTCCCTGGTGGCTTTTGCCCGCCAACTGGATTATTTTTCTGAAATTTTTCAATTTGACAGGTTGCACCCGGTCGTCACCGAGGGCGAGGGAGCCTCATGCCCGCTGGAAAATCAGGTGATGGGGCAAAACCTGCAAACCCTCGCTTCACGTCTTCCGCGCATGCACCAGGATGTCTTTCGTCAGCAGTTCCGCTCTACAGATACTGTGCTGCTGGAAAGCTACCCCGCACTCATGCCCTACCTGCTCAACATGGACAGGGCGCAAGTGCTGGCCTGGGGCGCTGACAACCAGTTTCATCTGGCTGGCGTGTTTGCCTCATTTCCCTCTGATATTGACAGCGAACTCAAGCGGTTTGGCATACGCATAGGCAAGTTTGTCTATGGCGACAGCGATATTTATGAGCTCAACCGCATGTTCGTGTACCAGTATCTTATGGAGCTTTACGGCTTTCCCATTGTGTCCGAGCGGCGCACGTCCAGTGCGCTTTTTGCGCGCAAGCTGCATAAAATGGGTGAGCATTTTCTTCTGCGGGTTCTTGGGCAGACTGACCGTACCCTCACGACCTATGTGTCCACTGGCGGGAACCAGCGCTACCCCCAGCTGGAAAAGATAGCCCTGGTCGCCGTGGATGCCGACCATGAAGAAGCCCTTGAAATCATAGACCGCGATGGTTTTTTTCTTGATAAACCCCGTCGGGTCGTCATTTTGCGCGTCAAATACCGCCAGCATACATTTGATTCGAGCAACGTCCGTCAGGATCGCGCGCTTTCGGTTGTGGCTCAGGAAGTGCTGCACCCGCTTACCGGCGAGCGCCTCACCGGGCTCAATCTTATCAAGGATACGTCCAACATGTTCCTGCGCCTCAACGACATTGTGCGCGGCGAATTCACGGGGCGTATTGTTTTCAAGCGCACTGAGGTTGTTGAAAATACCGACACCCACGAAAAGAGGCTCAAGTTTCTGTACAGCTGGCTGACCAAGCACCAGCGGCGCATGATCAGTTATAGCGACGAGTTTTTTTCCAATGTCAGCAAAGTGTTATCTAATTACCTCTACTCGCCGGACAATGACGAAGTTTTTGAAGACCTGCGCGATCTGTATCAGGAAGTCTGCACACGGTTCAGCTATATTCAGCAGGCCCGCCGGGTGCGGATTCTGGAAGACCTGTGCACACGCAGCTGCAAGGGCGTACATATCACCTACAGGCAGATGTTCAGCGAAGCGCTGGGGCTGCTCAATGAACTGAAATTTGAGGTAGTCAACTTCTTTCCCGCATTGGTGGACGGCATTATTGACTGTGTTGAAAAAATATTGCGTGATCGCTACCTTCAACGTCAGTACATTGAGCCGCCGGAAGACAGTTTGACCCCTGCCGGAATTGAAATACGCAAAAATTACGGACGCCTCGTTTCCTTGCAGGACGGCTTCAAGGCTGTGCGCAAGGCAAGGATGGGCAAGGAAAGCATCTTAACATGAGTTTGGCGTTTTTTTATCTGCCTCCGGAACGTTGGGGGCATGAGGTTTGTCTTGATGGCCAGGAGGCCCGTCATCTGAGTCAGGTTTTGCGCATTGCCCCTGGCAGTGAAGTTGGACTTCTCGATGGCCGGGGTCGTCTGGGCCGCTTTGTTGTGCTGAAGGCCGGAAAAAAAACTGTTGACCTTGAGTGTCGTAGCGAAGATTTTTTGCCGCAGCCTGAAGCGCGCGCCGTGGTTGCCCTTGCCTACAGCAAGGCCGTACGACGCGGATTTTTTATGGAAAAGGCCGTGGAGCTCGGCGCATCAGGCATATGGCTGTGGCAAGGCGATCACAGCCAGGGCAAGCTTTCCGCAGCAGCAGAGGAAGCCTGCCAGGGGCAGCTTGTGGCTGGCGCCAAACAGTGCGGCAATCCCTGGTTGCCGGAGGTTCGCGTGCTTGGCGGCGGGGTGGACGATCTGGTCAGCCAGGCGGCCAAAGCCGACTACCGCATTCTGCCCTGGGAAGCGCAGGACGCCGTGCCCATGCTTTCCCCAACCATGGCGGGGCAGCGCGGTTTGACAGTCTATGTCATTGGCCCTGAGGGCGGTTTTTCACAACGTGAGCTTACCATGCTTGCAAAGTCTGGTTTTTGCGCTGTGAGCCTGGGCACGCGGGTGCTGCGCTGCGAAACGGCGGCAACCCTCTGCCTTGGCATACATTGGTGGGCTTCACAGTTGCCAAAGGCTCTACCGCACGAGGCGGAACTGTCATGACCGTCAACAAACCCCTGCCGGAGCGCATGCGCCCGGATGATCTGGCGCTCTTTCTGGGCCAGACGCATCTTGGCGGACGCCTGCGTTCTCTCATGCAGGCTCCGCGCCTGCCAAGCCTGCTTTTTTTTGGCCCTCCAGGCTGTGGGAAATCCACGTTGGCCCTGCTGCTGGCAAAATCCACAGGCAAAAAATTTTTGCGTCTCAGCGCGCCGGAGGCCGGTTTGCAGCATCTGCGCCGTTCGCTTTCTGGCGTGGACATTCTTGTTCTTGACGAGTTGCACCGTTTTTCCAAGGCACAACAGGACTTTTTTTTGCCTCTGGTAGAATCGGGCGAGCTTACCCTGCTGGCCACGACTACCGAAAATCCCTCTTTCAGCGTCACGCGCCAGTTGCTTTCACGGCTTCATGTGCTGCGGTTGCGGCCCCTGGGCCGCCCTGAACTTATGGAACTGGCCAAGCGCGGCGCTGCCGACCTTCAGATGGACATGTCTGAAGAACTGGCGGATTTGCTGTCTGGCGCGTCGCACGGTGATGCCCGCACCTTGCTGAACCTTGTGGAGTATGTGGCCGCCCTGCCCGCTGATCTGCAAGAACTTGAGCATATTAAGTCCGCGCTGCCCGAAGTGCTCGTGCGGCATGACAAGGACGGCGACAACCACTACGAGCTTGCCTCGGCGCTTATCAAATCCATTCGGGGCAGCGATGTTGATGCGGCCCTGTATTATCTGGCCTGTCTGCTTGAGGGCGGCGAAGACCCGCGTTTTATCTGCCGTCGGCTTATCTTGTCGGCTTCGGAGGATGTGGGCTTGGCTGATCCCACTGCCCTGTCGCTGGCGGTTTCGTGCCAGCAGGCTGTGGAATTTGTGGGCATGCCCGAGGGATTTATTCCCCTGGCCGAAACCGTGACGTACCTGGCCATGGCCCGCAAGAGCAATGCCTCATACGCGGCCTACCTCAATGCCCAGCGTGAAATCAAGCTCAATGGCCCGCGCCCGGTGCCGCTCCACCTGCGCAATCCCTCTACCCAACTGCAAAAGGAATGGGGCTACGGCAAGGAATACAAGTATCCCCACAACTACCCGGATTCCTGGGTCGAACAGTCCTACCTGCCTCAGGGCCTTGAAGGACGCCGTTTCTATCAGCCCCGCGATAATGGTGAAGAACCTCGGCTCTCACAGTGGTGGCGCAAGATTCACAAAATCAAAAAAACGGAAGACTAAGGTATGCATCCTTTTGTTGAAGGCGTTTTTGCGCAAAAATTTCTTACTGGCAATGACTATGCAAGCCAGCCAGCGCACGCGGGCTTTTTTTCGCGGCTTTTTCCATCACTCAGCTTTTACAGTCGCCTTTTTGGCGGCCCGGTGCGCTGGCTGTGCTCCAAGGCCGCCAAGGGACAGTGCGACGACAGCGCCTGGGTGCATGCCAGTGTATGGGTCGCCGACCTGATGGAAAACATTGGCTGCCCCATTGAAGTGCAGGGCATGGACGCCATCAATGAAGTGGACGGGCCCTGCCTTTTTGTGGCCAACCACATGAGCACGCTTGAAACCTTCATGCTGCCCGGCATGATACGCCCAAGGCGTCCCGTGACCTTTGTGGTCAAAAAAAGTTTGACGACCATGCCCTTCTTTGGCCCTGTCATGTGTTCACGTGACCCCATTGTTGTCGGGCGCACCAATCCGCGCGAAGATTTGACGGCAGTGCTTGAAGGCGGTCTTGAGCGCCTGAAAAAAGGAATATCCATTATTGTTTTTCCGCAGAGTACGCGGTCGCTGAATTTTGATCAGAGCCACTTCAATTCCATTGGCGTCAAGCTGGCGCGTAAGGCGGGGGTGCCCGTGGTTCCCCTCGCGCTGAAGACGGACGCCTGGGGGCAGGGGCGCAAAATCAAGGAACTGGGCCCAATACGCCCTGGCATGCCCGTGCGGTATTGCTTCGCGAAACCGATGCATGTGCAGGGGCAGGGCAAGGAAGAACACGCGGCCGTTTGCCAGCACATTGCCAGCCACCTTGAGGAATGGATACAAAAGGACGGAGCCAATGATTCCCAGCCGCCACAACGTGCGGTACAGGCCTGAACCTTTGCAGGCGTAGCATCCCCGCCCCATGCACCGACCAAATAAAACGGCCCCGCTGGAAAAAGTTCCTGCGGGGCCGTTCTTTTAGCGAACAATCAAATTTTCAGACCACAATTCCTGGGCACGGTGTTTTTGCGCGTCGTGCAGCATGGCTGTGGTTGCCTGCCTCCACGCTGCAGCGCCGATGAGCAGGGTTCACTCTTCAGGCGTGGCTTTGCAGGCGAGCAGCTTGAGCCATTTTTGCCTGGGAGGCGCTAGCCGCTGTGAGCGGCAGATTCTGTTGCTTCCGTCTTTTTTTGCAGCTTTTTTGAATACCGTGAGAAAAAGTAGCCGGAAACGGGTTTCACGCTTACCACTGCAAAAAAGAGGAGAAAATACAGCATGGAATCTATAAGCAGCATCTGTGTAGAGCGGTTTTCAAAGCCAAGGCCGCTCAGATAGCCATGCAGTTTTATAATAATCCAACACTCCAGAAAAAAAACGACCAAGGCGCACAGGAAACACCTGTCTTTGACCTTTCGCAGCTGTTTTTCCATATATTCCCTTCCGCAAGCAAACGGACGTTTTACACATCATGTTCCTGTTTTTCAAACCGGCCAGAATATGGCACAGAACGTGGGTTTACGCTAGTCTTTTCACCCCTGGGAGCGGAGCTTGTTTTGGGCAGAGCTTGTTTTGGGCGGAGCTTGTTTTGGGCGGAGCATGTTTTGGGGAAGCGGTCATTCACGTCCTGACATGCAGAGAGCTTCATGGCGATAAATGCATTAAAAAGGCAGGAAGTTGCCCTCCTGCCCATACAGACGATACATGTCACGGCCTGGCGTCATTCCCATTCAAGCAGTCGCCTCTGACCAGTCAGGGAGCGCAGGTGCGTGGCGTCTTGCCCCACTTCAAGGCAGCCCAGATAGGCTCCCTGCTTGTTTCTGAGCGCAAGATACTCAATATGGATGAACTTGCCGCCAAGTTCCAGCCAGAACTCTGCCTTGTCACGCTCTCCCCTCTTAAAGGCTTCGAGAATTTCAGTGACCATGTGCACTGATTTTGGGGGGTGGCAGTTTTTCACCTCGCGGCCGATAACAGCGGCGCTTCTGGGGAAAATACGGTGCGCGCTGTCAGAATAGTAGGCCACCCTGTCATCCGGGTCCACAAAGCTCACATCCACGGGCAAATTGCAAAGAATGGCGTCCACAACCTCTCGCGGCAGCTGCCCTGTCGAAAGATCGACAAGTCCTGACTGGCTCGCGCCTCCGGCAAGACTGACAGCAGACGCGCTCCATTCCCCTTCGGGCGTTACGCCGAAAGAGTAGCCGATTTCATCGTCACCCAGGCGGCAGCGGTTCCAGTCTTCCTCGGTAAGCAACTGAAGGCACATGGGAAAGAGAATATTTTCTTCTTTGCGAATCATTTCTGCAACTTCATCAATGAGGTCCTGCACAGCCGCAGATCCTTCCACCCTGTTGTCGTCAGCCAGAAGTTCCTGCGCCCGACGGAACTTGCCGCGGATGTCATCGTGCACTTCCCACATGACCTTGCCAGGAGCGCTCAGGTCATGCTTTTCGAGCAGGGGGAAGAGCTGATTTTCCTTGCGAACGTAGTGGGTCTGGATGCCGGCAAGTTCCTGTACAAGAGAACTGAGGCGCTTAAGCACAAAAGGCCATTGGGCGTCGGTTGGCGTATTGGATGGGCCCAGGGCTTCCCGGATTTCGGCAATAAGTTTTTTTGCCTGAGCATTTTCCTTCAAATAGGTGTGCACAGGGTGCCCCGGCGGAACCTGCGGCATCTGCTGCCCTTCCAGCGCGTTCTGGAACAGGGCCGCATGCAGATGACACATCCTTTTTATTTCCGTCTCGGGCAAGCCCTCGTTCACAAGGGTCTGCTCCAGGGCGGCAATTTCCTGCGGTGTGATATCCCCCACAGTTTTATTGAATTTATCCTGTAACTGGCTGAATTCCACGCCGTCATGAAGATCCTTGATTATTTCCTTGAGCGCGGCGAGGCGTTGCTCCTGCGAAGCCTTCGTATCGGCCCCCTGCACGCCCCTGGCGTCGGGAGGAGCGATTTCAACGGATTCGCCGGTAGTGGTCATGATTTCGCCAGCGATGAACAACAGCAGCGAAAGAACACTCTCATCACCCATGCCAGCCGCTTTTTCTACAGAGGCAACCCTGCCCACTGTCTGCCGCAAAAGAGGATTTTTGAGTTTTTCAAAGCTCTTGTTGTGGTTTGCCAGAGCGTCTATGAGAAAAGGATATTCCTTGGTGAGGGTATAGATACTCGCATCCTTGGTCAGCAACATGGCTACCTCGACTTATTTATGTAGCATTTTAAAAGTATTAGCGTTTGAAGCGGCAGCGTGCCAGAGCACTTGTACTGTAGCTGCCCTGGCCGCTGCACTATGTACAGGCCACGCCATGGAGGCGTAAGCGCAGTTTAACCGCACTGATGCCCGCCGTAAGAGGCGTGTTGTAACCTTTGGCTTTGTGTCGCTTCAAAGGCCATTGACTTTAAATCGCCCTAGATGGGCGGAGTAATGGTCACAAGCAAGCGCATGCGTGTTGTGGCCTCAACCCCGTGCGGTTCACGAATTTCAGAAACGAGAATGTCTCCGGTTTTTGCGGGCAGCTTCACGCCGTCGGCTCCCAGAAAAAAGCCCTCGCCTTCAAGAATCTGTATGGACAGCTCACCGTCCAGATCGTGCGAATGCACGGGAAAAATGACGCCAGCATCAAGGTTGAAGTTGATAATCTTGAAATTGGGAGAATCCTCCACAAGAAAGAAACGCTTCATGACATTGGGCGAAAATTCTCTGGTGGAATCAAGCTGCAGTATTTTCATGACAATTCCTTTGCCGGTCATGGCTGCTTTAGCGGATTTGCAGTGTGCTGGTTCACTATGAAACAGCACTGGCGGCTGCATACGCTGGCGCTCGTCGTGAAGGCGTATACGCCACGTGCCTGCGCCATTGGGCGCTGTAAAGAGAATGCTGTGAGCGTTTGGAATAAGCATTCCCAACGGTATGCAACACCAGTGAGTCTATCGTAGAGGTGGCCCGCCAGGTTTTCTGTGAGCATGCTCACAATAAACCATTAATTTTGCCTTTCCCCTATTCATACGATAAACCGCAAAGCCGTCTTGTCAAATTACCATAAGTCATGGCCATGTTATGACAAAACTGAAGCCAGTTCATGAAATACAGCCAGTTACCCACTATTTTAGTAATATTTGTCGGACAGAAGTTTCACGCGCTTACACAGGATAATATTTTCCAGTACAGGATTGGATTGAAAGTTCAATGATGCCAGTCATTTTTACCATAGCATCAGGGTAGGAACCGCCAGTATGCTGCGGTGTGTATTTACGCACAAAAGCGTCCAATACGGCGCGCTTTGCGGCAGCATCTGCAATCATGGCCGCGTGCCCCCTGATAATGACGCTTTCATAGGCGGTATTTGTGTCACACGCTTCTTGCGCATGGTGAACAAGCCCGATCATTCGCTCCACCTCAAAGCCCACGCGCGAGTCTCTTTTGATGTTGGCTAGTTTTTCGCCCGCAGCCAAACCGTGGATAAATATCTTTTCGTCCATATACACAAAATGAACCGGCGTAATATAGGGAAAGCCGTCCGATCCAGTGCTGGCCAATCTGGCCACCGGTTCGGCGGTAAGCAACGCGTGTATTTTTTCCTCTGACAAAGGATATTTTTTCATTCTTGCCTGCATGATGCACCTCGTATATGTTGATGTGAACCTAGCAATAACATTCTTTTATGTATAATGAATAGTGACATTTTCAGGTTTTTCCGCCTAACGCTTTTGTGCTGCGCTGGCGTGCTGGCGCGCAGTCCCTGCCCGTGATCCGCGACATTCCTCCGCTCTGGGTGCGCTTAAAACCGCATGGGCCTGCACCTGGCATGGTCAGTATGAATTGCATCTTGAAAATGAGTAAGACCCTGAACCTCCACTGTGCTATAGCAGACAGCAAAACGGAACGAGGCTCCCCATGACCGAGTTTTCGGACGACACCATGTGGCAGGCAGTGGTTGACTGTGATTCCGCATATGACGGAAAATTCTTCTATGGCGTAAAAACTGTGGGCGTATACTGCCGCCCCTCGTGCAGGTCAAAAACTCCTCTGCGAAAAAATGTTGTGTATTTCATGACAGAAGAAGAGGCCAAACGCACAGGATTTCGCCCCTGCAAGCGATGCCGGCCAGAACTTTGCGGGCAAGCGCCTGTTGCTGGCCTTGCCGCGCAGGCCAAAAAGCATATGGACGATCACTACGACAAACGCGCACTGCTGTTGGCTGAACTGAAAAAACTGGGCGTTACGCAAAGCCACCTGGCTGCCGTGTTCAGGCAACAGTATGGCATGACCCCCACGCGCTATCTGGGCAGCAGGCGCGAGCAGCAAGCCAAAAACCTGCTGGCCGCAACAGACATGCCCATTATTGATATTGCTGCTGCCATTGGTTTTGACAGCTTGTCGGCATTTTATGCGTTTTTTAAAAAACAGGCAGGCACGACGCCCCATACATTTCGCGTGCAATCAAAATCGCAGGTGGCGTGAATCCATAATGGAGACATGGCAGCCAGATTCCACCGTTCTACTCTGCTGTGAAGAGGGCTCGCACGGCAAAACCCGTTCGATCATTTTTGCCTTGAAACGTCTTGATTGCTGAGCCAAAGGCGGCCACACGAAGATGCAACGACCCAGTCATGATGGGCGCTGTACCATAAAGGCGCATGACGCAGGCATTGAGCTACGTATTTTGACGCGGATCTGCGCATAGTGTTCTGCACAGAAATGGAGATGCTTGATGAAAAACATGGCGTTTTACACCTTCCCCATTGGTAGAATCGGCATAGCCGCCGATGCTGGGGGCATATGCGGGGTGTTTTTCAGCACCGAGGCCCCACCTGAAGGCTTTGAACAGTCAGAAACGCCCATGATCAAAAAGGCGGCCGGGCAGCTTGGCGAATATTTTGAAGGTAAGCGCAAAGAATTCGACCTCCCATTGCACCTGGGCGGCACAGAATTTCAGGCCGCCGTGTGGCGGGCCCTGATGACCATTCCTGCTGGTGAAACCCGCAGCTACAAAGACATTGCGATAATGGTGGGTAACCCAGGCGCAAGCCGTGCGGTGGGGATGGCCAACAATCGCAATCCTGTTGCCATTATTGTGCCCTGCCATCGTGTCATCGGACAGGACGGAAGCCTGACGGGTTACGCGGGGGGCCTTGCCATTAAGCAGTATCTGCTGGAACATGAAAAAATCTGGCAGCCAGCCAGAACTGAAAAAGCGCATGAGCAACACAAATTATTTTGAATATGGCGAAAAAGAAAAGCAATGGCTCAGCTCGCGCGATCCTGCCCTGTCTGCCGCCATGGATGAAATAGGGCATGTTCACCGCGAGGTGCAGCCCGATTTATTCAAAGCGCTTATAAACTCCATTGTCGGCCAGCAGATATCCACAAAGGCCCATGTGACCATCTGGAACAGGATGCAGGAGCGCTTTGCCCCCATCACCCCGGAAAACTTTGAAAATCTGCGCGCGGAAGATATACAGACCTGCGGCATTTCCATGCGCAAAGCCCTGTACATCAAGAGCATTGCCGATGCCGTCAGTGACGGCGGGCTTGATCTGACGCTTCTGCCAGCCATGACGGATGTAGAAATAAGCGCAAGCCTTGTGCAACTGAAAGGCATTGGCCTTTGGACGGCAGAAATGCTGATGATTTTTTCAATGCAGCGCCCGGATATCCTCAGTTGGGACGATCTGGCCATACAGCGCGGCCTGCGCATGCTGTACAGGCATCGCAAGATTACCCCCAAACTTTTTGCCAAGTATAAAAAGCGCTATTCGCCCCATGCCTCTGTTGCCAGCCTGTACCTTTGGGCCATTGCGGGCGGAGCCTGCGCAAGCCTGAAAGACTGCGCGCCAGCAAAAAACAGGGGGCTAAAATCCAAATAATGCTTTGTCACACGCTGCGCCGGTCGTTCAGTGCGAACAACCAGGCTTGATGCCGCGAATGTAATGATGCGCCATACCAGAAAGCAGGCCGGGCCAGAAATACATTCTTAGGGAAGCACTGATTAAAGAACCTTTTGGAAACACGCAGTTGTTTCGTTTGGCAAGGCGCGATCTTTTTTCAAGCAGGGGTGGACTCTTCCGTCCTCGACTGTTTCAAAAAAAGTGAAGCAAGTCCGCCAAACGGAATAACTGCGCGTTTCCTTAACCCGGCCAGCTTTCTGGTCAGAACTTTGCGTACAGCGGGACGCCGTGCCTACCAGCCATTATGGTGAATTTTTTCCGCCTTGTAGCGATCGACTTTGCTGAAAGACTGCGCGGGGTGTCCCACAACTACCAGAGCCAGCACATTGATGTCCGCCGGGATTTTGAGCAAGTGACGGATGGGTTCCACTCTGTCTTCAATGGGGTGCATGCCGCACCATACCGTGCCCAGATTTTTTCCACGCGCCGCCAGGAGCATGTTTTCCAATGCGGCTGTGCAGTCCTGCTGCCAAAAACCTGCTTCTTTGGCTTCAGCGGGGTTGGCGCATACTACTATGGCCAAAGGCGCATGGGCTGCCATCTTGGCATAGGGGTGCAGTTCGGCGATTTTTGCGAGCAAAGCCTTGTCACGCACAACCACAAAATGCCAGGGTTGGCGGTTATGTGCGCTGGGGGCCGCCATGGCTGCACGCAAAAGGGTTTCCAGATCAGCTTCACTGACGTCTTCATTGGTAAATTCACGGATGCTGCGACGGGTAAAAATGGCTTCTAAAACGTCCATATTGATCTCTCCTGCAATAAACTGACGTGTGTATCAGAGTATTTAACCTTTGAAAGGTGATACCTTTCATAAGTTGTCTGGTCTAGTATACACAGTTTTGGATGAAAGAAAAAGTATGTAAAACTGCCGCGCGCCGAGGACAGGTATCCACGGCGCGCGGTTATTATACATAGTCTTGCCGATCAACACTGTCTGTGACTGTTGCACTGCTCCGCTTCTGCGGAAATGCGTTACGCGTCCCTGACAGAGTATCTACGCCTAGCTCATGTCCCAGTTGGGATACATGGTCCATATGCCGCAGGGGCAAATGCCTTCGCAGATGCCGCAGCCTATGCAGCGGGCTGGATCGGACACGTATTCAAAACCGTTTTCATCCTGCTTGCGGTCAATGGCTTTCTCCGGGCAGGATTTGAGGCACATCTTGCAGTCCCTGCACGAACCGCAACTGATGCAGCGGTTGTGTTCGTCCTGCGGGCTGGGCAGGTCCTTGTCATGGCATTTGGCAAAGTAGGCAGTGTGCAGCCGGGTTGACGGAACAAGGCGCTTTTCTGCCGGCGTATAGCTTTCGCCGCGAATCCAGGCGTCAGCGGAAAGGGCCGCCTCACGTCCTGTGCCAATGGCATGCACCAGAAGACCAGGCTTGATAACGTCGCCAACAGCGAAGACGCCATCCATAACGCTCAGGTCTGGCTTGGGCACAAGCCATTCACGGAATTTTTCAAGTCCCTCGGGCAGGTAGGAAAGGTCAGGCGACTCGCCCACGGTGATAATGACCATTTCACCAGGGATAAGCCTGCCCTCCTGCGTGATAAGGCCCTTGTCCGTGATTTCCTTGGTTTGAACCGGCCACACAAGCTTGCCGCCCAAAGCTTCAATCTGCTCAATTTCATGAGCAAAAGCGGCAGGTTTCTGCACGTCGACACAGGTAACCAGCTTGGCTCCGGAGGCGTAGGCTCCTGCCGCCGCGTCCATACCCGCATTGCCGCAGCCGATAACAATGACGTTTTCCGGCACCCTGGGGGCCTTGCCCTTGTTGACGGCCTTGAGAAAGTCTATGCCAGCCACGATTTTTTCATGCCCGGGCCAGGGGAAGATGCGGGGAACATGCCCACCCGTTGCCACAACAAGGGCTGAGTGCTTTTTACGAAGCTCCGCAAATTTTTTGGCGTCTACAGTGCAATTGTTTACAAAGCGCACGCCAAGGTCTTCAATGCGCTTGAGTTCTTTTTGCAGCAGATCATGGTTCAGGCGGGCACGCGGTATGACCTGCTCAAGCTTCCCGCCCATGACAGCGTCAGCTTCGTACACAGTGACGTCATGCCCCATACGGGCCAGTTGCCATGCCGCTGTAAGGCCACCCACACCGCCGCCGATAACGCCAACATGCTTGCCGGTACGCTTTTTTTCCTTGGGCACTTTAATATCTGCCGAGCAGGAGCCAAGCGCGCCAATCTGCACCGGGCTGTCCAACTGTGAGCGTGTGCAACTCTGCATGCAGGGGTTGGGGCACACGCTGCCGCAGACAGAACCCGGAAAGGGCGTGTAATCCAGCACCAGACGATAGGCTTCGTCCACCCTGCCCTCGCGCAGCAGGTTAAAACGCACCTGACTGGGAATGGAGGCCGGGCAGTTGAATTCGCAGGGAGCGGCGTAACGCGCGTTTTCCCAGAGGGGCACGCGCTGGCGATAGTCGCCACGCGCCACGAGCCCATTGACCGCGAAATCGTCCGACGCCACATCGCTGAAGATACCGTCAGTGATCCATTCTTTTGCCCGGAACTGCCCCATGCTGGGCATTCCTTCATGATCGCGCTCTTCAAAAGGCAGAGGGGTGATTTTTTTCCAATGCTTCCAGACAGAGAGTTCCTTGCGCAACCGGGGCTTGTCGATGGCGGTCAGAAAGTCGTCCAGTCCGGCTTCAAGCCAGGCGATGTCAGCGTCATCAATGGCGCTGACGCTGACTTCGTGAGGCAACTGCCCCACCGGGCCGCGAAAATACACAACGCCGCCCACCATGCCCACGCACGGACGCTCGCCCAGAACGGAGGGCATGGTCTGGCTTTCATAGCCGCAGACCACAGCTTTGCCGCCGCCCATAAACTCGAAGGAAAAGCTGCCCACGCTCTTGAGAACCCACAATTCGGGGGCCGAATATACGGGGTCATGTTTCATGAGCGAGCCGGAGCGCGTGCCCGCGCGCCCGCCAATATACACAAGGCCCGCAGCGGCACAGTGCGCCGCCGTGTCGCCGGCGTCTCCGCGCACAGTAATGCGGCCGCCGGCATTGAGCCAGCCCACATCGGCGGGAGCCGAACCTTCAACCAGAACTTCAGTGTCTGGCAGACACATGGAGCCAACCCGCTGACCGGGATTGTTCACGGTAAACGTGAGCTTTTTGCCGTCCTTGTTCCACAGGGGGCCGCCGATATCGTGCTGCCCCGATGCCTCAATATAAAAATTCGTCTCGCCCTTTTCCACTGCGGCCTCAATGGCCAACAGAAGATCCTGGGTGGACATCCTCTCGTGATTTTGCAGTGTAGTTACGCGCAACATACTGTCATCCTCGTGCAAAGTGCTAGCAGGCATACTGAATGCCCAGTTTGTCGGCCACGGATCTGTCTGTGGCTACCAGCGCATCAGAACGTCCGACCGGCATAGAGCTGTTGCCCACCGGGGCCAGCAGCTTGCGCAGCTCGGAGTCAAAGGCCAGCATGTAATCCACAATGTTTTGCGCGCCCCTGTCCACGTCAAGGCGTTTGACCAGACGCGGATCCTGGGTGCAGATGCCCGTGGGACACTTGCCAGTATTGCAGGCGTTGCAACGCCCCTGCTCGTTGCCAACGCAGCCGAGCAGCTGAATGAGTATCTTGCCGATAATAACGCCATTGGCTCCGAGACAGATCATCTTGAAAGCGTCGGCCGCAGCGTTGCCCGAAAGGCCAATGCCGCCGCCCGCCCACAAGGGAATCTGCCCTTGCAGCCCCTGGGCCACGGCTGCCTGGTAACAGTCACGCAGTTTGGAGACAATAGGATGGCCTGTATGCTCCAGCGAAACCTCGTTGGCAGCGCCCGTGCCGCCCTGAATGCCGTCGATGAAAAAACCGCCGCAAATCTTGTAAGGATCGCGCAGCAGGTTGTTGTAAACGGAAACAGACGTGGCCGAGGCAGCGCACTTGATGGCTACAGGCACACGGAAACCAAAAGCCGCATTGAGCGAAAGGTGCATTTTCTGCACCGACTCTTCAATGGAATACAGGCCCTGATGGTTCGGCGGCGAATGCAGGGTGGCCCTGGGTACGCCACGAATGGCCTGAATGTGCGGCGCGACCTTGGCCGCGGGCAGCAGGCCGCCGTCGCCCGGTTTGGCTCCCTGCCCTATCTTGATGAGCACGCCAGCCGGGTCTGTCTTCATGCGGGGCATGGCCCTGATGATCCGGTTCCAGCCGAAGTGGCCTGAGGCGATTTGCAGGATCATGTACTTGAGCTGTTCAGACTCCAGCAACTTGCTCGGCATGCCGCCTTCACCAGAACACATCCGTACGGGCATGTCGCATTTTTCGTTGAGATACGCCGTGGCAACGGCAATGGCTTCCCAGGCTCTGGTGGACAGCGCGCCGATGCTCATATCACTGAATATGGCCGGGTACACCCAGTTTACCGTAGGGGTGCGGTCGGTAAGCACAAGACTTGAGCCCTCGACGCGCAAGGGCAGTTCCTGCGCCAGCATGACGCGGCCCAGGGGGGAACGGATGTCAAAGGTATGCCGTTCCGAGTCCAGGGCAGGGTCTGTCATCTGGCTTATGCGGCCCACAACAATGGAATCAAGCGTGCGGGGCATGGCAAGATTGCTGCGACCGCCGCGCTTGATGGGCCCGTGGCTGCGCGCCAGCAAGGGAAAGCGCTGGTCCACATTGCGCACAGGGCGAATGGCGCTGTTGGGGCATATTTTTTCGCACATGCCGCAACCAACGCAGGCATGCTCGATGCTGGGCTTTTGCGAAATGACGGGCCGGGCCATATGCTCTTGCGAAGGATCGGGAAAGGCCTTGCGCGAAAGCGTCACACTGCGGCGCATCATGGTCACTTCAATGGCATTGAATGTACAGGCGGCCACGCAGGAACCGCACATGGTGCACATTTCCGGACGGTAGTCTATCTTCCAGCGCAGATCGTTAACGCTGACATCCTGAGTTCTTACTGATTCCATCTTTGCACCGCCAAATCGTTGTCAATGACCACCATTTCCCTTTCGTGCGGATAGATGTCTTCCGCCACATTCCTGTTGGGCATAATGGCATTGAGGCCACACACCTCTGAAGCAATCGCCACCATATCCTTGTCGCGGCCGACCACCACAGGGCGCAGTTTTTTGGAGTCGCAGCAGGTCATCATTCTGCCGTCGGGCAGCAGGGCGATAATGGTGTTGGGCCCGTTGATCTCAAGATGGGCAAGAGATTCGCGGATAAGCCCCAGCACCTTGCTGTCGGCGCGCTGTTCGGCTTCCACAAAAGGCAGGGGCGTGATGACATGCTTGTAGTACCGGATGGGCCATTCAAGCTCGTGCAGCACGTAGTGCAAAGTGTAAAGAAAGTTCTGCGAGTCGGATTCAAAGCCTATGTAGCCTCTATGCAGGGCTTTCTGAAACTCTTTGTTCTTGGTGAAAAAGGTGTTTTCGCCGTTGGCGCAGAGGGTGTACCCCTGAAGAAAGAAGGGGTGGGCCGCATAGCGCACAATGTCGTAGTTGGTGTTTTGCCTGCACTGCGTGACGATGTTTCGTGCGGTGAGACGACCATCATCGTTCCAGAGACGAAAGTAGGTGGCGATGTCCGCCGGGTCGCCGATTTCTTTCAGCGTCAGCACGTCGGGCCAGAAGGAATACACAAAGCCGTTGCCGTCTTTTTCAAGCAAGGCGCGCAACTCAAGGCGCGTGTCCAGCAGGAGGTCTTCGCGTTCAGCCTGACTACGGTAGCGGTAGATCTCGGGATAGTCGTAGTTGCGAAAAACGTAGCGCGGCATGGCTTCAATCTTCAGGCCGGGCTTTTTGTCCACTTCCGGCACCCACTGCGCCACCTGCACAAAGCCTTTTTCTTCCATGAAATCGTTGGCAAGCTGCACGCCCTGAGGAGTACAGGCCAAAGAAAGCAAAGGCTTATCCTTATAGTGGCTGAACACGCCCTCAAGGTCCTGCATGACCATGGCGAAGCCGGAGTTATCGTGTCCTTCCTGTTGTGGCAACATAAGGTTGAGCGCCACTGAGGGGGACACTGGCGTCTTGCTCTTGATAGAGCCTATTCTACACATATCTGTAACCTCGGTAAAAAGCGTCACGGAAAGACCGGTCCGCAATACGCGGCAACCGCAACACTGATGTACCCGCAATGGGGGAGGCGCCAATTGAAAGCTCGATTGGGCGCAAACGCGCAACCAATGAGCGGTGATCGAAATTCGGTTTCTACAGCCTTGGGGAGGCCGGGCAATCCGGTGGATTGCCGAAACCGCGCTGGCGGGCAATTTCGGTCACTGTCACAGGGGGGAAAATGACCTTGCTACAAACGGCAATGATAAGCAAGAACTTACGGCGGGTAATTTTAAAAAATTCTTTTCACATTCAAACCGGCCCTATGCGCGTGGCTACACAGTATTTTCCTGTAACCAGCGGGGATGCCAGCCGTGCTGCCCCTGCGCCATGCCCCAATATGCCTTCTTGCCGAAGGGACATAAAACGAGGATGATGCCCGACGTTTGCATCACTCAAAAAAATTCCAGGGTGGTAATGCCTCCAGGAACAGGGAGATATCGCATGGCCATGCCAACTATCAGCATTGACGAAAACCTCAAGACTGCCTGGCCTGCGACGCATGTGGGCTGCCTCTGCTACTCGGTTGACGTCTGTCCCAAAAATCAGGATCTCTGGGATTTCTATGAAAAAACCTTTGCTCCGTTGCTGGAGCAAAAGCTTGCCTCCACAGCCCTTCCAGACATGCCCAACATTGCCCAGGCCCGCGCAGCCTATAAAGCCTTTGGCATTGATCCGGGCAGGCACAGGATTTCATCCGAAGCCCTGTACCGGCGCGTTCGCCAGGGAAAAGCCCTGTACCAGATTAATTCTCTGGTTGACGCCAACAATCTGGTGTCGCTTGAAACGGGTTTTTCGCTGGGGTCATACGACGCCGCGCATATAGGACAAAAAATTGTGTTACGCTTGGGGCAGCCGGGCGAAGGCTACGCCGGTATTGGCAAATCAGGCATGACCCTTGAAAACATGCCGGTGCTGGCCGATGACTCAGGCCCCTTTGGCAGCCCCACCAGCGATTCGACACGGGCAATGATCACTGACGGCACCAGGAAGGCAATTACTGTTATTTATTCTTTTTCAGGCCTTGAGGCGCTGACCGACTGCCTTGATCTGGCAAAGCGCTGCTTCAACCGTTACGCTTGTGTTGGGGAGCCGCTTGTCACTGTTATTTGATGTGGCAATGGTTATGGCGAGCTTTTGAATATGAAACAAAAGATGCGCCGGAAGCATCCCAAAAGGCCTCCAGCGCATCTTTTTCAATTGTATAAAACTTGCCCTGATCGCGCTACACCTCACTGCGAACAGGGTTTGAAGAAACATCCGCTCCGGCAAAAATGGCTTGTTTCAAACTGTCATTGGACAAGGCCGCCAGCTTTGCCACAACGTCCTGGTCAAAGCCCGGATCGCGTTTGAGCAACGTGATAGCCTCCTGCGGTTCCATGCCCGCCCGGTAGGAACGCGGGCTGACCATGGCGCAAAAAGCGTTGACCACGGCCAGGATGCGCGCGTTGGGCGTGATTTCGTCGCCGCGCAGCTTACGCGGCTGCCCGGTGCCGTCAAGCCGCTCTCCCATCTGGTAAACGGCATCGGGCACTGGCAGGCCGAACTGCAAATCCTGCAATACCCTGTGGGCGTATTCTGGCGCCCGCATGACTTCACTCTGCTCTTCCGGTGTAAGCTTGCCTGTCTTGGTCAGCAGTTGGTGAGGCACAAAAATCTTGCCGACCTGAGAGAGGCGGGCCGCGAGGCGCAGTGTTTCTTTATTTTCATTGGAAAGTTCCATGGTTGTGCACAGAAGTTCCACCACCTGCTCCATTTTCTGCGAATGCCCAATAAGGTTCACATCCACGCTTTCAATGGCACGCACCAATGCCGCAGTACTGCTGGCCTGCCGCTCACGGGCGGCTTCTGCCCTGCGCCGGAATTCCGTGATGTCCTGAAAAATACCCACGCATCCGCCTGAAACAGGCGATTCCATCTGCAACCTGTCTTCAAAGGGAAAAAGCGTTACCCGGTACAAACGGAATCCCTGCGGCTGATCGAGCGATATCTCTATGCTGCCTTCGGTCTTGTTAGCCGCCACCCTATCCATGCCTTGCAGCAAGGTTGCGGCAGCGTCAGGCGGCAGCAGGTCAGCAACGCCGCAGCCAGCGATATCTTGTTCAGACTTTCCCACGATGGCGTTAAAGGCAGGGTTGCACATCTGTACCTGACCCTGGCTGTTGATCATCAGCAGACCCGCCTGGAGTGAGGCGTTTACGCTGTCCAGCATAAGCTTTTGCTGGCGAATAAGGAGGTAGAGGCGCATAAAATGATTGGCGGTTGTGCGGTAGGCGCGCCCCGCTATGCTGGCCCACACAAAGGCAACCAGCAGGGCTGAGCCCAGGCTGCCGAGAATGCCGAGGCCGTAAATCTGATGAGCCTGATTCTTCAGCACCGCATCAACTTCACTGGCAGGAACTTCCAGAACAACCCACCAGTCGAGTCCGCTGACATAGCTGCCCAGGGAATACACTTCGCCCTGTTCCCCAATGCCCGGTCTGCGCTTGAACGTGAGGCTGCTTTTATCCATCTGCGCCCCTGTCGGGAGCAACTCAGCCTTGCCGCCACGCAGGCTGATGCCCTGTAGGGCATTGCCTTCACTCTGCACAATGCAGGGACGGATTTCCCGATGCTGCTCCTGACTCAGCGACAGAAAGGACACCAGGGCCCTGTCCACGGGAATTGTGGCCAGCAGAGCCGCAACAGGTTTGGTGCTGCCCTGCCCCAGGACTTCGTAGAGCGGATCAACCATGTCAATGACAAGGTTCTGCCCAAGAACGCGCACAGGGCTAAAGGTCAGAGCCTTGTCGGTCATTGCTTCGCGTACCAGTTCCGTTTGCATTTCCGTTAAGGGACCATCATGTTCCTGCGCAATCAGGGGCTGGCCATTGGGCATGACAATACGGGCTGCTATCCACTGCCTGCTGCGGACAAAATCACGCAGAAGGTCCTGCATGTAGGGCAGCTGCTCGGCCAGCGAGTGCAGGGCCTCGTCACTGCTTGATTCCGCATCGGGAGCCGTGAGCCTTATGGCGCCGTCTGCCCCAAGGTTAGAAACATCGACAGCAAAAAGTCGAAACATTTCAGCCGAGCTGATAAAACGCGACTGTTCTGCAAGACCATTGTGCCATGAATGGATGGCCTCTAGAGACTTGTCCATCCAGACCTGCTCCATGTCGCGCTGATTATTCAGGATTTCCTGCGAGACATTTCGGATCTGAAGCGTGCACAACACATACGCCACAGCGGCGGCCACGGCGAAAAGCGCCAGGCTGACCGCTGCAATTACGGCTTTTTTCAGGCGGTACTTGCTGGCCACGCTTTGGGCGTCCATTTCCTGCATCTTCATAATGTTACCTACTTTACTTTGCGACCTTTCAGGTGCGCCCAGCGGCCCACTTCATTCACCGAATACTGCGGACTGTACTGCCTGATCCGGCTGTGGGACAAAACGGCATTACTGAGATTATCAAGTATATAGGCGTCGCCGTCCATGTATACAGCCAGAACGGCGTGTGCCATGTTTCGCACGGTATCGCGAACGACCACGATGCGCATGTTCTCGCGTGATATGCCAAGCTCTTTAAGCATAAAATACTTGACTATTGCGTAATCTTCACAATCGCCAGATTTTTTCAGAAACTCAGCCGGTATGGCCCAGTAATCCTCAACACCCCAGTTAACGATATCTTCCTTGTAGGGCCAGGTATTCCAGAATGAGTTGACATGACGCAGAAGATCCATGGGGCTCTTGCCCTGCACTTTTTCCTTAAAACCATCCCAGGTGACATTTTTTTTAAAATATTTGCCTGGAATAAAGATGGGGTCTTTTGCATTGCGCTTGAGCAGATCAAGCCAGTTTGGCAAGGAAGACAGCGGACGTTTGAACTCCACAGTCCCAAAAAGCTGAACCTTGGCCCCGGACGTGCCGGACTTTATGTCTGCAGGTTTGGCAGGCGATTTTGACGCCGCATCCGAGGCGGGTGCGGTCGTCTCGTCCCTAACGTCTGACGGGGCTTGCGCACCTGATGCGGCATCCCCAGGGGCAGTTTTATCCGCATCCGCGCCCACATCTGGGAGGGAAGCATTGCTTTCATCCTGCGTGGCGGCAAGCGCGTCATCCCCTGCGGCATCCTCTTCAAGCGGCGGCGTGGGGCTTTCAATATCTGTCTGGTCAGCCCGTCGGACAGAAGGACGCGGCGGAACCTGTCTGCCAGGCGTATTCTGCGGAGCGGGCTCCAGCTGGTCGACCCTGTCAAACGTCGTCGTTATGGGACGGTCTGGGGCGTAATCGTCGCCAACAAGACCACCGGCAACAAACGTCGTGCCCGTGCGTGCGCCTGCATTGGCGGAAGCAGGGGTAAAGTGCCGCCAGGCAAAGGCCGCCAGCAGAAATACCACTGTCACAGACAGGGCTATTATCAGAGAATTACGCAGTCGACGGTTATTTTTCATGTAGGGATGTTACGGTGGGGTTACACTAAAATGTCGGCTTTTTTTGTAAACTATATTGTACTGGTTGTCGCGTCCAGATGCAAAAAAGGCTTTCGCCGTTGAAACCCGGTATTTGTTTTAGCCTGCTGGCCATACTTCGGCATCTTTGCATTGGACCTTTACCCCGCAGATGGTATAGATTTTTTCGGCTGCACATGGTTGAGGGTCAGATTCATTGTAATCCTGGACAACAGAAAGCATGGCGGAGAAAAATATGAACAAATTTGATGTAGTCATTATTGGCGGCGGCCCTGGCGGAGTAAAAGCCGCCCGCGTTCTGACCAATGGCGGCGCAAGCGTCGCCATTGTTGAAAGCGCCCATTGGGGCGGCGTGTGCCTGAACTGCGGGTGCATACCCACAAAGATGCTGCTGGGCGCTACCGCCCCCAAAGGGCTGCTGCGCGGCCTCGAGCGCCAGCGTGTGGCCAAAGGCGCCATTGATATAGATTACGACGCATTGCAAAAGCGCATCCAGCGGTTTACGCGAGGCTCCGCTCAGACTTTGGCCAAGGGGCTTGAGCAGGCTGGAGCTGTTTTGTTCAATGGACGTGGCCGCTGCGCAGGCCCACACCTTGTGGAAATTCTTGACGCAGACGGCGCTGTCAGCGCCACCCTTGAGGCCCGCCATATCATTCTGGCCACGGGTTCGCGCTCTGCGGCTTTTCCCGGGCTTAGCCCCGATCATGAATCCGTGCTGGACAGTACGGACATGCTTGCCATACCTGCGGTGCCCGAAAGCCTTATTGTCGTTGGCGCAGGAGCCATTGGCCTTGAAATGGCCGATTTTTTCAACGCCATGGGTTGCAAGGTGACAATAGTGGAAGCCGCTTCACACATTGCCCCCACTGAAGATACTGATATAGGCGTCGAGATGCAAAAGCTTCTCGGTAAAACGGGCATTACCTGCATTTGCGGGATCAAGGCGTCCTCGTTGCTCACCCGTGACGGTCAAGCTGTGCTCACCCTTGAAGACGGCAGCGAGCTGCGGGCTGAAAAAGCCCTTGTGGCTGTGGGCCGTACGCCCAATACAGACAGTCTTTGCGCTGAAAAAGCCGGATGCACATTAAATCCGCGCGGTTTTGTGAGCGTTAACGAATATCTCATGGCCGCTCCCGCCGTATATGCCATCGGCGACGTGAACGGGCAGACCCTGCTGGCCCATGCCGCCGAACATCAGGGCGACTACGTTGCGCGGCACATTCTTGAGAAAGACCCCGATCCCTACGCATCCGGCCCTGTGCCGTCATGCGTTTACGGCAGCCTTGAAATCATGCGGGTGGGCATGACGGAACGTCAGGCCCTGGCGGAAGGCGGCGAAGTTATGGTGTCTCGCGCTCAGTTGATGTCCAATGCCATCGCCCAGGCAGGCGGAGATGCCTGCGGATTTGTAAAAGTCATATGGCGCAATGGCTCAATTGCGGGAATCGCCGCTTTGGGACACGGTGTTTCCCACCTTGTGACCGTGGCCCAGCTATTGCTGATCGGCCAGTATTGCGAGGAACGCCTGCACTCCTTCATGTTCGCGCATCCAACTCTGGATGAAATTTTGCACTCGGCTCTGGAGGCCCCACGCCAGACAATTGATTGATGGCTCACGCACAGAGCGCTTCAGCGGCGTCTCGATTTTATGTTGCGGGTTTATCCTCCAAAATCGTGACGCCGCTGACGTGTTTTTTATATTTACGCAATTTTGGATGCCAAAAGCCTTGTCAGACGTAGTTAAGTTAGCGTAACAATTTTTCCCGCCAAAAAATCAGAGTGGTTTTTTATAGCGTAATCCTGACCCATCCCCCACAAGGAGAACGATGATGTCCTACGTGCAGCGCGTAATAAGCAATCTTCAGGACAGATATGCCTACGAGCCCGTATTCCTTCAAGCTGTACAAGAAGTGCTGCACAGTTTGCAGCCCGTATTGGACAAAAATCCTCAATACGAGCGCTTTAAAATCCTTGAGCGCCTTGTTGAGCCAGAACGCACCGTTTCTTTTCGTGTGCAGTGGGTCGATGACAACGGCCAGGTTCAGGTCAATAAAGGTTTCCGCATCCAATACAATTCTGCCATTGGCCCCTACAAGGGCGGCCTGCGTTTTCACCCCAGCGTGAATCAGGGAATACTGAAATTTCTGGGGTTTGAGCAGATTTTCAAAAACTCCCTCACTGGCCTTGCCATCGGCGGCGCCAAAGGTGGCGCGGATTTCGACCCCAAGGGCAAATCTGATATGGAAGTCATGCGTTTTTGCCAGGCTTTCATGAGCGAATTGTTCCATCATATTGGAGCCACCGTTGACGTGCCCGCTGGTGACATCGGCGTGGGCGGACGGGAAGTGAGCTATCTTTACGGCCAGTACAAGCGCCTTACACACAGCTACGAAGGCGTGCTTACGGGCAAGAATCTGCTTTTTGGCGGTTCATTGGTGCGTACTGAAGCTACGGGATACGGGGCGGTTTACTTTGCGCAGAGCATGCTCGACGCCAGGGGTAAAAGCCTTGAAGACAGAACTTGCGTGGTTTCCGGCGCTGGCAACGTGGCCATCTATTGCTGCGAAAAGCTCTATCAGGTCGGCGCCAAGCCCGTCACCGTGTCTGACTCGCGCGGCATGATTCATGATCCTGAAGGCATCAAGGTGGACGTGCTCAAGCAGGTCAAAGAAATTGAGCGCGCATCCTTGAGCCGCTACGCGGAAATAGTCCCTTCCGCCGTATACACCCCGGTGAGCAGCTATCCTGAAGGACGCAATGCCGTGTGGTCAGTACCCTGCTTTGCGGCCTTTCCCTGCGCGACGCAGAACGAACTGAACCTTGAAGACGCCAAGGTACTGCTTGCCAATGGCTGCCAGTGCGTGGCTGAAGGCGCAAACATGCCCTCCACCCTGGATGCCATGCACGCCTTCCTTGATGCGGGCATTTGTTACGGCCCCGCCAAGGCGGCCAATGCGGGCGGCGTTGCCACAAGCCAGCTTGAAATGGCCCAGAATGCCAGCATGCAAAGCTGGTCCTTTGACGCTGTGGACAACAAGCTTCGCCAGATCATGAATAATATCTTTATGAGCGCCGCTGAAACGGCTGCGGAATTCGGCGTGCCCGGCAACCTCGTTGTTGGCGCGAACATCGCGGGCTTCTGTAAGGTGGCTGATGCCATGGTGGCACAGGGCGTCTAGCAGCCAGCCCCCATAGCACGGATTGTAAAAGCCGGAGGCTCCACGGGGCTTCCGGCTTTTGGTATATGAGCGATGTCACTTTGAACTGATTTGTGGGGGAGGGACCCTTTTGTAAAAGGGTCGCCTCCCCCACGCCCCCTCCCCCTAAAACTCTTATTGTACCTTGGTAAATACAATGGCTTTTCTGATTTGAAGGGGTAGCAAAAACTTTGTCCTCAAGGCATCCCACCCTGTAAAATTTATCTGCTCCGGTATCTGTACCGCGTCACCGCATACGCCAATGCGAGTTTTATTGCACCAGCTGTTAGGGGTGCAGTGTTTTTTTGATGATTTCAAGCCCGCGTGAAATTTCTTCATGCGTTAAGTGCGAATAGCCAAGGATTATCTCGTGGGCATGGCTGCCGTTAGCGCTCAGGCAATAGCGCTCAACCGGGTGCACCTTCACTCCCTTGCCATAAAGTGTTTCCGTCACTGCATCTGTAAACACAATGTCTGAAAAGCTGGCCACAAGATGAAGACCCGTCGCCTGCCCTTTGACTGTCACCCCACTGCCAAAGTTTTTTGCCAGACACTGCAGCAAATGGCTTCTTTTACGGGCGTAGATTTTTTTCATTTTCCAGATGTGCCGCTCAAGTCCGCCCTTGCTGATGAATGCTGCAAGGGCATACTGCGAAAGAGCATCGGTATGCACATCCATATATTTTTTTTCTCTTTTCCAGTCGTCCATCATACTCTCTGGTATGATGGCAAATCCGAGGCGCAAGGCCGGGGCAAGAATTTTACTGAAAGAACCCAGATAGATCACCATTTCAGGATCAAGTTCATAAAGCGCACTTGTGGGCGCGCCCTCGTAGCGAAACTCGCTGTCGTAATCGTCTTCAACCACGGCGCATGACATTTCGCGGGCAAAACGTACAAGGGCCTGACGCCGCTGAATGGGTAAAATCGCGCCCAGAGGGTATTGATGGGATGGCGTCGTATATACAAAAGCCACATCCGGCCTGGGCGCTGCAAGAAATTTCTGTAAGGACGACACATCCATGCCTTGTGCATCCACGCCAATCCCCTGCACGCGCAGCCCGGCGCGCGTCACTACCGCCGCCATTCCTGTATGCGCGGGATCTTCCACAAAGACGACATCCCCTTTTTTGCGCAGCAATCGCGCCACAAGACTCAATCCCTGTGTAGAACCTGACGTTATCATGACACGGTGCGGTGACACCCTGATTCCCCGCATCCTGAAAAGATATGCTGCAATGGCCTCGCGCAAGTCCCATACGCCTTCCGAGTCGCCATAGCGGAAAGAGGCTGAAGGCAATGATTCGCTGACGCGGGCGTAAATTTTTGCCCAGTCCCCCTTGGGGAAGGCATTCAGGTCCGGGATACCTGAACGAAAGCTGATAATTTCGCTGTTCTGCTCTTTGCCAGTGTGCCGCTCATCAGGCCGGAGCCGGGCTGGAGCATCGGCAACATGCGTGCTCGCCATGGCGACAATGCCCCGCGCAACCGTTGTACCTGACCCCTGACGGGTTTCCAGATAGCCTTCCGCAATCAACTGATCATAGGCTTCCAGAACAGTGCTTCGCGCGATGTTCAGGTCTTTGCCGAGCGCCCTGCTGGAAGGCAGTTTTTCCTTTTCACGCAACGCCCCAGAAAGGATAAAAAACTTAATTTTTTCATATAGCTGTCGTGAAACAGGCACCCTGCATTTTTTATCTGGCATGAACCACATATGTTCTCCTGAAAAAGTGGTCTGACAATATTCTATAAAAAGTGGCTCTGTTAAATACCATTTTTTATAAATATATGCAGATCAGGTCAAGAGCAAGAAGCCTTACCGCAATGGCTCGAAAATCAGCCATTGGGGATCTGGAAGGTAGTCAACCAACTGTGTCAGGTGAAAAATGAACAGACAGATGAAAGCGTACTGCTACCTTGCCATGGCGATGACCATTGCGGGCAGCGCGGTGGTGGCTGGCAAAATAATCGTTTCGGACATTCCCATTTTTTTGGGCGCAGAACTGGGCATTGCCTTCAGCCTCCCATTTCTGCTTTTCCCCGCACTGCGTCGACATAAAAATGCGTGGCCCTCAAACCGTAAAACGCACATGATTCTTTTTGCGCAAGGGCTTTGCGGTGTTGTGCTTTACCGCATTTTCATGTTCTGGGGGTTAAAGCACACCTCAGCGACAGCGGCTGGTCTGATTGGCAGCACGGCCCCGGTGCTTATAGCTTTTTTTGCGGTACTGCTGTTGCGCGAAAAGCTACCTGGTTCCCGGCTTGCTGGCGCTGCCTGTGTTTCCATAGGCATCACTGCCATGAATATCATGCCATTTCTTGAAAATTCAGTGGAGGCCGGGTCCACCCTGCTTGGGAACTGCCTTGTGCTGGCGGCGATCCTGTGTGAATCCCTGTTTTCGGTCATGAGTAAATCCCTGTGCCAGCCCAAGTCCGCACTGCTCAGAACAACCATAGTCACTCTGTACGCATTTACCTGCCTTTTGCCCTTGGCGCTGTATGATGCGGCTGGCTATGATTTTGCGCGCATGAACATACCGTCAATAGTATGTCTGGCATACTATGGCTTCTTTGTTTCTTTTCTTTCGTATGTGTTCTGGTTCAAAGGCGTAGCCGAAGTGCCTGCCGGAGTGGCTGGATCGTTTACGGGATTTGTGCCGTTAAGCAGCATCGTTTTTTCCTGGCTTGTCTTGCACGAACACATAGAGCTTATACATTGGATTGGACTTCTCTTTGTTTTAACAGGGATATTCTTTTCCTGTGCCTCTGACGCACTGCCGGGTACAAGAATATCGCCCATCAGGACTTCCTCAAAAAAGCATGTTTAAACCATCCTGCGCCAATGAGTGCTGGGCAGCATAAAAATCTTCGCCCTGCTTGGATCTGGAAGCAAAGCAAAAAACCGGCAACCTGCTCAAAATGATAGCTGCAAGTGCAGCCATTTCACTTGATGACCAGAAAACCAGAAACCACCCGCAAATTGCGGGTGGTTTCTGGTTTTTGAAAATTCGGTCGGCCTTATGCGGGGCGTCCCGTATCAGCACAGACCGCTAAGCCGTTTGATGGCCTCTTCCGTATCTTCGGGCGAACCAAAGGCGGTCAGGCGCACATAGCCTTCGCCGGAAGCGCCAAAGCCTGCGCCAGGTGTGCAGATCAGGGCAACCTGCAATAATCTGTCAAAGAATCCCCAGGAATCCGTGTCGCTGGGCACGCGCACCCATATATAGGGAGCGTTCACGCCGCCATACACGGAAAGGCCCATTTCGCTCACGGCAGTGCGCAACATGTCGGCATTACGCTGATATCCTGCGATCACCCCCATGATTTCCTTGTGCCCCTGTTCGCTGTACACAGCCTCGGCCGCGCGCTGAACAATATAGGGGCAGCCGTTATACTTGGTGCACTGGCGGCGATTCCACAGCGCATTGAGGCTGACCTTGCCACCCTTGCCGTCGCTGATCTGCAAGGCCTTGGGCACCACGGTATAGGCGCAACGCAGGCCGGTAAATCCGGCCGTTTTTGAGAAACTGCGAAACTCTACGGCCACTTCCTGCGCGCCCTCAAGCTCATAGATGCTGTGCGGCACATCAGGGTCAGTGATAAAGGCCTCGTAGGCAGAATCATACATGATGACGCAGCCTTCGCGCCGGGCATAGTCAACCCAGCCCTGCAGGGCCGCCCGTGAAAGCACCGTCCCTGTGGGGTTATTGGGATAGCAAAGGTAGATCAGATCCGGCCGCACCTTGGGAAAATCGGGCACAAAGTCGTTTTCCTTAACGCATGGCAGATAGACAATGTTGCTCCACTGCTTGCCTTCCATTTCACCGGATCGGCCAGCCATCACATTGGAGTCAACATAAACGGGATACACGGGGTCGGTGACAGCCACGAGGCTGTCCTGGGCAAAAAGCTCCTGAAAATTGCCCACATCGGGCTTGGCACCGTCACTGACAAAAACTTCATCGGCACTCAGGTTCACACCACGGGCCTTGTAATCATACTCGACAATAATGTCGCGTAAAAAGGCATACCCCTGTTCTGGCCCGTAACCATGAAAATGCGCGGCATCGCCCATTTCATCCACAGCCTTGTGCAGCGCGTTGATAACGGCGGGCACAAGGGGGCGCGTAACGTCGCCAATACCCAGACTGATGACACGCTTGTCGGGGTTCGCCTCCTTGAAGGCAGCCACCTTGCGGGCAATGTCGGCAAAAAGGTAGTTGCTTTGCAGCTTGAGAAAATTGCTATTTACGGTAGTCATTTGTGGCCCCTGTGATCAGATATAATATTCTCCGGCAAAGACGGTTACAGCCCCGCCGGTCATGTGTACGTGGTTGCTGCTTTCATCCCAATGGATTTTCAGCGTTCCGCCCTTGAGTTCCACCTCAACGTCGCGCCCGGTATAGCCATTGAGCACGCAGGCCACGGCAACGGCGCACGCGCCTGTACCGCAGGCCAGCGTTTCTCCCGCGCCGCGCTCCCAAACACGCATGCGCACCCTGGTGGATGAAAGAACCTCGACAAATTCCGTGTTCGTGCGCTTGGGGAACAGGGGGTGGTGTTCAAAACTCGGCCCCATACGGGGCAAGTCCAGATCATCAATGCCCTTCATGAATATAACGGCATGCGGGTTGCCCATGGACACGGCGGTGATTTCATACAACTGGCCGTTCACATCCACGGGGTGCGCCACAAAGCGCTGCTGGCCGCCGTCTGGCGATGCCTCTGTAAGCACGGGGATTCTTGAAGGGGTCAGTTCGGGTTCGCCCATGTCAACGGTAGCGCCGCAGACTTCGCCAGCCTCGAACAGCAGACGCACAACCTTCACGCCTGCGCCTGTCTCGACCGTGATCACGTCTTTAACCTGGATACCGTGGTCGTACACGTATTTGCCAACGCAACGCACGGCATTTCCGCACATTTCCGCCTCAGACCCGTCAGCATTGAACATGCGCATACGTACATCGGCTGATGCCGAGGGTAAAATGAGCACAAGCCCATCAGAGCCAACGCCAAAATTGCGGTTGCTAATTGTCCGGGCGAGTTCGCCAGGACTATCAACGCGCTCTTCAAAGCCATTGACATAGACATAATCATTGCCGATGCCCTGCATCTTTGTAAAGCGCAATGCGGCAGCCATATATTTCTCCTTTCCTGTCAAATCAAAAGCGAACAAAGCCCCGAATGAACATTATTGACTATATACTCAATACCCAAATTATTCTGATTCAAAATAAAAGTAAATATAGGGCTTACGACGCCACATAAAAGGTGGAGAGCCGCCAGACTCTCCACCTTGTGGCCACCGGCCTTCGCCGTCCGTTGCGGCGAACGGCGAGGCCCGTGGCTCCCTGCGGCTTGCCGCAAGGGCCGATGACAGGGAGACCACCTTCCCCCCCGGGATGAGACTCCTGTCATCAACTTTCTGGAAAAGCGCTACGCGTCACTGTCCTCCGTGCGGTTGAACGGTATGAGACGCTCACTGTGCATCGACGTTGCTGCCTAATGCACCCACAACAGTTCCGCATACTTGGGCAGCACCCACAAGGTGTCGTCCACCATGCATTCAAGGGCATCGGCATGTTCGCGACACTTGTGCATGGCCGTAAGGATGCAGTCACGCGCGGCCTTGGCTTCTTCAAGCGCACCATACGTTTTGTGGGTCTTGGCAATGGCCGCTTCCAGTTCGGCAACGCCCTGTTGCAGAGCTACAACATGACCCCGCAGGGTGTTGAAGGAGGCTTCTTCAGCAGCAGCGCCCTTTTCACCAAGCACGGCACGGGTTTTGAGCACAGCGTCAGCGGCATTGGCCTGAGCCACTACGCACTGGGGCAGCACTGAGGTACGCAGCATATCAAGCATGAGGTTGCCCTCGATGCAGATGGTTTTGCAGTAGTTTTCAAGCAGGATTTCCTGGCGCGAAAGAATTTCGCGTTCAGTAAGGATGCCATGACGCAGGAAAACATTCATGACGTCCGGATCACTGTAGTGCTCCAGAGCCGTGACGGTATTGTTGTGGTTGGGGAGGCCGCGACGGGCAGCTTCCTCAGCCCAGGATTCGGCATAGCCGTTGCCGTTGAACACCACAGGCATATGCTCTTTAAAGAGACGGGGCAGCAATTCCTGCAGGGCGGTGTTCAAATTCGTCCCGGCAGAAACGGAAGCCTCGAGCTCGGTGGCAATGTCGTCCAGAGCGCAGGCCACAGCGGCGTTGAGCACAATGTTCACGGGCGCCACGGACTGTGAAGAACCAACCGCGCGGAATTCAAACTTGTTGCCGGTGAAGGCAAAGGGGCTCGTGCGGTTGCGGTCGGCAAGATCCACAGGCAGGGGCGGCAGTGTCGACACGCCGACTTCCATAAAGCCGCTCTTCTTGTTCTTTGAGCCGCGTCCATTCATTATGCCTTCGAGCACGTCGGTCAGCTGCTCGCCAAGATACACGGACAGGATAGCCGGGGGCGCTTCGTTGGCGCCAAGGCGATGGTCGTTGCCCGCGCCCACAGTGCCGAGGCGCAGCGCCGTGCTGTGCTTGTGCACCGCACGCAGGACGGCGGCCAAAAAGACCAGGAACTGCGCATTGTCCTGAGGCGTCGTGCCGGGGTTGAGCAGATTCTGGCCTTCGGAGTCTCCCATGGACCAGTTATTGTGCTTGCCGCTGCCGTTGACGCCCGCAAAGGGTTTTTCATGCAACAGGCAGATAAAACCATGCCTGCCCGCCAGGTGACGCATCATATTCATGGTAAGCATGTTATGGTCGCAGGCGATATTTGCCTCTTCATACACGGGCGCAAGCTCGAACTGGCCGGGGGCCACTTCGTTGTGCCTGGTTTTGGCGGGAATACCCAGAGCCAGCAGCTCTTTTTCCACGTCCTGCATGAAGCTCATGACACGACCGGGAATGGCGCCAAAGTAATGGTCTTCCATTTCCTGACCCTTGGGAGAAGGCGCACCCAACAGGGTACGGCCTGCCAGCATGAGGTCGGGACGCAGGGCCGCAAGGTTTTTATCCACCAGAAAATACTCTTGTTCCGGGCCTACCATGGCCCGCACATAGCTGGCCGACTGGTTGCCAAACAGACGCAGAACGCGCAGCGCCTGCCTGGACAGAGCCGAGATGGAGCGCAGCAGAGGAATCTTGCGGTCCAGGGCTTCACCGGAATACGAATAGAAGTACGTGGGGATGTGCAGTGTGGCCCCGTAGGGTGCGGGAATAATGAACACGGGAACAGAGGGGTCCCACGCTGTGTAGCCGCGGGCCTCAAAGGTTGAGCGAATGCCGCCGGACGGGAAGGAAGACGCGTCAGGCTCGCCGCTGATAAGCATCTTGCCTGAAAACTCGCTGATAACCTGACCATCGGACGTGGGCGACAAAAAAGCGTCGTGCTTTTCAGCCGTGAGGCCGGTCATGGGATGGAACCAGTGCGTGTAGTGGGTTGCACCATTTTCGATGGCCCAGTCTTTCATGGCATTGGCCACGACATCAGCGATTTCGGGGTTCAGGCGTTCACCGTCGCGAATGGTCTTGGCCAGCTTGCGGTAAACATCCTTGGGCAGACGCTTGCGCATGGTGGAAAGGCCGAACACGTAGCGGCCAAAACCTTCTTCAGCGCCGCACCCGCATTCATCCTTGCTGGAGGGCATGACAGGGGCGGTGTTTATAGCCTTGAACAAAGCCTTTTTACGGGGGGAACTCATACGTTTTCTCCTTTATCCTTTAAACAAAATTTGGTTTCATTGGGGGGGCAACTCTTACAGAGCCGCATCGCCACGTTCGCCCGTACGGATGCGGATGGCATCCTCCACATCACTGATGAAAATCTTGCCGTCGCCAACCTGGCCTGTTCTGGCCGTGTTCATTACCGCATTGAGTACAGACTCCAGCATGTCCTCATGCAGTACGATTTCAACTTTTACCTTGGGGAGGCAATCTACTTGCATGATGTTTCCCCTGTACACTTCTGTATGCCCGCGCTGCCGCCCAAACCCCTTGATTTCAGTGTAATTGAGGCCATGGATTCCCAATTCTGAGAGTATATCCCTGACTTTTTCAAACATGCCGGGCCGGATGATAATTTCTAGCTTTTTCATTCTGATGTTCCTTTTTTCGGCAAGCCTTACATATTGTAGCCGCGTTCGTTATGTTCGCCGAGATCAAGGCCCGTAAATTCTTCTTCAGGCGCGATGCGCAGGCCGACGAGAGCGTCCACGACATAAAGGATTACGCGAGTGGCAATGTAGACGAATACCCAGGTGCTGATGATGGAGACAACCTGAATCCAGGCCTGACGGGGATTGCCATAAAAGAGTCCATCCACATTGTTGATGGCGGCGCTGGCGAAAAGACCGGTTGCAAGCGCGCCCCATGTGCCCCCAAGACCGTGAATGCCGACCACGTCAAGGGCATCGTCATAGCCAAGCTTGCCCTTCATGAACACGCCGCCGTAGCACACAAGACCACCAACGAATCCGATAAGCATGGCGGGCAGAACTTCGACATAGCCCGCGCCAGGTGTGATGGCTACCAGCCCGGCCAGCGCGCCCGATATTGCGCCAAGGCTCGTGGGCTTGCCAGTGTGCTTCCATTCGATGAGCATCCAGCCGAGAATACCGCAGGCAGAGGCCATATGTGTCGTTACCAGAGCCTGGCCGGCAAGTGCGCCGGCGGCCAGGGCGCTGCCCGCATTGAAACCGAACCAGCCGAACCAGAGGATGCCGCCGCCAAGCAGGGTAAGGGGCAGACTGTGCGGGCTGTGCTGCGTTCCAGTGGACAACCGCGGGCCAAGAGCCTGAGCGCAGGCCAGGGCCGCAGCACCAGAAGACATGTGGACAACCGCGCCGCCCGCGAAGTCAAGAGCGCCCATGGAGCCCATCCAGCCGCCGCCCCACACCCAGTGAGCCATGGGGGCATAGACGCATATGAGCCAAAGTCCGGAAAAAAGGAGCATGGCGGAAAAACGGATGCGTTCAGCGTACGCGCCTGAAATCAGGGCAACGGTAAGTACCGCGAACATGCACTGAAAACCCATGAAAACAGTGTGCGGCAATTGAGGGGCCATGGGGGCGGATTCACCGCCGACTCCCTTCAGAAAGAGATAATTGAGGTTGCCGATCAGTCCGCCCACGTCGTCGCCAAAAGCCAGGGTGTACCCCACGAAGGCCCACAGGACAGAGATAAGTCCCAAACAGGCATAGCTGTGCATATGTGTGGAAAGTACGTTGCGTGCGCGAACCAAACCACCGTAAAAAAGGGCCAGAGCCGGGGTCATTAGCATGACCATAGTGGCGCAGATGATGATAAATGCGGTATCCGAGGCGTTCATACGGGCATCCTTGATCTTTACGGCCAACCTGGCTGCATCGTGTGAAAATCTTCTGTTGATGCAGCATCGGCGAACCGTGTTGACTGAACCTCTTCGGCGGATCGGCGCCAGATCCGCCACAACGACACACTGCCGTTGCCAGTACATACCCACTTAGGCATTATCCATGCCAAAGGCGAAAACCACCTGCGTAACTTAAAATAACACACTACTATTTATTAATATTTTTTCTCTACCTACGATCTTTCTCCTCTTGATCGCCCTCTTTATCTGTCATTTTTATACAATTTTGTAGAAAAAAATTATCGCCAGCCAATGGGCCACTGACCTAAAATGAGATGATTTAATAAAATATAATAATATCATGTGATTATATTAATTTTTAAAAAATATACGTTTTTGTAGATTTTAACTTGCAAAAGGGCGTGTTCTGCCCAAAAAATGTGATAAGCCTGAAGCAGCAAGCTGTTTCAGGCTTATCATGTGTGTGAGCACGATGGCTTATTAAAATTACAAAAACGTAGATTTTCTCGGCAGGAGGACGATGCGCTGGCTTCTCACACCAAGGGGAAAAACACGGCAAAATTCTTGTAACGGTCTATTTTCATGAAAAAAAATATCAATACATACAAGCAGGCAAAGACTTTGTCGCAAGTATTTTACATGCGCTCCCGCTTAAGCCGGAACTCCTTGTAATTGATGCCATATTTTTTCATGCGCAAGGCCATTATTCTTTCGGTCAGCCCAAGGCTGGCGGCGGCCTTGCCCATCTGGCCCTGGCTGAACTCAAGAGCTTCCACAATGGAGGCCCGCTCCAGCTCGTCCAACTGATCCTGCAAGCTGCCGGAAAATCCCGGCCGCAGAGTGCACACATTTTCTCCGTTTACAGTGGTACAGTGGGCACCGTGCAAAGCGGGCGGCAAGTGCTGGGGCAGCACCAGGCCTTCACGGCCAAGAAGAAGCACTGCCCGCTCCATTACGTTTTCCAGTTCACGGATATTGCCAGGCCAGGCATAGCGTTGCAGCATATCCATAACGGCCAGGGAAAGGCGCACATTTTCGCGCCCATTGGTCTGCGCAAACTTTTTGATGAAGTGGTTGGCAAGAGGCAGGATATCCTCTGGACGGCCACGCAGCGGAGGCAGGTATATGGGAAAAACATTGAGGCGATAAAAGAGGTCCCGACGGAACGTTTCCTGATTGACCATGTGTTCAAGATTTCGGTTGGTTGCGGTGATGAAACGCACATCAACATAATGCGTTTCCATACCGCCCAGACGTTCAAAAGCTCTTTCCTGTAAAACCCGCAGAAGTTTGGCCTGCGTCATGAGCGAAAGTTCGCCGACTTCGTCCAGAAACAGCGTGCCGCCGTTGGCCAGTTCAAAGCGGCCCTTGCGGGTTGCATTGGCCCCTGTGAACGCGCCGCGCTCGTGCCCGAAGAGTTCGCTTTCAATGAGGCTTTCAGGCAAGGCCGCGCAGTTGAGCGAAATAAAGGGCTTGCTGGCGCGAGCGCTGCCAACGTGTATGGCCCGTGCCGCCAACTCCTTGCCTGTTCCTGATTCACCCTGCAAAAAAACCGTTGTAGCTGATGGCGCAACCTGTGCTATCTGCGCATAAACCTTTTGCATTCCTTCTGAATTGCCGACAAATCCCCTGGGGCGTAATGGTGATGATGTCTCTTCATCCATCCTTCCCTGAGTTTCCAGGGCAGAATGCCCCAGCAGGGTGGAGACAATAGTCAAAAGGCGCATTTCATCTTCAAGCGTTGCCTCATCCACCAGCAAATGGTCAACTGACAGCGCGCCCACCACCTGATCATTGAGCCGTATGGGAACACAGAGGAAGGATATCCCTTCTTTACCCAAGTCCCGCGAGCGGGTGCGGTTAAGAAAAAGCGGTTCTTCAGACACATTGGAAATATACATGGGGCGGCCACTTTCAATAACCCGGCCCGTGATCCCCTCGCCGCGCACGTAACGACCGCGACGCAGCTCGGCAGGCTTGAGGCCATAGGCCGCTTCAGTCCGTATTTCACCTGTATGGGGAGATATGAGCGTGATGGCGCCGCGCATCATATGAAGATGGCCCGCCATAAGCATAAGAGCCTTATTCAGCGCCTGCACAAGATCTGTAGTGGTATTAACCACTTCGGCGAGATCATAAAGCAGCTTGAGTTGCTGCTCATGGAGGTCGCCCGCAGGATTAGAAAGAGAAAGCGCTTGACTGACGCTTTCTTGGGGGGAAGGAGTGGTTTTGCTCATGTGCCAAATATACTCCACCAATGCGGGCCATGCAATTGGTCAAAGGTAGGGCGAAATGGCTCTACCCAGGACACTAGGCAGAGCAACTTTGAAATGCTTCTCATTTCAAAGTTTTCATTCAGCCGAAAAATGCGATTTTCGGCTGAATCCACGCCACGTTGTGGCGCGCTGCACGAAAGTGCAGCGTTAGAGCATTTACACTTTTTCAAAGTAAAATGCTCTAGGGGACACCCTGACGAAAAACCTAAAAAAGGGCTGAACATGACGATCAGCCCTTTTGACAGCTACACAGCCTTCATATGCCAATTCTTTGCCAGCTAGGCATTTGCCCTTCCAATGCAGAAATAGGCAAAGCCATGGGCAGCCATCGTGGTCGGTGAATACAGGTTGCGCCCGTCAAAAAGCAGGGGCGCGGTCAAAAGGGAGCGAACTTTTGCAAAATCCGGGTTGCGGAACTGGTTCCATTCGGTCACGACCATCAGCGCCTGCGCGCCCTGGCAGGTCGCATACTGGTCGTCCACAATTTCCACCAGCTTGTTATCGGCAAAAATCGCTCGGGCATTTTCGGCGGCAACAGGGTCAAAAGCCCTGATTTTCATCCCTCGGGATGTCAGTTCGTTGATAATGGTAATGGCGGCTGCTTCACGCATATCATCGGTATTTGCCTTGAAGGCCAGACCCCACATGGCCAGGGTCTTGCCCGCCACGCCGCCCTGAGGCGCAAAATATTCTTCAACTCGGCTGGCCATATACTTTTTCTGCCTGGCGTTCACAGCTTCAACGGCATTGAGCAGTTCCGGCCTTACGCCCGCATTTTCAGCAGTACGGATAAGCGCCTTCACATCCTTGGGAAAGCATGAACCGCCATACCCTACGCCAGGATATATGAACTGGTAGCCGATGCGGGAATCAGAACCGATCCCGGTGCGCACGTCACGCACGTCCGCCCCGACCTGCGTGCAAATGGTGGCGATTTCATTGATAAATGAAATTTTTGTGGCCAGCATGCAGTTGGCGGCATACTTGGTCATTTCAGCGCTGCGCACGCCCATGACAATGATTTTGTCGCGGGTGCGGGCAAAAGGCGCGTAAAGTTCGCGCATAAGCGCGGCGGCATTTTCCGAATCCGTGCCAATGACCACGCGGTCGGGCTTCATGAAGTCAGAAATGGCGTCGCCCTCTTTCAAAAATTCGGGGTTTGAAACCACATCAACATGCAGATCCACACCACGCTTGGTCAGTTCTTTTTCAATAAGGCCTCGCACCTCATCCGCCGTGCCCACCGGCACTGTGGATTTGTCCACAACGACCATGCTTTTCTGCATATGCTGGCCGATCTCGCTGGCCACCTGGCGAACATAGCTCAGATCGCAAGAACCATCGGGCTGGGGCGGCGTACCTACGCAAATAAACGCGCAATCGGCTTCTGCAATGCCTTCCGCAAGCGAGGTGGTGAAGGTCAGTCGGCCATCGGCACGGCTGTGGCGCACCATGGGCTCAAGGCCGGGCTCAAAAATATGGACAGAACCAGCGTTCAGCTTGTCCACTACAGCAGGGTTAACATCAACGCAGCTCACGGTATTGCCCATTTCAGCGAAGCAGGCGGCACTCACCAGGCCCACATAGCCGGTGCCGACAATGCACAATTTCATGTAGTATTCTCCCTGTATTAAAACAGACCGCACCCTTGACGTTACAACCGGGAACGGGTCAAAATAATTCGTCGAGTGGCTGCATATACGATATTTTTTTTCATTGGGCAACCAGACCTCCTGCCCCAATAGTCCCGGCACACAAACCTTTGCGCAGCAATGGGGATAAAATGATAGTAGGTATGGGCATCGATATCGTTGAGCTTGCCCGCATAGAAAAAAGTCTTGGCCGCTTTGGTCTGCGTTTTGCCGAAAAGATTCTGGGGCCGGAAGAACTGGCTGGCATGCCGGGGCATCCTCTCAATTACGTGGCCGGGCGTTTTGCCGCCAAAGAGGCAGCCGTCAAGGCCCTGGGCACGGGGTTCAGCCAGGGCATCGGGCCTGCTCAGGTTGAGACTGTTTCCGGCCCGGGCGGCAAGCCGAACTTGTTGCTGCACGGCGAGGCATTGCAACAGGCCCAGGCCATGGGCGTTACCCGCTGCCACGTATCCATCAGCCATGACCGTTCTTCGGCTGTGGCCGTGGTGGTTTTGGAGAGCTAATGAGTTATTCATCCACATCCCGCTTTCTCTTGCCCCCTCTGCCCTTTCCTCAGGAGATTCGCGCATGGGATGCGGGCGCGGAAGCTCTTGGGCTTCCCGAAATGCTCTTGATGGAAAACGCCGCACGTGAGGCTTTTGTCGTCTTGTGCCGCCATTGCCCGGATATTGCGGGCAAGACTGTCTGGTTATTTATGGGAAACGGCAATAACGGGGGCGATGCGGTCTGCCTTGCGCGCTACCTCCTTGACGCAGGTGCGAAACCTCTGGTGCTGCATACAAAGGCGCAAAGCCAGCACAAAGGGGCCAGCGCCCGGCACATGAAGGTGGCCAAGGCCGCTGGCGTACCCTTTTACCAACTGCGCTTCAAACAAAACCGCTGGAATCTGCCGCAGTATGATCTGCCGCATCTTATTGTTGACGGCCTGCTTGGCACCGGTTTTCGCGGGCCACTGCGTGAGGACGCCTTGTCCCTTGTTGAAGCCATAAATGAACTCGCGCCGGGGCGTTTGGTACTGTCCCTGGACATTCCTTCGGGGCTGGACGCCTGCACGGGCAAGCCCATGCCGCTTGCGGTACGGGCAACATGCACGGTCTGCTTTGCGGCTGGAAAACCCGGCCTGGCCCTGCCCTGGAGCCGACAATGGACAGGATCCGTGCATGTGCGCGATATCGGCATACCCGCAAGGGTGCGCGATGGCGCGCACTGTTCCGGTTATCTGCTTGACGGGCACTGCCTTGCGCCCCTTGCGCTGCCGTCCGGCCTGCCTGAGAACAGCTTTAAAAATACTTTTGGCCATGTCCTGATTCTGGGCGGTGCGCCTGGCTACGGAGGCGCAGCCCACCTTGCCGCCCGCGCGGCTCTGCGAACTGGCGCGGGACTGGTGACCGTGGCCGCTCCCGCTGATGCCATTACCGACATCAAGTGCGGCTGGCCTGAAATCATGACCCTGGCCCTGGAGAACACTGGGCCCCATTGGCCGTCTGCCATTTCAACCAGACTTTGCTCCTTGATGGATACCTGTACCGCCGTGGTCATCGGCCCCGGAATGGGACGAGATAAAGACGCTGCAAAATTTCTGCATGCCCTGCTGGAAGCACACCGGCCGCCGACTGTTTTTGATGCCGATGCCTTGGCCCTGCTTTCGTATGAACCCAAGTTGCTGGATAAAATCCGCAAAGAAGACGTCCTTACGCCGCACCCCGGCGAGGCGGGCATGCTTCTTGGCCAATCGGCCCAATGTGTTCAGGGCGATCGGTGGGCGGCCCTGGATAAACTGTGCGCCGCAAGTTGCGGCGTTGCTGTGCTTAAAGGGGCAGGCACCATGGTGCGGCAATCAACTGGCCCCACATTGATTTGCCCGTATGATGTCCCGCAATTGGCTGTGGGCGGGTCAGGCGATGTGCTGGCGGGCTGCATAGGCGGACTGCTCGCTTCACGGGCGGATGTTCTGCGTGAATGCAGCGCTGCCCTGCCCTGGGACTGTCATCCTTCCCTGCTGGCGGCAGGCATGGGCGTAGCCCTGCACGCCCTGGCCGGGCGCAGTCTGGCCGTGCAATGGCCCCTGCGCGGAAACACTCCAACAGCGACAGCAGATGCCCTGCCCCACGTGCTTCACACCGTACAGCAAGACAAGGAAGATACTTTTGCATGGCCCAGATAATACTCTACAGCCTTGAGGATACAGCCCGCTTTGCCGAAATGCTTGTAGCGGCAGTAAGTGGCGATGCAAAAACAAGAACGCTTCTGTTGCATGGCGACCTTGGCAGCGGAAAAACAACGCTGACACGTTTTATGGTGCTGTCTTTACCGGGAGGTTCAGAAGCGGAAGTGTCAAGCCCCTCTTTTACTCTATGCAACCATTATGCAACAGTACCACCAGTCCTGCATTGTGATCTATACCGTTGTGCCGGATCTTTGCCGGAGGAACTTTTTGACGCGCTGGATAATCCGAAGGTTTTAAATATAGTTGAATGGTCTGAATTGCTGCCCGAGCAGGACAGACCCGAAGAATATCTGGACATCACATTAAAGGCATGCGAAGAACATCGATTACTGACGATACAGGCGCACGGCTCCCGAGCCGAAGCTTTGTTGCGTCATTTGCGCGGTCAATGGCCCATGCGCAAAGCCTGAGGCTGGGGCCCGGCCGTCTATGCGGCTGGCCTGTTGTACTCTTTAAGGATAGTGGGCAATGGATACAGGCATGAAAATTTTAGTACAAAAGTTCGGCGGCACCTCTGTGGCCAGACTTGAGTGCATGAAGCAGGTGCGGGAAAAAGTTCTGCACGGCCTCGCTCAAGGCAACAAGGTTATAGCCGTATTGTCAGCCAGGTCTGGCGAAACCAATCACCTTTTAGCGCTTGCCGATGAATGGTCGGGCACGCCGGACAAAGCCGAATGCGACGCGCTTGTGGCCACAGGCGAACAGGTTTCCATCAGCCTGTTTACCATGCTGCTCAAGGATGCGGGAATTCGTGCCAGATCCCTGCTGGGCTGGCAGATACCCATTACCACTGACGAAGACTTCGGCCGCGCGCGTATCCGCTCCATAAACAGCAAAGCTCTGTACGCTTTTCTGGAAGACTACGATGTGCTTGTGGTGGCGGGTTTTCAGGGTTGCACTGAAGACGGCCGCATAACCACCCTCGGTCGCGGCGGATCCGACACTTCGGCTGTGGCTTTGGCTGCGGCTCTGGGATCAGTCGAATGCGAAATTTATACAGATGTTGACGGCGTCTATACCACTGACCCCAACATCTGCTCAACCGCCCGTAAAATGGACCGCGTCGCCTATGAAGAAATGCTGGAAATGGCCAGCATGGGGGCCAAGGTTCTGCACATACGTTCGGTGGAATTTGCCAAAAAATACAAAGTTCCCGTGCGGGTGCGCTCCACATTCAGCAGTGATCCCGGCACCCTTGTTACTCAGGAGGATTCCAGCATGGAAGCCGTTCTTGTTTCCGGCATTGCCTATGATAAAGATCAAGCCCGCGTAACCATGCGCGATCTGCCCGATGTACCTGGAATGGCCGCTGCCGTGTTCGGGCCGCTCTCTGAAAAAGGCATTCTGGTCGACATGATTGTTCAGAACACCAGCCTGGACGGTCATACGGACATCACCTTCACCATTTCGCGCAAAGATCTGCAGCAAACTCTGGCGGTGATGAAAGAAGTTGCCGAAAAAACCGGCGCATCCGAAGTTCTGCACGATGTGAGCGTGGCCAAGGTTTCGGCCATTGGTGTTGGCATGCGCAACCATTCCGGCGTCGCGGCCCGCACATTTGCCGCCCTTACGCAGGAAGGCATCAATATTCTTATGATCAGCACTTCCGAAATCAAGATCACCATTTTGATTCAGGAAAAGTACGTTGAGCTGGCAGTACGCATACTGCACGACACTTTCGGCCTTGACTGGGATATCGGCTAGAGGATATCAGCTTTGAATACATACCGTTCAAAGCTGACGCCCCCCCTGTGGTGGCGATAACAGATCTGACAGGCCGAATTTGCCCATTTATGGCAGGCCTTGCTCGCGCAACCGTCAGATTGATTTCAATGATAACGCTAGTGAGTCTTTACTCCAGACGTGTATATCCGGGTCATGTCGCAGTGACCCGGACATAGAGAGGCTTTCGTGGCTATGGATCCAGTAAAAATAATTATTACTGAGCTCAAGCCAGGGATGTTTATTGTTAATCCGGGTATTTCCTGGCTTAGAGCTCCCCTTTTGTATATGCAAGAGGGGCTTATTACTTCGCAGGAAGAAATAGATACTATCGTCAGGCAGGGTTTTGCAGAAGCGTACCATGACCCCAGCCGTTTCCGTCAAATGGACAGCTTTGCAAAAGACCCCGATGCTGACCATCCGGGCGGTTTGGCAAACGGTGATGATGACTTTTCGGACTGGCCCGATCCCCGCACCTCACTGGTTTCTCTGGATGAGGAGATGCCTCAGGCCAAAGCCATCTATTCGGATTCTTTCGAGCATGTTAAAAGCCTGATGCAGGCCGCTCAGGGCGGCGCCATAGACGTTGCGGCATCCCAGCCATATGTGGAGTCCATTGTCAACAGTCTCAACCGCAATGTTGACGCGCTCATCTCCTTGTCAAAGCTTAAAAGCTCGGACGAATACACCTACACGCACTCGGTTAATGTAACCATTTTCGCTGTTGCGTACGCCCATTATCTCGGACTATCAGAAGACAACCTGCATCTTGTTGGCATGTCCAGTCTTTTACATGACTTTGGCAAAGCTTTTGTGCCACAGGAAATTCTCAACGCACCACGTCGGCTTCTACCCAACGAGCAGGAGATCATGCAGTCTCATGTGCTGCTTGGTTACAATCATCTCAAAAAGGTCGAAAACGTGCGGCCTGAAGTTCTGCAGGGTGTCGTGCAGCATCATGAACGGCACAATGGCACAGGCTATCCGTATGGTCTGTCCGGAAAAAAAAATAGGCATTTATGGCCGCATTCTTTCCGTGAGCGACAACTACGACGCCCTTTCAGCCCGAAGAGTGTATAAAACGCCCATGCCAGCCAATGTGGCATTGGCCCTCATGTACAAAATGCGGGGACAGGCCTGGGCCCCCGGATATGTTGAGCGCTTTATCAAAATGATGGGAATCTACCCTGTGGGTACACCAGTGCAGCTGTCCAGCGGCGAGCGCGGCGTTGTTTGCCGCTCCAATCCCAACTTCCCCGCGCTGCCATGCATCATGCTGGCTTTCGATCCGGTGGGCAGACCCGTAAAGCCGTACGCCCTGGATTTGAGCAGAGAGCCGGGAGTTGAGATTGAGCGTTCTCTGGCAGGCAATGAGGCCGAACAGATGGACATCACCTTGCTTCTGTCGCAAGCGTTCCAATAAAGCCCATCATTCTCCGGTCAATAACTTCCGTAGCGCCTTCACATCGCGGCATATCTGATCCGCGCCAGCCTTTTTCAGTTCTTCTTCGGATCCGTAGCCGTATAAAACGGCGGCGCAGGGCATGCCCACTTCATGCGCTCCAAGCACGTCGTACTTGCGATCGCCAACCATCAGGCAGGCTTCTGACGGCGTAATGCCGAGAGTCTGGCAGGCATAACGCAGGACTGCGGGTTTGTCGGTGCGCGTTCCCTTGAGTTGCGCCCCGGCAATGCAGGTAAAATAGCGCGTCAGGTCAAAGTGCTCTATGATGCGCACGGCAAAGGATTCCGGCTTTGACGTTGCCAGGGCGAGAATGTGCCCTTTTTCCGCCAGTTGGCACAAGAGATCTGCAATGCCGTCATACAGGCGAGCCTCAAAAATGCCCTGCTCCCCGTAATATTCTCTGTACTTGGCGACCACCTGTTCCAGTTTTTCAGTATCTCCGGGAAAAAACTGTGCGAACGAATCCCGGAGTGGCGGGCCGATAAAGGGAATCAGGCTTTCTTCCGAGGCGGAAATATTGAAAGCCTCCAGCGCATACTGCACCGCGCGTATGATGCCCTGCGCCGAATCGGTGATGGTACCGTCAAGGTCAAAAAAAATGGGGTTAAATTTCACGTGATTTTGCTCCTCGCTCAACGTTTACGCACTTGTTTGGTGGTTGTAAAAGCCGCCCTGCTCGAACAGGGCGGCTTTTGCGCTATAAGCTCTCCCCATGCGGACGCATTAGGGAATATCACTGATCATCGGTATTTCTTTGGATGAAGTTATGGTCACGGAATGCTTGACCTCGGCCTTGCCATCGGCGGGTACATCAACATTCCAAAGCAGCATCTGCTCATCCGGCACCTGCTGTGAGGTCGGTGCGTCGTTGTAGGTAACCGTGACGCCCTGATCAACTATCATCGGCATGGGCCGCTCAAGACGGACGCTGACAGGATTCTTGTGCGTATTGCTCAGCACGTACGTCCAGGCCCAGGTCCACGTGCGGCTCTTTTCGAGGAAGCCGCTTTCGCCGCGACGTCTGCTGTTCACAATGACGTTTATGTGGACGCGCGGGTCAGGCCCGAAATACAGGGTTGCTTCTCCCCCACGCGGGGTGAAGAAGCCCTGGCCGACGCCCTGGCCATCCACGCAAAACTCTGCGGAACCATCAGGCCAGGACTGCTCTGCCGGCAGAGTATACTTGCCCATGAGCCACACGCGACTGTCGCCTGTGGTGGGGCGGGCCAGCCATTGCAGGGAGGTTTTCCACATATCTTCAACAATGAGCAGACGGGAGCGCCCCTCGGGCAGGCCGCGCACGGCAAGGCTCCAGCGGGCGAACACGGCGCTGCTGTCATGCACCACAGGAGGTGCCACAGAGGCCGCGTCAGATTCAGCCGTCATCATCATGGCCCGGCTGGCGGCCTGACGTGCCACTGGAGTAGGCATGGGAGCAGGCGTGGCCTGTGAATCGACGACCCACTTTCTCAGCTTTGCAGGTTCGCGCGGCCCTTCACCTCTGGAAATAAGGGTAATCTGGGCGTTTTGCCAATCAATGCCAGAAAGTTGCCAGATTTCAGCCATCAGGCGAACCGCGGTTTCATTGCTCTTGCCATTGCCGGTTTTTGCGTCAAAAGAATATACAGGCCGCCAGCCACAATTTTGCAATTGATAGCTGTAGGTTACTTTCAGATTTTTATCCTTGATGGGTTTGCGCAGAGCTATGGTGACGCGCTGTCCCATCTCCGGACTCAGGGGCAACTGGTCCAGTTGCTGACGCAGCGTTTCCAGATGGCTCACAAGATTCGCCTGCTCGATGATCAGGCCGGGAATTGCTCCCTCCTGCCGTTTTTCTCTCTGCACAAGGTCCTGGTAGGAACTGCTGACAGGCGGGCTTTGCCACAGCGCCAACTGGGCCTTGAGTGCTGCCAGCCTGCCGTTGACTTCGTTAATCTCTTTTGTCAGGTCTTCGCGCATGGCGGCGAGATGTCCCTTACGCTCCAGAACCTGGGGAAAGGTCGTCCAACGGGCGATGACGTGCCCCGGCACATTGATCTGCAGATCTTCAGCACCGCCCGGCAGCACAAAGCTTAAAACGCCCATATCATCATTCATGACAACGGGCAGGGTTTCTTCAACCTGAACCTGGCCGCCAGAAGGCGAGAGAATGACGGAAACCGGACTTGTCGGCGCGGTGGTGGCGATTTTTCCGGGAACAGCCCAGGCGCCGCCAGTGGACATGAGAGTTACCAAGAGACTCAAGACAAAGATGCGCGCGCTGCCTGAAAAATTACAGCGGCGAAAAGGGTCTTGCAGATTTTTCCATTTATGCATCTGCCCTCCAGAAGAACCTGCCCCCCTGCGCCGGGCAGCCGACGCAGGGGGGAGGCGTTTATCGTGTCAGTTTACGGAATTTGAGGCGGTGCGGCGTATCGGCATCCTTGCCGAGTCGCTTTTTACGGTCATCATCATAATCTGAATAGTTGCCTTCGACAAAAACCACGTTGGCTTCGTCTTCAAAGGCCATAATGTGCGTGGCCACCCTGTCGAGGAACCAGCGATCATGGCTGATAACCAGCACGCAGCCCGCAAAGTTGTCCAGCGCGTCTTCAAGGGCGCGCATGGTGTTGACGTCAATATCGTTGGTGGGTTCGTCAAGCAGCAGCACGTTGGCCCCGGACTTGAGCATGCGCGCCAGATGCAGTCGGTTGCGCTCTCCGCCGGAAAGCACCTCGACCTTTTTCTGCTGATCCGCCCCCTGGAAGTTGAAACGTGTGCAGTACGCGCGGGCGTTGATCTCGCGATTGCCGAGCTTTATGGCCTCTGCCCCGTCGCTGATGAGTTCGTACACGGTTTTTCCAGGCGTGAGGGATTCACGCCCCTGATCAACGTAGGCGAACTGTACGGTTTCTCCAACCTTGAGCGTGCCGGAATCAGGCTTTTCCTGCCCGACCAGCATCTTGAAAAGCGTTGTTTTACCCGCGCCGTTGGGGCCAACGATGCCCACAATGGCTCCTGGCGGAATGATGGCGTTCACGCCGTCCATCAGCATACGGTCGCCCATGGCCTTGCTGATGCCGCCAATTTCAATAACGCTCTTGCCGAGCCGCGGTCCCGGCGGAATATAGATTTCAAGGTCAGGCGCACGCTTTTCACTCTCGTGTGAAAGCATGGCTTCATAGGCGTTAAGACGGGCCTTGCCCTTGGCGTGGCGGCCTTTGGGAGACATCCGCACCCACTCCAGCTCGCGTTGCAGGGTTTTCTGCCGTTCGGCTTCTGATCTTTCTTCGTGGGCAAGGCGTTTTTGCTTTTGTTCAAGCCAGGACGAATAATTGCCCTTCCAGGGAATGCCCCGCCCGCGATCCAGTTCGAGAATCCAGCCCGCCACGTTGTCAAGGAAGTAGCGGTCATGCGTGACGGCGATAACTGTGCCGGGAAAGGTGGAGAGGTAGCGTTCAAGCCAGGCCACGGACTCCGCGTCCAGGTGGTTGGTTGGTTCGTCCAGCAGCAGAATATCGGGATTTTGCAGCAACAGGCGGCACAGTGCGACACGGCGGCGCTCGCCGCCGGAAATCTGGGGCACGGGCATGTCGCCGGGGGGGCAACGCAGGGCATCCATGGCCATTTCAAGCCGGGAATCCAGATCCCAGATGTTCTTGGCGTCCATGAGTTCCTGCACTTCTGCCTGCCGCGTGATCAGCGCGTCCATTTCGTCCGGCTCCATCGGCTCGGAGAACTTGGCGTTGATCTCTTCAAACTGACGGGCAATGGCGGTCAGATCGCTGACGCCATCCTCAACCACCTCGCGCACGGTTCGCGTTTCACTGGAAAGGGGTTCCTGTTCCAGATAGCCTATGGTGTGACCAGGGGCGAGGACAGTCTTGCCGTCATAGGCCTGGTCCACGCCAGCCAGGATTCGCAGCAGGCTGGATTTGCCCGCGCCGTTCAACCCAAGTACGCCGATTTTGGCCCCATAAAAATAGGAGAGGGAAATGTCTTTAAGCACTTCCTTCTGGCCGTGGCGCTTGGTCACGCGGATCATTGAATAAATAATCTTGTCTGGTTCGTTGCTCATGATGCTCCTCAAAATTTGGTGACGTTTTCGCCTTGCGCAGAAGTGCGGTACGAAAACGCGCGCCAAATGGGCGCGTTCTTAAAGAAACAGCCTACCTGCTTGGAAGAGCTTTTACAAGTGAACTTCCTGCCGCACTATGGCCGCGGCAGACGTGCCATTTTGTCCAAGCCTTTAGTGTCAGTACCCTTTTTATAGAGGCTATTGCCAAGGCAGCGCTACTCTGCCAGTATTCCCCACAGGACTTGTGACGCCACTGGCGGAGGAATTTGTTTTGCTGCGTTTTGCTACTAGAATCAGCGCCGCCATCACGCGCTACATGGGCATTGTGGTTATTGCCTGCTCCGGTCTGGCCCTCTGGAAGCCAGAGATTTTTTTATGGGTGGCTCCGCACATCACCATCCTGCTGGGCGTCATCATGTTCGGCATGGGCATGACCCTGCGGCTTGACGACTTCAGCCATATTGTAACCAGCCCAGGCCGGATTTTTTGGGGCATTGCGGCACAGTTCGCCATAATGGGCATACTGGCCTTCATTCTTTGCCACCTGTGTTCCCTGCCGCCGGATATGGCCATGGGCCTCATTCTTGTGGGTGCTGCTCCCGGGGGCACGGCTTCCAACGTCCTGACCTATATCGCCAAGGGTGACGTACCCTACGCGGTAACCCTCACATCTGCGGGCACGTTTCTTTCTCTCATCCTCATGCCCCTGATCACCTGGCTCCTGGGTGGCGTATGGATCCCTGTGGACGTATGGGGACTCATGGTATCCATCAGCAAGATCGTTGTGGTTCCTGTTCTGCTGGGCATTGTGGCCCACAGCTTTTGCGGAAGACTGACAAAAAATGCTCTGCCCTTTCTTCCCCTGTTTTCAGCGCTGACCATCACGCTTGTGGTGGCCGGAATCCTGGCCATAAACGCCGAAAATATCCTGCGGGCCGGCTTTGACATCCTGGTGGCCGTCATATGCCTCAATCTTGCGGGTCTCACGGCAGGAAGCCTTTTGGCGCGGTTCAGACGCTTTGACACAGGCATGGGCCGGGCCCTGTGCATTTCAGTGGGCACCAAGAATTCCGGCCTTGCCACCGCCCTGGCGCTGGCGCACTTTTCTCCCACGGCGGCCATTGCCGGAGCTTTGTACAGCGTCTGGCAAAACATTTCGGGCGCGCTGCTTGCAAACTATTTCCACACCCGCCCCCCTCAAATCCCCCCGACCAAGGATACTAAGGATCAGTAATGAATTTTCGCCTTCCCCCCGTGCTTGGCGGCTCAACACTTGTGGCCGGAACGGCCATTGGCGCCGGCATGCTGGCCCTGCCCATGGCTTCGGCAGGTATGTGGTTTTTCTGGTCTATTGGACTCATGCTGCTTTCATGGCTCGTCATGCTGCGCTCAAGTCAGGCCCTGCTGGAAGTGAGCCTGCACTTTGAACCTGGCCACAGTTTTCACACCATTGTACGGGAGTTGCTCGGGCCACGGTGGAGCCTCGCCAATGGCTGCGCTGTGGCCTTTGTGCTGTATACACTGATTTATGCCTATGTCAGCGGCGGCGGCTCAATTATTGGGCAGAGCATCCATTCCATGACAGGAAATATGCCGTCGCGTCCGCTTGCAAGCCTCGCCTTCGCCCTGCTGCTTACTTTCTTCATCTGGTGGAGTTCCAAGGCGGTAGACAGATTCTCCATTCTGCTTGTGGGCGGCATGGTCATAACCTATCTCTTTTCCATCAGCGGCATGATGACGCACCTGCGGCTGGATGTCCTGACGGACAGTCGGGGCGCAGGCGGAGAAATGATTTTTCTGTGGGGGGCTGTGTCCACCTACCTGACGTCATTCTGTTTTCACGCCTCCGTTCCAAGCCTGGTAAAATATATGGGCAAGGAACCGCACACCATTAACGCAAGCCTGCGGTATGGAACCATCGTGGCCCTGGTTTGCTATATTTCATGGCTGACAGCGGCTGATGGCAACATTTCGCGCGAAGATTTCAAGGCCGTCATAGCCGCTGGCGGCAATGTTGGCGACCTCATGGGCGCGGCAGGCGAGAACATTGGCAGCTTTTTCATCCTGCGGATGCTTGAAAGCTTTTCTTTGCTGGCTGTGGCCACATCCTTTCTTGGTGCGGGTTTGGGACTTTTTGACTATATGGCTGACCTGTGCAAATTTGATGACAGCCGTTCAGGCCGCACCAAGACGCTTCTGGTCACATTTGCTCCGCCCATTCTTGGCGGCATCATATGGCCGGACGGTTTTTTGCCTGCCATTGGCTGGGCCGGGTTGGCTTCGGCGTTCTGGGCCGTCATTGTGCCAGCGCTTTTACTTGGCGCTGGCCGTAAAAAATTTGCAAGCAAGGGCTACGCCGCGCCTGGCGGAAGGCTCACCGCGCCCATGCTGCTCTTGTACGGCTGCTTTGTAGCTGTTTGTCATACTCTTTTTGTCTTCAATCTTTTACCCATGTATCGCTGATAAGGAGCATAACATGAACAAGCAAGTCGTCAGCACTCCCAAGGCCCCTGCCGCCGTTGGCCCCTACAGCCAGGCCATCAGAACCGGTAATCTCATGTTTCTTTCCGGCCAGGTGCCCATTGATCCTGCCACGGGCAAGCTGGTGGAGGGCGATGCTGCGACGCAGGCCGTCCAGTGCTGCAAAAACGTACTGGCCATCCTTGAGTCGCAGGGCATGACTGCGGCCAACCTGGTAAAAGTCACTGTGTTTATCACTGATATTACCGCGTTTGGATCTGTTAATGAAGTCTACAAGCAGTATTTCACGGAGCCCTGCCCGGCGCGTTCCTGCGTCGAGGTCAGCGCCCTTCCTCTTGGCGCTAAAGTAGAAATTGAATCTATTGCCGCCGTTTAAACTCTTTTGCTGAACGAATTTGTGTGGCGGGGAACGCGGATGCGCCCCGCCATCTTTCTTCTTCAGCGTTTTTTCCGTAGTGTATGCTTGAAACGCTTTTTTCTGGTTCCTGATGTCTGACAGGTTTTTCTTGCCATTTTGGCCGCTTTGCAAAATAGTGACCTAATAAACAGTTAGAGCAATTTCACTTTGAAATTACTCTGGCGACTGCGTGAACAGGCGCCCGTCTCAGAGGTGCAAACGCAGCTTCAGCCGTTGCCCGCAGGGTTTACGGATGAAGACAGCACCGCTATTTATTTGCGTGGTTACGCACCGAAGCGGGCGTCTTGCAAGCATTGCTTCAGGCGTTGTGACGCAGGAAAATACGCCTGAAGACAGTAATTGGTTACACGGCATCTAAGTGGAAGAGCCACTGTCGCTATCCGTAAGCCCGCAGGAGCGGGCAACGGCTACCGCGAGAATGGATATTCTCAATGCGAAAATGCTGTATTAGCACAGAGAAGGCAGGTCGCATGAAGTGGTGGAATGGGAACATCAAGGGCACTTCTGCCTTGAGCAAGCAGCAAAATTTGTTGCAGCAATGTTTGGCAGGTTGGCCACGCAGAAAAAAAACACTGCTGGAAATCAACTGCGGCCAAGGGGCATTTTCGCCCTTGCTGTGGGAATGCGGCTTTGATCTGACCGTCACTGAATTACGCCCCGAACAGCGGACGCAAGCTGCGGCAGTTCTGGGCGCACGTGCAGAAATACTGGCCGCGGCCGACGATTATTTGCCATTTGAAGATAATTTTTTTGATTGCGCGGTGCTGCATCTTGCCGCAGGCGACACGAAAAAAATCGATGCCGCAGTGCATGAGGCTTTGCGCGTTTCCTCCAGAGGCATCGCAGTTACCTTTTGGAACAGCATGTCTCTGGCGTACGCTCTGCACCGCCTTCAGGGCAGCAAATCGCCCTGGCCCGGCCCGCCCCATAGCTGGTGGCAGGTTTGGCGCATCATCAGAAACGCCAACATGGGGAAACTCTGCGGCATGAGTACGCTGAACGGGCCTCGCAAATCCTGGGGCGGCACCTGCCCCTTGAGTTGCTTCACACGCAGGCTGCGTATGCCCTTCGGAGCCTGGGGCATCATACGTGTTGATTTGGAACCCGCGCGTACCGTTACCCCCATGCCGCTCAAGGTTAAGCGTCACCGTTTGCGCAGCCCGGAACCGGCACTGGAGTGCGGTTCAAAAAACTCATTGAATTCGCGTCAGGCGTCTTTGCGTGGGTAGACCATGAATCTTCCATTTATTCCCCAAATAGTAGCCTTTGCCCGACAGCATACGCTGGCGCTGGCCGCCACCGTGCTGGTGCTCATTGTCATTGTGGTAAGCTTCAGCGGATGGCGTTATTATCAGTATCGCCAGTCCAGCCAGTATGCTTATGAAATTTTGCGTGACGCTCTGAAAACAGGCGACGCCGAAACCATTGCTGAGATGGTGGACTTCAATTCGCTTTCTCGCGGGCTGGCCAAGGATCTGGCGCAAAATTACCCTTTTCTTAAAGCAGGGGCAGATCAGGAACGGCAGATTGCCGACATGATCCAAACGGCCCTGCTCAAACAAAGTCGCACCAAGCAGGAACCTGTCAAGGATGAACCCGATGTCAAGATACGCCTGAAAACAGCCCTTTATGCCTTGCCTCCGGATTTTCTCGCACAACTGGCCTCCTCCCTCAGCCTGCAGCCTCCCAATGACGGCACGGCGCTGCTGACAGCCAAGGCACGGCATCCGCTTCTTGATAAAAATTTCCTGCTTATTCTGCGCATGGATCAAACGCCTACAGGGTGGCGCGTGCGCCAACTGGTGAACAGCCCTGAACTGGTGCGCCAGTTCCGTGAGGCGCAGGTGGAGCGCATGACGGCCCAGCGTCAGATGATACTGGACAGAAACACTGCCACCGAAAAGCGCATGAAAGAACTTTTCCCGCTCCAGCCCTGTTCGGCCAGCGCCGGACTTATTTCTGACGGCAATACCCTGCTCGTGGTTGTGCATGTTCTTGCGCGCAACATAGGCACTGTCAGCGTTAACAACATGAATCTTTTTACTAATTTAAGCTCTGCCACAGGTGAGCCTTTACTGACCCGCTATCTGAATGCTGTTCAGCCCACGCACCCGGGCGAAGACTTTGAGCGCAACTGGACAATTGAACTGGACGGCAACAGTGAACTCGGGCGTCGCGTTTTGAACGGCCAACCCTTGCAGTGCAAGGGTACCTGGAAAACCCTGGGCCTTGATAACGGCGAAGTGCTGCACATTTCCGAAGCACCGGCGCCGATTGAAGAATTTCAATAATCGCGGCACACTGTTGACACAAATAGGACTTTTCTCTCCTGTGCTTCTGTGCCATAATAGGGACTGTTGTTTCGGCCCCTCTTGGGCAATATGAGACTGACGCGGTCACGTGCGCGCGTCAGAAATATAGATTTTCTGCCGTACCGCTTCGCCTGCCCGAAAAGCCGGGTTCCCAGCGCTACTGCGGCTACTGTTATGCAGGCAAATTCTCGCAGAACGGCCTGGGCACACGCCGGCCCGTTCCCATCGTCAACTTTGAAGGAGCCGCCACATGTCGGGCCTCAGCCGATCCATCCATCTCACGGTGCATATTCATAAAGATCCGGCCGCTATGGCTGAACGCGCCGCGCATATCCTTGCTGCCGCGTGCGAAGAGGCCGTTGCCGACAGGGGCGTTTTTCGCATAGCCCTTTCTGGCGGTCAGACGCCGATTCCACTTTTCCGCCTGCTGGCAGGAGATGACTGGGCTGACCGGCTGCCGTGGGATAAAATGAGTATTTTCTGGGTGGATGAACGCTGTGTCGGGCCTGAACATGCCGACAGCAATTACGGCCTGGCCCGTAAGGAATTGTTGAGCTATGTTCCCGCCACGCACTTTTATCGCATGCGCGGTGAGGAAGACCCTGTCGAGGCTGCCGCCAAGTATGAAAATCAGCTTCGCGCAGAATTCGATCTTGGCCCGCAGGAGATGCCCCGCTTTGACTTTATGCTGCTGGGCATGGGCGAAGACGGACATACTGGCTCCATTTTTCCCAATTCTCCGGCCCTGGCCGAAAAGAAACGTCTCGTCATTGACCAGTATGTGCCCGAACGCAAGGCAGATCGGCTCACATTGACGCTCCCGGTTATCAACAATGCCCGGTGCTGCATGTTTCTTGTGACCGGGGCGGAAAAGCACGCTGTCCTTTCACGCGCTCTTGACCTGCTGGCCCCGCCCACCTTGCCCGCACAAATGGTGCGGCCCGGCTTTGGCGATCTTGTGTGGGTTGTTGATGAGGCGGCAGCCACTGGCGTGAAATAGCAGCCAGCGTGCCTGAGCACGTTTACGTAACATCGCTCCAGAACATCTTTGAAAGCATAAAACAAGGCCCCTTGCACGCAAGGGGCCTTGTTTTGTCGTGACAAAGCACGAACACAGATAGCCTGAGCATTGTGTCGTTGAAAAGGGGGAGAGGCTTCAGGCATATCTGCTCCGCTCCAAACCTGAAAACCGTGTATTAACTAACACACAATAAGAGTTTTAGGGGGTGGGGGCGTGGTGGAGGAGACCCTTTTGCAAAAGGGTCCCTCCCCCACAAAGCATTTCCCCCACAAAGCATTTCTCCCACAAACATTTCACCGTGACATGCTCTACTGCAGTTTTTTCGCCAGCAGTTCGTTCACAAGGGCGGGATTGGCCTTGCCCTTGGTGGCGCGCATGATCTGGCCCACAAAGAAACTTATGAGTTTGGTCTTGCCGCCCTTGAACGCTTCCACTTCAGAGGGATTGGCGGCAATGACGGCATCCACGGCTTGTTCAATGGCGGATGTGTCGGAAATTTGCACCAGCCCCTTTTCCTTCACATAGGCTTCGGGCATGGTTCCGCTTTCAAAGATATCGCCAAAAATATCGCTGGCGATTTTGGCGCTGATAAGCCCTTGATCCACAATACGCGCCAGTTCGGCAAGGGCTTCGGGCTTCATGGCCCATTGGGCCGGGTCTGCGACGCTGAGGCCACGGGCGTGGCATTCCCGCAGCAAGGGGCCAAGCACAAAATTGGCGGCCTTGCGCGCATCATAAAGCTTGGCGGCGGCTTCAAAAAAATCCGCCAGGCCACGGCTCTGCACCAGCACTTCAATCTCGGCCTCGGGCAGGTCCGTCATCTGCATAAAGCGAGCGGCCCTCGCCTTGGGCAATTCGGGCAGTTCCTGCTTCCAGCGGGCCATTTCGTCGGCTGAAATTTCCACAGGCAGAATGTCCGGATCCGGAAAATACCTGTAGTCGTGGGCTTCTTCCTTGCTGCGCATGGACGCCGTGCTGTTCTTGACCGCGTCATAGAGACGGGTTTCCTGCACGACCTTGTCTCCGTCATCCAGAACGTCCTGCTGACGGCCAATTTCATACTCTATGGCGCGCTGCACATTGCGGAAGGAATTAAGGTTTTTCAGTTCCGTACGCGTGCCAAAGGCTTCTGCTCCCACAGGGCGCAAGGAAACGTTGGCATCGCACCGAAAGCTGCCTTCCTCCATATTGCCGTCGCATACGCCAAGATAGGTGACGATGCTGTACAGCGCCTTGAGGTAGGCCACAGCTTCGGCGGCGGAGCGCATGTCCGGCTCGGAAACGATTTCTACCAAAGGCGTGCCGGCCCTGTTGAGATCTACATAGCTGACGTTTTCACCTTGCGCGTGAATGTTCTTGCCCGCATCGTTTTCCATATGGATGCGGGTGATGCCCACACGCTTGGTCACGCCGTCAACGGTGATATCCAGATGGCCGTGCTCGCAGATAGGCAGTTCAAATTGGGAAATCTGGTACCCAGCGGGCAGGTCGGGATAAAAATAGTTTTTACGGGCAAAGACGGACCGCGAATTTATGGTGCAGTCCGTGGCCAACCCCACCAGAGCGGCAAAGTGTATGGCCTGCTTGTTGGGTACAGGCAAAGAGCCAGGCATGCCGGAGCAGACTTCACAGACATTGGAGTTCGGCGGTTGGCCAAACGTGGTCGGGCAGGAACAGAACAGTTTGGATGCCGTGGCCAGTTGCACATGCACTTCCAGGCCAATAACGGCTTCATAAGCGGCCATAAGTCAACTTACTCCCTCTTAGGTGATCAGCTCTGATGAGGAATGCTTGCGTCAAAGTACTTGCCCACGCCATACTCTCCCCTGCGGAAGAAAAGCCTGGCTTCGGGGCCAATGATCTGCATTTCGCGGTTTTTGCCTTGCACATCCAGAGCGATGCGCATTTCCTTGGTGCAGCCGGTGGAGTAGGTAGAATCCTTGCCGGACCACTGCGGGGGCACCTTACGCCCCAGAAGTGCAAAGCTTTCCTCAATATCTTCAAATGTTTGAAAGCGCCATACATCAATGAGACCGCTGCGTTGCACGCGTTCCCACATGTACATGAGGTCATCCCCGTCCATGCCTTCGATAAAGTGCTCAGCGGGGTTGATTATCAGGATATTATCCATTTTTTTGCGCAAATTGTCCACAAAGGCATGTACCAGGCTGATTGCGGTGGAGGTTTCACCGGGGATGCTGCCAATGACGCAGCTGTAGAACATAACGGGCCGCCCCTGGTCTTTGGCCTCGCGCATGCTGGCGATGATGTTTTCCGCCTGGGTGGCAATGGCTTCTTCGCTGAATTTGCGGGCCTCCCGGGCGTGTTTGCGCAGTTTGATGTGAAAACCGTTGCCGTCACGCCAGTAGCAGACGATGTCGCGCGTGAATTCCTGGCTGGTGCCAAGCAGCGTATCGGCGGCACGCCAGCCTTTGCCAAGGATAAGGTCTGCCTCTTTCCAGGCGCGGGAAAACGTCACGGAGGTGCGGTACAGGTTGAGCCTTTCGCGCGTGCCGTCGCCGATCACCACAAGGCGATGTTCCCGCAAATGGCGCAGCAGGTCATTCTTGCTCAGCTTGTCCTGACGCAGAACAATGCCTCCGCGCAGCCATGGCTTGAGTGACGGGTCGGTTTCCACATCTTCCAGAGTGGGCGCATAAAAATAAAACCCCGATTTGACGGCAAAAATAACCCTATGACCCATGCGGATAAGGCTTTGGACCATCACAAGGTCAAAAAGGGTGCCCCCATCAGCGTCGCAGAGAAAAAGCACGGTGCCGGATCGCCCGGCGCTGGCCTCAAAATAGAGACGCAGACTTTCGCAGGCAGCATACGCCTCATCCATGGCCTTGCGTATTTCTTCGCTGGAAGGGGTATTTTCAATCCAGTCGCGCGACAAGGCCGAAAGACAGAGCAGGCGTGTCACTTCCGCATAGTCCATGCTGCGGCGCGCTTCAGAGATGCCGGATGGCGGCGGCCCCTTGGGCATGGCTTCAAGATTGGCCATAATCTCCGGCAAGGCCAGCATTTCAAGCTGTTGCGCCGTTGATTCCCGCCGCCTGTATTCCCACGGATCGTCCAGCATGTGCCCCTGCGCCAGCACAAGACCGGTCATCCTTTTGACCAGCCTCGATGGAATAAGAGTATGCTGCGCTATGTACTGCGAAAACCGATAGCGGCAAAACTGCAAAATACGTCTGCGCTGCGCCTTGTCGGGCACAAACGAGCGTACCAGCCGCATGATGATGCGCCAGGAGCGGTTGTATTGATTGCGCAGTTCCACAGAGGGGTTTTGGGCGCACAGCATGGAAAACGTGGCGTCCGAGCACGGCAGATACACCTGATCAGGGGCAAGGTGCACCATGAAGGACATCTGTTCCGGGCTCGCGATGAGGTCAGGGTTCATGCGGTACGCAATATTGTTGTCCATCAGCATGCTGTACAGCCATGCGTCAAAGCGGACATCGTTCCCCAGACGGATATCCCGGACCTTCATGGGGACAAGCCCTTTATTCATTGATTTTCCCCCACGCTGCTGCCCGCCAACCCCTGTAAGACAAAACCGCGACTGCGCAGACGTTCAAAAAACGAGGCCCCTTCACCGAGAAATTGCACGGCGCCAGACCAGCCCGAAACGCGCAACACGTCGCCCTTTTCAAGCTTCTGCCCCTCTTGCCCGTCCACCGTCAGGTAACAGTCGGTGGAACCGCGCAACACCTGGAGCTGGATATCCGTGTTACCGGGAAAGACCATGGGAGATATGGTATTGAGGAAAGGACAGACCGGCGTGAAGCCGATGGCATCCATTGAAGGATACAGAAGCGCACCGCCCGCCGAGACGCTGTAGCCGGAACTGCCGACGGGGGTACACAAAATGACGCCGTCACTACGCAGGGAACCCATGTGCTGCCCGTCAGCCCAGATATCAAGACAGACCAGGCGCGACAGGGAGCCGCGGCTCACAACAACATCGTTGATGGCCGCGCCTTCGGCAAGTGCCCTGCCGTCGCGACTGAGGAACCAGCGCAACGCCATGCAGGAGCGCACGCGCTCATGGCCTTGCAGGCACTCTTCGAGCTTTTCACGCCAGTTTTCCGGCTGGGCGTCAGTGAGAAAACCCACGCGGCCAAAATTGATGCCCAACACAGGCACATTGCGGCCCACAAGCCGTCGCGCAACCCCGAGCATGGTGCCGTCGCCGCCAAGCACCACCACAAAATCAAGATCATCGGCAGCATAGAGAGAAGACGCTGGCCCGGCCTCCACAACATCCGCCCGATGTCCCTGTGTTTTCAGCCATGCGCCAATTTCTTCGCCCAATTCTGCAGCGCGTTCATGGCGGGCCTTGCAAACCAAAAGGACGTGGCATTTGTGTTGATTTTGCATAAGTCAACAATTTACGTTATCAAGGCTTTTATCGCAAGCCCGCACCTTGCTTGTCAGGGCAGGCGCTTTATCATATGAACAGAGTCTTCCACGCCACAAACCCAACAGGCCGTAGCACCATGAATGACAACGCACTTGACATCATTGCCGCCCATGCACGCGATGGCGCCAGGCTCAGAGAAAGCTTTTTTTCTGATCAGGCGGTCAATCTACGCGACACGGCGCTGCAGTTTGCGGTCTGCCTGGCCAAGGGCGGAAAAATTTTGCTTTGTGGCAACGGTGGAAGCGCGGCTGACGCCCAACATCTGGCCGCAGAATTTGTAAACCGTTTCCTGATTGACAGGCCCGCCCTGCCCGCCATTGCGCTCACGACAGATACGTCCGCGCTCACGGCCATAGGCAATGACCTGGATTTCAGACAGGTTTTTTCCCGTCAGGTAGAGGCATTGGGCCGCAAGGGCGATATTCTGGTGGGCATCTCCACCTCTGGCAACAGCCCTAACGTGGTGGCGGCTCTTGAGGCCGCGCGGAGCGCAGGCATGCGCACCCTCGGACTCACTGGCCGCGGCGGAGGAAAAATGGCCCCCTTGTGCCACATGCTGCTGGATGTGCCCAGTTCACATACGCCACTGATTCAGGAAATTCATATTACGGCCGGGCATCTGCTATGCCAGCTTACAGACCATTATCTTTTTGAAAATGTGGCGGCCCTTACGCCCTATCTACACGCGGATACTGTAAAAGAGGATTGATCATGCCCATCTTTGAGTACAGTTGCGAAAAATGCGACCGAAAATTTGAAGAACTGGTGTACGGAGATGCGGCTCCGGTTTGCCCGTATTGTGGCTCCGACGCAACGCATAAGCTCATGTCTTGCTGCGCCCATCACGGCGGCGGCGCTCATGGCGGCGAGTACGCGCCATCTTCTGGCAGTGGCGGCGGCTGCGCTGGCTGTTCCGGCGGCAACTGTGCAAGCTGTGGCCATTAGGTGAAAGGCATGCGCAGCACCCTTACCATCGCCACACGCGGCAGCCGCCTGGCCCTCTGGCAGGCTGAACATATCAAAAGCTGCCTTCAGGCCATTGCGCCAGAGCTTGAGATTCAGTTGAACGTCATCAAGACCAAGGGTGACATCATCCTTGATGTTCCTTTGGCCAAGGTGGGCGGCAAGGGCCTTTTTGTAAAGGAAATCGAAGAGGCCCTGCTCAACGGCGAGGCTGACCTTGCCGTGCACAGCATGAAGGACGTGCCCATGGAGCTGCCCCAGGGGCTTCTGCTTGGCTGCGTTCCCCCGCGCGAAAATCCCACCGATTGCCTGCTTTCCTGCCAGTACGATTCTGTGGCCGCATTGCCGCAAAATGCCTGCGTCGGCACCAGCAGCCTGCGCCGGCAGGCACAGCTTCTGGCCCAGAGACCAGATCTGCGCATCGAGAGCCTGCGCGGCAATGTTGACACGCGCCTGCGTAAGCTGCGGGACGGCGTGTACGATGCCATTGTTCTGGCTTCCGCCGGTCTGAACCGGCTGGAGCTGACTGCCCCCTGCATGCATTCACTTGACCCGCAGGTTTTTCTTCCTGCCGTTGGTCAGGGCGCTCTGGGCATTGAATGCCGTGAGGACGATTACGAACTTTTTGCTCTTCTGGCGCAACTGGAAGACACCCCCACCCGTGTATGCGTCGAAGCTGAACGGGGTTTTCTGGCCGGGCTTGAAGGCGGATGCCAGGTGCCCATAGCCGGGCACGCGCGTCTGCTTGATGATGACACGCTCTGCCTGGAGGGGCTGGTGGCCGAAGTGGACGGAAGCCGCATCCTCAGGGCGCAAAAGCAGGGCCATACTTCTCAGGCCCGCCAATGGGGTCTTGAGCTTGCCAGTGAGATTCTTGACCAGGGCGGCCGAGCCATTCTTGAAAAACTTTACCGACAGTCATAGGTATATCAGATAAATATGTCTAAAATCTCACCTTTGCCCGGCTCCAGGCTGCATGCCACGCTGGACCCGGCCCGTATCCCCTGGGACGACAGCCGGGGTATTCCTCCCCAGCGCAATGGCCGGAAAAACCCCTTCCAGCCGCGCGCCATGCAGGCTCTGGACCTTGCTTTGCAAATCAGGGCTCGCGGCTACCATGTATATCTCTCCGGCGAAACAGATCTCGGGCGCACGTACATGCTGCTCAACTACCTGCGGCCACAGGCGCGCAAAGCGCCCACGCCGCCGGATATTATTTACGTGCACAATTTCGCCGACCCTGACAGGCCGTTGCTTTTCGCCCTGCCTGCGGGGCAAGGCAAAAAGCTCAAGCAAAGCCTTAAGGAACTTGTAGACGCCATAGTCAAGGAACTGCCCCGCCGCTTTGAAGCCAGCGCCTATATGAAGCGCCGCGCCAAACTTGTGGACAAGTTTCAGACAGCACGCATGGGGCTTTTGCGCAAAATGAACTCCGTTGCCGTGGACAAGGGCTTCAACCTTGACATGGATGAGAACGGCGGGCTGACCCTTTTTCCCCTGGTTGAGGGCAAGCGCCTCAATGAAGAGGAGTTCGACAATCTTGACAGCGCAATACGCTTAAAGCTCAAGAGCCGGGGCGACAATCTGGTGCAGTCCATGGCTGGCTTCATGCGTCAGTTGAACAAGGCTGAAGAGAGCTTTCAGGACGACGAACGCGGGCTGGAGCGCGAGGCCATGGGGCAGGTGCTTAACGCTCTGCTTGCCCCTCTTGAGCAGCGCACCCTCAAGGCATGCGCCTGCGAAGGTCTGACCGGCTATTTTGCCAGCCTGCGCGAAGACATGCTGAAGAATACCGATGCCTTTTTGCAGAGAGACGGCGTGCCGCCCTCACTTGGCATTGAAGTCCATGGCGCGTCGGGTGCGGACAGTGTGCTGTACCGCTATGCCGTCAATCTTCTCGTTGACAACAGCGAGCAACAGGGCGCGCCCATTGTGGTGGACGATCACCCCACTGCCGTGAACCTGCTGGGCTGCATTGAAAGGGAATCGGAGATGGGCGCGCTGGTGACAGACTTTACGCTCATCCGCGCGGGAAGCCTGCATAAAGCCAACGGCGGTTTTCTTGTGCTCCATGTGGAAGACCTGTTGCAGCATCCCACAGCCTGGGAAGGGCTGTTGCGCGCGCTGCGCTCCAATCAGGCCCGTATTGAAGATTCGGGCGAAGCCCCCGATACCGCCATCCGTACCAAGGGCCTGACCCCCGACTCGCTGCCTCTGGATCTCAAAGTTGTGCTCATTGGTGGCGAAGAGCTGTACGAGGGGCTGCTTGTCAACGATGACCGCTTTCCCAAGCTTTTTCGCATCAAAGCCCATATCGCCGACGAAGCGGAACGCAATGCTACCAACATCCGCCACTATCTTGGCCATATGGCGCATATCATTCAGGGTTGTGAACTGCCGCCCTTTGACCGCACAGCCCTTGCCTGGCTTGTGGATCTGGGTTCTCACCTGTGTGAAGACCAGTGCCGCCTTTCGCTCAGGTTTCCCCTGCTGCGGGAACTGATGATTGAAGCCTCTGCCCTCGCCAACATGCGCGGAGTGGAGATCATCACCGCGCCCATTCTGGAGGAAGCCTATACGGCGCGCACGTACCGCGCCAACCTGGTGGAAGAAATCTTTATGGAGGAATACGACCGCGAGATGATCAAGGTTCGTACCTCCGGTTCCGCCATTGGGCAGGTCAACGGCCTTTCAGTCACCCTGCACGGAGACTTTGAATTTGGCCTGCCCCATTGCATTTCCTGCACTGTGGGCGTGGGGCACGAGGGCATTATTGACCTCGAGCGCGAGGCAGAGTTGGGCGGGCCTATCCACACAAAGGCCATGATGATTCTTAAAAGTTATCTGACTGACCTTTTTGCCCGCAAAAAGCCTCTTGTCCTTTCCGGCTCGCTGTACTTTGAACAAAGCTACGCTGGCATCGAAGGCGATTCGGCTTCAGGTGCGGAACTTGTCGCCCTGCTCTCGGCGCTGGCCGAGGTGCCGGTGCGCCTTGACCTGGCCTTTACAGGCGCGGTCAGCCATTCGGGGCAAATAATGGCCGTGGGCGGCGTCACCCGAAAAATTGAAGGCTTTTACAAGGTTTGCGCGCGCCATGGTCTTACGGGCACGCAGGGCGTCATCATACCCCATGATAATGTTGACCACCTCATGCTTTCACCCGAAGTGCTCAAGGCTGTCGAAAATAAACAGTTCAGCATTTATGCCGTGCGCCGTATTGAAGAAGCCCTGTTGCTGCTTACTGGCATCGCTGCCGGACGTCGCCTGAAAAATGGCGGCTTCTCACGCGGCAGCCTGTATGACCTTGTGGACAGAAGGCTCGAACGGTTGGGTGACTACGCGCAAAACGCCTTCCGGCGCAGCAAGCGCAGCTGAGCACGCACAACGGCCGCAGGACGGCAGGACGCTCAATTCAGTATTGACTTTACGCACATTTGCAGCTAACTTAATAAAGTAGCAGTAAAATTGCTGAATGACCATCCAACCGTGCCTGCGAAAACTATGATGAATAAAAGTAAAAAAGAATCATTACTTCAAGCGGCCAAGGATTTGTTTGGAGAATGTGGCTATGTAGAAACCACATTCAAAAAGATTTCAGACAAGGCCGGAGTTGCGTTAGGCTTGTTAACGCATCATTACGGCAATAAAGAAAAGCTCTTTCTGGCCTGTGGGCTGGATGTACTGGAGCATTTTCTAAAAAGGCTACGCCAGGCCACGGCCGAAGCCGATTCGGGCTTTGATGGCGTCATGCGTTTTTGCAAGGCCTATCTTGACTTTTCCATCGACAAGGACTCCAACTGGCTGGTTCTTGTGCGCTGTTCACCCTACAGCGACATGAAAACCAAGACTGACCGCGACATCATGGATTCCATGTTCTCTCAGGTGCATCAGGAACTGGAAAAAGTCATTGTGCGCGGCATCGAGGATGGCAGCCTGGTTACGGTTGACAGCAACTCCACAGCGCAGGTGATCATTTCCTTGATGGTCGGCGCCAACCGTACCCGAGTGCTTACCCCTTATGCCATGCCCTCCCTGTACAAGGATGTGCTTGATTTCGTGGCCAGATCCATAAAAGCCTGAGCCTGGTACTGCCACATGCCACGGCATGGTTTTATTGACAGTAGCATGAAGAAAATGTAGATCTCAGTTATGAAACTACTAAGCGCCATCCGCGACTTTCGATATTATTTTGCCGGAGTCATACACTGACCCCCGGATGCGGAGTTATGGCCGTTTTGCTGATTCAGGCAACATAGCCGCCGACCACAGGGGTCGGCGGCTTTTTTGATTCTGCGCTTTTTATCTGCCGGAGGGCTCATGGACCTGATTTCAACGCTACAGTTGATAGACACCCCAGTACTCATCGCAATTGCGTTACTGGTCGGCTCCTTTTTTCTGGCGCTCATCAACCTGGTGCGCCAGACGCAAAGGGGATAGACATGCTGGGCGACGCTCTCATCTGGTTCGGTTACATCGCGGTCTTCATCTGGCTCGCGCGCAAGGGCCAAGGGCATGATGCCATGGCTTCAGGCCGTGTGGGTTTCGTCATTCTGGCTTTGGCCTATGTGGCGACCTACATTTCCGCCGTTGCCCTGGTGGGCTTCGGCGGACTTTCATATATGTACGGCTTGCAGATGCTGTTGGTGGCTGCCGGCAACGTATGGCTTGGAATATGGTTCGTGTACCGTTATCTGGCGTGGCCTACCAAAATCTGTCAACGCAACCTGCAAGCCAGGACGCCCACGCAACTTATTGCCAAGGGACACAAAAGCCCCATGCTCGGCAAGGCCCTTGCGCTGATATTCGCCATTTTTCTTAGCGTCTACGCTTCGGCGGTTATCAAAGGGGCGGCGCTCATGCTTGCCCAGATATTGCCCATCCCCGTATGGATATTGGTCTGGATTGCGGCTGCGGTTGTTGGCGTTGTGGTTTTTATTGGCGGGTTGCGCGGGGTTCTCTACACCGAAGCCATGCAGGGTATTGTCGTGCTGGTGGGCATTGTCCTGCTTATATCGGCAGTGCTCTACAGGGTGGGCGGCCCCATTGAAGGCATTGCGCAACTGGCCAAAATTGCTCCCACGGCACGCGCCAATGAAGGTTTCCTCGCGCTTTCCATAGGTGAACAGGGCTGGTTTGTTCTTTCTCTTGTCATGGTCACATCTGTGGCGGTGTGGTCGCAACCCCAGATGATGCAGCGACACTTTGCGCTCCATTCCCCGCGCCAGATTAAACGCATCGTCCCGCTGGCCATGCTCGTGCTTACCGTACTTGTGGGCGGAACCTATTTTGTGGCGGCCCTTTCACGCATAATCCTGCCGGAAATTGCCTCGGCCGACGAGGTTATTCCTCATCTTGTAAAAATGCTTCTGCCCAACGCCGGGCTTCAGGTTTTTGTTCTGGCGATTGTGTCCGCCTCACTGTCGACGTCTACCGCGCTTTTTCATATCGCAGTGTCAGCCATTGCAGAAGACCTGCCCGGCAAACCAGCCTCCAGATTTTCCTGGTTTCTGGGCATTGTCTTTTGTGTTTTGGTTTCCGGCGGCAGCGCCCAGATCAAGGGCCAGCTTATTGCTCTTTTGTGTACCACCAGTTGGAGCATAGTAGGCTCGACCGTGCTTATCAGTTATTTGGCGCTGGTGCGTTTTGGCAAACGCAGTTCCCTTGCCGCGTGCATGAGTTGCGGTTTCGGCTTTACCTCTTGTCTGCTCTGGTATCTGCTGGCTAACAAGGCCGTCTCCCCCACTCCTGTTTTGGGGATGCAGGCTGCGCTTATTCCGCCCTTCTTTGTGGGCCTGGCTTGTTCGCTGGTGGGCTGGTTCACAGGATGGGCCTTGGACCATGAGGGGCGCAAGGCTTCCACGTTCTGGCCCGCGCCCAACGCCGGTTCATAACAACCTGGCAACCGAAAGCGTGTATAGCGCCCGCAGAGCCGTTTTAGGCAACGCTGCGGGCGCTTTTTTACGCCATAAATGTGCGCTGGGGAATCTGCTTCATAAAATGAACGCTGGCATGACGCTGCGACTTCTGCTATCTCTGGCTCTGCCCTTTCCCAGCCTCGCAACGCCGCTCCATGGGCGCTCAAAACGCGGGCTAACCACGCATATACTGTCGCGGCGAACGCTGCTCGCGCAGCCGCCAGAGCAGTCGCAAGGAGCTCGTGCTCAAACCCGTAACCCGCGTCCAGAAGTGCGCCTGCCCCACGCGCGCCATTTGGCATAGCCTGTGAGTACTTAGAATGAAGCCATCTCTTGTCCGTGACTCCATAATTGTCGGTGCAGCGCTGTTTTCAATGCTCTTTGGCGCAGGCAACGTGGTCTTCCCCCCATACATAGGGTTGACGGCAGGGCCGGAATGGTTTCTGGGATTTCTCTGTTACTACATGGCGGATGTGGGGCTGGCCTTTCTGGCCATTTACGCCATGCTGGCTTCTTCCTGCATTGACAAAAAAGAAGGCATCATGCACCGCCTTGGAAGCACGGCGGCAATGCTCATGATGTGCGCCATCATCCTTTGCATTGGCCCCCTGCTTGCCATACCCCGTACCGGGGCCACAGCCTTTGCCATCTCCTTTTCACCCCTGGGGTATTCCTCCAAGGGTATAAGCTCCGCCAAGGTCATTTATTCACTGGCTTTTTTTGGCATATCCACCATGCTGGCATTCAGGGAATCCAACATGGTAGACGTCATTGCCCGTTACCTTTCTCCCATCAAGATCGGCGGTTTTCTGCTTATTGTGGCGGCCGCCCTGTACATGCCCATTGGCCCCGTCAGCGATGTGGTGCGCGATGACAATGTGGCGTGGCACAGCATACTTTCCGGCTATCAGACCCTTGATGTCATGGCGGCGCTGGTCTACGGCCTGATTATCGTTACCGCCCTGAAAAACAAGGGGTATGAGACAGGCCGCCAAAAAGCCCTCTCCGTGGGCATTGCCAGCCTGGTAGCTGGCGCCCTGCTTTTTGTCATCTATTTTGGCCTGTGCTATCTGGGGGCCACCGGCTCAACCTATTACCCCGTGGATATGGAAAAAGGGACCCTGGTCACCAACCTGGTGGGCAGGCTCTTTGGCCGCGCAAGCACGGTTCTGCTGGCCGTCATTGTCACGGTTTCCTGTATGGCCACGTCTGTGGCGCTGATCGGAACAACAGGAACCTTCATCTCCCAGTTCAGCAAGGGGCGGCTCAGTTACAGAACCATTGTGATCGGCACCGGACTTTTCAGCATGGTTGTCTCCAATTTCGGCCTGGACAACATCATTGCCTTTGCAGCGCCCATCCTTACCTTTCTCTACCCTGGCACTCTTGTGGTCATTGTGCTTTCGCTTTTCGACAAACATATCGCCAATGACAACATTTTCAGGTTCGCCACGGCTGGAGCCCTTCTCGCCAGCGGCCTCAACGTTCTGGAAGAGTACGGCCTGCCCCTGGTGATCACCCCTCACCTGCCCTTCAGCTCTGCCGGTCTTGGCTGGATTGCGCCAGCCTGCGTTCTGGGCATGATCGGCTACTTTGTGCGCCGCCCAAAGTGCTTGTTATAATGCTTTGTTGGGGGGATACAGTAAAATGCTTTTTGAAATGCTTTGTGGGGGAGGGACCCTTTTGCAAAAGGGTCTCCTCCCCCACGCCCCCTCCCCCCAAAACTCTTAGTGTGTTTTAGTATAGCACAACGATTTTTCAGTTCTGAACCGGGCTTCATAGACCGCGTCTTCCAGCATCACGGCATTTTAAAAGACATCAGATATTTCGTCGCAAAAAAGATCTTTCTACCTGCTACGGCGTGACGCGGACGTGCAGACGTCTCTGGCTCGCCCGCCCGGCATCATCCACCACACGGACTTCGGCATCGCCAGGCACAGCCTGCCACAAAAGAATTTCGCCCGGCGCCCTGCTGCCAAGATAACTCCCGTTGACGAACCAGTGCAGGTGTTTGACGCCAGCCTCGGCATGAGCAATAAACGCCAGCTTTTCATTGCCCTTGTCACTCAAACTCAGCCTGTACACCAAACCGTCCTTGGGCTGGACAATTCGCGGGGCAGTGCCCGAAGCGACGTCCTTGCCGCCGCATTCGGGTGCAAATGGCGGCGGCTCCGGCTTGGGCATGCCAGCACGGGCAAACATCTGCGCAAGATCCGTGGGCCAGAATTCCCATGTCTGCACTTCCGTGCGGCCTTCCTGCGGCATGCAGGCCCGCAGTCCGGTAGTTTTATCCACAAGTATGGAGCGGAACACTCCTGATGGCGCAAGAGGCGAAACACCGGGAATGAACCAGGTTTTTGCAACGTCCGCGCACAACGAAGTGTCAAGGTCGCCCGTAGCGGCGCAAACCTCGATCTGCTCCACGTTCAAACCGTGCGCCGGTTCGGCAAAATGGTCCTGCATCGGTTCGGAGGCAGCCAGTTCACGCGCAATTTGCGTAAACAGCGGCACCGCCGAGATGGCCCCCACAAGAAGCGGATTCGGCCTGTTGTCAAAATTCCCCAGCCAGACCACCAGCACATAGGGCCCCACCATGCCTACTGCCCAGGCATCACGAAAGCCATTGGATGTGCCTGTTTTAAGGCGAAGCGGCAGCGTCGCGCCACGTTGCGAACGAACCTGGCGATCCGGATCGCCGTCTTCCAGCATGGAAAGGGTGACAAAGGCGGCTTCCGGCGACAGCAGTGGCAAGGCGGTATCTTCACGGCCTGTGTCATGTAAAAACCGCAAGGACCGCCAGACGCCCTTGTTGCCCAGCATGGCGTACAGACCAGCCAATTCGCGCATGCTCACTTCCGCCCCGCCAAGCACGAGGCTGAGTCCGTAATGGTTTTCTTCTGACAAAAACGCAACGCCAGCGCTATGTAAGAAGCCGTAAAAATTTGGATTTTTCAGGCGTGCCGCCAGAGCGATGGCGGGCACGTTGCGGCTGCTTCTCAGGGCGTTGGCCGCTCCTATGGGGCCGCGAAAGCTACCGTCATAGTTTTCTGGATCATAGCCCGAAAAACTACGCGGCGTATCGGCCAGGAGCGTCAGGGGATGGATCAGCCCCTGATCCAGGGCCAGGGCGTAGATAAAGGGCTTGAGCGTGGAACCAGGCGAACGCCGTGCGCGGGTGCCGTCCATCTGCCCCATGATGCCGTCGCTGAAAAAGTCGGCGGAACCGGCAAGAGCCCGAACTTCCATACTGGGCCAGTGCACCAGCAGCGCTGCGCCGTTGGTCAGCCCATAGGCCTGCTGCCTGGCCGTGAAGAGACGCAAATGCCGTTCTATTTTTTTCTGGCTGGCAGGGTCTATGGTTGTGCGCAACAGGTTGTCGCCCTGTGGCTGCTGCAAAAGTTCCGTACTCAGATGCGGTGCGGCAAAAGGCAGATCCCCCACCCCGAACACGCGCAGCGGAGCGTGTTCTTTGCGCCCATGCCATGCGGCCTCCAGCCTGTGCAACGCTGCTGTGAAATGCGGATTATCCTGCGCTGGACGCCGTTGAACGGGATTTTGCGGCACCAGCATGAGGGACATGCTCTCCCCGGGCGTCAATTCCTCAGGCGTCTTGTGAAAATAGACAATGGCAGCCGCGCCAAGACCCTCAATATTGCCGCCATAGGGAGCAAGGTTGAAATAGGCCTCAAGGATTTCCTCCTTGCTGAACTTCCAGTTCAGTTGCACAGCCAGGAGTATCTGGCGCAGCTTGGCTCCGATTTTTCCTGTTTCCAGCCCATAAGTTAAGCGCGCCACCTGCATGGTGATGGTAGATCCCCCCATGAGGCGCTTACCCGTCAGAAGTCCGTAGCCCGCCCTGGCCAGCGCCAGGGCGTTGACGCCTGGATGGTACCAGTAATAGCGGTCTTCATAGCGCAGCACAGCGTCCACCGCTGCCGGAGGAATATCGGCAAGGCGAGTGTATACGCGATATTTTTGATCCTTCGACAGGCTCAGGCGCATAAGCCCGCCCTTGCTGTCGCGCACCACACGGGAAAAGCTGACGCCTTCCAGAGGATGCCGACACGGCGCCAGTTGCAGCCAGAGCATAAACAGAGCCAGCAAAGCAACAGGCAGCAGAAACCACCAGCGTTTTTTGCGCAGAAAAACAGACAACGTACGCCGTGAAAGCGCGTTGCCTGATCCTTTACAGCCGGATTCGCCCTGCTGGGGCTCTGTTGCCGTTTCTTTTGTCATGCTGGTAGAATAAGTATTTTCGGTTACCGTGTCTGCGCTGTCAGATAAAGATATTTTGTGGCGTCTTTCATACAACTGCCTGAAAAATTTAAGGGTAAAATTGCCCTTTTTCGCACTGTCCAACAGAAAAAGCAGGGCAATGACCGGGCCGATTTTGGGTTCCGGCACATTGCCCTGCTTTTTTGCTTAATGGCCGTGCCTAGTCAACGATCATTTGCCCGCCGCCAAGACGGGCATTGATGGCAGGCTCGTACATGGCTTCAGCCGTTGCCGAAGGCAATACAAAGCGCCCTCTGGTGGCCGCGCGTACCTTGTAGGTAAACGTACGCGGGGCAAGACCGGAATTTACAAAGAAGATGCCCCGGTCTTCACGACGTTCATGACGGATAAGCCCCTCCTGGGCTTCTTTGCTGCTTTTTTCGAGCACAGGCTCCAGACCGCCGGGCAACAGGTCTACCATAACCACATTGCTGTATTCATCGGCAGAGCGCACGGTCAGTTCCACGGTGAGCACCTCGCCAAGCTTGGCGCTGGTGACGGCCTCGCCGCTGTTGTTGAGATAGCGCCGCTGCAATTCAAGCCCGTTGGCAGCGGCAGTCAGCGGCTTGCGCTCAAAGCCTTCAGTTGCGGTGTGAAGGTTCCAGCCAGAGTCGCCCTTGGGCAGTTTCACACTGTACGCAAGGCAGCCGGGCGCGTTCAGTTCAAGGACGGAGCCAAGCATCTCGGCCTTGCCAGCAGCAGGCGCAAAGTCCTGACCATAGCGGGTGCAGGTCAGCTCAATGCCCACAGGCGCAGGCGCATTCTTTTCTGCCAGCAGTATCAGAGCGCGGGACAAAAGCCCCATATCGACAGTTGTGGCTGTGGTGTTGAATGCGGAATCAAGCAGGCCCGCGACGTTGATCTCTTTGCGCCGCTCTGGAAAATGTCGCAGTATGACTGCGGCATGAAGCGCCCTGGCAGCCCCTGCGTCCAGCATGTTGTCGGTGGTGACTGCAGTAAACGTCACAGGCATGCGCTGCTGGGCGCGGCGCTCCATGCGCAGCATCTTGTAGCAGTCTGCCAGAAGCACCGCCACAAGTTCCCTGTCCCAGCCATTGGTGTTTTCACTGAACCATTGTTCAAGCCGCTCAACTTCCTGGGTCATTATGCGCCCGTCGCGTAAAAGAACCCATGCGCCATAGACTTTGACCCGGCCATCGTCGATATCCACCGGGGCACTGCGCACGGTGTTTTCCAGCGCATCAAGGATGTTACGGGTCAGACCGTCAGGCACGGCTACCCCGCTTTCGCGCAGTGTAAGCAGAAAGTCCCCGGCATAGGCCGTCACAAAATCACTGGCTGGCGCTGATGGCCAAAGACTCACCCCCTCATAGTAGGAAAAGTTGCTGCGTATGGTGGCAAGGGCGGCGCTGATGACGGCATTGCCGCGCTTTGTCAGCGTTTCTGGCGATGCCTTGGGATCAAGCAGAACCTTTTCACGCAAAGCGGGATTGCCCAGCAGGGAGGCATAGGGCATTGCCCGGCTGATGAGCTGTTCGGTGCAGCCATAAGGGTACGTATCCAGCCTGTCCAGCAAGGAGCGCAACCCAAGCAGGGGAAGCGCCGAGACGCTTGCCTGCCCCTGTGCTTCATACGGATAGATATCTCTGTCCACAGACACGTTCATGCTGTCCTTGAGGGGCACGACCTGTTCGGTGCGCACACGCGGCGCAGGAGGACGCACAGAAAGGCTCTGGCTGCGAACGCTCTCGGCCTTGCCCTTGCCTTCCAGATTGGCGGTAAAGCGCACGTCCGCTGAACCAAGGCTGTCCTGCGCACGCATGCGAAAACGCACCACAGCCTCGCCGTTTTCATTGATTTCAAGCGGAAGCGGATTCTGGCCGCTCAGGAACACCAGCTCGGGGCCGCACTCCATCTTTATGGCAACCTTGGCATCCTTGCCGCTGCCCTCTACGGTATTGGCGACAACCAATGCTCCGTCAAACTCGTCGCCAGGTGCGACAGCAAGGGGCAGAAGAGGTTTCAGGATGAGCGTTCCACGCACTTCGGTGCTGGTTTGCGCATTACCGGCCGTGGAGGCTCCGTCGCGCGCGGCACTGCTGCCAACGGCCATTATGCGGATGCGCCCGCTCACATATTCGGGAATGGTAAGGGTTACATCCGTCCCATCGGCATTGACGGCCGCCAGTACCTGCCAGAAGGCAAAAGGAGGCTCGCCCCGCCGCTTGAAGGGATTGAGAAAACGGCCGCCCGCCCCGGCCATGTCGCCGCCAAAGCCGGGGATACGACCCTGCAGGCGCGCGTGGTCGGGCATGAGCAGGTCAAAGGCCTGCATGGTGGCCACATCAAGAGCCCTGTCGTTCAAAAGGTCATTCAGAGGATCGGGCGTGGTAAAGCCTGTAAGCTGCAACACGCCTTCGTCCACAGCAAAAAGCAGGGCTTTGCCCGGCACCCGCGAGCTTACGCGCACAGTGATTTTTTCACCGGGCAGCACACGTGCGGGGGCACTGAGCTTCAGCCCCATATTTCTCTGGCTGACGCCAGCGGTAAAGGGCGCGACGCCAAAGGAATGGGGATTCATGTATATGGCTTCTGAACCAAGCGACCGCACAAAGGACACGTTAACGTAGCCGCGGCCTTCAAAACCCTCAGGTATGCGTATTTCCTGCACGCTTTCACCGGCTTGAGCCGTGAACCACGCGTGGGTCAGCACATTTTCCCTTTCAATGGTTATGAGCCCTGTGCCGGAATACGGCGTGGAAAGGCTCATCTTGATGGTCTCGCCGGGGGTGTACTGCTCCTTTTCAAGCTTAAGGCGCAGGTTGCCCTTGGCCAGGGAGCGGGTAGAAAGGTCAGAAGGCTCGGCCAGACGCGTGCCCGCAACGGAAAACGGAACAAGAGCCAGCACATGGCCGTTGTTCTGGCGCACTGTGACCAGATAATCTCCCGCTTCGGCTGTGGGCAGGGGCCAGACCAGTCCCTTGGCGTCAAGACTGACAGTCTGGCGCGTAATCTCCGTATCAACAGGAGTGGCGTCATAGCGGTATTCTCCGCGAGAATCGGTCACAAGACTGTTCACATAGCGCCGGGCAGAAAACACGATCTCGGCGTCACGCAGGGCGGTGGGCGCAAGCTCGTTGTTGACGGCCAGAAAGCGCAAGGAAGCCTTGGCGTTCTGCGGCACATAGTCCAGGTTGTTGGCCTGCCCCTCGGGCTTGTAGCCCAGGGCGAGTTCCAGCGGTGAAAACAGGGCTGACACCTGCCGCGTAACGGCCCTGCCGCCTGTGGGTTCAAAGCCCTCAATCAGCACTGTGCCGTAAAAGGTGCTGCCCTGCAGTTTGCCGAGGGGCAAGGCCAGCCTGGCAAGTCCCTTGGGGTCGGTGAACGCGTCGGGCAGATCCATGTATTGATCCTGCACGCTCGCAGACAGGGCGTCATAGAAGGCGTAGTCTTCATACCCCGGAAAGCGCAGCAGTCCTTTACGCGCATGAAAGGCGGTATGGATGCGGTGGTTGGCGGCAGGCTCACCGTAAAGATTGTCCAGCCGGGCCAGCACCATTGCGGGAGGCATGTTTTCGCCAGTACGTATCCAGCCCTTTGGCGCACTGGATTCAAAACTGGCGGCAAGGGCCAGGGTGTCTGGCTGAAACTCCTCTACCCGCGTGGTCACACTGCCCAGAACCGGGCCACCATAACCGGGCTTGTCCGAAGCGAGGCGGATATCCATGCGGTATTGCCCGACAGCGGCGTCTTCGGAACTGGTCCAGGTAAAGTTTTGAAGCCCTTCCGGGCCAACAGCAAAGGAACGGCGCATGACTTCCGTTCCGGCAGGGCTTGTCAGCACGGCTTCCAGCGGCAGGTTTTCGGGCAGGGCCTGCCAGTCAAACCTGCGTATCACGCAGCCAAAGTGCAGCGTTTCCCCAGGCAGGTATAACCCGCGCTGGCTGAAAACCGAGGCGCTCAGGCCGTTGCTGGCGGCATGACGGCCCGACACGGAAAAATTGCTGTAATCCACAGTACGGGCGCTGTCGTCAAGGGAAAGCCAGGCCATGTCCTGTCCCCCACCCTGGGCGGGCGCAAGGGCTACCAGCGCCACAGGGCGTTTTTCCCTTTCAAGTCCAACCGTGGAGGGCAGATCGGCACGCCCCTGTGCATTGGTCACAGCACTGCATACTGGCAAACCATTGGCCCCCAGAAGGCGCACTTCGGCATTGGACACGGGTTTGCCTGTGGCAATGTTCTGCACAAACACCGCCCTTGTTCCGTCAGAGGCGGTTTTGACACTGAGCCCCATGTCAGTGACCAGCAGCAGGCGCGTGGCTTCAGCCACCTGCTTGTCGCCATCGCGCCCTGTGAGCACCATGCGCATAAGACCGTGCCGCAGACCGCCCTGCCCCTGCAGCAGCGGGGCCAGATCCAGCACGCCAAAAAAAGCCTGGCCAGGGATATCCCCACGCTCGTTCTTGCGCACATTGATATGCCCCTGAACCATATCACTCAGAACCGTAAAGTCCGCTTCCGGTTCTTCAAAGCTGCCGTCCTTGGCCAAAAGGGCCATAAAGGGTTCGCGCACACGCTCGGCGCGCCAGTCAATTTCCGTCAGCCCCAGAGCGTAAATATCGAGCTTTTTATCACCGCTGAGCGCAAGAATATTGCCTGGCTGCAAGAAGGACAGCTCCGCTCCCATGCCGGGAACAGTAAGGATAAAACGGCGCACATCCGAAAGTGAAAGCCCGCCTGTGGACGTGAGGCCAGGCTTCACGGCGGCCAGCAAACCCCGACCGCTCGCGGCTTTTACACGCAGTATCACCTGATCGGTGGGCTCATCAGCAGCCTGAACCAGTTTCGGCTGAAGTTTTTCGCCATTTGCGATGTCCGTGGTGCTGATGGCGGGCATCTTTGCCCAATTGGCTTCCTGCCCTGCCTCTGGCGTTATCGTGCGCGGCAACTGAACCACATCCAGGTAGCGCAGCACCTCGGAAGGCAGCACGCGCAGGCTGGTTTTCACCACCAGGTGAAATTCCTTGTCCAGCCCGGTATCATACGCAACCCGCACGCTGATATCCTTGACGTTCATAATGCGGTCACGGCCGGTGACATACAGCAGCGCTTCGGAACTTGCCTGCCCTTTGTCGCCCGAGCCTTTCACCATGCGCATGTTATTTTTTTCAATGAATCCCGGCAGTCCCTTAAGGGATATGACGGCGGCGGCATTATCCCTGGGCAGGCTTGTAACAGTGGCAGAAACCACGACCTCATCACGGCGTTCGTTCCATACAAACCGCGGCGCGCCAAGAGCCAGGCCACTCTTCGCATCGCTGGGACGCAGGCTTATGTTCCCTTCCATACTCTGGGGATTGACCGGCCACATAAAATACACCGGAACAGAAACAGCGTGCGCCCCCTTGGGGGATGGATCAATCCAGAAGGTCTCCTTGCCGAATCGTACGGCCTGCGGCTGCGTCGTGTAGCGAACCTGACGGTTGACTTCGAACCGTGACGGCAACGGCACCTTATCAAGAGAGATGGTATATGTGGTCTGTGGGCTCAACGATTTTTCCGGCTGGAAAGACATGGTGGACCCGTAGCCCCAACGCCATTGCCCAGGTACAGACGGAGTCATACGCACACCTTCCACCAGGCGGCCTTCCTGACCGGCAGGCGGGCCGGAGCACTGACGCGACCAGTCCGATCCGTACTGTTTTTTGCAGCGTTCAATATCGATTTCAAAGCTTATGGAAAAACCGTCGGCCCTTTTCCACCTGTCGGATTCAGGCTTACTGGGCTCGGCAATGCGGTATGCCGGGCCTGCAACAGCAGCACCAGCAAGGCTTGTTATAAGCATGCACACTGCAATGCTGTACACAATGAATTTATGAAGCATGGTATCTCCGCGTGTTACAAGGCGGCTGAACATGTACGTTATTGCCAGTCGCGCAGTGTGCGCACGATAGTTTCATCCAGTGCCGCCAGGCTATGGCCATCGTTGGTTTCATGAATGTATGCGCAATTTTCCCAGTAGGCGCGTGCCTCTTTGGGGTCCAGCAGGGTATCGGCCAGCCCCAGAACCACCATGCGCTTGACCGGGGCAGATCGCGCATCGGCAAAGATGGAGTAACTGTCGCACATTTCGTGCGTGAATTCCCAGTGCTGCCCACCGTAAAAAGTGGTGTTTGGCCCTACAAATTGCCGCAATGACTGGGCAGGCCGAACTACCGGGTTGATAAGAACACAGTTGCAAAGCAGTAGCGCCGACAGTTGGGAAGCATAAAACCCGCCAAGAGACGCGCCAACAAGAACAACGGGGGATGAGGCGTCATGGATATCCCGCGCCTGTTTTTGCAGGCGCGCCAGATTTTCGGAAAAAAAGCCGCTTGAAGGATAGTCCAGCGCACGCGCGTCAGGAAAAAATTTTCGCAGCATGCCAAAAGTATGACTCTCAGGGCTGGAATTAAAACCGTGAACATACGCGATCATGTGCGCTTTCTCCAAGGAGGGGCCTGGGTTGAAAATATGCATGGCAAGGCTTGAGGCACACACATTACTGCGTTCACCAGTGTACTCACCAGCGGCACTGCCATTGCGACGGTCATTGCCAAGGTCATTGCCAAGGTCATTGCGCGGCGAAACCCTGTATGGTGTGGCACAGGAATGCGGACAGTGCCAGGCGTTTGGCCGAAGCCCACAGTAACTGCAGGGAACAGGCCGCACTGTTGCACACACGGCTGAAGTCCTGAGTGCGCCTCACGGCATGCGGAGGCTCGAACTGCCACTGAAACTTTTCACGGTGAAAATAGTCTGTCTGTCGCAGGGTTGGCGACACGGCAGCCAGACTGACAGCCCGACAGAAGATTTGCTTCACGCAAAATATTCACGGCTGGCCAGAAAATTCTTCAGAATTTGCCTGAGCAAAAAACAGCCGGATACAGTTGTATGGAAACAAAAATGCGGCAAGAAGACATGGATACGGCAATCAGAGCAGACTTCGACTACACTGCAGACGTATGCTTTTGTGGCATACGTGCCCAATTTTGTCTGAACATTCAATTCTTACTGAACAACGCTATACTCTGCCTGCATATATGTCAATTTTATATGCAAGCGTATAAACATACATATGAAAACATGTCCCACAAAAACGAGTGGCACTCTGACAAAAAAATTCCGCCGTTAGCGTGCAAATGGCAGACGCACGCTAACGGCGGATCAGATATGAAATAAAAGCCTATGCTTTTTGCCAGGGAAGCTCTGAGTAAAGAGCCTCCTGGAAACGCGCAGCTATTTCCTTTGGCAAGACGCGATCTTTTTTTAACGAGGAGGGTCTCTTCCGTCCTCGACTGTTTCAAAAAAAATGGAGCAACACCGCCAAACGAAATAAATCAGCGTTTTCCTAGAACAAGCCAGTTACCTTGCCGGTTTCCACATCAACATCAATGTTTCGGAAAGAAGGTTTGGATCCAGTGCCCGGCATAAGGCTGATGTCGCCAGCTACAGGGGCCACAAGTCCCGCACCGCCAAAGAAGAGGACATCGCGCACGTGCAGCTTCCAGCCTTTGGGCACACCCTTGAGTGAGGGATTGTCAGACAGGGAGTACTGGGTTTTCACCATGCACACGCCAAGATTGTCGGCATCCGGGCGCTCCTGCAAGCTCTTGAGGCGCTGTGTCGCAAGAGACTCATATTCCACGCCGTCAGCTCCGTAAACCTCCCGCGCGATGCTTTCAATACGCGCGGTTATGGGCTGCTTCCAGTCATACAGCGGGCGGAATTCGTTCTTTTCCTTGCAGGCGTCCATAACCGCATCGGCCAGTTCAAGCGCCCCGTTTCCACCCTTCTCCCAATGTTCGGACAGGGCTACGCGGGCTCCGGCCTGTTCACATATGCGGCGAATGGCGTCCACTTCAGCCTTGGTATCGGTGTGGAATTTGTTGATGCAGACCACTGCGGGCACACCAGAGCGGCGAACAACGCCAAGATGGTGCAGCAGATTGGCGCAGCCAGCCTCAACAAGCCCCACATCTTCACGGGTGTAAGCCTCGGGCAGGGGCTGACCGGGCTTGGGCTGCGGCGCGCCGCCATGGTTTTTGAGCGCGCGCACCGTGGCCACGACCACGGCAGCATCCGGAGTAAGACCACTGTAGTGGCACTTGAGGTTCCAGAATTTTTCATAGCCCATTTCAGAAGCAAAGCCCGATTCGGTCACATGGTAATCGCTGAGCTTGAGGGCAACCCTGTCTGCAATGACCGAACTCTGCCCAAGGGCGATATTGGCAAAAGGCCCGGTATGCACAAATACCGGCTGCCCTTCAATGGTCTGGATAAGGTTGGGCTTCACCGCTTCCACAAGCCATGCGGTCATGGCGCCGGCAACGCCGAGATCGCTTGTGGTCACAGGCTTGCCGTTACGGTCGTGCGCAAGGACCACACGCCCCATACGTTCACGCAAGTCGGCAAGGTCGCGGGCTATGGACAGAATGCACATGACTTCAGAAGCCACGGTGATATCAAAATGCGAACGCATCATGAAGCCGTCATTGCGGCGTCCGTCGCCCTCAATGCCAATAATGATATTACGCAGCGCCTGAACGCAAAAATCCATAACCCAGCCCGTGTTGACGCGCGTGGGGTCAATATTCAGACGGGCCATTCCTGAAAATTTTTCAAGCGTGGCGTCATCATAATTACGCTCATGCTGCATGCGGGCGGTAAGCGCTGTCATGCCCAGGTTGTGGGCAGCGCCCACGGCATGGAGGTCACCCGTAAAATTGAGGGAATACGGCGTAAGGGGAATGCACTGCGACAGTCCGCCCCCGGCAGCAGACCCCTTCATGCCCATGGTGGGGCCGCCGGAGGGCTGACGAATGGCCGCCGAAGAGCGCTGGCCACGCCGGGCGAGACCTTGCACCAGACCTATGGTCGTGGTGGATTTTCCTTCGCCAAGAGGCGTGGGCGTGATGGCCGTGACATCGATGTATTTGCCATTGGGGCGATTTTCCAGACGACGCAGCACAGCCTGTTGCTCAACCTTGCCCATATAGTGCCCGTAGGGCAGCAGTTCCGGGCCTTCAAGGCCCAGATCGGATGCCAGGGCTTCAATGGTTTTCATGCGGCTTTCCGCATCTTGAGCGATTTTCCAATCAGGGTGCTTGGTGGGATCTAGAGTCATGGCATCTCCAACGTAAGGTTTTCTAAGTTTATAATGTTATGATCAGACACAAAGAGCTTTAAGCCAAAGAAGACGGACAAAAGACGCTTTTTTTCATCTGCGTGCCCGGCCATCTTCTGTTTTAATTAAAATCACGATACGTTATTGTTTGCAAAAAAACAATGCGACACTCGAGTTTAACCCGCTTAACAAAGACCAGCGTACATTGCAGACGCAAACATGCTTTGATCTGAAAAAGTGTGTTTGGAACACAAGAACACGAACAACAGGTTCCCTGCGCTGCTTGCGGGGGGCAGCCCCCTGCGCTATGTTGACCACGCCATAAACACGAATGATGCCCGTAAAGAGGAAACACATGCGCCTGACCGCAAAACACGGCAGACTTTCCGTCACCCTGCGCGCAGTGCGTCAGGGGCAAGACCTGCAGGTCATATGCAGCGGCGGCGAGGCCCATATCGGTGCTGTTGCCCTTGCCAGCCCACATCCTTCAACTGAAGTTGCAGATGGGAAAAAAATGGATGGTCTGCTTGCCCTGCCCGGGCACCGCGAAGACAAGCTGGCTGCCCGCATGGCGCGCCGCTTGGCGGATGAACTCAACTGCGTAGTGTGTGTGACTGCCGGCATTCATTTTGACTCTATCACCAAAGAAGAAATTGAGCGAGTGCTCACCCTGGCTGATGACCTCACAGAGCGTTGCCTGACCAGACTGAAACAAGCCCCCAAGGAGTGCTCATGCTGACTGTCAAAGACCTGGAAAGTCTGGAGGCCTACATAAATTCGGGCCAACTGGAACAAGACTTCAAAGACGGCTGCGAGAATGACCGTTTTTACCTTCTTGAGTTGCTCGAAAAGCTTATGGACGTAGCGGAACTGGCCGACGCCACGGCCACAAGGCTTATATTCCGGGGTCTGCCTGTGCCGATGCCTCCGTCCGCGCAGGGCGGGGAAAACGGCGGGCAGCCGCAAGGCTCATGACCAGCGAAAACGCCAGACCAGCAAAACTCCAGTCGCTGACGCCGGTTAGCGCGGCCGTGAGCCCAAGCCCGCCCCCTCCCACAATGGCCAGCGCCATTCCCCAGGGGTGAAAATGCACCTTGCCGTGCAGGAGCATGCCGATAAAAACAGGAATCACCACGCCGCACACATAAATATCGTTGGCCATAAGCAGCAGGGAAAGAATGCCTTTGCCCGGCAGCGCCAGGACAAGCCCCATAATTCCAAGCAGGATCAGGCACAGACGGCACGTTCTTACGCCGGGCTTGCGCAAAATGTCGTTGCTGCACACCGAGGCGGCGGTGATCAGGCAGGAATCCGCAGCGGAAAAAATGGCGCTGAAAATACCAAGCAGGATGAGTGTGGCCGCCCATGATGGCAGGTGGGTCAGCAAGGCAGTGGTCAACACCTGTTCGGGCGCTGTTCCGGCGGGTACAAGGTCACGGCAGGCAATGCCAAGAGCCACAATCAGGGCCGCAGTGAGCGTAAGCCCTGCCGCTGCCACAAGCCCGCCGTTGCGTGCCGCCCGCTCGTTACGGGCCGTGAGCATGCGCCCGAAAAGCATAGGGCAGACCACATAACTTCCGCCAAGAATGAGAAGAAAATAGCGCAGCTTTGAAATGGGAAACTGCGCATTGAACACTTCCAGCCGCACGGCAGAAAGCGCCTGCCCGCCTCCAAGGTGAAGCGCCAGCAAAAGCGCTATGGCCAATGAAAGCAGCAAAATGCCGAACTGCCAGATATCGGTTTTCATCACCGAGGCCTGACCGCCAGCCAGCGTGTGCCCCACCAGCACAGCCGCCCCCACGAACATGGCCGTATTTTTTTCAATATTTGCCAGAGGGGCTATGATTGTGGCCAATGCGCTGAACTGCGCCGCAAGAATGGCCAGCCATGCCGTTACGATGATGACGGAGGCCAGGGAACGGCTGGGAGCCCCCAAAAACGTGGTGAGCATTTCCGGCATGGTCATGGCCCCGCTGCGGCGTACCTTGCGGGCCAGAAAAAGGCTCAGCAAAACCAGCCCGAGGGAGCCCGACATAAGCCACCAGATGGCGGGAACCCCCACCTGCCACGCCAGCCCGGCCATGCCCATAGTGGCGGAACCGCCCACGCAGGAAGCCACAATGGACAAGGCCACCAAACCAGCGGAACTGCGCCGTCCATTAACAAAGTAGGTATCCTTGTCAGGGCGGCGGCGCGCCATAAACCATGCGTGTAAAAACAGAACGGCAACATACGCCAGCAGAAAAATCACAGCAAATACACTCCCATGTGCAAAGCCTTTTCAACGGCGGCGCATAACTGTGCCACATCTTCCACGGGAGTCACGTACGGCGGCATGAGGTAGATGAGGTGGTTGAAAGGACGCAACCACACCCCGTGCTCCACAAAAAAATGCTGCAACGCGCGCGTGTTCACCGGATCGCGCATTTCAACCACACCTATGGCCCCGAGCACCCGCACATCGACGACATCCGGCAGCCCCTGACAGCCTGCCAATCCCTCGCGCAACGCAAGTTCAATATCGTCCACCTGCTTTCGCCAGTCGCCCGACGCCAGCATGTCAAGGCTGGCTCCGGCCACGGCGCAAGCCAGAGCATTGGCCATAAAGGTGGGCCCGTGCATAAAAACGCCGTCATCCCGGCAAATACCTTCCGCAACCTGCCTGCTGCAGGCAGTGGCCGCCAGCGTGAGCATACCCCCGGTAAGCCCCTTGCCGCAGCAAAGAATATCAGGGCTCACTTCGGCCCATTCAGCGGCAAACATCTTGCCCGTGCGGCCAAAGCCTGTGGCAATTTCATCAAATATCAAAAGCGTGTCTGCTTGCCTGCACAACCGCACAAGCTCGCGCAGATACTCGGGATGGTAAAACCACATGCCCCCCGCGCCCTGCACCACAGGCTCAAGGATAACGGCGGCAAGCTCCTTGCCATGCTCTGCGAACATGCGGCGGGCATCATCAAGGCATGCGGGATCAAAGGGCTGGTCGAAACGGCACGAAGGACGCTCCATGAAAAGCTGCCGAGGCAGTATGCCCGAAAAGAGGCTGTGCATGCCTGTAACCGGATCACAGACAGACATGGCCCCGATGGTGTCGCCATGGTAGCCCCCGCGTGGGGCCAAAAAACGGGTACGCTGACTCTCTCCCCTGCTCTGCTGATATTGCAAGGCCATTTTCAGGGCCACTTCAACGGCAACCGAACCGGAATCCGCAAAAAAAACCCGATCCAAACCATCAGGCATAAACTCAAGCAAATGCTCAGCCAGGGCCACGGCCGGTTCATGGGTGAGGCCGCCGAACATGACGTGGGGCATGCGTCCAGCCTGGGAATGCAGGGCATCAAGCAGGCGCGGATGATTATACCCGTGGATGGCCGCCCACCAGGACGACATGCCGTCAACAAGCTCTTCTCCGTCAGCAAGCACCATGCGGTTGGCAAAAGTATGGCTGACGGCGTTAAGTGGCGGAACATCCGTGGCCGAGGCATAGGGATGCCAGACCGTTTTTCTGTCTCGCTGTATGAGGCGTTCCTGTTCCAGAAATTCCAAAGATCCCTGGCCTTTTTCAGACCAGCGCTGGGCCATTTGCAGCGCTATGGGCCGCAGCAGATCTGTCAGCCTTTCCCAGCCGGACCAATCCAGTTTTTCAAGGCGCGGCAGCTCGACCACGGGCGCAGCACAGTCCATACCTTCGAGCTTTTTACGCAGAATACGGGCATTGTCCGCCAGAAGGCCCGCCACATCCACGCCAGGGCAGTTCATGGCAGGATCGGCTGTGGGGGTCAGGGCAACCCCGGCCAGAACAAGTCCGTGATGGCGCAGAGCTTCAACGGAAAGCAAAATATGATTGAGTCCGCCAAGATAGTTGCCGCCAGCCAGCAGGACGGGCAAGCCCAGCATGGACATCAGATCCAGTATGTCCTCGTCATCATTGAGGGGAACGCGCAATCCTCCTGCGCCTTCCAGCAAAAGCGCCCTGGCCGGGACAGCCCGCCAGTGGGCAAGAATGTCCTCGCGCAGGCTCCGGCAACTCAGGCGCTTGTTTTCTTTGGCGGCAGCAAGATGCGGCGAGGCTGGCAACTCGAAACAGTGAAGAACCGCCGACGGTTGCAGCCCTTGCATGGATTTTATGCCCTGCATGGCCTTTGCGTAAACAAAAGCGTCAGACAAGGGAGACGACGCAACATCATCGGCCCGCACGCCCGTCTGCACAGGCTTGACCGCCTGCACGGCCACGTTTTCCTGGCGCAGGCAACGCAATAACGCGCCCGTGCATACTGTCTTGCCCACATCCGTGCCGGAACCAGCCACAAAAATACCCCGCAGGGGCCGTGCTTCCTGCGCGTACATATGCGGTTCAGCAATGGGAGACACAGTCAACCTCCAACCCAAGATTGGCTATCATTGCAAGGTCATCGGCCAACCCTCGCCCATGTGTGGTGAGATAGTCGCCGGTCATGAGCGCGTTGGCTCCGGCATGAAAAAGTTCTTTCTGCCGCTGGCCAAGCACCAGGGGCCTGCCGCCGCACACGCGCAATGTTGCTTTGGGCAGGATGTGCCTGAAAAGGGCAATGATACGCAAGGCTTCACTTGCTGCAAGCGGCGGCTGCCCGGCAAGAGGCGTCTCGGGATGCGGATGCAGAAAATTTATGGGTACGTTGTTCACGCCCATTTCTTTAAGGCTGAAAGCGAAATCGATACGGTCATGCCAGCTTTCCCCAAGGCCGAACAGGCCGCCGGTACAGGCCGTCATACCCGCCTTTTGCACGCGAGCCACAGTATCGCTGCGCTGGCTCCAGGTTTGCGTGGTGCAGACGCTTGGATAAAATTCACGAGAGGTTTCAAGATTGTGGTGATACCTGTCAAGCCCGATGTCAGCCAACAGGGCCAGCTGGCTTGCATCAAGTCTGCCGAGCGACGCGCAAACACGTTTGCGCGCAGACTCAGGCAAAGATTGCAGCACGCCCGCCAGACGCTCAAACTCTTCACCACTCAACGCGCCGCCGCTGGTCACAATGCCGATGCGCGCAACAGGCTGTTCAGCCAACGCAAGGATGCGGGCACGCAATTCCTCATCAGGCAGCAAGGAAAACACTTCAATAGGCGTATGGTTGTGCCTGCTTTGCGAGCAAAACCTGCAGTCCATGCCGCAGTTTCCGCTTCGTGCGTTGATAATGGCACAAAGCGTCACCTTGTTGCCGAATGTTGCTGTACGAAGATGTGAGGCGCTGGCAAAAAGTTGCTCATCTGAAAGCGATAAAAGCTCCAGCGCCTCCGCAGGAGTATTCGCTGTGTAGTTTACAGTCATACCTTGACCCTGAAACCTGAAAAAAATAACCAGGAAGCTGCTACTCTTCCTCGCCTGCTGTTTCATAAAAAACAAAGTACCCCGGTGCAGAAGATCTGCGCCAAGAGTCGTCTGCTCTGTTTTCATGAAAATGGATTCGTAGCCGCTTCAAAAATGCACCATCACAAATGGCAGGCATCCCTTCAAGCAGATTAGAGCAATGTAAATTTACATTGCTCTGAGTCTGCAGGAGCAGACGCTCGCCATGCAGGCGTAGGTGCAGCATATTTGCGAGGTTAAACGCCGTAGTGTGCGTACCTTAAACTTTGAGAATGTATCTCCGCAAAGTTGCTCTGCTCTAACCGTAAAAATGAACAGTCACCAAATGCAGTTCATGCCCGTTACTGTATGTGCTCGCGCCAATGCCGGCAATGTGGCTTTCATCCGCAAAACCTGCGCATCACGGGTGGATTTGCGTCCGTAGAGCCTTAGGCGCGTCTGTTCACGTCATGACCTGGCGCTTCACAAAGCACGTTAACGTACCGCTGCTTCGCACAAATGAAAAAAAAGCCCGCCTGCGCGGCGGGCCCGTTTATTATTGGACTTTACGTCTTTTTTCCCACAGCTTCATATCTTTCATCTTTTTGCGGCGTTCACGCTGAAGGGCCTTGCAGACCAGCGGAGCATCTTTCTTGAAGCCCCATTTTTCGCGATATTCCGCAGTGCTCATGCTGTGGCCAGCGAGGTGGCGTTTGGTCAGAATTTTGAAGCTTTTGCCACACTCAAGGCAAGTAACGGACTTTTCCTTGACAGACTTACGGGCCTCTTGGGCCATTTCAAGGCTGTCCATTTCAACCGGAGTTTCACCTTCGGCCACGGCGCGAATGCCAAGAGCCACCCTCTGAATGAAAGTAGCTATTTCTTCTTCGCTCATCACCCGCACACCGGCCTGCGCCCTGGTGATTTCCAGAGCTTCTTTCAAATAGTCGTCCATAGTTACCCCTTATGGTCATCTTTATGATCCGCCAAACGCGCAACAGTGGGGGGCGCGTTTATATTTAAAACAGATCGAGTTGTTAAATCCACAGTCCCAATTGCCTGAACATACACAGGGCTTATTATTTCGTCAATGTAGTAATACGTAATTAAAAAATCATTTTACAAACATTAATGTAGGCATTTCGAATATATTGGCCATTTTGGCGCAGTAATGGCGAAAATTTCATACAACTTTGTGGCATTCAATGTGCAACGGCCTTCCAAAACATGAGTTTTGGAAGGCCGTTGCCAGAAGATTTCGAGAAAGGAGGACTGATTATTAATAATAAATCAGTTTACCTTAAAAGTATCGTTCTGTGATACAGTTCCCAAAAAGCGTTGATCCATGAACTGCCAAAGAATGTTTTTCAGGTAAGGATCAGCAAGTCCGTTCAAATTTTCGGGTATCCTGCCGACAGCAAAGGTATTTCTGGCACGTTGCTCAAATGCCTTCAACTGATCGGTCTGCGCGATGGTCAGCACGTCAAGAAAAGCCATCTGCTCGGGAAGGGGTTCGCGATACTCCAGGACAACCTTGCCGAGATTAAAGTTGAACCGGGAAGTAAAGCTGCGCACAAGCCAGCGCACCGGAGGCATGCCAGGCTTAATCCCGGCCAGAAGTGGAAAGGGATCGCGCGAACTGTCTACAATAAAAGTACTGGCTGAAAATTCGGTGTCGCCAATTACCTCGGTTGCGTGATCCACGCTGAAAGGCGGCGTGGAATCACTGTCCCAGTACCAGCGTTGCGGCAGTTCCGCCTGCGCCACAATTGCAAGCGGAGATTGCGGCGTGCCCTGACCGTAAGCGGCCAGCCATACAGACACGGGCAGCCCGCCCATAGCGCTTGTCCAGGTGAGGCTGCACTGCCCCTGGCCACCTGCGATCAAGGGCATGTCCTTGACCGTCAGACTGATAGCCGGGCGCGCCGTTGACACATAAACAGGCCCAACCATCCCACGCTGCAGGGCCGCATTGCAACCGGCAAGAAGCATCGCCAGAAGCGCCAACATACAAACGTGACGCAATACTTTCATATTTACCCCCGTCAACAACGGTATTTCCCGTCAGAGTTACATAGCAAGGTGTGCGATAACAATATCTATTACGACAATATGCCATGGATTCAGACAAGGCAACGCATGCAATTGATCAAAAACCGCCTGCATGAGTACCCGTCCAGGTAAAAAATATAACAAAATTGTGCAATTGAAAAACTATAAATATCTGTTGCGCTGGTGCGCGCAGAAATCCTTATTGGCCGGAAGCGCCCTGCGGCGCAGAGGAGCCTTGTGACGCAGGAGATCCCTGTGGCGCAGCGGCTGCGCCAGGCAGAAAATTCTGCAGGTCGCGTGATACCTCAAAAGTTCGCAGTTCACTGGCGGCTGCCTGGGCAAATGGTGAACCGGGATAGTTGCGTACGATGTCTTCCAGCAGGGCCTGCGCACGCGCGGCATCGCCAAGCTTGCGGTAGAGCCGCGCCTCACGGAATCGCAGGCCTGGGTATTCCGGCGATTGTGGTGGCGCGTAGACATTATAGCGTTCAACCCAATCCAGCGCTTCAGGAACACGGTTGGCCACTTCGCTGATGTCCATAAGCGCAGCCAGGGCATCCTTGATACGCTGCGGGTCAGCCTTGTCCGAACGCTCATCCTGCAACTGGGTAAAAAGCTCAACAACCTTGCGGTTGAGTGCGTACGCGTTCTTGATGTCCTTTCGTTCCTCAGCGTCACGCGCCAAAAAGTACGTCGCGTAGGCGCGTTGATACAGCGGAATATCCTGCCTTTCTGCCAGCTGCGCCCACATGGCCAGCGCCGGCCCGGTAAGGTTGAGATTTTGGGCAGACAGGGCCATGGCGTAGTCGAGCTGGTTGCGCAACTGCTTGTTCATGGGCCAGGTGGAAACAAGCTTGCCAAGATCAAGCACCTTATCCCAAGCGCCAGCTTTGAGGTACCGGTTGAAAAATTCCGTAAAAGCCGCTTCACCATAGTTGGGATCCATAGGGCTTTTCAAAAAATCTGTCAGCAGGGCCAAGGCGGCGGCTTCATCTCCGCGTTCAAGCAGACCTTGGGCCAAAACATAGCGCATGCGCGGATCAGGAGCGCCGTAACGCTCGCGCACAAGTGGAAAGCCGTTCCAAAGTATAAGGATGCGCCCGTAATTATTCTCGGCCAGGGAGTTGGCCAGTTCTTTCTGAAAAGCTTCCCAGATAAGATCACGGGCTTCGGGAACATTGGCGTTGTCAGGATAGGCGTCTATAAAATCGGCGGCCTTGCCCATGGCTTCAGTATATTTTTTATCCCAAAACAGCCACATGGCCTCTTTGAGGCGGGCCAGGACAGCCTCTGGCGCGGTTTTGGAACTCGCCGCCAGATCATTGTACACCTTCCATAATGTCCCACTGCCTGCCTTGGCGAACACTGCGCTCATCTGGGCATAGGAAATGGGAGAATCGTAAATGCCCTTCTCCGCCAGACGGAGCCTGGCCAGGGCCGCGGGTGACGTCCCGGCATACTGGCGTTCCACATAGCGGTAAACAAATTCCGCCGTGATCCAGACGCCCTGACGGGCATAGATATCGCCCAGTTCCAGTAAAAGAGCGTCATTGCCGGAATTGGCGGGCACAAGATTGTAGTAAAGCCAGTACAGGTTGAGGGCTGCGGGCATTTTGCCCAAAGCCTTGTCAGTGGCTGCCTGCAAAAGCAAAAAGGACGGTTGGTCTATATAGTACCGGGGCCAGCGCTTGCTTATGAAATCAAGTATAAGCTGGGCATTCTGAAATTTTTTCTGATTGCTGAAGGCTTCGGCAAGTCCCACGGAAGCTTCCTGCAAATAGGAAGATTCCGGGTATTTATCCAAAACGATGGAAAAAGACTGCTCTGCGCGCTCATTGAGACCGCGCTTCAACTGGGCCTTCCCCAACGCTGTGAACCCTTGCGCAACGCCTGGATAGTCAGGATAACGGCGCAGCAGAGCCACAATGTAGCCCCCCGCGTCCACCAGGTTGCCAACGTTAACATTTGCCAGGCCCAGGCGCAGCAGGGCTTCGGGCACACGTGGAGACCGCAGGTTGGCGTTCATTGCCTCACTGGTGGCGGACACAATGGCTTCATATCCCGCAAGCGGATTGTCCGCATAGCGCGCCCACGCGCAATCACTGATGTAATAGAGTGTTTTTTCCAGCATCTCCGGACTGATTCCGGGGAGACTTTTGAGCTTTTCAAGCTGCGGCAAAGCCTCGACATACTTGCGCTCGCGAAGGAGCCGCTCGGCTTCTTCCATTACAACTTCAGGCTTGATGGGCCTGGATACGGGATTGCCCTGTTCATCCACGTAAATGACGGGGCGCTCTTCCGGCTCTTTGGCGGGAGCTTCGGGCGCATGCTGAGATGAAGGCAGGCCCAGAGTTTGCCCGCTTACCTTACCGGATACTCCGCCAGAGCCGGACGGCCTGTCCTGTTTGGCAGAGCCGGACTGCGCAGCGCTTTGCACGGGCTGCGCAGCGGGTGGAGTTGGTGCGGGTACGGGTGCGGATGGAGTTGGTGCGGTTGAAGCGGGTGTGGCTGGCGGCAAAACAGCAGAAGTTGCCGATGGAGCGCCGCCTGAGGCACCTGGCTGCGCCTGTTCGCTTTTTTGCGTCTGTTCACCCTGCTGCTGTTCACCCTTCTCCAGTCCAACTGGCGCTCCGGAAACTGGCGCTCCGGAAACTGGCGCAACCTCTGACGCGGTGGCTCCATTGGCTGAAGGCAGGCTGCCTCCTGCTGAAATATGGGCAGCTTCATTATGGTCTGCGGGCCCGGCTGTGCCGTTTTCTTGCCGTGAAGTTACGCTGGTGCTTTGCGGTGCTGGCGCGCCCGGTTCGCCTTGGGCCTGATCGGCGCGGGTGGGCTCTGCGTTGCCCAGAGCCTCGGTCACAGTGGAAAGCGCCTTGTCTTCCGGCCAATCTTCCGGCCCCCCGGTGTTTATCTGGCCGAACACCGTCTGCCGGTCAACCATTCTCCCCCGCTCTCCAAGCGTTTGCAGGGAAGCTGGCGCTGCGCCAGCCGAGGCCGCGGCCGTCGGATCAGCGGATTGCTGCGCCGCATGCGCTTGGGAAAAGCCCAGCAAGTCCCAAATCCTGTCAGAAAATGCTTCACCACTGGATGCGGGGGATTTTATTAAAGGCGTTTTTTCACTCGATTGCGCCGACTGCGCCAGTTGGGCCAGTCGGGCCAGCGGGGCCAACTGCGAAAATGGCAGGGTCGATTCATGGCCAAGCGTGTGCCGCAAGGTTTCGCCAAGGCCATCCGCAGCACTGTCTGAAGGATTTGCCAAAGCAGCCTCGCCAAAGCGGTAGCTTGCAGTAGCAGTGGCAAAGGCTGACGCCTGTGTTTCGGAAATTGTGCCGAAAGCTGTGCCGGAAGCTATGCCAGAAACTGTGGCAGTCGGCTTGCTCCGGCCGTCGCCCAAAGCATCCCTGTCATGCACAAAACCGCCTGGCTCAGAAGGCAGGGCCACGGCTGCGGCCTGGGAGTTTTTTTCCCTTGCCGGGCTGGCGGTTTCACCTGTTGGGGCTGATGTCCCCTTTCCAGCGGCAAAAAATTCTATATCCAGCTTGTCGGGCGCTGTGCGGTGCACAGCATGCCGCACGGTGCGGGAAGAAAGCAGAATGCGCACGTGGCCGTCAACCAGACCGGCGCTTTCGAGCAGCGATCCCTGGGCGGGCATGGGGCCGTCAGGCGTGAACGAAGGCGTAGAGCGCGCACCAGAGTTCAAGTAAAGCGTTAAGGAATTGCTGCCCGAACGGGCAAGACTGTTGATCTGATCCGGGGCATCCAGTTGCAGGTGCAGCCTTTCAGCGCCATTTTCAGCCGCTGACCAGCTCCACGAAAGGGCGTGAGCGCTGAAGGGACTCAGCCCTACGCTTGCGACCCCCAGAAGAAAAATACAAAAAGATCGCCCGAACCGGCACAGAAGACGGCGCAGATTGACGACAAAACCTTCACAAAAGGGAAGATGAGTTTGGCGTATGCCAGCGGGTATCTTTTTATTCACGTACACTTCACGGAAAGTTTGAAGTACCTGGAACCGCCATGCATTATGCAAAAAATGCGCCGTCATGCATTGCGTTTCTTCAACTTTTCAATAAGGGTCGTGCGCTTTATGCCCAGCAGCTCAGCGGCCTGATTTTTAACGCCTTCGGCCCGTCCCAGCGCTTCATCAATCAGACGACTTTCCACTGCGTCAAGAAAATCTTTAAGGTTCAGAGCCTGGGCCTCGAGCACAGCCAGATCGGGCCAGGCGAAACTCCCGGGCTTTTGCGGCGCAACTGCCTGAACAGCGTGCGCATCTGGAACGCCGCTCTCCACAACAGACGCGTCGGAGCCTGAAGCGGGTGCGGCAGGGCAGGATTCTTCATGTACCGGGGTCTCTATTTCCTCGGCGCATTCTTCAACTTCAGGCAATGCTGCAATATCGCCGACATGGTCAAGTATTTTTCTGGGCAAATCATCTGGACTAACAACATCGCCGTCCACAAGAATGCTCAGGCGCTCCATAAAATTTTCAAGCTCGCGCACATTGCCGGGCCAGGTGTACGCAGACAGCACCCGGCGCGCATCAGGCGAAAGCACAAGGGTAGGACGCTTTTTTTTGGAGCAAAAAAAGTTCAGAAAATACTTGGCCAGCACAAGCACGTCTCCGCCCCTTTCGCGCAAAGGCGGCAAATGCAGGGGAATGACGTTAAGGCGATAGTACAGGTCTTCGCGAAAACGCCCGGCGGCCACCTCAACCTCAAGGTCACGGTTGGTGGCAGCCACAATGCGCACGTCAACTTTTTTGCAGCCGCTGCCGCCAACGCGCTCTATCTCTTTTTCCTGGAGTACGCGCAGAATTTTGACCTGAAGGCTCAGGTCCATCTCGCCTATTTCGTCAAGAAAAATGGTGCCCCCGTCCGCCACTTCAAAGCGGCCGGGGCGGGAGCGAATCGCATGGGTAAAAGCGCCCTTTTCATGCCCGAAAAGCTCGCTTTCCAGCAATTCTTTGGGAATGGCTCCGCAGTTGATGGGCACAAAAGGTCTATCATGCCGGCAGCTGTTGGAGTGCAGGGCGCGCACCAGCAACTCCTTGCCTGTTCCCGATTCCCCGGTTACAAGCACGGTGCTGTCTGTGGGCGCAACCTTGCCCAGAACTTTAAATACTTCGGCCAGACTTGTACTCTGCCCGATAATGCCGCTTTTATTTAACTCCATGAGTTCTTCTCCGCCGGTCATCCTTTCCTGTGTCAATACACTGACGCGAGAAGGATTGCCAGTAAAAAAGCTGTTTGAACTTTACGTCCTTATACAGCACGCTGCACCATATGACTGAACGTACCGCATATGCCGCCTCCGCAACTGTTCTGCCGCCCTGCCCCCTTGATACAGAGCGTCAGGCCCTTCTTGCCGCGCTGGATGCAGGCCGCAACCTTGTTCTCAGTGCCAGCCCCGGCGCGGGCAAAAGCAGCCGCGTCCCACTATGGCTTCTTGGCGCGCCATGGCTTGAGGGACGCAGCATCATCATGCTTGAACCGCGCAGAGTCGCGGCTCGTGCTCTTGCGCAGTATATGGCTTCTCTTCTTCATGAGGAAATCGGGCGCACAGTGGGGCTGCGCATGCGTGATGAGAGCCGTGTAAGCCGCCATACGCGCATTGAAGTGGTCACTGAAGGCGTGCTCACCCGGCTGCTACAGAATAATCCCGAACTGCCGCAGGCTGGCTGCATCATTTTTGACGAATTTCATGAACGATCGCTTACAGCAGATACGGGATTGGCGCTTTGCCTTGAAAGTCAGGCGGTTTTGCGTCCCGATCTGCGCATTCTGGTCATGTCCGCCACGCTTGATGTTCAGGCAGTTTCCGGCCTGATGGGGCATTGTCCGGCAATTCAATGCCAAACGCGTGCATATCCTGTGGATATCCGGCACATCCCCCTGCCCGCCCGAACAGGACGGATTGAAGGGGCTGCGGCTGGTCTGGCGGGCGCATTTGCCCTGTGGCAGCATATGGCCCATGTGATTCTTGCGCTGCTGCGTGAAGAAAAGGGCAGTTTACTGGCATTTCTGCCAGGCGCGGGTGAAATCCGGCAGGTCATGAATCTGCTGGAAGACCGCCTGCCGCCGGATGTGCTGCTCTGTCCTCTATACGGTAACCTGTCGTCCGCCAGCCAGAATGAAGCCATTGCGCCAGCCCCTGCGCACAAACGCAAGGTGGTGCTGGCGACCTCCATTGCCGAAACGTCGCTGACCATTGAGGGCGTCCGCATGGTGGTTGATGCGGGGCTGGCCCGGCTGTCGCGCTTTGACCCGTCCAGCGGTCTGTCCAGACTGGTGACGGAACGTGTATCCCTGGCAGGGGCGACCCAACGCGCCGGACGCGCCGGAAGAACGGAACCCGGCATCTGCTGCCGCCTGTGGCCCGTTGAAGAAGAAAAAGGCATGCGCCCGCATATCCGGCCGGAAATACTGGATGCCGACCTTACGGGCCTGCTCCTGCAGTTGTCAGCATGGGGAGCTTCTGATCCGGCCGCCATGGCATGGCTGGATGTGCCGCCCCCGGCGCATCTCGCCGTGGCTCGCCAATGCCTCGAATTTCTTGAGGCGCTTGACTGCGCAGGAAAGCCCACGGATATGGGCCGACGCATGGCCAGGCTGCCACTGGCCCCCCGAACCGCCCGCATGCTGCTGTGGGGCGCAGCGCACGGGCACGGCCCCCTAGCATGCTGCCTGGCGGCATTGCTTGAAGAAAGGGACCCTCTTGCCGCTGCCGCCGCGTCTGACGGCCAGAAGCACGCTCTTCACAACAGACAGGATTGCGATCTGACGCGCCGCCTTGATTGGCTGTGCCGCCAGCCAGGCAGCCGCCGAACAGACAGCCGGGAGGCGCGCCGGGACACAGATGACCGTGGACAGCAAGGGCTTCGCCAGCGCATTCGCCGCCAAAGCCTTCGCCTGACCCGGTACACGGCCTCCGGCGAGTCCGGCTCCACGTCCGCCGCCCCCGATGATCGCCTGAATGGCGCTACGGATGTATTATTTGCCGCAGCCCTTTCGGATATGGAGTCAACGGGTATGCTGGTTGCCATTGCCTGGCCGGAGCAGGTGGCCATGCTTCAGGCGGGCAGCCTCAACACCGTGAACAGCGCAGGCTCTCCCACGGCTGCCTACCGCATGTGCAACGGACGTTCGGCCCTTGTTTCGCAAACAGACACACTGGCCCGTCAGGACTTTCTGGCGGTTGCACATGTGGACGGCGCATTGCCGCACGGCCGCATCCGCCTGGCTGCTGCCCTTGATTCAAAAGCCATCAACAGTCTTTTTGCGCAGCAAATCATTGAGCGGGACACAGTGCGCGTCAATGACGCAGGCCAGGTATCAGCGCGCCATCAGCGAACGCTGGGCGCACTGCTGCTTGAGGATACGCCCCTGCCACGCCCGAAGCCGGAGCAGGTTGCGGCGGCCTTGTGCGCCTACGTGCGCGATCAGGGGCTGGACTGCCTGCCCTGGGACGACCAAAGCCGCCAGTGGCGAGCGCGCGTGAGCCTGTTGCGTCAATTGGACGGCGACCCCTGGCCGCTCATGGACGACGCCGCCTTGCTGGACGACCTTGAAAACTGGCTTGCACCTGCCTTGAGGGGCTGCCCGTCGCTGGCGGGCCTGACGGCTTCCGCATTTTTTGACGCCCTGCGCGGGCTGCTGCCGGGGCATTTGCGGCGACAGCTTGAAACACTGGCCCCTACGCACTGGCAGGTTCCTTCAGGCGCGCAAAAACCCATACTATATGGAGAGGAAGGCGGCCCTACACTGGACGTGAAGTTACAGGAAATGTTCGGCAGCAAGGAGACTCCAACCATTGCCCAGGGCCGCGTGCCCCTGCTCCTGCGCCTGAATTCTCCTGCAGGGCGGCCATTGCAGATCACGCGCGATCTGGCGCATTTCTGGCGCAACGGCTACCCCGCTGTGCGCAGTGAGATGCGCGGCCGATACCCGCGCCATCCCTGGCCCGAAGACCCTTTTACTGCCACGGCCACAGGCCTGACCAAGAAAAAGCTGGCGGCAAAAGGCAAGGGATAGCACAAAGTTTCGGTAATACCCGTGGTATTCAGTGTGGCACGGGGACACCTTGCGCACCACAGTAGGTTCCCGGTAATACCCGTGGTATTCAGTCAAAAATGCCCTGCTCCACCAGACCTCGCACAAATTCCTGCGCGCGCCGTTCGCTGTAGTATATGCCGCCAGCCTGAACAAAACCCACGTGCCCGCCATGCGCTGAAACTTCAAGAAACAAATGTCGGCTTGAACGCGCCGTGTCCCACGGGTAACAGGATGGCGCACAGAAAGGGTCGTCCGCAGACAGCAGAAGATAGGTGGGAACGCTTATGCGCGGCAGGTCAGGCAGCACAGTGTTTTTTTTCCAATAGTCTTCCGCTGAGGAAAACCCGAATGTCGGGGCGGTAAAACGACTGTCGAACTCGGCAAAGGTGCGGATGGACTCCAGACCCTCCACAGAAGGATATCCCGGAAAATGGGCGGCCTTGTAACGCACTTTTTCGCGCAGCGTGCGCAAAAAATGCCACATATATATACGGCAGGAAGGACCATCCATAATCGGCGCGGCAGCGGACAAATCGCACGGCACCGATACCACTACAGCTGCCTTGACCAGCGAGGACGCCGCTTCGCCGCCAAGGTAGCGGCATATCTGATTGCCCCCCATGCTGAAACCCGCCAGCAGCAAGGGACGGTTGAAGGTCTCGGCAAAGCGCACAACCGTGGAAAGGTCTTCAATTTCCCCCATATGGTACAGACGTGACGTGCGGTTGGGTTCGCCGGAGCAGGAGCGCATGTTCCAGGCCAGCACGTCAAAATCCAAAGCCCGCAACGCTGCGGTCATGCCAAGGACGTACTTGCGGCGGCTGTTGCCTTCAAGACCATGCGACACAATGGCAATGGCCCGGCCCAATCCGAATTTCCGGTCAGGCGCGTCAGAGGCCGGATGCAGGTCAATGTCAAGAAAATCACCGTCAGGCGTATCTATACGCTGGCGTGACACCTTGGGTGAAGCCGGTGGCTGCGGCCGGAAAAGCGACGGCCACATGGTGTTGACATGGGGGTTGGTCATAAACCAGGGGCAAGCATAGGTTGTGGCAAGTACGGGCATGATCCTCTCAATCCGTGAACATTTTTCTTGTCAGCCTGGTGCACGTCCTGCCCGGCGCGCCATAGGACGCCTTGGCAGACCTTGCCGACTTGTATATTTTCACTCCATGCAGACAACTCATTTACATAACGCTCCCCGAAAAGCGCTGTCAAATTTCAGCGGCGAAACACCGTCCACGCTTCCCACCCCCCTGCGTCAACCGCACGCCCATGGCGGACGCGGCCGTCACACTGGCAAGGACGTCACAGACGTGCTGATCCTGGGTGCAGGAGCCTCCGGGCTCATGTGCGCCAGAGAAGCTGCCGGGCGTGGCCTGAAGGTGGTCGTACTCGAACGCGGTGCGACCCCTGGCCGCAAGCTGGCCGTCAGCGGGGGCGGCAAGGCCAATTTCACCAATCGCCAGGTTGGCATGGCGAGCTATCGCTGCTGCGGCGAGCCAAACAGCGGTTTTTGCGCCCCTGCCCTGCGGTCTTTTACCCCGGCACACATGGTGCGCCTTGTGCGCCAATGGCATTTGCCGTTTGAAGAACGGGAACACGGGCAACTTTTTTTGACGGTTCCGGCGCAGAGGCTGGTCAATGCCCTGCTGGAAGATTGCCGCCAGCGCGGATGCCGCGTGGAATGCAAGAATCCTGTGGAATCCGTCTCTGTTGCTGACGGTGTGTTTGAAGTGCAAACCGCTTCGGGCATCTGGCAGGCAAAAAACATCGTCCTTGCCATGGGCAGCCCTGCGTGGCCGCAAGTTGGCGGCAGCGGTCAGGGGTACAGGCTGGCCCAGAGCCTCGGGCACAGCCTGGTGCCGCCGCGTCCGGCCTTGAGCCCGCTCATTCTGCCGCAAAACCATCCTTTGACGGCCCTGACGGGCATCAGCCTGCCGGTGTGCATCTCCGTAGGGGAGCAGCAGTGGCAGGACCATCTTCTTTTCACCCATGAAGGATTGAGCGGGCCAGCCGCACTCAAGGCATCCCTCTACTGGGAAGAGGGAATGGAGGTATGCATCGACTTCCTCCCAAATCAACAATTCAAGGCGCTTCTGGACAATCACGAGTCCGGCAGGCAAACCCCACGGGCCTTGCTGGCCCGGCTGCTGCCGCAACGACTGGTTGACGCCCTGTTGCCGCTGGAAAGCGCACGACGCAAGGCCGCAGAACTGTCGCGCGCAGTGCGCGCTTCACTGGAAGAGGCTGTTCACAGGTACAGGATACAGCCCACAGGCGTGGCCGGACTGAAAAAAGCTGAAGCATGCCTTGGCGGCATAGCCGTCAGCGAGGTAGACCCACAGACCATGGCCAGCCGCTGTTGCCCCAATGTGTATATTACGGGAGAAATCCTTGATGTGGCCGGTCTGCTTGGGGGATACAACCTGCATTGGGCCTGGGCCAGCGGCATGGCCGCTGGCAGGGCGGTGGCCGGAGTCAACCCGCAGACTGCCGCTCTACGCCCGAAGCAAGACTGATTTCAGATTCTGTTGCAGTACACGTTTTCCAAAAAGCTTTCCATGGCATCGTCAGCCTGCTTGATATACCCTTGCAAGGGGAATTCAGCCTTGCAGGACGGGCAGCGCATGAACACTTCATGGCAGGTACGTGTGATATGAAGTTTGTCTGCGCAGTTGGGGCAGGCAATGGTAGTTTTGGCATCGCGGGAAGCTGAAAAAGCCATGATGACTCACAAGGTAGCATGGTGAAAAAATGGCGGCAGTGCGCCAGCCTCTACGGGTCTGTCGGCACTATTCACGAACTGTATAAAACAACACAGCCCAAACGCGCCGAACGAGATGTTTAACCACTGCCTGGCCCTTGTCAAATATGCTGGCGCCAGTCCCCCACCACGCCAGCGTAATTTTATCCTGAAACCACGCTGGCGGTTGCGTGAACAGACGTTCGCCATAAAGGCGCAAGCGTGTTTATCTGCGCATTAAGCTTCTGCTTTTACGTGTCGAATACAATGAAATGCATTGACTGCGCTTAAGGATTTTCCTGATAATCCTTACCACGAAATGCGAGTAGGCAGGTTTTTGCCTGCCGTACGCGCGCATTTTACGTGTTAAATACTCTGGGGGTTTTTACCTTTGCTAAAGATTAAATCCACTAATACCCCTGCAGTTTTGACATCATAGGCCACAGGTTTTTAAGGTTATGCACTCAGCCCCGCAGCCTCATGCCCTGCCGGGACTTGCTGTTTTGCATGAATTTGCAGTATAATTAAAGAAGTGATTACGTTCTTCAACTTTAATTAGGAGGCCGGGGCATGCAGCGGCGCGTATATCTTCCTCTTATCCTGCTTCTTGCGGGCAGCCTGCTTTTTTCCGGCTGCACCAGCCGATACGGTGAGCAAAAGACCAAGGTAAACCATTATCCCCAGTGCTATGAGCCTGTCGCCCAACTGCGCCAGGACGAAAACAGCACCGGCAAAAGCACGGCTGCGGGCGCTGCTGGCGGCGCACTGCTTGGTGCGCTTATCGGCGGGCTGGCCACAGGCAAGATTGAAGGAGCGCTGGCAGGCGCTGTGGCCGGTGGCGCCGCTGGCGCTGTTGGCGGCAATATCTACGGCAAATCCCAAGAAAAGCAGCGTGACGCTGACTATCTGGCGCAATACAACCGCCAGATGGGAACCGAGGCTGCCAGCATGAACCGCGCTACAGCCGCCGCTAAAGTGGCTACCAAGTGCTATGACCAGCAGTTCAAACTGGCGGTCGATCAGTACAAGGCAGGCCAGCTCACCCGCTTTGACCTTCAGGACCGTTACAATGAAATCCGCAGCGGCCTTGAAGAAACGGCGTTCATTCTTAAGGACACGTCGGCTGCCATGGCGCAAAAAGACAGTGAATACGAGCGCGTGCTGGCTGGCGAAACCGCCAAGGAGCAGCCGGTTGCCTCTTCACCCGCATCCGGCTCCAAAAAGTCCAAACCCGTTGTCAAACAGGCCAAGTTGAGTCCAGAAGCATCGGAATGGAAGTCCTCACGCAAAGAACTTGAAGCTACGCGCACCGATGTGGACGCCCGCATGAACAGCTACGAACAAACCGTCAACAACCTGCTTGGTTAGTCGCCCGTTCGCGTTGCCCTGCCCTTTTTTGGGCAGGGCGCGCGAACATTTTTTGCGGCTGCACGCCGCGGAGTCACCATGAGTCAAACGCCCAGTCCCGCTGCCCCGGAGCAGGAAACGCACAACGGTTCGCTGCCTGCCTCCGTAGTGCCCTGGTATCGCCGTCCCCTGTTTTGGGGACTGTTGTTCTTTTTAGGTCTCCTGCTTCTGGCCATCTGGCTTTTCTGGAAAGAATGGCAGGCGGCGGAGAACCTTAAAGGACAAATAGCGTCCGAAACCACCGCGTTGCAAAAGCAAAACCAGGCCCGTGAAGATTTTCTCGCTCGCTTGCGCCAGCTTCTTAAAGAAGAACCTTGCGAAGTGCAGCGCAAGCTCCCCCTTGTCTCGCCACCGCCAGGCATTGCATGGCCTCCTCTGGCCGATGGCGCGGCAAGATCTGGCGACGTTTTGCCTGAAGCCTCCGAACCGTCAGCTCGCCCCACCCCCGCAAGCCCGCAGGCTTCGCAGCCCGTAAAGACGCCGCAAGGCTTTGCCGCCCTTATGGAGCAGGCTACTGTTCTTGTGCTGGCCTTGCGTGAAGAGGGGCTTTCAATGGGTTCCGGGTTTTTTGTGTCGCCGGGGCATGTGGTAACCAATGCGCATGTGGTGGGTTCCGCTCAAAAGGCTGTTGTGGTTAACAAGGCCACTGGCGCCCCCCTTGCTGCCCGCGTTCTGCGAGCCGTACAAAGCAATGGCCGTGATTTTGCCGTTCTGGCGGTTGAAGGCGGGCCAGCCATCACGCCCCTGACGCTGTCCAATGACGTCTGGCGTACGGAAAGAGTCAGTGCATGGGGCTTCCCGGGCGCAGTGACCAACGACGACCCCCAGTTTTCGGCCCTGCTCAAGGGCAACGCGGCGGCGGCCCCCGAAGTGGTTTACACCGACGGCGTGGTCAGCGTCATTCTTGAACGCAAACCTGCCCTTATCGTCCATACGGCGACGGTCTCCCAGGGCAACAGCGGCGGCCCGCTTGTTAACGACAAGGGCGAGGTTGTGGGCATCAATACCTTTATCAAACTGGACGACGAATCCTACAGGCAGTCCAGTCTGGCCATTGTAAGCGCCAGTCTGGCAGAATTTTTGAGGGCAGCCGGAGTGCCCGTCACCATGGCTGCGCCGTCTGGGCCGGATCAGGGGTCATCACAACCGGCCGTCCAAACCGATGGGGCAAAGCCCGCGCAAAATTCCGATCAGCCGCAAACCTCGTCTGACGGGGTCAAGGGCGCGCAAGGAGGCAAGCCATGAGCATACGCATAGCCGTAAGCCAGCGCGGGCCCATGCGGGCGCTTGCCAGCCAGGGAATCCTGGCCACAGACTGCCACGCCCAGCTTAAAGCCATTCTACTGCAAAAACTGGGGCCGGAACACGCCGCCCTGCTGGCCGAACCGCAACACGATGCCGAAGGCAATACGGTAGACTGGTATGCCGAGGGGCAGGGTCAGGCGACTCCCCTCAAAGACCTTACGGATACCGAAGCCAATGCCCTTCGCCTCAAAGCGGCGGCCCTTGCCCGTGACATCGCCGCCCTGGCGCAGAATCTTACTGCCGATGTCCAGGCCCGCCAGGCGCTTTCCGGACAGTTGCTGCAACAGGCATTGCAGCATCCTTCAGATGAAGACATCTGGTCTGTGAACGGCCAGCCCGTACTGATCAACTGGGGTTTTGCCCCCGGCAGCCCCGGAGCCCTGCCCCAGGATCTGACACGCCTTGGCGCGGCGCTCCCGCCTCCGCCACCTGCAGCCTCTGTCATTCCGGTTGCTGCCCCTGTGCGGGGCGGCTGCCTGCCCTGGCTGCTGCCGCTGTTACTGCTTTTGCTTTTGCTCTGGCTCCTGGGCGCGGCGCTCGGCTTTCTGCCTTCTCCCCTGCCCGCAAGCTGCATGCCGGTGGACCGCCAGAAACTTGCAGCCGAAGAGCAGCGCGCCGCCTCTTTGGATGACGAACTGGCCCTTTTGTGGAACCAGCTTCAGGAACGGGCCGCACTGTGCAAACCCGTGAAACCTGTGATTCCCCCGGTGGAGGAAAAGAAGCCCGAACCGGTAGAACCTGCGCCGGAACCAGAAATGGTGGAGCCTTTCCTTGGGGAAACCCCGGTGGCTCCGCCGCAGCCCGAAAAGCCCAAGGAACAGCCCAAGCAGCAAAAGCCGGAGCCAAAGCCCGAGCCCAAGCCAGTTGAGCCGCCCAAGGAGCCGGAAAAGCCCAAGAAAAAGAACGAGGATCTGACCATTCCCGAGGACGCGGCCAAGAAGAACGATTTGAGCTTCCTTGAAGGCTGCTGGACCAGCGAGACGGGTCTGTATTCCCATCCTTCCAATGAGCCCATCATTGCGGAGTACTGCTTTGACAAAAAGGGCAGCGGCCGCCGTTTTGTGCGTGAGCGCAATGGTCAGGTGTGCAGCGGCCCCGCCTCGGCCCGCTTCCAGGGCAACAAGCTGAATTTTGAATCCGGACAGGCCAAATGTCCTCGCGGCGGCATCTACGTTCCCCAGAAGGTGGAATGCACCGGCAGCGAAAATACCACGCAGTGCAAAGGCAGAGAGCAAGGCGCGGGCAACAACAAGTGGGACGCCCGCTTCAGAAGGAAATAAGCATGAATGGCATACCGAGCTACCTTTCCCCTGTAAGCATCATTCCTGGGGGCTGCCCGCAGTTTCTGGACTTTTCACTGCGTGAAGAGTCCATCCGTCGGCTGCGACGGTACTTTCGGGAAGAAAAAAAGAATCAGGGTGATCCCGACGGGCGCTATACCCATTATCTGCGCTGCCTGGCCGAGACGGAAAACGGGTTTATCGACCAGTTGACGGGCCAGCCCTGCGACGAAGACTACAGCGTTGAAGCCCGCCGCGCCGTGACCGCATGGGACGGGCACTGGCTGCCCATTCCCTTTCTGCGCTCCCTTGATCAGGCATGGCCTGACGGCGGCAAGCGCTTTGAGTGCGGGCCGTCCAACTGGGCGCGCGCGCGCGTCATGCAGTCCGAACGTCACCCGGATCAACTGCGCATCGTTCTGGCCTTTGACACCAATGTGGAGCAACGCCCGACCGAAGGGGATCGCTATCACGCCCTGTCGCCTCAGGATGTGGCCGCCCACGGGCATTTTATGCTGGCCCACCTTGTTCGTGACAATTCATGGTTTCTCAATGAAGCCTGGGTTGACGAATGGCTCTGTGGCATTTTCGACCTCTGGCGGCAGTCGCAGCACCGGGGGCGAGGCTCCTGGAAGGACGACACCCCCTATGTGCTCGAACATCTTGCCAACTATCTCACCTGGCTGGATGTGGTCCGCATGGCCCTCAACGATCTGGCGGCGCAGGTCATCAACCCCGACCGCGATACGCCAGTGGATGTGGACCTTGTGCTCGACATCGGCAATTCGCGCACCACGGGCATACTGGTGGAAACCCTGCCGCAGCGTGTGACCAACCTCAACGACAGCTATCTTCTGGAGTTGCGCGACCTGAGCAATCCAGAAAACATTTATTCCGATCCCTTTGAAACACGGGTAGAATTTGTGGATGCTGCCTTTGGCAACGATGCCCTTTCACGGCGCTCAGGCAGGCAGACCCCGGCCTTTGCCTGGCCGTCCGCCGTGCGTATCGGGCCCGAGGCCGCGCGTCTGGCGACCCAGGCCGTCTGCGCCGAGGGCACCACGGGCATGTCCAGCCCCAAGCGCTATTTGTGGGACGAACGCCCCTGGCAGCAAAGCTGGCGCTACAATACAGGCGGCAAGGCTGAACCCATGGTCAGTCGCGGGCTTTTTCCACGGCAGCTCAATCCTCTGGGCACGCCGCTGGCCTGCTTTGACGATCCACTGTTCAAAAAAAGTCCTGCCCTGCAAAAACAGCAGGCAGAACCTATTTTTGAATCCCTGTTCACGCGCTCGTCGCTCATGCTCTTCATGCTTGGTGAAATCCTCACTCAGGCCCTTGTGACCATAAACTCCCCCGCAACCCGCGCACGCCGTGAACTGCCCAATCTGCCCCGCCGTTTGCGCAGACTTATTTTTACTGTGCCCACGGCCATGCCTGTGGCTGAAAAACGGATATTCCGCCGTTGGGTTGTATGGGCCGTGCGCGTCGTCTGGACAGCTTTGGGCTGGGGCCAATGGTACACGCCCAAGGCGCTGGCGCGCGGCCAGAGCGGCGACTACCGCCAGAGCCCGCAAGTGCGCTGTGACTGGGATGAAGCCAGCTGCTCACAGCTTGTGCTGCTCTATAATGAACTGGCCGTCAAACAGCACGGTGACGCCCACCACCTTTTCCGCCTTTTGGGCAGACCCCGCGCCTCGTGCCAGGGGCATCCCTGCGTGCGCATGGCCTCCATTGACATTGGTGGCGGCACCACGGATCTGTCCATAACTACCTATGAACTGGCAAGCGGCGAAGGGGACACGGCGCGCATCGTGCCGCATACGGAGTTCAGGGACGGCTTTAACATCGCAGGGGACGAAGTTCTGCGCGAAGTGGTGGCCAACCATGTAATCCCCGCCATCGGGCAGGCCCTTGTGCAGCAGGGGCTGGCCGAGCCCCGCGCCCTGCTGGGGCAACTCTTCGGGCGGGACTCCATCGGCATGTCGCAGGAAGACCGCAACACCCGCGTCCGTCTTGTACGGCAGATTGCCGTGCCTGTAGCTCTGGGCCTGCTGGCTGCCTGCGAAAATCCTGAAATCCGTCATGCCAGCTACACCTGCGCCATACGGGACTTTTTTGAACCCGATCCACTGGAATCCGCCAGTGACGCACCTGGTGCGGAAGGCAGCGCCGGGGCTGGCCCGGGTTTTGAACCCGCAACCCTTGCCCCCCGTCCGCAGCCAGCCATTCTGAAAGCGGTGGAAAATATGGTGCGCAGGGGAGCCCCCCTCATCCAGGACTTTAACATTCTGAATGTCCCCATTACGGTCAGCCCGGCTGCCGTGGACGTGACCATACGCTCCACCCTGGGCCCCACGCTGTCTGCCCTGTGCGAGGTCGTACACATGTACGACTGCGACGTTTTGCTGCTCACCGGGCGGCCAAGCGCCTGGAACGGCGTGGTTGCGTCCGTCCTGGCCAAGCTGCCCGTTCCGCCGGACAGGATAATCCCCATGCGCAGTTACCACGCCGGATCGTGGTATCCCTTTGCCGACGCGCAGGGCCGCATCACCGATCCCAAGACCACTGTGGTTGTGGGGGCCATTCTTTGCGCCCTGGCAGACGGGCATCTTGAAGGTTTCTCCTTTGACACCGGGGCCTTGCATCTTACCTCAACGGCTCGCTACATTGGCGAGATGGACATCAACAGCCAGCTCAAAAAACCCAAGGTCTGGTTTACCGTTGATGTGGACAGCAATGAGGGCACCGAGCAGATACGCAAGGTAGCCTTCAGCGGCCCCTTGTCCATCGGGTACCGACAACTGGACGCCGAACGCTGGCCCACCACCCGCTATCATCTGCTGGCATTTGCCAATGAGGACGCGCGCGCCAGGGCTTCTGGCCGCCTGCCCTATGAAGTGGAAGTTCGCCTCACTGTTGATGACGTGTGGGATGATGCCCCTCGAACGGATGATGAAAAAGATCGTAGCGAGGGCGAATTCAGCATCATTTCCATTGTGGATAATCAAGGCCGTGGCGTTGACAGGCGTGATCTCGAGATACGCCTGCAGACGCTGAAACTGGATGAAGGCTACTGGCTGGACACAGGCATTGTGACTGATGCCGGTTAAGTGAGGCAAGTATATATGGTTATGCAGCAAGATATGGACCTCGCCCAGCAATGCCGCCAGCTGGCAGATACCGCCCGTAAGGCCGGAACATGGCTTCAGGATAACGCCGACATGGTGGGCGGCGAAAAAGCGTCCCTGCTCAAGGATATGCGCCACGCGGGCCGCTTTTTCAGCAAATGCAGTCAGGCAGCGGAACGCAAGATGTGCGCTGGCGTCTTCGGGCCCAGCCAGTCGGGTAAATCCTACCTTATCTCCGCTCTGGCAAGCGATGCCAACGGAGCATTGCTGGCCGACTTTTGTGGTGAAACCCAGGATTTTCTCAAAAAAATCAATCCAGAAGGCGGCAAGGAATCCACAGGGCTTGTGACGCGCTTTACCACAACGCAGCCAGAAGGCCTTACGCCGGAGTTTCCCATTCGCCTGCGCCTGCTGTCTGAAACGGACGTGGCCCGAGTGCTGGCCAATACCTACTACTCCGACTGCGAACATAAGGACGCCCCCAGCGCAGAGGCTCTGGTAAAAACCCTTGACCAACTGGAAGCAAGCGCTCCTGCCGCGCCCGTTGAAGGCAGCCTTGACGTCGACGATGTTGAAGACCTGCGCGACTATGTGAACAAGAACTTCAGTTCCCGTCCGCGCGTGCAGATGCTTCAGAACGGCTACTGGGCGCGCGCTGCGGCTCTGGCTCCACGCCTGGGCCTCGAAGGGCGCGCCCGTCTGTTCGGCCTTGTGTGGGATGAAATTGACGACTTTCAGTCAGTCTATCTGCAATTGTGCGGCGCGCTGCACAGTCTTGGCAGGGCCGCCGAGGTGAACTGCCCTCTTGACGCCCTTATTCCGCGTGAGCGAAGCATCATTGACGTGGAACGTCTGCACGGGCTGAAGCGCCCGACGGGCGATTCCCTGCCGATCCTTGCTCCCGGCGGCGTCAAGGTCACTTTGCCACGAGCCGTGATCACGGCCCTGACGGCAGAGATCACCATCTTCATGCGTGAAAAGCCCGATGATTTTTTTGACCACACAGACCTGCTGGACTTCCCAGGCTACCGCTCGCGCTACAAGTTCCCCGATCTGCGCGAAGCGCTGGCCAGCAAGGAAGAAATGCTCAAGGAGCTTTTTCTGCGCGGCAAGGTGGCCTATCTTTTCGAGCGCTACCGCGAGGAAAAAGAGCTGACCAGCATGCTTCTGTGTATTGCGCCTGGCCCGCAGGAAGTTCATGACCTGCCCCATGCCGTTTATGAGTGGATTTGCTCTACACACGGCGAAAAGCCCGCAAGTCGCGCGGGCAAAGCGCCAGCCCTGTTCTTTGTGCTGACCAAGATGGATATGGAGTTCGAGAAAAAGAAGGGCTCGCCCTCTGTGGAAACACGCTGGACCACCCGTCTTGAATCTTCACTGGTCAAGTTTTTCGGCCAGGTACATGACTGGGTTGATAACTGGGACGGCGTCCATCCCTTCAGCAACGTCTTTTTGCTGCGTAACCCCAACTTCACCTGCGAAGCCATTTTTGACTACGATGGCGGGCGCGAAACCGGGGTACGGCAAGATCAACGCGTTTTTGTGGAAGAGGTTCGTCAGGCGTTCTTGCAGTCCCCCCTGGTGCAGCAACACGTGGCCTCGCCCGACAAGGTGTGGCAGGCAGCCATGACGCTCAATGACGGCGGCGTCAGCCTGTTGCGCGACAGCCTGCGCCCCCTCTGCAATCCCGAACTGAAACGCCAGCAGATACGCGTGAGCCTTGGCGAAAGAAAAGAACAGATCGTCACGCGCCTTTCACCATTTTACCGCACAGACGATCGCGATGAGTTGCGCCGCCAGAAGGAGCAACTTTCACGAAGCTTTGTCACACTTCTTGCCAAATTGGCCGAAAAACAGCTTTTTGGCGAGTTTCTGCGCCGCTTGCAGGTGCGTGACTACGACCTTTACGAACTGTGCCTCAACGCCAGGCAAATACCGGAACAGGGACAGACCGCGGCAAGTCTGCAAGTGGTGGGAACCCGCGTTTCTGCTGACGACATTCTTGGCGACATTTTTGGCGAAAGCACGGAGAGCGCGCCCCCGGCGCAGGAAAATGACACGGCCCAGGCCAGAGACATGGCTGGCGTGTTCGCGTCACTCGTGATGGAGCACTGGATAGGCCGCCTGCGAGATCTTGGCGCTTCTGGCGAAGCACGCGCCCAGCTTGGCTTGCCGGCGCTGGAGCTTGACCAGTTGTGCCATGAAATCATTCTGGCCGCTTCACGGTGCCGCTTGCGCGAAAATCTTGAAGACAGCCTGCGGCGCAGCATGTCCTACAGCAATATCGCCCGTGAACGCCTGATCTGGAAGCAGGTCAGCCTTGCCGCCGATGCCATTAACGCCTTTGTGGACTGGCTGGGCTTTGACCCCCGCTTCAAAAACCAGAGCCAGCGCACCATCCTTTTTGGCGGCAAAAGCGTCAGCCTGTTTGATCCTCCGCCGGTTATCTCCGGCGAGCCGCGCATAGCCGAACAGGAAACCCCGTATGACCGCTTCTGGTATACGGACTGGCTGCGCGCCCTGGCCTACAGCATCATGGCCAATGTGGATTTTGACGGTCAACAGACTCTTGACCCCGAACAAAACAACCGCCTGCGCGATATTTTGCAGGTTTTCAAGGGATAACTATGCGCGCCAGTATCGCAGTGGACCCCGTACGTGGCCCCGGCTACGGCATTATTGAATTTGACGGTGCGGGCGAAGTGTCTTCGCCCGTGTTTGTGCTGCAACGGGCCTCGGATGGAAAATGCCTTTCCTCCGGTGGCTGGCAGGAAAGTGAAAGCGCTGTCACCCCCCAGGACTGGAGCGCCGCCAATGGCAGCCTTCGTCTTAATGTGGGCCCTGAAGTCGTGGATGAACTGGACAATCTGGACGCCTACCGCATCACCCTGCCCGGCTACGGGGCCTGCGCCATGAGCGTGGGCAAGATAGTGTACTCCAATATCAGTGGCGGCCAGGGCATGGCTGGCGGATACCGCGCGCCTGAAGCGCCGGCAACCCGTCCCGACCCCGATCCTGACCCCATGCCGGTGACGCCCCCCGAAGAGGCCCCCGCGCCAGACCCGGACCCCATCCCCGCACAAAATGAACCGCCTCTGCAAATGGCGCAAAACACTGTGCCCTCGGCCGGTGGTTCAGGAAAGCGCATGGCGCTCGTGGCGGCCATTGTTCTTCTGCTCTGCGCGGGATTCGCCCTCTGGTGGTTTGTGCTGCGCACACCAGAAACGCCTCCCCTGCCTGCGGCTCCGGAGCAGCCGAACGCTTCCGCCGCTCCCTCCAAGCCTGCTCCTCAGGGAGCCAACGGCGGCGCGACCGAAAAATCACCGCTGGCCAGCGCCCGCGAGCAACTGCGTGGCGAGGCTCTGCCCGATGTCAGCCTGGCCATGGCCAAGCCCCTGCGCAAGATGGACGCCAGCCCCGAAGAATGCGACGCCGCCTTCCTGCTTCTGGAAGACGCGGCACAAAAAGGCAATGCCGAAGCAATGTTCCTTGTGGGACAATACTATGATCCCACGGCAACCCTGCCCAGAGGCAGCATCCCGATGGATATGACCCAGGCAAAACGCTGGTACGACGAAGCCCTGCAAAAGGGGCAGGACAAGGCACAGGCGCAAAGTTCTCTGGACAAGCTCAAGGAATACGCCAAGGCTGAAGAGGCCAAGGGCAACGCCGAAGCGCGCGCCCTGCTGCAAACGTGGAAATAACGTCCAAGTGACTGTGAGGATATGCCATGCGCCCTGCCATGACTCTATACACTCTGCGTGCCCCGTTCATTCTGTTTGCCTGCGCACTGTTCGTGCTGTTTGCAATGGGAACGGGCGTGGTCTGCAGCACGTCCGCCGCTCATGCGGCCCCCCTGCTGCTTGAAGGCAAAAAAACGCTTTTTCAGCGGGTAGTCAGCCACCCGGGTGCGCGGCTTGTGGCGACCCCCGGTTCGGACGCTGCCGTGGTAAAAGAAAGCGTGACGCCCTTTACCGTGTTTTATGTGTACGCCCGCACCAACGGCTGGATTCAGGTGGGCACGGGCACGGCTTCTGCCGAGGGCTGGCTTGAGGCTGCAAAAGCCACAGAGTGGAACCAGTCCCTCACTCTGCTCTTCACGCCGCGAACAGGCCGCGAACCTGTGCTGTTTTTTAATACGGAAAAAGCGTTGAATGATATCTGCGCGGCTCCTGATATGGATACCCGCCTGGACAAGCTCGGCGCCGAGGCCGCAACGCTGCTGCAAGGCGGCAAGACGCCCCCCGCCGACTTTCCTGTGCTGGCCAGCGAACCCGCTGACGCAGCCGGGGCCGTATCGGAAAAACGCTTTTATCTCATGCCCATTCTCGACATGAAAGATCCCTTTGACGGCGTGAAATTTCTGCGGGTGGCCTCCATTGACCCCGGCAGTCTTGGCGGCGGTCAGGACGGCAAGGGTGGCCCGCCAAAAACAGGTATTGCCCTTGTCATTGACACCACCATTTCAATGAAGCCCTACATCGATCAAAGCCTTAATGTTGTCAGGCAGATATATGACAAGATCGAGCAGGACAAGCTGGAAGACAACGTGGGCTTTGCCGTGGTGGCGTTTCGCAACAGCACAACCGCCACGCCCGGTCTGGGGTATGTGTCTGAAGTGGTGAGCGACTTTGCCACTGCAAAAGACCGTAAAAACCTTGAAGAAAAACTGGGCAAGGTTCAGGAAGCCACGGTTTCAAGCCACGACTTCAACGAGGACTCTCTGGCTGGCGTCTATAAGGCTGTGGAATCGCTCAGCTGGAGCGGCTACTCCTCACGCCTCATTCTGCTTATCACTGACGCGGGGCCCCTCAAAAGCACTGACAAATACGCGTCCGTGAGCATGGGCCCCAACGAGCTCAATGACTTTGCGCGGCAAAAAGGCATCTGGATAACCGCATTGCATATCAAAAGCCCAGGCGGGGCCAAAAACCATGCCTATGCCGAACAAAGCTACCGCGCTTTGAGCAAGCTTTCGGGCAACCGTTCCAACTATCAGGTTGTGGCCGCGCCCACGGCCGCAGCAGGGGCCAAGCAGTTTGCGGAGGTCGCCAAGGTTCTGGCTACCGGCATGGTGGATATGGTTAAAAATACCGCTTCCGGCAAGATCATGACCAAACCCAAGGACGAAAAACCGCAAAAACTCACTGCCGAAGAAGAGGCCGCGCGCCTTGCCGCAACGCTCGGCTACGCCATGCAGCTGGAATATCTCGGCAGGGCGCATGAAAACCAGGCCCCCAGCGTGGTCAGTTCCTGGATCGCCGATATGGACCTCAAACGGCTTGCCAAAAGCGAGCAAAGCCCCAGTGTTGAGGTTGCCGTGCTGTTGACCAAGAACCAGCTCAACGACCTCAGCGCCCAGATAAAGGCCATCATCGACAGCGGCGAGCGCACCAAGAAAACGGATTCCCGCGACTTCTTCCAGGGGGTGCTTTCAGCATCAACCCGCATGGCGCGCGACCCCAACATGCCCACGCAGGGCAAGAACCTTGCGGAACTGGGCGTTCTGGCCGAATTTCTTGATGGTCTGCCCTACAAAAGCGACATCATGCTTTTGCGTGAAGAAGACTGGTACCGCATGAGCGTGGGTGAGCAAACGGCCTTCATCAATCGGCTCAAGTCCCGCCTTGCCCGGTATGAAGAATATGACCGCGACAGGGCCAACTGGGAAAGCTTTGGCCAGTCCAACCCCGGCGACTGGGTATACCGGGTACCCCTGAGCATGCTGCCCTAGAGCAGATTAACTTTGAAATGCAACACATTTCAAAGTTTTCATTCAGCCGAAAAATGTAATTTTCGGCTGAATCCACGCCACGTTGTGGCGCGCTGCACTTTCGTGCAGCCTTAGAGCATTTACGCTTTTCAAAGTTACAATGCCCTAAAAGGATCGGCATGAATAATCTGGTCTTTTCATTACGTAATGTGGGCAAAAGCCGTCCCGGTGCGGATGGCTTTTGCCTGCATATAGACGGCCTTGATGTTGTCCGTGGCAGCCTGCAGGCCCTGGTGGGGCCAAGCGGCTGCGGCAAAAGCACCGCGCTTGATCTGCTGGCTGGCATACTGCGCCCTGATGCGGAAGCGGCTGCGGGAGCGGCTGGAAGCGCGGCGCGGGTAGAACGTGCAGTGCAGACGGGAAGTGCAGCACTGGCGGAAAGTGCTGAACCTGTGGAAGCGCCTTCACGCCGGGAACGCCGCTTTCTATTCAGCCCCACCCCAAATGCTGCCAACGACATGCTGGAAAAGTGGCGCAAAAAAGACCTGAACTCCCTGGCCCGCCTGCGGCAGCGCCATCTTGGCTATGTGCAGCAGACAGGCGGCCTGCTGCCCTTTCTGACTGCCCGTGACAACATCATGCTGCGTTGCAGCAGTCTGGGGTGCGTGACAGAACGCAGCCAGCAGATACAGGGCATCGTGGACGGCCTCGGTATCGGGCGCCTGCTCGAACACTACCCCGCCACCCTTTCTGTGGGCGAGCGCCAGCGGGTCGCCATAGCCGCCGCCCTGGCGCATGCGCCCGAAATGGTGCTTGCGGACGAGCCCACAGCGGCCCTTGATCCCATGCATGCGCGCAATGCCCTGCGGATTTTCGCAAATCTGGCCCAAATGATGAATATTACCGTGCTGATGGTGACGCACAGTCTTGAAATGGCTGTGGAGGCGGGCTTTAGTCCCATCCAGGTGACGCTCGATCAGGGCGGGCTGGGCGCCATATCCCGCATCGATCACAGGGTGGAAGACAGCTCCACTGCTCCCGACTTTGGACAGCAAGCAGAACGGCAAGGAGCACAGCCATGAGTACGGGCATGAGTACGGGCATGAGCAACCACGCCGCTCCTGTGCGCCGCACGAGGACTCTGAGGCAGATGCTGCGCCTCTCCTGGCGGGATTACGCCTATGAAAAGCTGCTCTCGGCCTGCGCGATCCTTGGTCTGGCCGCCGTGCTCACTCCCCTGCTGGTTCTCTATGGCGTCAAATTCGGGGTGATGCAAACCCTTACGGACAGGCTGCGCAGCGAGCCGCGCACGCTTGAGATTTCCCCTGTGGTCAGCGGCCGTTTTTCCATGGAATATCTTGATGAGCTTGCCGCGCATCCCGACGTGGCCTTTGTGCTGCCGCGCACGCGCTCCATTGCCGCCACCATGGATCTTGTGGCTGGGCAGGGCACAGAGCGCACAACTCTTGTGGTTTCACTGGAGCCGACAGGTACGGGCGATCCGCTTCTCAAGCGTTATGGGGCGGCCGAGCCTGTCATGCCGGAACATCCCGACAAAGAGTCCATCGGCGTGTCCCTGTCGGCCTCGGCTGCGGAAAAGCTCCATGTAGCCATGGGCGACACCATCACGGGCCGTGTGGAGCGCCGCTATGCCGGGCAAATGCAAAGCGTGCGCGTTCCCTTGCGCGTTGTGTCCGTGCTGCCCCTTGCGGCACAGCAAAAGGATGTGGCCTTTATTCCGCTACCCCTGCTGGAAGCCACTGAAGACTACCGCGATGGCCGCGCCGTGCCCGAGCTTGGCACAAACAATGGATGGACAGGGGAAGCCCGCCCGCAGGAGGCCCGCCTGTACCCCGGTTTCAGGCTGTACGCCAGGGATCTCGATGCTGTCATGCGCCTGCGCCAGGGGTTTGCGCAGCAAAAGCTCGACGTGTACACCCATGCGGAAGAGATTGAGCAGATCAACAGCCTGGCTCGCGCCCTGAATCTTGTTTTTGCCCTCATTTGCGCCGCCACGGCAGCCGGATTTCTGGCCTCCACCACAAGCAGCACCCTGGCCAGCGTCAAACGCAAGGAACGCACGCTGGGTCTGCTGAACCTGGCAGGCTTCACCACTGGCGAACTCATGCTGCTGCCCTTGACGCAATCCCTGCTTACCGCCCTGCTGGGCACATCTCTGGCTTCGGGTCTGTATGCCCTGGCAGCCCTGGCCATAAACCAGCTTTTCAGTTCCAGCCTCAGCGGTATGGAACAGGTCTGCCGCCTGTTGCCACAACATTTTCTGCTGGCCTTCGCCGCCGTGGCAGGTCTTGCTCTGGCGGCAGCCCTCGGGCCTGCTTTGCGGGCCGCGCGCATAGAACCTTCGGAGGTTATCCGTGAAGTGTAAGTACTGCTGTCAGGCAAGTCTTTTCCTGTTCAGCCTGACGCTGCTTTGCTGCCTGCTTTGCCTTATGGCATTGCCGTCTCCTGCCACTGCAGCCCTGGCCCGCAAAGGCGAACTCAGCCTGGCGGACGCCACTAATCCCAAACCCGCAGATGACGACATAATACTGCCCATGCCCTGCAACCTGAGCATGGCGTTCAAGCTGGTGGCTGTGCCCGCCAAGGGGCTGCTGTGGGACATGCCCATGCGGCCGGGCATTGACGACAGCGCCAATGCCGATCGAGCGTATTATGACCGCCGATACAACACGGCTCTTTCCGGGGCGTTTTCTCTTGAAGATCTGCCGCCGGACTGGCGCAAACTGGCCCCCAAGGGGCAAAACTACTTTTACCTTGTCGCCAAATACGAGGTTTCCAACCTGCAATGGCAGGCCGTCATGGACAATGCCTGTCCGGCAACACAGCCTCTCGCAGGCGAAGCTGCAAAGCCCGTTACCGACATAAGTTGGTACGCGGCCGTGGACTTTACGCAAAAATACACGGCCTGGCTGTTGCAGAACTCGCCCCAGTCATTACCGCACTTTTCAGGCGACAACCGCAACGTGGGCTTTATGCGCCTGCCCACGGAAACAGAATGGGAATATGCCGCGCGTGGCGGCCATATGGCAGGCAGCCAGCAGCTTTTGCAGGAAGACTTTTTTGCCTTGCCCCCAGGAGCCAATAAAGAGGATTACGCCGTATACCGGCCGGAAGGATCCGCCCGCGTCGAAGACACCGCCAATATAGGGTCACGCAAACCCAATCCTCTTGGAATTTATGACACGGCTGGCAATGCCGCAGAAATGGTGCTGGACGCCTTTCGCTTTTCACTGGCTGGCCGCCTGCACGGCTCCGCTGGCGGCTTTGTCCGCAAAGGCGGCTCCTTCCTTTCTGGCGAGGCCGAAATCTTGCCCGGCCGCCGTGAAGAAACCCCGTTCTTTATGGCCGATGGCCCTGCGCATTCGCGTGACATGGGTTTTCGCCCTGTTATTTCCGGCATTAACACACCGGGCGGCAGCCGCCCGCAGGAATTGCAGGCAGAATGGAGCAAGGCTGGCGAATCAATGACCGCAGCGGGCTATGACACGCAGGCCGCGCGTAATCCGCTTGAGGAACTCGACCGCCTGCTTGTGTCCGCCCCCAATGAGGCCGTGAAGAAGAACCTTCAGGAACTGCGCAATACCATTAAAGAAAACAATATCACGCTCGAGCGGCAAAAACAGCTTGAGGCGCAGTCGCTCATGCGCACCGGCGTGTACATGACTGAAACCATCCGCAATTACTCCAGCAGGCGCAAATCGCTGCAATCACAGATTGAGGGCATGCAGCGGGACAGCAAGACGACCAAGGGGGCCGAACTTGAAAAACTGCGCCAGATAATGGATACTGCCCGCAGAGGGCTTGTCATGCTGGATACCAGCCTGGACAAGTCTTTGACCTTTTACCGCAGCAAGGTGGAGGACGGCGCAAAATTAACGCCGGAAACGCTGTCGGCTGCCTATGACTCTCTGAGCAAAGACTTCAGCGGCAGTGATCCCTTCAACGAAAACATGCGGCGCAACCTTGAGTTGTACCGTAACCATGTGGACTTGTTCCGCAAAAATAAGGTACTGTCGCGTGAGGCCATGCAAAAGGAAATTTTGGAACGTCGCTTTCAGTAGCCAAAGGAGTTTTTATGGCTGATAAAATGCGCATTGGGTGGATTGGCACTGGCGTTATGGGTTTATCCATGGCGGGGCATCTGCAGGCCGCAGGCTATCCCCTGACTGTATACAACCGCACCCGCGCCAAGACCGAACCGTTGCTTGCCAAGGGGGCGCAGTGGGCCGATACCCCGCGTGAAGTAGCGGCCAAATCCGATGTGGTCTTTACCATTGTAGGCTACCCCCGCGATGTAGAAAGCGTGATTCTTGGCGAAAACGGCATACTGCAGGGGCTGGCCCCAGGCGACCTTGTTTGCGACATGAGCACGTCCAGCCCCGTTCTTGCGGAACGCATCGCCGTGACGGCTCTGCAGCAGGGCTGCGTCTCTCTGGATGCCCCCGTGACGGGCGGCGATATCGGCGCCCGCAACGCGACCCTCTCCATCTTTGTAGGCGGTGAAAAAGAAGGGTACGAAAAGCTTGAGCCCTGCTTCAAGGCAATGGGCAAGAATATTCTGCACTGCGGCGCGGCCGGTTTCGGCCAGAAGGCCAAACTTGCCAATCAGGTGGCCGTTGCTGGCGTCATGTTCAGCGTGTGCGAATCCTGCTTTTTCGCGCAGGAAGCAGGCCTTGACGTGGCCAAATGGCTGGAGCTGGTGGTGCAGGGCGCTGCCGGCAGCAAGGCGATGGACACCCTGGGACGCCGCATCCTCAAAAGTGACTTTGATCCGGGCTTTTTCATCAATCACTTCATTAAAGACCTCGGCCTCTGCCTTGACGAATGCCGCCGCATGCAGATTGTACTGCCCGGCATAGGCCTGGCTGAACAGCTGTACCGCAGCATGCAGGCCAGAGGTCAGGGCGACCTGGGCACCCAGGCGCTTATTGACTGCCTTGCCACCCTTTCCGGCAAACAGTGGCGCTCGCACAGTTAGAACAGCCTTTCCCCGCCCGGCAGTTACGTCTGCCGGGCGGTTTTGCCTGCATGACGTGTCTGCGCCCCCTCTCCCTGGGCGAACCAGTTCGTGGAGGCCGCCATGACCCTGAACATTCCACAAAATCCCTTGCAAGATCCTGAACTGGAGTCCTACCGCTCCTTTCTGCTGGCACGAAGCGACAGATTCACAACTGAAATGGAGCGCATACAAACCCTCCACAGTTCCCTGCGCTCGTACGCCAACCTGCACGCCACCCTTGGGGTGCACCAGGCCAAAGACGCATCGGGACAGCCCGTATGGCGTCTGCGCGAATACATGCCCAATGCAACCGCAGTATGGCTGACCACAGACAAGCTCAACTTCCAGCGCCATGCGCGCTTTCAGTATCAGCGCGGCAATGACGGCTTTTTTGATCTCACCCTGCCGCAGGACGCCTTGCAGCACGGCACCTATATGGAATTACGCGTCCAGGCTGATGAAATCCCTGATGAAGACCCGCAAGCCCGCGCATTGCGCAGGGTACCTGCCTTTGCCCAATGGGTTGAGCAGGACACGACCATGCCGGGTCAATGGTGCGCCCGCCTCTGGCAGCCTGATGCGCCGTTTCGCTTCAGGCACCACAGGCCGCGTCTGGAGGCCTTCCCCCGGATTTATGAGGCGCATGTGGGCATGGCGCAGCCAGCCCTGCACCGTAGCGCCGACAGTGTGGGCAGTTACGCCAGTTTTACGCGCCATATTCTGCCGCGTATCCGTGAATGCGGCTATACCGTTGTGCAGCTTATGGGCATTCTTGAACACCCGTTGTACCGCTCCTTTGGGTATCAGGTCAGCAGCTACTTTGCGCCTTCGTCGCGCTATGGCACGCCGGACGAATTCAAGGCCCTGGTTGACGCCGCGCACGGGCTTGGTCTGGCGGTTGTGCTCGACATTCCGCACGGGCACGCCTGCCCCAACACCGAGCAGGGGCTGGCGCAGTACGACGGAAGCAATTATTTTTTCACCAGCCAGCATAACCAGTGGGGCACGCCGTCATTTGACTTCAGCCAGGAAATGGCGCGGCGGTTTCTGCTTTCCAACTGTCGCTACTGGCTTGAAGAATTCAGGGTTGACGGCTTTCGCTTTGACGCCGTGGGCAACATCCTGTACCGCGATCACGGCAGGGATGACGACTTCATCCACGTCAGCCATTGCTTTTATGACCGTGTGGGCCTGCCGCGCACCGACGAGAACGGTGAACTGTACCTGTGCCTCGCCAACACGCTTATCCATCAGCTTTGCCCCTCCGCCCTTTCCATTGCGGAAGAGTTTTCGGGCATGCCGGGTCTGACCTGCCCGCCGCAAGACGGTGGGCTTGGCTTTGACTACCGCTTTGCCATGGGCATACCCGACTACTGGGCCAAATGCATCGAAGAGCCGCGCGACATGGGCAGCCTGTGGCACGAAATGACCAACTACCGCCCGTATGACCGCACCATCAGCTATGTGGAGTGTCACGATCAGTGCATCAATGGCGATGATGCCATGATATGGCGGTTGCTCGGCAATCGCATGCACAGCCACATGTCTGTTTTTACGGACGACTGGCACGTGTCGCGCGGTCTGGCCTTTTACAGACTCATGCGGCTCATCACGCTGGCGACGGCCGATGCTGGCTATCTGAACTTTATGGGCAATGAATTCGGGCATCCCGAATGGCTGGACGCAGAAGCCTACGCCCACAGGCAATGGCACCTGGCCGATGCGCAAGACCTCAGGTACAGCCTGCTGGCGGCCTGGGACAAGGCGCAAATGCAGCAACTTGTACGCCAACACCTTGAAAGTTTTTGCCACAAGCCGGTGTTCCGCTTTATTCATGAAGAAAAGCGCCTGCTGGCATTTGAGCGCGGCCAGTTACTTTTTGTTTTTAATTTTCATGAGCTTGAAGCGCAAAAATCCCTGACTTTTGCCGTCACTCCCGGCAAATATGTGGAGATGATGAGCTCTGACGACAAACGCTATGGCGGGCACGGCAACCTTGATGTCGAAGGGCAGGTAACGGAGCATTTTACCACCCCGCTGCCAGACAGGCCGGAGGGCGATATTCACCTGTATTTGCCGCCATTAGTGGGACTTGCCCTGATTCGCCAAAAATAATTTTGAAAATGTGTTGACAGACCAAGTGGTTCAGCGTAGTTATCTTCCTCGCGTCGGGATGTAGCGCAGCCTGGGAGCGCACTTGAATGGGGTTCAAGGGGTCGAAGGTTCAAATCCTTTCATCCCGACCAGCTTAAAAGCAAATGAAAAATGCCGTTTAGGGTAAAACCTGAACGGCTTTTTTCATTATTAAAGATATCAGTAAGTTAGGTATATTGAAGAGATTATGGACACGACAACACACTCTACTCACGATACCATGAAAATGTGGTTATCCCCTGCCTCGGCACACCTGACCGGGTTACGGCATAAACAGGCTATCAATCGATGATCTTGTGACAACCGGAACCAAGAGATCTTCAAGATAGCTACCTATTTTTATGACGATTTTTTCCTCTACCTGGTATTGCCTGGGTGAAATTATCCACGAAACCCGAAGGACTACGTTGGCTTCGCTCTGTGATAGTATGGCTGTGTATTGCTATTTGTGAGGACGGGGATTTTGGCTATGAAAAAGAAAACGTTGGTTACCCCTGTGCTCAAATGGGTTGGTGGCAAGCGCCAACTGCTGGCCGTGCTAAAACCACTCTTACCGCAGAGGATTTCTACATACTGTGAGCCATTTGCAGGCGGCGGCGCACTGCTTTTCAATTTGCAGCCTAAAACCGCCTATGTAAACGATATTAACAAGGAATTGATCCGCGTCTATGAGGTCATAAAACGTGACGTTGAAGCCCTTATAGCCGCATTACAAGACTTCAAGAATGATGCTGACTTTTTCTATTCTGTTCGCGATTGGGACAGAGACAAAGAAAAGTACTCTTTATTAACTGATGTTCAAAAAGCCGCTCGCATTATCTACCTTAACAAAACCTGCTATAACGGCTTGTTTCGCGTTAATAATGCTGGGGAATTTAATTCTCCGTTTGGGAATTACCGTAATCCTAATATCGTTAATGCTCCGATGCTGCGTGCTGTTAGCGCATATCTGAACGCTGCCACAATTCATTTGACATCAATCGATTACGCTGAAGTTTTGCAAGGGTTGCCGAAAGGGACTTTTGTTTACCTTGATCCACCGTATGATCCTGTTTCAAATACTTCCAGCTTTACAGGGTATGCAAAGGGTGGTTTTTCTCGTGATGAACAGATACGGCTCCGCAACTGCTGTGATGAACTGCATAGATGTGGGTTGAAGTTTATGCTTTCAAATTCTGCAACGGATTTTGTCAAAGAGCAGTATAGTGCTTATAGAATTACTGTTGTACAGGCAAAACGGGCGATAAATTCCGATGCGACAAAACGCGGTGGAATTGATGAGGTGGTGGTGAGAAACTATAAATAACTCATCAAAAGCTATAAACGACACCACCCAGGAGCAATTTTTTGCCAGCCACTACGTCCTCAACCGCATTGCATAACAAGGTCGGCGTGATCTCCACCTTGCATATAATACGTTTGGAGAACATCGCCTGATGGCAAAAAAGGTAAGATCATGCACAAAGTGGTCCACAGTGCAGGCAGTCTTGTTGACGCGCAGCGTGCCGAGGGCCGGGGATCGTCATAGCTGGCCGTATCTGTCAGGCAGGGGCCAGGCCCCGGCAACTCCATCGGCTTACTTACAGGATCCGTGGTAGTGCCCGGCATGGCTGAAACAATGGCGACATATTGAGACATATTGATCTGCTATGGCGTTCAGCAAAGAGGATTTGCCGATATTGCGCCGGGCGAAGATGCCGATGTGCAGCCGTGTGGAGCGAGGCGTTTCCAAAAGGGCGGTATCAGGATTCATTCTCCGTCCTCGAAGTGCAGAGGTGAGATCAGATTTTCTTGTATGGCGTAGAATACCAGCTCAGGCAGATTTTTTGTGCCGAGTTTTTGCATAAGGCTGGCACGATGTTTTTCCACTGTTCGCGGGCTCAGAAAAAGCTCTAGGGCTATCTGTTTGGTCGTATGTCCGGCTACTACTCCTTTCAGTACCTGGCTCTCTCTTTCGGAAAGTGTAGTAGCATTTTTAGTGGAATGGCGGCGGCCCAGGTAGCCGTTGATTACGTTGGCCTGTATTTGCGAACTCAGGAAAAAACGGCCCCGGTTGACGGTGCGGATGGCGGCCAATAAGTCGCTTGGCGGCGAGGCTTTGAGTACAAAGCCCAACGCGCCCTGATCCAAAGCCTGCTGCACCAGAACATCCTTTTTGTGCATGGACAAAACAATAATACGCACATCTTGCACCTCACGCCGCAAAATGGGCAGGAGCTCTATTCCGGAAATGTCGGGCATGGAGATATCCAGCACCAGTACATCTGGTCTGAGCGTGCGTACCGCATCAAGCACATGGCTGCCGTCCTCGACGCCGCCCACCACCTCCATATCTTCTTCTGTATTGACAATACGTTGTACACCCTCGCGGACAATAGAATGATCGTCAGCGATGAGAACGCGAATTTTGTCACCCATGACGCTCTCCTGGTGTTCTTTTTTCTGTAACAAAAAGAAGAGGAAGAAAAACATCAACAGTACAGCCTTGATTCGGGGCTGAGGTTACTTCCAGGTAACCTTCCACAGAGCTGGCGCGTTCTGCCATGCCGAGAAGACCGATGCCGGTAACGTCGCCACGAGGGAGGTCGTATTCCGTCTGTTGTCTAAAGCCTTTGCCATTGTCTTTAATGCACAAAAAAATCCATTCGTGCATTATGTCAAGGGTGACAAAGACTTCTGTAGCTTCAGAATGGCGAATGATATTACTCATAGCTTCCTGCAGAATGCGAAATGCCGTCAGTTCAATATATGGTGCAAGTCTTTTTTCCAGGGCGGTTATTTTTGAGGTAAAGGTGAGGTTGGCGTGCTGCTGACCATGTTCCTGCAAGAAGGCCTTGATCATGAGCGGCAGCCCCAGGTGTTCCAGCGCCACAGGGTACTGGTGCGCCGCCACGCGTCGGATATCTTCTCCCAGCCGCTCCGCGCATTCCGCCAATTTGGCGCACAGTTCCGAAGCGCCATCACGGTCCTTGACGATAAGCTCTTTCATGGTGTGCAGCCCGAAGACAAAGCCCGCAACGCTTTGTCCGAACTCGTCGTGCAGGTCGTGACCTATGCGACGACGTTCTTCCTCGTTGCCCATCATGATATTTCTGGTCAGATGGTGGATGCGCTCCTCTGCATCCATATGTTCTCTGATTTCGCGTTGCAGTTCATTACGGCTGCTTTGCAGCGAGTCCATAGCTCCATTCAGGGCTGAAGCAATATGGCCGATTTCGTCGTTGGCAATAATAGGTATGTGCTTGGTCAACTGGTTTGACCGCAACCTGGCCACGCCCTCCATAATGCGGTGTATCTGCCGGAATATGGAGGATGCCAGCAGCCATGCCGCCAACCCGCCTATGACCATGGCAAGCACGGTGTACGCGATACCTTGGTTGCGCAGAGTCTGCAATTGGGTCGAGACTCTGCCCAGATCCGTACCCAACAGTACCCACCCTAAGTGCCGATTTTCTATAATCACCGGGGCCGCGGCGTGGATGGACGTGGAATCTTTTCGCCAGATGTGCGCTTGCTTTCTGCCGCGCAGCAGGACTATGGCCTCGGGGCCGGTAATGTAACGCCCTTGCTGCGAAGGGTTGGAATGGACCAGCACCCGACCGTCAGTCTCGACCACGGCCGCATAGGTGGCTGTGAAGTCTTTGACGCTTGCCCGCAGTACTTCATCCATTCCCATAATATCTTCAGAAAGCAGCCATGAGGACATGTTCTCGGCAATAAGACGCGAAAAATTCACGGTTGAGGATTCCGCCTCTGTAGCCAGAAATATCTTTTGGCGTTGATATACATCCACTACAAAAATTGACATCAGGACAAAATGAACAAGGGTTACATTTACTACAAGTTTTGTCCTGACACTTAATGTTTTATTTTTATTCATGGCTGAAGTACGCTAAGCTCTTTTGGAAAAGTGGATACGTAGTCTTTCATAAAATTGACTACGGGTTGATATGTGTCAATAGTACATCGCTCAAAATGCGAAAGTGTGAACTCATGAAGAATTTCTCTTCCGTCCGGAGAATTTACTAAATCCACAAGAGCGTCCATGATAATGCGCGCATCTTTTTCCGGCATATCGTCACGCACCAAAATAGCATTGTTTACCAACGACGGTGTTTTCCAGAGTATCTTCAGTATATTGTTGAATTCCGGGCGCTCCCGCATAAGCAGCTGCCATGGCATGGGCCATGTGGCGCCTACATCGGCATTGCCCAACACGACATTCATGATGACAGACTCCTGTGAACCCACAAAATGTATATCCGTATCTTTAATATCAAGTCCCCGGTTGTGCAGGTAATATAAAGGCATCATGGTGGCGGCCAGGGCCGTGGGCGAAGGGAAAGCCAGTATCTTCCCCTTGAGGTCCGCGATGTCTGTGATGCCAGAGTCCCTTCTCGCAAAAATAATGCCGCAAAACTGCGAATCGTCCCCCATCTTTCCTATGATTCGGTATCCGTGTTTCACGGCTTGCAGAGCCTGTGAGGGATTAGAGAGCGTTATTTCAAAGTCGTTTTGCCGGGTCCGGGCCTCGAAGCTTTGGTAATTGCGCGAAGCCACCAGCCGGACTTTGAAGCCGCATGCCTGGCTGTTGATTTTGTCCATCATGCGGATGAAGACGCTGAACAATCGGCGGGGGTTATAGAGAGGATGAACGGCAAACCGGTAGACTACGCCCTCCTGAGCGCAGACGGAATGATTGCCATACTCCGGGTAATTGGCCTTGTCGTTATCCGGGGTCGTCATCATTGAGAAAAGGAATCCCCCAAGCATCAAAACCGCGTACAACGGCAGAAGCCAGGGCCGATAGCTGGGGGATTCGTCTTCCGTGGGTTCCACAGCGGTCGTCAACACCCCATTCTTCTCCTTTCGTTTATCTTGCCCCAAAAAACTACTTACTGCACTAGGCAAGAGTACCCAGAATCTGTTCGGGATGTACCCAGAAGCTTTTAGGGCAACTTCTTTTTTTTTACGGGACATTCCGACTAGTTGCAGGCATGGGCGCGCGATAATCAACAAGGTGTCCGTATAAAGTCGGATTGCAGTCGCATGGTGCGACTTGTTCGACGGCGGTTACCTTAAGGAGAATCAACCATGCTCAACCCTGTACAGCACGCCGACTGGGAAATCGCCCAGGATGCCGAAACCCGTATGAAAAGCATTTATGATTTGGGCCGGGAGATCGGGCTCGAAGAAAAGGAGCTTCTGCCATACGGGCACACCATGGGCAAAATTGACGCCAATGCAGTCCTGACACGCCTGAGCGGCCGGCCCAACGGCAAATATGTGGACGTTACGGCCATTACGCCCACTCCCCTGGGCGAGGGCAAGTCCACAACCACTATAGGCTTGGTGCAGGGTCTGGGCAGGCTGGGGCAAAAGGCCTCCGCAGCTATCCGCCAGCCATCGGGCGGCCCGACCATGGGGGTCAAAGGGTCAGCCGCCGGGGGCGGCCTTTCCCAGTGCATTCCTCTGACCAAGTATTCTCTGGGGTTCACCGGCGACATCAACGCCGTGATGAACGCACACAACTTGGCCATGGTGGCGCTGACCTCGCGGATGCAGCACGAGCGCAATTATACCGACGACAAGCTGGAAAGCCTGTCGCACATGCGCCGCCTCGACATCGACCCCACCAATGTGCCTATGGGTTGGGTCATCGATTTCTGCTGCCAGGAACTGCGCAACATCATCACCGGCATTCCCGGCAACAATGGCAAGGCGGACGGTTTTATGATGCAGTCCCGCTTCGATATAGCCGTTGCCTCCGAAGTCATGGCCATTCTGGCCGTTGCCACGGATCTTAACGATCTGCGGGAACGCATGGGCAAGATCATCGTGGCCTATGACCGCCTGGGCAATCCGGTGACGACCGACGACCTGGAAGTGGCCGGCGCCATGACCGCCTGGATGGTTGATGCCGTCAATCCCAACATGATCCAGACCATAGAAGGGCAACCCGTGCTGGTGCACGCCGGCCCGTTTGCCAATATCGCCATCGGGCAAAGTTCCATAATTGCGGACCGGGTGGCCCTGAAGCTTTCCGACATCCATGTGACGGAATCCGGCTTCGGCGCAGACATCGGCTACGAAAAGTTCTGGAATCTTAAATGCCACTACAGTGGCTTGACCCCTGACGCTACTGTCATTGTGGCCACGGTGCGCGCTCTCAAAAGCCACGGCGGCGCGCCTGTGCCCGTGCCGGGTCGGCCTTTGCCCGAAGAATATAGGTCGGAAAATGTGGGATTTGTGGAAAAAGGCTGCTGCAACCTGCTGCACCACATCCGCACCGTCAAAAGCTCCGGCGTGTCACCTGTGGTTTGCATCAACGCCTTTGTCAGCGATAGCGACGCAGAGATCAAAAAAATCCGCGAGCTGTGCGAGGCTGAAGGCGCGCGCGTGGCCCTTTCCCGTCATTGGGAAAAGGGCGGCGAAGGGGCTGTTGAGCTGGCTGAGGCCGTGCTCGACGCCTGCGAGGAAAAGACGGTATTTAAGCCATTGTATTCCTGGGACATGCCCTTTAAGGACCGAATCGAGCTTGTGGCCAAAACTGTGTACGGCGCGGACGGTGTGGAGTACTTGGGGGACGCATTGGACAAGCTTGAAAAAATGCAGCAGCGCCCCGACGCCGGAAAACTTGGCCTGTGCATGGTAAAGACGCAGTACTCTCTTTCCGACAACCCGGACCTCAAAGGGGTTCCGCGTGGCTGGAATTTGCGCATCCGAGACGTACTGCTGTATGGCGGCGCCGGCTATGTGGTCCCAGTGGCCGGGAAAATCTCTCTCATGCCGGGAACCGGATCCAATCCCTCCTTCAGGCGCGTAGACGTGGATACAGCCACGGGCCGCGTGCACGGCATCTTTTAGCTCCCTGCAATGCTAATAGTGCAACTCCCAACATTATTAGGATGTTCACGTTGGCGATCCGCGCAGCCAGGCTGCGTTTGCGCCTTTGTGACGGGCGCGGAGCAAATGCCCCAGCATTTCATCGGTGAAATGCTGGGGCGACCACAGGGCATGGCGCAGGGGCAAGCTTCCCGCACAAGAGGGCAAAAAGGCGGCTGCTCTTGGCAAAAGTAAAACAAAAGCCTGCAAGAGACACCTGGCCAGCGTATTTTTAAGATTGCAATGGCCAGCAGAACCACGCGCCACGCAAGGACAAGGACGTTTATTTCACAGTAAACTTTACCTTTTTTGGAGATGCGTATGACAGCTGAAATAATCAGCGGCACTGCAATGCGCGCCACAATTCTGGCTGAACTACATGATGAAGTTACTACCATACGCAGCAGGTATGGCTGCGTACCCGGCCTTGTAACCATTCTTGTTGGCAATAACCCGGCTTCTGTCAGCTATGTATCACTGAAGATAAAGACGGCAGACAGCCTGGGTTTCCATGAAATACAGGACAATCAGCCCGAAGACATCACCGAAGCGGAACTGTTGGCCCTTATCAACAGGTATAACAACGACCCATCCATTCACGGCATTTTAGTGCAGCTTCCTCTACCGCGGCATATTGACGCGACAAAGGTGCTTTACGCCATCAGCCCAGAGAAAGATGTGGACGGATTTCACCCTGTAAATCTTGGCCGCCTGCTTATCGGCGGCAAAGCAGTCAATTTTCTGCCGTGCACTCCCGCCGGCATTCAGGAACTGATCGTGCGGTCCGGGACGGAAACCAGCGGCGCTGAAGTCGTAGTAGTGGGCAGGTCCAACATTGTGGGCAAGCCCATTGCCGTCATGATGGGCCAGAAAGGCAGGGGGGGCAACGCCACAGTGACCCTGGTGCACACGGGTTCTCGAGATCTTGGTGCCCATTGTCGGCGGGCGGACATCCTGATTGTGGCCGCCGGAGTGCCCGGCCTCGTCAAACCGGATTGGATAAAGCCTGGGTCCACGGTCATTGATGTGGGCGTTAACCGCGTAGGGTTCAATGAAGACACAAGTAAACCCATTCTTTCTGGCGATGTGGATTTTGAAGCAGCCAGACAGGTGGCGGGCAAAATCACCCCCGTACCCGGTGGCGTTGGTCCCATGACCATTACCATGCTTATGAAGAACACCATCAGATCCGCATGGATGCATCTGCGGCCATAGGGTGTCCTGCGAGGTTGAGACGCTTTGGCGGCTGCGCAAACAACTTCACCATGGGGCCAAGTAGTCCCTTTGCGGGTGAAGCCAGGAGAGCGTCGTACAGGGTTCGGTTGGCTTTATGAATGCATCTTCGCCGCACCGCACGGCTTCACGGAAACAAGGGGGCCGGCCCCGCTCTTCGGCGTGCCGCCCCCATACGGTATTTCTACCCATGACAACGTCAGATTTTACCTAGTGAAGTTGGGGATCGCCGGGGCGTGATTAGGGAGTCTTCCGGCTAGGTTTAACAGGCTTTTTGGCGCAACTATTTCATCATGAACGTATTGGTTGAGAACGTTGTGTGGATCAGGACCTTTTTATTCCCAAGGAGTGTTTATTATGCGTAAACTTCTCGTGTGGGTTTTTGCCGTTTTCCTTTGCTTCGGCATGGTGACGCCGTCCTTTGCCGAAAAAATTGTGGTCGGCTACCAGCCGTACGACACCATTTCTTATTCGGCCATAGTGATTCGCGCCAAGGAAATTTGGAAAAAGTACATGCCTCAGGGAACCGAGGTGGAGTTTGAAGGGGCTCTGCAAGGTTCCGTCATCGTGAATGCGATGCTCGCGGATAAGCAGAGCATCGGTTATCTGGGCGACATGCCCGCCGTAGTCTGCACGACCAAAACCAGTATTGCACCCATCAAGCTGGTGGCGTCCCTGGGGTTTTCCGCCGGGCAGCGCTGCAATGTGATCATGGTGCGCGCGGACGCCCCCCAATTCGCTTCGCCTGAAGACGCCGTCAAATGGCTGGACGACAAAACGATCGCGACGCCGAAAGGCAGTTGTGCCGAGCGTTTTCTGCGCACCGTCATGGAGCACAGTAACATTAAGCCCAAGACCATCCTTAACGAATCTTTGGAAGTTATCGCCACCAACTTCCGCGTAAAAAAGATTGACGCCGCTGTGTTGTGGGAACCCACGGTGAGCCGCATCAGCGATCTCGCCGGTGAGGGCGTTGCTCGAGTTGTCGCCACCGGCAATACGTTTGGCACTCCTGATGCCGGATTCGTCGCCATGCGCGCAGACTTTCTCCAGAAGCACCCCGACTTGGCTCTGGCCTGGCTGAAGGCCGAGTTGGAAGCGCAGCAATTCATTCTTGATCCCAAAAACTGGAACGAGGTAGCCCAGCTTGTTTCAGCGCAGGCTACCGGCATCACGCCGCTTATGGCTTGGTTTTCCATCTACGGGCAGATCCCGGCCCAATGTGGCGGCGCACCCGAGCGCGACACCAAGCCTTACATTTTCACGCCTGCCGTACACAATCTGCTGGAAGGCACATATACCTTCCTTTTCAAAAACAAGATCATCGACGTCGATCATGCGCCCGCCGGCGCCATTGACGACTCACTGGCCGTCAAGGCCGCAAAGGAACTGAATGTCCATGTGCCCTTGGGCGTCATTGTGCCCAAGGATATCTCCACGGCCAATCTGCCCAAATAGCGGGCAGAATATTGCGAGAGGGGCGGCAACGCCCCCTCGCCCCTGTTCATGTTTGAACACACCCTGAGGAGGATGGTTCATGCTTGAAGTCGCCGCGTCTGCGGGCGAAGTCCCCGTGGAGAAAAAGAACAGTATTGCCGTTCGGATCCTGCATAGCCTGACAAACAAAGATTCGAGAAGAGGTCTGTTGCTGGGGCTTATCGGCACTGTAGGGTTCCTGTTTTTCTGGTGGCTGGCCACGGAAAAGCTCAAATTACCCCGATTTGAAAAATTGCCTGGGCCCGTGTTGTGTTGGAACGAATTTATATCACGTGATCCAGTCTTTGGCACGTCCATTTTCACGCCGCAATACTACATGCATATCATGTGGAGTTGCCTGCGCATTCTTGCCGGCTTCACTATTGCCACTTGTCTCGGCGTCCCTTTGGGCCTGTTTATGGGCTGGAAGAAAAAAGTGCGCGATTATGCCTTCCCCGTACTGGAATTGTTGCGCCCTATTCCCACAATGGCGTGGGTTCCGTTGGCTATCCTGATGTTTGCAGGGCGCGAGGCTCCCATCATATTCCTGGCTTGTTTAGCCTCTTTCTTTGCCACAGTACTGAACACTCTGCTGGGCGTCGATTCCATCGACGAGGTTTATTTTCGCGCCGCCAAGTGCTTGGGTGCCTCCGAGCGGAATGTGTTCACACGCGTGGTTATCCCTGGTGCTTTGCCTTTCATCTTCACGGGGTTGCAGATCAGTATGGGCGTGGCTTGGTTTTCGCTGGTGGCGGCCGAGATGCTCTCTGGAGAATACGGCCTTGGCTACCTGATCTGGGATTCCTATGTCCTGAGCCAGTATCCCGTCATTGTTATCGGCATGGCCACGCTTGGGCTCATTGGCTATTTCTGTAGCGCGATTATCCGCATGGTCGGCAATCAGCTCATGCGTTGGACGGTGAGGTAAATCATGTCCAGTGAAGGCAAAATCAGTATCCGCAATGTGAGCAAAATTTATGACCCCGATGGCCTCAATGTCTGCGCAATAGACAATTGTTCCCTGGAGCTGGACGCGGGTGAGTTCTGCATGGTCGTCGGCCCTTCGGGCTGTGGCAAGACCACGCTTCTCAATGCCATTGCCGGGTTTCACGACATTTCTTCGGGCGAGATATATCTGGACGGCCAGCTTCTCTGCTCTGCCAACAAACAAACTCCCCCCGGCAAGGAACGCATTGTGGTTTTTCAGAACGGGGCTCTGTTCCCCTGGTACACTGTGCTTGAAAATACCACGTTCGGCCCTGTGGTGCAGGGAGAGGACGAATCTTCAGCACGCAAGAGGGCCATGGACCTTTTGGGGGAGTTGGGCTTGCAGGCCACGGCCAACAGTTATCCCGGGGAACTTTCGTCAGGCATGAAGCGCCGTGTGGAAATAGCCCGCGCGCTCATGAACGACCCCAAGGTTCTGCTGCTCGACGAGCCTTTTCGTGCCATGGACGCCGTGACCAAGGGCGTTATGCACGAGTTCCTGCTGCGGGTTTATGACCGGGTGCGCAAAACCATTTTTTTTATCACGCATGATTTGGAAGAGGCGATCCTGCTCGGCAGCAAAGTAGTTGTGATGACCACCAGACCTTGCCGTGTAAAGCAGATGATCAACGTAGATATCCCTCGCCCCCGCGACATCAGGGTGCAGACATCCGAACGGTATTGCGAGCTCAAAAGCCTCATCGTCAATGCCGTGCATGAAGAAGCATACAAGGCCTTTGAAGCCGGTGAGCGCGAGCTCGCATAAAAGGAACAGCCATGAGCAAGAAAAAAATTCCCTTGCTGGCCAGGCTGGAAACCATCGAATTCCAGCGCGGCGTCATTTCCATCATCACGCTCATTGTCATTTGGGAAGTAGGACGCTCCTTAAAGTTCCCCATGCTGGAATCCATGCCGGCCCCGCATGAGGTTCTAGGGGTGCTCGGCGGGCTTCTGGCCGAACCATCTTACTGGCAAAACTGGATGGCAAGCATCTATCGCGTGTTTAAAGGTTTTTTGTTTGCACAAATCGTCGGCATTCCCTTGGGCCTGACCATGGCGGCGAGCCGTACCTTTTTCGGCATTGTCTTTCCTTCTTTTGAAATATTGCGGCCCATTCCGCCTTTGGCGTGGGTGCCCATCTCCATCATCTTTTGGCCGACAACGGAAATGTCCATTACCTTTGTAATCTTTTTGGGCGCATTCTACACCGTGGTGCTCAATGTGGTCGGTGGCGCCAAGAATATTGATGCCCGTCTTACCCGCGCGGCCATTTCGTTGGGGGCGCGTCGCTGGGACATCTTTTGCAAAGTTGTGCTGCCCGCGACCCTGCCCAGCATTTTCACCGGCATGGCGGTCGGCATGGGCATCACCTGGGAAGTGGTGGTCGCCGCGGAGATGATCGCCGGCAAATCTGGCCTGGGCTATCTCACATGGTCGTCCTATGTCGGCGGGAACTACCCGCAGATCGTCATCGGCATGATGAGCATTGGCGTGGTGGGCTATCTGTCCAGTTCCGCCATCCGCAAGCTCGGCCATTATTGTATGCCCTGGACAAGAACATTCTAAACCTGTCTGTCATGGAAAATCCGGGACGTTGCGCTTGTCGTGCGGCAACGACTAATTTTCCGCGCGGATTCCCCAGGCTTTGCCAGAGCCGCGTAAAAACCAAGGAGCGAATATGGCCTCCTCTGAAATGGTCGTCAGCGACCTCCGTAAGACATACGGATATGGGCAGAAGGAAAAGATTATTCTGGAAGACTGCTCGTTCACCCTGCGCGGTGGAGAAATCACGGTTCTCATTGGTCCGTCCGGAAGCGGTAAAAGCACCCTAGTCAACCTGCTTGCCGGTTATGAAATGCCGGATTCCGGAAACATAACGCTGGACGGCGTGAAAGTGAAAGGCCCCGGCGGAGATCGCCTGGTCGTCTTTCAGGAAACGGCGCTTTTCCCGTGGATGAGCACCTATTCCAACGTGGCCTTTGGTCCTCTTGTGCAGCGAAAAATCGCCACAGCGCAGGTGGAGGCACGGGTTTCAGCCTTGCTTGAAAAAGTGGGGCTTCAAGACTTTCGCAACAAGTACCCCTCGCATCTTTCGGGAGGCATGCAGCGTCGGTGTGAGCTGGCGCGCATGTTGGCCAACATGCCAAAGGTCATGATGCTGGACGAACCTTTTCGTGGCCTGGACGCCATGACAAGGGAAATCATGCAGGAATATTTTGTTCGTCTGCTTGAAGAACAGAAAGGCACTGTCCTTTTTATTACTTCAGAAATTGATGAAGCCATTTTTATGGCCGACAGATTGCTTATCATGAGCAATGCCCCTGGCAAGATTATCAAGGAGATAGAAATAGATCTGCCGCGTCCTAGAGAAAAGGAAATCCTGCTTTCTTCCAAGGTGCAGCACTACAAAAGGGACGCGATGGATCTGCTCCATGCAGAGGCGCTTAAAGCTTTTTCATCCGGCAGCAGAGCTGTTCAAGATTTTCTTGAAGGCTATGAGCGCCAACAGGAACTGGTGTGATCCTGCCCGTATCCGTCACCGTTATCGCCATATCAGGCGAAAAAACAAAGGAGATTACCCATGGCTGAAACACAGGCCCCCACTACCCAAAAGCGTAAGCACGTCACCATTCCCATGTTGATGAAGAAAAAGCAGGCCGGAGAAAAAATTACCCAGCTCGCCGTATACGATTTCGCCAACGCCCGTGTGGCGGACCGTCTCGGCGCGGACATCCTGTGCGTTTCTGATACGGGCGGCATGGTGCTGTTCGGGCACCCCAACACCACGTCTGTTACTTTTGAAGAAGTCATGCTGATGGCCCAGGCCGTTGACCGTGGTTCGCAGTACGGCCTGCGCATGGTTGATATGCCCTATATGAGCTTTCATCTTTCTCCCCAGCAGGCCGTGGACAACGCCGCCCAGTTTGTACATCGCGCCAACGCAGAAGTGATGAAGTGCGAAGGTAACCAGTATCATTGCAAAAATATAGAAGCCATTGTCCGGGCGGGCATCCCTGTTCAGGGGCATATAGGCATTACCCCTATGCGTATGCCGCAGCTTGGCGGGTTTGCCGCTCAAGGGAAAACCGCTGATCGCGCCAAAGAGCTTATTGACGACGCTCTGGCCATGGTTGACGCCGGTTGTTTCTCTATCATGTGCGAAGTGTGTACCTCCGAGCTGTGTCAGTACTTGGCCGAAACCCTGCCTGTGCCGGTCATTTCACTGGGTGCCGGAAACAAAGCTGATGGCGTGCATATCATCGGGTCCGACCTGTTCCACCTGTATGAACCCCATGTGCCCCGGCATTCAAAAATATATGAAGACCTCATCCCCATCATGGAGCGCGTATACACACAGTACTTTGATGAGGTGCTGAACGAGGTTTACCCCGGCCCGGAACATACGGTCTTCATGAAGCCGGATGAACTCGCTAAGTTCAAAGAAATGCTGCACTGGACTCCCAAGCGTTAACTCTTTTCCTCCTCCTGCGTCACGCGAAGGCCCCCGTCTGCCAATGGGGGCCTTCGACAAGAGGTTTCCATGGAAGATGTTCAAATCGGCCCCGCAACCATTCCTCTGCACATAAACCGGGTGGGCGTGCGGGGCATATCCATGCCCATGCTGGTGCGTCGTCGTGGTTCTGACATGCCGCAACATACAGTGGCCGATGTGGAACTGGGCGTGGATCTTCCCCCCACATTCAAAGGCACGCACATGAGCCGGTTTGTGGAAACTATCCAGAGACATGCCGGCCTAGGCTTGGATTACAATGTAATCAGTAAAATACTTGAAGAGATGCGTGACCACTTGCGAGCGGAACGATCTTTCGCATCTTTTGGTTTTAAATATTTTTTGGACCGTAAGGCCCCGGCCAGCGGCATTGTTTCTACCATGCACTATGCCTGTCGTCTGGCCGGAGAAGCCGTGCCGGTTTCCAACCGGACTCCACCCTGGCATGTGCGGCACTCTATGGAAGTCGTTGTCCCGGTCATGACCGTCTGCCCGTGCTCCAAAGCCATCAGCGATGTCGGGGCCCACACCCAGCGTACGGAAGTGCGCATGACAGTGCAGATGTCCGGATGGGTGTGGATTGAAGAGTTGATTGATATAGCCGAATCCTCCGGCTCATCGCCAGTATATACGCTGCTTAAACGTGAGGATGAGAAGTTTGTTACTGAACATGCTTTTGCGCGGCCCGTCTTTGTAGAGGATGTCGTGCGCAATGTGGCTGCGGCATTGTCTGAAAATCCAAATATATCCCATTTCAGGGTTGAGGTGGAAAGCGCTGAATCCATACATGCGCACAATGCGTTTGCTACCATTGAATCCTGCTAGTGTTGGAAAAAAACTTTCATATTTCAGTGTGCTTTATCAATTTTTTATCATACTGTTATGTTTTATAAAAAATGCATTTATGAACAAATTATAAAGCATCTTATTCTGTTTCATAATATTTTTATAGAAAAAGAAGCGGTATTACGGGTAATGCTTAAGGAGTGGATCATGAATCATATCGCTTTTGACGCGCTTAACCCCGCGCAACTGTATGAAAAAGTTTTGCCCGTCATGGAAGAAAAGGCCATGAAAAATCGGCGCAAAGTTTTCCTGGCCGCAGTAATGGCCGGAGTATTCATTGGGCTGGGGTTTGTTTATTGCGCTATGGCTAATGTGGCCGGCGCGGGGAAGATTGTGGGCGGCCTGGTATTCAGCCTGGGGTTGATGCTGGTTGTGGTGTGCGGCGGCGACCTGTTCACGTCATCGACTCTGACGCTTATTCCCCGCGCCCACGGCTCAGTTACCTGGCGGCAGGTCTTTGCTAACTGGGGCGTAGTTTACGTCGGCAATTTTGTGGGCAGTATTCTGCTGGTCATGATTGTGCTGCTTAGTGGACATCCATGGGAAAGCGGCGGCAATGTGGCGTTGTTCTATATTAACACCACCGCGCACAAGCTTGATCATACATTTGTGGAAGCTGTATTCCTGGGTATCTTGTGCAACCTTATGGTTTGTCTTGGCGTATGGATGAGCTATGCCGGGCGTTCCTTGCTGGATAAAATGGCGGCTTGCCTTCTCCCTGTGGGACTGTTCATCGCTTGTGGTTTTGAACATAGTGTAGCAAATATGTTCATGATTCCCATAGGCATCATTTGCAGTCAGATTATGCCGCCAGAAGTGGCGGCCAAACTGGCGTCTCCCCATGCGCTTACTTCAGAACTTACTTGGTGGAATTTTTTGATTAAAAATCTTATCCCCGTCACCTTGGGCAACATCATTGGCGGGGGCATTCTGGTGGGGCTCTATCAGTGGAATCTCCACAGTCCCATAAGGAACAAGCAGTCCGACAGATTCTGCCCTCCTGAAAATCCGAGGCACAACGGCCTGCACGACCTTCACGGTGACGGACGCGCCTGAGATAAACGCTCCGCACTGGCCGCGAGAAAGAGCAAGGATGCCCCGGCAACGGCCCTGAAACAACTTGCGACAGATCTTGAGAAGGAGTTGCTGTATTGCCCTCCATTCTCCCTTAAAGGCCGCTTGATTCATGGGGGCCTTGCAAGCGTTGTCTGGAAAAACGAAGAAGGACTTCCAGGAAGCTTTTGAGAGCGGAGATATAAAGGGTACTGAGACGGTGAGCGCGCGTAAGGTTCCCAGTTAATCTGAGTGCATCACATTGCTTCATTGAAAAATCTGACACAGAGATGGCACAAATCTACAGGCAACAGAAAAGGGGCTTACGAATTTCTTCGTAAGCCCCTGAACTTTCTGGTCGGGATGAAAGGATTTGAACCTTCGACCCCTTGAACCCCATTCAAGTGCGCTCCCAGGCTGCGCTACATCCCGACATGAAAAAAAATAAAACAATTTCACAATATAAGCAATAAAAAAACGTAAGCCTCCTGGCAGGCAATTATACTTATGAACGGCAGCAGTTTGATTTTTTATTCATATTGCCATAAAAAAAACTTTATGAATATTGCAAACAAAAAAGGGAACCGGCAGTACAACCTTCGCTGCACTTAGGTGCCATTTTAACAAAAATCGTCAAAAGAGCACTTATCATGGGATGCGTACAGGATTTGATCACTGTAATTATTCCAGCGCATAATTCAGGCGAATACATAAAATTTGCATTAACAAGCCTTGAAATGCAGTCATACGCAAATTTTGAGGCTCTGATTATTGACGGTTCAACTGATGACACATCAAATTTAATTAATGAATTTGTTCATTATGATCATCGATTCACGTCATATAAGATACAAAACTTAGGCCCCGGCTTTGCAAGGAATTTTGGAATAGATAAGGCGAAAGGAAAATATGTAACGTTTATGGATCATGATGACATGGCTGCTGAAAACTGGTTAGGTGAGCTACATGCCATGGCAACAAGAGAAGAAACTGATATTACTTTTTGTTCAGGATTTGATTTTTCCGGTGATACTGTTTCCCTTTTAGAACTGCCACCAATCCCAGATTCTGTTTATATGCTTAACGATACAATCCGAAATCAAATAAGTTGTCTGTTTATTGCACCATGGTTAAAACTCATACCGCGAGAGTTTATTACCAAAAATAAACTCAAATTTTCTTTGGACAATAAATTTGATGATGTGTTGTTTCATTTTTGTGCAATGCATGCTGCCAAAAAAATTGCCTTTACTGAAAAGCGGCTCTACTATCATCGCATTCATGATGGCTCTATAACCAGCAAATCTATAGCAAACAAGAATTTATTTTTTTACCATTACAAAACACTCTATGATTTAATTTTATATAAGCATGACGAAAAATTGATACATCGATTCATGCGTTTTTTAAGCTCATATTCAGAACATGTTGAATCAGATCAGGTCTACACAAACATACACCATACAATATCTGAATATTTAAATCAAAAAAATGACGATGCAATACTCAAAACTATTAAATCTCTATTTCTCTTCTCATGGGAGCTTTTCTTGGACAAACCAATAAAAATTAATTGAGCAGGATTACATATATGAATCCGCCCGTTCTTAATATCACCATACCCGTGTTTAATCGGTTTCATCTTACGCAAAAAACAATTCTAACCCTGCGCAAAACGGTAACAAGTATTCCTTTTACGGTGACCGTAGTTGACAATGGAAGCGAGACTGCGCTGCGAGAAAGACTGGTAGAACTGCGCACTCACGGGTTGATAGACAATCTTTTTTTACTCCCCTGTAACATGGGTATTTCTTGCGCTTGCAACATTGGGTGGAAATCTGTTGATAGCCCCTATTACATGAAGCTTGATAACGATATTGAATTTATTGATGTCAGCTGGTTGGATAAACTCTTTCGGCTCTGGTCCCACGGGCATCCAGTGTCTACCCTTGGCCCCGCATTAACCCCCGAGCGGCTTAGACGGAATCCTGGCACTATCGAAAGTCAGGATGGCATTTTGGGCATTTGCACTGAAAACCTGCCCGGCGGCGCCATCATAATACCAAAAGCTGTCTCAGATGTTCTGGGCTACTGGAGCGAAGACTATGGCCTTTATGGGGCAGAAGATGGGGACTATGGGGTGCGCATGAACTGCGCTGGTTTTTTTCAGTATTACTATGACGATCGCGATTTTTTCATACACCACGGATACTATGGAGGTACGGAGTACGTAGGAACGGGGGTAGACAAAAAGAGTGAGCATGCACGCCTATTCAAGGATGAGGCTGGTGGTTTCGGCCTATTTGTTTTGAACTATTATCTCTACAACATGTGCATACGAAACTGGAAAGTGCCTTTGCGCTACCGCATAAAAGACATGAATGGATATAATGTCGTGCTGGAAGAGAATCCAGAACATGCACAGATACAAATAGCGTTACAGCGCAGTAAAAAATTTTTGGATGGGCTGTACAATACAGGTAAAAAATACAACATATATTCTGAGGCAGTGGTGACTCATTTAAAAAAAATATGGAAATCATGTGACCAAACATGCTCAATGCACAACATTGAACCTTCCCTTTAGAAGAGATCAACTTTTAGGATGCATTTTTTGCGCTTTACAGTCTCGGCTTCAGCGCTGACAGACCAACTGATGGCGCTTGAGACTTCGCGGGCAATAGCGCTTTCACTGGCGCCAAAGTGGTTTCAAAGTGAAATTGCCCCAACGCGACAAAATATCAGCGTTTATTCTTGTTCACACATCATTTTTTTAAAAACCTCCCCAATTGCCAATAAACACAGCATGACATCCAGAGCAATTTTGCCTGAACCCCCTCAACGTCGCTCCCCTGCGGGGTGGTGTGCCGCTACATGCCTTTGTCAAGGTGCGCAGTTCTGGTCACATACGAAAAATCATCAAAAAAAGCCCGCCTGGAGCCTCAAAAAGCCCGCCTGGATTCTCTTTTCTGCGCCCCAGAATTTTACGAACCAAACACGCTGACTATGGTTTTGCGCTGCTCCCTGACAAGGTCGGATCCGCGCCTGTCATGCGTCAATGCCCACAAGCGTATACTGCTGACGGCCAATTCCGAGTGATTCGGCGTGATCAAGCACATGTATCCCATTGCGGGACTCAATACGTTCACGCAACGAAGCGTTTTTTTCGCTGTCTGCGGCATAAACAAGGTCAACGCAGGCCCGATCCAGGGCCACAGGGTCAAAGGATGCCAGAACGCCAATGTCGTCCAGCTCTGCAGGCGCGGGATTCTTGTTGCAATCACAGTCAATGGACAGGTTGTTCATCAGGCTGACATAAACGATTCTGTCCGTACCCAGTTTTTCAACCACAGAACCTGCCGCTTCAGCCATTGATTCCAGAAACAGTTCTTTTTTTACCTTGTAGCATCGGATGAATTTGCCAAGGGCCCGAGTTTCTCCGCCGGTGTGGATCCACATTTTTCCTTCAGCGGAAGCAATGCCGATGGCCACATTCTTGATGGCCCCGCCAAAACCCGCCATGGCGTGTCCTTTGAAGTGGGATAAAATCACGAAGGAATCGTAGTTGGCAAAATGCGCGCCAACGTAATTTTCTGTGATGTGCTTGCCCCGCGCAAACGGCAGACTGATGGAGCCGTTTTCATCCATGATATCGACCGGAGCAATCTCCGTAAAACCGTGTTCCTTGAGGGCGACCATATGGTCTGCCGTATTGAAGCGCTTTCCGGCATAGGCAGTATTGCACTCAACGATGGTTCCGCTCACAGACTGCACAAGATCTTTGATCAACGCTGGCGCGGGATAGTTCTGCCCCCCCGGTTCTCCAGAGTGCAGCTTCACCGCCACCCTCCCCGGCAACGAACGGCCCTGCATCAGATGCCCGTAGATTTTTGTCAGCCCGACGGAACTGATATCTCTGGTAAAATATACAGTCGCTCCTTCCAGCCCCTGGGTAAAAGCCCCTTTGCCTGTCATGGCCACGGTACGCAGCACGGCTGCGTCCTCTTCAGTGAGGGCGCATCTGCTAATTGCCCCATCCATTGTATTCTCCTCCGCCCCACTCAAATCAGTCTGTTTGACACGACATGGCCTGAACCCTTAGCGCAGGCAAAACCACTTCACGGTGAAACTGCTCAGCGGATGTATGCGCAGGTGCGCACCGCAACGAAGTGGCAGGATGTCTGCGCTGCTGTTCCGCGGCGGGACAAGCCGTATAACCTGTGAGTACCTGTTTTTCAATCGTAGCCCGCACCAAGGGCACATCCACCTCAGAAGTGGCCCACGGGGCCATTGCACAGACGCTTGGCGACCCCAAGAGAGATAAAAAAACGAGGCGCTTATGCTTCTGTGTACAGTTAACGTACCCATCGAAGCATAAGCGCCTTTTATTTTTGGCACTTAGTTTCAGCGCCCATAGTACTCTGGTAGCAAGGGAGGGATTTGAACCCCCGACACTGCGGGTATGAACCGCATGCTCTAACCAACTGAGCTACCTTGCCGTGTGCTGCCCTCAGGCAGCGCGACGATTTAAATATAAGATTTGACCGGCCTTGGCAAGCAAAATTTTTCCAACACCCCGCCCCCTATCAATTTTCGGCCCGTGGCATTGGGCAGCCTGGATGGCGCGCGGCTCAGTTCACCATAAAATAATACACAAAGGGCGCGATGAGCAGCCGGTAAACGGCAAAGGGCACCAGGGTCATGCGCCCCACCAGGGCTACAAAAACCTTCACCGCCAGCAAGGCTGACACAAAAGAGCCGATCATGCCCACAAGAAAAAAGGGAATATCGGCAGAAGTGAACATACTCAGGTTTTTCAGCAGATCGTAGCCAGTGGCCGCCACCATAATGGGTACAGCCGCAATAAAGGAATACTCCGCTGCCAAAGGCCTTTTGGCCCCCAAGAGCATGCCGCCCATTATGGTTGCCGCAGAGCGCGAAAAACCGGGCCAGAGGGCAAGGCACTGAAAGCAGCCGATGCCCAGGGCCAGCTTTGGCGTCATGTCGTCAAGGCTGATGCAGGTTGTCTTGAACTTGCGCTTTTCAACAAAGATCATGCACAGCGCGCCCACCACCAGAGCAATAAGCACGGTGGCCGGGCGGAACAGGAATTCCTTGATGTAGGAATGCAGCAGAAGGCCAAGAACGCAGGCAGGCAACGACGTAAGAATAAGCAGTGTAATGCCGCGCATGCCCGCAAAGCGGACATAGGGCTGGGGGCGAACCAGGCCCCAAAACCGCTTCCAGTAAAGCACCACAACCGCAAGAATGGCCCCGAGCTGAATAACAACGTCAAAGGTGGCCGCCTTTTCACCGGCAAAACCGAGCAAATCGCCAACAAGAATGAGGTGGCCGGAGGAAGACACCGGCAAAAATTCTGTTAGTCCCTCAACAATGCTCAGAATAAAGGCAGTGAGCAAGTTGTCCATAACTGGCCTCTGTATTGCGCGCCGTGCGGCGAATCGCTGGCTTGGGCGTGTAGGCGCGTGGCGGGCACCGCATACTCGCGTATTGATGTTCCGTTATTGCCAAAAAACGGTCAAACGGTTATGGGTGAAAAAAAGGACGTATGCCATGAATACCATTATGCCGCAGGGCGAGCTGGTACGTAAAGCCGCTGCCTATCTGTCGGAAGAACGCGCGCACCATCCTGACAAAAGCCTGACCACGCTGCTGGATGAAACAGGCATGCGCTTCAACCTTACTCCGCTGGATGCCATGGCCCTGGAGCGTCTGTTTCAACAAAAGCCCTGTAGCAAGGCGGACTGATCAGCCCGCCCCCAGGAACTACGCCAGCCACACGATCAGAGCAACTTTAAAAGGCTTGACGCTTCCATGCGGTATTCTGCCGAAATACGCAATCTTCGGCAGAATCCACGCCACGTTGCGCGCTCTTCACCTCGTGCAGTGTCAGAGCATGTAACCTTATTCAAAGGTAATGCTCCAAGCCGGGCACTACGCTATTTCACTGCCGTTGGGAACGTCGGAATCCAGCCCAAGCAGGGTCAGGCCCGAATCATTTCCGGCCGTAAGCACCATGCCGTGCGACACGAGACCGCGAATCTTGCGCGGCTCAAGGTTAAGCACTGCACAAACACGTTTTCCCACCATTGCCTCTGGTGAATAGTGCTCGGCCAGGCCAGACAGTATCTGGCGGGGCTGCCCTTCACCAAAGTCAATTTCAAGACGCAGGATGCGGTCGGCATTGGGATGCTTTTCAGCTACCAGCACCGTTCCTATGCGCATGTCCAAAGCTTTGAAATGATCAAAATCTATGTTTGGCTTGCCCGCTGCCGCGCCAGTCAGATCCGCGCCGACCTGATCAGCGTCGGCGTTCACGGCCTTGGGCTGGCTGTTGGCCGCGTTCTGCTGCTTGGCAGCTTTTTTTTCCGCCTTGGCAGCCTTGGCTTTATCGGCCTCGCCGGAGTCCTTTTTCACCTCGATGCGCGGGAAAAGATTTGAAGCCTCGGCCACCGCCGTGCCCGGCACAAGCCCGTCAAAATTGTCCATCTCGGCTTCAAGGGCACGCACGGGAGGCATTCCAGGCTCCACGGGCTGGCCGAGCTGTTCCAGCATCTTTGCGCAGGCTACCGGCATAACCGGCCACAGGCACACTGCCGTTTTGCGCATGGCCGACAGAAGCACATACATGACAGTGGCGAGGCGCTCCATATTGCCCTGCTTGTGCAAGGCCCAGGGCCCCTGACTGTCCACGTACTTGTTCAGGGCGCGCACCAGTTCCCACAGGGACTCAAGCCCCTGGGAAAACTGCACGTTGCCGAAAAGCTGGCTGAAGTTGCGCATGGCCGTGGCGGTCAGTTCAATAATGGCTTCATCAGCTTCATCAAATGCCTTGGGGGCGGGAATCCGACTGCCGAAATACTTGGCGGTCATTGAAAGCACCCGGCTGAAAAGATTGCCCAAATCATTGGCAAGGTCAGCGTTGATGCGGCTGATCAGGGCCTCATCGCTGAAGCTGGCGTCCGATCCGAAGTGCATTTCACGCAGCAGAAAATAGCGGAAGGCGTCCGTGCCAAAGCGCTGGCTCATGGCTTCAGGCTCAACCACATTGCCAAGTGATTTTGACATCTTGGTATCACGCACAAGCCAGTAGCCATGCACATCAAGATGCTTGTACTGAGGCAGCCCAGCCGCCTTGAGCATGGTGGGCCAGAACACGGCATGCGGTTTGAGGATATCCTTGGCAACAAGGTGCTCGCCCGGCCAGAAATGCTCAAAGTCCTTGCCGTCAGGCCAGTTCAGTGCGCTTATGTAGTTGATAAGGGCGTCAAACCAGACATAGCACACATAATCCTTGTCAAAGGGCAGTTCTATGCCCCAGGTCAGCCGCGATTTGGGCCGGGATATGCACAGGTCTTCCAAAGCGCCGGATTCCAGCATGGCCAGAACTTCCGAGCGGTAGCGCTCAGGCCGGATAAAGGAAGGATTCTGCTCAATATGCTCCTTGAGCCAGGGCAAATACTTGGACATGCGGAAAAAATAGTTCTTTTCGCTGATAAATTCCGGCTTGACCAGGTGCTGTGGGCAAAGGCCGTTTTCCAGTTCCTTTTCGGTATAGAAGCGCTCACAGCCATAGCAATAGTGGCCGCCGAACTCGCCGAAATAGATATCCCCGGCATCGTAAACTTTCTGCATAAAAGCCTGCACCGAGGCCTTGTGCGCCTCATCGGTGGTGCGCACAAAGCGGTCGTTGGCAATATCCAGCTTGGGCCAGAGAGACTGAAAAAGGGCGCTGATGCCGTCCACAAATTCCTTGGGAGATTTACCTTCTTTTTCAGCAGCCTGCACGATCTTGTCGCCGTGTTCGTCCGTGCCCGTAAGAAAGAGCGTGTCCTGCCCGAGCAGCCTGTGAAACCGGGCCATGGCATCAGCCACGACAGTGGTATAGGCATGCCCCAGATGGGGTTTGGCATTGACATAGTAAATGGGCGTCGTGATAAAAAAGGTGTTCACTCAAGGCTCCGTAGGCTTGCTTGGCTATTGTGTTCTCTATATCAGAGCATTCTCGCTTGAACCGTTCGGGCGGCCGCGTGGCAGGCGCTCGCGTGAAGTCGCGAACAAATGCAACCGCTACAACCGCGTAGCCACGTCAATTGCATGGTCAGGCGCAGTAGCGGGCGTGACCGCAGACCTTTTGAACGCGTTCTCGTAAAAGTACTCTGCCCTGAATTACTCTGCCCTGCTGTGCGGCTTGCGACGCCGCTTGCGGCGCGGCTTGCCGGGGTCGCCCTGCCCGCCGCCAGCATCGCCATTGGCTGCGTCATTGTGGGCAAATCCCGCACCATCGCCGCCATTTTCCTGGCCGCGCTGCAATTCAGGCTCTTCATGCGGAAAAAGCTCATCCATCATATCAAGCTGATCAAGATTGTCCGGCGCAGCGGAAACTACCAGCAGACCGTCACCAACCTGGGCCTTGGGGGCCTGGCGTGGCGGATTTTGCGGATTTTGCACGGATTCGGGCCGGTGCGGCGAAAGGGCCTGCCACTCCTCAAGCGTAAGCTCAAGCTCTTCATTGGCCTCGGTGAGCACGGCCAGCGAGTTGCGGAACATATTGGCCCGCAGCACCTTCATGGCGCCTTTGTCTGTCTGGTATTTCTTGCCGAGCCGGGGGCAGTTTTTATGGAAGTGATCGTAATTTTCCTGCTCATACGAAAGGCAGCAGAGCAAACGGCCGCAAATGCCGGATATCTTGGCGGGATTGAGAAAAAGGTTTTGCTCCTTGGCCATGCGTATGGTCACGGGCGCAAACTTTCGCAAATAACGGCGGCAGCAGCAGACCATTCCACAGTTGCCCACAGCGCCCACCATCTGGGTTTCGTGGCGAACGCCGATCTGCCGCAACTCAATGCGGGCGCGGTACTCGCGTACAAGATCCTTCACAAGGTCGCGAAAATCAATGCGCGAGGGCGCTGTGAAGTAAAAAATGAGTTTGCTGCGGTCAAAAAAGACTTCCACATCCACAAGCTTCATATCCAGATCGCGCTGGCGGATGCACTGACGGCAAAAGGCCTGCGCCTCCCTGCTCAACTGCTCATTGGCCTCGCCGCGCCGTACGTCTTCGGGACTGGCCAGACGTAAAATCTGCGGCAGCGGTTCTTCCTGATCAGACAGCGGACGAGCCGGGCCAGAGACAATGACGGCCAGCGCATGCCCCTGTTCGGCTTCAATAAGCACATGTTCCCCCGGATTGAGACCGGCAGGACCACTGTAATAGCTTGTCTGGCCAAGCGAACGAAAACGCAGGCCATATATGGGCATTGAGGTCACGGTACAAAACCTTGTGAAACGATTTCCAAAAAAATTCTTTTCGGACATAAAAAGCCCGCTGTCAACCGTAGCCCCCCGAACAGGGCATGTGACAAGCCATTACGGGCAAAGCTTCCGCGCTTCAAAGGCAGGCAGGCGCAGATCGCCAAACAGGGCTTGGCGGAGTTTAGCCCTGCAATGCCTACTTGTGCAAGCACGTCGACAAAGCGGGCGCATGTATGGAAAATGGTTGCTGGCCTGTTACCATTGCGCGACAAAAGGGGGCAACACGCTGGCCCGACTTGCCTTCACCCCTGCCCTGCTTTACATTACACATGATACAGGAGCTACCACGATGATACAAAGAAATGATGCTTTACAGCTTCTCGCTGCCCATGCCACCCCCCCGTCCCTCATGCAGCATGCCCTGGCCACAGAGGCCATCATGCGGGCGCTGGCGCGCCATCTGAATGAAGATGAAGAGGTATGGGCCATTACTGGCCTGCTGCACGATCTGGACTACCCGACCACGGCGGACAACCCGCAGCGTCACGGTCTGGACAGCGCCGACCTGCTGGCAGACAAACTGCCGGAACCAGCCCTTGCCGCCATACGCGCCCATGCCGCAGAGATGAACGGGGGCAGGGCCGAAACCCGTTTCGACTATGCGCTGCGCTGTGGTGAAAGCGTTACCGGCCTTATCAGTGCCGCGGCCCTCATGCGCCCCACGGGCATGGAAGGCATGGAAGTAAAAAGCGTCAAGAAAAAGATGAAAGACAAGGCCTTTGCTGCCAGCGTCAGCCGCGAGAATATACGTCAGTGTGCCGAAGCCGGGCTTGAACTTGACGCCTTTCTGGCTTTGGCCATTGAAGCCATGCGCGCCCACGCCGATGAGCTTGGGCTGAGCAAATAACTTACCACGAGGCCCACATGAACAAAGAATGCACCCTGCATACGGGCATCCACACCCTCGGCCCCTGCAAGCTGGATTCTCACCTGCCCTACCGCACCTGGGCCGATGACAAATCCATACAGATATTTGTGGATGAAGAGCTGACCGAAGATGCGGGTGAGCCTTTCAGCGTTTGCCTTGAGGCCGCCGGGCCGCGCCGCAAGCTCTATTTTGACACCACGCGGGCCAAGTGCGCCATAGTCACCTGCGGCGGGCTGTGCCCAGGTATCAATGACGTCATACGCGCCATTGTTATGGAGGCATTTCATGCGTACAACGTGCCTTCAATTCTGGGCATTCCCTACGGACTGGAGGGCTTTATCCCCAAATACGGGCATACCCTCCAGGAACTGACGCCCAAGGGCGTGGCCGACATTCACCGCTTCGGCGGCACCATGCTCGGTTCTTCGCGCGGGCCGCAGTCCGCCGAAGAGGTTGTGGACACGCTGGAACGCAGCAACGTCAACGCCCTCTTTGTCATTGGCGGCGACGGCACGATGAAGGCCGCGCGGGCCATCAGCAACGAGGTGCATGCCCGCAAACTGAAGATTTCGGTCATTGGCATCCCCAAAACCATTGATAATGACATCAATTTCATTCCGCAGTCCTTCGGATTTGAAACCGCTGTCTTCAAGGCCACAGAAGCCATCGAGTGCGCCCATACCGAAGCCTGCGGCGTGCCCAACGGCATTGGCCTTGTAAAACTTATGGGCCGCGAATCGGGGTTTATCGCCGCCAGGGCCGCGCTGGCCCTGAAAGAAGTGAACTTCGTGCTCATCCCTGAAGCGCCTTTTTCCCTTGAGGGCGAGGGCGGCCTGCTGCCCGCGCTGGAAGAACGCCTGAAATCGCGCGGCCATGCCGTCATTGTCGCGGCAGAGGGCGCGGGCCAGCACCTGCTGGCAGAACAGAGCGGCACGGACGCTTCGGGCAACCCCGTGCTTGGCGACATTTCCGAACTGCTGCGCACGTTCATCAATACCTACCTTGATGCACGCGGCATGGCCCACTCCATAAAATACATTGACCCAAGCTATATCATCCGCTCCATTCCTGCCAACGCCAATGACAAGGTGTATTGTGGCTTTTTGGGCCAATACGCCGTGCACGCCGCCATGGCTGGCCGTACGGACATGGTGGTGGGAAAAATTCAGGACCGCTACGTGCATCTTCCTCTGGAACTGGTCACGCGCAAGCGGCGCAAGCTGAACATCTATTCTGATCTGTGGCGGGCCGTGCTTGAATCAACGGGTCAGGGCATGCTCAAGGGCATGCTGCCCCCCATATAGCTTCCATGCAGCATTTACGACAAGTCAAAGCGTCCGCCGGATCGGGAAAAACCTATGAACTGACGCGCTGCTTTCTGCAACGCCTCATCAGCAGCGGCGCTCCGGGCAGAGCGGCCTCCCCCGCCTGCGCCCTTGTGTATGGCGGCCCCTGCGGCTGGGGCGACATTCTGGCTGTCACCTTTACCAATGCCGCTGCCACCGAGATGCGCGAGCGCGTGATCAGGCAGTTGAAAAGCGCAGCGCTGGGCAGCCCCATGCAGGGGCTCGACCTTGACCCGGCCACGGCCAGACGCTGGGTTGACGCCATCATGCGCGACATGAGCGCGCTGAACATCCGCACCATTGACAGTCTGCTGCACCTCATCGTGCGCGCCGCCGCTCTTGAACTCAAGCTGCACCCGGACTTTCAGCCGGTTTTTGCCACTGAAGAGGCGCTGACGCCCTACCTCGACCTTTTGCTGGAAAAAGCCTGGCAGGGTGACGAAGGCATGCGCGACCTCTTGCGGCAGGTCTGCCGGGCCATGGTCTGGCATGGGCAGAGCAAGGGCTTTCTTGCTGGCGAAAAGCTGTTGCACCAGTTGCGCCCCCTGCTGGACAGCGCCCTTTTGGGCGATTTTGGCGAGCTTTCATCCTATGACGAACTTGATGCACGGCTTGCCTTTCTCAACGAGACCGCAAAAATGGCCGCCGCACGCCTGCTGGAACAGGCCGCGCGGCAGAACCTGCCCTGGCTGGCAAACGCGCTCAAGGCCATTCAAGCTTGGGCCAATGGCGATTATAAAATTTCCACCTATCTGACCAAGGACGAAGCCGCCCAGGTTTTTAAAAAGGGCGCGAACATCGATGCCGAGGTGGAGAGGGCCTATGTGGTCTTTTCCAGAGCAGCCGGGGCATGCCTCGCGGACGGGCAGATCCTGCGTCAGGCCCTGCGCCTTGAGCCTTCCATCCGCATGGCCCGCATCCTGACCTCGGCCTTTGCGCACAATCAGGAGCAGGAAGGCGCGCTCCCCGGCCTGCTTATTCCCCATCTGGCGCAGCAAGTGCTTGAAAGCGATTACGGCGTGCCGGACACGCTCTGCCGCCTGGGCACCCGCCTCAGTCATTTTCTTGTGGATGAATTTCAGGACACCAGTCAGGAGCAATGGCGCGCCCTTCGCCCCTTGGTGGAAGAAGCCCTGGCCCACGGCGGATCGCTGACCTGGGTGGGCGATGTGAAGCAATCCATCTATGGCTGGCGTGATGGCGACCCGGAGCTTTTTGACGGAATCCTTGCCGACAGGGGCCTCACCGCCATTGCCGCGACCACCTGCCGCGACAGTCTGCCCTTCAACTGGCGCAGCAGCCGACAGGTGGTGGAACACAACAACGCCCTCTTCTCTCCGCTGGAACAGCCGGAAACGGCACGGGCGGTCATGAGCGCTCTTTTGCCGGGCGACATGCAGCCAGAGCTGCGCGAAGAGATCATGAATTCTTCTGTGGCAGCGCTGGTCAGCGCCTTTGAGGGCACCACCCAGCAATGCCCGGAACACGCGCCTCAGGGCGGACTTGTGCAGGTGGAGGATGTGGCGGCCGACTCCTCCGAACTTCTGCGCGAAGCAGTCTTCGCACGGCTGAGCGAGATACTGCATGAAGACATAGCCCCGCAGCGCCCCTGGTCTGACGTGCTGGTTCTGGTGCGCAGCAATGATGGGGCCGCACGCCTGGCCGACCATCTGGTGCGGCAGGGCATTCCCGTCATTACTGAAAACAGCCTCCTCCTTGCCGCCCACCCCCTGATCATCCAGACTGTGGCCCTGCTTGCCTTTCTTGACAGCCCTGACGACAATATCGCGTTCATGACGCTGCTGTCGGGCAATATGTTTCGAGGCCATGCGGAAGCCGCCGAGCTTGCCAGCGCCGACGTGGACGGCTGGTGCGCCCAACAGAAAAAGGGCCTTCTGTACCAGAACTTTCGTCAGCGCTGGCCACGTATCTGGCAGGCCCTGCTGGCGCCGTTTTTCAGCCAGTCTGGCCTGATGACGCCCTATGACACGGTACTTGAGTGGTATGCGCGCCTTCAGGTGGAGCAGCGTTTTCCCGAATCCGCCACATTTTTGCGCCGCTTTATGGAAGTATTGCACAGCGCCGAAGAAAAAGGGCTTGCCACATTGTCCACCTTTCTTGAGCACTGGAACGCCAAAAATCACGAAGAAAAAGTTCCCATGCCGGAAAATATGGACGCCGTGCGCATCATGACGGTGCATAAATCCAAGGGACTGGAAGCTCCGGTGGTTTTCGTCCCCTTTACCGGCCTGAATATCTCGGTTTCGGACAAGCCCATGCGCGAAGAGCGCCAGGGCCTGAGCATGATGGTGCGTAATCAGAAAGCCCTTGGCCGCCCGTATTACGAAGAACTGGCCCGCCAGGCGCGGGAAAGCATCAATCTGCTCTACGTGGCCTTTACCAGGGCCAGAGACGCCCTGTATGTCTTTCGCACAACGGCAAAACAGCAATCGCCTGTTCTGGCGGGGCTGGATATACTGTGGGAACGCACGGGCTTGCAGCCACCCTATACGCTGGGCAGCCTGCCCCCTGCCCCGGAAGCTGACGTGGTCGGCAACGCGGAACAGCCGTCCGGCGCTCCAGTAATTGAAGACACCCTTTGCGCGCACTCCAAAGAAGGCGCATGTGCCGTGCAGGCAGAGCCCATCGGGCAGGCCGCCGCTGCGCCTGCCCCCGCTGCGGCCCCGTCCGCTCCTGAAGACTGGCGGCCCATGCAATGGCTGCCGCGTCTGAAAATTTTCCGCAATCCACTGGAGGCCTTTGCCTTCAGGCCCAAAGACAGGGGCAATTTGTTGCATTTTTGCCTGGAACATTTGCGCATCACCGGCAACCCGCAAAAGGACGCGCAGGCCGCCCTGCACTTCGGCCTGCGTCACTATCCCCTGACCGTGCCGGATGAGGCGGACATCCATCAGGGCGTGACAGAAGCGCTGCGCTGGTTTGCCAGCCAGCCGCAGTCAGCCCGCTGGCTGGCAAACGGTTGGCCTGAGCACTCCATCATGACCGACGACGGACACCTTTTGCGCATGGATTTGCTGGTGCGTGAGCGCTGGGGAACACTCGTTCTGGACTACAAAAGCGGGCAGCCCGATGCCGAACATGTGGAGCAGGTGCGCAAATATCTCGCCTGCCTGAACCGGGATGAAGATAAGGAGCAAACGTCTGCCAGGGGGCTTCTTGTGTACCTTGACCAGCAGCGTTTTCGCCTTGTGACGCTGGACGGCGCTTCGGAACTGGTTTCAGACTGCCAGGAAGTATTGCCCACTGAAGAAGGTCAGTCATGAGCGCCTCTCCTTTTTTGATTTTTCCCTGGCAGCGGCCCTTCTTGCCTGCCCTCAAGGATCACTTGAACGAGATCACCCAGGGCCGCCCCGGATCGGCCCTGCTGCTGGTTCCGCACAACCGCCCCTGGCGCTATCTTGTGCAACTCTATGCGGCCGACGGGTACACCGGGCTTTTGCCCAAGGTCATGACCTTGTCCGATGCCGTGGCCTCGTGGCGCGCCTTTGACAGTTCCGCCCCCCTGCATACGGCCAACACGCTGGATCGTGTGGCATTGCTGCACCAATGCATCAACGCCCTTGCCCGTGAAGACAGCAGCCTTGCGGCCCGCTTTGCCCGCATGGACATGGCCCTTTTTCTGCCCTGGGGCTTGCGCCTCGCGGCCCTGCTGGAAGAAATGTACGGGCAACTGGTGGAAATAACGGACATCAGACATCTGGAAAATGAAGTGGCCGCTCCGGCAGCGGCCCTGCTGAGCGCGCTGGGCCGCATCAGCAAGGCCTATGAGGCCGCGCTGCTCAAAAACGGCTGGACAACGCCGGGGCTGGACATTTTCACCCTGGCCCGGGGTAATCCGCCGGTTCCGCCCCTGTTCGTCCCACGCCCGGATCGTCCCGTGGTCATAGCGGGCTTTTCGCTGCTCACAGGCGGAGAAGACCAACTTTTGAAGCGGCTTTGGCAGGATGGGGCCGAAATCTGCCTGCACAGCGATCCGGCCCTTGCTGCAAATACGGGGAGCGTCCATTGGGCCTGCGAAGAGCAGGCGACATGGCTGCGCCGCTGGAATGCGCGGGCAATTGCGGCCATGCCCCTTACCGAGCAGGAAAAAGCCCACCAACCCCGCTACCGCTTTTTTGCCGGGTATGACTGCCATTCCCAGCTTGCCGCCTTGCGCCGCGACCTGGAATCCGTGGCCAGCACCCGCCAGCCCGGCGTTGACCTCGCAGAGGCCGCCTCCACAGCAGTGGTGCTCACGGACAGTTCCTTGCTCATGCCGGTACTGCACCATTTGCCGGACAAGGACGTCAACATCTCCATGGGCTATCCCCTGGATCGTTCGCCCTTGAACCGCCTGCTGGACGGCATCTTGCGGCTTCAGGCGACCAGAAGCGACGACGGACGCTACTATTGGCGGCAAGTGCTGCAATGCCTGCGGCATCCGTATGTGAACATGCTGCGCACCCAGGACAGGGACGGCAATCCCCTGCTCCTGCGCGACGCGCTGCGTTCGCTTGAAAAGCACATTCGCGAGGGCGCGCGGTTCGTGGATATGGACGAAGCCGTGCGTACCTGCCGGGGTGAGCTTTCGGATGCCCTGGCCCTGCTGCTGCAAGAAGCGCTGGACGTTCTGCTGCATGCGCCGTCCGCCGCCAGCACCACAAAACACATGGCCGACGTTCTTCAGAACCTGTGCACCTTTTTACGCAATCGCGGCGGCGAGATGTGGAAACACTTTCCCCTGGATGCAGAAGCCATGTACCGCCTCACGCGGCAGGCCGTGCCCGTTCTGCGTGAAAACCTTCTGTCGCAAACAGACTTTCCGCTCATCACGCTTCAGGGCATGGTGCGGGAAGTTCTCGGGCAGGAGCGTATTCCCTTTGAGGCAGAGCCCCTCACGGGCTTGCAGGTGCTTGGCATGCTTGAAACACGCCTGCTGCATTTCGACCGGGTGTTCATTATGGACGCCACCGACGACAAACTGCCTGGCAATCCCGCCCAGGATCCGCTCTTGCCGGACTCTTTGCGGCAAACCTTGGGGCTGCCGGACTCACGCCGTCGTGAAAGGGCCGCAGCGCACACCTTGTACCGACTTTGCGCCGGAGCGCATGAAGTGGCCTTTTTCTGGCAGGAAGGCATCAGCCGTTCAGCGCTTTTTGACGGTAAAAAAAATCGCAGCCGTTTTGTGGAGCAACTGCTCTGGCAGGAAGAGCAAAGACGCGGCGCATTGCTCGCCCCCGGCGAAGCGCCGCTCGAAACTGCAAGCTGCGCGGTAATGGCCGCGGCCACTGCAACAAAAATTCTCACACGCGGGGCTGAACTCAACGCCGCTCTGGAGCGTCTGCTCCGCACGCCGCTCTCCGCCACCCGGCTGGACGTTTACCTCCAGTGCCCCCTGCGCTTTGCCTGGCAGTATCTGTGCGGCCTGCGCCCGCCGCAGGAAATCAATGAAGGTGATGACCCGGCAGCGGTAGGCACCTGCATTCACAATACGCTCAAGGCCCTTTACGAACCCTATCTTCACAGGGTTGTCTGCTCTGGCGACATCTCGGCGCAAACAGTGCGCGCCCGTTTTTACGAGCAGCTGGAAGCAGCGGATTTACGCCGTCTGCTGCCAGCCGACAGTTGCCTGATGCTTGAAGAAGCGGCCCCCATGCGGCTCATGCGTTTTCTGACAGGCCAGCCGGACAACGTGCTTATCATGGCTCTGGAAAAAGAGCTTAAAGCAAGCCTGCACCTTGCCGGGCGCGATTATGATTTTGTCGGCACCGTGGACCGCGTCGACCGCCGGGACGGTCTGCTGTACATCCTTGATTACAAAACCGGCACCATCAAAAAGCATGACGGCAGCCTGTGGACTGACCTTTCCTATTTTGCCCGTGCCGAAAGCCTTTGCGATTCGCTGATGGCTGACGCCACGGGGGACCCGGCCCGGCTGGAACAGCTTGAAGACCTTTTTGACGAACTGCGCACCCGTCTGCCCAGCCTGCAGCTACCGTGCTATCTGTCCATGGCGGGAGCCTGCGGTATGGCCCAACTGGGCGACGCGGCCCTGGTTGAACTGCGTGACTCGGGCAAGGAGCATCCCCTGTTCGGCGGTCTTGTGGACGATGACCTGAATGCGGCCCTGGGATTCTGCCGTTCCGCCCTGACCCTGACCCTGATGCATATGGAATACGCCCCCAGTTTCTCGGCCCGGCCCGACAAACATTGCCAGTGGTGCCCGTATTCCGGCCTTTGTTCCATATAAATGCCGGGATGTTGGCGCTACGTACAAAAGTGTTCACAGAGTTATTGCATCTTGTGAAAATTGCAGCTATTGTTTCCTTAATTTATATATGGGGGATATCTTGACCAGCGCCTGAAAAGGTGTTGGACATGTTCCATACAAGTCAGGACGGAGGTCTTGCAATGTCTTTTCCCGCGTTGAAAATAGGACATCTCACCGCCAAAATCCCTGTGGTACAGGGTGGCATGGGTGTTGGCATATCGCTTTCCGGCCTCGCTTCCGCTGTGGCCAATCAGGGCGGCATCGGCGTTATCGCCGGAGCCATGATCGGCATGAAGGAACCTGATGTAGCCAAGGATCCTCTTACCGCCAACCTGCGCGCCCTGCGCACTGAAATTGAAAAAGCCCGCCAGATGACCAACGGCATTGTGGGCGTCAACCTCATGGTTGCGCTGACCACGTTCAGTCAGATGGTACGCACCACCATAGAAAGCAAGGCCGATATCATTTTTTCCGGCGCAGGCCTGCCGCTGGACATGCCCAAGCATCTCCTTCAGGCGTGCGAAGAAAAAAAAGAAGAGTTCAAAACCAAGCTGGTGCCCATAGTCTCTTCGGCACGTGCGGCTTCCGTCATTGCCAAAAAATGGATTTCCCGCTTCAACTACGTGCCTGACGCCTTTGTGGTCGAAGGCCCCAAGGCTGGCGGGCACCTCGGCTTCAAGCCCGAAGAACTGCAGGATCCCGCGCACGCGCTGGAAGTGCTTGTGCCTCAGGTTGTTGAAACCGTGAAGCCCCTGGAAGACAAGTACGGCAAGGCTGTGCCCATCATTGCCGCCGGTGGCGTATACTCTGGCGAAGACATCAAAAAATTCCTCGATCTTGGCGCTTCCGGTGTGCAGATGGGCACCCGTTTTGTGGCCACCCACGAGTGCGACGCCGATGAGCGCTTCAAGCTGTCGTATCTTGCCGCCACGGATGAAGACGTCACCATTATCAAAAGCCCCGTGGGCATGCCCGGGCGCGCCCTGTTCAACAACTTCATCCAGGCCTCGCGTGAAGGCAACAAAAAGCCTTTCAAATGCGTCTTCCACTGCGTACACACCTGCGAACAAGAAAAGACGCCGTATTGCATCGCTCAGGCGCTCATCAATGCCATGAAGGGCAACCTTGAACGCGGTTTCGCCTTCTGCGGCGCCAACGTGTCGCGGGTAAACAAGATCATCTCTGTCCGGGAACTTATGGACAGCCTGCAGCACGAATTCGATGACGCCATGGCCTCATTGAGCAAGAGCGTACAGAATATGTTCAACGGCAAAAACTGATTTGCCGTGGACGCGTGATACGAAAAAAGCCGGGCACATGCCCGGCTTTTTTGCTATCCTTTGCTGCAATTTCGGTTGCTGCAATTTTGATTGCCGAAATCTTCGGTCACCGAAACCTTCCGTCGATGAAATTTTCAGTGGTCGAATTTTTCAGTTGTCGAAATTTATTGGCCGCGCAGATAGCGCACGGCATTGACGAAGAGCAGCGTTCCCGGGGGGTCCAGTTCGCCGCGCGTCCAGGCGGGATGATTGGTCACATGATGGAAGGCTTCGGGGTGCGGCATAAGCCCGAGCACCCTGCCAGTGGGGTCGGTAAGCCCGGCGATGGCCAGGGCCGCGCCGTTGGGATTGAGAGGATATTCCTGTGTGGGCTGCTTTGTTTCGGGATCGGCATACTGCAGAGCAATAAGATTTTCCGATTCAAGGCGGCGCAGGCACTCTTCATCACGTGGCACAAGTTTGCCTTCGCCGTGACGCACAGGCATGCACAGCATGGGCATATCCTTGGTGAAGACACAGGGACTTTTTGCATTGGGCAAGAGGTGCACCCAGCGGTCTTCATAGCGGGCCGAATCATTGTGTCCAAGTGTAACCTGGCGTTCAAAGCGCATGCCCCCAAGGGCCGGCAGCACGCCAAGCTTGACCAGCAACTGAAAACCGTTGCAAATGCCCAAAATGAGCTTGCCCTGCTCCAGAAAGTCGCGCAAGCTTTGCAGCAGTGGAACGCCTTGCGCGTCCTTGAGGTAACGCCAGCGCATTACAGCGGCCTGGGCTGCGCCCAGATCATCGCCATCAAGGAATCCACCAGGAAAAACCAGCAAGTGATAATCAGCCAGACGAACCTTGGCTGCCACAATGTCTGAAAAGTGAACAACATCGGCTCTGTCTGCACCGGCCAGGCGGGCTGCATGGGCCGTTTCAAGATGAGAATTTGTTCCGTAGCCGGTGATGACCAGTGTATTGACCATGCCCATGCGGGTAAAGCCTCCTTGGCTTGCTAGCAAATCTTCATGCGCAGCGCCTGTGCTGACCAGGCGCTTGGTGCGCTGCCTGTGGGCCGAAAACAGCCCGCACTCCACGAACCGCAGGCAAAGCCAGGCTTACCGATGCGGGCTGAAGAGGGAATAACACACTACGTACCTTGTTTTCGATAGTCAATGCTAGCCAAAAAATTCATTTTGGGCTAAGGATACAGGGTTGTGCTGAAAAGTGATCACGATATCAAGGTGGAAGGCATGAAAACGAAATTTATCTTTGTGACGGGCGGAGTTCTGTCATCTCTGGGCAAGGGGCTTGCGGCGTCCTCACTGGGCGCGCTGCTGAAAACCCGTGGCCTTACGGTAACCATACAGAAGCTTGATCCCTATATTAACGTTGACCCTGGCACCATGAACCCCTTCCAGCACGGCGAGGTTTTCGTCACCGACGACGGCGCTGAAACCGACCTGGACCTGGGCCATTACGAACGCTACCTCAACGTGCCCATGTCGCGGAAAAACAATACCACCTCCGGGGCCATCTACAATCAGGTCATCGCCAAGGAACGTCGCGGCGACTATCTGGGCGCCACGGTGCAGGTTATTCCCCACATTACCGACGAGATCAAAAGCGTGGTTCTGTCCCTGGCTGAAGGGGAGGATGCCCCTGATGTGGCCATCATCGAAATCGGCGGCACTGTCGGCGATATTGAAGGGCTGCCCTTCCTTGAGGCCATACGCCAGCTGCGTTCCGATATTGGCCGTGACAACTGCCTCAACATCCATCTTACCCTTGTGCCCTACCTGCGCACCGCTGGCGAGCACAAGACCAAGCCCACCCAGCACAGCGTCAAGGAGCTCCTTTCCATCGGCATTCAGCCCGATATCATCCTTTGCCGCTGTGAGCAGAGCATCCCCGAAGAACTGCGCCGCAAAATAGCCCTCTTCTGTAACGTCGATCAGGACGCCGTGTTCTCCTCGGTGGATGTGAACAATATTTATGAAGTGCCGCTGAAGTTTTACGAAGAAGGCTTTGACCAGAAGGTGGCAATCATGCTGCGCCTGCCAGCGCGCAATGCCCATCTTGAAGCCTGGGAAAAGCTCGTCAGCGACTGCGCCGACCCCAAGGGCACGGTTACCATCGCCATTGTGGGCAAGTACGTGGACCTGAAAGAGGCGTACAAAAGCCTGCATGAAGCCCTGATCCACGGCGGCGTGGCCAATCGCGTTCAGGTGAACCTGCGCTACGTGAATTCCGAAAATATCGACGCCAGCAATGTGGCGGAACATCTGAAAGGCTGCAACGGCATTCTCGTTCCCGGCGGCTTTGGCTACCGTGGCGTTGAAGGCAAGATTATGGCCATCCAGTATGCACGTGAAAAAAAGGTGCCCTTCTTTGGCATCTGCCTTGGCATGCAGTGCGCTGTCATCGAATTTGCCCGCCATGTGGCGGAAATGGCCGACGCAAACTCCGAAGAGTTCGACCACCGCTCCAAGCACAAAGTCATTTACCTCATGACCGAATGGTACGACTTCCGCACCAAGAACGTTGAAAAACGCGATGCGGGCAGCGACAAGGGCGGCACCATGCGCCTTGGGTCATACCCGTGCAAGGTTCTGCCCAATTCCCGCGCGTTTGAAGCGTACAAGAAAGAACTGGTTGAAGAGCGCCACCGCCACCGCTATGAATTCAACAATGAGTTCAAGGAAGCTCTGGCGGAAAAGGGCATGGTTTTCAGCGGCACCTCGCCTGACGGAAACCTTGTGGAAATAGTGGAACTGCCCGACCACCCCTGGTTTTTGGGCTGCCAGTTCCACCCCGAATTCAAATCCAGGCCCATGGACGCGCATCCGCTTTTCCGTGAATTTATCACGGCAGCCAAAAAGCACGCCAAGGTTTAGGGCATTTACCTTTGAAAAAGTGTAAATGCTCTAACGTTGCACGAGAGTGCAGCGCCCACAACGTGGCGTGGATTCAGCCGCAAATCGCATTTTCGGCTGAATGCGAACGTTGGAGTGTGAAGCATTTCAAGGTTGATCTGCTCTAGGGCTTGCGGGATCACATCATCTTTTGATGACAGAAAGAAGGGAGGGCGACCTCCCTTCTTGCGTTTCAAAGCCTGAAGCTGTTCCTGAAGCCAACTCCTTGAAAATAATGATGCAAAGCTCGCGCCAGCACACTGGCCTCGTTGTTTTTTGGTCGCGCAACCACTGGCTATTGCATAATTTTTGCCACTATGGCACACTACTTGTAACTAAGATATTTTCTGCTGACCTTTCAAGACGGAACAGGCTCATGGCACTGGAACTTCGACAGCAACTAAAACTGACTCAGCAGCTCGTGATGACCCCGCAATTGCAGCAGGCCATCAAGCTGCTCCAGCTCTCACGCATGGAGCTTCTTGAGACTGTGCAGCAGGAGATGCTGGACAATCCTTTTCTTGAAGAATCCCAAGGCGATGACATTTCGACAGATCCCGGGGAAGACAGGCGGGAAAAAGCCGCCGAAGAGGTGTACGACCAAGACCTGGCCAAGGATGCTGACTGGGAGGATTACCTTGGAGAGTTCGCCAGCACCCCCCGCCTTGTGCAGCCACGTGAGTATGAGGTTGCCGAAGACATTTCCCCCCTCGAAGCGCGCTATTCGGCCAAGCCCACCCTTGAAGGCCACCTGATGTGGCAATTGCGTCTTTCATCACTCACAGAACAGCAAAAAGACATAGGCGAAGTCATCATCGGCAACCTTTCTTCAGCGGGCTATCTGCAGGCCAGCCTGGAAGAAATCGCGCAGATGACGGAATCGGAACCGGCAGAAGTTCAGGCAGTGCTTGAAAAGATACAACTGTTTGATCCCGTGGGCGTAGCCGCCCGCGATGCCCGTGAATGCCTGCTCGTACAGATAAAAAGCCTGAAGTATGACCGCGACCCCATATTGCTTGAACTGGTGCGCTCGCACCTGGAGGACCTTGAGGCCAAGCGCTACAAGCCTCTTCTGCGCAAATTCAAGCTGGATATGGAGGAACTGAAAGAATATCTGGACATCATCCAGAGCCTTGACCCCCTGCCCGGAGCCAGTTTTGGCGGTGGCGAACCGACCTATGTGAGCCCTGATGTTTTTGTGTACAAAATGGGTGATGAGTTCGTCATCCTGCTCAACGAGGACGGCTTGCCGCAGTTGCAGCTTTCCAACATGAGCCAGATGGACTTGAAGGGATCTTCGGATAAGGAAAAAGAATACTGTACAGAAAAAATGCGCTCGGCCAGCTGGCTCATCAAGAGCCTCTATCAGCGCCAGCGCACCCTGTACAAGGTTATGGAAAGCATCGTTCGCCACCAGCAGCCCTTTTTCGAGGATGGCGTGACGCGCCTGGCGCCGCTTATTCTCAAGGACATTGCTGACGACATCAGCATGCATGAATCCACGGTAAGCCGCATCACGACAAACAAGTATGTGGCGACGCCGCACGGTATTTTTGAACTGAAATTTTTCTTCAACAGCGGCCTGGAGCTTGATGACGGCAGTCAGGTCGGCTCCGAGAGCGTCAAGGCCCTCATCAAAAAGTTCATCGCTGACGAAGATGCCAGGTCTCCCCTGAGCGATGAACGCATCGGCGAGATGCTGAAAGACCACCTCAAGGTCAACATAGCACGGCGCACTGTGGCCAAGTACCGCACCGCCCTTGATATTCCGTCATCTTCAAGACGCAAGGAACATTTCTAATCCTGCCTCCGGCGCGGCACAGACGCTGCGGTTCGCATGAGGCGATACATATAAAAAGATGGTTCATCAAATTTCCACCGTCGCTCAAAAGACGGGTTCCACAGTTCTCCATGCCGGGAACTGACATCATAAGGAGGATTATATGAACATCTCTTTTGCCTTCAAAAACTTTGAAGCCTCCGACCATCTTAAAAAGTATGCCCGACGCCGCATGGAAAAGCTGGGGCGTTTTTTTGGCAAGTCTTCCGGTCTTGAGGTAAGCGTGGTGCTTACCGTGGACAAGTTTCGCCATCGCTGCGAAGTGACAGTTGTCGGCGAAGGTTTGCATATAAATGCAACGGAACAGACGTCAGATATGTACGCCGCCATCGACCTTGTGACAGACAAGGTCGAGGCACAGATCAAGCGCCAGGTCTCACGGGTCAAGACGCAGCGCCGCAAGGCACGTTCCGAAGATGTTGACGTCTTTACCTATAACCTTGACGCAGACGCTGAAGTGGCGCAACCGGTTGAAGGCACTGACCGCCTCGCCACCAAGCCGCTGCACCTTGACGAGGCGCTCATGCAGCTTGATTCCATTGGCAGTGAGTTCCTGGTGTTTTTCAACGCCGAAAACGGCCGCATCAACGTGGTGTACCGCACCCGCACGAGCAGCTACGCGCTGATTGACCCCGTCTTATAATTACGCCTGTTTCCGGCCGCCTGCCATCAGGCGGCCGGAAATATTGCAGGGGGAATCATGACTGCCACCACAAAGCAGCCACAAAAAACATCGGCTGCGAATCCCGCAGCCGAACTGCCGGTAGCCGTGTGCATTGTCACCGGCCTTTCCGGCGCGGGCAAAAGTACGGCCCTTAAAGTATTTGAGGATATGGGGCACTTTGTGGTGGACGGGTTGCCGGCAAGCCTGGCCCCTGAAATGGTAAGCATGATGTCTCGCCCTTCCATGAGCCATTTCAAGGGAATAGCCCTTGGCATGGATCTGCGCCAGAGCAACTTTCTGGATGAGATCAATGAAGCGCTGTCTGATCTCACCGCCCAGAACATTCGCCCCATGCTCCTGTTTCTGGAATGCAACGTGCAGGAACTGCTGCGCCGCTACGCCACAACGCGCCGCCCCCATCCCCTGGAACGCGAGGGCATGGGGCTTGAAACAGCGCTGCTTTCCGAGCGCAACAGCCTGCGCCCTTTACGGGAAATGGCCGACCTTGTGGTGGACACTTCCCGCTTCTCCATTCATGACTTGCGCCGGGCCATTCAAAAGCGCTGGAGCGACAGCAAAAGCAAGCTTCGGGCCATCAAGGTCAACATCATCTCCTTTGGCTTCAAATATGGCGTCCCCCGTGAGGCCGACTTCGTGTTTGACCTGCGCTTTCTTAGCAATCCATATTTTGTTGATGAACTGCGCCCCCTGAGCGGCAAAGACAAGGCCGTGGCGCAATATGTTTTTGACAAGCCCAATGCGCGCGAATTTCGAGCAAAACTTATGGACCTGCTGCTGTTCATGCTGCCGCTTATGGAAGCTGAAGGCCGCTACCGCGTCACCATTGCCGTTGGCTGCACCGGCGGTCGCCACCGCTCCGTGGCCATGGCCGAAGAAATCACGCAGGCCCTGAAACAGGCAGACTACCCCACGACCCTGGAACACCGACATCTTGAACTTGGCTAGAAAAGCTGGCAGGCTCTGAGCCGAGAGGAGTGCCATGACGGAAGACAGCAAGAAGACACAGGTAGGGATTATTATTGTCTCGCATGCCGACTATGGTTCTGCCATGCTGCGCACGGCCGAATTCATCCTTGGCCCGCAAAGCGACTGTAGCTCCATCAGTGTGGACATTGCCCATGAAGTTTCTGAAACGGTACGCCGCCTTACCGATGCCGCGCAGCGGCTGGACAAGGGCGCGGGGGTCATTATTCTTACCGACATGTTTGGCGGCACGCCCACAAACCTCGCCCTTGCACTGCTCGCCACCCACAAGGTGGAAGTGGTGACGGGCGCAAACCTGCCCATGCTGCTCAAGGTCTTTTCCGCGCGCGAAAAAAACCTGGAAGAGCTGGCGCAGCTTGCTGGCGAGGCGGGCTCCAAAGGCATCGTTGTCGCAGGAAACATGCTGCGCAATAAAGCACGGGCCAAAAACGACGGCTAACCTATGTGGTTTCGTGTGGACAATCGCCTGGTGCATGGGCAAGTCATTGAAGCGTGGTTGCCCTATACCGGCGCCAGGCATCTGATTGTCGCCAATGACGAACTGGCGGCAGACGCGTTGCGGCAGCAGATAATCGAGCTTGCCGTGCCGCAGCGCATCCTCACGCACTTCATCCCTGTACACGATCTGGCCATAACGCTGGACGCATGCGGCGAAGACTGTTTTGTGCTCTTTGGGAATTGTCAGGACGCGCGTCGCGCGAGCAATGCGGGCATAATTATGGAAACGCTCAATATCGGCAACCTGCATTACGGCCCTGAAAAAATGCAAATCCTTCCTCATGTGGCGCTATCCGCCGAAGACAGGGAAGATTTGCGCTCCATCCAGCAGCATCTGGTGCTTCTTGATTTTCGCAGCGTCCCCACAGAAACCGTAAGGGGTCCCCATGAGCAGCTTATATGAGATGATGGCAACCGGGGCGCCTTACGCTTTTTTTTTGCCCTGGCTGGCGCGGCCCGCTCATCCTGCATTATCGGCATTGTTGACCGTCCCATCTGCCTTGCGCTCATAGCCGGGGCCGTCACTTCCGACTGGAGCCTAGCCCTGCCTCTGGGCATTATTTTTGAACTTCTGTGGCTGGACGCCCTTGAACTGGGCAGTGTTGTGCCACCCTACGGCAGCCTGAGCTTTTTACTGCTTTTTCCCATCTGCAGGCACTTTGACCTTGTGGAACCGGGCCGCCTGCTCATCCCCCTCATCCTTTGCATGCTGGCGGCATACGCGGCGGCCTATGGCGAGCATCGTCAACGCATCAGCCAAAACCCCATGGTTGACAAGGTGGAGGCCTGGTGCGCGGGCAAACCCAAGGGCCTCGCCCCCGGCACGGCACTACTGCTGTCTTCCCTGTACAGGAGCCTGTGGCAGATAGTCCTTTACTGCCTCTGCTTCATCCTGATCTTCAGTCTTGTTGACACCCTGCACAACAGGCAAGCCCTGCCCACCCTGCGAACCGTTACGTGGTCAGCCCTTTACGTGGCCGCCCTTATGGGAGCGGTGCTTTCCCTGCGCACACGCCAGGCCTATGCAGTTCTTACGGGCAGCCTTGGCGTGCTGGCCATGCTTCTCTGGATCGACAGCTAACGCACTACAACTTTAAAATGCCTTGTGGGGGAGGGCCCCTTTTGCAAAAGGGTCGCCTCCCCCACGCCCCCACCCCCTAAAACTCTTAACGAATTTTCTGATCTGAAGTGAGGCCTTTGAAGACAACACCTTTCAGACTGTATACCATGCAAAGTTCATTGGCTCTCATGGCAAATGCGTATGCTATCTCCTTTAGAATGAATGTATACTCCCCGGCCACTTGCCCACACATTCCACCTGATGGCCATAAAGCAAAAACCCCGGCGCGCAGGCACCGGGGTTTTTAGTTGCTACAGACAGTCAGCGCTTACTTGAAAGCCTTTTCAAAGTTGGGCACAACCTGCTTTTTGCGGCTCATGACGCCGGGCAGCCACACGGTGGAGCCTTCGGCCTTGACGCCAAAAGCTTTTTCCACCACTGAGGGGTCGTCGGAGACGATGAGCATTTCCGAGCCTTCTTTCATGATGTCGGTCAGCAGCAGGAAGACGCTGTGGCGGCCTTCAGCCTTGACCTTTTCAATTTCTGCCTGCAGGCCGGCCTTCACGGGCTCAAGGATGGAAAGGTCAACCACTTCAAGCTGGCCAATGCCGACCTTGTTGCCGTTCATGTCAAAATCTTTGTAGTCACGGAAGACAAGGTCTTTCATGGGGGTGCCGTCAACAGCGCTCTTGACCTTGAACATTTCCATGCCCAGAGCCACCACATCGCTCACGCCCGCGATCTTGGCCAGTTCTTCAACGGCCTTTTTATCAGCAGGGGTACAGGTGGGGGACTTGAAGATAACCGTGTCGGACAGGATAGCGCACAGCATCGCGCCAGCAAGGTTCTTGGGAATTTCGATGCCGTAGAAGTCATACATGTTCTTGAGAACGGTGTTGGTGCAGCCCACGGGCCAGATCCAGGCTTCCAGCGGCGAAGAAGTGGTCACGTCACCAAGCTTGTGGTGGTCGACAATGCCGAGCACAGTGGCGGAATCCATGCCCTTGGGGGCCTGGGCCAGATCGGAGTAGTCAACCAGATAAACATCCTTGCCAGCCACGTCGGCGACAACCTGAGGAGCAGCGATGCCGAACTTCTTCAGCACAAATTCGGTTTCGGGAGTGGGCGCGCCCTGGGCAACCGGGGTGACGTCCATACCGCGCTTGCTGTACAGATCAGCGGCGACAATGGCGGAAACAATGCTATCGGTATCAGGATTCATGTGACCAAGAACTAATGCAGACATGACTGTCTCTCCTTCCGGTATGGTTCAGGTATGCGGTTCAATTTGACCGATTTGTACTCTTTAGCACAAAGTACTGCCCCTGCCAAGCGCCTCATGGAAATTTTCCTGACTACGGCACACCACGAGGCACAAAGTTTTTTTCATAACACGCTTGATTTACAGTTAAAAAATAAGCTCGTGATTTTTTTATTTTTTCAAGGCCCTTGGATGCGCATGGTCATAGGTTTGCATCAGGCTTTCCAGGCTCACCTGCGTATACCGCTGTGTTGTCGTAAGGCGCTGATGTCCAAGCAATTCCTGAACACTGCGCAGGTCTGCCCCAGCCTCCAGCAGATGGGTGGCAAAGGAGTGACGCAAACTGTGCGGCGACACGGTAAAGGTCAGTCCCGCGCGCTGACACAGGCGTTCCACAATACGCGCGGCTTCCCTCCTGTTAAGACGGCCCCCCCGCGTGCCCACAAACACTGCCGGTTCTTCCGGCAGCGCCAACAGCGGGCGCTCTTCAAGCCAGCGCTTCAGGCTTTCGTGTGACGTGTCCGAAAGCGGCGCAAGCCTTTCATTTGAGCCCTTGCCCATGATACGCAACACACGCGAACTCAGTTGTACGTCGTCCACATCCAGGCCCAGAGCTTCGGATATGCGCAACCCTGAGCCGTACAGCAGTTCAGCCAGAGCCAGGTCGCGGCATAGAATTCGCTCTTCTTCCGCACTGCCGGAAACAGGCCCGCCACCGCCAGCCGGCCCCTTGGTACTGTCCAGCAGGGCAAAAGTTTCATCCACATTGAGTGTGCGTGGGTGACGTTTTTCCTGGCGGGGATTACGCACCAGTGCGGCCACGTTTTCCGTGACTCTACCACCCCGCTGCTGAAACCGAAAGAAAGATCGTGCTGCCGCCAGTTTGCGCGCCATGGAGCTTTTGGCGTCCCCCTTGCGAAACAGCCAGGCCAGAAAAGACTGGATATGGCGGCGCGTCACGGTTTGTGGCTGCCCCAGGCTGACCCCCTGGCCGCGCAAAAACTCCGCCAGTTGTCCAAGATCAACCGCATAGGCTTTTTGCGTTGCCTCGGAGGCCCCTTTTTGCACAGCCATCCAGGTCAGAAATGCCTCAATAAAAAGTGGGCTGCGGTCAACCACGGCGGCCTTTGCACCACCTGCATCCACGCCGGACACATCCTTGCCTGTATCCTTGTCACCCGTATCCACTCCGGACACATCCGCGCCAGACGCATTCATGCCAGACGCATCCACACGAGACGCATCCATGCCTGACGTTTTTGCCTTTTTCACTGTGGCTGCCGCGTTGCGCGCAGTTCGCCCGGCGGGCCTGCCCCGCCCTGCCGCCGAAGGGCCCCCTGGCTGACCCGTGGCCCCGCCTTCAGCAGGGAGCGTCATTTGCCCCTGAACAGGCACAGCACTGGCACGGTGCGCGCCCTTGGTGTTTTTTGCGTTCTTTACCGTCATACTCCGGCCTCATACCGGGCTCCCGGCAGTCTGCGCACCTGCCCAAGCATCTCAAGCCCCACAAGCATGGCATTCATCTCTGACACCGGCATGGCAAGGGTGCAGGCCAGATCATCAGCCTGCATGGGGCCTTTCTGGCGCAGGCAGTCCAGCAGAAGCGCCCTGCGCTCCGAGGGCGCAAGCTGTTCGGCGGCGTCCAACGGGGGCAGATCCTGCTGTAAAGGCTGGTCGTCAGCCTTTATGGCTTCGTCCTTCTGTGTACTTACGTCTGTGCGCACGCGGCGACTGTCCGTGGCGGCCTCGCCCGTGCCCGCGATCTCTCTTTTGATCACGGCCTCTCTTTTGATCACGGCCTGGTCAGCGCCGTCATCCTGATCCTGCACGGATTTTTCCTCTTCGCTCAGGCTTGCCTGACTGATGCCATACGGCCGAAGCTGATCCGCCAGATCGCGCAACACGTCCTCGGCGCTGAACACAGGGCGCGCACCCTGCCGTACCAGATCCTGACAGCCCAGGCAGTGCGAATCCAGCGCCGGGCCGGGCACTGCGTAAACCTCACGGTTTTGCTCCAGTGCCAGGCGGGCTGTAATGAGGCTGCCGGAACGGCTGGCGGCTTCCACCACCAGAACGCCAAGGGCAAGACCGCTGATAATTCGGTTGCGCACAGGGAAATGTTCGGGCAAGGGCAGCGCCCCGGGCATAAATTCTGAAATCAGCAGACCATGCTCCCGCATGGCGTCAAAAACGCCCCTGTTTCCCCGTGGGTACATGACGTCAATGCCTGTGCCGAGTACGCCAATACTGCGTCCGATGCGGGCCAGAGCTGCCTCATGGGCCACCCTGTCAATGCCCAGCGCCATACCCGATACAATAGTCACCCCGCAGGACGACAGACACCGGGCCATATGGGCCGCCACGGTTCTGCCGTGTTCCGTAGATCGACGCGAACCCACGATGGCAAAAGCCGGAGCCTGCAAGAGCGACATTTCTCCCTGGCAGTACAGCAATACGGGAGCGTCCGGCAGTTGCCGCAGCGGGGCCGGGTACAGGGGGTCTGTCCATAACAGGATAGCGGCGTCAATGTCGCGCACGCTGTCCCACTCCTGCCGAGCCGTAACGCGCCATGAGCCGGTGGCCATTTCGGCCGACTGCTTCTGGGTAAGCCCTGCTTCACGCCAGCGCTGCCGGGACTGTACCGCGGCGTAGGCTGAACCGAACGTACGCAAAAGCCGCGCGCATGATCGGGCCCCAAGCCCGGTGCAGTGCCGCAGAGCCAGGCTGGCCCAGTATTCGGTACGGGCCTCTTCGCCCATTTCGGCCCAGGACAGCCCTTGGGACATGACTAGCGGGCCAGTCCGCGTGACCGGGCGATCCGGGCGGCCTCGGAGTTGGGGAAGCGCGCCAGCAACTGTTTGTATGCCTCGGCGGCCGCCGTCTTGTCGCCAAGACGGCTCAGGCACATGCCGGTTTTAAGCAGGGCATCGGCATTTTTGTGGTGCTGCGGATAGGATGCGTCAACCTTGCGGAACTGGTTCAGCGCTTCCTGATAGTTGCCCTGCGCATACAAACCCTCGCCAATCCAGTATTCGGCATTGGCCGCATACACGCCCTGCGGGTATTCCTGAAGGAAGCCTTCGAACCGGGTTATGCCCTCGGCAGAGCGCCCGGACGTCATGAATTTAAGGGCCGCATCATAGGCAGCTTTTTCATTCTTCGCAGGCTTGGCGACTTGCTGTGTGGCGGCTTGGGGCGCGGCAGCGGCAGAAGGCGAAGATTTTGCCGGGGCCGTCGGAGCAGTCTGGGCAGCAGGAGCAGCCGCCCGTACTGCGGGAGCGGATGTGACCGTTGGCGTGGCAGCACCTGCTGCTTCCACAGGGGGCAGGCCGGGATATTCCGGCGGCAAAGCTAGCTCTGAAGGTGGCAAGGAGGGCACGGGAACTGCCGCATTGCCACCTGCCGGAGCGCCCTTGCCAGAGCTGGCGGGGCTGGCGGGCACGGTGGGCTGATTCGTCCCTTGGCTTGCAAAATTTGTCGGACTGACAGCAGGCGGCACCACGGGTTCCGGGGCTGCCACAGGCGGCAGGCCCACACTAGGCGTTCCCGCCCCACTGGCAGGCTGAGAAGTTTTATTTGATGTGCCGACCTGCCCATGAGGGCCAGCCGTGGCGGCCTTACCCTGAGAAGGATTGGCAGCGGCAGGACTGGCAGCGGCAGGGCTGGCGACGGCAGGGCTGGCGACGGCTCCATTTGCAGTCACCGAAGTAGAGGTGGAGTCCTGGGGAAAAGAACGTGGCGGAGCCGCAGGATCGATAACCCGCCCCTTGGGGCCGCTGGCAGTTTCAGGCGCAACGGCGGCGGGCGGTGTTTCCTTGCCCTTGGCGGCGGGCGTTTTTTCACTCGTCTTTGCGGAAGAAGGCGCTGGTTCTGCCGCCAGGGGGGCTGCGCCGGAAGATCCTGCCGAAGCTGCGACTGGCGGGACTGTGACTGGCGGGGCTGCCTGGGCCGCCGGGGCTGCGACTGGCGGAGCAGTCACGACCGAGGGGCCGTTATGTCCCAGCGCCACATCCGGCGGACGTTGGCCAGCCGGTTCAGAGGCCGGGGCCGCGCCTGTCGCGCCAGGGGAGTCCGACGATGCGCCCGCTGCCGCCGACGGCACCGGCTTCACCGGGGCAGGTGGCAGGATGGGAACGACAGTCATGCTGGTCTTCTGGCCGCCACGGGTGCGCACTTCAAATGTTCTGTTTTTGAGCTGGGCCACCTGGCTGTCCAGAGTGGCCACGCTCTGCTCCAGAGCATTCAAACGCTGATCGGTTTCGCGCAGGGTCTTCTGGTTGGCCGTTTCTTTACCTTCCACATGGCGCAGTTGCGCTGTTGAAGCGCAACCCGTGGACAAAAGCACGCAAGCCAGAGGTACAGCAAAAAGTTTATTCATAACGTCTCCCGCAATAATTTTGCCCCAAGCCCGGGCATATATCAAGAACCCTTGCGGCCCCGGCTTTTTTAAGGCAAATACAGGCTTGAACGCATTTTATCGACCATAGCGTACTTTCCCAAGCCAGCGCAAGATTATAAGGAGCAACCATGAGTGTTTCTGTTCTGAAGCCACGCCCTGCCACAGGCGGCGCCCGATGAACTTTCTTCAGGATGTATTGGTTCAGCTATCCGCATGGATGGAGCTGCCGCGTCAATGGATGCAGACCTGCCCCTTTATGCAGACAGGCCTTGATTCCCTGTGCGTAACCCTGGCTCTGGCCGCCTTGCTGGCCTTTGCGGGACTTGGCTTCATATCGGCCACTGCACGGATATTGTCCATAACCCGCAAGCGCTCCTCCTATGATAAATGCGCGCGCCAACTGGCCCAACTGGCAATGGTTCTGGGCTGGGTTCTGCTGGTGGCAGGGCGCGTATGGCTGTTTTTCGCTCAGGGTTCCTACACCCCCGACTCCCTGCCCGACTTCATGGTGGAACTGAGCTGGATTATGCTGGGGATTGCCGTACTGGTCAGCAGCCTTTACTTCGCCTTATGGAAATTTCTTGTGAAGGTTCCGATCCTGCATGTGGTCATGGGCATGATCAGCAGCGTGCAAGGCTGCATCGCCGTGGTTGTCGCCCTGAGTTCCGCCCGCATGATAAACGCCTATACCAGCCCTGACGCCACCTCCATTACCCTGGGCGACATTTTCTTTCCCGGCTGGCTTTCGCCTTTCTGGCGCTCCTTATACTGGACCCTGCCCCTGATTCTGGCCATGGCGGCAGCCAGCGGCGCCATGTGGCTGACCCTGCGCCGCCAGCGCGACGATTTCGGACGCGACCACTACAATACCATGGTGCCCTGGTGCGCCGTATGGGCCCGCAATGCCTGGGCCGTCTTCTGGCTGATCTTTCTTGCTTCGACAGTGGCTGAAATACAGCAGGCATGGCAGGGCGGCGTTTTCACCACTGAAAATGCCCTGCGCGAAAGCGCCAAGGTGCTGGTGTGGCTTGTTCCCCTGATCCTGTGGACAGTTGTGGCCCGCAGCGCCGCGCCCATGCGCCACAAGTTCACCCTGCTGGTGGCCCTGATCATGGCCGTGGCCTTCATGCTGCCCTATTATTCTCAGGCCACAAGCCTGTCATCTCCAGCACCCCGGACGCTCCAGGAAATGATTATCGCCCCTCTGGAGGAAAGAGAATTGCCACCCTCGCCGCAAACAGCACCACAAACTGCGCCCGAAGCGGACCAACAGGCAAAACCCCAACCCGCTCCGCAAAAAAGCCCCGAATAGCTGACGCCTGTTGCCACGCCCGCGCCCGGTTCTCACCTTTTCTGACCGGGTCTGACTGGCCCTCACCGGACATGGCTGGTTCTGGCCAATAACGGGGACGGTTTTGCAGCACGGCGTGACACCACACAGCCTTTTCTGCTTTCACACAAAAAAACCCGCCTTGCGCGGGTTTTTTTGTGTGAAGGCCAGAGCAGCAACTTTTGAGTCAGATACATCATACCAAGAGTTTTAGGGGGTGGGGGCGTGGGGGAGGAGACCCTTTTGCAAAAGGGTCCCTCCCCCACAGAGCCTTTCTCCCCTACAAAATATCCCTCCCTCACAGGGCCTTTCTCCACTACAAAGCATCCCTCCCCCACAAACATTTCAAACCATAATTACTTATTTTGCGTACTGCTTGCGCCATTCGTCCAGGAACAGCAAGCAGGTTTCGATTTCATCAAGCACGCCGGATCGTGCTCTCAGTGCTGCGGCAACATGGTCAAAATCCGCATGGGGGCCAAGCCCCAGGCGCTCCACTGTGCTGGCCATGGCAGAGTTCAGTTCCGCCGACAGTTCCGGCGTCAATCCCTTGGGCAATGGCAGCTCCGGGGAGCCGGATGCGGCATTTTGCCCGTCCGCGTTTTCGTGCGCGTGTGCTCCGTTCCCGCCATCGGCCCAGGGGCCAAGACGCTCGGCCATATAATCCAGCAGGCGCTGCATGCGCTGCTGATAGGTGTGCTCACGCAACACCCGTTGTTGCGCCCTTGCGGCATATGCGCTCCGCGCTTCGGGATGCGCGAGAAAATAGTCAAGCTTGGCATACAGCTCTTCAGTGGTGGAAAAGGTCGCCAGTTCATCGGGGGCAAAAAGGTCAGCCAGCAAACTGCGTTGGTCCACAAGCTGAAAAGCGTTCATGGCTGCCAGTTCGAAGGTGCGCGGATTGACAAAATCGCCCTGACTTACAAGCTCTGTGGTATGCAGGCTGGAATGCAGATTGAGGTTCACCTTGGTGGCATTATAGATTTTTACGCTTTCCTCTTCCCCGATGCGTGCGCCGCCTCGCTGCACATGCGCGGCCAGCAGATTTTCGCCTTCCCAGTCAGAACCCCAGATTTTGAAATTGCGGCCCAGCAAGGGCCTGAAGGCCAACCGCCGATTGGGATAGCCAGCACCCAAAAACCCGATATCCGCGCCATACTCCCGCTGTTCTTCAGGGCTGAGAGCCACTGGCTTATGAAAATCCGGATGCGCGGCCATGGGCAGATAGAGCGCGTTGGTCTGACCTGTCTCGGCCAGCATATCAAGGAAAGGCTGCTTCTGGATAACGCCAAAGGCATCATACAGGGGGGCGTAGGCGCGCCAGTATTGAAAAATCTCATGGTCTTCGACAAACCACATGGCCGTGCGCACCCCTGCCCGCCGCAAGCGCTGGAGAAGGCTGCGCCCCATGGGAGCCTGGGCCATGGCCAGAACCAGATGCGGCTCCTGCGCCTGCACCTGCGCCCATATGGCCTGGGCCACAACCTGAAGAAAGGAATTCTCCAGTTGCGCGGTCTGGGCCGGAGGCAGCTCAAGCCCCTGCAGTCCCGTAAAAGCCGGATACATGAGTGGAGCCTCGAAAGTCCGCACGCTGTGCCCCATCTCTTCCAGGGCGCGTGCGCAGTACCTGCCTATGGGCAAGGAACCGCCATACATCGGCAAAACCACAAGAATTCTCAGAGGGGCAAAGGTCATGAACATATTCTCCACATCAGCAGTATCTGCCGGGCGGCAGCATCCAATCCGTATCACGGCACAACCATTCGTCAAACAGCCAGGCATGACCAGAATTGGCCTCCCCAGAAATAGTCATGCCCTCAGCGTCGTCTGCTGACGACACAAAGGGCACATTCAGATATGAGGCCAGAAATTCCCGCACCTGTGCACGTCTGGCCGCATGCCTGTCGGTCCCGGCCACAAGATGCAGCACTGTGCCAAGAGAATCCACGCGGCTGCGCCACAGCTGCAAACCTTCGGGCAAAGTCGCCCGTTCCGTTCCTTCGGTCAGGGCCAGCGTCAAGGAGCGCAGCAGGGCCTGACTGCGAAAAGGCTCAAGACAGGCCGTGTCATATGGGCATGGGGCCGATTCCAGACACGGGGCGCAATGCCGTTCGGCCTGCCAGACAAAATGCCCCGGCCCGTACGGCCCTGTTTCATGCGCAAAGGCTGAAGACAGAAAAAAGGCCAGAACAGGCACGCCAAGGCGCGCGGCCAGGTGCATGCTGCCCGTATCCGGCGTTATCAGGGCGTCCAGCCCGCTGACCGCGTCAACAAGGCCCGGCCAGTCGGTTTTGCCGCTGAGGTCTTCCACCCTGTCGAGCATCTTGGACGGCAACAGCCGTTGCAGTTTGCGCGCCACGTTTTTTTCCGCACTGGAGCCAAGCAGGCGCACTTTTGGCCCACCCATGGAGGAAAAAGCCGTGCGCACCACGTCAGCCAGCAGGGGCGCAGGCAAAGAACGGCGGGATTCGCGTCCGGCCAGCACCACGCCTATCCCCTGCCCGCCAGGGGCGGCCACGGGATTAACCTCGGCTGGCGGCAAAGGGTCATGGGCGAAATGGCCCCAAAAATCCACAAGATTCAGCGATGAAAGCACGCGCTGGCCGCTCAACTTAAAGGCCATCCTGGCCCACGGGGAGCGCCATATGCCTTCGGCAGCAGGCCTGTAGCCCACAACAGTCTCTGGCGCGAACATACGGCACAGAGCCGCCGTCAGGCCGGAAAAATTGCAATTGTATACGGCAGTGAACTCCATGCCGCGCCAGCCTGCCAGAACCCGGATATTTTTTTCCAGAATTTCATGTTCCTGACAGCCGTGCAAAGCAAGACCGTGCACTGTGGCAAACGGGTAGATCTGGCGCGCAAGGGCAGACAGGCCAGCATCAACAGCCAGATGCACCTGGCCACGCCGCGCAAGGGTGCGCAGCAAGCGCCCGGTTTGCACCACATCGCCAAAGCGTGCCGCCTGAATGACCAAAAATGTCGCCATGCCCCTTCCTGATTTTGCGATTTGTCGCCCGATTTGTCGCCGGGCTGCCCCTGCAGTGAACAGCGGCATTGCCGCGCCCGCAGCCAAAATCAATCAATATGGGGAAGGTACGGCAATAGGCGAACGGAAGCAAGCGCGGGGGACTTTGCAAAAACCGCCAGCTTCTGTACAATACGGTATTCCGTATATTTGCAGCATGACGCACACCGGACCCCCTATGGAAACTTTCGCGCCAAAACCTCCCATGTATCCGCTCTTTCTCAGCCTCAACGGGCTGGATTGCCTGCTGGTCGGACTGGGACAGGTCGGGCAGCGAAAACTGTCTGGCCTTCTGGCCTGCGATCCGGCATTGGTTCTGGTGCTGGAGCGCAACGATCCGCCAGCGCACGACGCTGCCCTGCAAGATATGCTGCGGGATGAGCGTGTACGCTTTGAGCGCCGAACCTGCACGGCGGACGACATACGCGGTAAAACCCTGGTGTTTGCCGCCACAGGCGATGCGGATGAAAACCGGCGCATTGCGGCCATGTGCCGCAGCCTGGGCGTACTGTGCAACTGCGCCAGCACGCCGGAAGAAGGAAATTTTCAGGTTCCTGCTGTGGCCCGTTGCGCTCCCCTTGCCGCGGCCCTGTCCACAGGCGGCGCAAGCCCTGCCCTGGCCAGGCGCTGGAAAGACGAACTGGCTCAATGGCTGGCCCCCCGTGCCCGCATGGCGACCCTTATGGGCAGGTTGCGTCCTCTGGTTCTTGCCTTGGGCGTCGAGACAGGGCAGAATACGCAGTTGTTCCGAAGTTTGGCAGTCTCCCCGCTTCAGCAGTGGCTTGAAGCCGGTGATATTGAGAGCTGCCGACAGTGCCTGCTGGCGGAACTGCCAGCGGAATTGCACGTTCATATAGCGGAGTTACTTTATGATCTCCCCTGAGTTTTCAACCGGCGTCACCCTGCTGCTCTATGGGCTGGCAAGCGTGTCCGGCATTGCGGGCATGATGGCGCGCAGCCCTTTCTGGCGGCGTACCTGCTGTTACCTTGCCGCCGCTGGCTTCATTTTTCAGACCATCGGCCTGGCCATGGGCTTTCACAAGTCATTGCCGGACGGATTGAGCCTTGGCGCCTATCTGCAGCTTATGGCCTGGTTTGTGGTCCTGTGCGGCCTTGCCGCCTGGAGCAAGTTCAAGCAGGAGGCCTCTCTTATTTTTGCCTCGCCGCTGGGGCTCATGCTCTTTGCCATGTCCGCGCCCTATCTTCAGGCTGTGGTTCAGGTGCCGCCCTACCTCAAAGCGCCCTTTTATGCCCTGCATATAGCTTCGCTCTTTCTCAGTCTTGCCCTCATGGCCCTGGCTTTTGCGGCCGGATCCCTTTTTCTTTTTCTTGAGGGCCGCATCAAGAGCAAGCAGTACATGAAGGGCTTCTGGCAGGACATGCCCGCCCTTGCCATGCTTGACAAAATCAACGCCTTTGCCACCATTGTGGCCTATCCCCTGTATACGCTCGGCATCGTTTCCGGCCTCATATGGGCCAAGCCTGTTTTTGGAGCCACGGTGACGGGCGATCCCAAGGAAGTCATCAGCATTGTTATCTGGCTGCTGTTTTCCGTGCTGTTCAACAACAGGCTTACCAAGGGCTGGCGCGGCCGCAAACCCGCACAGCTGGCTGTTTTCATTTTTATACTGTGTCTTTTTTCAATCATTGTGGTGAATACCTTAATGGAAACGCACCACGCATTCATCCGGCGCTGACTCGGGCATAATTATGGACTGTGATATCTTTCTTGTGGGCCTGAATCACCGCACCGCCGGAGTGGACGTGCGCGAACGCTTCGCCCTGGCCAACCATTGCGATGAGGAACACTGGGCATTGCCATGTATCGGCGCAGTGAGCGAAAGCGTCATACTTTCTACCTGTAACCGTGTGGAAATCCTGGCTGCTGGCACCGGCGACATGGCCGAACAGATACTGTGCAGCTGGGCCAAGGCCAGAGGAACTGACGTTGAGGACCTCCGGCCCTACGTCTATGTGCATAAAAACCTTGAAGCCGTCCGGCATCTGTTTTCAGTGGCGTCGAGCCTGGATTCGATGGTGCTTGGCGAGCCGCAGATCCTCGGCCAGCTGAAAACCGCCTACCGCAAGGCCGTCAAAAGCCGCGCCACCGGAGTCATACTCAACAGGCTGCTGCACAAGGCTTTTTCCGTGGCCAAGAGGGTACGTACTGAAACGGCGGTGGCTTCCAGCGCGGTTTCCATCAGCTACGCCGCCGTGGAGCTTGCCAAACGCATCTTTGGCGACATGCGGGAACACAAGGCCATGCTGGTGGGCGCGGGTGAAATGGCGGAACTGGCTGCCATGCATCTGCTTCAGTCGGGCATTAACGAGATCCTTGTGGCCAACCGCACCCACGCCCGAGGGCAGGAACTGGCCAAGCAGTTCAATGGCCGCGCCATCCCCTTTGAGCAGATGCCCCACTACCTGCTTGATGTGGACATCATCATCACCTCGACGGGTTCGCAGGAGCCCATCATCCGCGCGCGCGACATCCGCGTTGCGCTCAAGGCCCGTAAAAACAGGCCCATGTTCTTCATCGACATCGCGGTACCCCGCGACATCGACCCTGACGTCAACGGCCTGGACAATGTTTATCTTTACGACATCGACGATCTCAGGGAAGTGGTGGAAGAAAACCTGGCCACCCGCCGCGATGAGGCGGCCAAGGCTACGGAAATCGTCAATGAGGAAGTGGCGTATTTTTCAAAATGGCTCGCCAGCCTGGATATGCAGCCCACCATTGTTGACCTCATCAAAAAAAGCCAGGCCATTGCCGAAGAAGAACTGGCCAAGACCCTCAAACGCCTTGGCCCGGTGGACGACAACACCCGCAACGCACTGGAGGCCATGGCCAGCTCCCTGGTGCGCAAACTTAATCACGATCCCATCATGTTTCTGAAACACGGCGGCATGTCGCAGGAGGGCAATGGCCCGCGCATCAGCGTTATGCGACGCATATTCAACCTTGACAAAACAGGCTGTATTTATTCGGAGGAAAACTGATGCGCTGGTATGGCATTGATGACCTCACGCCCGAAGAAATTGCCAAGATAACCGCCACGCTCAAGGATATGGAGCTTGAATCCGGTATGGACGGCCTCTATTGGCTGCCCGCTCCTGTGGAAATGCTTTCCCCTGTTCAGAAAGAACATGTCAAAAGCTGCGGCCCGCACGTTTTTGGCCTTGAAGTTGAAGAAGACTCCCTGCGTATGGAACTGCTCGTAAGAGCCAAGAACCGCATGCGGTGCGATTGCGTGCATTATGCCGGCCCCGAACTGCGCGCCAGCATGATCGCCTGGTTGGAGCAGATGCTGACAGACCTTGGCATCACCACCTGAGGAAACGCTGATGTATACCGTTTGGCGGACTTGTTTCACTTTTTTGAAACAGTCGAAGAGTCCACTCCTGCTTGAAAAAAGATCGCGCCTTGCCAAACGAAACAACTGCGCGTTTCCAAGAGGCTCTTTAGTCAGTGCTTCCCTAATACCGGCTTGCGCGTCGTTCCAAACCGTTCATGCCCTACCGGAGCCTGTGAATCCTCCCGTGTGGCGCGCGCCATCTGTACCTTCGCGCAGCACACTTTGTCAGACCAGCTCTGCGCCGCCCGTTCCGGCAGGGCAATAAGTCAATCACACCGCCGCGCACCCGCTCAGACCGTTGCGGCCCGCAACCGGGGCACAGCATGAACCAGATACCAAGCCTGCAAAGCCTTCCCCGCGCCTCCGCGCTCCTTTGTCTTGAAGTCGAGCGCTTCTGCCTGCGCCAGCTAGCCCTGCCAAAGGGGGCAAGCCTTGTGCTGGCCGTTTCAGGCGGGGCCGATTCCACGGCGCTGGCTCTTGTGCTCTCCCTTCTGGCTCCGCGCCTGGACTTGCGCCTTTCAGCCCTGAGCATCAACCACGGCCTGCGCCCCGAAGCCGAACTGGATGCGGCCCATGCGCATGCTGTCTGTCAGGCCCTTGGCATGCCCTGCACCCTGCGCACGGTGGATGTGAAGGGCTTTGCGGCCAGCCACCATATGGGCGAGGAAGAAGCCGGGCGCGCCATGCGCTACGCGCTGCTGGAAGAAGAACGCATAGCCCGGAACGCGCATTTTATCGCCCTGGGGCATCACCGCCAGGATCTCAGTGAGGACATCATCCTGCGGCTTGTCCGTGGTGCGGGCTGGCCCTCGCTTGGCGGCATGCCCGCCAGAGACGACGCGCGCTGTCTGCTGCGGCCGCTGCTGGCCTGCGACCCTGATGCTCTCAAACAGCTTCTGCGGCACTGCGACCTTGACTGGCGTGACGATGCCAGCAACCAAAGCCTGGACTACCGGCGCAACAGGCTACGACTTCAGGCCCTGCCCCTGCTGCGGGTCGAAAACCCTGCCCTGGATCGCACCCTCGGCCACATGTGGCAATTGGCCAACCTGGACAGGGACTACTGGGAAAAGACCCTGGACGACGCCCTTGCCGCCCATCCCTGGCAGGAAACGACGACTGTTCAACAGGACGGCCTGTCAGCCCTTACCGCATTGACATTGCCCCGTGCTCTCTTACGCCCCCTGCACCCGGCGGCCCGCCTGCGGCTATACATGCGGGCGCTGCAACACGTCTGCTCCGGCAACAAGGCAATGGGCGCCACAGGCGCGCCCGCGTCGCCGCCATCAACGTCCGCCCAGGCCAGGTCAAGCACCCTGCTGGCCATGGACGAAGCCCTTACGCAGGGGCGCGGCAACACACGCTTTCAATTGCCCGGCGGCATAGTGGCGCACCTCAAGGGTGGCAGTATTACTTTTAGCCGTTTCTGATAAATATTTTGTGGGGGAGGGACCCTTTTGCAAAAGGGTCGCCTCCCCCACGCCCCCACCCCCTAAAACCTTTATCGTAAGCAGCATGCGCGTAAAAAAGGGAAAAGAAGCCATTCACGACTTCTTTTCCCTGTAATCCTGTTCATACTCCGGCATTTTCAGCCAGAGCAAAGGGAGGTCAAAATTGCTTTAGGAGGCGCTGATTAAAGAGCCTCTTGGAAACGCGCAGTTGTTTCGTTTGGCAAGGCGCGCTCTTTTTTCAAGCAGGAGTGGACTCTTCCGTCCTCGACTGTTTCAAAAAAAGTGAAGCAACGCCGCCAAACGGGATAAATCAGCGTTTCCTTTATTTCTGCTTCGCCAGATCAATGATGGCCTGAGCAATATTCTTGGTGCGCAGCCCCACAAGCTCGCGCAGGCGCAACTGGCTGCCATGCTCCACAAAGCTGTCGGGCAGCCCCAGCCGCTTGATCCGCTGGCCACGCATGAGCCCTTTGTCCACATAAAATTCCAGCACAGCCGATGCAAAACCACCGGCCAGCACGCCCTCTTCCACAAAAAGAATACGGTCAAAGCGGTTTGCAATGGTGGCAAGCTGTTCCTGCGGCAAGGGTTTGAGCCATATGGGGTCAAAAACCAGAGGCCGAAAGCCAAGAGCCTCTTCAACCTGCGCCGCAGCCTCAAGGGCGGGATGAGCGCGGCTGCCCGCTGCAATGATGGCAATGCCTTCGCCGTCCTGCAGCACCTCTCCCCTGCCGGGGGTCAGCAGGCGCGGCAGCCCGTCCAGGGGAACGCCAAAACCCGCGCCTCTGGGATACCGCAAGGCACAGGGGCCGTCGTGGTTGAGCGAGGTAAAAAGACAGTGGCGCAGCATATCTTCATCACGGGGCGCCAGCAGGCTTATTTGAGGGATATGCCGCAAATAGGCGATGTCAAAGGCTCCGTGGTGTGTGGCCCCGTCTTCGCCCACAAGACCGGCACGATCCACGCACAGGGTAACGGGCAGGTTCTGGATACAGACGTCGTGCACCACCTGATCATAAGAGCGCTGAAGAAAGGTGGAATAAATGGCCAACGCCGGACGGTACCCCTGGCTGGCAAGACCAGCGGCAAAGGTTACAGCGTGCTGCTCGCAAATGCCCACATCCACAAAGCGATCGGGGAACCGCTCCCTGAAGCTGTCCGTGCCGGTGCCTTCCGGCATGGCAGCCGTAATGGCGATGATTCTTTTATCTTTTTCAGCCAGTTCTATCAGCGTTTTGCTGAAGATTCCGGTAAAAGACGGCACCTTGGCCGTTGAGGGTACGGGCTCGCCTGTTTCAGGCGTAAACAGCCCGACGCCATGATAGAGGGTCGGATTTTTTTCCGCAGGGGCATAGCCCTTGCCTTTTTGCGTGCGCACATGCAGCAGCACGGGGCCGTCCTCGACAGCCGCCGCCATTTGCAGATGACGGCGCAGGCTTGTGAGGTCATGCCCGTCAACCGGGCCAATGTAATTGAAACGAAAAGCCTCAAACAGCATGCCAGGCGTAAAGAACGACTTGAAACTCCCCTCGCCCCGCAGGGCATACAAGGCCAGTTTCTGACCTATGCGCGGGATGGAGCGCAGGAAGTTGAGCACTTCCTTACGGGCCTGTCGCACCCAGCGCCGGGACATGGTACGGCTTAAAAACAGTGAAAGCGCGCCTACATTGGGTGAAATGGACATTTCATTGTCATTGAGCACCACAATGAGTCGCCGCCCCATATGCCCGGCCAGATTAAGCCCTTCAAAAGCTTCGCCTGCAGTCAGTGAGCCGTCGCCAATAACGGCCAGCACATGGTGCTTGAGGCCCGAAAGGTCACGGGCCAGGGCCATGCCAAGGGCGGCGGAAATGGATGTTGAGGAGTGCCCGACGCCAAAGTGGTCATAAGGACTTTCGGCCATGCGCGGGAAGCCTGAAATGCCGCCGAAGGTGCGCAGGGTGTCAAACTGATGCGCCCGCCCCGTGAGCAGTTTGTGCGCATAGGCCTGATGGCCCACATCCCACACGAGCTTGTCTTTTTCAATATTAAACGTGGAAAGGAGCGCAAGTGTCAGTTCCACAACCCCCAGCGAAGGGGCGAGGTGACCGCCGTTGCGCGAAACCACATCAATAATGCGCTGCCGCACTTCTCCGGCCAGTTGCTGCAGTTGGGCTTCGCTCATGCTCCCCAACTGCGAAGGACGCTCAATACTGTCCAAAAGCGAACCGTGCGGTTCTGCCTGCGGCGAATTATGGGAAAGACCCCGCCCGGCATGACCTGCTTCAGCCACATTTACCCCCTGCTTATTCCCAGAGAAGTCGATCGGCATTGCTGTTTTTTGCGCATCAAGCATATCAGGCCGCCCTGTTGACCGTGTATTCGGCCAAAGCACGTAAAAATTCCGCTTCCTGCCCGCTGAAGGAGGCCAAAGCAGCCTTGGCGGTCTCGGCCTGCTCCTGCGCAAGCGCCCGGCTTGCATCGAGTCCCAGCAAGGCGGGATAGGTTTTTTTGCCCTGGGCCACATCACTGCCCGCAGGCTTGCCAAGCGTGGCAGTGTCCGCCACCACATCAAGAATATCATCAGCTATCTGAAAGGCAACACCCAGGGACGCGCCATAGGAACCAATGGCCGCAAGATCCCCGTCTGAAGCCCCGGCCAGCATGGCCCCGCACACGCAGGAGGCCCGAAGCAGCGCGCCTGTCTTCATGGCGTGTATGCCGCGCAATTCCTCAAGCGAGATCTCGGCCTTGCCGGTAAATATCATGTCCCATTCCTGCCCGCCCACCATGCCGGACGAGCCAGCGGCCAGGGCCAGTTCGCCCACGGCACGCAAAACACGGGGAGGAGCCACGGGACTGCGGCACATCAGCAAAAAGGCATCGGTAAGCAGACCGTCACCGGCAAGAATGGCGGTGGGTTCGTCAAAAGCCTTGTGGTTTGAGGGCTTGCCGCGTCGTAAATCATCATTGTCCATGGCGGGAAGGTCGTCATGCACGAGCGAATAGGTGTGCACCATCTCGATGGCCGAAGCAAAAGGCAGAGCATCCTGAATGGGCAGCCCACATAGGGCCGCAGTGCTCAGGCAGAGTACGGGGCGCAGGCGCTTGCCCCCGGCCTGAAGGCTGTACTGCATCGAATCCCTGAGGCGTGGCGGTATGGGCCGACCGTCAAAAGCGACCGCAAGACAGGTCTCCACCATGTGCCCACGTTCACGCAAAAGTTCCTTCATCCGGGATACTGGCATCATCACCTGTCAAGCCTCCTACGCTTCTTCGGCTTCTTCAGCTTCATCGTCGGGGTACGAACCGGGCGCTTCCCCTCCCTGGACGCCCTGACCTGTCATGGGCCGGGCCTGACCGTCCTGCCAGACCTCCAGTTCGTGTCGCGCCTTGTCGAGCTGCTGCCGACAGTACCGCGCACATCCCGCGCCTTCTTTATACAGGGCCATGCCTTTTTCCAGAGGCAAGTCTCCGGATTCCAGCGCGGCGACAATTTCCTGAAGGCGGGCCAGTTTTTTTTCAAAAAGATTATCGGTCTTGGCGCTCATACAGTCTACTTTCCCTTTTGAGGGGCTTGTGGGGGCTGGTCACGGCAGTGGAGCAATCTACCTTTCAAACTGCTCTGACGGCTGCGTGAGCAGACGTTTGCTACGGAGGCGTAAGCGCAGTTTGGCTGCGCGGTTAAACGCCGAAACAAGCGCGCTTTAAACTCTGAGAATGTATATTCTCAAAGTTACTCTGCTCTGGGGGCGACCCCGCCATTGGCACGAGGGGCCTGAAGAAGCGGCTGCGGATCCACCGACACGCCCTGCACCAGAAGCGAGAGGTGCAAATGTGGCCCTGTGACGCGGCCCGTGGCCCCCACAAGACCTATGACCTCGCCCTTGCGCACCATCTGGTCCTTTGCGACCAGAATTTTGGACATATGCAGGTATGCCGTAAAGACCCCTTCGCCGTGATTGATGTACACCACATTGCCCGAGAAGTACAAATCACCCGTCAGGGCCACCCTGCCATCCGCGCAGGCCACAATGGGCGTTCCCTCTGTGCCGCGCAGGTCCAGTCCACGGTGCAAACCGCGCGGTTGGCCGTTGAATACCCGCTTGAGGCCGAAAAGGCTCGAAACGTCACCGGGAACGGGCCGATCAAAAGGCAGCGTCCAGAGACGTTCGGGCAAGTATGCGGCAAGGGTTTTGCGCACAAGCTCCCTGTCGGCCTTGATGCGCTCCATTTGCGCCGCTGGCGGATCAACATACTTTTTGTCCACAGTGAGCTTCTGAACCGGGCGCTCTTTATCATACACGCCAATGCCAAGTGTCGCCGCCTGCTGGTCAGCAGCAGGCTTTTTGCTGCCTACATGGCCTGCAATGGGGGTCACCGAGAGTGTGAACTCATTTTCCTTGGCATCAAGAGGCACAGGCAGCAGCATGACGGCCTGCCATTTTTGCGGCCCGCCGGGAGCCTGCGCGGCGGCAACGGCCGTGGCGGCGTAACTCTTGCCCATCCACTTGAAGTTGAAGGCCGTCACAGGTTCTTCACTGACAGCCAGAGCCACGAAAGCGTCGCCTCTGGCCACTGTGGCGGGTGCTTCAAGCTTTACTTGAGGGGCGGCAAAAGCAGAAATATTCCCAAGCGGATACAAGAGCAGCAATGAGAAAAAAGCCAGAATCAACACCGGCATGAAGGCCGACCTCTGCACGGATTCTGTCGCACGTCTGTCCTGACGTCGTGGTATAGTATGCAACCGCTGTATCATGATTCCTCCACATTGCGACTTTGGCGGCGTCGCACGCCGTTCACCACGGCAGACAGGCTGCCGTCGGCCAGACGCACTTCTATACTGGTTCCGGAAGGAACCTGATCAACCGAGCGCACAAGGCCCTCAGGCGTGCTGACCAGAGCATAGCCCCGCGTGAGCGGCATCAGGGGATCGCGCGCCTCAAGAGCCATGGTCAGGGTTTCAAGGCGCCGCAACTGCTCTGTGACATAGCCCCGAGCCGTGCTTTGCCAGTGCTGTATGCCGTGTTGCAGCGCCCGCTCCTTGTCGGCCACAAGTCGCGGCAAAGCCGCATGCAGCCGGGCGGCAAGCTGTTCCAGCCGCGCATCAAGGGTATCCAATTTTTCTGTACCAAGGGCGCTGCGCAGGGCACGTTCCAGAAAATCGGCTTTCCGCGCCTTGTCATCCAGCCAGTACCGACCAGAGCGCACCAACCCCGCCTCCAGGCTGGCAAGGCGTTCATAAAGGCGTTCGTGGTGACGCTGCGGCGAAAACCAGGACAAGGCTTTTTCGCATTCGCGCAGGGCCTGCCCTGCCCCTTCAAGACGGCGCTCCATGGCGCGGCGCAGGGCTGCCCAGGTTTCATCCACACGCTGGTGCAGTTCCATCCGCAAAGGCCAGAGCAACTGGGCCGCGTGGCTTGGCGTTGCCGCGCGCATGTCGGCAGTCATGTCCGCCAGGGTAACGTCCACCTCATGCCCAATGCCAGCCAGAACGGGCAGGCGGGACTCAAATATGGCCTGGGCCACAGACTCTTCATTGAAGGCCCACAGGTCTTCCAGAGAGCCGCCGCCGCGCACGAGCACGATGGCCTGCGCCCAATCCTGGGCATTGGCCTCGGCCAGCGCCCGCACAATGGCCGGAGCGGCCTCCGCCCCCTGCACCAGAGCCGGAAACAGGCGGATGCGCGAACCGCTGCCGCGTGTGCGCGCCAGTTCAAGAAAATCGTGAATGGCCGCTCCAGTAGGAGATGTGATGAGCGCGATGCGTTGCGGATCACGAGGGAGCGGGCGCTTGCGCTGGCTGCTGAAATACCCCAGGGCCGCCAGCTTGCGCTTGCTTTCTTCAAATGCCAGGGCCAGCAGCCCCTCGCCCGCAGGCTGTACCAGTTCCACGGCAAGCTGATATTGCCCGCGTGGAGCGTATACGCTGATGCGCCCCGCGCAAAGCACGTCCAGGCCATTACGCAAAAGTTCAAGAGGGGACGGCCTTGGTTTGTCGAAAACCTCGCCCGTAAGCGGATCAAAGGGCTGATCAGCCTGCCGCTGCATGTGCCGGAACCAGACGCACTGCAACTGCGCATCCTGATCTTTGAGGCTGAAATAGACATGCCCGGAACCGGGGCGGGAAAAATTGGTCACCTCGCCCCGCACCCAGACAAAGGGAAAGCGCCCCTCAAGGCTCTTGCGCAATTGCTCCGTAAGCTCGCGGACTGTCAGTATGGTTTCCTGCATGGTACCCCGTGGCCCCTTGCGCGGCGAAGAAAAGAAAGCGGCTCACTGACGAACTGCGCCATGAGCCGCCCGTACACTGCGATGTGGCTGCCCGGCACGGTTTCAGAAAAACCGCATCAGGCAGCCACAGTAAAGCACAAATGCCTAGCGGCTGGCCCAACCCTGCCGGACTTTTTCAATCCAGGCGGTAAAATCCTGCTCAAGGCTGTCAACGGAAAGCTCGCCCTTTTCGCCCGTACGGCGGTCTTTGCACTCAACGATGCCACGGGCAAGACCCTTGCCGCCAACCACAAGCTGCGCGGGGATGCCAAGCAGGTCGGCGTCCTTGAACTTGACGCCGGGGCGCTCTTCGCGGTCATCCATCAGCACTTCCACGCCCATGCCCTGCAACAGGGCATATATTTCTTCAACCTTTGCATTAACTTCTTCACTGCGGGGATCCAGGTTGAGCAACATGCACTCAAAAGGAGCCACCGGCGGGGGAAAGACAATGCCATGCTCGTCGTGATTCTGCTCAATGGCGGCAGCGGCCACGCGGGACACGCCGATGCCATAGCAGCCCATGATCATGATCTGCTCCTTGCCGTTTTCGTCCAGGAACACGGCATGCATGGCTTGGCTATACTTCAGGCCCAACATGAAGATGTGCCCCACCTCGATGCCCCTGGTCAGCTCCATGCGACCACCGCAGCGCGGGCACTGGTCTTCGGGGGTGATGGTGCGCAAGTCGCCCCAGGCGATCACAGAGGCATCACGCTTGAGGTCAATATGCCTGATATGGGCATCGGCCGCGTTGGCTCCAACCACATAGTCCGTGCCGCCCTGAAGCTCAGCGTCGGCATAAACGGGCACGCCGAGCCCCACAGGGCCGGCAAAGCCGACGGGCGCGCCTGTTACCGCCTGCACTGTAGCAGCGTCGGCCAGTTCCACTTCCTGCGCCTTCATCAGATTCTTGAGCTTGATGTCGTTCACTTCACGGTCACCGCGCACCAGCACGGCCACAGTCTGGCCGTCAACCTTGAACAGCATGGTTTTGGCAATACTGCTTGCGGGCACGTCAAGCATGGCAGCCACTTCTTCCACGCTGTGTGCTCCGGGCGTGGCGACGATTTCCTTGTCCGGGCAGGCTGCGGTGGCAGGCTGGCCCTTCCAGACGACTTCCGCTCTTTCCACGTTGGCGGCATACTCGCAGTCATGACAGAACGCGATGGTGTCTTCGCCAGTATCGGCCAGCACCGTGAATTCATGGGAGAAGTTACCGCCGATGGAGCCTGTGTCCGCCTCAACAGCGCGGAAGCGCAAGCCCAGGCGCCTGAAGACGCGCATATAGGCGTCGTACATGGCCTTGTAGCTTTTTTCCGCGCCCTCGGTGGTGGCGTCAAAGGAATAGCCGTCCTTCATGACAAATTCGCGCCCGCGCATGAGCCCGAAACGGGGGCGTATTTCGTCGCGAAACTTGGTCTGTATCTGGTACAGACGCACAGGCAGCTGGCGGTAGGAGCGCACCTCGCCGCGCACAAGGTCGGTAATGACTTCTTCATGCGTGGGGCCGAGGCAATACTCGCGCTCATTGCGGTCTTTGAAGCGCAGAAGCTCCTTGCCGTAATGCTCCCAGCGGCCTGTTTCTTTCCACAGGTCGGCGGGCTGCACCATGGGCATGAGCAGTTCACGAAAATCGGCCTTTTCCATTTCTTCACGCACGATGCGGCCGATTTTTTCTATGACCCTCAAGCCAAGGGGCAGGTAGATATACAGCCCCGATGTAAGCCGACGAACCATGCCCGCCCGCAACAAAAGCTTGTGGCTGACCACTTCCGCATCGGCCGGGGATTCCTTGAGTGTGGGAATATAGCAGGAGCTGAAGCGCATTAGATGTTTTCCTTTTCGTTAAGCAGTGATTGCAGTTCTTCCATAAACGCAGCCAGCAGGGCTTCCTGCCCCTTGACGGAGCGAACGATCTCGCCCTTGCGGAAAATAATGCCCTTGTCGCGCCCTCCGGCCACGCCCAGATCGGCCTCGCGGGCCTCACCGGGGCCATTGACCACGCAGCCCATAACCGCCACCTTTACATCGGCGGTGGAGGTTGCCAATCGATCTTCAACCGCGCGCGCCAGTGAAAAAAGGTCAATTTCTGTCCGTCCGCAGGTCGGGCAGGAAATGATTTCCGGCCCACGCGAGCGCAGACCAAGGGCGCGCAGAATCTCCCAGGCCACGGTGACCTCTTCGGCGGGATCGGCCGTGAGGGACACGCGCAGCGTGTCGCCAATGCCTTCGTGCAGCAATATGCCCAGCCCCACTGCGGATTTGACAGTGCCGCGCATGAGGCCCCCGGCTTCGGTAATGCCGATATGGGCGGGATAATCACAGGCCTCGGCAAGCAGGCGGTAGGCCGTGATGGTGTCCATCACGGATGAGGACTTGAGGGAAATCTTGGTATCGTAAAATCCGCGCGCTTCCAGCAGGCGCACATGCCCTAGGGCGCTTTCCACCAGAGCTTCGGGGCAGGGGCCGCCGTACTTGCGCAACAGGTCTTTTTCCACGGAACCTGAATTGACGCCCACGCGAATGACCGCGCCATGCGCCTTGGCCGCATCAACCACACTGTCCACATGGGCCTTGGGGCCTATGTTGCCGGGGTTGATGCGCAGGCCCTCAAAGCCCGCCTCCAAAGCGCCCATGGCAAGACGGTGATCAAAATGGATGTCGGCAATGAGGGGCAGGGATGTGCCTGCGCGAATGGCAGGCAGCGCCGCCACGGCGGCTTCATCGGGCACAGCCAGACGCACCACCTCGCAGCCCCGTTCCGCCAGCCTGGCTATCTGCGCCAGCGTGGCCTCGGGGTCGCGGGTGTCTGTGTTGGTCATGCTTTGAACCACAACGGGCGCGCCCCCGCCTACAGTCACGTTGCCGAGGCGTATGGCCCTGGTGCATTTGCGCATGCCTTTTCTCCAATAAAAAACCTGGCGACACTGTGTCGCCATATCCTGTTAATGGCGTCTTGTATGCTATTTCCGGCCGCAAGCCAAGCATGAAGCCAATTATGCCGCTGGAACATGTTTTGCATGTTTTTAGAAAAAAACAGACTCGATCTGATGCCTGTTTTATCCCGGCACTGAAGTTTATCGCGCAGGGGCCGATAAGTACAACAGAACACTATTGAGGTTGCCATGCACAACTTGTTACGCCTTATCCTTATTTGTACCCTTGCGCTGTCCTTGATGCCGGGCTGCTCTAAAGCTCCGGCTACTGCCAATGATCCTGGCTACATAGATGCCGTTGAACTGAAACTGAAATTTCGCGAACTGACGGATCAGATGCTTGCCACCATGCCCAATGACGCCCTGCAAGGGGTCGTGGCCATGCCCACATCCTTTGTGGACGAAAACAACACGTCACGCAGTTCACCTCTGGGTAGACTTATGGGCGAAGCCATGTTTTACGAGTTCAACCAGCGCGGCTTTCCCGCGCGCGAATACCGCCTGACCGGCAATATCGCCGTAGTGGGCGGCCGCGACGATCTGGCCCTCATTGAAAACGCCGTCATCCCGGCCGGGCAAAAATGGGCTGCCCTGGTCGTGGGTACCTATTATGTGGACAAGGACGCCACCTTCGTCAACGCGCGTCTGGTTCGCGCCACGGACGGTCTGGTCATGCGCACGGGGCAGCTTGTGCTTGTGAACACCCCCATTGTGGCCCGCATGGGCAAAACTGACCCCCCTGCCGTCAAGCCCGCGCCCGCGCAGTCCGGCAGTTCAAGTGTGGCCTCAGCGTCAAAAACCTCCGGCCAGCGTGGCGGTTTGTACCCTTCGCTCTACACCCCGGCCAGCTCCATCACCAGCGGCAGCATTAACATCAAACAGGGCAAATAATGCCGGAAGCAGCCATGCGCCTCATCCCACGCATCATTACAATCATCTTTCTCGCCCTTGCGGCGGGACCGGTTCTGACCGTAAGCCTGGACGGCCCACAGGCAACAGGTCAGAACCTTTCGGCCTATGACACAGGACAACCCCAAACGACACGCGCTGGCGGGTCGGCGGGCCAGGGGCCGAACATCAGCGCCAAATATCTGAAGCAGGCCCGGCAGTACCGGGATCAGGGCCGCTATGAACTGGCCCGTCAGTCATACACACAAGCGCTTTCCACCTGCCGATCCGCCGAGGATCTGGCGATTATTGAAAAAGAACTGGGCGGCATTGAACTTTTGCTGCGCACCATGCGTTGAGGATTATCATGAGCCGTTATATTGCCGTTATACTCCTGCTGGCGGCCCTGCTTCTGCCCCTCACGGCCGCAGCCGCAGGCAATGTGCCCTCCGCAGCCACCACCATAGCGCGCCAGTTGGATGAGCAACTGATGATGCGCTACGCTGGCTCCGACCCCGAGGTCAGCAAAAAGGAGCAGCAGGCCCTGGCGCGCGCCCATATCATTATCATGGGCACCACCCCCGCCAACCTCAATGACCTCAATGAGGCTTCACCGCTGGCCCGCCAGATGATGGAAGAGGTCACACGCTGGCTCATGAACGCGGGATACCGCTTTCAGGAACTGCGCAAGGGGAGCGACATCTATTTTGACAAAAAAAAGGGCGAGTTCATCCTTACCCGCGACGTCAAGCGTCTGGCCAGCAGGGTCGGCACCAGTCAGGCCATCATGGCGGGAACCTACGTTGTCAGTGGGGAACAGGTACGCTTCAACATCCGGCTGATCCACACCAACAGCAACGAAGTGCTGGCCATGGGGTCGGGCACGGTGCCCATCACCGACGACCTCATGCCGCTCCTGCGCGATCCTTCTCCGGGGGGCAAGGGGGGCGTTACGCCCACAGTGAATACGCGCTTGCAGTAAGTTTTCTTGCTTCCGCCACACTTTCTGTCTATAACAGGCCCGGCCCGGTACATGTGCCGGGCCTTCAAACCTGAAAACTTTTCGCTGCGCGGGTCTGCAACAGCCCGCGCGGCTTCGTTATTCCTTTCAATGCAAGAGCGCTTGCCGCGATTCAGGAGAAAGCATGGCCCTCAGTATAGGTATCGTCGGTCTGCCCAACGTGGGCAAGTCTACCCTTTTCAACGCCCTTACCAAGGCCCAGAACGCCCAGGCCGCCAACTATCCCTTCTGCACCATTGAGCCCAACAAGGCCACTGTTGCCGTGCCTGACAAGCGCTTGCAGGAACTGACAAACAAGGCCAAGCCGCAAAAAACCATCAACGCCAGCGTGGATTTTATCGACATTGCCGGTCTTGTGCGCGGCGCCAGCAAGGGTGAAGGGCTGGGCAACCAGTTTTTGGGCAACATCCGCGAATGCGCGGCCATTGTGCACGTGGTGCGCTGTTTTGAAGACGAAAATATCACGCATGTGGACGGCGGTGTAGACCCTCTGCGCGATGTGGACACCATTGAGACCGAACTGCTGCTGGCCGATCTGCAGGGCGTTGAAAAGCGCCTGGAACGTCTGCAAAAGATGGCCAAGACCAACAAGGACGCCAAGGCAGTGGCCGACATCATGCAGACCCTGCTGGCCCACCTCAATGACGGCAAGGCCGCCCGTGATTTCCCCCTGCCCGAAACCAATGAAGCCTTCATGACTTCATGGCGCGAACTGGGCCTGCTGACGGCCAAGCCCGTCATTTACTGCGCCAATGTGGACGAAGCCGCAGTGGCCGGGGGCAATGCCTTTGTGGAAACCCTCAAAACTTTTGCCGCCGAGCGCCAATCGGGCTTTGCCTGCATTTGCGCCAAACTGGAAGAAGAGCTGCAAGGCCTGTCCGACGCGGAACAGGCGGAAATGCTGTCTTCGTATGGCATTGATGAAAGCGGCCTTGTGCGCATCATTCGCACGGGCTACGAAACGCTCGGCCTGTGCAGCTACTTCACCGTAGGCCCGCAGGAAGTGCGCGCCTGGACCATACACAAGGGCTGGAAGGCCCCTCAGGCGGCCGGGGTCATACACACGGACTTTGAGCGCGGCTTTATTCGCGCCGAGGTCATTTCCTACAATGACTACATGAGCCATGACAATGAGGCGGCCTGCCGCGCCAGCGGCGTACTGCGCGTGGAAGGCAAGGAATATGTGGTCAAGGACGGGGATGTGATGCACTTCCTGTTCAATGTGTAACGCATTTTACTGTCATTCTGCCTGAAAAACGTTTTTTTCAATCGAATCCACACAACGCCAAAAGGCCCTCCCGCTGAACCGGGAGGGCCTTTTTCGTGTTCAGGTCTTTATGGGAACTACGCTTTCTTCATGTGCTCTATGAGTTCAATAAGGCTATGGGCCTGCTTGCGCAGCGCCTCCAGTTCGGTCATGGCCAACTGCATGGACTCGGCTGTGGTGGCGGCAATGTGGTTCACTTCAGCGATGGATTTGTTGATCTCTTCGCTGGTGGCCGACTGCTGCTCACTGGCCGTGGCAATGGCGCGCACTTCATCGGCTGTCTGATCCACCATCACCACGATTTCCTGCAGCGCTTCACCGGACTTGTTGGAAAAATCCGTCGCAGAGGCGATATTGCGCACAGCCATCTCCACTTCATGGATGCTCTGCGAGGCGCTCTGCTGGATGGCCTTAATGGCATTACCCACGTCAGTGGTGGAGGTCATGGTTTTTTCGGCCAGCTTGCGCACCTCGTCTGCCACGACAGCAAAGCCACGCCCTGCGTCGCCGGCTCTGGCGGCTTCAATGGCCGCGTTCAGCGCCAGCAGGTTGGTCTGGTCAGCAATGTCAGAAATGACGCCCATAATCTGGCTGATGGCCTTTGCGTGCTCATCAAGCTTCGTCATACCGTCCTTGAGCGCCATTGACTGCCGCTGCACTTCCTGAATGCCGCCTACAGCCTTGGACACGACCTCGGAACCAGTTTGAGCCTTAACTTTGGCAGAAGCGGAAACGTCCGCCGCTCCACCGGCATTTCGGGCCACCTCAAGCACTGTGGAATTCATTTCTTCCATAGCTGTGGCAGTTTCGGCCAGTCGGGACACAGCGTGATTCAACGCGCCGCCGGTATTGTCCACCTGTTCGGCAATATCGTTGATGGAGGAATTAAGTTGTTCAACCACGCCCTCAATTTGGGCGGCGGCGCTTATCATGCCATCACGCTTGGCAATTTCGGCCTGAGCCTGGGCCTGTTTGGCTTCTTCCATTGCGCGCTGCGCCTCTTCGCCCATCAAACGGGCCTGCTCGGCCTGCCTGCCTGCGTCCTGAACCAGCTTACGCAAGTTCTCTTCCATGTGCCGCAGCGCGTCGGCCAGCTGCCCCATGTCATCCTTGCTGTACACATCAAGCGTCAAATCCTGCTGCCCTTCAGCCACCCCAAGGGCGTACCGGGTGATCTTACCCACAGGCGCGCTGACCCTGAGCCCAATAATGACTGACATGGTAAGCTGCACAACCAGCAGGGCAATGCCAACCATAATGGCCTTGTTAATGGCCTCACGCTCAAGCTCATGCAGCACGTCTATGGGCATGCCCACAAACCACATGCCGATAATCTTGTCGTTCACATCCCTGACGGGCCAGTACGCGGAATTGTACTCCACGCCCAAAATATTGTTATGGGTAAAACGTGTTTCACCTTTATTCAGCACGGCCTCAACAATCTCTGGAGATTGAAGTTTTGTACCCACGGCTCGCTGACCATTGGTCATAATGGTGGTCATTACCCGTGTGTCGCCCCTGAAAATGGTGACATTGAGGCCGGACAGCTGCTTGAGCCAATCAAGATAGGCAGGCGTTACAAGGGACTTGCCGATGGAGACGGAACCCACCAGCTTGCCTTCATACAGTATGGGCTGGCTTGCCCGAATGGTAAAAGGCACTATGGTACCTTCAACCATGGCCGCAGCGGGTTGCCCCTTGAGGGCCAGCACCACGGTTTCCTGGTTGATGACGCTGTCGTTGTATTTGTCGGAATGGCCGCGGGCGATGACCTTGCCGGTTTCGTCCGTAATGGTCATGAAATCAGACTCGGCCATTTTCATGAGCTTTTGCCCGATTTCTCTGGATTGAACATGATCTTTTTCGGCAATGGCCCGGGCAAAGTCGCCATCCTCGGCAAGCAGGGCCGCGCTATGGATAAACTGGCTGCGAGTTATCTCGGTAGCCTCCGTGATGACGTTCTGCATGCGGCGTATGCCCGTGTCCAGCTCAACTTCAATCGGCACCTTCATGAAGTAGATGGAAACAAAAAGCACTACTCCACAGCAGGTGATCAGCGCAGCAAAGAGCGAACCCACATATTTGTGCGTGAGCGTTATGCGCATGCTCCCTCCTTAAAACAAAAAGTTACAGTCCCAACATATACTACCAGTAGTAAATCTACTCAAAAAAGGTAGGTTACTGCCGCATATATATGGCAAACGACACAAAGGCCCCCGCCTTATGATCGTTCGTGTGTCTTCCGATACCCTGTCGCCAGTCACCTGATGCCGACTAAAGCAGACAGAACTTGTGCTCTATAGTATTCTTCGGTGTAAACTTAAAAATAAATAGACTTGAATGCAAACCAAGTTTTCACAATTTTGAAACGTTCAAGGTATTCAATTCGCATTAACATAACAATTTCAGTATATTAAAATAAAAAACAACTTAAGAAATATATTATTTCAAGATATTTCGCCAAATCAGTAATGACAAACAATTACACATAGATGATTTGTTCCTGTCTGGTTGGTATTTTGAATATTATTGGAAAAACGGCATGTTGCGATGATGGGTCGTAGCTCGACAGCCGGACGCATGTCCTATGAAAACACAATATTAATAACTTTAATAATATAATTAAGTTAAACAATTTCGCAATTCACTTGGCGTCAGGGCACAGTGCCAATTGTGAATAATTTCTTAATTATCAAAGATGGCTGCTTGAGCATCAAGCAATGTGGGTACGGATGGCACTGCTGATCAGGGTAGAATTGCAGCAGCGATTATGCTGCAACAGGCCGCCACGCAGCCCTGTTGGGGGAACCTCTCCCAAACTGGAGCATGGTTACGTTGAACTACTCACATGCACCAGGGCTGCACAAGAGTGCAACGCGCCGCAACATGGCGTTGATTCTGAAAAAATCGCACGGGTAGGCAGAATGACGAATTTGAAATGTGCAGCATTTCAGGCTGCTCTGGTCCAGGTCTGCAGGGGTTTCATGATGTGCAGGACAAGGCCCTACACGGGCCACCTTGCGCTGGCCGCTTTGCACAGGCAGCGATACGTTGGCCGCTTCGCCGGGCTACTTCGCACAGGCTGCTTTGCCGGGCTACTTCGCACAGGACGCTTGCCGGGCCATTTCGCCGGGCTACTTCGCACAGGCCGCTTGCCGTAACTCAGCCCAATTTGTGGCGAACCTGCCTGCAAAGTCCCATCAGGGCGTCATACTCATGCCTGCGCAGCCCGGCCCTGGTGAAAAGGCGTCGCCAGGGCATAAGAAAGTAGTCCGGGTTATCACCGTGCAGATAGTCGAGTCGCAGCAGCATATCCTTCACGGATTCCATCAGGCGTTCCTGTTCCGCCGCTGTGACCAGTTTGCCCCCTCCACTCTCGCCCGGCGCACGTCCGCCTTCTTTCTTTTGGCAATTACGTACGGCATTGGCGCATTCATACAAAAGCAGCAAAACGGCCTGAGCCAGATTGAGCGAGCTTGCAGCCGGGTCGGTAGGTATGGTTGTCAGTTTATGACAATGGGTAATTTCTTCATTATTAAGCCCCCTGTCTTCAGGGCCAAAAACCAGAGCAACCCGTTCGCCCCGCGCCAGCACCTCGGCCACCGCTGCCGCAGCCTGCGTGGGAGCAAGCAATGACTGCCGCCAGCCGCCCACACGGGCGGTCGTGCCAACCACCAGGGCTGTGGGCGCCACAGCTTCTGACAAATCTGGGCTGACTGTCACGCCGTCCAGCAAATCCTGCCCCTTGGGCGTGGCCAGCGGACGCGCTTTTTCCCTGTCCCAATGCTCCGGGTCGACCAGACGCAGAGAGGAACAGCCCATATTCACGCAAGCCCTTGCGGCCATACCAATATTTTCGGGAAAACGGGTCTTGACCAGAACGACATCAAGACCATCAAGCAAAGAAGCCATGTCAGCACAATCCTTTGACCAGAGCCATAACCAGTTGAAGCGGTTCGTCAGGCGTCAGGCCACCCCCTACCGGGGGCTTCGGCCAGATGCGGCTGGCAGCCAATGCCAGCATGGCTCCGCCAATACCGCATTTGCAGACCGTTCCCAAAAAGCGCCCCACCATAGCCCCAAACGCGGCATCCAGTGATTCCCGAAGCGGGCGGCCCTTGGCCATCTCCATCACAAAACAGCCTGTCCACGCGCCAGCCACTGCACCGATAAGCGCCCCCAGGCCGAAAAAAAGCGGCGCCAGCAAAATGGCTCCGGCAATGGCCCCAATCATGCCCGCAAAAGTCCCCGATGAACTTGACCCGTAGCGTTTGGCCTTGATGATCTGCATGCCCAGTTCCAGCGCCTCGCCCACAAGAGCCAGGCCCACCATCATGACCCAGAACCAGACCGTCATGGACTCCGAAGCTGGATGCGCCATCTTCCAAAGCGCCACCAGCCCCAGCATCACCCAGTTGGCGGGCAGGCCGAAAACATTGAGCACGAGCACAAAGCACAGCAGTGTGATAAACGCGCCCGCCAACAGGCTCGCCAAGGGAAAGGGCAGAAAGTCCATACAGATCTCGACCTATTTTTTGGAGCGCAAATCCTGCAAGCGCACAGCCTTGCCCTCGGTGCGCGGCAGGCTGTTGCTCTGCACGATTTCTACCCTGGGGGTGATAAGAATTTCATCACGCAAACGCTGGGCAATGTTTTTCTGCAGGTTTTGCAGCACACGCATGTCTTCAACAAAGAACTCGTCACGTACTTCAATCTGCACGCGCATGACATCGCCAATGCCGTCATTCTCAAGCAGGATGAGGTAGCTCTGCCCCACTTCGGGGAAGGTCATGATAACCTGTTCCACCTGCATGGGATAGATGTTTACTCCCTTGATGATAAACATGTCGTCCGAACGGCCAAGGATGCGATCCATACGACGGTGCTTACGGCCACAGCCGCATTCGCCCGGTATGAAACGTGTGAGATCACGGGTGCGGTACCGCAAAATCGGCATGCCCTGGCGGCAAAGGCAGGTCATGACCAGTTCGCCCACTTCGCCATCAGGCATGGGCTGTCCGGTTTCGGGGTCGACAATTTCCGGAATATAGGCGTCTTCCCAAAGATGCATACCGCTCTGCTCAAGGCATTCAAAGGCCACTCCGGGGCCGTTCATTTCTGAAAGCCCGTAGGAATTGTATGCCTTCATCTCGAAAAGGGCTTCGATGCGGCGGCGGAATTCCTCGGTATACGGCTCAGCGCCCACAAGGGCAATGCGCAGGGGAAATTCGCGCGGGTCTTCACCCATATTGCGCAGATGCTCGCCAAGAATGAGCGCGTAGGACGGCAGGATGTGGGCCACCGTGGTGCGGAAATCCTTGGCCAGCTTGATCTGACGGCGGGAGTTGCCCGCGCCTGCGGGGATGGTCAGACAGCCCAGTCGTTCAGCGCCAAAGTGGATGCCAAGGCCGCCCGTGAACAGACCGTACCCGGACATGTTTTGGAACACGTCTTCGCGACGCACGCCGACCATGTGCATGCACCTGGCCATAAGGTCAGCCCAGGAATTGATGTCGTTCTGCGTATGGCAAATGGCCACTGGCGACCCTGTGGTTCCACTGGAACAATGCATGCGAACGATTTCCGCCTGGGGCACGCAGAGCATACCCGTGGGATACTGCGCGCGCAGATCTTCCTTGGTGGTGAAGGGGATGCGACGCAAATCATCCAGGCTGCGCAATGAATCCGGCCCGATCCCGGCTTCGTCCAGCCGCTGTCGGTAGAATTCGCACTTGCGGGCCTGCCCTACCGTGTTTTTCAGCCTGACAAGCTGCGTTTCCTCAATGCGTTCCCGGCTCCACAATTCTGCAGGATCAAAAACTTCCATGCCTTCCCTCACCTTAACAAGCAGTAACATCGCCACATTGGGGGATCTCCAGCTATAACCCGGAGGCCTCAGAATCAGTTGGTATGCAGTCGCGCCCAGCCCCAGATGAGCCCCAGGCTGCCAGCCAGCATCATGTCGCCATGCGGTGCCAAAAAGCGCCCATGGCCCTGCAACATGGCCCGTTTGGGGCCAGTAATATAGGTGGGGGCGTAACCCCCGGCCTCTTCGCAATAAGGCCCGAAAGCGGTTCCGTGGCCACCGGTGGATTGCACCTCTTCGGCAGGCAACCAGTGTTTACGGAATTGTTCCAGATCGTGCAACAACTGCTCCAGATCACGCATGCCCGTGTGGTGTTCGTAGATGCCGCGCACCTGCCCCCTGTAAACAAGGGCCGCCACAGTGTGTCCGTTACCCACGTTTATCACGGTTATTCCCTCACGGAAACTGCGATCCATGACCTCGCTGTCACACAGCGCTCCAAGAAGTGCGCTGGTGCCTGTATCGGCTACAGCCCCGCCCGTTTTTTCGTGCAGCGGCGCCAGGCGTGTCAGGGCCGGAGGCGGTACGGAATATATCCATTCGGCCGGATCAGCGGAGGACGCCAAAAGCTGGCTCCACATGCGCATCCTGGCCTGACGGTTGCCCCCCACGTGATAGCCGTGATCCTGGGCTGCGGCCAGAACCATGTGGGGCTGCGGCAGACCGGCCATACGCAGCAGGCCAGCCCAAAAATCCGGCGCATAGTCTGTAAGAAAAATGGGCACGCTGCCTTCAGGGCAGTTGGCAAAAAATTCAACCCCCATCGCGCGCACCACGTCTTCACTGTCGTGAATTCCACGCGATGCGGCGGGAGTTGACCCGACCTTAAAGCCTGCGGCCAGGTGCTCCTTGAGGGCCTGACTGAAACCGCCACCCATATTTCCACCATAAAGCCAGATGTCGCGGCGTAGCAACGTCAGTTCACGTATACGCTGCGCCACCATGCGGGCAGGGGTGGGAAGCACGAAACGCGGCCAGTTTTCACATTCAAGCCCTGGACGGGCCAAAAGGACATCCTGCGTACCGCTGCCTATATCAAGGCACAGGACAGGCCCTGTACGCTTCAAAAACTTGTGTACAAATTCGTCCATTAGTTGTCTCCAGTAAGGGCCAGAAGTTACCCGCAACACCCGGCAAGCGCAAGTCCCGGAAATTTTATTTAAAAAAACACTTGCCAAGAGCAGGCCAATGCGATAGTTCATTGCTTCGCGCCGAGGTGGTGGAACTGGTAGACACGCTATCTTGAGGGGGTAGTGAGGATTCTCGTGCGGGTTCGAGTCCCGCCCTCGGCACCATGAAAACATTAAGGATTACAGCTAGCTAGTTGTAATCCTTTTTTGTTTTCCCATAGCTTGAAATGCGCCTTTCCGGCCTTTTGACTCCCCAAATACGTCCCCTCCCCAAAAGGGTCACAAACGGGGTCACAAGCGAGTCGATTTATGGCGCAGATTGCTTCCCCTAACGCTACCTGCCAAGGGAAAACTCCCACCTTCCTTTACCTTAAAACAGGGAATCTTTTACTATCGCTACAGATTCCCAGAACCATTGCGGCAACGCATGTATCATTCTGAAATTCGTATCAGCCTGCGAGTGGAGGACGGTGCGCTTCTGCACGAGAGACTGAAGTTTCCTCAGCTTTGTCATGCCCAACTTGGCCTGCAACTGCCTGCATATGCTGACGCGGCGAGCATGGAAGCCTGGCTGCTCTGTCTTTCCATGAAGGAGGTAAAGACATTCGGCCCTTATGGCTTCAGTCAGGCCATGATGGACACGGTTCTTGACCATGCGACACAGCTTTGGGGACCTCACGGTCTACCGTGCCGGGAACTTGTCCCTTTCGCAGGTGGACTGCGCTCAAGGTTTTTATCCGCTCTGTTCTTACTGCGACAATGACGATTGCCCCAAGTTTCCGCAGGGCGTGCAAATGCCACAATGGGAACCTGCTCTGGACAAGCTGACCTTTCTCAAAAGCCAGCGCTCAGTTTTGGATGTGGAAATCAAAGAAATAGAAGCCGTGCTCAAACTGGTGCATCGGCAAGCTGGCACACGGGACTGGGTGAACGCCGGGAACTACCGCTTCCGTAGGTCGGTGGCTGCAGGCCGAACCACGTTGGATAAGGAAGCCTTGCAAGAAGAGTTGACGGAAATATTCCACTTTGAAGGCTTTGCAGACATTGATGTGGACGCTTTGTTGGCCAGGTGTGAACGCATGGCTGTGCCTTTAGAACGCTTGTTTGTTTCGCCAATTAAATGAACCCAAAGCGGAATTGCATTGAGACGTTATTTGACATGCCTTGTGTCTGACCAAACAGATACGGAGGAATTGTCGGCGCTTTTGGGACAACTTGCAGTGTGTGCCTTCTGTGGCGATTGCAGTTGACTGTTCAGGATGGGTAGCGTCGTGCGGTGTGCAGGACACGAAGGATCTGCACTTCGGATTTAACAACACGGTATGCAATAAAATACGAAAAACCAGTCAGTACAAGCTCACGAGTACCTGCGACCCTGCCAGCCCTTCCCCGCGAAGAAAGCACGGCAAGACTTTGTCCAGCATTCCATATGCATTGGGCAACTTCCTTTGCGGCATCCAAGTGCCTTTCAGCCAGATAGGCCGCAATGTCATGCAAATCCTCAAGGGCCAGAGTGAGCCAGCGCACCGCCCTACTTTGCATGAACGCCCCAATGAGCAAAGGCTTCCGTCACTTGATGGTCTGAAGCAAATTTCCCCTCATCTGCCTGGCGAACACCCTCCTGAATAGCCTCTACCTGCCAAGATTGCTCAGCAACATACTGCCTCACCGCTTCCGCTACCAGCCAAGAGCGAGAGCGTGAAGTAGCTGCGGCAAGCTTTTCAAGTCGCGCCTGCGTATCCGTATCCAATCTAGCTGTAACTGTGGACATGGGAGCCTCCTATGTCTTTATTGTGTACATTCAAATTAAACGTGTCAAGCAGACACATTGAGGAAAAGATGCACGCAACACCAACCTCTGAACTCGACACCCTCCAGTCCGCCGATCTTGACGCCGAACGGGTTTTTAGCGGCAAGCCCTCGGGCACCACGGTAAGGGGTTACGCCATTTCATCGGCTTATACTCCAGCTATTGATCCTGGCTATATATTCCACGAGTCCAGCCGTGATATCGTAGTTTGGTTTGTCAAAGGAACTGCTCTATGTCTTTGGTACTACGGGCTGCGGCAAGACCAGTTGCATCAAGCAGCTGGCAACCAGGCTCAACTATCCCGTGTTTGAGGTGACAGGGCACGGAAGGCTGGAATTTGCCGATCTGGTGGGCCATCTGACGATCAAGGACGGCAATATGGCCTTTGAGCACGGCCCGCTTGCGCTGGCCATGCGGTATGGGGCGATACTTTTGCTCAACGAAATTGACCTGACCTCACCCGAGATCGCCGCTGGTCTGAACAGCGTATTGGACGGATCCCCACTGTACATAGCGGAAAATGGGGGTGAGATCATCCCGCCGCACCCCATGTTCCGTTTTGTGGCCACTAAAAACACCAACGACGGTGGTGACGATACGGGCCTTTAACTATCTCGATCGGCACGGGGTGCGCTTCATGTCCGGCGAGGCCATACGCGCCGAAGCGGACGTCTTGGAAGCATTGAAAAGGGATATTTTCAATGCGAAAATGCTATAAGTAAGAGCCTCCCGTTTTTTGCCAACCTGCTGATGCACGTATTGTGGGGTCTTCCAGCCAAGCGCCGAGTGCTGGTATGTGGCTTGGATTCAGCCGAAAAATCGCGTTCTTCGGCTGAATGACAACTTTGAAATGTGAAGCATTTCAAAGTTAACCTATTCCAAAATCAAAACCACCCGCATATCAATAGCAGGTGGTTTTGATTTTGAACAATATGCCTCTGACAGAATGCTCCCATAACGTTGAAGCGGTCAACAGCACCAGAATGTCTTAATCCTTGGCAACGATTTACCTATCTCATGATGGCAATTTTAGCGCTGAGGTTCCTCGTTGCGGTCATCGCTATTTTCGCCGTCATGGGATGATCCGGAGTCATGTTGAGGGCCAGTCTCTACGCCCTGAGAGGCTCCAGAACCGGAAGTTCCATTCGATTCGTCCTGACTGGCCGGAGCGCTACCATGCGCGGAAGCTCCGGTATCGGATTCTCTTTCGCCTTCCGTCTGTCCATCATGGCTTGTAGGCTGCACTTCTGTGTTTGAAGACACTTCAGTCTGGGCAAGATAATCACCATTATGCCTACGGCCCCATAAATTCGGGCTGCATGCGCGGGCTGCACGTTGCTATGACCGCTGCGGGGTTTACCGTTCCCTACTCCACTCCATATTCCTTGAGCTTGCGCCACAGCGTGGTGCGGGGCATGCCCAGCACCTCTGCCGCAAGTTTTTTATTATAGCCGGTCTTTTCCAGTATCTTGATTACATAACGGCGTTCCATCTCTGCGAGAGTGGGCAGGCCATCCCCTTCAAGTGTATCAAACTCCAGCCGCCGGATATCTTCAGGCAGGTCTGCTGAAGTGATGGTTTCGCTGTCGGTAAGGGCCACGGCCCGCTCGATGATGTTTTCCAGCTCGCGCACGTTGCCGGGAAAGCTGTACCCCATAAGTGCAGCCAGGGCCTGATCGTCCAGATCATAAACCTGTTTGCGAAAGGCCAATCGGTATTTCTCGATAAAATGCCGCACCAAGAGCGGAATATCCTCACGCCGATCCGCCAACCGGGGCAAGGTGGTGCTGACCACGTTGAGCCGAAAGAACAGATCCTCGCGGAAAGTCCCTTTTTCCACTTCTGTCTTGAGATCTCGGTTTGTGGCCGCAATAACCCGGATATCCAGGTCAATGGGGCGCGTGCCGCCGACCCGCAGGATGCGTCGTTCCTGAAGCACATGCAGCAGACGCACCTGCATGGAAAGCGGCATTTCTCCCACCTCGTCCAGAAATACCGTACCGCCCGAAGCGGCCTCCAGCAAGCCGACCCTGCTTGTTGCGGCCCCGGTGAACGCGCCTTTTTCATAGCCGAAAAGCTCACTGCTGATGAGCTCTTCCGTAAAGCCGCCGCAGTTGAAGGTAACAAAGGGCTGGTTGCGGCGCGGGCTCAGATGGTGCAGGGCAAGGGCCACAAGGGCCTTGCCTGTGCCGCTGTCGCCCTGAATGAGCACATTGCAATCCACAGGCGCAACCTTGCGAATAAGCGAAAAAAGCTCCTGAATGGCCGGGCTGTTGCCCACTATGGACGACAGGCCGGAGGAGCCCAGCAAAGCCTCGCGCAGGCGGGTATTTTCCATACGCATGGCTATTTTTTCCTGCGCATGGCGGGCGAGAGTGCGTATTTCGGTAAAGTTCACCGGCTTGGTAAGGTAGTGAAAGGCGCCGTCGCGCATGGCCTCAATGGCGGTGGAAATAGTACCGTGCCCGGTAACAATGATGACCTCGGTTTCGGGCCTCAACCCCTTGATTTTGGGCAGCAGCTCAAGACCGTTCATATCCGGCAGCAACATGTCTGAAAAAACCACGTCGAAGGGCTGCTCGATCATTGCTTCCAGAAAGGAACGGGCGCTCACAAAGGCCTCGACCGCATATCCTTCCTTGGCGAGAGCCTGACTCAGGCGTTTGCAGACAACGGGCTCGTCGTCAACAATGGCGACACGCAGAGGCATTTGTCACTCCTTTTCATCCGGCTGAGATACGCTGTCCACACGCGGCAGCAAAACCGTAAACACGGCCCCCTGCCCTTCTTTGCTCCGCACGCTGATCTGCCCCTCGTAGCGGTGCACCAGGGCGTAGGTTACGGCAAGGCCAAGGCCGGTACCCTTGCCGACCTCCTTGGTGGAAAAAAAAGGCTCAAAAATGTGCTCTTGAATGGATTCCGGTATGCCGGGGCCGGTATCGCTGACATCAAAGGCCACCATGTCCGCATCCGCCTCGCGCGCGCTGATGCCTACGGTTCCGCCCTTGGGCGTGGCCTGAATGGCGTTGAGCAGCAGGTTCATGAACACCTGCTGCAGACTGCGCAGATCGCCGCACACATCGGGCAACCGTTCCGGCACCTCCACATGCAGCGTTACCCCTGCCAGCATCACCTGATTTTTCAGCAGGTTCAGTGTCGAACCCACAACCTTTGCCGGACACAGCCCCTCTGAGGCTGGGTGTCCGGTGCGGGAAAAATCAAGCAGATTACGCACGATATCCGATGCGCGTTCCGCCTGCTGCATGATGTCGTCGATCATTTCCTGACCGTCGGCATCGATGGCTTCCCTGTAGTCTTCGCGCAGGCCTTCGGCGCTCAGCAGCACGTTGTTGATGGGATTGTTCAGCTCGTGCGCGATGCCTGCCGTGAAGGTGCCGAGGGCGGCCATTTTGCGGGCTTGCAAAAGATGCTCCTGATTCACGGCCAGTTCGTGCGACATTCTGTTGAATGCCCGGATAAAGTCGGCAATTTCGCTGAGTTGCTCTGCGCCGGTAGCGATGGGGCTGAAATCGCCGCGCCCGACCCTGGCCGTACCCGCCGCCACCATGCCCAACGGACGCAATACCCCCTGCGAGATCAGCTTGATGACCAGGGCCATGAGCAACAGAAACACCGACAAAAAGGCCACCGGCATGATGTGGGTCTGCTTGAGGGCCTTGTGTGCGCGTTCGCGCTTCTGCCTGCGGATATCATCCGCGCCCTCGGTGAGGGATTTACCCAGATTGCGCAACGCCTCCTGCCCCGTGGTGCCGCCTTTTGCAAGTGCGCGCATGGCCTGACCGTAACGGGAGAGCAAAGCCATGAAGTTTTTTTGCTGCGCATCACCGACCAGCACGGCCATATCCCCGGCCAGCTCCCCGGCAAGGGCGTCTATGCGCTCAAGGTACACAATGCCCTCGCTCAGACTTTTGGCATCGCTGTAGAAGAAGTAATTTTTTTCATACCTGCGCACTTCAAGAATGTCGTTCAGCAGGTCGTCATATTTTTCACCAAGCAGCAGCCGCTGGCTCACCGTGGACAGACTCCAGTAGTTCAGGCCCGCCAAAACGCCTATGGACAGAAAGGTAACGGCAAAAAGGATAAACATTTTGCCCTTGATGGAGTGAAAAAAATCCCCGGAATACGCGAACATGCGCTCAAGACCCCGCATGTCCGCGCTGTCTTTTATATCCATGCTTCCCATTGCCGCCTCCCTGCCAGATATCAGCACATGATCTCCACCGCCTGCACGCAACTGGCGTATCAGTTCATTTTGAAACATTTTTCACTAGCAATTTTTTACATGCTTTTCAAAATGAACACAACACATCAGGGATGTTAACTCCACACCTTTCCAATATCCTGAAATAACAAAATATTATTTATAATAACACTTGGCATCACATTTGCCTATGCCGCCCCATGAGGTCGCGCATGGAACGCATATTGGTGACCATTGATCAACAGCACCCCCAACAGGAAGCCCTGACGCATGGATGTTCGCTGGCAAAGCGCATTCAGGCCAGGCTATATGTTCTTTTTGTGCAAACCGGGGCGTTCCAGAATGCACATCCCGCGCGTCAGAGACTTGAGCTGCTTGTAGGATACGCAAAGGCTGATGGAATCAATATCGAATACTTTGTTGCAGAAGGAGGCTACGAGGAATCCATTGTTTCATTTGTTCAAAATCATGGAATAACCCTGCTCATTCACGAACAGGAGCATGCCGGAATATCTGCAATGCAGTCTGTCCGACACCGGGTTTCATGCAGGGTTGAAATAGTAACTCCACAAAAACGTTGACGCAACACAGCGAGGCTGACGTATGAACATACCGCTGTATATGTATCTGCCCATTGCAGGCAACAGCGTGAACATGGCCGCGATTCTGGGCCTGGGCGGCACGGTTGGGCTGCTCTCGGGCATTTTTGGCGTGGGCGGCGGTTTTTTTATGACGCCGCTGCTCATCATGCTGGGCATCCCCCCAACGGTTGCCGCCGCCTCGGATTCCAATCAGATTATCGGCGCTTCCACCTCCGGCACACTGGCGCATTTTCGTCTGGGCAATGTGGATTTCAAAATGGGATTCCTGCTGCTGGCGGGCGGCGTGGCAGGAGGCTGCGTGGGGGTGCGCGTCATCAAGTTGCTGCGCGCGCTCGGCAATGCCGACTTTCTCATCAACGTCACCTACGTGCTTATGCTTGGCCTTGTGGGCGGCTACATGTTTTATGAAAGCCTGCAATCCATGCGTTCGTCCGGCACGCCAACAAGCGCCCCTAAAAAAGCACATCCGGAATCCTCTTACAGGCGCGGTTTGAGTTCCATGCCCTGGCAGATGGATTTTGCGCGATCGGGAGTGCGTCTTTCCCTGCTCATGCCCCTGGGGCTTGGAACGCTGGTAGGCATACTTGCCGCCATAATGGGCGTGGGCGGTGGTTTTATCATGGTGCCCGTCATGGTGTACCTGCTGCGCATGCCCATGCATGTCGTGGTCGGCACGAGTCTGTTCCAGATTCTGTTCACGTGCGTCAACGTCACCATCATGCAGTCCATCGAAAATCATACGGTTGATTTCATTCTGGCCCTTTTGCTGCTCATCGGCTCATCCATCGGCGCACAGCTTGGCACGCGCATCGGCAAAAAACTTCAGGCCGATCAACTCAAAATTCTGCTGGCAACGCTTGTTCTGGTGGTTATGGGCAAGATTCTTTACGACCTGTTGGCCCGGCCGGATGTACTGCTGGCGTATGCAGGGGGGCATTAACCATGAGCGGCCTGAAACTTTCGCACTATATGACAGTTGCCGCGCTGACCATGGCCTTGTGCTGTGCAAGCTTTCCGGCGCATGCCGACGAAGCCGTGGCGCTTGCGGTCAAGCCGTCCGACATTGATATTTCCGCCTCGTACAGGGGAACTGTGCTGCATGTGGAAGGGCTGGCTCCACAGGGCAGCGCCATTGTGGCACGGTTTGTCGGCACCAGCACCGATCTTGCTCTGCGTCAGAAGGGCAAGGTTTTCGGCCTGCTGTGGATGAACCTTGGCACTGTACATCTGCACAATGTGCCTTCGGTCTTTCTGGTGGAGGCGTCACGACCGCTTGCGGATATGGGCGGCGCGGTGCTGGGGCTCGAAGCTGTGCGCAAGGCGGTAACAGTAGAAGAAGACAAATCCGACAGCCTTGATATCCCCGCCGAACTTATAAAGCTGAAGCAACAGGACGGTCTGTACCGGGAAGAAACACGCGGCATTACCGTGGCTGACAACGGCAGTTTCCGCGCAGACATAGCCATTCCTTCGCGGATGTCTCCGGGAGAGTACAGGGTCGAGATATTTGCCCTGCACAACGGCAGCATTTCTGGCAGCGCTTCGGCCCCGGTAACAGTCAGACTTGTGGGCATGCCCGCCTGGATAGACCACATGGCCAGGGACAACAGCCTGCTCTATGGCATATTGTCCACCCTGGTAGCCATTTTTGGCGGTCTGGCAATCGGTATGATATTCCAGAGCAAGGGCGGAGCGCACTGACGCATCCTCAGCGAACGTGCTCCAACGCGCGAACGGGCAACGGGGGGAGCAGCAACGCTCCCCCGGCGGAGGCAATTGTGGGAATTCTGGCGCGCATGGCCAGCATGCTGACAGGCTGGCGCAACGAGCAAGGCGTGACCTTTGCCCTGCTGTTCAAAAAGTTCAAGAACATTCTTGAGCGCAATAACCGCATTCTTGAGCTTATGGCCGACATGGGCGACAAGCTTGGCGGCGAGTATATCTTTGACAGCAAATATATTGAAGACGCGACCTCTCAGCTCGACGACCAGGTTTTCAAGCTCATCTCTGACATGAGCGTACTCACGCAGAATAAAAATACGGCTCTGTTTCTGGCTTTTGAGCGCATTCAGCACCGTTTGCAGGAGGAACTCGCCGGTCGCCGCCATACAAAAGACGGCCCCATGGTACTGCCTTTTCAGGATATTGGCATAGAGGCCGAGGATGAAGTGGGCGGCAAGATTTCGCAGCTTGGCGACCTTTCAAACCGTCTGCACCTGCAGACGCCCAACGGCTTTGCTATCACCACCACGGCCTTTTTTACCTTCATGTCGCGCAACGGCCTGCTGGAACTGGCCCAAAATAGTATTGAGGAATGGGACGGCACAGATCAGAGCCTGCACGAACTGGCCGACCTCATGCAGACGCGCATCATGGATTCTCCCCTTCCCTGGCGGCTTGTAGCGCGGATAGACGCCATGGTGAACGCGCTGAGCGTGCGCCGCCCCCAGTCTCCCCTGCGCCTTGCCCTGCGCAGCAGCGCCTGGGGCGAAGATGGCGATTCCAGTTTTGCCGGGCAGTACGCCACAGAGCTGAATGTTCCGCCAGATCGGGTGGTTGAAGCATATAAAACCGTTATCGCCAGTACCTACTCCATGGAAGCATGGCGCTACCGCCTTGACCGGGGGTACCACGAGAACGAAGTGGCCATGGCTGTTGGCTGTCAGGTTATGGCGGAAAGCCGCGTCAGCGGCGTGCTTTTTACCTGCACGCAACAGTCCGGCACGGGGTGCGAGTCCATGGTGGTCAGCTCCGCCTGGGGCGGAGGCGCTGCCGTTGTTTCCGGCGAAACCGCCACTGACACCATATTTTTAAGCCGCACTCCCCCCTATCCGCCGCTGACGCGCGCCGTGGCCCGCAAAACGCGCAGGCTTGCGCCCGCCCCCAGAGGCGACCTTATGTGGGAGGATGTTCCAGAACAGTTACAAACCATTCCCTGCCTTACCGACGAGCAACTGGAACAGCTTGCCCGGGTGGGCATGTCGCTTGAGCGTTATTACAAACGCCCGCAAGATGTGGAGTGGACATTCGACGCCCAGGGCGAACTATACATCTTGCAGTCGCGCCCATTATGGTCTGGCGGCGATGCGGGGCTGTCCGTGCCGGTTCAGGACGCCACCAGCAAGGCGGAAGTTATTTTTGCCGGCAAGGGGCTTGTGGCGCAGCGCGGCGTTGCGGTGGGCAAGGTTGTGCTGGTTGACCACAATACGGATCTCGACCAGTTCCCTGAGGGCGGCATTCTTGTTTCCAAGTTCACTTCACCCCGCTACGCACGGGTAATGCGCCGCGCCTGCGGCATCATCACCGATGTGGGTTCGCCCACCGGCCACATGGCAACCATTGCCCGCGAGCAGCGCGTTCCCGCCGTGGTCAATACGGAAGACGCCACCAGTCTGCTGCGCAACGGTGATGAAATCACCCTTGATGCAACGCAGAACGTGGTTTACCGGGGGCGCGTCGCTGAGTTGGACAGGTTTGAGCGCGCAGAGCCGGACATGTTTGAGGAATCCTATGAATATCGGCTGCTGCGCAGGCTGCTCAAGCACATAGCGCCACTCAACCTTGTGGACCCGCATTCGGACGATTTCAAGCCACAGGCGTGCAAAACCTACCACGACATCGCCCGCTATATTCACGAAAAAGCCGTTGAGGCGCTGGTGGCGCTCAGCCAGCGGCACGACGCCCTGCACCAAGCCCCGGCCCGTCGGCTGGTAGACGGCCCACCCTTGGGCCTCACCATCATAGATGCCGGCGGCGGCACCAGTTGCGCGCCCGAAGCGACAGCCCTGAACATGCAAGAAATTACCTCAGTCCCCCTGCTGACCTTTCTGCAGGGAATGACAACCTCTGGCATGTGGGACACAGCTCCCGTGCCGGTAGACCTTGGCAGCTTTATGTCCAGCTTTACCCGCACCTTCACGGCCTCCATGGCCGGGCCGGACTCCGTAGGCCGCAATCTAGCCGTGGCGCTGCGCGACTACATGAACGTCAACATGCGCCTTGGCTACCATTACAATACCATCGACGCCTATGTTTCCGAGCAGATTAACGACAACTACATCTACTTTCGCTTTCTCGGCGGCGTTACGGAGTTGGTGCGGCGCTCGCGGCGGGCCCGGTTTGTGGCGGACGTGCTGGACAGGTTTGACTTTCGTGTAGAAGTGCACGGCGACCTGGTAGTGGGCAGAATAAAAAAACTCTCCGTACCGCGCATGCGGGTGCGTCTGCACATGCTTGGCGGCCTTGTGGGCTACGCCCGCCAGCTTGATGCACGCATGAACAGCGACGAACTGATTGCCGAGCACGTGCAGGCCTTTATGGAGGCCATCACACCCACACTTCCGGCAAGACACACCGGGCATACAGGAGGGGAGCACAATGACGCTGCGCATTTTGGTGCTTGATGACGAACCCATTGTCTGCAAGCGGCTTAAGCCGGCATTTCAGAAATCCGGCTATTATGTGGAAACGTTCACCGACAGTGCCGCGGCTCTGGACCGCATGACGCAAACGACTTTTGATGTGATTATTACAGACCTCAAGATGGAAGGAGCCGATGGCTTTCAGGTTCTGGAGCGTGCGCGGGAATTGTTGCCGCAGGCGCGCATTGTGGTCATTACCGGCTTTGCAACGCTGGATAGCGCCAAGGAGTCGTTCCGCAAGGGGGCTTTTGATTTTGTGGCAAAACCGTTTAAACTGGGCGGCATTATTGAATGCGTGCGGCGTCTTGAAGAAGACATAAAACAAACTTCCACGAACCGCTGAACCCGGCATGGTTGCCTCCGAAGAGCCTACAGGGGTATACAGGTAGCGAAGGCGCAGCCGTATCCGCTTTTTTTGCCTTCGGGGGTCTGCATGTACACTTTTGACCTGCTGTGTTTCTGCCTTTCCGTAACCTTATACACTGCCTACAACATCTATATCCGCATCAGGGAAACAGCCAATCCTGACTATACAATCCACGGCATATCGCGAACGGCAAGGAGTCAGTGGGTGGCGTCCATTCTTGAAAAAAAGAATGGCATCCTTGCCGTGCAAACCCTGCGCAACGCCACGATGGCCTCGACCTTCATGGCCTCCACAAGCGTTTTGCTGGCTGTGGGCGTGCTGTCGCTCACCGGCAATGGAGAAAATGTGCGGCACACCTGGCATTCGCTGAACTTCTTCGGTTCAGTTGAACCGGGCATGTTTGCCTTCAAGATTCTTGCCCTGCTGCTGAACTTCTTTCTGGCTTTTTTCTGCTTTGCCTCATCGCTCAGGCTGTACACGCATGTGGGCTTTATGCTCGGCGCGGAAAGCGGACAGACCAACAACGCCCAGCTTGGCGGCATGGCGGAAAAATATCTGAATATGGGCGCAAACCATTTTTATCTGGGCATGCGCGCTTTCTACTTTACTGTACCGCTTGTTTTCTGGATTTTTGGCGCGCAGTTCATGATTTTTGGTACCGTCTTTCTGATAAGCATCATTTTCATTCTCGACAGAACACCGCAACACAAACAGGACTAAGCACGTACAACAGCATTATTTCCAGACCAGGAACAGTATAAATAGTTACGTGATATGACATCAACATAGATATTCTAATGAACTGCCGGATCTGGCGCCTGCCATGCCTGGCCAGCTGCAACGGGCTTTGCTGAAAAGAGGGAAAAATATGCAAAGCAGATTGCGGCCTTGATGCTACAGCATGCACATCATTGTCTTTGCTGTGCTTAAAGCCGTGAAAACCATATGTGAAGATGTGCTGATTAACTAAAGCAAAAACCAGGTGATGGGAGCAATGCCCTACTCTGCTCCCATCACCTGAAGATGAACAAAGACGCGTGAACAACAATCAAATTTTTGTACGGGTTCTGGTCCCATCGGATTTTTATAAGTACCATTTATATAGGGCCACTAGCGATTCTATTTGTAATGCCCTACCATGAACCAGGCAGCCTTTGAGGGAGAAGTCTCCCATTTTTTTACGAGCCTGCTGATGCACGCATTGTCACAGCGTTCCCCTTACAATTCTTCAAATACAATGTGACGTTACTTGTATAGTCCCAGATACGTCGTTTCATGTTTCCTCCAGTATTGGAAAAAAACAACCGTAACAGCGCAGCCTTGATAATGGGGGGCAGTATACGCCACTCCACGCTCACCCACTTTCTCCAGAAAAAGCCGCAAGGCACCTTGGCCTTTACGCCGGGCGAGCCTAGTGCCTTTGCTCATTTATGCACTTCTTGCGTGGTGGTATGGCAATCAAGCCTTTCCGAATTTGGAGGAGTACTTCTACCCCTTCTAAAAGCGTCAATTATCTCAGCGTATTTATCTCTTTCTGTAAGCAGGGCCGGATCAAGCAAAAGCTCTGCGGCGTCAGTCGTTACAAGCCCGCTGTTAACGGCTGCCTCCTTGATACTGCAGTTTTCACGCACGGCAATACCCGCAATTTCAACACCTTTTTTATATCCAAAAACTTCCGATATAACAGTGGCCAAGGCAAGGGAAGTTTCAGCGTGCTGTCTGCATTTTTGAGCATTGACATTCAGCCCTTCCAGGCATTTGTCGGTGAATATTGCAGTCCCATTGCATAAAAGCTGGAAAGAGCTGCTTATGCCCTGCAAAAAAACAGCTTCCCACACATTAAGATCAACGTCACTTCCCTCTGAAGCAAAACTGACGGCCGTGTCATTTCCGCATACAACGTAAGCAATCTGATTTATCAGCTCTGGTATTAAAGGATTTATCTTGCCTGGCATAATGGACGAGCCTGGCTGAACAGCGGGCAAAACAAGCTCACCAAAGCCCGCTCGCGGCCCGGAACCCATCAATCGCAAATCCCGGGCAATGTTTGAAAGCCCGGTGGCGTAAGCCTTGAGTTGCGCAGACAGTTCAATATAAAAATCTGTGTGTTGTAGCGCGTCAAAATAATTGGCTGCGGGTTTAAAGGCAACGCCCTCATGCTGCGACAGCACCTCAAAAAAACTTTTCAGAAAACCAGGGGAGACGCCAATGCCAGTGCCAATCCCCCCTGCCCCCATTGCCAAGTGGAGGCACTCTTCCTTCATGGCTTCAAGCGACTTTTTGCGCCTGCTGACAAAGGCTGCATAGCCTGAAAACTGCTGTCCCATTGTAATGGGCAATGCATCCATAAGGCAGGTTCTACCAAGCTTTACTGTTTCAGAAAATTGTGTGGCCAGGCGATTGAAAACTCCTTCAAGATTGCGCATTTTTTCTAGCAGCTCATCAGTCCATTGCAAAAAAGCAATATGCATGGCTGTATGCACCAGGTCATTTGTTGAGTGGCACATATTGACGTCATCATTTGGATGGACCAGGGCAAGATCTGCCTTTCCAGACAAAACACCATGCATAATGGAAGATGCCCGGTACGCAACAACCTCGTTTATGTTCATATTCATGCCAACCCCGCCGCCACCCTGGAGGGTATCCACAGGGAAGGAGTCATCCCACAAACCTGCCATAACCTCTCGCGCAGCCTGCGTAATGGCCTTGCCTTTGACTTCGTCAAGCATTCCGGTTTGCATGTTGGCTTCTGCCGCACACAGCTTCACCAGTGCCATTGCCCTTACAAATTTTCTGTTCTGCCCAATGGGGGCGCTGCCAACTGCAAAGTTATGAATGCTGCGTTCAGTTTGTGAGCCATAAGCGGCATGCGCCGGAACAGGAATACTTCCTACGGAGTCAGTTTCGAGCCGAATGCCGCCAGCCGGAAGGTTGAGGGCTGTAAGGCCAATATCAGGGCATATCAGGCTGTCGGCCCGGTTTGAGCTGTCAGGACAGGCAGAGTCATCGCTCACGCCAGAATCATCAGACCAGTTTGAATCGTCAGATTGATTTGAGCGCTCAGACCTGCCACAAGCGTTGCCCCCGCCAGAACTACCTGCCTCGCCATAACAATCGGGACTATCAGAAGATTCAGGCCTGCTATGGTGACTGCCGATATCCTCACCCATGCGGCAAAAACACTCCAACTCGTATTCAAACCGCTCCACGGCGAGAACAGATTCCTGCGAAAACAGAGCTGCCTGTGCTGCGGCATGGAGCAGCAACGCCTGTGAAAGTCCGTATTCTTTAGCCCAAAGCTTCACGCGGGCAATAAAGCTGCCCGCGTTTCTTACCCCAAAGCTCAAATCCGGCGCACTGCCCCTGGCAATAAAGGCAAGGGCGGCATGCGTGGCTGTTGCTATGTTTATACACGAAGAAAGGTCTGAAACAGCAGCCAAATCATCACCATAAAGGGCATCTATATTTTCTTGCTGCCTGCCAAGTTCAAAAGCATTGCAAAAATCCTGACTATAAATGCTGCATAGTGCAGCCTCGGCCAAAAAAGCTTCGTTCATCTCATCCGGGGCGATCCCGTGCAGTGGGGCAAACGGGCCGCAACCCAGATAGCCAAGTGCCTGCGCAACCTGCCCCAACGCGTTCATTTTATTCTCCAGGGGGCAGGAAACAACAACGGCACTCCCCACAGGCGGCAGGCTTGAAAAGTGGGCAGCAGCAATAAGCAACTGGGCCTGCGCCAGTGCTTTAGCGGCGCAAACCTTATCAGAAACATCAGCAAACCAGGAAACACTCCCAGACGGCACAGCGACTCTAGTGCTGTTAAGCCCACCGACAACATGTGGTGCAGCAACAGCCAGCCAGGCTTTGGCCTTTATTGCTGGTATGGAAAGCTCCAACAGCAGCGGAGAATGATAAACAACCTCCTCAACCGTCAGTTTGGAAACCTCAAGCTTTGAAATGAACATGCCTGGAAGCTTGGGGAAGCTCCTTACAAGCGATGCTGGCGGGGAGATTTGAAACGCAGGCAGCGGGAACTGAAGCAGCATTTCAGATTTGCTGCCTTCTCTTAATGAGCTATCGCAAAAGGCAATAAAATATTTGTCAATCTGGAATGAGCTTGCAAACGGGTCGGCCCCAACCGGACTTTGATGCTGGCCTGGCCTTTGCGTATGTTGTGCAGCCAACAAATTGCTGCCAATAAAATAGCTGTGAAAGATGCGATCCTGAAGACTTTCCCTGCGTAACCCCACGGTATGCAAAACTGACATTCTTTCCTCCCTACAGGCGGGTGACTGGGTGGCTATGCGGTGCCCAGAGAAGTATGTAGCCGAGAGGGCTTAAGCAATGCTCACCAATTTTATGCCTAAACACGTAAAATGCCTGATCACAACTACCCACAACCAGATGGTTGTACTAGTGGGTAGAACTCGTGCGTTACAAGGCAAACGTCTAACACCTAACTACAGGTAAATATACAGCCTCATAATTGAACGATACAGAATGTGTAATCCTAACATACTTTTTGGCTTATGGGTACAAAATAATCAAACCTCCCATCTATTCCCCTACGGAATAGATGGCGTTCCAAAAAAGCAATATACATCCGTTTAAAACTCCATATAGTGCTATCAATCGAAACACCTTTTTTTTTGTGCGCATATCTCGGTATCACTTTACCCGTTATTCGCCTGACTCTGTGGCAATTAATCACCACAAAAACAGGCTCAGTAATTGTCGGATATTTCAGGGAAACAGCCCATCAGAAAAGATCGCAGGAATCTCAGTTCACTGAAAACCTGACCGTTCAATACTGAAAATCGCAAATGGCGGGTGAACCGTACGAGTGGCGGGAATGCGATGAGTCCAGAATCTGTTTGGCAAATGAAAAATCCAGGCACGGAAGAGTCAAGGCCGGAATTTACGGGGAAAGACCCCAGGGCCAACCGCATGTTCGCCTAGGCTCTAAGCATGAGGTCTTGAAGGAGATTATTGCAATTACGTCTACGGCCAGCCGAAAAGCGGGAGGTTGCAAGGTTTGCTCGCGATGCGTTCGGGCTGGGGTGTACAAGGCATGTGCCAGCATACGCATCAGTCGAGCGGCCCGTGAGACGACAGCAATGCTGTCGAAGCGCCCATTCGGTTAGCCAACAGATACCCCCGACGCGGGTTTGGCAAGCTACTAAACTTGCTGAGGGGGAGGTATACAGGGGCATTGCCCCGACATTCTGCACCTAACATTTTTGGTAACCATTTTAACCACCTTACTTCAGGAGTTTAAGTTATGAAGTATACCAAACTTGGCAGATCAGGATTAAATGTTTCAAGATTGTGCCTTGGCACCATGAACATGGGCAGTAAACAATGGAAGCCATGGATTTATGATGAAAAGGAAAGTGAACTGATTGTCAGGTATGCCTTTGAAAAAGGTGTAAACTTTATTGACCTTGCTGACTTTTACTCAACAGGGGCCAATGAAGAAGTTTGCGGCAACATTTTGCGTCGCATGACGGCGCGCGATGAAGTGGTTGTAGCCACCAAGGTTGGATACCCCATTGGCGGCGGAGTGAATAACGGCGGGCACTCTCGTGTTCACCTTGAAAATGCCCTTAACGGCAGCCTTAAGCGCCTTAAAATGGACTATGTTGATATATACATGCTCCATTATTATGACACCAGCACACCTGTTGAAGAATTCTGGGAAACAATGGACAGCTTCGTGCGTAGCGGCAAGGTGCGCTATCTGGCCTGCTCCACCATGATGTCCTGGCAGTTTGCAAAGATCTATTACACAGCTGAAAAAAACGGTTGGCACAAACCTGTCAACATGCAGTTACAACTGAGCGCCGCATACCGTGAAGAAGAACGGGAAATGATCCCGTTCTGCCAGGATGCTGGGGTCGGCGTTTCTGCTTTCAGCCCGCTTGCCCGGGGCATTCTCTCCTGCGACTTTTCCTCCAATCGCAACACAACGGATTTTTTCACCCACGAAATGTTTGGCGATGGCATCTCCAAGGAAATTGCCCTGTCAGTAAACCGTGTTGCCAAACGTCACGGGGTACCGCCAGCCCAGATTGCACAGGCATGGGTACTGCAACATTCCGGCATTGATGTAATGCTTGTTGGCGCAGACAAAACCGAACAGTTTGATTCGGCTTTGAACGCATTGGATATGCCCTTGCTGAGCGATGAAGACCTTTACGAAATCAGTCGCAACTACACACCCCGTGACCACATTAATGACTACAACGCTGAGTGCCGCATCCCGCGTGAAGTACGCCCGGCAAAAACGCCTTACGTATAAAACTCAAGCGTCTTTTCCGATTGTTTCCTACATGGCCCATTAATAAAGAGTAAAAACTCTTTAAAAACGTCATACAACAAAACCCGCAGGCTGGTGCAAAAGTCTCCAGTTTGCACACAACTCTACACGTTGTGTTACTTTTACGGAATTAACCGTTATCAGGAGTTGTTATGCAGGTTTCACCAGCTCTATTCGAGCGTGTATCAAAATGGCTTAAACAGGAAAAGAAAAGTTACTTTAACGGTCAATGGGTTTCTGGTGAAGGGGAAGCAATAACCCTCTATAACCCTGCCACTGAAGAAAAAATCTGTGAATACGCTGCGCTTAGCCAGAAGCAGCTCGAGTGCGCCATTGACAGCGCTGAGGACGAATTTAAAAAGCAAACCTGGGGCAAGCTTCCCGCGCGTGAGCGCGCCCGTCTTTTGCGCCAACTGGGCGAGGTTGTTCGTGAAAATACCGAAGAACTCGCGCTGATCGAAACCTTGCAAAACGGCAAAACATTCCTGGAGTCTCTTAATGACGACTTGCCGGATTCTGCCGATGTTTTCGACTATTACGCGGGATGGACAGATAAATTTTACGGCGAGCTTGGCCCGGTGGGGTATGGCTCGTTAAACTACATAGTGCGCGAGCCGCTTGGCGTTTGCGGGCTGATTGTTCCTTGGAACTTCCCCCTGCTTATGACCATGTGGAAACTCGCCCCGGCCATTACTGCCAACAACACCGTTCTTATAAAGCCAAGCAGTTATACCCCGCTGAGCTTTATCCGCTTTATGGAACTGATGGTTGAAAGGGTAAAACTTCCTGCCGGCCTTATTAACATGGTTTTGGGCCAGGGCCGTGCCGTTGGTGATGCGCTGACTACTTCCAAAAAGGTCAACAAGATTTCCTTTACCGGCAGTACCGTGGTCGGCAAAAAAATCATGGAAAATTCCGGGAAGAATCACCTGCGCTCTCTTTCTCTTGAGCTTGGCGGAAAATCTCCTTGCATCTTCTTTGAAGACACCCCGAACCTTGATGAAGCCATCAACCGTTCTTTCCATGTAATGTTTTCACAAAAAGGTGAAAAGTGCACGGAACCGACCCGGTTCTTGATTCATGAGTCCATCTACAAGGAAGTTTCAGAAAAGCTCGTTGCCAAGGCCAAGGCTTACCGCCTGGGTGATCCGCTCAAGCCTGAAACCCAGCAGGGCGCCCAATGCCACCGCGCCCATTTTGAATCTATTGTCGGCTACCTTGAAGAGGCCGAGCGCATTGGCCTGAACAAGCTTTGTGGTGGAATGCCTGAGAAAAAAGGTGAAATCGCCAAAGGGCTTTATGTTCTGCCAACCATTTATGGCGATGTTGACCCGAACTGCAGGCTGGCCCAGGAAGAAATCTTTGGCCCGCTGCTTTGCCTCTTCCCCTTCAAGACTGACGAACAGGCAATTGAAATTGCCAATAACTCCGAATACGGCCTGGCAGCAGGGTTTTATACCGCCAACCTTGCCCGCGCCCACACGGTGGCAAGAGAACTGCAGGCCGGGCAAATCTTTATCAATAAATACGGGCAGTATGACTTTTCAGCTCCCTTTGGCGGCGTGAAACAAAGCGGTTTGGGCCGTGAAATGGGTATTCATTCCATGGAAGCCTTCACGCAGGTGAAAAGTATTTTGACTTCATTCTAGGTGTAGGCAGTGCCAGCCAGCCCGCCGCGTTTATAAAGGCTGGCTGGCCTGCAAATACTCTCGCTGCACTAACGGATCACTTTATGTATCAAAGGGGCTTAGCGCCATGCTAATGTTTCCGAATACAAAGCTTTTACAGGCCTTTGAAGCCATCGCAAGGCATGGCAGCGTAACAGTTGCTGCCAGGGAGCTTTGCATCACCCAAAGCGCATTAAGCCGCCAGCTTAAGTCTCTTGAAATCCTGTTGGATGTAAAATTTTTTGTCAGGCAGAAAAACAGATTATGCCTGACAGAAGCAGGGCGAGAGCTCCATCAGGTTTTACACAAAAAACTGTCCGAAATTAACGACTGTATTGAGCATCTGCAAGCCGGACCGCGATACAGAGTTACGGTAAAGACCCCTCCTTCATTTGCAACACGCTGGCTGGCCCCGCGCCTGGTCACCTTTTATGAGCAGACAAAATGCGCTGTCTCACTCTACACGGACGGCTCATCCCCTGCGACTTCTGGCTCCACGGCTTTTGGGGGGTACGACTGTGAAGTCTTCTTTGGTCACAGTGGCATGGCTGCACTTAACGGCAAGCTGCTTTTTGAAGAACTTATCCAGCCAGTCTGCGCGCCGGTTTTGCTGGATAAAATCCGCAAAGAAGGCATAAACAGCGTCCCGATTCTTCATACCCTTTCTGGCATAACTCCGCTGCCTTACTGGGAATACTGGATGCAAAGATCCCCAGACAGTTCGTATGTGCCAAGCCTTACAGCCTTGAATAGTGGAATGGAGTTCAGCACGCAGGAGCAGGCTATGAACGCAGCCATTGAAGGGCTGGGCGTGGTTATGCTCGATACCAACCTAGGTTCACTGGCGCTCAAAAAGAAGCTTCTTATTACGCTGGGCGAGCCAGTGACCACTCCCTTTAAATACTGGTTTGAAGAAACTTCTCCGGGGCAGTCCGAGATGGCCAAAGCCTTTTGCGAGTGGATTTCAAAAGAAGCACTGCTTTGTTATATGTAGTGCTTTTATTATTTTAACAATCCTAACAATAGTTCATCACTTCTGCCACCTGGCACAACTCCGGAGGTAGCAATGAAAAAGACTTCTTCTCAGGATGCACTTCTCTACCACGCAAGGCCGAGGCCGGGTAAGCTTGAAGTATTACCCTCAAAAAGCTGTTCAACTCCGAATGACCTGGCCCTTGCCTATTCCCCCGGCGTTGCAGAAGCCTGTCGAGCTATTTATGCGGATGCTTCCCTTAGTGGAACCTACACCAACAAAGCCAATTTGGTTGGCGTTATTACCAACGGCACGGCGGTTCTTGGGCTGGGCAATATTGGCCCCAGTGCAAGCAAGCCCGTAATGGAAGGCAAAGGAGTGCTCTTTAAAGCCTTTGCAGACATTGATGTTTTTGACCTGGAGCTTGATACCACAGATGCAGATGCATTTATTCAATCCGTCACTCTGCTGGAGCCCACCTTCGGCGGCATTAACCTTGAAGATATAAAGGCTCCGGAATGCTTTTATATTGAGGAACAGCTCAAGGCCAGAATGAAAATACCGGTTTTTCATGATGACCAACACGGTACAGCGGTTATTTCGGGTGCAGCCCTTATTAATGCTGCTGATATTGCCGGAAAGAAGCTGGCGGATATGAAGGTGGTTATTGTGGGGGCAGGGGCTGCAGGTATTGCTTGTGCAAAGCTCTACACAGCCCTTGGCGTAACGGTTGAGAACCTTTTTATGTTTGATTCCAAAGGTCTCATCCACAAACAACGTAGCGATTTGAATCGCTACAAGACCGAATTCGCACAGGAAAAGAATGCTGGCAGCCTGGAGGAAGTATTAAAAGGCGCAGATATGTTTCTGGGGCTTTCTTCAAAAGACCTGCTTACTCCGGAAATGGTCAAAAACATGCACCCCAACACTCCGGTTGTGTTGGCCTGTGCCAATCCGGATCCTGAAATCAGCTACGAACTTGCCAAAGAAGCCCGGCCGGACTGCATCATGGGAACGGGCCGCTCAGATTATCCCAATCAGGTGAACAACGTTTCCGGCTTTCCCTTCATTTTTCGTGGCGCGCTCGACACCGCAGCAACCCAGATTAACGAAGAAATGAAAATGGCCGCAGTTTTCGCCCTGGCTGCCCTGGCAAAAGAGCCAGTGCCAGCAGAGCTCAAGAACCTCTACGGCAATGAATCCTTTCAGTATGGGTTGGACTACGTAATCCCCAAACCTCTTGACCCACGCTTGCTGGCGGTTGTCGCCCCAGCGGTTGCCAGAGCAGCGATGGATTCTGGGGTTGCACGCAATCCGATTTCTGACATGAGGGCGTACGCGGCCTCACTTCAAGAAAGGATTTGTGCGGCCCATGAACGTATTGGCAGCGTTGTGTCTTCTTATACGAAGTAACAGCGAAGATCGGGGCTTAAGGCTGTTTTAGAGCATTTTAACTTTGAAAAAGTGTCAATGCTCTAAGGCTGCACGGAAGTGCAGCGCGCCACAACGTGGCGTGGGTTCAGCTGAAAATCACATTTTTCAACTGAATGAACACTTTGAAATGCTACACATTTCAAAGTCAATCTGCTCTAGAAGCTGACACAATTGATGGCAAGTAACGCGCAGCATGAAGGTCAGACAAAACTGACCTGAAAGCAGGCTGAAGACTGCCTGAAAAAGTAGCAAACTGCAGTGATCCAATAGCCCAGATTCACGTAGGCAGCGCAAATATTAACCAATAAACGTAATAATGGATACCAAGGCTGTGTAAATTGTACCTACCCTCATAATTTTATGGAGTTTATCATGAGTTCAGGAAAAGTTCTTCTTGATGATCTGCCGCTTTCAAAATTTCATTTAAAAATTACCGCGCTTACTTTTGGGGCGCACCTGGTAGATGGATACATTCTTGGCCTTATTGGAATTACCATGACCCGCCTCCCGGCACACATGGGCAGCAATGACCCGTTTTGGAGCGGTTTTATTGGCAGTTCTGCTTTGATAGGGCTTTTTCTCGGCAGCCTCTTTTTTGGCAGGATTTCCGACAGGCTGGGCAGGCAAAAAATATTTTCCGTCAGCTTTGTTGTTATTTCCCTGGGTTCCTTATTTCAATTTTATGTAAATACACCACTAGAGCTGGCGCTTTGTCGAATTTTCCTGGGTATCGGCCTTGGTGGAGATTACAGCGTTGGGCATGCCCTCCTGGCAGAATTCTGCCCCAAAAAACACCGCGGGCCGATTCTTGGTTCCTTCAGCGTTATCTGGACCATGGGCTATGTTGCAGCCACCTTTGTGGGTACGGCCCTGCTCTCATCCAGCATGCTGGGTGATGACGCATGGCGTTGGGTTCTGGCTTCTCCCTGCGTGCCTGCAATCCTTATCTGTCTGGCCCGAATTGGCACGCCGGAATCTCCGCGCTGGCTGGCAAACCAGGGCCGCCCGGAACAGGCCCAGGCCGTGCTTACCAAAGTTTTTGGCCCCAATGTTATTTTGGGTGATGAAATTGTTAACCACCATCAATCAACGGGTTATAAAGTTCTTTTTGACAGAAAGTACATCAAACGCACATTGTTCAACTGCATTTTCTTTGTGTGTATTGTGATGCCCTACTTTGCTATCTACACGTTCCTGCCGAAAATTTTGGAGCAGATGAACATTGCGGAGGGCTTTGTAACTGGCTTGCTGCTTAACTGCATGCTTATTGTCGGGGCGCTTATTGGCATTTGGTGCACAATACAATTCACCAGGCGCGGCTTTTTAATTAACTCTTTTATAATTCTGACCGTTGGCCTGCTCGGTCTTGCCATCTTGCCCGTCAACCAGACGGTTCTGATGATAATCATTTTCGCGGCCTTCACTCTTACCCTTTCAGCCGTAAGCAACCTGGTTGGCGTTTTTCCGGCGGAAAGCTTCCCCACTGAAGTTCGCTCCAGCGGCATTGGCCTTGCCACAGCCGTAAGCCGTTTTGGCTCGGCACTTTCAACCTTCTGCCTCCCTGTGAGTATGTATCATCTGGGAGTTTCATCGACCATGATTCTTCTTGCCGCGGTGACCCTTATAGGAACAATAGTCTCATGGCTTTGGGCACCGGAAACAAAGGAACTTTCATTGGCTAAGGCAGTACAGGTTGATACATGCATTCCCCCCAGCGTTACCCGGGCATAGACAAGTATTAAGCAAAATAGTTTGACGGCAAAGCTGTTTTTTTCAACAGTTTTGCCGTCTTAGCTTGTCTTAATGCCTTACTTCACCAAACATATCACTTGCAAACTTGTGTCTGTAATGCTCCCCATGAATCAAGCGCCTTTAAGGGAGAATCCTTCCGGTTTTTACCAGCCAGCAGATGCACGCATTGCGGCGTCTTTCAGCCAGGCGTCGAGTTCAGATACATGTGTTGAAACGTTCTATGCAGTCAGAAAGCGAGTTGGCCAGGTGCTCAATGAGGGGCAGTATAATGACGTATACAATCGGCCACCCGCATTCGTCGACACCATGCAATCCTTGCCAATCATATCCTTGCCATGATTGGCAAGGGATTCATGGCCAGAAATAATCCGGGCATGAACTGGTATTGCGCTTAGCGCACTGTGATTGGCGAAGTCCGTATAAATTGTTCCATTATCATTATCGTTCATGCCGAAAAAAATCATATAACTATTATAGTTGCAAAACAGAAGAATTTTCGGGATGATTTATCAACTCCAGAATAACAAAGCTTGGGACCGTGCATAGTATTGCCTAATTTGATGCAAAAATTGACAAATATTTTTTGTGCGTTATTCTCTAATGGGTATTGATAATTTTTATGATTTATTCTTAGTAAATTGATTCGATTTAATGGATCGCCGTGCTGTCCTTTTTGCATGGCAGATCTGGGGAGAACATACCTTATTCATGTTTCTCCTCGTACAGAGACCATTCTCTGTATCCTGATAAAAATCACCCATACCTGAAATATTCGGGCTGAATGATAATGTCGGCGTGCCAGACATTATCGCAACCCGTTCCATAATTCCTATGCGGTTTGATGGAACGAAACAGAAGTCTAGGAGCTTTTATGAGCACTTCCATACTCCGCCCTGCGGCCGGGCAGCATGTCACGCTAATTTCTGGCGAAAATTCCCAGATTACTTTGGGTTTTCCTTCCGGCCAAGCCACCTTGGAGCGCGCAGGCAATACCCTTACTTTTCGGTTTGATGATGGTGCAAGTGTCAGCATCACGGATTTTTATACAGCTTACTCCAGTGAAAACGCCCCTGGATTTGAAGTGGATGGACAACTTATTTCCAGTGCGGAGTTTTTTACGACTTTTGCTCCCGACCTTGCTCCTGCGGCTGGCCCCTCGGCTGCGGAGCGAAGCTCCCATTATGCCGAGCACGGCACTGCTGATCTCTCTGACGGCATTGACCACCTGGATGGTCTTGATATGACTTTACAGGGAACAACGGCACAAGCCAGCGATTTGGCTTTTGATTCTGCTCTTGCCGCGGCTGGCGGTTCCAGTTCCGGGGGCATCACTCCCCCCGGGCCGGTGCCTCCTGCCCCGGGGCCAGACCCTTTGCCTCGCCCAGATGGCCCCTTTGTGCGTGCGGTGCTGTACAACCCCGGAAATACCAATGATCCTGTAACCACCAGTGTGTTTTTTGCTGAAGACGGGCAGCCTCCATTGGCAATTCCTGCTGGCAGCCTGGATTTTACTGGGGCCGCTCCCTGGGTGCAGTACGGCATTGCCATATCTTTGCCTGACGGCTGGCAAAATACCTGGGTGGACGTAGCGTTTGACTACAGCACGGGACGCCTGGAGTTTCGCCTCACAGCCGATGGCATTGCCGAGATGCAGCGCATGGGTGCTGATGGCAAGCCACTTATAGATTTTATTCAGGTTACGGTGACTGACCGTTATACCGGCAATGAGTTTGAATACAATGTTGAGCTCGTCGCGACAGACAACCAGGATTTTAATTCTTCTGCTCACGACAGCCTTTACGGCGATCACGCCAATCTGGAAGGCATAGGTGAATTTCATCAGGGCAAGGGAGAAACTGGCGCATACTCAATAGTATCTTCTGACAGAAATGATGAAATAATCCTGAATGACACGGTTATCGGCGGCAGTTCCATTCATGCCAGCGGTTCCGCCGATCCTCAACAGATGGCCGATGACTATAATACCATCAATTTGAATCAGGGAGTTCTGGCGTCTCAACCGGGCCAAACGACGCATATTACGTCATCCGACGGCAAGCTCACCATTGCCCAGGGCGTTGCAGCCACCGCGCAGGGCGGCGGCAACATTCTTGATATGGGCAAGGGGGCTGTAAGTATTGCCAATGCGGGAAACACCACCGCCGTCATGGCAGATGAGGGCCAGAACAGTATCAGCGGCCACGACATCTCCATCTCGGGCGCCAAAAACCTCGTAACTGCCTCAAGCGGCGGCAGCAATACCATTCATGGCAAGGGCGGCAACGTTACTCTGACGACCACTCAAGGCGGAGGTTATGCCCTGCTGGCTGAAAGCGGCGGCAAGAATCATGTTATTGCTGAAGACGGCAGTCTGAAGGCTCAAACGTATGGTCTCGTCGGGGTCAAGGCCACAGGAGGCGGACAAAATACTCTTGAAGGCCGGGGCAATGCCACTGTTACCGTTAACAGCTACAACGGCGAGGGAATGCTGGCTGACGGCGGCAGCAACACTGTCAGCGCTGAAGACGGAAAGATCACGGTTCTGGGGCGTTCTGGCGCGGGCATGCGCGCCGCGGATGACGGCCTTAACAGCATTTCAGGCAAACATATTGATATCACAGGCAATGGGGGAGCTGGCGCCGTTGCCACGGGCAGTGGAAAAAACACTGTTACTGGCAATGATGGCGCAGTGAACATACAGGGAACAAGCGGCCTGTTGGCTGACGGTGGCGAAAACACTGTCAGTGTAAACAATGGCAGCATATCAGTTTACGGTAGCAGTAGCAGCCCCAATGCCGGAGCCAGCGCCGTGAATGGCGGTAGTAATACCATTAACGCGACGGGCAGCACCACTGTCAGCGCCACTGGCTATCAGTATGGCCTGTATGCTACCAATGGCAGCAATACTGTTACTGCAGAAGATGGAAAAATTACCGTCTCAGGTAACAACGGAGCCGGTATGTCTGCCGGGACTGGTGGTGTCAACCGTGTGGACGGCTCTGATATTACTGTTACCAGCTACAGAAATGCTGTTGATTCCCTAGCTGGCGGCAAGAATTACATTGATGCCGGAGATGACGGCAAGGTGACCATTCAGGGCGGTTCCTATTACGGTGTTAATGCCGAAGGCGAAAATTCTCTTGTTAATGTTAAGGGCGGTGACGTGAGCATTAAAGGCTCATCCGGCGCAGTTCATGTGACGGACAAGGGTACGGTCGATATAGAAGGTAATACCGTTGATCTTACGTCGGCCAGTGGCAGAACTGTGGACAATTGGTACAACGGCACCATCAACGTAACGGCTGAAGACGAACTGAACGTCCGTCTGACCAATGCCAGTCAGTCCAGCGCTGCGGTCATGACCTTGACAGGCGTGACTACGTTAAAGAGCGGAGGTGACATCAACCTTATTGTTGATAAGGGCACCTACCAGACTGCTGGCATCAACACATGGTCCAGAGGGACTACCAATGTTGAAGCTGAAAACGATATAAACATCAAGGTGCACGCCGAGAAGGGCAGTAGCGTAAGCTATGGCGCTACCGGGATTGAAGTGGGCTGGACTCACGGAGGCGTTAATAACGTCACGGCGAAGTACGGGGATATCAATGTTGATGTAGATTCCTCAACCAGCTCTGCCATAGGCATCATAACTAGTGGATATGATGCAGCGGGCAGCGGTGTTGCCAACATCTCCGCCAAAGAAGGTGCTCTTAACGTTAATGTGGCCGGAACTGGCGCTGCCTATGATGTAAAGGGCATTATTGCCAGTGGTTATGGAAAAAACAATATTGATGTGTCTGACATGAGCGTGAATGTGACGTTAGATGGCGGATACAGTTCTGATGGTACTATTAATGCTTCGGGAATAGAGGCATCGTACGACGGAAGATATAGTGGGCAAAATATAATTAATGCTACTGGAGACGTTGATATAACTGTGCGTGGAAATAGCAATACCAGTGGCGTGCTTGCTCAGGGCCGAAGTTCGACTATTGCTTCAAACACCATAAATTCTGATACGTTCAGCCTTAACGTAACCAATACGGGAGAGATCGCAGGCAGCCGGGCAACAGGTGTGGAAAGTACTGCAAGACCCAGTAGTGGTTCGGGGGGCGGGGACAACATCATCAATGTTGGTCATGATGCCACCATTGATGTTACCGCCCAGGGCCAGGCCGCTTTGGCGGCGGGTTTTTACTCCACTGGCAACGGCAAGCAGACACTTACCGCAGGCGGCGATGTGGACATGAATGTCACCTCCACTGCCGGAAAGGCGTATGGCGTTTTGGGCGGGGCAAGCATTACGGGCGACAGCGTCACAATGACTATCAAGGGCGACCTTTCAGCCATAGTTCTTGATGGCAAGGCCACGGTAACCGGATCCACCATCAATCTGAACGCTGAAAGTGCCCACGGCACGGCCTACGGCATGTACAATGCTGGTGGCGGCACGAATACAGTACAGTCCGGCAGCGGGCAAGGCCTGAATCTGGAGATCAATGCTGATTATGCAATGTATGCCACAGCCGGAAAAAACGTCATTCTGGGGCACAGCGTCAGTGGCGGCGAAGGCGATGTTATCCATCTTAACGGTGATATTTATCGCAGCGGCAGCGGAAGTAACCAGATAGTTACAGGCGCAGGCAATGACACCATCATTATCGATGGCGCAATCAGCGGTGCCGGCGCGCTGAATATTGACGGCGGCGCGGGAGCCGACACCCTGATACTTCAGGCTGCGGACCTCAGCGAGTTTATCGCCCGATACGGCTCATGGCTCAATGGGCTGAACAACTCCATCCTCAAGGGTGTGGAGAAGATAGAATTCGGTGGTATAGACGACCTGAATGACCTCCGGCCGGGGCTGAACAGCTTCTTTGCTTACGTTGACGGCGTGCAGCCGCCTATTGAGGTCGTCATACACGAACATGACTTCGCACCTTCGGCCTTTGCCGATTTTGGCGTGGAGCATGACGGGATTCTGTTTGATCCCGCACACGACCATCAGGCTCAGGGGCACGGAACAAACCATGCCGAGAGCGATCAGGGCTATCCTGGGCATGAGCATGACGGTTTGGGCGACAGTCTTGTGGCGGATTCAGGTATCCAGGGGCAGCACGGAGCATTAAACGCCGCTGTTTTGTCGAACTGGCCTGATAACGGAGTACAGGCAGGCCCGTCGGCAGATGAAAGCAGTTTAACAGATGATCCGTATGCCCATGTGGGCCTTAGCAGTGGTGACGGAAGTCTTGATAACCTGCTTCTGGACAAGGCGTCCCCGGCTCCGACAGGCAACGGGGCGGAAAGCACCCATATAGAAGTTGGGCTGATAAGCACAATTGCAGACACTGCACAGGAAATGATAGATGCCGCTGCACGGCATGCAGAGTCCTTATAGGGTAGTTACGTTTTTCAAAGCTAAAATGCTCTGACGGTTGAACCAGTCAACCGGGACACCAAAACTCTTCGCAATTGCTATGACCCCCATCAGGTAGACAAAGTAAGAACGCCCCGATGTTTAAACTTTGAAAACATGATGGGGGTCTTTTATGCCCGATGGTAAGAAGACTACATATTCACCTGCGTTCAAGGAATAAGCAGTAAGGCTTTTTCTTAAGTGGAACGTAGCTGCTCTGCTCCCCTCACATAAACATGCGCCATCTTGATGACAGCACGGACATTTCCGGCTTTGAGCTGCACCTGACAGGCGAAAACCTGTCGCGATCCTTGGTCTTGCTCAATTCACCCTGCTCCCACTGGCAGATTGTGAACTGGTGCAGAAAACAACCGTCCCGGCATAAGCGATCGCCGCATAGACTATAAAGCCCTTGGCAACCTCGGTTGCCAAGGGCTTTAGCCTTCATGAGTTTCCGCGCAATCAAGGCGCTATCAAGGCGCGATCACGGCGCGATCACGGCGCGATCACGGTGCAGCAAAAAAGGCTTCAAACTGTCTGCGTTACTTGAGAAACAGTAATTTCCAAAATGCAGTTTGCCCAATTAAAGCGCTCCTGCATCATGGCAAGCTCTTTTCCTTCCCGAATTACCCGGGCAGTGCCTTCCAGCAGAAAGCCCGCACCCGGGCCGTATTTTCCCATCACTTCCTTGCTGCCTATGACCATCTTAACACGATTGTTGGCCGCAATATTATCCTGGGTCGTCTTCATGCCCATCACAGGGATAAGCAGCCTGTTGTCTTCGGTCTTATGAATATAACTGTTCCAGGTAGCGGCCAGGTGCGGCTCGGCACCACTCCAGGTAACGATGGGGGCAACCCCCTCCTTATGCAATGTTTCCCAAAAATTCTCTGTAAACATTTGAGTTAACTCCTTGATGTGGAATGACATTATATTGCTGACTGCGTTGTATCCGATGAGTTTAACTCAAAAGGAATGGGGGCTGTCTTATTTTTGATAACCATTTAACAGTAAAAAGGCAACAAACTGTATACTCTCATGATGCCAGTATTTCCACCTACAGCACTACCTCATTCATACTGGCCCTCTGCTCCGCTGACGTTGCTGTTCACGCGTCCGTCATATCGCCGTTCAACAAGGCCCTCAAGCGCGACAAGAGCGGTTCCAAATTCGCGTGTATGTAGTTCAAGAGTTAAGTGCCGCGCTGATTCGGCTTGCTCGGTCTGGATCTGGTCAATTTTCTCCTGCAACTGCCGGATGCCGCCGCCTGTCTGATTACGCTTTTTGCCGCGCACCTGTGGCTGTGAGCAGCAGGCACTGGACGTCTGAAACCCCTCCGGCCACGCTGTATCGCTCCCACGTGTTCCGATTTGGCGGGTAGTCATGACCGTATGTAATTTACGGCATCTCGGTGGAAAGCCTTCCACATTGCAAACGTGGGTGAGAATTACCATACGTTAATCGACGGGAGTAGCTGATAGTGATCCACAAGAGCAGATACTTCATTACTCATACTTCTTGCTGCAATATGAATGCATAAATTTTGTTGATATTGGAAAGTAAATTCAGATTTGCAGCAAGGTATCCATCACTTATGGCCGTGATGGGAAAATCACCAGCCTGCTGTTTTGAATTGTATGCGACGCATGGTTTTATTCCTTGACAGATAATTAGTTCAGCGCATGAATTTCCGTAGGCCCATAACCAAAGCAACGAATGCGCGCAGTTATGCCAGCATTGCATTTTATAACTTCATCCAGTTTTTTCATAAAAGAATCCATAACATGTTTCGTCCTGAACGGTTCAAGGCGGTATTTGATTTCTGCAAATGCTGGGTGCCCTCGCCCGTGGTAAACGGCAACATAGATGACATGTACGTTTTCTAGCTTCGCCTTAAGAATTTCTGTGCAAAGCCGGGTACATTGCTCGGTAAGTTCCGAGAGGTTTTCGTCTGACGGCATCTTTTCCGCAGGGATAAAAAATGTGACGTTAGGCATTTCAGCTCTGTTGTGACGCTTGCAGGATAGCGCCTCTGTTACTGGTTAATTGCACTGCCATCGGTGAATAAAGAAAAACACCTTTCGGAAGGAGCTCCACATCGAGGTCAGTCGAGTGAGTCCGCTTCGCCAACCATCTATGTTCAGGGAACCTCTCCAATGCAACAGCATATATGTGATATGGAGTGAGGCCCATCTTGATGAGCGGTTCAGGGCCGATTTCGCTCACAACTAGATGTTCGTCTTCACCGATGGCAGGAGCGCGATTAAGACCATCATAAAGATTGCGGCGCCAATCAGTGATGTACTCTTGCCAGCGGGCAAAATTACCGCCGCCTTTGTGACGATATTCATCCCCTTGAAGAATAGTTAAATTGTCTATTGAATGAATGGCAAGATAGGCAGGGCAAGCGGCACTCAACGCCTTAAAGCGCTGTGAGGTATAGAACCCGCTCACTGAAATGAGTGCTGGCAGTTTTTCCAGAGTATAAAAATCATTCCACGCTGATTCAATGGCTGGATTGGCGAAGCTGCATTCAACTGTATAAATCATAGATTCCTCGCAATCAGAAGACTTGTGCCTGTCTTTGTGTTGATATATTTTCAAGGTAGAGCTTTGAAATAAGCCTGTAAATCGAAGTTTTGGCATACGTTAGTGACAAAAAGTCAAGGTTAATCATAATCGAGGCACAAATAGGATCTCTTATGCGCCGGAAGATTCCTAGCACCACTTCACTCATGGCATTCGAGGCTGCTGCGCGTCATGGCAGCTTCGCTCGTGCAGCAGATGAACTATTTCTAACCGAAGGAGCAATCAGTCGTCAGATTGGTCGTTTGGAAGCATTTCTTGGGGTCACGTTATTCCAACGAATCGGAAATCGCGTCCGACTCCTTCCCAGCGGGGAGCGCTACGCGAAACAAGTTCGTGAAGTACTCGATCGATTAGATCGGGACAGCTTGTATCTGATGGGGCAGCCCCATGATGGCGCCAACTTGGATATTGCCACCATCCCGACGTTTGCGATGAGGTGGCTTATTCCCCGTCTGTCACGATTTCAGCAGAAACACCCAAACATCACTGTGCATCTTGCCGAGCGCATGGAACCCTTTGTCCTTGCCGGAAGCGGATTCGATGCGGCCATCCATTTCGAGCACCCAGCTTGGACGGGAATGCGGACGCACCGCCTGCTGAGTGAGGTATTAGTCCCGGTGTGCTGTCCTGATCTTCTAAAAGAAAGCCCTGGAGGGGCCACGCTGGATAGCATACCGCGTTTGCACCGACGGCAGAATCCCGATGCGTGGCAACGCTATGCCCAGGAGACAGGAATCCCGCTGAGCAATCCTGCAATTGGCGCGTGTTATGACCTTCATTCGATGTTGATCGAAGCTGCATTGGCTGGCCTTGGTGTAGCCCTGGTTCCGCGTCTCTACGTTGAAAATGAACTTGCACAAGGTCGGTTGGTCGCTCCTTGGCCAGAGGGAAAAACCATCTCCAAAACATTTTGCCTCATCCTCCCTGAGTCCATTGAGCTGAGCGGGGAACCTGTACAAGCGTTTGCACGATGGATTTTGGGTGAAGCTAATACTAGTTGAATCCGTGAGGCGTTTCCTTTCATTGGCGAACCCGCACGCGACTGTCCAATGATACGTCATTGTCGTGCACCGTCCTGCGATTTGTTGCCAGAGCAATAGCTCGATCCAGTCGTAAAAAAACGCAGAGATAGTTACCGCTCTATGGTTTGCGGTTTTTTGCTCCGATCTTTTTCGAGATTTTGCTCCAGCCACACAATTCTGTTCCCTTCCACATGATGAAAGCGAGAACAAGAAGCACTTCAATCTAGAATAGTTGGAGCAAAAAAGGTTAGAATGGGAATACCTGCACGCCTGCGTGGTTGATGCTTCCGGGGCAGTATAATAGTACCACACGACTTCCGGCACGGCGATACGTGAGTGGCAACCGAGAAGCGCCATAACCAGTGTTGGTCCAGAACGTTCCGCACCAATCATGAATATGGGCGTTCGTTACGTGTAATGGACTTGCAATACCCCTTGTTCAATTAAGATTGTATTAATGCCCTCGTCAGGATGAAACCACCGACGAGTATGCACACCACCGAAACCGTCTTTTTTAAGGTTGCAGTAGACACGGTATGAGCCATACCTGCGCCTAGAATTACGCCCACGAGTTCCAGCACCGTCACCCATGCCGCGACTGTAAAATTGATGGCTCCGTTGGAAACATTGCCCAGTGTGCCGGAAAGCGCCGCCGTGATCTGAATGACCTGACTTGTGGCGATAGCCGTCAATGGGGCGAACCCCAGTATGACCATAAGTGGTACTGAAAGAACGGGGCCGCCCACACCAGTGAGCCCTGAACCGAAGCCCACCAATGCGCCTATACCCAGCAACAGAGGGAGCCGCCGCCGAGGATGATGTTCTGCGGATTTTTTGCAGGCAGGTAACAGCGCGTAGACACCGGCAAAAATGATGACGCTGCCCAGCAGGATCTCCAGTAGGCGCGGCGTGGCGTAGCCATTGCACAGAGCCCCAACATAGCCTGACAGGAGCGCCCCGAGGCAGACGGGAACCGTAATGCCCCAGTCGATGCTCCCGTGGCGCTGGTATAGCCATGTGCCCAGCACTCCGGTGAAAATGAAGCTGAACAAGGCCGTTCCCATGGCCACCTGAATGGGAAGGTTGGCGAGTTCGTTTAGGGCGGGAATGAGCAGGATACCACCTACACCGACCGTGCCAATAAGCGCGCCCACGAGAATGGCTACCAAGGCTAGAAGAATAAACATGCATACGCTCCAAATACATAATGTTGCCGCATCATTAGCAACTACCGCGCCAGATTTTTTTAGATTAATAAGCTGATAGTAAAGAATAAAATTTAGGTATGCCAGAGTAGACATAGGTTAAAAATTGCAAAGAGGTGATGATATCTTTTTCTTTCGAGATATCATCATCTTCCATTTTGCTTGGCAGATATGCATCGTATGGTTGTGCGCAGATAGATCTCCGGCTTCCTCAATTTCAATATGTGTCGGCCTAATGCTTCCATGCGCCTCCTCTTTTGCGGCGCGGTTTCCTGTACCTTGTGGCGGTTTATGCACTGGCAAGTCGTGGTCCTGCAAATCGTCACATCCTCTTTCCTGCTCCTTCTTCGCCTTTATCAAAAAAGGAATCCTTTGCAGGCAAAAAGGAAGAGAAGCAGGGGGGAGAGGCAAAGGCAGTTGTGGTTCGCCGCAATTGCGGGCGAACATCCGCTAAACTCATCCCAACAGGTACGGAGTAGAAGAACATGCTTCAGACTTCGTTTTTGAAAACGAAAAAAGGCTGCACTCTCATGCAGCCTTTTTTCAAAACTAACCCCCGGGACTAACCCCCTGTGGGTATCTGGTGAGGTTTTTATTATAACCTCATGGAATCATTTGGCGTCCCCAAGGGGATTTGAACCCCTGTCGACGGCGTTGTATCCATTAGGATGAATTTATTCGCTAAATATTTTTCCCTAAACTTTTCCCGACTGAAAAATCAACGCTTGGCGTCGCCGGGGGGATTTGAATAGTTCCCTTAATGGACTGCGAATGCCATTCACAGAATAGAAAATAGAATCACGGGTTTGGGGTCGAGTCTATCCATGGGTGGCATTCGAGTGCTTTCCAGCGTAATATCGATGCTTCTCTTTCCTCGTGCAAATATTGCCAAAAAGCTCCGATTGCTACTCAAAAAGGACAGTTGCGAATGCCAAAATTACCACCCATGAATAACAATGTTAACCATGCTCCACATGTCGTGCTACTTGGTGCCGGAGCAAGTATTGCCGCTTATCTTGATTGGGGAAAAAAGGGAGCACGACTTCCTTCGATGCAAGACTTGCTCGATGTTCTTTCTCTGCGTGTGGTGATAAAAGACGCTGGTTACAGTACAACGAACTTAAATTTTGAGGCTTTTTATGACGAATTATGCTCATCTGGGGCTAATGAGAACTTAAAGGCGATCATCGAATCTAGGGTATATGAATTTTTTAGCTCACTTGCCTTGCCTAACGAACCAACGATTTATGATCACCTTATCTTAAGCCTCCGAAAAAAAGATATAATTGCTACATTCAATTGGGATCCCTTTCTTGTTGAAGCATACACGCGTAATGAAGTTGTGACAGAAAAACATCGTCCTAGAATTGCATTTTTGCATGGAAATGTAAAAATTGGCACCTGCTATTCGTGTAATGTAGCTGGAGTCAATGGTCGTCGTTGTCCCCGTTGTAAAGAAGTCTTAGCCCCATCAAAACTTCTCTACCCTGTTAAGCACAAGAATTACAACAGCGATCCATACATTATGGGAGAATGGGATACGTTGCGCCGCTATCTTAATCACGCTTATTTTTTGACAATTTTTGGCTATAGCGCGCCAGTCACAGACGTTGAAGCTCGTTCGCTAATGCTTGGAGATTGGAGCACTAACCCAGCTTTGGAGCTGGCGGAAGTCGAAATCATAGATATACGTTCGCGCAATGACCTTGAGAACACATGGCAAGATTTTTTTATTCGGCAACACTATATGATCTCAGAAAATATATATCAGAGCTATTTATTCACACATCCGCGTAGGAGCTGTGATGCTTTTGCTGCCGCCACCTTAATGTGTGCCCCATGGGACGATAACCCATTCCCCAAGTTTAAGACTTTGCGCGAACTGCAAGAGTGGGTCGCGCCACTTATCGCCGAAGAAGAGCAATACGACACAAAGCGTGTTGCGTTTTCTGGCGACCCAATTGCGCCGAATGAAAAGATAGAGCTTTGAGCTATGCCATCATAGCAAAAATGTTGACTTTGGCGCTATTTACAATTCATTTCGTAATTTAGCCGCAATTCTTCCAAATACTTTTGTCCTTCAGGCGAGTGGTATTCGCGCTGCATGTCCCGTTCTGCTTCTTGGCAAAGCCTGTCCAATTTTTGCTGCTGCGTTTCCGGTGGCGTTCTGTGGTCTTTCCAAAACATATACCCAAACATAACCCCTGAAATAGCAAGTATCATCGCGCAAAATATAGCGATATTTTTGCCTATGCTTTTAAGTATGTTAAGCGCAGAGTTTTTTTGGGGTTCAGTGGGAAGTAAGCGGTTCTTCATGTGCATATTAATGTGTTATCTCAGTTGGTCGCCGTTGTGCGTACACATCTGAAAAATTAATATACCGTTACGCTCATAAAGTTCGGCGGCTGCACCAAAAGCTTTTGCTCAGGCTTGCTCTGGTGTTGGTATAGTTTTTAATGTGCCGTCCTTGTGACCATCAATGTAGCCAGCTTTATATGCTTGCTGGTATGTTTCTTTTAGCAGATGTTCAATCGCTTCATCCTTAGTCAACCGACACGGCAATATGCAACCCGCCGATGGTACCGTCGCTGACTTTATAGGGTTTGTTTCTGGGTTTAAGCGATTTAATCTTTGTTTCAGTAAGGGTTCGCGTGCCATAGGGATAACTCCTTGTGCTGGAAGTGTTTTCCCTATTTTTAAGCCGACCCAAAACTTATTCCGAGTCCTTCATGCAAACTTTTTCCGCATGGGCAAGGCGTCCCCAGCGTTTAGCCGGCCCAGGACTTCGGCCTTTCATCTCAATAAAATGTAACCAGCATCATGTAACCAAAACAAGAAAAGGCACCTACATTGCTGTAGGTGCCTGAATTTACTTGGCGTCCCCAAGGGGATTTGAACCCCTGTCGACGGCGTGAAAGGCCGTTGTCCTGGGCCGGCTAGACGATGGGGACGCACTGTGTGTTGGCTGGGCTGCAAGGACTCGAACCTTGATTAACGGAGTCAGAATCCGTCGTCCTGCCAATTGAACGACAGCCCAACACGAAGAGTGTGTATATGTGATGGTCGCTCGACTGTCAAGCAAGAATTTTAAAAAGCTAATTTTTCTTGCCTACTTTGTGAGTAAGCATACCTCCACCTGCCCTTCCGGCATGACCCGCCAGTTGATGAAAATCCCGTTCAGCGGGGCGAAAAAAACACAGCCACCTGTGCAATCTGCCGCACATCACACATCGATGGCTGGTAGCTCTATTTCCAAGATCAGATGTCCCCTACCCGAAGTCTTCCCGATGCAAATTCTCATAAAAATGACATCGTAAGAAACTGCACCGGACAAAGGCGCTCCCCAACTACCGCACAAAAACCCCGGCTCCAAACCATCTGGCTGGCAAAGCAGTTTGCCTCATTGCCACAATATCCCCATCTTATCCATTCTTTCACAACAAACTGTGCAGACAGCCAAACGAGCGCAATCGCGTTCCTTTAAAGCAGAATATCTTTGTGATCTTATTTTTTTTCAAAGTTGAAAACCCGTCCAGCACAACGCATAACAACCTTAAATAACAATATTTATACCCTGAAGTGGACGGCTCCGAGCATAGCCCCCGTATATTCTGCATCGAAATTATTCGAGCCCAATATTCAAGTGATTATCCACAATCAGCCCCTTGTGCAGGCTCCAAACGGCCCGCCCAAATACCACAGCATGTTATATCAAATAGAAATATCTAATATTATAAATCAGATAATCTATACACTGAGAACTAATATTTTACGGGTTGAAACCATCTTGAGTAATCACTCAAAGAGTACAAAGATACTTGCGCAATCAGTTTTCTCATGCTACGCATTCTAAATATCCAAACCTCTAACCCATAAGAGTTTGTGAAAAAAATGTTTATCCCCTAACACCTACACAATGTCGGAGGAAGACAATGGAAGACAAAGGACTGCTGGGTAAAATCATAGCCATTATCCCCGGCCTTGCATTGATGGTCGGCACATTGGCTGTACTGCGTATGTATGCGGTTCCGTGGTTGGGTGGCATAACGCTTTTTGGCATTAAGGGCTGGCCCGTTCAGGTGTTGAGCCTTAACTATATCCTGCTTTCCATCATTGCTGGCATGCTGTTCCGCAACGTGCTTTTTGGAGGTCAAATTCCTGCCTGGGCTGATGCGGGCTTTCGCACAACCCGTCTGTTCATCAAAACAGGCGTTATCATGCTGGGATCCCTGTACACCATTCAAAGCCTTCTCAAGCTCGGCGTCAGTGCCGCGCTGCTGATCATGGCCTTTGTGTTTGGCACCGTCTTTCTCATCATGTTTCTGAGCAAATTATGGAAAGTTGACCGCTCTGTGGCGGCGGTTATGGCTGCGGCCTGCGGTGTGTGCGGTGTTTCCGCCGCCGTGGCGGCAGCACCGGGCGTGCGCGCCCGACCGGTCGATCTGGCGCTTGCCATAGCCACCATCCTTGGTTTCGGCATTGTGACCATGTTCATCAGCCCCTTTATCGGCAAAGCTCTTAACCTGTCAGACCTGCAATACGGCGCATGGGTGGGTACAGGCATTCTGAATTCAGGCCAGGTGCTTGCCACATGCCTTGCCTTCAACCCCGTGATCGCCCCGGGAACAGCCGTTGCCTACGGCGAAGTGTGGAACGTGGTACGCGTCATCAGCATCCCCTTCGTGGTGTTTGCCATCACCGTCTGGTACTGGAAGGGCGAAGGCGAGGCCGAGCACATCAGCCTCAAAGAAATCCTCATCTCCAAGTTCCCCATCTTCGTTCTGGGCTTTTTCGGTATGACTGCCCTGTCTTCCTTGGGAATGCTCGGTGCTGAAGGGTCTGAGACGCTGCATTTTCTGCGTGACTGCATGCAGTGGATATTCGGTATCGGCCTTGTGGGACAGGGAGCGTACATCGATTTTCGCGAAATCAAGGCCGCTGGCGGCAAGCCTTTGCGCCTTGGCCTGACAGCGGGTATGGCAAAATATGTGTTGGCACTTGTCGTTATTTTGTTGTTCATGCCCAAAACCGGCGCATTCTAGTCAAAGGAACATACAATGAGTAACGAAAAGCAGAAAATGACAGTCTTTAAAAATGACCGGCATGAAGATGTCGCTTCCATCATTTTCGCCGGACTTGTAGTACTTTTCGTCCTTGGCTACATGGCCTTTATTGTGCCCACGGTGAAAGTGAAAGCCAGTCAGGATGGAAAGCTCATTTCCATTGCGGTAGAAAAAGGCGCTCAGGTCAAAAAGGGAGATACCATATACACCCTCGAAGTTGTTGAAAAAAAATGGAAAGACAACGTGATGGAAGAAAAAGTGGTCACCCGCGACGTGAGCATTAAAGCCAATGGCAAGGTGCTTGAGGTGCCGGGCAAGCCTGGCTCAGCGGTTAAAAAAGGCAAAGATACCATCATCGTACTGGACCATGAAAAAGGCACGTTACCTTAATGCTGACAGCAACCCCTCAAAACATCCTGCTGCTTCTTGATGAGGACAGCCCCGCCGCAGTTGAAGCCGTGCGTATTGCAAAGGCAAGTTCCGCCCGGTTGACCGCCCTTTTTGTGCTGGACGCGACCTGGAACGACTATGTCGGGCATGACTGGCTTTCTGGCAGTGGCTCGCGGGCCGATTTTATCGACTATGTGCAGCAGGAAGAAGAAAGAAGCTCGGTAAAAGCCTTTTACCGCTTAAGAAACCTCGCTGGCGAAGAGATGGAAATCCAGTGCATCACCAAGGCCGGCAATGTGGTGGACGAGGCTCGGCACGAAATGGAAAAAGGCTATGACCTTCTTGTAGCCTCCAACCCCCTGCAACGTGGGCTTGAGCGGATTCGCGGCAATATTGCCGCGCTCTGTGACCATGCCCCCTGCCGGATACTGCTGGTACCGGCAGACATTTGATCTACAGGCACGCCCCGCCGCTTTGCGTTGAGGCCGCGCCCAAAGCCAAACCCCCGGCATGCTGCCTGCCCCCAGTCGATCTGGAAGGACAACAGCATGCCGGGGGTTGCATATGCGCCTGCAAGACATGCGCGCCGTGCTCGCACATCGGCAAAGCTACCTCATTGAACCGCCCTGTCGCGCACGGCCCTGGCCTTGCAGATAATTTCAGGCCGATACTCAAAATGCATGATGTCGTACTCGTGCCATTTGCCGCCCCAGATGAATCCCGCATCCTCCATGAGGCTGACAATGGCTGAAGGATAGCTGAACTGAAGAGGATGCGGGTGCAGCTTGCTCCAACGCCAGTAAGGAGCGATACGCGAACTCAAATCCACCGCGATGCCATACGCATGCGGGCTTAGACGCGACTCTCCCGCTATGCGCCGCCACATAAAGCCGCCATCCATTTTAAGAAAAGCCTTCAACTGTGGGTCGATACGTACAGCTTCAGCTAATGCAGGATCCGCCGCAGCCAGAGCCTTGCCCGCCGGGGCTGAAAGACGCAGGGGCTGCCCCAGAAGTTTTACTGGTGCAAGCTGCTTGCCCACCTGCGCGGGCGTGCTCCCATAGAGGGCAGCCAAGAGATCATACGAGCGCTTTCTGCCTGGCGATACGCCAAGGGGAGTGTCCGGGCGATTGGGGTCAAGGGGGTACGGGTCCGCCATGCTGGCGCGCACATCCACTACCCAGCCATCAGCCGTTTCCGGCCCGATGTTCATATCCTTCGGGGAACCGTGCCGGGAGTAAAGAACTCGCCCCTTGTCCCCCACCAGAAGCCACAGGCCTTCGTCATCGGCGACCAGCCCGGTAATCTGTGGATACGATGCCTTCAGACACTGAATGTCCAGGCGAGCGTTCGCGTCCAGATTTTCCAGTTCATCCGGCGTTTCTGTTTTCGGGGCAGGGCCACTGTCGCACAGTGCGCGGCTGCCAAACGCAGGCGCGACAACCTCGGGTGTTGCGGCGGCACTGTCATCGGGCGGAGTGGAATAATGGCCGGGACTCCCAGTGCCCTCGGCAGCGGCAACAGGCGAAGCTTCAAGCAAAGGCAGGCTCAGGCACAAAAAAAAGACCAGGGTTTGCATTACAGTACGTGTCATGCCCACAACCTACTCGCGCCACGCTTGTCAAGGCAAGCGCTTTTGCGTACATCTGCGCCATGCTTACCTGGAAATTTTTTTTGGTCACGTTCGGCTGCAAGGTCAACCAGTACGAAACCCAGGCCCTGCGTGAAGCATGGCAAAAACTTGGCGGCGTGGAATGCTCCACCCCGGTCGGGGCTGACGTTGTCTGCGTCAACAGTTGCGCCATCACATCCAAGGGTGAGAGAGACGCCCGCAATGCCGTTTTTCGTCTGCGGCGCGAAGCCCCGAAGGCCCACCTCATTCTTACGGGTTGTGCGGCGCGACTGTTTGCCGATTACAAGCCGCGCCCCGGCGCGACATGGGCGGCCCCTGACCTTCTCATCGCGCAGGAGCATAAAGATGTCCTGCTGCAGGGGCCGTGGGTTACCGCTCCTGCCGGGCTGCACAGCCTGACGCCGCCTGCGGAGCACCCAACGCAAATCTCCCCCCCAGAAGCGGATACCAAGACCGCCGGAGCGATTGCAGATCCTGCCCCCGTCACTGTGAACGTGGACAGCAGGCCTGCACAGCCTGAGGCATTTCCGCCATTTGCCATTTCCACCTTCAAACGCGCGCGTCCCGTGCTCAAGGTACAGGACGGCTGTGCCCACCGATGCACCTACTGTATCGTCCCCCTGACGCGCGGTCGCCCCCACAGCCGCCCGCTTGAAGATATTGTTGCCGAAGCCCGGCGACTGCTTGAAGCCGGACATGTTGAAGTCATGATTTCCGGCATCAATCTTGGACAGTATGGCCGTGGCAACGATCACCTGGGGGACTTCTGGAATCTTTTGCGCACGCTGGACGCAGCGCTTTCGCCCGACTTTGCCGGTCAGGCGCGTTTTCGTATCAGCTCCCTGGAGCCGGGGCAGCTTAACGAACGCGGGCTGGACACCCTGCTCGGCTGTGGCCTGCTTTGCCCGCACCTGCATATTTCTTTGCAGCACGGCAGTCAGAGGGTGCTCAAACGCATGGGCCGCGGGCATTACAGCGCCGCCATGCTGGAAAAAGCCGTAACTTCACTTAGCGCGCATTGGCCTGTCATGGGGCTGGGCGCGGATATTATCGCCGGATTTCCCGGTGAAACCGAAGAGGACGTGCAGGAACTGCTGGCGCTTATTGAGCGCCTGCCCCTGACCTACGCCCATGTATTCCCCTATTCACGCCGTCCTGGCACTGCTGCAGAACGCTTTGACAAGCAGGTGCCCCAGGCGCTCAAGCTGGAGCGAGCGGCCAGAATTCGCCAAGCCGTCGCGCAAAAGCAACGCGCCTTTCTTGAGGCACAGTTACAGATCCCACACATGTTGCTGGCTGCGGACGTTGCGGATGTTGCGAATGTTGCTGATGTTGCGAATATGGCTGACGTTGCGAATGTTGCGGGCCCTGACCTGAACAGGGCCAGAGGCGGGGCTGCAAAGCCCCTCAAGGGCGTCAATGAATACTACGCGACCTGCTTTATGCCCCGTACGCCACAGACAATGAATGAACTCGCGCACCCTTCGTATGGCAGGCAGCCCCGCGCTGGCTTGCTGGCTGTTCGCCCTGTGGCCGTGACGGATAAGGGATTGCTTGTGGAAGAATTGCCCGTCTCAGATAATCGTGCGACATAGGCCACTTTCATTATAAAGATGCCCTGGCGGAGGCATGAACGGGCGCACTGTCGTTCTTGCTTTCCTTTTTATCATCAAGCTCCACAACATAGAGATTTCCAACAAGTTTTCCGGATTTGTCTCTTTGTTCATTCCATTCCGCAAAAAAGATGTTTTCGTAAGAATCATACCCCTGCTTGAGCAGTTCGGCTTTCAGCCACGCCTCATCCTTGTCAATCACCTCAAGAGCAGGTTCAAGAACGGCCCCATTGTTGAGCACCACATTGGAAATATGGGGATCTTCCTTTTTCTGCACTGTAAGCTGGCCATTGGGTTCGATCTGGGCATTCCATATATCTTTCATGGAATGAATGCCCTGCATTCTTATGAGCGTCGCAAAATCACCGATATCAAGCCCTGCGGCACTAAATTTGTCCTGAAGAAACTCCCCCTTGATCACAATGGGTATGGGTGAACCCACTATCATCTTGCGTCCGGATTCCGTTCGCATGCGTAAAGAATTTACTATTACGATCAGAATTTGCCATATGGCAAGAACAAGAACGAATTGTGTAATGCCAATGGCTGGATTGTATATTACGCCACCTATAATTCCGCCCATGACAAAGTTGCCAATAAGGTCAACCGACGTCATTTGCGCAAGCTGGCAACGGTTTGTGGTGCGAAAAACAAAGATAAAGGCGGCAAGCCCCACGGCAAGCTTGACAGCAATGTTGCCGTAGAGCTGGACTGACAGCCAGAAAGCTTGGTCCATGGCAGACCCCTGAGGAAAGGAGGTTGAGGCGGGTGGAATGACAGAATGGTGAGCAGGCGAAACACGCTGGCGCAACAGCCGGAACACGCGCGCAGTGGACTACCCGAAAAGCATATGCATCAGCTAAGCCCCTTGAGTTCAGCGGTGCATACCCTGTTTCTTCCTTCACCTTTTGCCTGATACAATGCCTCATCCGCAAGCCTGATGACATGCGCCTGCAAGGCGCTGCAACTGTGCGTGTCGGCCCATGAGGCGAGCAAACCGGCAACCCCCAGACTGGCACGCAGAGACACAGTTGTGCCATCGTCCAGCTCCAGGGATGAACTTTCTATGGCAGACCTGATTCTCTCTGCGGCGGCATACCCTTGTGCGAGATCGGCATCAGAAAAGAAAAAGATAAACTCTTCGCCGCCGTACCGCCCCATAATATCCGTTTGCCGCAAACTGCTTTGAGCGGTGTCGGCCACAAATTTCAAGGCTTTGTCACCTTCTATATGGCCGTGGGTATCATTGAAGGCCTTAAAATAGTCGATATCCAGCAGGCAGAAGCAGCAATCCTTTTTCAAAGCGATTGAACTGACCAGACTTTCCTGTGTAAGTGCAAAAAAAGAACGGCGGTTAAAAGCGCCAGTGAGCGGATCATGCTGCGCAAGATACTTGAACTCGGCTTCACTTTTTTTCAGTTTCAGCAGCGTGGCGCTGCGCCGCTTCACTTCCTCCTGGAGGGAGACTGCAAGGCTTGTCAGAGCTTCTTCTTTTTGCTGCAAAGCCTCGATAGTCGTTTCAAGCTGCACCACCATATTGTTGAACGATGATGAAAAGTCACCCATAAAATCCATTCGCTGGGTGTAATCGCCCTTTTCAACCTGCTGCACCTTCCAGGCCATATGCCGCAAATTGGCCTGCAAGGCCTTGCAAGAACCTGCGACAACCCCTCGCATTTCAATAGGTTGCGAGAGGTCGCCCCTGGCAAATGAAGCCGCTATGTCGCGGAGGGCCAGGGCTTTTTCATGAAACTGAATAAACGCTTTATCCCCAGCAAATTCCTCTGGAATTGGCGGAGGTTCCATCGCATCAAGCAGTTTTGCGGCATAAGCAAGAACCATGTGGGCAACTTTGACGCGATCGCTATCGCTCATAACACGCACTATCCCGGTAAAAGTCGCGAAATTTTAACCAACAGCATTGGCACTGAACCGGCAAGTTCTAGCGCCTGTGCACCAGCAGTCAACTTCACGAACCTTAAATTTTTTGCCTGTGTAACTTTCAAGAATACCTTGAATAAATCCTTCATCATAAACACAAATCTGTTCGCTTGTGTCAGGAAGCCCAGAGCAGTCAAGGTCTTCTTCAACATTCAAGGTAAAGGACATATCTTCCAGGTTGATGGATTCAACCCGAAAGATGCCAATGCCAAGTTCTTTAAACTTCTCTTCAATGGTCGTTACCAGGCTGGAAATGTCCTCAGACTCCAGACAAAATTTGTTGTAAAACTCTCTTCCGGCAATGGCGCCTGCCTTGCGGAACATATCATCTGTCTTCTGATGCCCTAACTCTTCTTCAAGTACATCACGCAACGTGTATTGAAGCAACCTGTAAACCTCAATGCGCGTTGTCGGACCAAGGCTTGGCCGTGCAATGGCCAATTTTTCGCCTATGGTGCTCCAGGAAAACGTATATTTTCTTTCAGCTGTCATTGATTGTCATCCCCATAGCATTTACAGAATTTCACGCATTCACGCTCAATCCTGCTTATTTGTCATAAAATCAGCAACCCGGCCGACCATATCTTCAGAGGGGGTCAAAGCCGTCTCGCCTTCTTTCCAGGCGGCGGGGCATGCCTGATGGGGATGCTTTTCAACATACACATAGGCCTGCATTTTTCTCATTAACTCAGCCGCGTTTCTCCCAACATTGTAAAAGTTGATCTCTGAGCCAACCAATACGGAGTCGGGGTTTATGATAAACGTGCCGCGCAGGGCAGTTCCTGCTTCTTTGTCGTAGACGCCAAAAAATTGTGCAATTTCGCCGGTTGTGTCAGAGGCCATTTGAAAATTGACGCTGCTGAGCAGTCGCTCGGCCTTGCACCATGCAAGATGCGTAAATTTTGAGTCAGTGGAGATGGAAATAATCTCAACATCCATATCTTTAAGCTGTTTGCAATATTTACCAATGTCAGCCAGCTCTGTGGGGCAGACAAAGGTAAAGTCAGCAGGATAAAAATAAAGAATTATCCATTTGCGCAGCAGGCTATATTCGGAAAAACTGTGTTCTTCAAAGCTGTCTGTTACCGGATTATACGTAAAAAACGAAAAATCTTTAATTTTATGTCCCAGCTGAACTGAACACAACTCTTTGTTTTCATTAACTTCTTGCATTAGATAATTCCTCACTTACAATCTGTTAATCGTTGCAACCGGTCTGCGTAAAAAACAGAAACCATGTGCGGTATCCGCACAGATTACCTTTCACATCCAGCAGACGGTATTTCTACAAAGGTCTACGCGCACGGGGAAAAAAGCGCAGCACGACGGATTGCTCATTATACAAATCGTCCTGCTACTGGAGCAAAATACCCCGCACAAAGCAATAATATCATACTACAGATATGAGAATTAAAACAATCTAATCATCACACTTGTTGCCAAAACAACAAGCAGGCCGAAACAAGCTGCCATATCAATAAATATTGCATAGCCCAGGCCAGGCATTATCAGGTTTCAATAGAACCTGGATAGCCCCTTCGGCAAAATCTTCTGCTTGCAAAATTCCTGGCGGGCAACTATGAGGGGCCGCCACTGGGTGTTGAAGCGGTTGCAGCAAATTTTGCCAGATGTCAAACAACACACTGGTTTATTTGTGTGCGCGGTCAGGGCATGCGACGTAAGATACACTTTACAAGTTGATTGATTATTTTAAAAGAGGCCAATTACCTCAAAAAAAGCAACCCGCTGACGTAACAGGCTATTTGCGCAGTATATCTTTTTGGGGTCGAAATAATTCAACAAGCCACCCTTACACAAAAGATCAGCCTTACAGTCACCACTGTGCCCGCCAGGCACCCATCTTCCTTATTGTGCACCAGACGCTCTCAATCCATTGCGTCCTTGCTCACCAAATAATCACATTATACCTAATGACAAGTAAAACGATATGAAATTTCCGCAATCCAGTGCCCGCCACTCAAGACAACCAAACCCACCACCGCAGGAACGCACGATTGGACGCCCTCCCCTCCCCCGCACCAAACATCTTGAGGCACGCGCCTTGCGACAAACACCCTGCTCAAAATCAGGCCGACATGCGGCACCACCAAGCAGTTCGTCAATATACTGGTATTATTGAATTACACTGCGCAACGCCCCCCCCTGCAAAAACGCCAGGGGGGGTATTTTTACGATGTAATCGCACAGCCGTCTGCGCGCTGACACTGACCGTGATGGCGCGGGTTCTGTTGAAAACGCATTTTTCGGCAGAATGGCAGCTTTGAAATGCTCACATTTCAAGGGAATCTGATCTGGCGCAATTCATGTGCATGTGCGCCAAGGCATGGTGGGTAATTTTCACTATTTGGCAATCAGTATTGACTTTTTTTCTCGTCATTCTTCTGAGGCTGGATCAGTTTTCCCCCAGTGTTGCAAAGCCCGACCAGAATCGTTTTTCCATTTGCGGCAACCTTGAACTGGCCGAAGCGGGCACTTTCATAGTGCCGCGCGGTTCCTTCCTGAAAATAATATGCAGTGGCCGCAGTTATGACCCTGTGCCCGCGGAGCTTGTAGGCCAGATAGAATTCATCGTTCTGCAAGGGCCTGCCATCGTCCAGCCTGACAAAGTCCGCCGCCTGCGCTACAGGCTCATGGCGCACCCGCAGCACGGCGAGCCCTTCAGCCCCAACGTCCGTGCCGGATGCGGTTTTCGCCTCACGCAGCGCGTCACGGATGTGATCATTCACCGTATACCTGAGGTCCATATAGTCGCCCATGAGCAAGGCGCGCGGGTCACGGGGAGCAAGAGGCAGCAGGATTGTTTTGCCGTCAGCAAGCACTGTTTCCATGCGCTGTACAGAAACGGCGTAACCAGCAAAAAACAGCCCCAGTACAAGCAGGATATAGATTTTACGCACGGCCCGCCTCCTCTATGGATGATTTTGTCTGCCAGACCCGCAAAACCAGGGCCAGCAACAGCAAAACAAGCCCGGATGCGACGAGATAGGTGGACTTGGTAGAAAATGGTATTGCAAGATTGTAATAGTAAAAGATCATGTACGCAAAAAAATACACCAGCACGGCTCCCTGCATAACTGCGTTGCCCATCTGCCGTGCCATAACGAGGCCCAAAAGCGCCAAAGCCGCCCCCGGCAAATACCAGCCAAACGCAAAAAGCAGGGGAATGCTGGCCATGCTCGCCACGCGCGCGGTCAAACTCTGCTTCTTGGTTAAAAACAGGATCAGAACCGTCATGCCTGCGGCTGCCCCCAAGCCCATGCCTCCTGATCCAAAAATCGGCAGATCCAAAATAGCTCCAAGACCATAGGACAAACCAAGGCTCCATATCTGAATCACAAGCATGCCCGTATATGCGCCAAAAAACCATGCGTCAGCGGTTTGCCCGCGCATTGTGCCGCGCCAGCGTTTTTCCTGCAGGCAAAAACAGGCAAGGCCCAGACTCAGCAAGGCCCACCAAAGCGGAGGCAACAAGAGAGCGATATCAAGCCTCACGGAGTCCGCAAAACCCTGCCTCGCGCTTGTAAAGATCAAATTTGAAATGCCTTGGCCCACGCAGCCCACAATGCCAATGGACGACAAAAATGTGTACGCGACGTTACGCATGAAAACGCTGATGACGGCAAGCAGCGCAGCAAGCACAAAGCATGCAGCAATCACACTGTCGAGGCCGAGAAACAGCGCAATGGCGATTCCAGACGTGCCTGCGATTGCCAGCGCAAAGCCAAAATGCCGTGAAAACAGCTTGTCGCCAGCCAGCATGGCCCGGCCCCAAAGCAGCACAGGCACAGAAACAATGAAAATGGTCAATTCTTCGTGTGAACTGATATTCAGGGTTTGAAACAGCAACAAACCCATAAAGCACATAAAAAGAACGGCCGCCAGCCAACCGCCCAAGGCCAGCAACAGCTTGATATACCAGGGCGAGTACGGCTCTTTTGCGTCTGGCGTGGGATCGTCGCGCAGATCCTCGCCATGGGCCTGAAGATTCTCCCGCAGCATCTGCCACGAAACGCCGGGGCAGGCGCGCCCCAAAAACGATGGCAAGTGGATGATACGCGCGGGTTTTTCACTTTCTTCCGCCGACATGGCTTTTTGCAGGTGCAGCAGCATCTTCGCCAGCCCGGCCGTGAGGCCGGTAACAAGCAGGCCCCAAAACAGGAATGCGCCAACAACCCCAAGACCAAAAAACAGCTCGGCCTCAGCCAGGGCAGCAAGCAGAACAACCGTGCCTGATCCGAGCAATGTCGCCAGCATAAAGAGGTCGGGCTCTTTTTTTCTGTACCACCACCAGGCAATCCCGGCCAGTGCTACGGCAAAAAAGGGAACAAGCTGGGGCGGCAGCCACAACTGCCATGCATCAGACCATCTGTATGAATGAAAAATCCCTTCAATCAGGTAACATGACGTCCGGGCGGCCAAATCAAGAAAAAGCAGCCGGGGAAGCCACCGCGACCGCAACCAGCTCTGCGCGTCTTTTCGCACAGCCCTTTGTGCCGCCCATTCCCAAAGGAGTATGGCGCACGCAATGGCCACCAGCCATTCAGGAATCGCAAAAAACTGGCTGAAGGCGTCAAAGGGTGCTGTAAGGTTACGCCCAAGCCACAAGGCGATTAACACATTGCCCGAAAGCCAGGCGGCAAACCACAGGCCAGCCTGCCTGCCCACAAGCGCAAGTGCGAGCAGCAGCACAGTCCAAACCCTGAACAGTTCCCATAGTTCCGCTCCTGTCTGGTAGGTCTGGCCGAATACGGCCAGCATCGGCCCCATTGCCACACCGCAGGCCAGCAGCAGAGCCTGTCCGGGGCGCGAATCCGGCCCCACGACCACAGACCCGATGCCCGCACTGGCCACAATCCCCCCCACAAACGCCATGCGCGCAAAAGGCTGCATGTCATCCCAGTTCCAGGCGATAAAACAGATGATTCCTGCCAGGAAAAAAAGAACTCCGCCAAGCAGAAAAACCTGACGCCAGTAGGTCAGCCAGGCATTGCCGTCGGGCCGGAAACCGCAAAAATCAAGAGCCCGAGACCATGCGGAAGGCGAAATACGGCCCGAATCACATAAGAGGCTCAGGGAATTGCGGGACAGAGGCGGTAAAGCGTCTTTGGAACTGGAGGCATGTTCTGGGGATTGTATATTCATGTCAGAGCATGAAGAAGCGTCTGTTTTGTTCATTATCTGTACTCTTTCATTGATAAAATCCTTGATAAACCTGTTGCATATGCTGTTTTTCCACCCATTGTATATCATACTGTGGGACAATGGCGAGCATATTCGGCACAACCATTCAATTATCTAAAGATATGTACATATATTAGAATAAAAAACAACACGCCGCCCAAAAACAAAAAAAAAGCGGGGCCCGAACCCCGCTCTTTTGCACTGTTGTCATGACATCCTTCAGCTGAAATAACCGCTCTGGCGCAAGAGTTCCTGTCCGTTGGCAAGTGAGGGCAACAGGGTAACAACCATGATAAAGTAGTGTATGGCTACAATGCGGAACGAATATTTCGGCAAGACAAAGATGAAGATAAAACAGATGGCGGCAATGGCGAAAACCAGTATATTGGCCGCCTGCGATCCCCATGCGATGCCCGTAAGCCAGATGAGCGCATAGACGCCCCAGGCCAGAGCCATGGCGCAAAGAAAAAACGCGTTAAAGCGTGGCTGTTTTCGCCAGCATTCAAGATAGTCAGCGAACATCTATTTTCCCGTACTGGCCACAGCGCCGAGCTGACTTCCAATGGCAATGCTCGCGGCGATATTGCGGGCCGCAGTGCGCAGGTTGTTCTCCCCCGCGTCCAGAGCTTCGGCAATGGTGCATGGGCTGGAAAGAATGCTGAACACCGCGTCAATGCCGTGCTCATGCACAACATCGGCATCATGCCGCAGCGAGCCGCCGATGGCGATGACAGGCTTGCCGTGAAGCTTGGCAACGCGGGCAACACCCACAGGGGCCTTGCCAAAGGCCGTTTGTCCGTCAATGCGGCCCTCGCCGGTAATGACAAGATCAGCGTCACGCACCACAGCATCCAGGCCCACGGCCTCGGTCACAATCTCGCTTCCGGGGCGCAGACGCCCCCCAAGAAAGGCGTACATGCCGCCGCCCATGCCGCCGGCTGCGCCAGCGCCCGAGATGTCGGACATATCCACGCCAAGGTCGCGAAGCGTAATGGCGGCAAAATTTCTGAGGTAGCCGTCAAGCTGCTGCACCAGTTCCGGCGTAGCGCCTTTTTGCGGGCCAAAGATGGCCGACGCGCCGCGCGGGCCGCACAGGGGATTATCCACATCGCAAGCCACATCAATGACGCAGTCTTTCAGCCTTTCGTCAAAAGTGGACATGTCGATGCGGGCCAGTCTGCCAAGACCAAGACCGGTGGGTTCGATTTCCTGCCCGTCGGCATCCAGCAGCCGCACGCCAAGGGCCTGAAGCATGCCTGCTCCGCCTTCGTTGGTGGCGCTGCCGCCGATGCCGAGAATGAATTTACGGGCCCCGGCGTCGAGGGCGGAGCGGATAAGCTCGCCAGTGCCGTAGCTTGTGGTTTTCAGGGGGTTGCGTTTTTCCGGCGGCACAAGGCCCAGGCCGCTGGCAGTGGCCATTTCGATGACAGCCGTGCTGCCATCACCCGTAAGTCCGTAAAAAGCCTCCACGGGTTCGCCCAGCGGGCCTTTGACCGTCACGGCGATGCGCTGGCCGCCGGTGGCCTCAACCATGGCCTCCACCGTGCCCTCGCCGCCGTCGGCCACAGGAACCTTGACATAATCGGCATGCGGAAACACTTCTCGAAAGCCCAACTCAATGAACGTGGCCACCTGCAGGGCTGACAGGCACTCCTTGTACGAGTCCGGCGCAATAACAATTTTCATGAAATGCTCCTTGTGGATGACGCTGACGTGCAGCCAGGATTCAGCACGTCAGGACAGTATAGAAATGGGGGTAACGGCTCCGGGCCAGGAAGGCAAGCTCCCCGACCCGGACTGCCGAAAAGACTAGAGCATTTAACACTTGAAATGCTCGCGTACGGCAGGCAAAAGCCCGCCTGCTCGCATTTCGTGGCAAGGATTTTTCAGAAAAATCCTTGCAGAGCATTTAACTCATTTCATTCGTAAACTGCTCTAAAGGAACAATTGCAGCAAAAGCGTGCCGCCAAGGCCAAGCACGGCCGCAATGGTCGTACCGGCCGTATAGGTCGCATACATGGAACCCATGGGGATGCCAAGCGATTCCTTGACGAACCAGAAGCCGGAGTCCGTCACGTGCGAAGCGCCGATGGCGCCAGCGCCAATAACAATGGCCATGAGCGCCGGATCAAGGTTGGGATTGGCGCTGAGTACAGGCAGGATAAGCCCCGCCGCAGTCATCATGGACACTGTGGCGCTGCCCAGAGCAAAGCGCAAGGTGATGGCAATAACCCAGGCGAGAATCAGGGGGCTGATGTGGATGCTGGTCAGCACCTGCTTGAGCACAAGACCCACGCCGCTGTCGGTGATAATCTGGTTAAGCGCGCCAGCCGCGCCGATGACGAGCATGATGGAGGCCAGGGGAGCCATGCCGGCTTCACTGAAGCGTCCCAGCTGATCCCAGGTGAAACCACGGCCAAGGCCCAACACAAAGTAGGCCACTATGGCCGAGATGAACAGGGCGATCATGGGCGTGCCGATGAAGTTCACATAGGTCATGTAGGAAGGCGGATTCTGCTTGTCGATGCTCAGTTCCACGACGGTCTTGGCAATCATGAGCAGCAGGGGCAGCAGCACCACGAAGAGGGTTCTGCCGAAGGGCGGCAATTCCGATTCCTTGCGGGGTTCGGTGCCAGCGTACGCGCCGGTCAGGGGAACGGCGGGCAGACGCTTGGCAATGAACTTGCCATACATGGGCCCGGCAACGCAGGCGGCGGGCAGACCCACAAGGAGGCCAAAGAAGATGACCTTGCCCACATCAGCCTTGAGCAGGTCGGTGACGGCCATGGCCGCAGGATGCGGCGGCACGATGCAGTGCACCGTGGTCAGGGCCACCACAAGCGCCATACCCACCTGGATGAGGGGCAGCTTGGATTCCTTGACAATGGAGAACATGAGGGGCGTCAAAAGAATGATGCCCACCTGCAGAAACACAGGGATGCCGCAGACGTAACCGACAATCATCATGGCCCAGTGCGCCCTGGACTGCCCAAGGATACGAATGAGCGTCCGTGCCAGCCTTTCGGCAGCGCCCGAAACTTCCATCAGCTTGCCGAGGATGGCTCCAAGGGCAAGAATGGGCGCAAGAAAACCCAGGGTTTTGCCAAGGCCGCCTTCAAAGGCCACGACAATTTTCGCCAGTTCCATATTGTGCGTCAGCGCGAGGAACAGGCTTGCGGTTGTAAGGGAAACAAAGGCGTGAATCTTGAACCATATACACAGTACGATGACTATGGCAATGGCAATGGCCAGCATTGTCATTGAATAGCCAATACCAAAGGCTTGGGCAGTTCCCATCATCATTCTCCAGACAGGTAATTACGGTGAAAAGCCGGCGTGATCGGCCTCAAAAACTCCAGAAGAGACCCCGAACCCTCCAGGGGCCTCTTTTTCCGGAACAGTCCTCAGACATTGGCCCTTTTAAAACTATAGGCATACAGCGCTGCAAGGCGGATGGCCTCCACCATGCTCACGGGGCTGGCCTTGCCCTTTCCGGCAATGTCAAAGGCAGTGCCGTGGTCAACCGAGGTGCGCAGTATGGGCATACCCAGAGTAAGCGAGATGGTGCGCTCGAAATCCACCATCTTGGTGGCGATGTGCCCCTGGTCGTGATACAGTGAGAGCACCGCATCCCACCCGCCATTGAGGGCAAAGTGGAAAACGGAGTCCGCCGGATTGGGGCCGTGCACGTTGAAGCCACGCTTTTTGGCTTCTTCAATGGCGGGAACAATCTCCACATCTTCCTCGTTGCCGAACAGGCCGTGCTCGCCGCAGTGGGGATTCAGGCCAGCCACCACGATGCTGGGATTATCAATGCCCAGCAGGCGCATGGCCTCGGAGCAGCGGGCGATGTAGTCGAGCACGCGGTCTTTTTTCACGGCGCGGCAGGCGTCCATGAGAGAAAGGTGGCGGGTGAGGAAAAACACGCGCAGGCTGTGCACCTGAAACATGGTGAGAGGATCTTTCGTACCCGTAAGGTCGCCCAGAATTTCTGTATGCCCGATATAGGGCACTCCCCCTGCCTTGAGGGATTCCTTGTTGATGGGCGTGGTGGCCAGGGCGTCGGTCTTGCCTGCCAGGGTCAGCTCAACGGACTTTTTGATATACTCGAATGCAGCCTTGCCGCAGTGCGCCTGTATCTTGCCGTACTCAAATCCGGCCAGGTCCACATTGTCCAGATTCAGGATGTTGGCCGCGCCGTCGCGCCAGCCTTCGAGATTCTCGCCCACCTCATTGAAGTCGGGGCTGACGTTCATGATGGCAGAGGCGCGCTTCATGATTTCGGTATTGCCCACCACAAGCACACGGGCCACATCGTTCACAACGGGGTCCACCAGAGACGCCGCCAGAATTTCCGGCCCGACACCAGCCGGATCGCCCATGGGGGCGCAAATCAACGGTTTCATCTTGAATATCCTTATTTTTGCAATTTCAGGAACGGGATTTCGTCGGCAACGCCGCCACACCAGGGCAGTTGACCCATTTCATGCGTAACTGCTCTAGGCCGGGCGTTTGCGTGTGGAAATCTTGGTGAAAAGGTACTCCACGCATTCCACCAGACTGCCCTTGTCGCCGACAAAGCCGCCCTTGGTGATCATCGGCAGGTCGGCCTGGACGCCGCCGATAATATGTCCGTACACGGCCAGGGGCAGAACCTGGTCGCGCACCGTAAAGCCACCCGCTTTCAGCGTGCGAATAACAGACACCGTGACTTCGCCGCCTGAAGTGTACAGGCCGCCAATGGCCAGGTTCTCGCGGCGCAGCACCGCATCTGTCACGTTGGCAATGGCTTCGTTTATGCGCTGCGAAATCTCCGAGTGCGTGAGGTTCATCTTGCGCGACATCTCATCCAGAGAAAAAACGTCTTCCTTGCTGGCGGCAGTGCAGACGCCAAGCACGGTGGTGCCGGGAGGCGGCGTGGCAACAGCGTCAAGCACCCGCACGCACTCGCTGGCGGCTTCGTCCTTTCCGGCCAGAATCTTGCGCACGTTCATGGGCACCAGATGGCAGGGATGCGCCAGGTGCAGGGCTTCCATCTGAACACGGGTAAGCTCGCTGGTGCTGCCAATGGCAAGAAACACACGATTTTCATACTGCGACCGGGGGGCCTGCACGCGCACGGCCGCCAGTTCGGCAGTGAAGGGGCCGGGATCAACCGACACGAGGGGATACGGGGCATCGGCCAGAGACTGCGCGATGGTGGTAATATCTTCATCAACCACAGCGTCGCACACTACAACCCGGCACCCTTCCCCGCGCAGTTCTTCAATGGCCTGGCGCACGATCGCCGCGCCCCCCAGAATTTTTTCAAGGGGGACAAACCCGCACTTCATGGTGCTCTGCGCGGCAAAAATCCTGAGAACGGACGTGTCTTTTACGGGTGTGGCCGCATCCTGTGCAATGGGCGAGCGCTCCAGCGGCACGCCGTGCACGATCTGATAGCCGCCCACGCAGATACGCCCGGAGGACGGATACGAAGGCACCAGCACGGCAAGGGACTGTTCGTGGCCGTAACTGTCGTCCATTGCCTTGATGGCGGCCTCAATTTCCGCGCCCACATTGCCGCGCAGGGTGGAATCCACACGCTTGGAAACCAGCGCGGGCTTTTCGGCGCAGAACATCTTTACCGCCGCATACACGGCATCCCACGCCTTCTGGCGTGAAAGCAGGCGGCTTTCCGCGTTCAGCGAAACCGCGGTGAAAGCCGAAAAATACTGGGGATCCCACTTGTCCAGCCCAAGGCAGGTGGCGCTGGAAAACCCCTTGGCGGTGAGCAGCGCCCCGTTGGCGTTGGCTCCTGTAAAATCGTCCGCAATTACAGCTATATTCATGGCAAACTCTTTTGGTCCTGCGGCGTTTGGCCAGACCGGTACGAAGGTTTGAAAAACGGATGGCCCTGCTCAGGCTCCGGCATAAAGCAAACGGGCCCCGACGCCTTCAAGGGCCTGCCGGGCGTCATGATTGAGGCCTTCGTCAGTGATGATGCGATAAAAATCTTCCACTCCGGCCACGCGCCAGGGGCTGAATTTCGCATATTTTGAAGAATCGACCAGAAGAATGCTCTTGTCCGCGCTGTCCATGAGTTGAACCTTGCGGTGCATCCTCGTCGAAGAACTGGTGGTCACACCGTAATGGGCCCCCCACACGTTGATGCCAACAAAGGCCACGGTGGTGCGAATGCGGCGCAAATACGCCACAGAGTCCGTATCGCTGCAGGCCCGACTGATGGGGTCTACCCGGCCCCCGGTAAGAAAGACCTCAATATGGGGGTAGCCGGAAAGGAGCAGCGCGATTTCAAGGTCCGGCGTCACCACGGACAGATTCGTGAATGGCAGTGTGGGCAAGAGGCGCGCCAGTTCAAGGGTGGTCGTGCCCGCATCAAGGCCGATGAACGAGTCATCCTGGATAAACTCGCATGCGGCGCGGGCTATGGCCACCTTGGCCGCCAGCATACTGCCCGCCTTGTGGGACCGGGGGATGTCGTGCGCCTCAAACCCCAGGGGAACAGCCCCTCCCCAGGTGATTTCAAGCTGCTTCTGCTCTTCCAGCATCTTGAGGTCGCGGCGCACCGTCATAACGGAAATGCCAAGAGCTTTCGCAAGCTCACGGCTGTTGACCGCTCCCTGACTCTTGATAAGACGGGCCATCTTTCTACGGCGTTCGACTGGCAGCATGGCAAACCCTGTTTCCGTGACAGTTTGATGTTGCTTTTTAGTCAATTTTGTTATTTTTTGTTATGCCCGTATATAATTAAATCGTCAAGGCACCAAACGGAAAAAGCCCCGGAGCTCATCGCCGGGGCTTTGATATTTCACTAAAAATTTATGTTGTGTTCTTTTTTGTTATCCTGCACACATTCTTGTATGGCCTGAGTCAGACTTTTTTGCCCACCCAATGACACACTGTGTTTTTGCGCATCTTGCCTTCGCCCACAGGAGCATGCGGCACAAAACAGGGCTGCTCCGCAACACGGCAGGAAGCACTGCCCCCCACTACGCCCACACTCGCAAAACAAAGCCTGCGCCATTCTTGCCCGTAGCACAGGGCAGGAAAGCCGGACAGATGATTGCAATTCTCATCTTTTGCGTCCTGCCCGATGAAAACTACTGCCCCAGGCCATATTTCTTCATTTTTCTATACAGAGTCGTTCTGGCTATGCCCAGCGTCTCAGAGGCTTTGCTGATGTTTCCCCCAGCGGCTTCCAGTGTTTTACGCACCATATTCTCACACAAATCGTCCATGGAAGTATGCCCAAGTGCAACCTCAGGTTGCCCGGCAGCCAGAGCCGTCACATTCTTTCCGGTAATATGGTGTGGCAGACAATCAAGCCTGATGGAAGCCCCGTCAGAGAGCACCAGGGCTCTTTCGCACACGTTTTGCAATTCACGTACGTTGCCCGGCCAGGAATAGGCATTGAGCATTTCCAGCACGGCAGGCTCAACGGTTACCATGGGCAGGCTCATACGTGCACAAAGCTTGCGCCAGAATGTTTTTGCCAGCAATTCCACATCCCCTTTACGTTCTCGAAGAGGTGGCAGCTCGATTTCCAAGACATTGAGACGATAATAGAGGTCAGACCGAAAGGTTCCCGCTTGCACCTCATCCGCCAGATTTGTATTGCCTGCGGCAATGACTCGGACGTCAAGACGAACAAGGTGATTGCTTCCAAGAGGTGAAAAAGTCATTTCCTGCAGGACGCGTAAAAGTTTGGCCTGCACTGCCAATGGCAAGCTGTTTACTTCATCCAGAAAAAGCGTTCCGCCATTGGCCGCTTCAAGTCGGCCCTTCTGCCCGCCCTTTCGCGCTCCGGTAAAAGCGCCTTCTTCATAACCAAACAGTTCGGCTTCAATAAGGTTATTGGGAATGGCGGCGCAAGAAATGCCGACAAAGGGCCGATCTGGCTCATTTCCGGCATTGTGAATTGCCTGGGCGAAAAGTTCCTTACCAGTGCCGCTTTCTCCCAAAATGACGATGCGTGAGGCCATGCGGGAAGCACGATGGGCAAAGTTGATAGCTTGCCGCAAAGCGGGGCTAGCCCCAAGGATGTCTGAGAACTGGTACGTGGCTGAGTGGACGGACTCGACCTCACGGGTCGGCAACACGGCCTTTCAGGAGGCCGGAAGCGGGCCGCTGGCTGCTTTGCCCCTGTTTCGCCCGCCCGGCGCAAACGTGTCAGGGTTAAGCGCAAGGGCCATCCCCACGGATCTTCCCGCGCTCAGTTCCACAGGCGAAAATGTGCAGGCGATGCGTTGCGGCCCCTGGCCCGTAAGGAATGTCAGGGTGTCATGCCCTTGCCTTTGTCCGGCCAGAGCTCGTTGCAGCCTTTGCGCATCAAGAGAGCTCACCAGAGAAACAGCGCTTCTACCCGGAAGCTCAAGTTCGCCAGAAGTAAACAATGTTGACGCATGCCTGTTGGCGTGGGTGATGCCGCCATTGCCATCAAGCACCAGCAATGGGTAGGTTAGGGAATCATGGGCATTCCGCAATAAAGCCTCAAGCTTCTGCCCGGTGGTTTCTATGGTCTGCTGGCGCACGCGCATGCCTATATAGTTGGCAAAGGTCGTCACCAGCGCGAGCGCCTGTATCTCGGGGCTGGCAATATTGCCCGAAATGGTCAGCACGGCCAGAACGCCCGATGCATCAGCCAGAATGGGAGCGGAAGCACAACGCCACGAATGCAGGCCAGCATTGTAATGCTCATAACCGTATATCTGCACCGGACGACGCCGTTGCAGGGTCATGCCTATGGCTGAAGCGCCGACCTTGTCGATATTTCTGTCAGCACCGGGCATGTTGTACTGGGTACGGGCCACATCAAGCAAATCCTTGTCGCCCACGGTAGCAAGAATATGCCCGGACGAACTGGTAAGAATTGCCATATGGCCGGTGCCGCTAATGCACGAATCAAGCATTTCCAGCACAGGAGCCGCTGCATTGAGCAACGTGGCGAATTGGCTGCACAAGTCCTCAAAATGAACCCGTTCCAGCACCGGCACGTCGGGAACCCGCACAGGGTCAATACAGGCATCACGGCTGAGCAGCCATCCATCCAGAATATGCTCGGGCACACGCCCCCGGATTTCACCGCCATCAATGAAATCCTTCCAGGCTTCATGGACCGTTTGCTGGTACACGGGATTTTGTGGTGAGAAGTCGACGGGGAGACACCTCATGTCATTATTCCTCCTGTCGTGTAGCGTAAGCAAACACGACTGTAGCGTTATGCTACAATTATTTTATATATTACCAATCTAAAATTTTTTGTGCAACACTGAGCACCCAGATGGCATCAGCATTTCCCGCCAGTCTGTGCAAAATTGGCAGATTTTTTGCTGTTATACAAAATTAGCTGACTACTATTTGCTTTGAACACATATTATTTTTTACAACAAACTTTTCTATATAACATTTTTCAACAAATCATTATTTAAAGATGAAATATGCGTATTTTAAATAGAAAGCTGCATTTACACATTCCAATGACGCAATCAGGCATGAATGCCCGCCGCGAAGCGGCAGTGAACGCCTTTACAAGACCGACCGGTCTGCATCCTCCCCCCTTACAGATGGAGACAATGCAATGCCAGAATATGAAGCATTTTAGATAGTGCCATGCAGGCTTCTGACGTTTCACGCCAGATACTCACGGAACACAGACAGAAATATCTGTGTGGGAACTATGCTGTTAAAACCAAAACTGACGACAGCCCGGTGACGGAGACGGATAAACGCGTGGAACGTGAAATACGTTCAATCATTTCTGGCGCGTTTCCAGATCACCGCATGCTTGGGGAAGAATATGGGGCCGACGCCGCCACAGCCGAATACGTGTGGGTGATCGCCCCCATCGACGGCACACGACAGTTCATTGTGGGCTATCCATCTTACGGGACGCTCATCACCTGTGCCGCAACGGCTTACCCGTTCTTGGTGTTGTGGAAATGTACCCGCCCATTTTGCACCAAGGATACGCCATGGTAAACTTCTTTAAAGCATCACTTGCGCACCCGGTTACCAAGAGCGCGGAAGAGATAGACAAAGACTACGCATACTGGCGCATACACATGATGGCATTCATATGGCTTGGTTACGCCATTTTTTACTTCACCCGCAACAGCTACAGGTCAATCATGCCAGCTGCTCAAAGGATCTTGACTGGCAGCTCTCGGACGTGGGCATCCTGAGTACCATTTTCTACATTGTTTACGGCTCGTCACGGTTTGTGGGCGGCATCACAAGCGACAAGTCCAATCCCCGCTATTTCATGGGAGTTGGCCTCATCATCACAGGCATCATCAACATAGCCTTCGGCATGAGTTCGTCCCTGTTGGCACTGGCCATTCTGTGGGGACTCAACGCCTTCTTTCTGGATTGGGGCTGCCACCCTACACCAAGATTCTCACCACATGGTACTCGCGTAACGAGTGCAGCTTCTTGTGGGCCGTGTGCAACACCTCGCACAACTTGGGCGGCGTCATTATTCCGCTGCTCGCAGGATGGCTGGCCATACACTACGACTGGCGTTACGGCATGATCATTCCGGGCATCATAGGCATTGTGGCGGGCATGATTCTTTGCATCGTCATGCGCGACAGACCGGAACCCATGGGACTGCCCAGGGTGGGAGAAAGGCGCAAGGATCAACTGGAGCAGGTAAAGAAAAACGAAAGCTCGCTCACCACATGGCAGGTGTTGCGCCGCTACGTATTCACCAACAAATACATCTGCTTCTGGCCATTTCCTACGTGCTTGTGCACTTCGTGCGCATTGGCGTCAACGACTGGGCCAACATGTACCTTGTAAAGGAACATGGCGTTGACCTGCTAGTGGCCAACAGCGCCATCACCATGCTTGAGATCGGCGATTTCATCGGCACCATAGTCGCCGGATGGGGATCGGACAGACTGTTCAAGGGCAACCGCATCCCGATGAACATCATTTTCATGCTGGGCATCATGTGTTCCGTGGGCGCACTCTGGCTTTTGCCCCTGAGTTCCAAAATCGCCCTTGGTTCCGTGCTTTTTCTGATTGGCTTTTTTGTCTTTGGCACGCAAATGCTCACCGGCATGGCCGCCGCCGAAGTCTGCCACAAGTAATACGCAGGCACGGCCAGAGGCTTTGTGGGACTTTTCGGATACCTGGGAGCCGCCTGCACCGGCCTGCCGCTGGCTATGGGCATTGAAACCACAAGCTGGAACGGATTCTTCATCGTCATGACTGCGGCATCACTGCTTTCAGCCATCCTTATTGTACCCATCATCGGCGGAAAGAAATAGGTTCCATCAGAGTGTAGCACAAGGCTACACCTGTAGTATTGTGACGCATCAAAATCTGTAGCATGGCACACACGGGCAAAACAGCAATCCAAAACAGCCTTATTTTCTATGTAGTTATGTTTCACCTGCTGTTGGTAGATTTTTTGCTAGAGACAATGCACAAACATCCAATGGAGGATACATGAACAACATTCACGGTATTTTCGCAGTAACGGTGACGCACTTTAATCAGGACGGCAGCATCGACTACGGCACTATATCCAAACATATCCAGTGGCTGCTCAAATCCGGCGTTCACGGCATCATGCCCGTGGGAGCCACTGGCGAATGGCCGGCACTTTCCACCGAAGAACGCAAGCAGGTTGCCGAATTCACCATGAAGGAAGTAAACGGCAAGGTTCCGGTGATTGTGGGCGCCATTTCGCCCAACGTCGATGTTTCGGTTGAACTGTCAAAGCATGCGGGCTCCATAGGCGCTGCGGGCGTCATGATTCTTCCTCCTCCCGCCGTGCATCCCAGCCAGCATGAGATTTATGAATTCTACAAATACATTTCCGGCAAAAGTCCACTGCCGGTAATGGTGTACAACAACCCCGGCAGTTGCGGCGTGGCCGTATCGCCTGAAACTCTGGTAAAATGCGCCCAGTTGCCCAACATGGGTTTTCTTAAAGAATCCAGTGGCGACATCATGCGGCTGACCCGTTCTGTGGACGAGGTGGGTGACAAGCTGGTGGTTTTCTGCGGCTGCGAAAGCCTGGCCTATGAAAGCTTTGTCATGGGCGCCAAGGCATGGGTTTGCGTGCTTGCCAATATTGCCCCCGCCATGTGCGTCAAGCTCTACAACCTTATTGTCAAAGAACACAAGCTTGATGAGGCCCGGCAGGTATACCGGCAGATGCTGCCTTTGCTGCGTCTGCTTGAAGACACTGGCGAGCTCTGGCAGGTGGTCAAGCACGCGCTTGCGCTCAAGGGATTCGGGACAGGCACGCTGCGTATGCCCCGACAGCCCATTTCTGAAGAAGTGCGTGTAGAACTTGAAAAAGTTCTCAAACAGGCCGACTTTTGCTAGCATCATTCATGAGGGGCGGCTTCTGGCGGCCCCTCATGAACATACCAGAAAATCTGAAGCAAAGGGAACTGCCATGAGCAGCAAACACACCGCCGGAGCCGTTGTCATCGGCGGGGGGGCGGTAGGTACAGCCATAGCCTGCTATCTTGCCATGGATGGAATTGATGTGACCCTTGTGGAGCGGGGTGAGTTCGCCTGGGGCTCCAGCCGTCGTTGCGATGGTCATGTGGTCACTTATGACACGCCACCCGGCGCATATAGCCAGTTCTGCAAATACGGGCAGGACATGTTTCATGATGCAGCAAAATTTTTGCCCGTGGATTTCGAGTTTTCGCCCGAGGGGCTCGGACTGTTGGTTGATGACGAACGGGATCTCGACACTGTGCGCGCCAACTATGAAGGCAAAAAAAATGAGGGCATTGACGTCACCCTGTGGGACAGGGCCGACGTGCGCCACCATGAGCCGAATATTGGCGACAGTATTCTGGCCTGCCTGAATTTCAATGGCGACTGCAAGCTTAATCCCATGCGGCTTTGTCAGGGGCTGGCTCTGCATGCGGAGGCCAACGGCGCCACCCTCATGACCAGAACCAGCGTCACGGGACTGCGCACCGACGGAGGGCGGATCACCTCGGTTGAAACGGACAAGGGACTCATCCAGACAGAGAACGTCATTCTTGCCGCAGGCGTCTGGACGCCCCTGCTTGCCGACATGGTGGGCCTTACCGTTCCCGTCAGGCCACGCCAGGGGCATGTTGTCGTGACCGAGCGCGTACGCAATCTGGTGGGCAAAAACTATGCGGAATACGGCTACCTTCTGGCAAAGGGCGGCAAAACGCGCTGCAATGCCACGCCTGAAATGGAGCACTTCGGCGTTGCCTTTGTGCTTGAACCCTCCCACGCAGGAACAATCCTGCTTGGCAGCAGTCGCCGCTACGTCGGCATGAACATCCGCCCCGACCCCAGGGTCATGCGCATTATCGCCCAACGCGCCCGCCATTTCTACCCTGCCCTGGCAGATACGAGAGTCATCCGCTGTTATGCGGGCTTGCGCCCCTGTACTCCGGACGCCAAGCCCATCATTTCGCCCACACATCTTCAAGGGCTTTTTGTGGCCACCGGGCATGAGGGAAACGGCATAGGCCTTTCACTCATTACGGGCAAACTCATTTCAGAAATGGTGCGCGGGCAGGCTCCGTTCATGGACATCAGCTACATGGGCCTCGACAGATTCGGCTCTGACGCTGCGGCACGTTCTGCCACAACAACCACCGCCTGAGGAGGACAATCGTGTTTGTCAAAACTACCCCTTCTGCGGGCAGGCAGGTGACCATATATTTTGAAGGCCAACCCCTTGAGGTTGAAGAAGGCATATCCGTAGCCGCCGCTGTACTTGGCCCGTCGCACGGCTGGACACGCACCACCCATGGCGGCCACAAACGCGGTCCATATTGCCAGATGGGCGTTTGTTTTGAATGCCTCATGACCATTAACGGCGTTCCCAACCAGCAGGCCTGCCTCGTTCCTGTGGCTGAGGGCATGCGGGTGAACCGCCAGAATGGGGTTCCCGACTTCGGCAAGGAGGGCTGCAACCATGCGTAGCATATGGGACGTAATTATTGTCGGCGCTGGCCCCGCAGGCATGTGCGCGGCCATCGAAACAGCACGCCAGGGGCTGCACACGCTGGTGCTTGACCGGCAAAGCGAACCCGGCGGCCAGATATTCAAAAGTGTCGGCTCCTCTGCCCTCGTTAACCATCTTGGTTCAGACTATTCTGCCGGTCTCCCGCTGGTGGAAGAATTCAAGAACTGCGGCGCGACGTTTCTGCCCAGCGCCAATGTGTGGGACATAGCCCCGGACAGGGTATATTTCAGCGCACAGGGCCAGAGCCGCTGCATGACTGCCCGGCAGGTTGTACTCGCCACAGGAGCAATGGAGCGCCCTGTTCCGCTGCCAGGCTGGACCCTGCCCGGAGTTATGGGCTCCGGGGCTTCGGATATTCTGCTCAAATCAGCCGCACTGTTGCCCCAGGGCCCTGTGGTGCTGTGCGGCAACGGCCCGCTCATCCTTCAGGCTGCGGTGCATATGCACCACTTCAAGGTTCCTGTGGCTGGCGTGCTGTTCACGGGCAGGATCAGCAACCTGCTGCGGGCCATGAAACATATAACCGGAGCCCTGGCCCGTCCCGGGTATTTTTTGCACGGCATCGGCATGGCCGCACAAACCGTTTTTTCGCAAAAATGCACCTTTGCCGTTCGCGACATCAGGCTGGAACAGGTTGAAACAGAACGTCTTACAATCAATTTCACCAACATGAGCGGCAGCAAAAAAAGCCTCCAGGCTGCAACAGTGCTGCTGCATGAAGGCGTCATTTCTGAAAGCCGCATTACCCGCCTGGCCCGATGCCGCCATACCTGGGATGAACGCCAGCGCTACTGGCATGCCAGTGCCGATGAATGGGGCCAGACCAGCGTGCCCGGCATACGCACGGCGGGCGACGTGGCTTGTGTTCGTGGCGCTGTAGCCGCACAGGCTGAAGGCCGACTGGTTGGCCTGGACGTTTGCCACGAACTGGGCCGCCTGAACATGAACGAACGCAACCGGCTTGCAGATTCCCACATGAGTATTGTCAGGCGTTGCCGGGCCTTGCAGCCCTTTCTTGATGAATACTTCGCTCCCACGCCATCCCAGTTGCAACCGGCGGATGATGCCGTGGTTTGCCGCTGCGAAGAACTCACAGCCCAGGAACTTCAACAGACCATCAGGCAAGGGTGCTTTTCGCCAGATGGTCTCAAGGCCCAGGCCCGCCCCGGCATGGGCACCTGCCAGGGCCGCATGTGCGGACAGGCAGTGGCCGAAATGATCGCCCATACTCAGGGGCTGCCGCTGGATCAGTTGCCGCAGTATACGGCCCAACCGCCGCTCTTTCCCCTGAGTCTGGGTGAGCTGGCGGACATGCCCATGCCCCCTGACCTCAGCTAGAGCATTGAACATTTGAAATGCTTGCTTACGGCAGACAAAACCTGCCTGCTCACATTTTGCGGCAAGGATTTTCAGGAAAATCCTTGCAGAGCAGTTACCTCATTTTATTCGTAAACTGCTCTAGAACGGGTTTCTGTCGAGAACATGCAGTATCAACGTTTTCGACATGCCCGCTACAGCGCTAACAGCGCAGACAAACTGCGCGAGTGCCTTCACGGCCGGCGCCTGCCCACGCAGCCGCCTCAGTGATTTCACAATGAAATTGCTCTACCCGCAAAGGCTTTTACAAGAGGAGAAACCCAATGTCTCAATTCCTTACCTGCCAGGAGTACGAAAATCTGGCGGCCGACCTGAAATATCCTACCCTGGCCTTCATTGGCGGTAAGTTTGTTCCTGCCGTTTCGGGCAAGACCTTTGCCACCATCAACCCCGCTACAGGCAAAGAGCTGGCCCAGGTTGCAAGCTGCGGTAAAGAAGACGTGGACAAGGCCGTGTCTGTGGCCCGCAAAACCTTTGATTCCGGGGTGTGGTCCAAGATGCACCCCACGGAACGTAAAAAAATATTTCTCAAACTTTGCGGCCTGATGGAAAAACACATGGTCGAGCTTGCTGTGCTTGAAAGTATCGACAGCGGCAAGCCCATCCGCGAAAACCTGTGCACCGACCTGCCTGAAACCATCGAATGCCTGGAGTGGCATGCCGAATTCAGCGACAAGCAGTACGGCAGCACTTCGCCTTCCGGCAACCTCAAGCGCGGGCTTATCGTACGGGAACCGGCAGGCGTTGTTGCCTGCGTACTGCCCTGGAACTTTCCTCTGCAAATGGTCGGGTGGAAGCTTGGCCCCGCTCTTTCCGAAGGCAACAGCGTCATCATAAAACCCGCCAGCGTCACCTGCCTTTCAACGCTGCGACTGGCCGAACTGGCGGCAGAGGCCGGGGTTCCCGAAGGCGTGCTTCAAGTGTTGCCCGGCCCCGGCGGCCTTGTGGGCGAAGCTCTGGGTCGGCACATGGATATCGACGTTCTTTCGTTCACCGGCTCCACCGATGTGGGCCGCCGCTTTCTGCAATACTCCGCCGAAAGCAATCTCAAGCGCGTGGTGCTGGAGCTTGGCGGCAAAAGCCCCTTTGTGCTGCTTGAAGACTTTACCGACTTCGAGTTCGCCGCAAGCCATGCCTGCTCCGCCGCATTCTGGAATATGGGCGAAAACTGCACCGCCAATTCGCGCATTATCGTGCCCGCCAGCAAAAAAGACGCCTTTTTGGACGCTTTTGTGGCTAGCCTCAGTGAATGGCGGATGGGCAACCCCCTTGATCCCGCCAATGCACTGGGGTCAATGGTCAGCGAGCAGCAGTTCAAGACTGTCATGGACTATATTGAAAAGGGCAAGGCCGAAGGCGGGCGCATTGTCACGGGTGGCAAAGCTGCGGCCATCGGCAGCGGCCTTTTCATCGAACCCACGATTTTTGACAACGTGAAGCGCGATGCCACAGTGGTGCGCGAAGAGATCTTTGGCCCTGTTACGGCCATCCTTACAGCCTTTTCTGATGAAGAAGCGCTGACCATGGCCAACGATACCTGCTACGGCCTGCACGGCTCCATCTTCACCGAATCGCTGACCAAGGCGCACGCCTTTGCCAGCGAACTCAAAGCGGGCACCGTGTCCGTCAACTGTTTCAGCGAAGGTGACAATACAACGCCCTTCGGCGGATACAAACTTTCCGGTTTCGGCGGCAAGGACAAGGGACGCGAGTCTCACGACCAGTACACCGAGCAGAAAACCATATTCATAAATCTTGACAGGTAGCCACGACAGGCCTGGCCAGTCCGCCGGATGCGTAACTGGCCAGGCCAAGCCATAACTCAAGAGGAGCCGCCATGAAACTGTCTCACATGATCCAGACTATTGACACCCATACGGCCGGCAATCCCACACGCAATGTGGTGGCTGGTTGCCCCGCCATTCAGGGAACAACCATGCAGGAGAAAATGGCCTATGCCAGAGAGCACCTCGACTGGCTTATAAGCTCTCTCATGCTTGAGCCGCGCGGGCACAGCAACATGTCAGGCACCATATGGGTGCCTCCCTGCAATCCTGAAGCTCATATGGGCATACTGTTTATTGACGCCGGCGGACTTATGCCAATGTGCGGACACAGCACCATAGGCTGCGTCACAGCCATGCTTGAAAGCGGAACCATCGTTCCTGAAGGCGAAGTGTGCAATGTCAATATCGACACCCCCGCCGGTCTGGTACGAACCAGAGCGGAAATGAAGGACGGCAAGGTCACTCGCGTAACCTTTCGCAATGTGCCCTCTTTTCTGTTCTGTTCCGGCACGGTCGACGTGCCCGGCATAGGTGAGGTGCCCTATGACGTGGCTTATGGCGGCAATACGTATGCCATCACTGACGCCAAATATTTTCCTGGCCTGAACCTGCGCTCCGGCTACCGTTCCGCCATTGAAAAAGCCGCCCAGGCATTCGGTGGAGCCGTGCGCAAGGCTGTGGACTTCAAGCATCCGGAACAGCCCTTTATCAATGTCATCACCCACGTGATGTTCTACACCACACCTGACGATCCCAAGGCCACGTACCGTAACACAGTGGTTTTTCTGCCAGACTCCCTCGACCGCTCGCCTTGCGGCACCGGCACTTCCGCACGCGTGGCTTCACTCTTTGCCAAGGGCGAACTGGGCCTGAACCAGGAGTTCGTGCATGAGAGCGTCATAGGCACCCAGTTCACGGCAAGAATTGTGGAGCCAGCCACAGTGGGCCCCTGCAAGGGCGGTGTGCCGGAGGTCAGTGGAACCGCCTATCTTACTGGTTTCCACAAGTTTGTCATTGACCCTTCGGACGCGCTTGCCAAGGGATTCAGGCTGGACTAGGGCAAATGACCATTTGAGCTGTGTATCCACAGTTCTTATAACATCCCGTTAGCTGCGGCGTCAGCGCGGACAAGCCGCGCTGACGCCGTCACCACATGTGCCAGCTCCACACAGCCGCCAGATAAAATCCAAAACGCGATACTCTGACGCGATCTGCCTTGAAAAACTGCACGGCTTATTGGGATGAAATGAATACGCAGGAAAAGTTGAAAAGCGCTTGTGGTTGCCGTTTTTTCACGCACTTCCTGGCATGTTACAGCACGTCTCTGTTTTCTTCGCAGGCTTTGCGCCAGCATGCTCGCCATTCTCATTCCCCTTGGCGCAAAGCCTGCACATTTCAAGCCGTTTTCCCTGCGCCATCTCCAAATTTTGCTCGGCATGACACTGTGGGAGAGGCACAGGCAAGTGTTCCGCCACAGCCAGCACGGCAATAAAAATGATGTGCCGCCAGCCCATTGGAGCAGACAAACTGCGCGTATGCCTTCACCTGAGCGTCTGCGCTCTCGATTGCCAGGCCAATTTCAAGGTGGGTTGCTCCTTGTTTTATCGCAACACCGGGGCGGGGTGCGTCATGTCAAAGAGTGCTTACGCAAAGCATATACAAAATAGTACCAACACACATCATTGTTTCAAATAAATACATTTGTAGCATTTTGCTGCGTTGCAACAAATCGGCACTTATGAGTGCAATTTTATAATTTAATAATTGCAGGTAGTTTCATTGTGGCAACATTTTTGCACAACATGCAATCAGACAGCGCTCAAGCACAGGAGATTTCACTTCAATGCGGTTATTGAGTGGGGAAAAAGTTCACGACTGGCTTAAATAACACCGGATACCCATAGACAGCGGGAGGAAGATTTTATGGCTGAACAAGGGAAATTCAAAAAAGAGTTGAATACCACAGACCTCACGTTTGTGGCACTGGGGGCTATCTTTGGGTCCGGGTGGCTGTTTGGGGCAAGCTTTGTGGCGCAATATGCGGGGCCTGCCGGAATCATTTCTTGGATCATAGGTGGTATCACAGTATTCTTTCTTGGCCTTGTATACTGTGAACTTGGCGCGGCTTTGCCCAAGGCTGGCGGCATCATCCGCTTCCCTGTTTTTTCTCACGGGGAGCTTGTCGGGTATTTGCTCGCCTCACTGACCGTCATCGCCTTTTCAAGCCTCATCGCCATCGAAGTGGTGGCCGCACGCCAATACGCTGCGGCCTGGCTGCCCTGGCTCACGGCGGACGCCTCCGGTTCACCGACTCTGGCAGGCTGGATAGCCCAGTTTTTGCTGACAGTCTTTTTCTTCATAATCAACTATAACGGCGTTAAATCATTCGCTATCGCCAATAACATCATCAGTCTCTTCAAGTTTGTGGTTCCCGCGCTGGTGATGGTTGTTCTGATGTACTATTTTAAGCCGGAAAACCTGACGGCGCATGGTTTTGCACCATTTGGAGCTCACGGCGTGCAGATGGCGGTAACCGCCGGGGGCGTCATCTTTGCCTACCTTGGCCTGACCCCTGTGGTATCGGTGGCCAGTGAGGTAAAAAATCCCCAGCGCACCATTCCCATTGCCCTGCTGCTGTCCATCGTGCTTTCCACCATCATATACATTGTCCTGCAACTGGTTTTTCTGGGCAGCATTCCCCCGGATATGCTTTCTGAAGGCTGGAGCAACATAGCATCAAAGTTCTCGCTTCCCTACCATGACATCGCCTTACTGCTGGGTCTTGGCTGGCTGGGTATCCTTGTGGTGGCCGATGCGGTCATCTCCCCCGCCGGAACCGGTAATATATATATGGTCGCCACTCCTCGGGTCATTTACGCATGGTCGCGAAGCGGCACGTTCTTTGACCGTTTTTCAGCCGTGGACAAAAAATCGGGCATTCCCCGCCCCGCGCTTTGGCTTACTCTGGCTCTTTCCATATTCTGGACCATGCCCTTCCCCTCTTGGAAAGAACTCATCAACGTGGTCTCCGGCGCCCTGTGCCTCAGCTATGCGCTTGCCCCCATCGCCTGCGGCGCGCTGCGCATAAACGCCCCTGATCTGCCCCGTCCTTTCCGTGTTCGCGGGCTGGAAATCATATCGCCGCTGACCTTCATCATTGCCTCCCTTATTGTGTACTGGTCGGGATGGAGCGTCATTTGCTGGCTGTTCCCCATCGAGATAGTGCTGTTTGTTGCCTACATTCTCTCCAGCAAAAAAGTGCCGACCCAGCACGTGAGCCTGCAGCAGCAAATCAAGTCATCCCTTTGGCTTGTGGGCTATTATGTAATGACCTTGATCATTTCCTATCTTGGCTCCTTCGGGGGAAAGGGAATCCTGACCTCGCCATGGGATGTAATCGCCATGGGTCTCGTGTCATTGGTTTGTTATTATTGGGCTATGAGAACATGCCTGCCAACGGCCAATATCACCGAAGCACCCGACGCTGATTAACACTTTTGCGTCCACCCTTAACCCATGCGCCGGAGCTTAACGCTTCGGCGCATGTTTTTGTTCATGCGACAAGGTTGCGTGATTCAATCCCGCTTAAAACGCATCGATACCGCGTTGCGACACATAATAACTAAATGGCAAAATACGTTGCGCAAACAACATTGCAATAAAATTATAGTTGACAGATACAGGGCGCTTCACAACACTCAGTACAATACAAATATGTTTGTTTTACCCTATTAGCCTGTTATTTTAACTATTTCCACGTAGAAAACTCTATGCAACATGACGCTTTTAAAATGATAAATTTATGATATAGTGTGTCCACGCTATTTCGCCGTGAAATTGCGCAGACAACGGCGGAGCAGGCGCTTTCCGTAAAAAGGCCGCTCAATCTGTTTGCGCTGCTCAACACTGAAGCGAGTGTGTTCAGGCTTTGAGGATGTATATTTTCAAAGTTTCTCTTCGCCAAAAAGGATGCGAACAGCTTCCACGTTCAGGAAACATTTTCGTATCCACACGAACCGCAACACTAAACGTATGTAGAAAAATACTGCTCAGGAGTTCATATGAACAAATTACTTACCTTCGCGCTGGGTGTCTGTCTGACATGCGTTCTTGCCAGCAACGCCATGGCCAGCAACGATATTGTCACCGCCTCCGATCACGAGGCAGTACTTGAGATAGCCAAAGGTTTTGGCAGCGCAGAATTGAGCGTAGCGAGCAAGGGAACCCCCGTCCTCAAGGGCCGTATGGAAGGCACCAAGTACGCCATATGGTTCTCCGGCTGCTCTGAAGGCAACAGTTGCAGCGCTTTGCAGTTTCTTGGCGTGTGGAAGATCAAGAATTTTTCGCAAGAGAAGATCAACACCTGGAATACACAAAAAATGTATTCCAAGGCGTACATTGACAAAGACGGAGACCTCATTCTGGAAATGGATGTCTTCATGCGCTATGGCATGACCAAAAAAAACCTGGAAGAGGTGTTTGACCTGTGGCAAACGTCACTCAAACATTTTTCACGGCAGCTTTCCCAGGGGACACAGCCGAACTAGGCCGCCCATTTCGTAATCAGCCATAAAAAACCGGCCACATGGCCGGTTTTTTATGGCTTTTCAAAGGCGACTGCCCTTTCAAGGTTCACATGCTCTAAAACAAGAATTTTAGGGGATAGGGGCGGGAGGAGCCCCTTTTACAAAAAGGCCCCCCCACAAAGCATTCCACAAAGCCGTTTTGTCCAGGGCTTGTGCTAGCGGCTGTATATTTGCGGCTCAAGGCAGCAGGGCTGGCGCAGACGCATCTGGCACGCTCCCCACGAAAGGCCCACGCCAAAGCCCTGCAAGACGACGTTCAGGTCTCTTTGGCGGGCCACCGAGGCCAGTTCACCGCAGAGCACGCCGGGAATAGACGCGGAATTCAGGTTGCCGTAGCGCGAAAACGTGGCCGAAGGCGCTTTTTGCAGGGGAATGGCAGATTTTTTCGCCACCGTTTCAACAATATACCGGTTTGCCTGGTGCATGACGAAGTAGTCGATTCCTGTGGTCTCGCAGCCGGAAAACCGCATTAGATCGCGCAGCAGTTGGGGCTGTTCGGCCATGGTGAACGAAAAAATGCCGACGCCGTCCATATGCAGATCATCAAGGGAACGGACGCTTCCGTCATCATACGCCTGCTCGGCTCTGGTCGCTGTGGATGCGGGCATGCGCGCGCCGCCCGCCGGAATGTAGAGCTTGTCCAGCTCACGCCCGTCGGCCCGCAGGACAAAATACGTATTTTCCGCATCCGGGCAGTACCGAACCCAGGCGGCGCTTCCCGCATCCCCAAAAATGGGCGCTGTGGTGTAGTCCTTTTTGTTTGCCGCGCGGGAAAGGGTGTCGCCCGCGCAAAGCAGCACGCCGCCATTGCCCGAGGCGCGGGACATCATGCCAGCCAGCCACAGGCCGTACACAAAACCGGCGCATCCCTGACAGACATCAATGGCAACGGTTTCTTTGGAAAACCCAAGGGCAGCATGGAGCACGTAGGCGTTGCCCGGCATGAGATAATCCGGGGTCTGGGTGACGGAAATGATGGCCGTGACATCCTGACGGTCAATACGCATTTCCTGCATGAGCGATGTGGCGGCCTGGCGGCACAGATCGCTGGCTGTGGTGCCGGGTGCGGCAATGCGCCTTGAATCCAGCCCCAGCCGGTTCTGAAGGCGGGCCAGCTGCGACCGGTCATGGCCCCAGTACTGCGGCTCGTCTTCAAGGCGCTGTATATTTTCACCCAGCACGACGGAGCAGCCTGCAAGCTCCACATTGTCCAGCATGTAATTGCCCATACCACTCCATCCAGGTTGTGTTGCAGCTGCCAATCCTGGCAGATAAACGATTGAGAATGTGCATTCCCAAGGTTTTCGTCATACACGCTTCGGCGTTTACCAGTGCAGATATCCTGCGTTTGCGCCTGTGCGCCAGCGCCAGCCTACGCAGCCGCCAATACCGTTTCAACGTAAAACTTCTCTTATAACATAGCGTACTTTCATTAAATATGAAAGGTGACAAAAGGCGACAGGCCTGTTTGAGGCATAAAAAACGGCCCGGTACTGTCCGGGCCGTTTTTTATCTCATCTGACGCCTGATGCGGATTGCCGGTGAGACCACGCCCGCTCAAAAATTACGGCTTGCCTGTAGGCCTGTGGCAACAATGGCAAATCCGCTTGCGCACTTATGATGAGCGCCAGGTCGTGCAGCCGACAGAGCAAGGCTCTGTGCAAGGGCACTAAACACCGTGTTCCATGCTCATCTGCACATACATGGTCTCGCCGCTTTCATTGTTGTATTGCGTGTAGGTTTCGCCATTCAACACCCTGGTTTCAGCGCCGGCTGTCCATCCCGAATCAACCAGGGAATCCCCGGATTCGGTTCTGACGAAAATGTCGGTATTTTCATGGGCACTGTTCTTCATATCGAACAGACGGTCCAGGCTGCTGCTGTGGGCAAACAAAGACTCATCACCCGAGCCGACAAAATCAAGCAGGACGCTTTCATAGCCGTCACCCACATCGCCGATATTGTGCATGGTCTGGTCAAACCCGTCCTGATCGGGGTTTTCCGCGCCGTTGAACCGGACAAAGAGCAGGTCATGCTCCCCGGTGGGGTTATCGTGGGCGCTGAAGTCATGCTCATAGGCATTGGGCACCAGATCGGTTCCCGCATCGATAACGCGCACGATAATGCCGAGATCGCCAATACTGTCATGGATCAACTGGTAGGCATCCGACCCCATATCCACACCTTGCAGGATGATTTCATTGAAATTGTGGATATTGTTTTCAATAGCGCCGTTTTCAAACCAGCTTTTATAATACTGCATGAAGGTTTCGTGGTCAGGCGCGGAAAGGATCAGCAGATTATAGCCCTCGCCGCCGTCGATGGTAAGGCCGTTCCACGAGCCGATGTCCATCGCGCCGTTGAGCTTCACAATATCATCGCCGCCGCCAGTCTGTATGGTGACGCGTCCGGTGCCGTCAGTGACAATACCGCCGTTGATTTCAACGTAATCTCCGCTATTACCGACTGAAACTATCTGCACATAACCATTGTTGATGGCTTCAATGGCTATGCCGTTAGTCATGCTTTCAAGGTCAGTACCAACCTTGGCTGAGATGATGACCTTCAGGCCTGCATCCGAAGTCCCGCCCAGTATGGCATTGGAGATCGACACGTTTCCATGCCCGTCCGCATGAATCCCAACGCTGTGGTGGGCGTCTGTCGCCTCGATATTGACGTCATTGGAGACGATATGCACACTGCTATGTTCAACTGCGGCAATACCGGTACTGCTGGACGTGCTGCCTGCCTCGGGGTTGCCTGTGGCCTTGACGGTCAAGGAGTCCGCCCGGATATCGACTGCGGAAGGTGCCTGGTATGTATTGCCGTACGAAGTAACTTCAGCGCTGTTGGCCAGAATTCCCGTATTGTGCCACGCACCTTCGGCTGAAACGGTCAGTTGATTGACGGCATCAAGGTCGTATCCTGCTGTATATCCAAGCGCTGTTGTGTTCGGCACCTTGTTTCCAGACCCATCATCGCGCCACAGGTTATCTTCTGAATCAGAAATGATGGCGAATTTATGGCCGCTGGCTTCGATGCCCACACTGCGGCTGTCAGCAGAAAGACCGGTTCCGGCTTCCACTCTGGCGGTGATTTCCGCTTCTTTGGCTCCAAGCGCCAGAACGTAGCTGGAGCCATTGTTGGTAAAGTAACCTCCGTTATCGTCCGGATAAAGAGCGTAGCCGGCGTAAATGCCTGTGGCAGAAGTTGCGCCGCCATTATCTATGGCTGTCACGTTTAGCGTAAACCGCTCATCCGCGCTGATGACAAAGGTTTCCTTTTTATGCGTGTGGGTGGCATTGATGCCGATGATGTGGTTTATGGCTGAACTGCCGTCCGCCCCCACCGTACCGCTGATATTGATGTTCTTTCCGGTGATGGATGATGATGCCACCACAGCGGCATCTGGAATATATTCAAACTGACCGGCGGGAAATGCCGTTGCCCCGTTGTAGTGCACCACGGCAATATTTTCACCGTTGGCGTGTACTGAAAGGTTCACGTTCCCCTGTTCTGCATTCAACGAGGCCGTGCCGTTGCTTATCTCAAGGGCGGAAACCCATTCCTGACCTGAGCCTGTGGACGAATGCCTGCCCTGCATGGCCACATCCACATTGATGTCGCCGCTTCTGGAAGTAATGTTCACATCGCCGAACTGGGCATTGATGCCTGCGGCCTCAAAACCACCGTCCTGCGCGCCCAGATTCAGGCTGACATTCACATCCTTTTCAGCTTGAATATCCACAATAGTCTGCTGGCCGCGATTGGAGGTGAAATCCTGACTGTATCCATATTGGTCAGGCCCGAATTTGTCTGCCAGATATTGGCGATGAAGGGCCGAGATATACTGGTACTGTTGGTATGCTGAGGAAAAATCACCTTCGCCGGGCAGATCGTTGCCCCCCAGGCCAACGCCGGAAAACACGCCGAAAAAGCTGGAAGAATCGTCCAGCGATCCGCTCTCGATCCTGTTATTCACGACAATGTCAACATTGCCATCAACAGAAGTTATGTTGACGTGCCCGTTATCCGTGGCGGCAACCCCGGCAACTGCGGTATTCACCCCTGCCGTTCCCGTCAGGCCCGCGCTGACCTGTACATCACCTGTGGTGGCGGTGAGACTGACCTCGGAATGATCGAACTCCCTGCCTTCGAAAAAACCTGCGCTCCCTGTGGGCGTCCCAGGAGTGCCGGGATTTATCAGTACGCCGCCATCGGCGCGCACACCTGTGATGACTACGCTGCTGGCAGCGGATCCGGCCGCCACGGAAGCAGCGCCCACAGAAACGCCCTGCGCCTCCAAAGAAACATTGCCTCCGCCTGTGGCGTAAGCGCCGCTGACATAGGCTGCGCCGTCCGCTGAAAAACTGGGCTGATCGCTTTCAGTCTGGACGATCAAATCGCCGCCAGTCACCCGAGTTTCGTTCTGACCAGTCGTGCCCTGGGCGGCCACGGTTGCCGTTACGTTTGCCGAATATTCAGTGGTATCTTCACCCGCGTAGCCCGTCCCGTAAGAACTGTCGCCAAATCCAAGCAGCGGTTCGTGATGTTCCACATTGTTGAGTACGGTAAAATTGTCATTATTGCTGATGCGCAAAGAGCTTGTGCCCGACTTGAGGTCAATCTCAAACCTGGTCTGCGCGCCGTCAGCGGTAAGCGACGTTTCAGTGAGCTGATAGTGCATTTCGCGGCCACTGCCCGCATCATACGCGCCTTCGCCCGCCGGAGGATGCGGCAGTTTGATGGCCGCGGCGATATCAGACGCACTGGCGTTGGTAAAATGCGCGCCGTGCGCTACCTCGCCAGCCCAGGTCTGGTCTGTTACCTGCATGTCGGCATCTTCCGGCTCCTTCCAGACAATGGATGTCATATCATTATGGTCAGCGCTGGAAGCAACCCGCACACCATGACTGACCTGCTGCCCATGGGCGTCAGTGAACACCAGGGTGTAGTTTTCAGACCCAGTAGCACCACCGCCCACGTCGGTAAGCGTGAAAACAAGTTCACCCTTTACAGGATCATACACAGCCTGGTAGCCGTCCAGATCAAATGTCCAGGTTCCGTTGGGGTTGGCTGTTCCGCTATAGCTTATACTGCCGTCAAAATTGGTGATGGCAAGGGTTTTACCCGCCACGTCGTCACCGGCAAGGCGCGTCAGATCAAGGTGAACCTCTGGATCGTCCTGGCCGTCAGCGCCCAGAAGCGCCACATTGGAGTATTTGAGGGCATATTGCACCGGGGGCTGCGGCCTGTCGCCGCCGTTTTCGCCGCCGTTCCCGCCAGGGCCAGGAGCCTGTCCCAGAGCTGCCGCGAGCAGGGAATTCTGCGCGCCAGGATCGCCGAAGCCGCTCTCCGTGCCCATTTCATGGGCTACCCCGTCCAGATGATCCACGCCATCGGCAAGTTCGCTTCCGCTGAACTCGTTATATCGGGATGAGCGTTCAGCCGTGGAAGGCCCCTCGGCAGGCGCAAGGTCAGGCCCAAAGGCTTGAAAAAAATCTGCCCCCTTGACGAGTTGCCCGTCCACTTCAAAATCCGGGGTATTGTCTTTACTGTATTCAGTATAAAAATCAGTAATATTGATACTTCCACCATCTTCAAAGCGGAATACAAGAGCAGTATCGGCTTTTTCCAGAGTAATCTGGCTGGCAGAAAAATCCACAACAAAGGTAGCCCCATTCACAGAAGAAACCGTAGCCTGCTGGCCGGCAGCAGGACGCATAAGAGTAATAGTGTTCATTTTGCCCCCGAAAATTTTGGCGTTTGCGACGAATGACACAAAGCACGACCTCCAGACTACAATCTGAAAATTGCGCGCAACCGTCATAGTAATTGGGACTGTATGGGGGAGGCTCGGAGGAAAATCCGAGAATCCGGGGGAGGCAAGAATCCACCCCCAGTCAGCAGATCATGAAAATCACAAGCAGCTAACTAATGAAGCAAAACGAAGGGGAATATATAAAGATTCCACGCTTCGGTCAGTGGTAATAAAAACCAAACTGTTTTTCTTAGTTGTAAGATAGGCATTTTAATGAGACCCGTCAACTAACAAAAATGATTCTCAATTAACGCATCTATAATATATGTGCCATCATAGACTATAAAAAACAGGACAGCAGATATTATGCAAAACATACACGTGTGATATCATTATGGTAAACGCGTCTGCCATTTTATTTCCCATACCATAACAAATATATGTGTCAGCTGCTGTTTCGTATTATACCTGCTTGAACCTGTGCCCTGTGGGCACAGACCCGACCCTGATCCGCAGGGGGCGCGCATGGGGAGGCAAAACCTCCCCCAAGTGCCGCCGCAGAGCGTCAATGGACAGCTCCACTCCCTCGCCCGGCTGGCATAACAGCTCCACATGCATGCCTGTCAAAGGGTTGGACGCGCCCTTTGCCTTGGCCTGCCTCACGCCAGGAAAAGAAAGCGCCGCGCTTTCTACTTCGGCTGGCAGCACCTTCAGCCCTCCGACGTTGATCACACTGTCAGCCCTGCCCACAATGCGCAGCCACGGCCCGTCAATTTCCACCAGATCTTTGGTATTGAACCAGCCTTCAGCATCAAAGGGCGAAGGCGCATTAAGGTATCCCAGCATCCGGTTTTCGGCCCTGATGTGCAGTTCACCATCGCGGACGCGGCTTTTCACGCCTTCGCCGCCGATCTGTATCCAGAGTTCGTCGCGCTTTCGTGTGCGCACCCGCAGGATGCCCAATTCGGACATGCCATACGTCTGCCGAAAGTCCACCTGCGGCAGAAGGTTTGCAACGGCTGACAGCGTGCTCTGATCCATCAACTCGGTGCCGTAGGTGACAAGTCGCAACGACGGCAGTGCGGCCTGGTTCAAAAGACCGCTGTGAACGAGCATGCGCAAAAACGTCGGGGTTGTGGGCAGCAATTGGACGTCATGACGCCGAATGTCCTCAAGCACGGCGGAAACGGTGCGGGCCGTCGGGCGCACCACCAGCCCATCATTGTACAGCATATGAAACAGCGTGTTCAGGCCGCCGACATGGTCGAAGAGCAGGAACCCCAGGGTGGTCCATGCCGGGCGCGGCGTGGCAAAGCGGGCAAGAAATTTATCAAAATCGTGCACAATGGCCTTGGGCATGCCGGTGCTGCCTGATGAAAAAAGAATCAGTCCGGCATGGCCCCGGGAACGCAGCCGGTCCAGCAAAGGATGGGCGGTCTGCCGCTCTTGCCGCCGTACAAGCTTGCCTTCGGCCATGACAACGTCGACATGCCCGGATGCAAAGCAGTATTCGTGCTGCGCGTGGTTTGCCGCCACCAGTGGCATGATGATGGCCCGCCTGTCCACAAGGGTCAGCAGGTTCCGTATGCCCGACGCGTCAAAGTCTCCCACAAGGGCCACCACGTCACCGGGGGCGACCCCCTCACATTGGCTTGACGCCTGCGCCATATCGGCAAGACTGAGGCTTTCCCCCGGCCCGATCAGGAAGGGGTGACGGGGGTCAGCGCTGCGCTGGCAGAGTTCGTGATACAGGCTCACACGCCACCCACATGAAGGCATTGGCCGGAGATCATGCAGCTCACGTCATCCAGCAGCCAGCGGACGGTCTGCCAGACGTCGTCAAGGGCGCACTGGCGGCGAATAACCTGCCGTTCCACCAGAGCGTCGAGTTTGCTCTGCGGTACTTTCGCCGTGAGTTGCGTGGGGATGGGGCCGGGAGCCACCGCATTGACCGTGACGCCCCAGGAGGACATTTCGCGCGAAAAAGCCCGCGTGAACCCCTCCACACCGGCCTTGGCGGCCACATAGGCGCTCTCGCCCTCAAGCCCCAAGGCCACGGCAATGGATGAAAAATTTATGATCCTGCCGCCTTTGCGGCGTGCCAGCAAGCGCCCGGCCTGCGCCGAGCAGTACATGGTTCCGAGCAGATTGACCTCCACAATACGGCGCATGGTCTCTGGCGGCGTTGTCACGGCAAGGTTCATTGACGCAATGCCTGCGGCATTGATGAGGCCCCACAAAGGCACATGCCGCAATCTGGCAAAACAGTCGGCCACCTGATCCGCCTTGGCGACATCGCAGGCAAGCGTTTCGCACGGCAGGTCAGCAGGGGGCGTGCGGCAAAGCCCCGTCACGTCATATCCCTCCTGCATGGCACGCATGGCCAGATGCCGCCCCACTCCACCACTGATGCCCGTTATAACCACATGCCGTTCCGCCATGTCACTTCTCCTGCCCAAGCGTCGGCAAGGAACATAGGTATTCTGCCAGGCTGCCAATAGTCTGGTACGGGCTGTTCTTTGCTGACATCATACTGTCATGCGTCCATGTGAAGTGTCTGTTGTTCTCTGTACAATAATCTTCCAGAGCCAGCATGAGTTCCACCAGCATCAACGAAGAAAGTACGCCCCCCTTGCCAAGAAGGGGCGTTTTTTCGTCAATCTGCGGGGTCTCCCCCCCTTCTTCGGACAGGATTCGCACTATGGCGGCATGGATAAAATCCAAAACGTCTTTCTGCATCATTTGCAATAACTCTCTATTTTGTCATATACTAGGGGCTGTTTCTAAATTAATGATTTTGCGCCAAGGGCAAGGAAAAGGGCTTTTTTACGAAAGGAGTGTACTTTTGCGGTACATGACGAGAGTAAAAAATGGCCTTTTGACGCAGCCAATTGGACAAAAGAATTATTTAGAAACAGTCCCTAGAGATAAAAAATGGCCTGGGCAGCAAATACGTTACCCATCCTCTTCCCTTCGCAGAAGAAATATGGTCATGTGGCAAAAGCTCTTGTTCATACAGTAAACCGCAATAAAAGTTGCCAGTTACAAATACTGGCAAACAGAGCCCCACTGAAAATAAAGTAAAAAAGACATTCCTTCAAATGGCAAGCGCGGAGCCGCCTGCGGCCTGCCCCCGCAGCCCAGAGGAAAGAAATATGACCAATACACGTTTTACGCACGCGGCCCTTGCCGCCATAAGCTCCGTGGTAGCCGGACATGCGGTGTCCGTTGAAGACGAGCTTGAGTATTTTTCAGACAATCCCGCGCAAGCCATGCGCTTTACCGATGTCAGCGGGCTGCGCACACGCCGTAGGGCCGATGATGACGTGACGGCATCGGACATGTGCGCTCAGGCGGCACGCGCCCTTCTGCGCCAAACCGACACCCCATTAAGCGATATCGGCGCTGTTTTTTTTGTCAGCCACAGCGCAGACTACCTTTTGCCCGCGAGCGCCGCCATCTTGCAGCACAGGCTGGGCCTGCCGCGCCACTGCGTGGCCATGGACATGAATGCCGGATGCGCAGGCTTTATAAACGCCCTGTGGATGGCGGCAAGCCTTGTGGAGTCACGTGCCTGCAAAAAAGTGCTTCTTCTGGCCGGCGACACTCCGGGGCGCTTTCAGCCTGCCGCCAACAGGGTGGTGGGCCCCATCTTTGGCGATGCAGGAACAGCGGCACTGGTTGCCTATAGTGAATCCCCCTCGCCCATGAGTTTTGCCTTCGGCACAGACGGCAGCAAACATGAGGCCCTGGTTATTCCCGGCGGCGGAAGCCGCATACCCCAAAACGCTTCCGAAGGCGCGGACAGTCCGTTCAACCAGACAGTGTGCGACGACAAGGGCAATCCCTGGACCCTTGGCGGTCAGAGCGCCATCTGGATGGATCCCATGGGCATATACACCTTCAGCACCTCTGTCGTGCCCCCGCATATAAAGGAACACCTGCAACATGAGGGGCTTGAGCCGCAAAATGTGGACAGGCTGTTTCTGCACCAGGCAAATAAAATCATTGTTGACTCCATTGCCAAAAAGGTCGGCATACGAAAGGAAAATGTCCCCACCGAATCCCTGAGCCTTTATGGCAACCTGGGGGTCGCGTCCGTTCCCGTTCTTGTTTGCGCCCACTATGCCAACAAAGGATCCGCCCCTGTGGCTCAAGGACACGCAAACACTATGCTTTGTTCGTTCGGCGCCGGTCTTTCATGGGGTTCGGCAATACTTTCCCTTGATAAAACAGTGGTTTTGCCAGTATGCGATTACATAAAAGAAGAAAAAACCGCGTCGCGAACCGAACGCATTGCCTACTGGCACAAAAAATTTTCAGGACATGCCCCCAAATGAGGGAATAGATATGATTATTGATCCCATTCTGCCCCAGGGCCCTTCCATAACGCATCACGAGATCGAGCACGTCACCTCCGCCTGCGCTACCGGCTGGAATATGAACTCCGGCAGCTATATCAGTGCATTCAGGCAAACGATGGCCCGGATCACCGGACAAAAACACTCCCTGGCGCTTTCAAGCTGCACCGGGGCCATGCATATCGCCCTGAACGCCCTTGGCCTGAAGCCGGGCCATGAGGTGCTGGTGCCGGATCTGGCGGATTTCGCCGTGGCGGCCAGCGTGACGTACTGCGGAGCAATCCCGGTTTTTTGCGATGTGGACCCCGACACCCTGTGTCTTTCCGCCGAGGATGCCGCCCGCAAGATCACGCCCAACACCAGGGGCCTGATCGCGGTGCATCTTTACGGGCAGCCCTGCCGCATGACGCCACTGATGGAACTTGCAGCCCAAAACGGTCTGTTTGTCCTTGAAGACGCCACACAGGGCATGGGAAGCAGCTATAATGGCCGTCCGGCGGGGTCATTCGGTCACTTCGCCGCATTCAGCTTCAAGGGCAACAAATCGGTTGTCGCCGGTGAAGGCGGCATGCTGCTCACGTCAGATGATCTGCTTTTTGACCGTGCGGCACGGCTGGCAGCCGGAGGCCGTTCGCCCGGCAACCCCTTTGTGTATGATTTTATAGGATTCAACTACTCCATCTCGGATCTTCAGGCGGCTTTGGGTTTTGCGCAGATCAGCCGCCTGGACGACCTTATAGCCAAGAAAAAAAAGATACATTCGTGGTACAGGGAGCGCCTGGCCGACACGCCCGGCATTCGGCTGAACCCTTTGCCGCAGGACAGCCAACCAAGCTTTTTGACCAACCTTCTTTTCATTGACGATCAGAATATCCCGCGCAGCAAAATGATCATGCAATTGCACGCAAGCAACATCCTGGCCGAGCCTGCGTATTTTCCCATTTCCTCAATGCCCATGTTCAAAGAGGCGCAAACGCCCGTCGCCTACGCCGCGTCGGTCAAAACCGTCTGCCTGCCCAGCGGCCATAACCGCACAGAAGAAGAAGTGGACTACATTTGCGCGGCCATAAGGCAACTGCTCACGGAACCGGGGCGCGACAAGGCTGAAGTGCCGCCGTCCGGCTGGCTCAAATATAAATCAGACACATTGGAATTCTTTGCAGAAGCCAAAAAGCACGGCTTTAGTATTCCCTTTGAGCATAATGGGCATTCCTACGCGCTTAAAGCTGTAACCGCAGCCGATATTCAGGATGCGGAACTGATCAAAAAAATCGCCAGATGGCGTGAAGAAAGCTCCATTGCCTTTCTTACACGCACTACCGTGACAGAAGAAAGCATGCGTCAGATCTTGAATAATTACATTACTGCCGTGCGTGACTACATTCTATTTTTTATTACTGAAGGCGAACATCTGTACGGCCAGGTGGGTCTTAATGATTTTGCCTTTCACAAACATGAATGCTGCATTGACGGTCTGTATATTGAAGGCCACGCCCCCAAAGGGCTTGCGGCAGCCGCCTGCGAAACCATATTCACATGGGCGGAAAAATCGCTTAATATTATTAATATTTTCAATCATGTGGTGGCAAGCAATAAAAAGGTACGCCTTCTGGCGGCGGCCCAGGGCTTCAGGGAGATAAGCCGTACGGCCCTGTACAGGGAAGAAATCCCCGGCGGTGAGATATTCCGCCCCATGTACATGCCCGGGCACGATACCCCTGACGAGTACCTGCTTATTTGCAAAAAAACCCTCAGCAGCAGTAACACGCCTGGCACTGAATAACATTCAGGCTCTTTGCGGTTCTTGGTTTCGTTGTTGACGCCCACAGCCAACACACTGAAAAAAAGGATATTTTATTATGATCAGCCAGGATGAAATTCATAAAATACTTGCGGAAGCCCTTAAAATTACACAGGAAGGCAGCGAAGCTACCCATAAATACAGCCCTTCCATGTCGTTAATGGGCGTTGATGGCATACTGGATTCACTTGATACGATGCTTTTTTTGGATAATATTGATGATCTCCTTACGAGAAAGATGGGAAAGAGTGTTGCCGTGGCCATGGATTCGGCCTTTGAACACGAAGAAAACCCATACCGGACCATGCAGTCGCTGGCTGAATATCTGACGTCAGTTCTGAATGGCGAAGGCGGGCAAGAATAGGCTTCCCTGCGTATCATCCGGTCCCGGCATACCAGCAGCATGCTTGATGCCGCCCTTTGCGCTGCTCTACGGAACTCTAAAACGGGATGATTAGCCATGCAACCTCAAGAAGACGCCCGCGCGTGCCTGCAGGAACTTCAGCAAAAGCCGCCGATGCTCCCCTTTGAGCCGGATCTGCTCCCCATGCTGTTTGCCGCGACGAAAAACAGCACGGCCACCCCGGCCAAGGGGCTGGTAACGCTTATCGAGAGGAGCCAAAAACTGACAGCCCGCGTCCTTGCCACGGCCAATTCCGCGGCCTATGGTCAGGAATTCAAGGTATCCACCCTCCATCGCGCCATAAATATTGTGGGCCTGAAAACCATAAGAACGCTGGTGGTTATGGTGGGGATGGCCTCCGTCATCAAAGGGGCAAGCCTGCCCAAAGGCTTTGACGTCAAGGGGCTGTGGAAGCACGAAATGGAAACTGCCGCCATTGCCAAGATTCTGGCTGCCGAGTTGGGCGGGCCTGACGGCGCGTGGGGGCCTTCCGCTGATGAAAACAGCCGTCTGGTCATGGACCCGGACGAAGCGTATATCGCCGGTCTGCTCCACGACATCGGCAAGGTCTTTTTTGCCGCCTGCCGCCCGGCACTCTGGGAAACCATGACAGCCACATGCAAAGAATGCGGCCGCCAGTATTTTGAGGTCGAGAACGTCTACTGGAGCATGGACCACGCGCTTATTGGCGCGGTGGTTTTGTACCAGTGGAAGCTGCCCCTTATACTGACCGAACCCATCAACTGGCACCACGCCCCCGAACAGGCGCCCACGTGCAAGCTGGAAGCACAGCTTCTTGCCGCCGCCAACATTATCGCCCGCAATCCGCCTGACGCCGAAGGAAGGCTCTGTGAAAAAGCTGCCGTGCTTTTGCCGGAGAACTGCGACCAGTCCGCCATCGCCGAGGCAATAGCGCTATATTTTGCCACCGCCGATGCTGAAGCTTTTTCTACCTTTGATGCATAGCCTGCGCGCCGCATAATCAGCAAGTACATTTCCTGAGGCAAGGATGCAGATAGAGCGTGGACTTGATAAATTACTGCACGGTCAGTATGAAGAGGCGCTGGAGGCATTCTGCCCGTCCAGCACCTCATCTCAAGCTGTAAAGCTTTGCCAGATAACCAAGGCCCTCGCGGAAGTAAAAAGCTACGCGGCGGAACTTGCAAAGGGGAATCTTTCCGTTTCTCCGCCTGGGCCTTCAAACCCTTTTGCCGCCGAATTCAAGACGCTGCATATGAATCTCAAGCGTCTTGCCCGGCAAATGCTGATGGCGACGGCGGGCTATCCCGCGTTGCCCGGCAACTATATGGGCGATCTGTCCGAAGGGCTTGAATTTGTCATAAGCCAGGCAGCCACCCTCAAAGAGCAGGCCGAGTACGACAAAAGCCACGATGTGGAAACCGGCCTTCTCAACCGCAAGTCTTTTGTGCGTTCGGTTCGCGATATCCTTCATGAGCAGCCCGACAACATCGGGGTGCTTTTTTGCTGCGAGCTGGACAATATCAAGTACATTAACGACGCCTACGGCTATGACAATGGCGACCTCTACCTGAACAAGGTCGCCGAGGTGCTGGAGGCATGCACCTATGGCACAAGTCTGCTTGCGCGTCTGGCGGGCAACGAGTTTGCCGTGTATGCGCACGGCTTCAGCAGCGAGGCTGATGCCTTCGGCTTTGCGCAAGGCTGCCTGAAAACTCTGCTCAACACCCGGGTTCTGCTGCGCGCCGACGAAGTATGGATACGGGCCTCAAGCGGCGCCGCCGTCTACCCGCACGACGCTCTTGAAAGCGACACCCTCATGAATTGCGCCTATCACGCGCAGTTGGAGGTCAAAAGCCGCAACAGGGGAACCCTGATGCGGTTCAGCCCCGAGATATACCGCACAAAGGCCAATGTTTTTGGCAGGCAGGAAAAGCTGAATGAACTGCTTGACGGCAAGATGCTCCGCTTTGCCTTTCAGCCCATTGCAAGCCTGCATGATGCCAGGATCATCGGCTATGAGGCGCTGATGCGCCCGACAATACCGGATTTTTCCAGCCCGTTGGACTTACTGGCGCTGGCCGAAAACCAGTCCAAGCTCCTCCAGCTTGAAAAGATCACGTTTGAATTGATTTTTGAATGGGTCTACAGCCACCGACGCCTGCTTGGCGAAAGAAAGATTTTTTTCAACACCATCTCCACGCATTTTTTCAATGCGGCGAAATTGCGCGCCATTCACCCGAAATATAAATCCATATGTAAAAATATGGTCTTTGAAATCCTTGAAACGGCCACCGTGGAAAGCTCGCTGGCACAGCAGGTCAAAGATTTTCGTACAGAAATGTCCACCCAGGTGGCCCTGGACGATTTTGGCTGCGGGCATTCAAACATTCTCAGGCTCATCAATCTTTCACCTGACATTCTGAAAATCGACCGGTTTTTTATCAAATCCATCCACAATACGTCAGCATCACAGAAGGACCTTCTCTCGGGCCTGCTGAACTATTGCCGTTCAAAAGGGATCCTGAGCCTTGCCGAGGGAGTGGAAACCTCTGACGAGCTTGCCAGCGTTATCCGCATGGGCTTTGACTATGTTCAGGGCTACTATCTTGGCCGCCCAGAGATGCACCTCAACGAGCTTGATATGAAAATCCAGGATGAAATAATGGATTTTCGCGAAAGGTTTTCGCCGCTACGCCGTGCCTGAGCGCATGACGGCGAACCTGCCGCAGAAAGCCCCAATATTACGGCCCGGAACGCCCGCGCGTTCCGGGCCTTTTCATGGGTTTGGTTCAGAGCAGCTTCACGTTGAAATGCTTTGTGGGGGAGGGCCCCTTTTGTAAAAGGGTCCCTCCCCCACGCCCCCACCCCCTAAAACTTTTAGGTGATTCACCGTATTACTTAATGTTTTTCCTGAAGCGGGGAGGCCCAGAGGCAGCGTCTTTCAGGTGTGCACCATCGCAACATATATCTGACGTAACATATATCTGAACTGGTTTCTGATCTGGTGTGTGCAGATGCAATCGGCCAACCCAGCCATAAATGAAATATGGCCTGCGGCGCCACTGCACCACAGGCCATAAAGAACTGTTTGCGAAAAAAGCCTATTTTGTGTCTTCCGTATCCCGCACCACTTCCAGAATGGGGGGCAGCGCCCGAATGGCCTCGATAAGCTGATAGAGCTGCGTGGCGTCAAGCACCTCGACGGTGAACCGCAGTTTGGCGCGGCCGTCCACCAGATTGTCCATGTTCAGGCCGGTAATGTTCACATTGTTTTTGGCGAGTATCTGCGCCACAAGGGCCAGCACGCCGTGTTCATTCTTGGCAATGATGAAGATGCCGGCTTCATAGGGCTTTTCTTCAACGCCGTCCCAATGGACAGAAATGAGCCGCTCCGGCTCCATATTGGCCACATTGGGGCAGTCCGCCCGGTGCACGCTGATGCCAAGCCCCCGGCTGATATAGCCGATGATGGGATCGCCGGGTACGGGGTTACAGCACTTGGCAAAGCGCATGAGCACGCCGTCCACGCCGGAAATTCCCACGCCCTCGGTCTTGCGGGTGGCGGCATCCTTGCTTTCTTTAACAGTGGGAGTGGCTGGCGTGGCTGCGACTTCATCAGGATGCAGAACAGCGTACAGCTTGTTGAGCACCTTGCGCGGCGTGGTGTGGGCATAGCCCACCGAGGCCACCAGATCGTCCACGCCTTCAAAATTCATTTCCTGGGCCACCAGGGCCATATGCCCTTCCTTGATGGCCTTGTTCACATTAAGGCTGACCTTGCGGCCTTCTTTTTCCAGCATGTCGCGGCCGAGGCTTACGGCGTGGGCGCGTTCCTCGGTGCGCAAATAGTGTTGAATGCGGCTGCGCGCCCTGGCAGTCTTGACTATCTTGAGCCAGTCACGGTTGGGATTACGGCTGGGGTCTGTAACAATTTCAACAATATCGCCATTTTTCAGTTCAGTGCCCAGGGGCATGAGGCGGCCGTTGACCTTTGCGCCCGCACAGTGCTGTCCGACCTTGGAGTGGATGATAAAGGCAAAATCCAGGGGCGTCGCGCCTTCAGGCAGTTCCTTTACATCGCCTGCCGGGGTATAGACATAGACCTCGTCCTTGAAGAGATCCATTTTGAGAGAATGCATGAACTCGCGTGAGTCGGTTTCTTCGCTCTGCCGTTCAAAAATTTCTCGTAGCCAGCCAAACTGCTCCAGGTCTTTGCTGTTGACGCGCCCTTTTTCCTTGTACAGCCAGTGTGCGGCCACGCCGTGTTCAGCCTGGCGGTGCATGTCTTCAGTACGAATCTGGATTTCGATGCGCTCGCCCTCGGGGCCGATGACGGTTGTGTGCAGGCTCTGATAGCCGTTGGTTTTGGGCATCGAGATATAGTCTTTGAACCGCCCGTGTACTGGCCGCCACTGTGAATGCACGAGGCCCAGCGCTGCGTAGCAGTCCTTGATATCCTTGACCAGCACACGAAACGCCATGATATCGTGCATTTCGTCCAGGCTGAGAGACTGGGACTGCATCTTTTTGTAGATGCTGTACTTGTGCTTGATGCGCCCGTACACCTGGCCGTCAATGCCGTTGGAGACCAGCAAATCCTTGATGAGGTCGACAACCTTGGCAATAATCTGTTTTTCCACCACCTGATGATTGTCCAGCCAGTGGTCGATCTGATTGTAAATGTCTGGCCGCAGATATTTGAAGCTCAGGTCTTCCAGGTCGCGCTTGAGAACATACAGCCCCAGGCGGTTGGCCAGAGGGGCGTAAATGTCCATGGTTTCCTGGGCGATACGCTTTTGTTTGTGTGCTTTCTGAAAATCAAGGGTGCGCATGTTGTGCAGGCGGTCGGCAAGCTTGACCATGAGAACCCGCATGTCGTGGCTCATGGCCAGGATCATCTTGCGGATGTTTTCTGCCTGCGCTTCTTCCTTGTTTTCAAAGGGAATCATGCTGATCTTGGTGACGCCGTCAACAATATCGGCCACATCTTCGCCAAAATTTTCATCCAGCTCTTCGATGGTGGCCTTGGTGTCCTCCACCGTATCGTGCAAAAGACCGGCGGCCACCGTGGCTTCGTCAAATCCCATTTCAGCCAGGGTATCGGCCACGGCCAGAGGATGGGACAGATAGGGCTCGCCGGAAAGGCGCGTCTGTCCGACATGAGCGGTAGCGGCAAATACGTAGGCTTTCTGGATAAGCTCCAGATCGGCGCTGGGGTTATGTGCCGCAATCTTGTCGAGAATTTCCTGTATACGAATCATGCGTAAGTCCCATCCGGGGCGTAATATCTTTATAATGTTTTGACTATGTTCTTACTTGCTTCGCCTTGTCAACGCCACAAGCGGGGCGAAAAAGCACGCATATCAATAAACCCGGCTAAAAACCCGGCAAGGTTGAAACCTTGCCGGGCTAAAACACCTCGCGCTGTCATCATGCCGTCACACGACAAGACTATTCTGGCGTCAGGCTGTACCCTTGCAATTTTTTAGGCACCCACCACTTTTCAAAGTTGTACATTATGCCTGCAAGCTCCGGTTTAACGCCCTGAAAGCGCTTTTGCACAACGGGCAGGGCGTAGGGCACAAAGAGAAAACAGTAGGGCTGCTCCGCATCCAGTATTTCCTGCATGCGGTAATACAACTGCGCGCGCGTGTCCTGATCCGGAGTTGAGCGCGCCTCTTCAAGCAGCCTGTCCACTTCGGCATTTTTGTAGTAGGTAAAGTTAAGGCCGCCCTCAAATGCCTGCGACGAATGCCAGACCTGGTAGATATCCGGGTCCTGCGGGATGGTCCAGCCGAGGATTATGGCGTCAAACCGGCCTTTGTTGACAAATTCCCTGATAAACGCGGCCCATTCGACAGTGCGGATGCGCACGTCAATGCCCACGGCGCGCAACTGCGACTGCATGACAGTGGCGGTAAGGATGCGCTGCTCGTTGCCCTGATTGGTCAGGATGGTGAAAGAAAAAGGCTTGCCGTCCTTGTCCAGCACGCCGTCGCCGTCACTGTCCGTAAACCCGGCCTCAGCCAGCAGGGCGCGCGCGGCGGCGACGTTTTGCGGCATGGGCTTCAGGGTGGGATGATAGGCCCAGACCCCCGGCTTGAAGGGGCCAAAGGCAGGTATGCCCTGCCCCATCAACACGCCCTGAATGATGCTCTCACGGTCGATGGCCTGCGAAATGGCCCGGCGCACCCGCACATCCTTGAAAAAGGGATGCTGCAGGTTGAACCCCAAAAAAACATAGGAAGAGTCCAGGTAGCGAAACTTGTTGAACTCACGCTCAAAGGCCGGGCCAGACGTCTGCCGCAGGTATTGCAACGGCGAAAGCCCCATGACGTCAAGCCGGCCGGCGCGGGTTTCCATAAACATAGTAGCGTTGTCAGGAATGATGCGGTATACGACCTCGGCTATATGGGGCTTGCCCGCAAAATAGCTCGGCGAGGCTTCAAGAATGATGCGGCTGCCCGGCTCCCAGGATTTCAGGCGGTACGGCCCCGCCCCCACAGGTTTGCGTGAAAAGGGCGTGTTGCGAATGTTCTGTCCTTCCAGCAAATGCCGTGGCAATATGGGTTGCATCCAGGTGGACACGGAGCGCGCAAAAAAATGCTCGTACTCAACCTCAAAGGTATAACGGTCAATAATGCGAAAGTTCTTGATGCGTGAAAAATCTTCGGCATACGGGCTGCCGGTGGCCGGGTCAGCCACAACCTTGCAGGTATAGGCCACATCTGCGGTGGTGAGCTCCACGCCGTCTTCCCACAGAATGCCCTTGCGCAGGGTAAATCGCATGAGCCGCCCCTCGTCCTCCATGCTCCAGCTCTCGGCGGCCCACGGCTCGACCTGAAGGTCTTTGTTGTAGCGCAAGGGGGCCACATAAATAAGATCGGCCACCTCGTGCGAGGCAGAGTCCGCGGTAAGGTACGGTATCAAGTTCGAGGCTTCACCTATGCTGCCAAACAGGATGCGGCCCCCGTCCACAGGGCTGCCCCATGTATTTTCCTTGGAATTGACTTCGTCCGCCAGGCAAGCCGAGGCAAGAAAAGATCCCGTGAAAACAGCTAGTAAGAACTTGACCACAACCCTGGCAATTATATCCAACATACTGTTTGTCCACTCAAAATTTATTTTTTCCATAATCATGAAGCTTCATATTGCTTTCGACCCCCCACCTGTGCTATTTATCGCAAACATCATAACAGCGCCCTGTCATTGAAAGATTCAAAATGTCTGACAGAGGTTTTTTTGGGGAACGCATGAGCCGATCAGAACAAAGCGTCGTTCGCGAAATGTGCCAAGCTTTTTTGCACGACAGCGTGCCGGAATACATACGCGACGCAGCGTACTATATACTGTCCGAAGGCGAGGTGCAAAAAATAAATATTCAGGAAGGCGAGACCTGGGACGTGCAAGGCGTTATCCAGGGCGATGACCTGCAGGTCTTTACGCCCAGCCTGAGTCTGACCATCACCGATCGCAGCACGCGCCACCAGTGCAACTGCTCCGACGCCTTCACCGGTATATGCCGCCACGTGGCGGCTCTCGGCCTGCGCCTTGTGGAAGAACTGCGCAAAGAACAGGGCGATGCCGAAGAAAGCCCCCCGCCAAGCACGGACTGGAAGCAGAGCTTCCGGAACTTTTTTTCCACCGATATGGAGGCCGAACCGGGCCGCCACTATCTCATCTTTCGCTTTGAACCGGAGCAGGGCCGCCTTCTGGTGTCCTTCTTTCGCGGGCGTCAGAACAAGTCCGGCCTGTCCAGCGTGCACAATGAGGTGACGCTGGAGCAGATCATCAACAATCCCGAATGGTGCGAATTTTCCCCGCAATTGCCCCATGTGGCCCGCCAGATCGGCCAGCACCTCGACTATTACGGTCACAGGGTTGAAATTCCGCAGGGTCTTACCTCATGGTTTTTCTGGTCTGTGCGCAAGGAATATTATCTGCTCTGGAAAGATACGGACATGCCCTGCCGTATAGAAAGCACGCCCTTTGCTCTCAAGCTCAAGCCCATTCTGGACGACTCCGGCTTCAGCTTTGAGGTGCTGCTCAAGCGCGAAGGCCGCCCCCCTCTGCCCATCCGGGCAGGCGCGGCAAGCCGTGCTGCCGCTGAAAGCCGCAACCCGCAAAACGAAAGCTCCGCCCCGGAAGACGCGCCCATCACGTTTCACGGGCAAATGCCGCTCTGGGTCTGCTATCAGCACAATTTCTACCCTGTGCAGACGGGTCTTTACCCCTCGCTGGTGCGCAATCTCATCTATGAGCGCCCGGTTGTGCCGCACGAGGAAATTTCTGAATTTCTTGACCGCGTGTGGACGCGCCTTCCCGCTTCAGAGTTGTACGAGCCCCAGCAGTTCCTCAAGCAGATGGAGCCGGTGTTTCAGCCCGCCACGTATAATCCCAAGCTCTTTCTGGATGAAGAAGGCAGCCTGCTCACGCTTGAGATCGACAATATCTATGAGACCCGCCACGGCGAATTCACGCTCAACGGGCCCAACCCCGACTTCCAGACCGGCAGCTATACCTATGACGGCCAGACCTTTCTGGTGCGCCGCCATCAGGACGAAGAAGCCCAGCTCATGTCGGATCTTGCGAGTATGGATTTTCAGGCCCGCTCCAGCAAACTGTGGTTTCTTGAGCCGGAAGAAGCCATTGCCTTTCTGCTGGACTACTACCCAAAGCTGGTCGAAAACTACCGCGTTTACGGCGAAAAAGCGCTTTCGCGCTACAAGGTGCGCACGGCCACATCCAATATTACTGCCGAAGTCGTCAGTAATGAAAAGGAAAAGTGGTTTTCGCTGGATATTACCGTTGATTACGAAGGCCAGTCCCTGCCTCTTGAAAAAATCTGGAAGGCCTGGACGCGCGGCAAGCGCTATGTGCAGTTGAAGGACGGCTCCTACACGAGCCTGCCCGAAGCGTGGCTTGAAAAGCTCTCGCACAAGCTGACCGCCCTCGGCCTCGACCCCTCCAAGCCGCCGCAGCACAAGTTCAAGCAGTTCGAAGCCCCTGTGCTGGACAGTCTGCTGGAAGATCTGCCCGGTGCTGCCACCGACTCCTTCTGGAACAATCTGCGGGAGAAGATACGCTCTTTCCGCGAGGTACGCCCCATTGAGCCGCCCAAGGGCCTCAACGCGAACCTGCGCGCCTATCAGGTGCAGGGCCTTTCGTACCTCAACTTTTTGTCGGAATACGGCTTCGGCGGCATCCTGGCTGACGAAATGGGCCTGGGCAAAACCGTGCAGACCCTCGCCTTTATCCAGCACATGGTGCAGCACAGCCAGGGCGGCCCCAACCTCATTGTGGTGCCCACCTCCGTATTGCCCAACTGGGAACGGGAAGCGGAAAAATTCGTGCCCAGCCTCAAGCTTCTGACCATCTACGGTACGCGCCGTGAAGGCATGTTCAAGCATATCACCGCATCTGACCTCGTCATCACCACCTATGCCCTGCTGCGTCGTGACCTTGAGGAGATGGAGAAGTACGAATTCAACACCGTCATTCTTGATGAAGCCCAGAACATCAAGAACCCCAACACCATAACCGCAAGAGCCGTGCGGCGCATCAACGCCCGCATGCGGCTGTGCCTGTCGGGCACGCCCATTGAAAACAACCTTTTCGAGCTGTGGTCCCTGTTCGAATTCCTCATGCCGGGCTTCCTCGGTTCGCAGCACGCTTTCCAGCGTGGCATCGTCAAACCCATCAAGGACGGCGACGCGGAAACCCTGGACTACCTGCGCACCCGCGTACGCCCGTTCATTCTGCGCCGCACCAAGGCCGAAGTGGCCAAGGATCTGCCGCCCAAGGTCGAAAGCGTCACCTGTTGCGCCCTTGAAGACGCCCAGGCAGAACTGTACGCGGCCCTGGCCCGCAAACTGCGCGCGCAGGTTCTCGCGGATGTGGACGAAAAAGGCCTGGCAAAAAGCCAGATGTCCATTCTGGACGCCCTGCTCAAGCTGCGCCAGATCTGCTGCCACCCCCGGCTGCTCAAGCTGGATTTGCCCGGTTTTTCCAACAACCTTCCTTCAGGCAAGTTCGACGCCTTCAAGGACATGATCCTGGAAATTGTGGAAGGCGGGCACAAGGTGCTGGTCTTCTCGCAGTTTGTCCAGATGTTGCAAATCATCAAGCAGTGGCTTGAGTTCACGCAGGTGCCCTTCTGCTACCTCGACGGCGCGAGCAAAGACCGCTTTGACCAGGTGGATCGCTTCAACAACAGCCCGGACATCCCCATCTTTCTTATTTCGCTCAAGGCTGGCGGCACGGGCCTCAACCTTACCTCGGCGGACTACGTTATCCACTACGACCCGTGGTGGAACCCCGCTGTGGAAAGTCAGGCCACTGACCGTACCCACCGCATCGGCCAGACACGGCAGGTCTTTTCGTACAAGCTCATCTGCCAGAACACGGTGGAAGAAAAGATACTCAAGCTTCAGGAAGCAAAACGCGGCGTGGCCGAGGCCATTATTCCCGGCCAGGACACCTGGAAGTCCCTTACCCGCGAAGACCTGGAAATGCTGTTTGATGTTTAAGTAACGTGGAAATACTTTGTGGGAGAATAAAGACTTTGTGGGGGAGGGACCCTTTTGCAAAAGGGTCCCTCCCCCACACCCCCACCCCCTAAGGAAACGCTGATTTATTCCGTTTGGCTGCGTTGCTTCCCTTTTTTTGAAACAGTCGAGGACGGAAGAGTCCACTCCTGCTTCAAAAAAAGATCGCGCCTTGCCAAACGAAATAACTGCGCGCTTCCTGGAAGCTCTTTAATCAGTACTTCCCTAAAACTCTTATTGTTTTTCGGTAGGTAATTTTGAAAAGGGGGGTCATGCCTGAAGGCTTTTGCCACGACCCGACCCTACCGCTTCTGCACAAAAAACCTCGGCCGTGGTCTGCACCACGCCGGGTTTTTTTTGTCCTGCTGGCCCCTGTCACGTTGCAGCACTGCACAGCAGGCGCACAGCCTGCAATCAGGCTGGCAGCGCAGGAAACCGGGCAGCCTCCTTTACTTTTCGCGGTAAATATCGCATGGTACCCGGATTATAACAAACAGACTCCAGGTATTCCCGCATGATTCAGGTAAGCAATCTTCTCAAGCGCTACGGCAGCAATGTTGTTTTGCAGAACATCAACATGCAGGTACGCCAGGGCGAAATTTTCGGCATTGTCGGCCATTCCGGCGCTGGCAAATCCACACTGTTGCGCTGTCTCAACGGCCTTGAGGTCTATGATGAGGGCAGCGTCCGGGTTATGGACGTGGAAGTGGCCTCGCTTGAGTCCCGCGCCCTGCGCCTGCTGCAAAGCAAGATGGGCATGATCTTCCAGAATTTCAACCTGATGGCCCGCAAGAATGTTTTTGACAACGTGGCCTTTCCCCTCCAGCTCTGGCACAAATCCGACCGCGAAAAGCGCGTTATGGAATTGCTTGATCTGGTAGGTCTCACGGACAAGGCGCGTCAAAGGGTGCAAAGCCTGAGCGGCGGCCAGAAGCAGCGCGTGGGCATTGCCCGCGCCCTGGCCCTGAACCCCAGCATTCTGTTGTGCGACGAGGCGACCTCCGCCCTTGACCCCAAGACCACCTCATCCATCCTTGACCTGCTGGAAGACATCAACAAGCGGCTCAACCTGACCATCATCATGGTCACGCACCAGATGGAAGTGGTAAAGCGCCTCTGTCACAGCCTGCTCTTGCTCGACGGCGGCAAAACCGTGGCCATGGGCAAGACCGAAGACCTTTTTCTTTCGCCCACCAAGGATATGCAGGCCATTGTGGAAAATGAGTACACGCTCATTCCCGGCGGCACCAACATCAGGCTCATGTTCCCGCGCGTCATCTCGCAACAGAGCGTCATCACGCAGATGGCAAGGGCTCTTGGCATCGATTTTTCCATTGTGGGCGGCAAGCTGGAGCGGTACCTGGACGACGTCTTTGGCTTTCTTATCATCAATGTGCTGGATCAGGACATTGAAGCCGTGCTAAGCTACCTTGAAGAACAGCATCTCTATTGGGAAATACTGGAATACCCCGTGAAACAAGCCTTGGATGCGAGCCATGAGTGATCTGAGTACCCTCGCGCAACTGGCGCAGGACTTCGCCCCCCTGTGGGACCGTCTTCAGGACAAAATGCCCGAAATTCTGCTGGCCACCTGGGAAACCCTCCAGATGGTCATGCTCTCCACATTCTTTTCACTGCTCATCGGCTTTGCTCTGGCCATCCTCATGATCGTGACCAACCCCATTGGCCTGAGCCCCTGCCGCTCGGTCTACAGGGTGGCGGATTTTGTGGTGAACCTGGTGCGATCCTTTCCCTTTATCATTCTGCTGATTGCCATCATCCCCTTTACGCGCTTTGTGGTGGGCACCTCCATCGGCAGCGCGGCGGCCATCGTACCCCTCACCATCGCGGCGGCCCCCTTTGTGGCCCGCCTCATCGAAACCTGCTTTCTTGAGGTGGACAGGGGTGTTATCGAGGCGGCCCGATCCTTCGGGGCCAGCAACTCCCAGATCATTTTTCGCGTGCTCTTTCCCGAGGCGCTGCCTTCCATAGTGCTCAATATCGCGGTCATTGCCATTACCCTGCTTGGGTATTCCGCCATGGCCGGGACGGTTGGCGGCGGCGGTCTGGGCGACCTGGCCGTAAAATACGGCTACAACCGCTTTCAGATTGATATAATGGTCTATTCCGTTATCATCCTGTGCATACTGGTGCTGCTCATACAGGGCATCTGCAACGTTTTGTACAAGATACTGCGATAAAGCCCGCCATTTCCATGTCGGGCCTTGATTCTTCAACCGGCACAGTCTTACCCACGCAAGGAGCCATCATGAAACGCCTGCTTCTGTCCCTGGCCATGATTCTGACCCTGGCCGTTCCTGCCTTCGCCGCCGAAGACATCGTCATCGGCGTCACCCCCTTCCCGCACAAGGATATCATGCTTGTGGCCAAGCCCCTGCTGGCCAAGGACGGCTACAATCTGGTCATCAAGGAATTCACGGACTACGTGCAGCCCAATATGGCCCTTGCCAATGGTCAGCTTTTCGCCAACTTCTTCCAGCACGCCCCCTACCTTGACAACATGAACAAGGAAAAGAACCTTGGTCTTGTGTCCATCGGCAAGGTGCATATCGAACCGCTGGGCGTGTATTCCAAGAAAATCAAGAAACTGGCCGAACTCAAGAAGGGTGACGCCGTTTCCGTACCCAATGACCCCACCAACGAAGCCCGCGCCCTGCGCCTGCTCGAAGCCAACGGCATCATCAAGATCAAGCCCGGCGCTCTCGTGACCGTGGCCGACATTACCGAAAACCCCCTTGGCCTCAAGTTCCATGAGCTTGACGCCGCCCAGCTGCCCCGCACCCTGGACGACGTGACCGCTTCGGTCATCAATACCAACTTTGCTGGCGAAGCCGGGCTTATTCCCGCCCGTGACGCCCTTGTGATTGAAGGCAGCGAATCGCCGTACGCCAACATCATCGTGGTGCGCGCGGCCGACAAGGACAGCCCCAAGGCCAAGGCCCTCATCAAGGCCGCCCAGTCGCCTGAAGTCAAGGCGTATATTGAAAAGGAACTGGTGGGCAAAGGCATCATGCCCTCGTTCTAGCACAACGCTGTTTTGCGTCTTGGGGCGTCTGCAAGGGCAGCGCCCGTTAAAACCTGGGACGACCTCCGCGCACTGAAATGCATTCTCAATGCAGGAGCGTTTAAAAAATTCTGCATGCCGCAACGGATGCCTGTCTCGCCTTGCATGACGTAACCATGTGAAAGTCAAGATAAAAAAACCGTTGCACCAAAAAATATGACATCATAAAGACGGCTCTGACGGGATGTAACTTTTCCGTCCGGGCCGTCTTTGCCTCCGGGCTGCCAATGCGCTAACCTGGATGCCCGCGTCTACACGACAGAAAGAATGCAGAGGATATCCATGCTGATGATTAATACATGGCGAGGAAAAAAGGCCCCTGAAACGCAGAGAGCCTTTATGGGATGGGGCGGTCTGACGGTCACCGACGATTCTGTTGATATTCTTGACATGCTGCGCGCATATTATGCCGTGGCGTCAGGCGAATCCTGCGGCCAGTGCTTCCCCTGCCGCAGCGGTCTCAGACGCATAGCCGCGCGCCTGGACGAGATGTGCCAGGGACAGGAACGCGCCGATGACCTGCAATACCTGGGCGAACTGGCCGCCATGGTTCGAGCCAGCGCCCGCTGCGACATTGGCCAGACCTCGCCCCAGCCCCTGCTGGATGTGCTGGAACAGGCCCCGCAACTGCTCAAGGCCAGAAAGACCTCAGGCGGCGCCTATACAAGCATGGTGACCGCCCCCTGCGTCAATGCCTGCCCAGGGCATGTCACTATTCCTGAGTATATTGAAGATATCCGTTTTCGCCGTTTTGACAAAGGCCTTGAGCGGGTTATGAACAACTGCCCCATGCCCGGCACCATTGGCCGCGTGTGCGAGCGCCCCTGTGAAGCCGCCTGCAAACGTGGGCTCAAGGGCAAGCCTGTGGCCATTCGCAATCTCAAGCGTTTTCTTTTTGACCACAACGCCGCGCTCAATCAGCCCCCTGTTCCCCAAAAACCGGCTGTTCATGGCAAAAAAGTGGCCATCATCGGCGGCGGGCCAGCCGGGCTGTCCTGTGCCTACTACCTCGCCCATTTGGGGGCCGCGCCCACCATTTTCGAGCGGCACGACGTCTGTGGCGGCATGGCCAAATTCGGCATTCCCGACTTTCGCCTGCCGCCATCCGTACTGACGCGGGAAATAAACGTGGTGGCTGCCGCTGGCAGCGACATCCGCACCGGCATTGAAATCGGGCGCGACATTTCTGTGGATCAGTTGCACGATGAGGGCTTTGAAGCGATCTTTATTGCGGCAGGCGCGCCCCACGCCCCCGGTATGCGCTGCGAAGGCGAAGACAGCTGCCCGCAGGGCTATCTCAGCGGCATCCATTACCTTCATGAAGCCACCATGGGCAGGCAGGCCGCAAGCGGCACCCGCCTTGTGGTAGTGGGCGGCGGCAACGTGGCCATGGACTGCGCGCGCACGGCGTTGCGCCACGGTTTCAAGGAAGTGCGCGTCGTCTACCGCCGCACCGAGGCTGAAATGCCCGCTGACCCCGTGGAAATTGAAGAAGCCAGGGAAGAAGGCACTCTTTTCACCTTTCTGGCGGCCCCCCTGCGCATAGAAAACAAAGACGGCCGCGTTACCGGCCTTGTGTGCCAGAAAATGGAACTTGGCCCGGCGGACGACTCCGGCCGCCGCCGTCCTGTCCCTGTGGAAGGGGCCGACTTTGAACTGCCCTGTGACGCCATTGTCTACGCCATCGGCCAGAAGGTGGCTCTGGAAGTGATCCTCAAAGGAAAAGATGGCGCGCTGAACAAGTACCGCACGCTGGACGCCCATGACATCACGGGCGAAGTCAGCGCCCTGCACCGCTTTTTTGGCGGCGGAGACTGCGTGACAGGCCCAAGCTCGCTTATAGCCGCCCTTGCCGCCGGCAAACGCGCGGCCGCGCACATAACCGCCCACCTGAACGGCGAGGATGACGGCCCCACTGTGCGCGAAAAGCTGGAACAGGCGCTCATGTCCATCAATATGCTGGATACGGAAGACGCCGTTCCCCTTGAAGACCCGACGCCGCCCATGCCCATACACGCCATTCCTCTGAGCGAACGCCTGCACGGCTTTACAGAGGTGGAAACAGAACCGCTGGAGTGGGAAGCCGTACGGGAGTCGTCGCGCTGCCTGCGCTGCCTGCGCGTCGTCATGACCGCACCTTGAGCATGCGCGCGCATGGTTGATCGATTTTTAGAGCATTTTCACCTTGAAATGCTTCTCATTTCAAAGTTGATCTGATCTAGATGCGCGCAAAGCCCGCTGACGTGAGGAGTAATAGTTATTCGGCAATCCCCCCGTGGGACGTACCGGAAGCGGACAGCCCAAGGACAGCCCAGTGACAGCCCAAGGGCAGGCCGCAAAAAACTGAATACCGGACGAACGCGCACTGCCGCGTCGTGCAAATATGAAGGACGGGCCGCCACTGACCCGAACGGGAGTTTCTATGTTTGTCACCATTAATGGAAAACAGGCCGCCTTTCAGCCTGGGCAGACCATACTTGATGTCGCCACGGCACACGGCGTCTATATTCCCACGCTGTGCTGGCTGCCCAAGACCGGGCACGGCAAGGTCTGCCGCATCTGTTCCGTCGAGGTAAAGGGTCACGATCGCCTGTTGCCCGCCTGTTCCTCCCCTGCCGAGGACGGCATGATCATCGAGACGGATTCCCCGACGGTGCTTGCCACGCGCAAAAACATCCTTTCCCTGCTGGTGGCCGAAGGCCGTCACGACTGCTTTTTGCGCAAACTGCCCCCCGACCTCTGGCCCGCCTATCAAAAAGCCGCTGGGGCCATGCCCCATCGTGAGCATCCCTGCCCCGCCGAAGGCAAATGCCAGCTCCAGGCACTGACCATGAAGTGCAATGTGCCTGTCAAAGACCTTGTGCCGGAACCGGGAAATTTTCCCCTGGATGACGACCACCCGATGATCACGCGCGACTTCAGCCGTTGCGTGCAGTGCGGGCGTTGCGCCTCGGTCTGCTCGGCCATTCAGGTCAATGACGCCATCCCGCCGCAGTTCGGCCGCAGGGCTGAAAAAGAATCCTGGTGGCCCCTGGTGGACTACACACGCTGCACCCACTGCGGCGAATGCGTTCAGGCATGTCCCACAGGGGCGCTTACGGCAAAGAAGTCCTATGGCCTTGCCGTGCGTGAAGACAAAATAGACACGGTGCGCACCACTTGCCCTTACTGCGGCGTGGGCTGCCAGTTGAACCTGTCCGTCAAGGACGGGCGTATAATTGAGGTCAACGGCGTTGAAGACGGCAGCCCCAACAAGGGCAGCCTGTGCGTCAAGGGGCGCTTTGGCTATGACTTCATCTACAGCAAGGAGCGGCTCACCGATCCCCTTATTCGCCTCCAGGACGGCACGTTCAGGACGGCCTCATGGGACGAGGCTCTTGACCTCATAGCTTCCAAATTTTCTGAGGCCATTAAAAATCACGGCCCGGACTCTGTGGCCGGTGTGGCTTGTGCCCGTAGTATCAATGAAGATAACTACCAGATGCAAAAACTCTTTCGCGCGGTGTTCAAGACCAATAATATTGATCACTGCGCGCGTACCTGACACGCCCCCACTGTGGCCGGTCTGGCCACATCGTTCGGTTCAGGTGCAATGACCAACAGCTTTGCCCATCTGGGTGAAGCCAAGATGATTCTACTCATTGGTTCCAATATCACGGAGGCGCATCCCGTGGCCGGAACCCTTGTCAAACGGGCCGTGCGCAACGGGTGCCGACTCATTGTCGTGGACCCGCGCCGCACCGACATCGCCAAGGAGGCAGAAAGCCACCTGCAACTGCGCGTGGGTTCGGATATCGCCCTGCTCAACGCCATCATGCACGTGCTCATCAGGGATGACCTGTATGACAAGCATTTTGTGGCGCAGCACACCGTGGGCTTTGAAGAACTGCGGCGCAACGTGGCCGACTGTACGCCGGAGCGGGCCGCGCCCATTTGCGGCATCGCGCCTGAAATCATTGAGCGTACCGCCCGCGACCTGGCCTCGGTCAAACCTGCCATGCTGGCCTACACCCTTGGCATTACAGAGCATACCTGCGGCGTTAACAACGTGCTGACCTGCGCGGCGCTGCAAATGCTTCTGGGCAATGTGGGCAAAGCATTGGGCGGTGTGAATCCTCTGCGCGGGCAGAACAACGTGCAGGGGTCCTGTGATATGGGCGCTCTGCCGGACACCTATCCCGGTTACGGCAAGGTGGCCGACAAGGCCGCCAGGGAAAGGCTGGAGCAATTCTGGAAAACGTCCCTGCCCACAGGGCCGGGCATGATGATGCCCGACATGCTTGATGGCCTCAAGTCAAAGAAAATCAAAGCCATGTATATATTTGGCGAAAATCTTGCCAATACGGAACCCGATATCGGCCATGTGGAACGCTGCCTGGCTTCTGCGGAATTTCTGGTGGTGCAGGATATTTTTCCCAATGAAACAACGCGCTTTGCTCATGTGATCCTGCCAGCCGCAGCCTGGGGCGAAAAGGACGGCACATTCAGCAACAGCGAACGCCGCATCAGCCGGGTACGTGCCGCCAGCGCCGCGCCAGGCCAGGCGAAAATGGATTGGTGGATTTTCAAACAGCTGGCTGCCCGCTTTGGTCATCACTGGGAATCGGACTCTGCCCAGGATCTGTGGGATAACGAAATATCGGTACTGGCCGAATTATTCCGCGGCATCAAGTATCGCCGCATCGAGGGTGATGGCCTGCAATGGCCCTGCCCGCATGAAGACCACCCCGGAACCCCGGTACTGCACAAGGACGGGGCATTCACACGCGGCAAAGGACTGTTCGTGTCCGTCAACTGGACGCCGGCAGCGGAAGTCGCCGATGCGGAATACCCCTTTGTTCTCAGTTCCGGCAGGCGGCTCTACCACTACCATACCAGAACGCAAACGGGCCGCAGCAAGGGCCTCAACACGCTCATGGGCTACGACACGGCGGACATATCCACCGCAGATGCCGCCCGGTTGCAGATAGCCGACGGCGAGACCATCCGCGTATCTTCACGCCGGGGATCAGTGACGGTGCGGGCCAAGGTCACGGACGACATGCCCGTGGGAATGGTGTGGATGGCCTTTCACTTCCGTGAAAGCAACGCCAACTGGCTCACCAATCCTGCCATGGATCCTATTACCAAGACGGCTGAATACAAAGCCTGCGCCGTAAAGATCGAAAAAATCTGACGCGGCCCGACGAACAAAACGTGGCCGATACGGCCTGATCAATAAGATCAGGCCGACGCAACCAGACCCAACGAGACCGTGCCGCACACTCAGACCCCCTGAGTGCTGTCGGCATGGTCTCGTCTTTTTTACCGAAGCTTTGCCGCGCGGAGGGAAACAAAGCCGGTTGCGATAGCTTGATCAGGTTCGCGTTGGAATACTTTGTGGGGGAGGGACCCTTTTGCAAAAGGGTCTCCTCCCCCACGCCCCCACCCCCTAAAACCTTTATAGCATTTAGCTCATCTGCCCTTTTGCAAAAGGCAGAAGGGCTAAATGCGCGCGGCAGGCTTTGCATGGCAGCATTCCTGCGTGGTGTCGCCGATGTTTGGATAATTTCTGACATTCAGGAACCTGGCGGAGAAACAACACTCCTGTTTGCCAAAAAAATTAGTAAATAAGTTTATATCCTACTATAAAGATTGTATTTTCACTTCTAATCCTAGCGTTTTGCCTAACTTTTCCACTAGCGATTTTTATTAACAATAGGTAATTTAAGTGCTGCTATCCGTAAATCATCGCAGGTTCGCCCTGCCCTGGAGGACTCCTGATGCTGACATCACCCCACAAAGAATTTCATGACGCCATTTTGGCCTTTATCCCAAAAAATCGGATATATACTGATCCACTGCGCCTGTTTGCCTATGGCACAGACGCCAGCGTCTACCGCCTTACCCCCAAGCTTGTGGTGGACGTGCTTAATGAAGAAGAAATAATTGAGCTTATGGGCGTGGCTGACCGCATGCGCGTGCCCGTAACCTTTCGCGCGGCAGGCACCAGCCTTTCAGGCCAGGCCGTGACGGATTCCGTACTGGTGCGCATCGGTCAGGGCTGGAGAGACTGGCGCGTGGGCGAGCACGCCGAAAAAATCACGCTTCAACCCGGCATCATCGGTTCCGGGGCCAACAAGATACTGGCGGAATTCGGCAAAAAAATCGGGCCGGACCCGGCCTCCATCGACAGCTGTTTTATCGGCGGCATTTTTGCCAACAACGCCAGCGGCATGTGCTGCGGCACTTCCGACAACTCTTACAAGACGGTGCTGTCCACCCGCATGGTCCTGTCAGACGGCACCCTGCTGGACACCGCCGACGCCAAAAGCCGCGCGGCCTTTGCCAGAACCCACAGCCACATCCTTGACGGCCTGACCGCTCTTCGAAACAAGATCATGAGCGACGCAGCCCTGGCCGACCGCATCCGCCGCAAGTTCAAGATCAAAAACACCACGGGCTACAGCATCAACGCCCTGGTTGATTACGAAGATCCCTATGAAATCCTGCAACACCTCATGGTGGGGTCTGAAGGCACCCTGGGCTTCATTGCCGAAGTGACCTACCGCACGGTGGAAGAAGCGCCGTTCAAGGCGTCAGCCCTCATGCTGCTGCCCACGGTCAAGGATGCCTGTGATCTCGCTTCCGCCGTGGCCACTTTGCCCGTCTCCTCTGCCGAGCTTATGGACAGGGCTTCTCTGCGCTCTGTGGAAGGCACCCCCGGCCTGCCCGATGGGCTGGATACCCTTGACGACAAGGTCTGCTCTCTGCTGGTGGAAACGCGCGCTTCAACCCAGGAAGACCTGGACAAAAACATCGCCACCATCAACGCCGCCTTCACGGACGTAAAATTCGTGCGGCCGCACGCATTTACCGACAAGCCCGAAGAATACAGCAAACTCTGGCTGATCCGTAAGGGCATATTGGCCTCCGTGGGTGGCATGCGCCCTGTGGGCACCTCCATTGTCATTGAAGACGTGGCCTTTCCCCTTGAGCGCCTGGGCGAAGCCGCCACAGACCTGCAAGACCTGTTTGCCCGTCACGGGTACGCAGTGGCCCCCCTGTTCGGCCACGCCAGGGACGGCAACCTGCATTTCGTTTTCTGGCAGGACTTCGGCTCGCCCACTGAAGTGACGCGTTATGCGGCCTTTATGGACGATTTCTGCAAGCTTATCACCGAAAAATACGACGGCTCCCTCAAGGCCGAACACGGCACGGGCCGCAACGTGGCCCCCTTTGTCGAGCTGGAATGGGGCGCGGCCGCCTACAGCATCATGAAATCCGTCAAGGAACTGCTGGACCCCAAGAGCATTCTCAACCCCGGCGTGCTCATGAATTCCGACCCGCAGGGGCACATCAAGAACCTCAAGCCCCTGCATCCGGCTGACGAGCTTGTGGACAAGTGTATGGAATGCGGTTTCTGCGAATCGGTCTGCCCGTCCCGCAACCTGACCCTCACCCCGCGTCAGCGCATCACGGCATACCGCGAAATATGCCGCCTGCGCGAGGTTGCCCCCGGCAGCAAGGAACTGAAAAACCTTGAAACGCAGTACGAGTATATGGGCAACGCCACCTGCGCCACCGACAGCCTGTGCCGCCCCCGCTGCCCCGCTGGAGTGGACACCGGCGTCTTCATCAAGAGCCTGCGCAAAAGAGAGGCAGGCAACCTGAGCAAAAAAGTCGCCAACAGCATTGCCGACCACTTTGCCGGAACCTGCCGGGCCATGTCCTTTGCGCTCAACAGTGTGGACAAGCTGCACCGCGCCCTGGGCACCACCTTTATGGATAACGGCGCGAGGCTGCTGCGTTGCGTCACCTTCAACAAGGCTCCTCTCTGGAACAGGGATATGCCCAAGGGCGGCAGCAAAATACGCCTGCCTGAAACCCACAGCGCCAATCCCAAACGAGTGGTGTACTTTCCAAGCTGCATAGCCCGCAACATGGGCCCCGGCGAGGAACACACGGATCGCCGCACTGAACCGGAAGCGGTCATCAGCGTTCTGCTCAAGGGCGGCTACGACGTCATTCTGCCCAAGAATCTGGACAAGCTCTGCTGCGGCATGGCCTTTGCCAGCAAGGGCCTTGCCGACGCCGCCCACAAAAAGGAAAAGGAACTGGAAGCCGCCCTCAAGGAGGCCAGCAACAACGGGCAATACCCCGTGCTTTGCGAAACCAGCCCCTGCCTGCTGCACATGAAGCAAACCCTTGACCCGTCGCTGACCCTGATGGAGCCCATTGAGTTCATTCTTGAAAAGATGGATGGCAGTCTCAAGTTCACCAAGCTGCCCAAAACCATTGCCCTGCACGCCACCTGCTCGGTGCGCAAAATGGGCCTCGAGGGCAAACTTGAAAAGCTCGCCAAAATGTGCGCCGAAAACGTCATCGTGCCGGACGGCATCAACTGCTGCGGCTGGGCGGGCGACCGTGGCTTCACACACCCGGAACTCAATGAATCCGCGCTCAAGAGTCTGCGCATGCAGGTCAGCACCTGCGAGGTCGGCTACTCTTCAAGCCGCACGTGCCAGATCGGCCTTTCGCTGCACGGCGGCATCCCCTACTATTCCATCGTCTTCCTGGTAGATGAGGCCAGCGCGTAAGCGCATCAGGCCGCATACCGCAAACAGTAAACAAACGTCACAGGAGCCGCTGCCAAACGCAGCGGCCCCTGTGACGTTTTTGGCCAATATGTTTTTCAGGCTGTCTTGCGATGACGTCCCTGAACGCAAATAAGCCCTGGATGGTGCGCTGTCTGTAAGACGTTGTTTCTGCCTCCTTCGGATCATAAAATCGTTGTGCTGTTATAAAATACAGTAAAAGTTTTAGGGGGTGGGGGCGTGGGGGAGGGACCCTTTTACAAAAGGGTCCCTCCCCCACAAAAGTATTTCAAAATGTCATTGTTCTCGTCGAGTCAAGGGCTGACGCAAAGGGCCGTTCCAGCAGCAACAGCCAGCAAGTTCTGGCTGCGCTGTCATTGCAGAGTTGGGCTTTACTTTGCCGCCCAATAACGTATGGTGCCGTGACGTAACAGCCCGCGAAGATCTTTCGCTGTCCGGCGTCCCGGTTTGCCGGGTTGCCGCAAGGGCCGGATGCCGGAAATAGCGGATGTGCGGATTCTTTTTTAATCATGTAATTTACAATTATTTTATATGGTTAGAAAAAACTTCAAAAAAATTCCACACAACCCCCTTTTCAACCCGCCAGCATGTCTTATTTCTATGCCGGTGCGGGGCCGGATTGGACAGACTGTTCAACATGGCCTGTTACGCGCAATATTTCCAGCATGTACGCTATTTTGCGTCCATAGCTGTGTCCCTGAGGGACGATAATAACATTTCCGGGAGGATCTGACGTCATGAAGCTGAAACCCCTTAACGACCGTGTTCTGGTCAAACGCCTTGAATCCGAAGAAAAGACCGCCGGTGGCCTGTTCATCCCCGACACGGCTAAAGAAAAGCCGTCCAAGGGTCAGGTTGTGGCTGTGGGTCCCGGCAAGGTAGGGGATAATGGCGAGCGCACCCCTCTGGCCGTCAAAGCCGGAGACGAAGTGCTGTTCAACAAGTACGCCGGTACTGAAGTAAAGCTTGACGGCGTTGACCATCTGGTCATGCGCGAAGAAGACATTCTCGCCATCATCGACTAACTCCCACCTTTGCCGCATTACCACTAGGAGGAAATGTCCCAATGTCTGCTAAAGAAATTTTTTTTGATGTCAAAGCCCGTGAAAAACTTTCCCGTGGCGTCGATAAGCTTGCCAACGCCGTCAAGGTCACCCTTGGCCCCAAAGGCCGCAACGTGGTCATTGAAAAGTCGTTTGGCGCTCCCGTCATCACCAAGGACGGCGTAACGGTTGCCAAGGAAATCGAACTTTCCGACAAGTTTGAAAACATGGGCGCTCAGCTCGTCAAGGAAGTGGCCTCCAAAACTTCCGATGCCGCTGGCGACGGTACCACCACCGCCACCATTCTGGCTCAGGCCATCTACCGCGAAGGCATCAAGCTTGTGGCCGCCGGCCGCAACCCCATGGCCATCAAGCGCGGCATCGACAAGGCTGTTGAAGGCCTGATCGCCGAACTGGCCAATCTTGCCAAGCCTACCCGCGACCAGAAAGAAATTGCCCAGATCGGCACCATTTCTGCCAACTCCGACACCACCATCGGCAACATCATTGCCGAGGCCATGTCCAAAGTGGGCAAGGAAGGCGTCATCACGGTTGAAGAAGCCAAGGGCCTCGAAACCACCATGGACGTGGTGGAAGGCATGCGCTTTGACCGCGGCTACCTTTCCCCCTACTTCGTGACCAATCCCGAAAAGATGGTCTGCGAAATGGACAATCCTTACATCCTGTGCACGGAAAAGAAAATCTCCAGCATGAAAGACATGCTGCCCGTGCTTGAGCAGGTTGCCAAGGTGAACCGTCCCCTCATGATCATCGCTGAAGACGTGGAAGGCGAAGCCCTGGCCACCCTGGTGGTCAACAAGCTGCGCGGCGCTCTTCAGGTTGTGGCCGTGAAGGCTCCTGGCTTCGGCGACCGCCGCAAGGCCATGCTTCAGGACATCGCCGTGCTGACCGGCGGCCAGGTGGCTTCCGACGACACCGGCTCCAAGCTTGAAAACATGAGCCTGGCCGAACTTGGCACCGCCAAGCGCATCGTCATCGACAAGGAAAACACCACTGTTGTTGACGGCGCTGGCAAGAGCGAAGACATCAAGGCCCGCGTGAAGCAGATCCGCGCCCAGATCGAAGACAGCACCTCCGACTATGACCGCGAAAAGCTGCAGGAACGTCTTGCCAAGCTGGTGGGCGGCGTGGCCGTGGTGCATGTGGGCGCTGCCACTGAAGTGGAAATGAAGGAAAAGAAAGACCGCGTTGAAGACGCCCTCAATGCCACCCGCGCTGCCGTGGAAGAAGGTATTGTGCCTGGCGGCGGTACCGCCCTCATCCGCGTGGCCAAAATCCTTTGCGACATCAAGCCCGCTGACGACGACGAACTGGCTGGCGTGAACATCATCCGCCGCGCCATTGAAGAGCCCCTGCGCCAGATCGCCCACAATGCCGGCTTTGAAGGCTCCATCGTGGTCGAAAGGGTGCGTGAAGGCAAGGACGGCTTCGGTTTCAACGCCGCCACCGGCGACTACGAAGACCTCATCAAGGTTGGCGTCATCGACCCCAAAAAGGTCACCCGTACGGCCCTGCAGAATGCCGCTTCCGTGGCTTCCCTGCTGCTGACCACCGAATGCGCCATTGCCGAAAAGCCCGAACCCAAGAAAGACGCTGCCATGCCTGACATGGGCGGCATGGGTGGAATGGGCGGCATGGGCGGCATGTACTAAGCCAGCCCGGCGCTTCCCGATTTGTAGAATGACAAAGCCCCCGCGCAAGCGGGGGCTTTTTTGCACCAGAGGTATTTTTTATGATCCGCTACGGCTTTGCCTGTAAAACCGTTGGTCTGCCCGGGGCGGCGCAAAGCAGCCTTACCCTGGCGCACGCGAGCCGCGACAACCTTCTGGCCGTCAGCCGGAACAATCTGGGCGCGCTGGAAGCCATGCTGCGCTATTGCCGCAGCGAGTGCCTTGCACTCATGCGTATCAGTTCCGACTGTATCCCGCTGGCCTCGCATGAGACCACTGATTTTGACTGGCAGGCCGCATTGCGGCCGGAGCTTGAAAATCTGGCCGCCCTTGCGCGCCAAAGCGGCGTACGTCTTTCCATGCATCCCGGCCAGTACACGGTGCTCAATTCCCCTCGTGAAGATGTGGTGCGTAAAGCCGTGGCCGACCTTGCCTATCACGCGGCCTTTCTTGACGCCCTGCAGGCTGGCCCGGAGTGCCGCATAATCCTGCATTTGGGCGGGGGCTATGGCGACAGGGCTTCGGCGTTGCAAAGGCTGCGCGACAATCTTGCTGCTTTGCCCGATGCTATCCTGCACCGGCTGGCCCTGGAAAATGACGAGCGCATCTACACCATTGAGGATGTTCTGGCAGTGTGCCACGACTTTGCACTGCCCGCCATTTTTGACATTTTTCATCACGAGCTGAACCCGCCCCCGCACGGTGACATGCAGCACTGGCTTGACCTCGCAGGGGCTACCTGGAACGCCCGTAGCGGACGCCAGAAAATCCATTATTCGCAGCAGCTGGCGGGCGGCAAAGCGGGCATGCACTCCCTCACCATCGCCATGCGCCCTTTCATGCAGATGCACGGCCTGCTGGAAGAACGCGAACTTGATGTCATGCTGGAAGTGAAGGACAAAAACCTCTCTGCCATCAAATGCGCAAATCTGACCGAGCCAGACCTGCCGCGTAAAAACCTCACGGAAGAATGGGCGCGCTACAAGTATCTCGTGCTGGAGCGCAGCCCCAACGCCTATTCCGCCATACGCCAGTTGCTCAAAAGCGATTGTCCTGCAGCGGAAGCCTTTTACGCCCTGCTTGAAGATGCCCTTGCCTGCGATCTTGAGCCAGGCAAGGCCAGAAATGCCGCCGAACACGTCTGGGGCTATGTAAGCAAAAAGGCGACAGCCAGTGAATCAGCCCGCATGCTCGCAGACCTTGAACTTCTGGGCAAAGACCTTGCGCCGCTGCCTCGCATCAAGCGTAAACTGCTGGCCCTGGCGGCAAGCGAAGGTGAAGAGTACCTGTTGCACAGCCTTTACTTTTATCTGAATTAAATTTGACTCCCTTTGGATGCATCTTGGCAAAAATTGAAGATGTCCGTCCGGGCGTTAGTCACTACAAAAAAAGCGCAATAACCCGCGCCCCCTGCCGTCATGACGAGCGCTTGCCATGCAGCCGGCAACGTTCGTTCACGGTGAAATTTTACAGCGCCTGCCTATGCCGGAAAGGGAAGCCGACCATCCGGCCCGAACGTAGTTCCACACCAGGCAAAAATGCCAAAACGGCCCGAAACCAAAAAGGTTTCGGGCCGTTTTGCTGTCAGGCTCTGAAGCCTGTGAGGTTCTTTGGTGCTATTCCTGTATGGAACGGGCTGCCGCAAGGGCCTGGGCCTGTTCCTCAAAGTTCTGGAAGCCTGCATGGTGCAGGGCGTCCAGCACGGTATCGTCCCAGTTCCACGTGGCATAGATCACAGGCTTGTGGAAAGTGGAACGGAAGCTTTGCAGCTCCGACCGGTAGAAGTCTTCCTTGGGCGTGTCGAGATGCTCGCGGAACTGCTCGTGACGGCGCTGCAACTCCCCTTCGTACCATTCCAGGATATCCTGCGGATCCTTGTATTTCTTGAGGATATGCCCGTACCCGGCCTTTTCCATAAGCCCCGCCAGGCGCTGGTGGTGCTGCTGGCCGAGCCATTTGCCGAGATCGGAAGTGGGGATGTTTTCCCCTTCCACGGCGGCAATGTCGAACACGGTCTGGTAATAGGTGTCAGGCACCACCGAGGCGGACGTAATGCCCGCAATGGCCACCAGGCCGCGCAGGATAAGGCTGTTGGACACGCCCTGACCGCAGAAGCCCACCTTTTTGCCGTACTTGAGTCCGGTGAAGATGCTCACCAGAATAGCCCAGATAACGGCTGGGTCTTCTTCATCATAGATGTGCGCAAGGCGCGCATTGTCGCGGTCGGTAGCCAGCACCATCTGGGTCATGTCATTGGAGCCGATGGAGAAACCGTCAAACTCCGAAATGAACTGCTTGGCCAGAATTGCGTTGGAGGGCAACTCGGACATGAGGATAATCTTGAGGCCGTCCTGACCGCTCTTGAGCTTGTGCACCTGTTCAAGATAGCTGCGCATGGAGCGGGCTTCTTCAAGGGTGCGCACAAAGGGCAGCATCATCCGCAGATTGCAGCCGCCGTATACGCCCCGCGCCAGTTTGAAGGCCTCAATTTCCCAGTCATGGATGTTGCGCGAAACGCCGCGGTACCCGAGCATGGGGTTGTCTTCAAAATGTTCGAAGAGATTGCCGCCAAGCAGGTTGCGGTATTCGTTGCTCTTGAAGTCCGTCGTGCGATAGGTGATGGGCTTGCCGTAGAAGGCCATGGCAAAGAGCGCCAGGTTCTGGGCAAGGGTTTGCACATAATGCTCCTTGCCGGTACGGAAGCCACGAGCCTTGATGATGCTGTGGATTTTTTCCGGCAGGTTGCGCACGTCGTCCATTTCTTTCTTGAGGCCGGAGCGCAGCCCCACCTCTTCACGCAGGTGGGCGATGTTGTCCATAAGACGCATCACGCCCGGCAGGTCCTTGATGCGCTTCACATGGGCTTCAACGCTGGCTTCAATTTCGGCAATGCGCTTGCCGGATTCGGGGTCAGAGCTGTTTTGCAGGGCAAGTTCGTCGTCATAGCCCATAATAATGCGCACATGGTCAGCCAGATCGGGCGAAGTCTTGAGAACCTCGATGCGGCGCGAGGCCATCTCCATATGCTGGTCAATCTTGTGATCCAGCTCGCGCATTTTGCGGTGCTGCAACAGCACGTCTTCGGCATTGAGGTTTTTGCTGGTGTCGGCCAGGGCACCCAGTTCGGCGGCAAGGCCAGTAACCTCGCCCACGTATTCGCGCAGGTTAAGATTAAAGACTATGAGCCCGACGGACATCTGCTCGCGCAGAACCTTGGAAAGGCGGTCTTCCAGCTCCTTCAGCTTGGCATGCACCACCCCTTCAAGCTCGCCCTTGTCAAAGGCTTCCAGGGCTTGCGGGTGGATGCTGATATTGCCCAGCATGAATTCCGCGCGCAACAGACCCACTTCAAACTGGTCAAAATCGCGCAGGCGTGAAAGAAAGAGCGCCTGACCCACGTCGGCAAGCACAAGGCCGACCTTGGTCTTGGTGGCAGGCAGCTTGGCCACGTCCATTTCGCCGCCAACTTCGTGCAGAGGCAGCAGGCCGCGGTACACACGTCCGCGCGTACCGTCAACCGTAACCTCGGCGCCGTCCAGGGCGCGCAGCACATCAAGGCGCTGAATGCCGATAACGGCGGCAATGCCGAGTTCACGCGAAGTGATGGCGGCATGGCTTGTGTCGCCGCCCACGTCAGCCATAATGGCGGAGGCCACACGCATACCCGGCACCATGTCCGGGTCGGTGCGCTCGGCGGCAAGCACGTCGCCCTTGGCAATCTTGTTGAGCTCCAGGGCCGAACGCAAAAAGCGCACCGTACCCTGACCCGCCCCGCGTGAAGCACCATTGCCCTCTACCAGCACTTCAGCTCCATCCGCGGCCTTGGGATCAACTTCGCGGCGACGCATGAAGATGGTCGTGGGGTGCAATTCCAGGTCTTCATTCCAGCGGGTTTCAGGCCGGGCCTGCACGAACCAGAGCTTGTCATTGGCGTCAATACAGAATTCCGTGTCCATAATCATGCCGTCGTAAGCCTTGCTTACGGCGCGCACGCCCTGGGCCACACGTTCTGCCTGGCTGAGCGAAAGCGCCCAGCGCAGCGCCTCAAGCTCGGGCACTTCCACTTCCTTGGTGCCGCCCCTTTCGTCATAAACAATCTTCATGTCCTTGCAGCCCATCTGACGGATGACAACTTCGGCACCGTCGTCGCGCTGGAAGACATACAGTTTGTCGGGCGTAACCTTGCCGCCCACAACGGCCTCGCCGAGGCCATAGCTGGCATCGATGCTCACGAGCTCCCTGCGGCTGGTGCCGCGGCAGCCGGTGGCCGTATCAGCGGAAAAGGCCGTACCGGAAATGACGGGGTTGATCATCTGCATCATGCACACAGAAAGAGACGTGTGCTCAATGGCCCACTCTTTCTTGGCGGTTTCGGCAATGGACTCGTCGCCCGTTGCTTCGGCCTTGGCCAGCGCGTCCAGAATAGCCTCGCGGCGATAGGTCATGGAGCGCAGGTTGTAGGCTGATGCACAGTCCCAGTGGTACGCTTCGACAACCTTTTCTTCACCCACCATGTTCAGATAGGTGTCCTGCAGGCCGGCAAAGGCTTTTTTGCGCGAGTCTTCGCCAGCGGCGGAAGAACGCACGGCCACAGGGGTCATGTCGTCGGAATTGTCCTGACAGATCTCGCGGTACGCCCCGCGCACAGCCTCGCTTACCTCGGAGGGAACCTCCACGGAAAGGATGGCCGCCTGAACAATGACAGAGCGCTTGCGCAACTGGTCAATGCCCTCGGGCGAGGTGGCAAAGCCTTCAACGATGTTGTTGATAAAGGTACGCAGTTTGGTGTGCGACTGCTCGCCTTCGGCCTTGGCGGCCTGATAAATCTGTTTGCCGAGCTGGCGCACAAATTTTTGCAGAAAGTCCGGGTCCTGGTTAATTTCGGGGTCGTTCCAGTCAATGCGTCCGTATTCACGGTCCACAACACTGCGCACCACGCGCCCGTTCACCTTGGTTTCATCGAGAAGCTGGTGAAAGGCCAGAGAGGATATGGCGCGAAAATACGGCGCCTGAATGCCCTCGATCTGGCTGATTAACGCTGTGTTATAGTTTTTACCACCAACAAGCAATTCCGCTTCAGGTCCAAGCTGCACAATGTCGGCACCCGTAAGCACCAGTTTTTTCTGAATGGCTTCAGGGGTATGCCCCTTGGCCTTGTTCTGCGCAGGTTTGGCGGCGGTACTCTTACCCATGTCTTCCTCCGGTTTGGGAAACAGAAGCATTGCAACCTAGGAAATTGTAGATCGGCATCGGCAAACTGTCTACAAATTACCACGCGGCAGAAGGCCCACGGCTGGTATGACAGAAATACTGATGCGCCGGCGTATCGGGGTTGCCGGCATTAGAGCAACTTCACTTTGAAATTGCTCTGGCGACTGCCTGAGCAGACGCCCGCCGCGAAGCCGTACGCGCTATTTGCTTGCGCGGCTAAGCGCCGGGGCGAGCGTACCATAAATTTTGAGAATACATTTTCTCAAAATATTCTGCTCCAGGGGTTTTGGCTTCCGGAAGACAACCTTCCGGAAGCCAAAAAGCGTCAATGTCGTGTAACCTAACGAAGCACTGATTAAAGAGCCTCCTGGAAACGCGCAGGTATTTCGTTTGGCAAGGCGCGCTCTTTTTTTGAAGCAGGAGTGGACTCTTCCGTCCTCGACTGTTTCAAAAAAGTGAAGCAAGTCCGCCAAACGGAATAAATCAGCGTTTCCCTAACTGACCTTTGAACCACAATAGGGGCAGAAGGTGATGTTTTCCATGGGAATGGGCTGACCGCAGGCTTCATTGGCGCACACACGCGGCACAGGGCCAAGCTCCACAATGAGTTCGCCCTCGCGCACAGAAACCATCTGCTTGCTTTCTTTAAAGTCAGCGGTTTTAAGCACACGTTTGACCATGCCGTCCACAGGGGCGAGCACGGCTTTTTCCTGCTTCATGATGGACACGTTGAACAGTTCCTCGCCAGCCCTGACCACGTCGCCGGGGTGCACATACATGACCCAGAGATCGCCATTGCTTGGCGCGGCCACATGGAACTGGTTGGAAGGATCGGCCATAAGTGCGCCCTTGGCGGCGGTCCCCACGGGCTGGCGCACCTGCACCTCGCTGCTCATGAACTCGGAATCCAGCACATAACGGCAGATGGATATGCCGGTCTCATTGGGCGAGGAGATGCTCAACAACTGCAGATGATGCGGCTTGCCGCTGCTGTCGTTGAAGTACAGATCCTGACCGACCTTCAGCCCTTCAAACCACACGTGCAGGGGCAGGTTGTTGGGATCGCCGAACTTGGCCTTGAATTGTATGGTCTTGAGGGCGTCCGCCGGATGATTGAGGTAGAGCACAAACTCTTCTTCATTGGGCTTGCGCTTGAGAATGTCGGCGCAGGCTTTTTCTTCCGCAGACAGGTTTATGTCCACCAGCGATTCCAGAGGCGACACCTCGGTACGGCTGGCAACGGCGTTTTTCCACTCCGCGCCGAAAGCGCTCATGTACACCCAGTCCGCAGGGAAGCCCAGAGGCAGCTTGCCGAACTTGCCAAGCAGAAGATTGCGGAAGGCATCGTTGCAGTCACGGTAGATGTGCAGACGGGCCTTGCGCATTTCCTGCGACAAATCCTCTTCCGGCGTGCGCGTCACTTCTGCAAGCACCTGAAGCAGGTAACGCACCTCGTCTTCACCGCCGCGCTTCCAGGCTCCGGTCACGGCCAGAAATGCCGTGTTCCAGGTGATCTGTGAACCCGGGGTAACGTCATGATACCGCACGATCTGGCGCGTGCCCTCAAGGAACTTGAGCATGTAGGGCAACAGGTGGATGTAGCCCTGCTTCATGGCCCCTTCCTGCGAGGAAGAAGTGGCCCCGCCGGGCATGCCATGCAGGGTGACGTCATAGTCTATGCCCTGGAAGTACGGCGCGCAGTAGCGGTCATAATACGGCATGATCTGCTTGCAGACGAAATTGGCGTCACGGATGGCGCTCTTGTCCAGATGGCACGTAAGGCCAAGTTCGTCCTCAATGTAGGCCATGGTGGACAGCACGTCGCCCTGGCCGTACGCACGCACGGCCGAACCCAGGCCCACATCGATAATGTGTGCTCCGGCTTTGGCCGCCGCGCCGCAGGAGGGCACAAAAAGGCCGTCCGTGTAGTGGCGGTGATAGTGCTGCACAAGTTCGGGCCAGGCTTTGCGTATGGCCGTGACCAGTTCCGTCATGAAGCGCGGGGGGCAGACCCCGGCCATATCCTTGAGACCCAGAATGATGTGCCGCGAAGCTTCCTTGGGGTCCACGCCCATGACGCTGGCAACCATGCGCAACATGGCTTCCGTGACGCCAAGGTAGTGCTGCACGTCAAAACCCTTGGCCCAGGACATGGAGATGGCGGGTTCGAAAATGACGTCATTGCGGTTAAGAACCACTTCGGCCATGGGCCGCATGTTTTCAATATGGTTCAAAAAGTCAAAGCAGCGGATGATCTGGTAATGGTCACAGATCATTTCTCCGGTCTTGAGCATGAGGTTGCGGGGCTGCGGCGTATAGCCCAGCACGTTGGTGGAGCGCACCAGAAGCTGCTTCATGGTCTTGGGGGCAAAGCGGTTCCATTCCTTCGCTTCGGTGAAGGGATAGGTCATATTGGCCAGCATGGCCACGTGGAAGTGCGCGCCGCCGCCATTTTCAATGGAGAAGTACCCCACGTTGTCCAGATACGGGCCAATAAGCCGGTCTTCGGCAAGGCGGAAGCGGTTGCCGGAATTGGACTGGGTGAAGTCGCGCGGTGTGGTGTCGGTAAAATGCACCTTCCCGGAATCACGGATGTAATCCAGGGTAGCCAGACGGTCGCCCTGCGGATAGGGCGAAGGCTGCCGCCGCTGCGCCGAAGTGATGGCGGGCATTACCGGCTCAAAGGGGCCAAGACAGGGCGTGGTATCCGAGCGGTATTCCCCCAGCTGCACGTAGGGATTGAAACCCTTGGCGGATATTTCGGCCACCAGCTTGGAAAGGCGTTCGCCCTCGGGAGCAAGGTCGGTATAAACCATGAGCTCCGGATGGTTGGCGATAAAGTTGGTGTTGATGTTGCCCTGGCGGAACAGGGGATTTTTTATGAGCTGGCGGTAGAAAGGAATGGTGGTCTTGATGCCGCCAATGACATATTCGCTGAGCGCGCGCTCCATGATGCCAAGGGTCTTTTCCCAGTCATGGGCATAGGAAATGAGCAGAGCGCCCGCCGAATCGTAGTTGGCAGGGAACTCGTACCCGGCGCTGATGTTGGAGTCCAGGCGAACGCCAGGGCCACCGGGCGACACGTAGCGCGAAATGAGGCCGGAGTTGGGGGCAAAGTTGTCCTGCGGATTCTCGCAGTTGATGCGCACCTGCATGGCGCAGTACGAGGGACGCAGATTTTCTTCGCGGTAGCGTAGTTCTGCGCCAAAGGCCACGGCGATCTGCTCTTCAACCAGGTCGATGCCGTAGCGGCATTCGGTGATGCCGTGCTCCACCTGCAGCCGGGTATTGACCTCGATAAGATAGGGCGTGCCTTCGGGCGTGACCAGAAACTCCACCGTTGCCAGGCTGTGATAGCCCACCGCGCGCACCAGGCGGCGCGAGTAGTCCTTGAGCCGCTCGCGCAGGTTGCGCGAGAGACCCGACCAGGGCGAGGGGGTTATCTCAATGAGTTTCTGGTGATTGCGCTGCACGGTACAGTCGCGTTCATCAAAGGCAAAGACATTGCCGTACATGTCGGCAATGACCTGGATTTCAATGTGGCGCACGTCAGCGAGAAACTTCTCCACAAACAGGCGCGGGTTGCCAAAAGAAGCCTGCGCCATGGTGGAAGCCTTGAAAAAGGCGTCCTCAAGTTCAGCTTCATTGTGAATGGCGAAAATACCGCGACCGCCGCCGCCGCCTTCAGCCTTGAGCATGATGGGCAGCCCCATCTCGCTGATAAGCTTTTTGGCCGTGGGGACGTCAACCGCGCCGTCCGAACCGGGAACCACAGGAATGCCGAGCTTTCGCGCTACTTCCCGCGCCTGAACCTTGTTGCCGAGCAGGTTCATGGCCTCGGCGGTGGCGCCGATAAAGGTAATGCCCGCTTCTTTGCAGCGCGCGGGAAAACGCGTGTCTTCAGAGGCGAACCCCCAGCCGGGGTGGATGCCAACGACGCCGCGCTGCTTGGCCTTGGCGATGACGCCATCAATGTCCAGGTAGGCGCGCGGTTCTGCTCCCAGCAGAACCAGCTCCTGAGCGGTGGAGGCCGCCGGAGCGGTTTTGTCCACATCAGTGGCGGTCATGGCTGCCACGGCGTCGAACCGTTCCCGAATGGAACGGCAGATGCGCCTGCCCGGAATACCCCGGTTGGCGACAAGTATTACCTTACCCTTCAAAAAATCTTGCACTTCCGCGAATGTCTTGTTGCCCATGCCTTTTAACCCTTTACTGCTGCTCTGCCAGTTAGCAGAAGGCTTCCGCTGAAAAATTCCTCAAGCCGTCCGTTTCGGTTAAGACAAAGGCCGCCTGCCGGGCTTAAACCCGCCAACCAGCCGCGCACAATGCGCCCATCGTCGCGCAGCTCCACATTTTTTCCACGCCACAGCAAAAGACTGTCGGCGCGCTTTTTCCACTGCTCGGAAAATGAGTGGCAGTCAATATATGCTGAATGAATGAGCATTACAAGCCGTTGCCATAGGGCTTCCGCTGTAGAATTATATTGCCCCTCCGCATGCCTGCAAGCGTCACGCAGACAGGTGGCCTCCATGGCGGCGTCTGCCCGTAATATGGCGGCTGGCGGGGAAAAATCCACGTTGATGCCCATACCCGCCAGCAGTATGCCGCCGCGCTCCTCAAGCAAAATGCCCGCCAATTTTTTGGGCTGCCCGTCAGCGTCCACAATAACAATATCGTTAGGCCACTTGAGCTGTACAGGCCAGCCCTCGCTCCGCAGGGCTTTTGCCAATAAAAACGCTGTGGCCGGAGCCGCTGCGGAACCGTCAAAAGGTGGGGTCACCGGCAACCGCAAGGCCACATAGATATTGCCCGGCGGCGAATACCAGGAGCGCCGCAACTGCCCGCGCCCGGCGCTCTGGGCGGCGCACTGCACGCTGTCCCACGGCGCAAGCAGGCCGCTGGCGGCCATATGCATGGCGGCATCAAGGCATGAGGCCAGATGTCCAAAGCGCCAGATGGCGGGCGGGCGCGAATCCGGCATTGAAGCCACCTCCTCGCTTCCCTCATGTGGATGACTGTGACATACTGCGACCATGGAACTTTACCTCGTTGGCGGCGCGGTGCGCGACATGCTGGTGGGCCGGACGCCCACGGAACTGGATTTCGCCTTTGACGGCACTGTGGAAGATTTTCTGGATGCTCATCCCCATGCCCGCCGTGTGGGCAAAAGCGTGCACGTTTGCCTGTGGCGCGGGCGTGAATGCATGCCCCTGCGCGGGAACAGCCCCGAAAATGACCTCATGGCGCGTGACCTCACGGTCAATGCCCTGGCCCTGGACAGCGCGGGAAGACTGTACTCGCACCCACAGGCCCTTCACGATCTGCGGCGGCGCATTCTGCGCCCGGCCTCTCCCACGTCTTTTGCCTGCGATCCCACAAGAATTTTCCGCCTGGCGCGCTTTGCCGCCGCCTGGCCTGACTGGAGCATTGACAAAAACGCCTTTGAGCAGATGCGCGCCCTTTCGGCAGCGGAACTGGCCGCTCTGCCCGCCGAACGTGTGGGGCGCGAGATTCTCAAGGCTCTGGGGGCTCCGGCTCCTGGCCGCTTTTTTCGCGTGCTGGCCCAGGGGCAAGCCTTGCGGCCCTGGCTGGCGGAACTGGACGAAGCGAGCCGAATTCCGGCGGGCCCGGCGCAATGGCACAACAACTCGGTTCTTGGGCACAGCCTGCGCATTATGGACATGGTCGCTGGCGACGCACTGACGGCCTGGATGGCGCTTTGTCATGATCTCGGAAAAATCCAGACCGATCCTGCCCTGCTGCCGCATCACTACGGCCATGAAAAACGTGGTGTTGCCCTGAGCGCGGAACTGGCGCGCCGCTTGCGCCTGCCAGTCCGTTTTGCCAAAGCCGGAGCGATCGCGGCAGCCGAACATATGAAAGGCGGCATGTATTCAATGCTTCGGCCCGGAACCCGCCGCGACCTGCTCTGGCGGGTTCACGCATCAGGGCTTGACCAGCGTTTCTGGCGCCTGGTGGATGCGGACAGCGGCAGCCCTCTCAGCACTATGGCTCTTGCACATCTGGCTGTGCTTCTTGATTTGCGTCTGCCAGAGGAGTGGCGCGACAAAGGGGAAATTTCAGCCAGAAAGCTGCGGGACCTACATTGTCAGGCACTGGCAAAACTTTAGGGAAACGCTGATTTATTTCGTTTGGCGGACTTGCTTCACTTTTTTTGAAACAGTCGAGGACGGAAGAGTCCACTCCTGCTTCAAAAAAACTCGCGCCTTGCCAGACGAAATACCAGCGCGTTTCCAGAAGATTCTTTAATCAGTGCTTCCCTGGGGCAAACCAAATAATATCCGTCGTACGGGTGTCCCCTCGCAAGGGTTACGGCACACCGCAACGACGTTTTCCCGCGCAAACTCCTGCGCCCTCGCCTTCACGGCCGCTCGTCCGCCCACGATCCGCCGCTCACATCAAAAAGACACTGCACAAACCGGCTCCGCGCCCTTTTCATTGCACAGGGCCATGCAGCCCGCATCCATGCAGCCTTCACAAAGGGCATCCATGGCCGGGCCGTGATCCAGTCCGCACAAATGCCCCATGCCGTGGGCCAGAAGCCGCACGGCATGCTCGGACGGATCCTGCCCGTACAGCAGGCACTCCCTGCGCAGCGTGTCCAGCGAAAGCAGTAAAACTCCGGGAGCGTCCGCCCCGCCGGGAAAGGAAAGAATATTGGTGGGGCCAGTGCAGCCGAGATGCCTGGCGTTGGCATCTGCAATGGCGGCATCGTCCAGTAAGAAAAGCTCCACTTCCGCCGGAACCTGAAATTCTTCGGCGGCACGCGGAGCCGCAGCCGGAAGGGCTTCAAGCATGGCCTCAAGCGCTGTTTCCATCTGACGCCAGTGGAGCGGCGTGAAGGCAGCGCCCTGAGGGTAATGGCAAAAGATGCGAACCCGTCCGCCGCCTTTTGCGCGCGCGAGGGATGAAGAAAACAATGTCACCGCGCGCCTTTGTCCGAAGGTTTTTGCCACGCACCCTGCTCTGGCTGGGCTTGCCCTGGCTGGTCTGGCTGCGCCCCGGCGGCGGTAAGATCCGGGCGGCCGCCATTTGTGGGCGCGGCAGACGTCCTTTCGGTTTTCGCATTTTCCGTGTTGCCATTCATCGCCCCGCCCTGCGATGCGGCATAAGGCGTAACAACAGGAACATAGGGAAGCACAGGCATACCCGCAGCCGGGGAGGCAGTGCCTCCGTTCTCGCCACTGGGCTCCTGCCGGGCGTCAGCCTTGCTTTCCCGCCGGGCTTCAGGCGTGCCATTGGGCTTGCCCTCCGGTTTGGCATCCGGCTTACCATCGGCCTTTCCTTCAGGCTTGCCGTCGGGCTTTCCTTCAGGCTTGCCTTCAGGCTTAGCGTCGGCCTTACCCCCGACCTTGCTGGCAACGTCGCGAATTTTGGCGTCGGGATAGGCAATACGCTGGTGAAAAATACCCGTAAGGATGCGCTGGAAATTCTCGCTGAGATAATGCAGATCCTTGAACGTCAGCTCGGACTCGTCCAACTGCCCTTCGGAGAAAATCCCCTTGATGATGGCGTCAATATGGCTCTTGATGCGTGCCGGGGTAGGATCGGTGAGCGTACGGCTTGAAGCCTCCACCGAGTCGGCCAGCATGAGAATGGCGGCTTCCTTGGTCTGCGGCCTTGGCCCCAGATAGCTGTAATCGGACTCTCTGGGTTTTTCGCCCAAATTGAGGGCTTTCTGGTAAAAATAGCGGATGATGCGCGTACCGTGGTGCTGGCTGATGATATCTACAATGTCCTGGCCCAGCTTGTAGCGTTCGGCCAGTTCCGTGCCTTTTTTGACATGGGACAGCAGGATGAGCGCGCTCATGGACGGCGCCAGCTTGTCGTGCTTGTTGTGACCGCCAAACTGGTTTTCGATGAAATACTCAGGGTAGGACAGCTTGCCCACGTCATGATAGAGCGCCGCCACCTTGCACAGCAGGCTGTTGGCGCCAATGGCCTTGGCCCCGGCTTCCACCATGTTGGATACCACCAGCGAATGGTGATAGGTGCCGGGCACCGTCACCATAAGTTCCTGCATGAGCGGCTGTTCAAGGCTCATGAGTTCCATCAGGCGGAAGCGCGTACTGTAGCCAAAGCTCAGTTCCAGCACGGGGCTGACGGCAAAAAGCAGGATGAGCGACAGCAGGCTGTTGATGGCCACTGCGGCAAGCTGCATAGGCAGTTCGGCCGGGGCCGTCTGCGACAGCAGGGCTGTGCCGAACCAGATGAGCGACTGGCCTATGGTCAGGGGCACGATGCTCCACACCACATCCTGACGGCTCTGGGCGTTGGTCACAAGCCATGTGGCCAGCATGCCCCCAAGAAACTGGAACAGAAAGAAGTAAAAATCTTCCTGAAACATGAGCATGGTGAAGAACGACAGCAAAAGCCCCATGGTGCAGTAGCGACGGGCCGCAAAGACCATGGCCACAAGCCCCACGGCGCCCGCCACGGGAAAGCCCAGGCCCAGGGTATTGAGAAAGGTCACGCTGTCCATGCGCAGACCAAGCACATAGACAATCTTAGCCCCTACGCTAAAAAGCAGAAGCAGCAGCGAAATCAGCAGCATATCCTTACAGCGTAACGGGGTTCCGGGTTTGCCGCTGGGTGCGACAAAAAAACCGACGCTCAGGAGCAGGGAACACAAAAAGGTTCCCATGGCCGTGCCCCAATGCATGGGGTCAGACGCGGATTTATACAGGGTTTGCAGCTTTATCTGCTGTTCGCGGCTGACACGCTCACCCTTGCGTATCAGGAGTTCGCCCTTGAGAATTTGATAGTAAACCGGCTCCACCATGCTCATGACGGCGTTGCCGCGCTTTTGCGTGGCTTCCCGGTTAAGCGTGAGCGAGGCTGGCACTGTGGCGGAAAGCAGAATATTGATGGCCCGCCGCGACTGCGCGTTCAAGGTGGGTACCTGGCGGACGATGGAAGAAACCTCGGCCAGAAACGATTGCACGTCTGGCAGGTTGGTCACGTCCGGGCGCAGGATTTCCGTATTATTATCAAGATTGCGGATGATGACGCCGCTGCGTCCGACCCTGGCCGAACGTATGTCGCCCACAAGCCCTTCGGCCATATGCTCGCGGATGCTGGGCAGCAGCGTTTTCAGCAGATAGGACTGAACATCGGGATGCGACAGTTCGGGCAGCACCTCATCAGTCACGGGCGGGGTCAGCTCGTCGGCCAGGCGCTGCAAAGGGCCTTCCTGGGATTTGTAGTCCACCCCGTTATTCAGGCTGCGCAAAATTTCCACAATGCGGTTTTGAAAAGCCACATAGGGTTCCAGGCTCAGGTCATACACAGGCGGCTGCAAGAACAGCACCTGCTTGCGGCGCGCCTTGGTGGCCTGCGTATCTTCCACAAGAATGTCGCGGTCGGCGATAACGTCAGAATCCGCCACCTGCCCGGCCACATAGATTCTGGGCACCACTTCAAAATTGGCCCCGGCCAGAAGCGACAGGGCAAAAAAAGTAATGATGAGGGCTGCCAGCCCCCAACCGCAATGATGCCGCGCCCTCAATGCATGAATGAGAGCCAGGAAGCTAGCTGGTCGTGCCGTCTTTTTCTGCGTTATCATAAGCGTTTACAATGGCTCCCACCAAAGGATGGCGCACAACGTCAGCTTTGCTGAAGCGGTGTACGGCCAAACCAGGCACATCAGGAAGGATGTTTAGTGCATGAATGAGCCCTGAACGCGGACGCTGGCCCCCAGGCTGCATAGGCAGATCAATCTGCGTAATATCGCCGGTAACGACCATCCGCGAGCCAAAACCCATGCGCGTGAGAAACATTTTCATCTGTTCCTGAGTGGTGTTCTGGGCTTCGTCCAAAATTATGAAGGCGTCATTGAGGGTGCGCCCCCGCATAAAGGCAAGGGGGGCCACTTCAATGGAGCCTACCTCCATCATGGATGCTACCTTGGGCTGGGGCATCATATCGTGCAGGGCGTCATAGAGGGGCCGAAGGTAGGGATTGACTTTTTCCGCCAGATCGCCGGGCAGAAAACCCAGACGTTCCCCTGCTTCCACCGCTGGACGGGTGAGCACGATACGTTTGACCTTGTGCTGCTGAAACATGGACAGGGCCATGGCCACAGCCAGATAGGTTTTGCCCGTGCCAGCCGGGCCAACGGCAAAAACCAGCTCATGACGCCGTAAAAGATCAAGATAGGTGCGCTGGGCCACATTGCGGGCTGTGACCGTTTTGCGGGGCGTGTTCACAAAAACCGCGTCGCGGAAAATCTGCGACAGGTTCAGCCCGGAGTCCGCCCTGAGCATCTCGTACGCGCGCGCAAAGTCCTGCTGACTCAGAACAAGCCCGCCCCGCAGCAATTCATACAGTTGCACAAAAACATTGCACAAGACCTGACGAACATCCGCATCCGACGATTCGATCAGAATGCGGGCTCCACGGCTTGAGATGCGCGCCCCGCTGGCCACAGCCAACAGATCCAGATGCGCATTGTGGGGCCCAAATAGCTGATTCGCCAGAGCTGAATCGTCAAATTCAACGGTTTCATTCATGGACGATTGTACTGCCATGCTCGCTCTCTAGCCTATTTTATGTGGGCTGTCCATCATTGCAAGGGATACGCGCCATCTTCCCGTACGGCAAGTTTTTCCTGCGCACGCGCGCAGCGTCCCATTTGCGTGGCCATACATGGTAAAAGCTCAAAATGGCCCATATTATGCATCAGATTCAGGCAGATATTATACGGCAAGCATTACCGGGAGGAACCATGAGCATATCCAGCATCAGCAGCTATAACACGGCCTTACTGCAATGGCAGGGGCAGCAGTTGAAGAGCACAGGAACCAGCAGCTCCTCCAGCAGTTCGTCCAGTAGCCTGAGCAGTCTCCTCAGTTCCAGCAACTCCATGACCAGCCAGCTTTCCAGCATGGTTGAACTGACCAAGTACGCCATGGAATCCATGGGGCTTTCAGACAACAGCCGCGTGACGTTCAGCCAGATAACCAAATATCGTGAACAATTGCTTTCAAGCTTCAACGACAGCGTCAAGAGCGGGCTTTCGGAAATTGGGGTCAGCAACCCCGAAAACATTACCTTCACGCTGGATAAAGACGGCAAGCTGACCGCCTCAAGCTCTGACGCTTCTGACCAGAAAGCAGCCCAGGCATGGCTTGACGCCAATCCCAGCATCGGCACGGACCTGCGCTCGGCCCTTACTTCCGCCGGTGTTGACGCCAGCACCTCTGTGAATATGAAAGTAAGCAGCACAGGCAAGCTTACTGTGCTCAACACCGCTCAGACCGCCATACAGACGGCCCTTGATTCAAGCAGCGACCTGAGCACGAAGCTGCGTGCCGCCTTGAAAGAAATGGGCGTCGACCTGTCCACTCCCATGAATTTTACGCTTAATGCCGACGGACAGCTTGAGGTCAGCGGTGAAAGCGAACAGGCCGACGCAATCAATGAATGGCTTAAAAAAAATCCAGATCTGGCTCAAAAACTTACGGCCCAACTGAAAACACAGAATGTGGATTCTTCTGCCGTCAGCCTCAGGCTGGGCGCAACGGGCAATGTTCAGGTCTCGGTCAGCAATAGTGAACTCACGAACGCCCAGGCGGTACTCAGCAAAAGCACCCTGGGATCCACTATTAACAGCGGCCTGAACAGTCTTGGCGTGGACGCCGATGTCAAGTTCACCCTTCAGGTTAATACCGACGGCAGCGTCACCGTTGTCAGCGACAGCGCAGACAAGGCAAAGATACAGCAGTTTTTTGACGACAACCCTGCCCTGGTCAAACAATATCAGCAAATCGAGGCACTTTCCGGCCTTGATGACGCGCGTAAGGCCATGCAGATAGCACCGTCAGAAATGCGCAAACGCATAGAGGTGGAGTCCATGGCCGCCTGGTGGTCAGGTTCGGATAGCTCAAGTTCATATTTCGGCAGCTATTCAGACGGCAGTATGAGTGTTCTTGCAGGTCTCAATCTCAGCGTGTGACCCAAAAGCGCCCCTGTCAGTCTTTCAGGCAGCAGCGCCAGGCAAAATGTCTGGCGCTTTTTTATGGCTCGAGGTGCGTTGCCGCCCCCCATGCGCACTCTGATTTTCTTGCGCTTTGCTGGATAATTACGGCCCGATTTGCCGGTCAATTTCATAACTTGTTGACAAGAGGTTCATTATTTATAAAACTAACTAGGTTATAAGGGGCGATAACACAGATTTCTTGCCAATTTAACCTGTGCTCTTCATGGGCGGCAGCCTGCGGACCCCCCCCCGAACAAGCCGTCAAGCAATGAGGCCATGCCGACAGTGCCTGCCATGGGCGCGCTGCCGGCAGCGGACGTCTTTCCTTTTTTGAAAGCACCCTCAGCGCTTGACCGTGCAAATCGGCAGCCCTCTATATTGGTAATTTCCGCCAGTTTCCGGCCGTGCGCCGACGCTGACGGTTTACATTGGTTAAGGACCACAACTTTTCCCGCAAGGGATTTTGGGGACGTTTATCGAACAAATCCAAAGTTTGCTCCCTGCAATGCACCTTTTTAGGAGGAAACCATGACCCTGAAAAAAATCCTTTTGTCCGCGCTGGCAGGCTTGTTGCTGCTTACCGCCACCCATGCCTCTGCTCAGGCGGAAGAACTGACCGGCACCCTGAAAAAAATCAAGGAAACCGGCGTAATCGTTGTAGGGCATCGCGAATCCTCCGTACCTTTTTCGTACTATGACTTGCAGCAGAACGTCATTGGTTATGCGCAAGACTACTCCAACAAGGTTGTTGACGCTGTGAAAAAGCAGCTCAACATGCCCGACCTGAAAGTGCGTTTTGTCCCCATTACCTCGCAAAACCGCATTCCCCTGCTCCAGAACGGCACCTACGACTTCGAGTGTGGTTCAACCACCAACAATCTTGACCGCCAGCAGCAGGTGGATTTTTCCAACACCTTCTTTATTGTCGGCACCCGCCTGCTTACGCACAAAAACTCCGGCATCAAAGACTTTGACGACCTCAAGGGCAAGAATGTGGCCGTCACCGCCGGCACCACTTCCGAAATGCTGCTGAACAAGATGAACGACGAAAAGAAGCTCGGCATCAACGTCATCAGCGTCAAGGACCATGGCGATGCCTTCCGCACGGTGGAATCTGGCCGCGCCGTGGCCTTCTTTATTGACGATGCCCTGCTGGCTGGCGAACGCGCCAAGGCCAAAAAACCTGCCGACTGGGTCATCGTGGGCACCCCCCAGAGCTTTGAAGCCTACGGCTGCATGGTTCGCAAGGGCGACGCCCCCTTCAAGAAGCTGGTGGACGGCACCATTGCCGAACTGCAACTCAACGGCGAGGCTGAAAAGTCTTACCAGCGCTGGTTCAAGCAGCCCATCCCCCCCAAGGGCATGAACATGAACTTTGACATGTCCGACGAAATGAAGAACCTGTTCAAGGCCCCCAACGACAAAGCCCTGAATTAATCTTTATTTTACCTTTGATTTGCGATGCGGAGCGCCAGCCGGACATCCCGCTGGCGCTCCGCTATCAGACTTGCCGTATGCCACGCGGCAGAATGAATCACGCTTTATCTTTATGGATGGAACTTTCTGATGCAGGCTAACTGGAACTGGGGCATTTTTTTTGAACAAGCGCCGTTCGGAAACGTCACCTACCTCAACTGGTTGATTGACGGTTTTCTCACTACTGCGGCTCTTTTTATCTGTGCCTGGATTGTAGCCTTCATAGCAGGCTCTTTTTTCGGTATACTACGCACCTTGCCCAGCAAATTTTTTCGGAGCGTGGGGGCCACGTATGTTGCCATTTTTCGCAACATCCCCCTGATCGTTCAATTTTTCATCTGGTATCTGGCGGCCCCCGATCTGCTGCCGTACGACCTCAGCGTCTGGTTCAAGTCCGAGTTGAACCCCAATGCGCAGTTCTTCATTCTTTCCACCTGTGCGCTCGGGCTGTTTACAGGCGCACGCGTCTGTGAACAGGTACGGTCTGGCATTCTGGCTCTTTCGCGCGGGCAGCGCTACGCGGCCCTTGCCCTGGGCCTCACCCTGCCCCAGACCTACCGCTACGTGCTGCTTCCCAATGCCTACCGCATTATCATCCCCCCTTTGACCTCAGAAATGCTCAATATGGTCAAGAACACGGCTGTGGCTTCCACAATCGGACTGGTGGAGCTCACGTCACAGGCAAACCGTCTGCTGGAATTTTCGGGCTTTGCCTATGAATCCTTTATTGCCGTTACCCTGGCCTATGTATTTCTGAACTTTATCGTCATGCGTCTCATGAGGATGCTTGAAAAGAAAATGCGGCTGCCCTCCACAGGCATGGGAGGCAAAAATGTTTGATTTTGACTGGAGCATCATTGATCAGAGCCTGCCCCTGCTGGGTCAGGGCGTTATGGTCACGCTCAAGATAACGCTGACTTCCATTGTGCTTGGCATGGTCATCGGCACCCTTCTGGCGGTGGCGCGCATATCCATTTATGCCCCCCTGCGCTGGCTTTCGGCGGCGTATGTCAACTGCTTCCGCTCTGTGCCCCTGGTCATGGTTCTGTTGTGGTTCTACCTTATCGTACCACAATTTCTGACCAAATTTCTCAATCTTTCGCCCTTGACGGACATACGCCTTGTTTCGGCCATGGTTGCCTTTACCGCGTTTGAGGCCGCCTATTACGCTGAAATCATTCGCGCGGGCATGAACAGCGTGTCCAGAGGGCAAAACTATGCGGCCCTTGCCCTTGGCATGACCAAGTCGCAAACCCTCACCTATGTCATCCTGCCGCAGGCTTTTCGCGTCATGACGCCCCTGCTGCTGACCCAGGGCGTGATTCTGTTTCAGGATACGGCCCTCGTATACATTATAGGCCTTGCAGATTTTTTCCGCACTGCCACCAACATTGGCAAGACCACCGGCTATGAAATAGAAATGGTGCTCTTTGCGGGCGCTGGCTACTTCGTGGTCTGCTTCTGCGTTTCCCTGGCCGTAACCGTGGTAAAAAAGAGACTCAAGCTATGAATACTCCTACCGAAGAAGCAATGATTGTTTTGAACAACGTATCCAAGTGGTACGGTGATTTTAATGTGCTGCGCAACTGCACCACCAGCATCCACAAGGGCGAGGTGGTGGTTGTATGCGGGCCTTCCGGGTCGGGCAAATCAACGCTGATCAAGACTGTCAACGGGCTTGAACGCGTGGAGAACGGCCAGATATTCGTCAATGGCACTGAAGTGACCAGCAAGCGCACCAACCTTGCGGAGCTTCGCAGCCGCGTGGGCATGGTCTTTCAGCACTTTGAGCTTTTTCCCCATCTGAACATCATTCACAACCTTGTTCTCGCGCAGGAAAAAGTGCTCAAAAGAAATCGTGAAGAAGCCAGAGAAAAGGCTCTTGCCCTGCTGAGCCGGGTGGGGCTTGACCAGCATACGGAAAAGTACCCCTCGCAGCTTTCGGGCGGCCAGCAGCAGCGTGTGGCCATTGCGCGCGCCCTGTGTATGGACCCCGTGGCCATGCTTTTTGACGAACCGACCTCTGCCCTTGATCCTGAAATGATCAATGAAGTTCTGGATGTTATGGTGGAGCTTGCCTACGAGGGCATGACCATGATGGTGGTCACGCACGAAATGGGCTTTGCCCGCAAGGTTGCGCACAGGGTGCTCTTTATGGAAGAAGGACTCATTCTTGAGGACACGCCCAAGGAGCAGTTCTTTGACAGCCCGCAGACCCAGCGCGCCAAAGAATTTCTTGCCAGCATCATCTCGCACTGATTTTCGTAGCGGCGCAGCCCGTTCATGACGGAATGCGCCATATATCCAAGAGTTTCCCTCAATTACAGGAAGGCCGCCCCTCACGGGGCGGCCTTCCTGCAATTTTGTTGCGGCGCGCTGCACTCACGAGCAGCGCAAAAGCACAATAAGAGTTTTAGGGGGGGCATGGGGGAGGAGACCCTTTTGCAAAAGGGGCCCTCCCCCACAAAGACTGGCCTTTCGCCGTGAAACGACGCTAAGCCACGCTAAGCCACGCTAAGCCACGCTGGGCTTGCGGGCCTGGGGATTCAGGCAGTTTTGCGGCAGCCTGCCGTCCAGAGCGTCAAATATTTTTTGCGCCGAGGACTCGCCCATATCCACATGCGAGTCGATGGTGGCAACGCCCCGGTGCGGGGTCATGAGCACTTTGTTCATGGTTCGCAACTCTGGATGCGCATGCGGTTCGTGCTCAAAAACGTCCAGTCCGGCTCCGGCAATGCGGCCCTCTTTCAGGGCGACCACCAGCGCTTCTTCATCCACTACCGGGCCGCGCGCGGTATTGATCAAAATGGCATTCGGACGCATGAGCGACAGCTCCGGCGTACTGATGTAATGCCGCGTTTCATCGGTCAGGGGAATGTGCAGGCTTACAAAGTCGGACGAAGCCAGCAGTTCTTCCTTGCTCAGGTACTGCGCGCCGGTGGCGGCTTCAAATGCTTCATTTCTGTGGCGGGCCGTATAGCTGAGGCGCATGTTAAAACCCTGCGCGCGCTTTGCCACAGCAAGGGCTATGCGCCCGCTGCCCACAATGCCCAGAGTCTTGCCGCTCACCCGCAGGCCCATATGAATGGTGACGCCCCAGGGAGTCTCGTCATTGCGTACCGTCATATCCCCATCGCGCAGCTTGCGGGCCACGCCAAGCATCAGCGCCCAGGCGAGATCGGCCGTATCGGTGGTGACGGCATCGGGGTTGTGCGTCACCCATATACCAAGGCGTGTGGCCTCTGCCACCGGGATATGGTCATAGCCAACGCCATAGCTGGAAATGATTTTGCACGTGGGAGCAAGGGCTTCCATAACGTCAGTGTCAAGATGCTGCAATGTGGCGACAACGGCGTCCACCCCTCGCACGGCGTCAATCAGCGCTTTTCCGGACAATCCTTCCGCAGGCCCCACATCCACCTGGCAACGTGTGCGCAAAAGGTCCAGAGCTTCAGGCAGTACACTACGGGTTACAAATACGCGAGGTTTAGTCATAATTTCTCCATTCTTGGCAAAAAGGCATGAAGTACCGTATTAGGCGGCTTTGAGAGGAAATGCAAGATTTGGGGGGGGGCGCTTACCCATTGATGGGTCCAGCAAAGGGGGCAATGAGGGCAATAGCGGTGGCTAGGGCATTTTAACTTTGAAAAAGTGTAAATGCGCTAAAATACAATAAAAATTTTAGGGGGTGGGGGCGTGGGGGAGGAGACCCTTTTGCAAAAAGGGTCCCTCCCCCACAAAAAAACTGTTTATCCACGCAGTATGACCTAGGGGCTGTTTCTAATTAATGATTTTGCGCCAAGGGCAAGGAAAAAGGCTTTTTTACGAAAGGAGTGTACTTTTGCGGTACATGACAAGAGTAAAAAATGGCCTTTTGACGCAGCCAATTGGACAAAAGAATTATTTAGAAACAGTCCCTAAAGAGATCTCCCCAAAAGCGGCCTGGTGCTTAGCGATTCCATATCCGCCAGCATTTTGTTTTTCAGCGCCGTGGCCCTGTCTGTCTCCAGCATGATCATATCCACCTGGCGTGTGTGGATGAGCAAATAGCCCAGAAGGCGCGTCTTCATCAATGTTTCTGTGGCGCTGTAGCCTTCGGCCACGGCAAAGACCGAGTCGTCCTTCACATCGGCGCGGAACCCGTGCTGCTCCAGCAGGTCAGCCACCATGCGGGCGCGCAGCCGACGGCGTTGCCTGTCCGCAGCTCCGCCCTTGAACTGAAAGTTCACGAAATTTTCGTGGCTTTGCTCACCCGCAAGGCTTTCTACTGTGCAGAAGTGATAGCCATAGCGAGCCTGCAAGATCATATAGTTATCAGAAATGATAAAAAAGTTTTTGTTGGCCATGCTGTTGGGCGCGGTACTTTCAAGCTCTGGCTTCATGGTGCTCTCAAGCATGATGGTCATGAATCCCGAAGCGCTGGCCGCAGGCGGCCCGGCCCACGGCACTGCGACCATACCGTCCCAAAGGGCAAGCATGGGCGCACTGGCAATCACATCAATATCCACGATGGGGCCGGTCACGCGGTGCTTGAATCCACCGCCCATGTCCACAATCCAGTATTGCAGCTTGGCTCCGGCCCGCAGTTGTTTGCCCATGCGCCTGCTGACGTCGGCGTCTTCCTCTTCAAACATGAGCCGGACGGACTTTTCATGACAGAAGCGGGTAATGTCGTGCAGGGTACGGCAATGGGCAGGCGTGAATTCCGGCGCGTCGGGGTCCAGAAGATGCAGGGGCACCATGAGCTGGCTCAAAGCCTGGAGTCGTTGATGCACGGGACTGCCAGCCATGAGATTGGTCGGCTCCACCGCTGTGGAGGCAAGTTGCGGCTGCCTATCGGCAAAAACGGCGCAGCGCCCGGCATCCAGCGTGGCTTCGCCTGCGCCGTGCAGCAAGAGGCAGGCGTCGGGCAGGCTGAAGACGGCTGGCAGCTGGTATTCGCGCGCTACCGATGCCAAATGCCCGGCCATGCCCCCTGTTTCACTCACGAGCCCGGAGGCGCGCGAAAGCAGCGGCGCCCAGCGCGGCAAAGCCCGTTCCACCACCAAAATGCCATCCTGAGGAAAGGAAAGCATGTCCGCTTCCTTGCGGGCCACAAAGACCGGCCCCATGCCAACGCCGGGGCTTACGGCCACTCCGCCTGCGGCCAGCACCTTGAGCCCGGCGGGCAGGTCAGCAAGCACAAAGGCTTCGCCTGCCTCCTCTCCTGCCCCCTGATGCTCGACAGTACTCTGCTCCGTGGCGGAATTGGCCTCACGCAGTGGGCGGCTTTGTAAAACAACGATGCGCCCGTCCTCGGCATCAAGGGCCCACTCCACATCCTGTGGCTCGGTATAGTACGCTTCAAGGGCTATGGCCACTTTTGCGAGGTCAGCCGCCTGTTTGTCGGTAAGACTTGGGGGCGTGCCCTCGGGCCCGGCCAGCCGTTTGTGGATCAGTTCCGGCGGAACCTTGCGGCTGAAAATATACACGTCAGGGGTAACCACACCGTCCACAACGGCTTGCGGCAAGCCGGGAACGGCATTGAGAAGAATCTGCTCGCGGCCACGGCTGGCGGCCACGGGATCGCGGCTGTAGGCCACGCCCCCGGCTGCGGCGGGCACCATGGCCAGCACCCCCACGCACATGGGCGCTGCATCGTCTGGAATGCCGTGCTGGTATCGGTAGCTCATGGCCGTAACCGCATACTTGCTGGCGATGATCTCCTTCCACACTTCACAGGCTTCTTCAGGCGGCACATTGAGTTCAGACCTGTACTGCCCGGCAAAGGTGACGCCCAGGGAATCCTCGCCCACTGCGCTGCTGCGCAGGGCCAGTTTTAGCCCTGGCCCGGCCTTGGCGCGCATGGCGTCCACGGCTTCGGTGATGCTTTTTTCAAGCTCGGGCGGCAACGGGGCCGTGAGCACAGACTTTTGCAAGGCGGCGGCAAGGCTGAAGACTTCATCCAGGCTCTGCATGTCCGTGGCCTGAATGCGCCGGTTCAGTTCGCTCTGCAGGCCGTTATATTCCATAAAACGGTAGTAGGCGCTGACGGTTACGGCAAAACCGTCCGGCACGGTAAGACCAGCATTGGCGGCGACTTCGCCAAGATTGGCCATTTTGCCGCCAACCAGGGTGAGGTCGCTCAGGCTGATCTGGTCAAGGTGCAGGATGAGGGGGCCGTCCTGATGGGGCATTTCCTCCAGCATGGATTCCATTTCTGAACGGATGCGGTCAAAGGAATCCTGCAGGGCGGCATAGGCGTTGTCGGAAAGTGCGTTGAGATCGCGCACCATCTGAAAGACGGCGGTAACGGCGCGCGTGCTGACGGCATGCACATAGTCCATGCCAAACGGCCTCGCGCCCGTAAGGCGGTCTTCCACCTCACTCATGGCTTCAAGGGCGCGCTTGTTGGCCGAGAGCAGACGGCGGAACCGGGCGCAACGCTCGCGCAGCCGTGCCTTCAGTTCTTCCTCCCGGGCCAGTACCGCCGGATCCGGCTCCGAGGGCTGCTCACGCCCCAGCCAGTGTCGCAAGTATTTGAGCAGAGCCATGCTACACAGCGGAACGAACCGCTTCCTCCATCTTGATGATGAGCTCGCTGATGGCAACGGGCTTGAGCATGTAGTCGTACGCACCAAGGTCAAGCCCTTCCACGGCCACTCCCATGCAGGCATGTCCGGTCAGCAGAAGGACGGGCAACTTGGGCGCTTTCTGCTTCATGTGGCGCAGGGTTTCAAGGCCGTCCATACCGGGCATGCGCACGTCCATAACAACGATGTTGAATGGGTCCCCACCGGGGGCCAGCGCTTCATCGACCATGTTGAGGGCGGTCTGCCCATCGGGCGCAGTGGCGACCTCCATTCCGCGCCTGACAAGACGCTTCTGCATCAACTCCAAAAATTCCAGTTCGTCGTCCACAAACAATGCGCGCATGGGGCCTCCTCGGTTACAGGCAGTGCCGCGGCCAGGCCGGGCAGGTTGCCGATGCGTTGTTTCTTGCCGCCGGTGGCCGCCGGAATGACAATTTTTCCGCGCGGCCATTCAATCAATATGCTGTCTGGCGCGTACACGCCCCAAAATCAGGATTCAAGCCACATGCGCCTTGCGCTGCCCAGGCGCGTGCATGTGCGCCTGCATGCGCAACGCCGGAGCGCTCTCAAAGGGGTACTGCTCCTGTGCGCTCAGGCTGTTCGTCAGCCTTGCCGCGCCCCGTCTTTTCGCGACCGCGCCAGATCGCTCTAGACCGCGCCCCCGTCTTCCGTCGGCAGCTGCGGCGGCTCTGGCGGCAGGGTTACGCTGAACGTGGTGCCCTGCCCAACCTGGCTCTGCACTTCAATGCGCCCGCCCAGTTTTTCAAGTATGGTATAGCAGATGGCCAGCCCAAGCCCTGTTCCCTCGCCAACCTTCTTGGTGGTGAAGAAGGGATCGAAAATACGCGACATGGTTTCCTGATCCATGCCGGGGCCGGTGTCAGTAAACAGTATGCGAACGCCCTTCTTCCACGCAAGCGTGCGGATGGTCAAAGTGCCGTTTTTGCCAATGGCGTCAACGGCATTGTCAATGATATTGATAAATATCTGCTCAAGCTGCGCCGGATCGGACAGGATAACCGGAACTTGCGGATCATAGTCCCTGACAATGGAAATACTGCGGTTGGTGGCTTCGGTTTTGAGCATCTCCGCAGCCTGGTCAGTCAGGGAATTGATGAGAATTTCGGTGCGCCCCGGATTCATACGGCGGCCAAAGCCCAGCATGCGTTGCGTAATCCCCTTGGCCCTTTTGACATGCTGGTCTATTTTCTCGGTACTTTCGAGAATTTCCTGATAATTTTTCATGCTGGTCTCGTCTTCGTCTTCCAGCAGGTCGCGTATCCACCCGGCATTTTCCTGAATGAGCATCAGGGGATTGTTCACCTCGTGCGCCACGCCAGCGGCCATCTTGCCGAGAGCCGCCATCTTGCTGGACTGGAGCATGCGGGCATCAATATGGGCCTGCTTCTGATCCGACTCTTCCAGCGAGGCCACAAGCCGCCGCGTACAGAGGTCAGCCCCCATACAAACAAGCCCGCTGCCCAGAACCATAAAGAAAATGATCAGCGCCTTGAGCTGGCGTAAAGGCCGCAGACTGTCGCGTACATCATCCAGCACAACAAGCCGCCAGGGCATGGACTCCAACGACATCACGGCGGCCAGCATTTCCTGTCCTTCGGGCGTCTTGAGGTACTGGGTGACAACAGTTTTGCGCGTCAAATCGGGCAGGGCAACATCGAACGTATCCATGCTCTTGCCGTGATAACGCGAATCTGTTTGCAGTTCGCCCTTGGCGTTGATCAGAAACGCATCGCTGTGCGGCCCGGAATACACGCGGCGCAACAGAGCCACCACGGCGTCCATATCAATGGTGGCCCGCACGATGTAACTGCGCCCGCCCTCATGCCGCAGCACGGCAATGATGAAGTGCGGCTCGTTTCTGTAGCCCATGAACACATCGCTGACATGCACGCCCTTGCGCAACACCTCCCTGAACCAGGGAGTATCGGAATAGTTGTTGTCCCTGAGATCGTACGGCCCCACATAGGAGACGTGCCGCCCGTCCATGCCGATAACGCCCACATCCACAAAGGAACGGCTGTTATTCTGCATGACGCTGAAAATTTCACTCAGGCGCGCGGGATTGCTCAGGTCGGCATACGGATGGGTAAAGGCCAGATTTTTGATCTGGGCCACGCGCTCCACCATAAAGGTGTCCAGCGCGCGGTGCTTGCTGCTGGCCACAGCCTCAATGCTCGCACTGATCTTCTCGTCATAGATGACGCTCAGCCTGTCTATGCAAAAAAGGCCCAGGGCCACCAGCGGCGTCAGCGCCATGAGCAGCAGGGTAAGCAGCAGGCGACGGTAGATGGCCTTGTAGCCACGATGTGGTGTGGGCGCGGTTACGGACATGCTTGCTTCTCCTCCACACCGGGCGCGTCCTGTGCCAGGCTCTCGCCCCGGAACAGCATACGGCAGTGGTTCAGCATTTCTTCACGTCGTGCGGCCACCTGCGCTGCGTCCTGCATGATCATGTCCAATTGCCTGGTGTGGATTGTCATATACCCGGCAATGGCCAGCAGCAGTTCGCCCTCTTCGCGGTCCATGCCCTTGAGGGTGGCGCTGACGGCGTCGTTGCGCACCGTGGGAGCGAACCCAAATTCCCACAGGATTTCAGACACAAAGCGCACGCGCAAAATGCGCCGCTCAATGTTGGCCGCTCCGCCGCGCAGATGGAAGGTGAGGTAGTTTTCCGGAGTGCGCTCGCCAAGGCGTGCCTCCACGGACACAAAATGAAAGCCGAAGCGCGAATGCAGGCTGCAATAGTCGCGTGAAATCATGAAATAGTTTTTTTCTGAAAAATACGCCGTTTGCGCCGCAGGGTCCAGATTGGGATTGGCCGTGGCCTCGAAGAGCACGGACAAAAATCCCTTGCCGTCCACGGGCGGCGGCCCCTGCCAGGGATAGGCGTTCATGCCGCGCCAGAGCGCGCGCATGGGTACGGACGCTATCTGGTCAATATCAATCACAGGGCCGGGAGGGGTCACGGCGAAACCGTCACTGAGATTAACCACCCAGAACTGCTTGAGCACCTTGTCGCGCAACTGTTTTACCCGCTGCGGCGCGTATTTTTTTTCCGCTCCAAGGGAGAACATGGCGCTCACGGCCCTTTCATGGCAATAGCGGGCTATGTCGTGATAGGTCTGGCAATTGGCCGCCTTGAATTCCGGGCTGTCCACGTCCATGGTCAGGGGCAGGATGCGGGCCGAGGCTTTTTGCAAAATACGGTACACCGGGCTGCCCGGCATATAGTCGCGCCCGGGCGGCACGTTGGGTAAAAGCGACTCCTGCCTGTCCGCATACACCTGGCAGATGTCGGAACACAGGGTGATGCTCTGCCCGTTTTCCAGCGTGTCCAGTGCCCCGGCCATGCCAAAAATGGCTGGCTTGCCGAATTCCCGCGCCAGCGAGGCCAGGCGCGAACCGGCCAGCCCCTCTTTGGCAATGATGCCAGCAACGCGGTCCATCAAGGCGCCCCAACGATAATTGTCATCAGGCACAACCAAAATGCCGCCAGGCGGAAAGCGCCGGGCGTCCTCCCAGCGGCGCGCCACGCAGACAGGCCCCGCCACCCTGCCGGGACTGACGGTATACCCGCCCGAAAGACGCAGGCTGGGGCCGACTTCAGGCAGCACTGGCGGCATGTCCACGGCGTCCACCGGCAGGGGAATGGGCCGCACCAGCAGCAAACGCAATTCTCCTTGCGGCGTCCGCACCCAGGAAAGGGAAACCGGGCATGCCAGAAGTTCTTCAAGCTCAAGGGCCAGAGCAGCCACATCCCTGGCCGTGTCGGCGTCAAGAACAAGACATGCCGCGTCATCGGGGCCGGCAAGACTGACGATTTCGCGGGGCGGCTGCCTGTCCACCGTGGCGTGATCGGCAGGCAGCACCGAATAATCCAGTTCTTGCGGCAGGCCCTGGCAGGCATAGACGTGAACCAGTTCTCCGTGAGCGCGCACAGGGCTGCACGAATGGGCAAGTCCGCCCCAGGAGCCTTCTTCCACTGCCATGCAGGTTATGCACACGCCCGCCCCGGCATCGGTGAGGCCCCGCGCGCGACGGTACACAAGAGCCTGGGCGCGCTGCTTGCGCGCCAGCGTCAGCTGTACCGCGTGCAAAATTTCCTCGTCAGACGCGTCCAGAGGGACGGAAGGCCCCCAGAGGATCAGGCCGGGATCGTCGCTGCCACGCGCTTCAGGCGGCCACAGCCGCCCACGCAGCACCAGCCGCATGGACTCGTGCTGGCAGGAGGCGCGCAAATGTGCCAGCGCTGCACGGATTTCCCGTTCCAGGTCAGGCGGCAAGGGCGTATCTTCAACCAGTTGGCCGAGACTGCGCGACAGCTTGGCCAGATGCTTTGGCGCAAGCCCCCCTGCCGCCTGAATACGGCGGTTGACCTCGCTTTGCAGGTCACCACTCTGTAAAAAATGCTGGCACCCGGCCATGGTGATGACAAAGCCTCGGGGCGCCAACTGGGGATGCCGCCGCCGCACCTCTTCAAGGCGCAGGGTTGCCGGGTCCACCAGAGGAAAACCGCCCTGGCCGGAAAGCGCCTCGAGATCGGAGTCCTCACCAAGGGGCAGCACCAGCGGGCCAAGAAGGCACACTTCCGGCTCGTACACATCCTCGGCCACTTTTTTCTGAAGCTCGCCAAAACGGGCGTACAAGGCCTGGCACGGGGCCGGATCGAGCCTTTCAAGCTGCTTGACGCACTGAAAAACCTGGGTGGCCATGCTGGTGCACAGAGCGCGCACCCGATACAGCCCGAAAGGATGGTCGCAACACAAGGTGTATTCAAGGGCGGTCATGGTTTCCTGAAAGGTGTTCCATGCCGTTAAGAAGAGCTTGAAGGAATGGTGCCGCAGTGCAAAGAAGTGCTCGGCCTCGCTGTCGGAAGCCGTGACACTGGCGGCGGCGCGTCTGGCGGACCGCGTAAAAAAGCCCAGAAGGCGTGAGAGAGACATGTCGGCTCCAGAACTCGTGACAAAGCCCCGGATACATACGGGACCTGTGCGCCAGCGGCGGTATCGCCGAACCGCAGACACGGAAATACGGCATATGCCGGAATATCGCCCCGATATGGCCGCCCATTCCCGGTTGTTGCCGCTGCCAGATGGCAACGCAGGCAAAACGGGGGCCTGCCAGAACCAGGGCCAGCCGGACACAGCCACACGCCAGGAGCATACCGGGTACAAACCGGGCGCAGGCGCTGTCCATGCGGATATTCTGCGGATTCCGGCTTGGGCGAAAAGCAGGCTTTCTATTACGAAAAAGCGTGCTTTACTGGCGCATTACAGAAACAATAAACACCGTTTTATTCAGCCGCAAGTCAAAAACGCATGTCAATTCAGCCTAGCATAAGCACATACAGCCTTCAAGCCGCATGTGACAGAATTCGCAAATATAATCCGCGCGGCTGTTGCTGGAGCATTTTAACTTTGAAAAAGTGCAAATGCTCTAACGCTGCACTTTCGTGCAGCGCGCCACAACGTGGCGTGGATTCAGCCGGAAATCGTATTTTTCGGCTGAATGAAAACTTTGAAATGCTTCTCATTTCAAAGTTGATCTACTCTAGAGGTCAGCCCCGCTGCGGGGCCACGCCGTTCTGGCCGGAGGGCACGGGAGGCTCGCCCTGCTGGGCTGCCGCCCCTTCCGCCAGTTGGGCCAGAGCGCGCAGTTGCTGCATGCTCTGCTCCAGAAACTGCGGGTCGCCAACGTCCTGGCGCAAAAAGTTGTTAATGGCGGGCATGCTGGTGATGGCAGCGTCGATTTCGGCATTGGTGCCCCGCGCGTAGGCTCCGATATTGACCATATCTTCAACCCTGCGAAAGGTGCTCATATTGCGCGTGACCACGCGCCCGGCCAGGATGTCCTGCCGCTCGCAGATGTCCGAGCGCAGACGGCTGATGGAGCGCAGCACGTCAATGGCGGGAAAGTGCCCCTGGTCTGCCAGATCGCGCGTAAGCACAATGTGGCCGTCAAGAATGGAGCGCACGGCGTCGGCAATGGGTTCGTTAAAGTCGTCGCCGTCCACAAGGACGGTGTAAATGCCTGTAATGGTTCCCTTGGCAGAACGCCCGGCCCGCTCAAGCAGCTTTGGCAACTGGGCGAAAACTGTGGGCGTATAGCCCTTTGTGGTCGGCGGCTCGCCCACGGCCAGGCCGACTTCGCGGGCGGCCATGGCAAAACGCGTCACCGAGTCCATCATGAGCAGCACGTCCATGCTCTTGTCACGAAAATATTCGGCCACTGCTGTGGCCGCGTAGGCAGCGCGCATGCGCACCAGCGGCGACTGATCGGAAGTGGCGATGACCAACACCGAGCGGGCCATGCCCTCGGGGCCAAGGTCGCGCTCCATAAATTCCACAACTTCGCGGCCGCGTTCGCCTATGAGCGCTATGACGTTGACGTCGGCGCGCGTGTACCGCGCCATCATGCCCATGAGGGTGGACTTGCCGACGCCGGAACCGGCCATGATGCCCACGCGCTGCCCCTTGCCAAGAGTGAGCAGGCTGTTGACCGAGCGAACGCCGACATCAAGGATGTCCGTAATGCGGGGGCGCTGCAAAGGGCTGGGCGGATCGGCGTAAATGGGCGCAAGCTCGGGATGCCACTGCTGGCGGGCCGCCTCCGCCCATTCCGGCACAAAGGGACGCTGCTCTTCCACCTGACGGGCAAAATCGGCCTTGGCATTGTCGCCCATGGGCAAGGGAGAGGAATAGAGTTCCGTACTGACAGGCGGGCCCGCGTCCAGGGGCGTGCCAAAAGCGTCAAAGGCGCGGCCCAGAAGCTCCGGCCCCACGGGAAAAACCGGCGGCAGGCTGGTATTGCGGATGCGGCTGCCGGGACGGATGCCGCGCATATCACCATAGGGCATGAAGAGCAGGTTTCCGTCGCGAAAGCCCACCACTTCGGCGGCGATGCCGTCGTCCGCATCATCGGGCAGCATGTGGCAGACAGCCCCCAGAGGGGCGCGCAGGCCGCTGCCTTCAGCCACAAGGCCCACGACCTTGTTGACCTTGCCATACAGGCGGACGGGGTTGCTGGCTTGCAGCAGCTTGATGCAGGCTTGGGGGTCAAGTTTCATGGCAGAACCCCGGATCAGCGGCCTTTATCCGCACCGGGCAGAAAACCGCCCTGCGAAAAAACGTCCTGGTCGTCATGGCCGCCCTTTCCATCAGGCCCGGCAGTCCCGGAAAGCCCGGAGCCGTCAGAGGGGGCAAAAGCCCGGGCTGAAAGATGTTCCGTCAGGCCGGATTCCTCCGCTTCAACTTCAAGGGGAAAAAGCTCGTCTTCCAGTTCCGCCAGCGTCGGGTTTTCGGCCTGGCCGGACGGGTGAGCCTGGGCGGCAGCCGTCATTTCCTGGCTCGCATTTTTTGGGCTCGCATTTTTTTGGCCCGCATTTTTTTGGCCCGCATGTTTTGGGCCAGCCGGGGCTTGCATGGGGGCAGCGCCGTGAGAGGATTCGGCCGACTGCGCGGGTGCGGCGGGGGCATAATCTTCGCCTTGCTGTCCGGCAGGCGCGGCAGTTGCTGCGCCCGGCTCCTGACCAGGCGATTCGGAGCCTGCCTGCTGATTCACGTCCGCAGCGCTTGGCACATGCCTTTCTTCAGAGGGCCAGCGCTCCGCCGGGGCAGAAGCGTCGGCCTGCGCGGCAGTCCATTCCGGCTCCTCCACCATCAGGGCGTCGGCGTCGGATATGAGGCCATGGTGATCTTCCGTCAGCGCAGGTTCGTCCGTGGCGGGCAAGTCCTGACGCGGGCTGTCCTGAAATGGGCTGTCCTGAAATGGGCTGTCCTGGCCCTGGGGCGCGACAGCGGTTCCGCCAGCCGGTTCGCCTGCCCCAGTTTCGGGCACGGTTTCGGGCACGTGAGTGGCCTCGGCGGCAGTCAAATCTTCGGGCAAATCAGCAGGCAGGTCGCCCGGCAGCCCTTGCGACAAATCTTCCGGCAGATCTTCCGGCAGATCTTCTGGCAGACCAGGGGGAAGTTCGACATCCAGAGGGTCAGCATGGGCAGGGCCTGCGGGCTGTTCATCGTATCCCGCTACGTCCGGTTGCCCAGCGTGCCCATCCACATGCGCCCCATGTGCTGATGCCTGCTCCATCTCGGGAGACAGGGCCGCAATGCGTTCGGCCTCCTGACGCACCAACTGGCTGACAGCCTCACCCTGGCGCGGGTCATCCTGACCTGGCCCCAGAGTGAGGCAGGACAAAACACCGTTGACCAGTTCCGTATAGAGTTCGCGGCGGCAATCAACGCTGCCGCTGACGCTTTCGGCCAGCAGACCGCCCCGCCCCACCGAGGGATCGCCGCTGACGACCCACTGTTGCAGTTCGGGCACGCGCTCGCGCGCTGCCATAAACATGTCGCTGACGGTTTCTTCGTCGTCGGGGTGCACGCGCAGGGTGATGGTGGCACGGTCTTCAAGAAGATTCAGCGCTTCAAAGACCAGAGACTGCAATATTTTTTTGTGCTCTTTTTCCAGCATCCAGCCGATGCCAGCGGTAACGGCCTCCTGCGTGAGCAGGGCCAGTTGTTCACGCCAGGATTCGCAAATGGCGTGACGCTGCCTGTCCAGAGCATGAAGCACCGTGCCAAGGGCCTGCCCTATTTCAGCACGAAATTCCTTGAGTTCCTGCCCGGACTGATCCATTCCGGCCTGAAAACCATCGGCCTGCCCGTTTTCACGCAAGACTTGCGCTTCTTGCCGCAAGGCCTGTGCCTGCGCCAGTTCCGCTTGCGCCTGGTTTCTTTCTTCCTGGGCCTGCGCCTTTATGGCTGCGCTTTCGTGCGTGAGCCGCTTATTCAGTTCTTGCGCTTCAACCCTGGCTTCTTCCAGCACTTTCTGGCGCTCGGCATAGGCCGCGCCAAGTATTTCGCGCGCACGCTCCTCTGCCTTGGCCCGCACCCGGTCAAAATAGTCTTCCTGCTGCTGTTGCTGCATACGTTCGCGGCGCAGGGGCTCCTGCATGGCGTCAAGCTGCTCCACGGTGGCTTCACGCTCACCCATGAAGACAGTTCCCCATTTTTTGCGCAACTGATCTGACGCCATGACTTTTTCCAGCTTGCAGTTTTTACAGAAAACGCGGTTCGGGCAAGAGTGCCGTCATATTTCTCAAGGGCTTCAGGCCGCCAGGCTTAGACGAAAACTTCGCCCGCGCCCCTGCTGACAACCAGCTTGCTCTCGGCCTCAAGGCGGCGCACGATCTTGACGATATTCTGCTGTGCGGCTTCCACGTCCGAAAGCTTGGTGGGGCCCATGTACTCCAGTTCTTCGCGAATCATGTTGCCCGCGCGCTCGGACATGTTCTTGAAGAACTTTTCCTTGAGATCGTCAGTGGCGCCACGCAGGGCCAGCGTAAGATCCTCATTGGAAATTTCCTTGAGCATTTCCCGCACGCCCCTGTCGTCAATATTCTTGCAGTCCTCGAACACGAACATGAGGTTGCGGATATCTTCGGCCATCTGGGCGGAATCTTCTTCGATCTCGGACAGGACTTCTTCTTCGGTGGCGCGATCCACGGCATTGAGGATTTCGGCCACGGACTGGACGCCGCCCACTTTTTTGCCTTCCTTGCCGCCCATGGCGATAAGCTGGCTTGTGAGCACCTTGTCCACTTCCATAAGCATGTCTTCAGGCACGGCCTCAAGGCGCGCCAGACGCATGAGTACCTCGGCGCGGACGCCCGCAGGCAGGCTTGTCAATAAATTGGCAGCCTGGTCGGGATGCAGATGACCGAGAATGAGGGCCAGGGTCTGCGGATGCTCGTTACGCAAAATCTGTGAAAGAAGGCGGGGGCTCACCTGCTCCAGTTCGCGGAAGGGCGCTGGCCCGGTTTCGAGACTGAGCGAGTCCATGATGTACTTGGCGGTTTCAGGATCAAGGTTCTTGACCAGCATGCGCTTGAGAATATCACTGCCGCCTGCGATCATGTCCACGCCTTCCACAAGGGACTCATGAAAGTCGCGCAGCACTTCCTCCACATCCTCACGCGGCACTGGCTCCAAGTCCACAATGGCTTTGGAGATTTCGGCTATTTCCTGCCTGTCCATGCGCTTGAACACGTCGGACGTGAACTTGTCGCCCATGGCGAGCAGCAGCACCGCTATGCGCTGTTTGCCGGTCAGCTCCATCTCAACTCCTTCACCTCGGCCCTGGGGCAGAGGGATTTTAGAAAACTCTGATTAAAGATCCTCTTAAAAACGCGCAGGTATTTCCTTAACAAGGCCCGATCTTTTAAGGCGCGATCTTTTTATGAAGCAGGAGTGGACCCTTCCGCCCCCGACTGTTTCAAAAAAAGTGAAGCAAGGCCGCCAAATGGAATACATCAGCGTTTTCTTTAATCCTTGTCAGAAAGCCAGCGCTTGATAAGCCGCACGGCCTGATCCATATGCTGCTCCGTAATGCGGAACAGCCGCAGCTTCAACTCTTCAACCCGTTGATTTGTCTCTCTTTGCGCCCGGCGCAAGGTCTTGAGCTGGGCGAGGGAAGACGACGCGGGGCCGCTTTCATTCCCTGTCTGCAGGCTTGGTCGTGACGGGCTAGGCTTTAACTGTTTCATCTCTCTTCATCCAGCCGCGCACCAGGCTTACCACCTGTTCCATATGGTTGTCCGACAGGCTGAAGATGTGCGCTTTCAGTGCTTCAATGTCCTTGAACATCATATCGTCCTCGTCATCCCCACCGCCCAGCAACGATTCGTCTTCAGTTCTGGCGGCCTCTTCCAGCGCCTCATAGAGAGCAAGCTGCTCTTCGGCGGCAGGCAGACCTTCCAGACCTTCGACCATTTCGCCCGCTTCGACCTTGGGGCGGATAAGCGCCAGCACCACAGGCCGCACAATGAGCATAAGGAACAGGAACGCCAGCAGCGCATTGAGCAGGGGCTTGCCCAGGCGTTCGGCGTAGTCGGCCAGCATGTCGGCGAAGTTGGGATCCTTGGGCGGCTCCGAGTCGGTAAAGGGCGCGGAGCTGACCTCCAGGGCATCGCCCCGGGCCGTGTCCAGACCCACAGCGTTGTGCACCAGCTGGCGCACCCGCTCAAGCTCTTCGCTCTTGCGCGGCATAAAGGTCCAGGTGCCATCGGTCTTTACATACGTGCCATCAATGAGGACTGCAACCGTCAAACGACGCAATTCACCCACATTTGAAACAATCTGCTGTTCTTCTTTGTTGATTTCATAGTTGGTGGTACGTGATTCACGTGTGCCGGTCTGGTCTGAAACCGAACCGGTGATGCCGTCGCCACGAAAATTCACATCCGGCGCGCCCGCTTCAAGGTTGGCGCGGCCCTGCTGGCTTTCTTCCTGACGGTATTCGCTGCGAACCGCTGTTTTTTCAGGATCAAAAAGTTCGCGGCGTATGGTTTTCTGGCTGAAATCCATATCGGCATTGACCTTGGCGATGACGCGGCCAGAGCCGAAAAGGGGCTGCAGCATTTCTTCAATGCGGCGTTCAAGGTTGCGCTGCACGGTCTGGCGGTATTCCATCTGGGTGGTGGTGATGCCCGCCAGGCTGTCTTCTTCCGGCTGGTAAAGAACCTTGCCGCTGGTGTCGGTGATGGAAACATGTGCTCTGTCCAGCCCTTCAACGGACATGAGCATCATATTGAGAATGGCGTTGATTTCTTTCTGGTCAATCTTGACGTTGGCCCTGGTAAGCTTGAGAACCACCGAGGCCGAGGGAGACTGGCGCTCTTCGACAAAAAGGCTGCGGCGCGGGATGACCAGGTGCACACGGGCGCTTTCAACACTGGGAAACTGGCTGATGGTGCGGGCCAGTTCCCCCTGGAGCGCGCGCGAGTAGTTGATCTTCTGCACAAAGTCGGTCTGCCCGACCTTGACCTTGTCAAAGATCTCAAATCCTATGCCCTGCCCCACCAGGCCGCCTTCGCCAGCTATCTTGATGCGCTGGTCGTAAACCACTTCCTGCGGCACCATGATGGTGGCGCCGTTGTCGGTGATGCGGTAGGCCACCTTGTCGCCCTGCAGAGTCTTGATGACCACGCTGGCGTCTTCAGGGCCAAGGTTGGAATAAAGAACCTTGTATTCGGGGCGGCTCAACCAGATGGACAGACCTATGACCGCAGCCAGCAGTCCGACAGCCCCGCCAACGGAAGCAATGCGTTGCAGTGGGCTCATCTTGGCCCATATAGCCGCAAGGGCGTTGACGAATTGTTGAATGAATGCAGGCATGTTCCGCTCCTGTGCGCTTGAGCGCTGGTTTTCCGACGCCAGGGCCGGGCTTTACTAGCCATAGCAAGAGCTATGCCACTATATAAACATGCGGTTTTGACAGACCCATCAGGCAGCGCGCCCCGCCGAAGGCGCTCAAATTTGTGACGCCATAAAAAAACCTTTCCCCAGCGGCAGGGCCACATGGGGAAAGGTCGTTCAGGAGCGCGAGTTTAACTAAAGCCACACCGCCAGACGGAATAAATCAGCGTTTCCCCAGACAGAGTCGTCACGAGATGAATTTTCAGTCATATCAAGGAGAACGAGCCTTTTATGCAGGGAGTGTACTCTATTGATACTCGACAGGAATAAAAGGCGAAGTTCGACGCAGAGATGCCTGAAAAGGCGCTCGTGACTACACTGTCTAGAGCATTTAACACTTGAAATGCTCGCGTACGGCAGGCAAAAGCCCGCCTACTCGCATTTCGTGGCAAGGATTTTCAGAAAAATCCTTGCAGAGCATTTAACTCATTTCATTCGTAAACTGCTCTAGAACTGCATCTTTGAAATTTCTTTGTACGCTTCCAGAACCTTGCCGCGCACGGCGGTGGTCAGCTTCATGGCAAGGCTGGACTTCTGCATGGTGATCATGAGTTCCTGCACGTTTTGCGTACGCCCGGAAGCGAAGTCGTCGATGGCGTTATCCTTCACGTTCTGCAACTGACTGACCTTGTTGAGCGAGTCCTTGAGCGTTCCCGTAAAGCTGTTTTCGGGCATCACCGGCGTTGAAGCCTTGCCGGGGAACTGCATCTTGTCCACCTGTGCGCCGAAGTTTTCACCGGTATCCACCTGGCTGCGGGCAAGGCTCTGATCCAGAGTGCGGGAAAAAAGCGTCTGCCCGCTGACCGGCGACCCTTGCTGCAAGCTGCCTGAAACCTTGCTGAAATGCTGTATGGCTTCGCTATAGGCGCGCATGCCCGTTGCCTGAATGCTCATGATGTTCTCCTGACGCTACCCGCTGGTTCCATTTGCCCGTAAAGACGGATGCACAGTGCTATTTGCCGATCTCAAGAGCCTTGACGTACATGCCCTTGACGGCGTCCACGGTGGTGACGTTGGCTTCATAATTGCGCTGGGCCGTCATGAGGTTGGCCATTTCCTCCACCACGTTGATGTCGGGATACATCACGTAGCCTTCGGCGTTGGCATCGGGGTTGCCCGGCTCATACACGCGCTTGAAGGGGCGGTTGTCCATTGTCACGGCCATAACGCGCACCCCTTTGACCGATCGGTCAAGGGCCGATTGCATGTGGACAGAAAATGGGTCGTCCACATCAGCCGTCTGCTGCACAACGGTGCGCCTGCGGTAAGGACCGCCCAGGGGCGTGCGCGTGGTCTTGGCATTGGCCAGGTTCATCGAAATGGTATTGATGCGCGTACGGTCGGCCGCAAGGCCCGATGCGCTTATGTCAAATGCTGTCATGAAATCCATGACGTCCTCCTGATACGCAAAAATCCGTGAAGGCCGCCCGACCTGCCCTGCATTTCCTGCAAAGCGAGCCGGACTGAGCGCAGCCCGTCAACCGGACGGCGTTTTTTAGAGCATTTTCGCATTGAGAATATCTATTCTCAATGCTTACGAGACGCTCGCTCCGGCGTTCAACCGCGCAGATAAACTGCGCTTACGCCTCCGCTGCGGGCGTCTGCTCACGCATCCGCCAGAGCAATTTCAAAGAGAAATTGCTCTAGGCCTGCTTGCCGTCCTGTATGACGTTATTCACGCCTTCAAACGTTTTTGTCAGAACTTGGGCCAGAGCCGTAAACTGTAACTGGTTCTTGGCGTGCTTGGCCATTTCCTTATCAAGGTTCACGCGGTCTTCACCGTGAATAAGTCTGGGCTTGAAAGCCTCCGACCACTCGGGCCTGAAGGATGCAGGATCAAAGGTCAAGGGAATGTGCTCCTCGCTGGTGCGGCTCATCTGCCCTTCCATATTCTGCCCGAGAGCGGTCTGAAGCTCTTTTTCAAAGCTCAATTCACGCGGCTTGTAGTTGGGGGTGTCAATGTTGGACAAGTTGCCCGCAATGACATTCTGCCTTTGAAGCTGCATGTTCATGACCGTGCCGACCAGGCCGACCTGACTGCTGAACAAACTTTTCATGATGCCTCCCGCAGTCCTTATGGATTGCTGACAAGGCGCAAGCAAAACCTGTTCCATTTTTATTTATTATAATAAAAACAGTATATTACTTGAAATATTACAGCGCATAAAAACCTCTGGCCCGGACATCGCCATTTTGTTGACGAGGCCGGGCCAGAGGTTTTCAGGCCCCGGCGTACCCTGGCGGGCACGTTCGGGGCAAAGGAACTTGGGTCAATGCGTTGCGGGACTCTGCGGCATTATCTACAGGCGCATCTGGCCGTCAGTGACGCCCAGGGCCCGCAAGCGCAGATAGACCTCAGCGCAGGCCGCAGCGTCAGATTCGGCGTTGTGGTGGTCAAGGGCAATGCCGAAATGCTCGCAGACATGGTTGAGCTTCTTGGAAGGCAGGGGCAGGCTGCGCCGTGCGCCCTTGAGCGTGCATAAAAAATGGTATCTGGGAGCTTCGGCCCCGGCCTCGCGGCAGCAGGCCTGCAACACGCGCCTGTCAAAAGAGGCGTTGTGCGCCAGCAACGCGTCGGCCCCGTCCATGAAGGCTTCCATTTGAGGCCAGACTTCGGCGAAGGTGGGCGCGTCTTTGAGCATGGGCCAGGTAAGCCCGTGGATTTCCGTAAACATGACCCGGGAAGACGGCGGGCGGATGAGGCTGTAAAGCCGATCCACAACGTGTCCGTCCTCAATACGGGCAAGGCCCACAGCACAGGCGCTGTGGGCCGCGAACCCGGAGGTTTCAAAATCTATGGCCACGCAGGGCGCGGCATGTACAGTGAGCATGTTACTCCACGTTTTTATCGGCGTTGCGTGCGGCTTCGGCCAGACGGGCCATGATGTAGTCACGCATGTGGGCGTCGTCGTTTTCAAGGTTGAAGCAGCGGGCGTCCTCGTCCATCAGACCATCGGGCACAAAGTCGCCCTTGTCTTCAGCGTCCGTGACCATGTTGTTGTAAAAGCAGACAGACAGCCAGCGGTTATCCGGTTCATCGTCCACCACGTCAAGCAGCACAAAGAGTTCACGTTTGGTCTGGGCGGCGTGCCGGGCACGCAAAGAGTAGCTCACGCCGGGTCTGGCCTTGAAGGTAAAACTCATGCCGCTGTGCGCGGCCACAAAATCCATATAGGCTGTAAAAGCCGCCTTGGCGTTCTGGGGGTCAATTTTCCAGCCATCAAGAAATTCCCGCAATTCCTGCGAACCCGTGACGTTCATATCTGCTCCGGTTGTTTTATCTACCCCACTGCCAGGGCGGAGTGCCTATTTTCAGGCCCCATACGCCCCGCTTTTCTACAACGGCCTGGTGTTCCTGTATCATCCAGCGGCGGCAAAAGATAGCCCTGCAATTTTGTCTGTCAATCCAGGCCAGCCCTTCCATCACCAGCTGATAGTTGACAGATGCGCCCCCAACCTGAATAAGCGCGCTTATGGTGCCCGACTCGCTCTCGCCCACGGGTTCCACCGTTACCCTTGTGCCGCGTGGCATGATCTCGGCAAGGCGTTGGCGTGCCTCGGCCCCGAAGGGCTGGCTCAGGGTCGGGGCCTCTATGCCATAAAACCGCAGCACCACCTCAGCTTCGCCACTTTTGCCTGTCTTGCTGACGGAAATGGTGTTGCCATCCTCCACGCGAACAACCCTGGCGTCCCAGGCAAGGGCCGGGAGGCTTCCCCAGGCAAGACAGATGGTCAGACAGAAACAAAAAATCCGGATCAGCATACTCCCCCCGGTGCGCGTCTTGAGTGCCTTCGCCATGCTGTGCCCAGGCGGCCGCATGGGCAGGCAAACGCGCCAAAAATGCAAAAAAAGTCTGGATGTTAGAGTGTTTTACTTTAAAAATGGCTACATGCTCTAACGCTGCACGACCGTGCAGCGCGCCGCACTGTCGCGTGGATTCTGACGAAAACAGTATTTTTCGAAGGTGAAATCGCTCCAACCACCGGGGATATATGCTCCCAACGGCGCTCTGCGCAAAAATCCAAAAGCGAAAGCCGGTTATACAGGTACCGATACCCCAAAAACAATGCCCGTGCCGCAAGCCCTTTGTCAAGGCGCGGCACGGGCATATATGGATAGACTGACGCTCTGTTACGAGGGCTTTTGTCTTCGGGCGGCGCGGGTTGCGCCCCGCCCCATGCCGTGCAAAAGGCTCAAACGGCCCTGGCGCGGCAGGCAGGCAACATAGGCCTGCGTCACGCTATCCCCCCCAGACGGAACGGCCCACCTGATAGGCCGCCAGGGAGACCACGTAGGCTACGCCAGTATTGAAGATTATGCTGAAAATCAGCCAGCCCCAGCTGCCCGCCTCCTGCTTGATGACAACGAGCGCCACAAAGCAGGGAGAATACATAAGCACGAACAGCATGAGGGAAAGCGCCGTGGCTTTTGACCAGTTGCTGTCGCTCTTCAGGCGTTCGGCCAGGGGAGCGGCGTCTTCGGGATCCTGTGCGCCAATGGCGTAGGCCGTTCCAAGGGTAGCCACAATGGCTTCCTTGGCGGCAACGCCAGCCAGCAGGGCAATGTCGGTGCGCCAGTCAAAGCCCACAGGCTTGGTGGCAGGCTCGACGGCCTTGCCCAGGCGTCCGGCAATGGAATAAGCCAGTTCTTCTTCACCCAGTTCGTCACGCACGCCGGTGAGCTCTTCCTCAAGAGGGGCACGCTCTTCAGCGCCTTCAGGGAAGGCGGCTATCTGAGTTTCAAGCTGCTCGATCTTCTGCTCATAGGGCGCGGCCATATCTTCGGGCATCTTGGGGAAGGTCATGCCAGCCCAGATGATGATGGAAATGGCCACCAGCACGGTACCGGCCTTTTTGAGGTACATCCAGGCGCGTTCCCAGCAGTGCAGCAGCAGGCTGAGCAGGGTGGGCATGCGGTACGGCGGCAGTTCCATAACAAAGGGCGTCGCTTCGCCCTTGACGATGGAAGAACGCAGCAGGCGCGCCACCAGCAGGGCCATGACCCAGCCGACGAGCATGATGATGAACATGACCATGGGCGCATCATCGGGGAAGAATGCGCCAGCCAGCATCAGAAAGACCGGCAGTTTGGCGCCGCAGGCCATGTAGGGCAGGGTCAGCAGGGTCGCCAGTTTTTCCTTGGGGCTGCGCAGGGTGCGGGTGGCCATGGCGCCGGGGATGGCGCAACCGCCAGCAATGCCGCCGGAAATGATGTAGGGCATGACCGAAGCGCCGTGCAGGCCGAAGAAACGGAAAATGCGGTCCATCATGTAGGCCACGCGGGCCATGTAGCCGCTGTCTTCCATAAAGGAAATAAGGACAAACATGATAAGAATCAGCGGCACAAAGCTCATCACGCTGCCGACACCGGCAACAACGCCGTCCACGATCAGGGATTTGGCAAGACCTTCAGGTATCACGTCGCCCAAAAATCCGCTAAGCCAGGCAAAGCCGTCTTCAACCCAGCCCTGAGGATAGGCGCCCACCTCAAACGTTACGTAGAACATGAGGTACAGCACGCCAATCATGAGCAGCGGGCCAATCAGCGCGTTGGTGAGCACTTTGTCCAGCTTGTCGGAAAGGGCCAGGCGGTCTTTGCCGGGGTCCTGCTGGAAAACGCCGTCCCGCAGGATGCTGCGGATATAGCCATAGCGGTGGTCTGTGATGAGGGACTCAAGATTGGCGTTGAGCGTGGCACGCGTATGGTCGGCGATTTTTTTGCGCATGCCTTCAAGTTCGGCAGCGGTTTTGGGGTCGGCCTTGCGTACTTCGTTCAAAATGACGTCATCGCCTTCAAGCAGCTTGAGGGCCACCCAGCTTGGCAGGTAGCGCTCTGTGAGCAGCTTGGTGGCCACGATGCGCTTTTCAATCTCAAGCAGAGCCTCATCAAGCTCAGCGCCGTAAGAAATGCGCATGGGCTCGCGTTTGCCCTTGCCGCTCAGTTCAACGGCGGCTTCCATTGCTTCCTTGAGGCCTTCGCCGGTGCGGGCCACCATGGGCAGCACCGGAATGCCAAGAAGGGCACTCAGGCGATCCATGGCGATATGCACGCCCGAATTGCGCGCTTCGTCCATCATGTTGCAGGACAGCACCACAGGAGTGCCCATTTCAAGCATCTGCACGGTGAGAAGCAGGTTACGCTCAAGGGCCGAGGCGTCGACCACGTTGATGACAGCCTGCACGTTGTCGCTGGCAAGCTCCTGCCGGGCCACGAGCTCTTCCTGCGAATAGGCAGTCAGGGAGTAGGTGCCGGGCAAGTCCACCAGGATTACGCGCGTGCCATTTACATTAACGTGGCCTTCTTTTTTATCAACGGTAACACCGGGATAGTTGCCCACATGCTGGCGAGCGCCAGTATAGCCGTTGAACACCGTGGTTTTGCCGCAGTTGGGGTTGCCAGCCAGGGCGATACGCAGGGCATGGCCGTGGTGGCCATGCTGCGCATGCTGGCCGTGGTGCTCATGCTGACCGTGCGCTCCCGCGCCATTATCCAAATCTTTCGTCTCACTCATGCAAGTGCCCTCCCGCTCCGCTAAAGACGCAAAAAAACCCATGCAGACCACTGTTCATGATCGTGCCGGAAAAATTGCTCATACTAGCCGTCCTGGAGCTTCTGATTGTGACAGTCCCTGGGCGGGCACCATTTCTGTCCTGCGCACGCCCGCCACCGCCATTGAATGACGTCTGGGTCCCCCGGAAAAAATGAAAATGAATTCCAAAGTCCTAGCGGGTTTAAATGGTTGCCGCCAAAAAGTCAAGCGGCCAGAAATTTTTTTTGCCCGTTCGCCACCCATTCAACCAATACATAAGGATAGTTATACGACGCATAAAACATTCGCCCGACTGAGAAGCTTGCTTCCACAGTCGGGCGATTCACTGGAGCCATGAGGACTCTCCTCTCGAAGGGTGATGCAGTCAGACCCTGAAATCACCTCTGCCTATGCGTCACGCAGACATTCGCGCAGGGAGGAGACGCCGCAAGAATGCACCATTTGCAGGGGTATGTTGCGTGAGCGCGCAACCTGCACGGCCTTGCGCTTGGCTTCATGAGAAACCTTGTTGGTAAAAACGATCAGGGCGTCGGGGTTGCCGATCTTGTCAACGAAATTCCGTTCATTGCGGCTGATGCACTTGAGGGAATGCCCATTTTCCTTGGCCGCAGCTATGTAATCTTTTTGCAACCTGTCCATGCCGCCTATAAGTGTTACGCACATGTTCTGCTCCTTGCTATGTCGGGCCCGCCGAAGCGGTCAGCGCCGGTATGGGTGAATCGCGTTGACTTATTTGTAATTGAAATTCAATTTCAATGTCAAGGCCATTTCTCCTTTTTCTCCAACATTTTAAAAAATAATTTTATTAATATAATAACAGACTAATATTATATGTTATTTTACCCAAAAAAAGCCCCCATCATGTTTTCAAAGCTTAAGCCTAGTGGCCTTTTTTGCTTTGTCTACCTGATGGGGGTCATAGCAGTGAAGGGGGCTTTTACGGCAGAAAAAGGGAGGCTGAAGCATGCGGCCTTTTTCAAAGACAGGAGCGCTCCCTCCTCCGCTTTAAAACCTTGCAGAAATGGTAACACACTATATTCATTACTGTTACAGATAGGAAACTTCGTGGTACCACGCTCAACTAGAGTAAAAGTTTTAGGGGGTGGGGGCGTGGGTGAGGAGACCCTTTTACAAAAGGGTCCCTCCCCCACAAAGCCTTTCTTCCCTCCCCACAAAGCCTTTCACAGCGTAATCGCTCTATCCATAAGCCGCATGTTATTTCCAGCGGGCCATGAACTCTTCGGCGCTCTTGCCTTCGTCAAGGTGCTTGAGCAAGGCGCTGCCAAACACCACGGCATCGGGCCGGGCATCGGCCGGCAAATCTTCCAGCTGTGCCGGTTCGCGCAGGCCGAAGCCCAGGGCAAGGGGCAGCTTGAAGACAGAGCGCGCCCGGCGCATGGTTTCCGCAACCTTGGGGGCCACATTGCCGCGTTCGCCGGTAATGCCCATAACCGAGACCACATAGACATAGCCCTCGCCATCGGCCGCATACAAAGCCATGCGTTCGGCGCTGGTGTTGGGGCCAACCAGGGGGATAAGCGCTATGCCCTCTTTTTTCAGGGCGCTGCGCAGCGGCTCTGCCTCCTCATGGGGCAAGTCCGGCACGATAAATCCGTGAACGCCGCCCCTGGCCGCGTCATGCGCCAGCTTTTCATAGCCGTACTGCAAGAAGGGATTAAGGTAGCCCATCAGCACCACGCCAGCCTGAATGAGGCCCTTGCGCTGTATGAGATCCATCAGGATGCCGCGCAGGTTTACGCCGTCGCTCAGGGCGCGGCGTGAGGCTTCTTCAACCACGGGACCGTCGGCCACCGGGTCGGAAAAAGGCACGCCGATTTCAATGATGTCCGCGCCGTTTTCATCCAGTTCCATCAATGTGGGCCAAAAGTCCGTCTGATTGGGGAAACCGGCGGTAAGAAAGGGAATCAGAGCCGGACGTCCTGCGGCAGTGGCCTTACGAATTTTTTCTTCAAGCAGGTTCATGACTACACCTCGCCCTGCCCCTGGGCAAAACCCAGGGCCTTGTTGATGATGCCAAGGTCTTTGTCTCCCCGGCCTGAAAGATTGATCACCACCTGCTGCCCCGGCTTGAATTCCTGCGGATGGTCAAGCACCCATGCCAGCGCATGGGACGACTCCAGAGCGGGCAGGATGCCCTCGGCGTGGCACAGGCGCTGGAACGCGGTCAGGGCGTTGGCGTCCTTGACCATGCCGTACTGCGCGCGGCCGGTCTTGTGCAGCCAGGAATGCTCGGGGCCCACGCCGGGATAGTCCAGACCGGCGGAAATGGAATGCGAAGGCTCCACCTGGCCGTCGTTATTCTGCAAAAGCATGCTGTACGCGCCGTGCAGCACGCCAGGCGTGCCCAGGTTAAGGGGAGCGGAGTTGAAGCAGCCCGGCTCGCCGGTGCCTGCCGCCTCCACGCCTATAATGCGCACGCTCGCATCCTCAAGGAAGGGATGGAACATGCCTATGGCATTGGAGCCGCCGCCAACGCAGGCCACCACGGCGTCTGGCAGCTTGCCGGTTTTTTCAAGCATCTGGGCGCGGGTTTCGCGGCCAATGACGCTTTGCAGTTCGCGCACCAGCAGGGGGAAGGGATGCGGCCCGGCAGCCGTGCCGAAACAATAGTGAGTGGTTTCCTGGCTGCTGATCCACGCGCGCAGGGCTTCGTTAATGGCGTCCTTGAGGGTGCGGGTACCGCTTTCAACAGGGTTGACGGTAGCGCCCAGAAGCTTCATGCGCATGACGTTGGGGGACTGGCGCTCCACGTCTTCAGCGCCCATATAGACCGTGCATTCCAGCCCCAGACGGGCGGCGGCGGCGGCCGTGGCCACGCCGTGCTGCCCTGCGCCGGTTTCGGCCACAAGGGCCGTCTTGCCCATATGCTTGGCAAGCAGCGCCTGGCCCAGCGTATTGTTCACCTTGTGCGCGCCCGTGTGCAGCAGATCTTCCCGCTTGAGCCAGAGATCGAAGCCCAGTTCACGCGACAGCGTGGGACAATGGGTCAGAGGGGTTTCACGTCCGGCATAATTGTGCAGCAAATCCTGCAACTCGGCCTGAAAGGCCTCTGTGGGATAGATGCTGTGCATGGCCGCTTCCACTTCCATAAGCGGCGGCATGAGCAGCTCAGGCACAAAGCAACCGCCGAACTCGCCAAAATATCTGTTTTTCATGACAAATACCCATTGCCTTTCTGTTTGGAGGCAACCCCGAGAGCGGCTGCCAGCTTTTGCGCATTTTTCAGGCCAGGCGCATCTTCAACGCCAGAATTCAAATCAATGCCGTCAGGTGAGCAGAGACGTAGGGCCTGTTCCACAGTATCCGCACTTAAGCCCCCTGCCAACAGCCAGGGATGCGGGGCAGGCAGATGGCTCAGATCCTGCCAGTCCAGGCGGGTTCCACTGCCGCCCCCAGTGAGGCCGGCGTCAAGCAGATAGCAGGCGCAGGCCCCGGCATGTTTTTGCAGTTCATTATAGAGCAACGCCCTGTGACAATAACGGCCGGGCCAGATGACCCGTATGACCCTTTGCACCCCCACGGCCATGGCGCAGTCCTTGTCCTGTCTACCGTGCAGCTGGGCCATGTCCAGCCGCGCCTCAGCCATTATGCGGCATATCTCGTCCGCGTTCTGGTTCACAAAAACACCCACACGCAGCATTGTTCCGCTTTCAAGGGATGCCACGTGGGCCGGGGTCACGTTCCTCGGGCTTGGGGCGTGAAAGATGAAGCCGCACATGCCCGCTCCCAGTGAGGACGCCATATCAAGATCCTGCTGGCGGGTGAGACCGCAGACCTTAATGAGCATGACCGCTGCCCTCCCCCGGCTTTTCCCGGCTTTCACCAAGGGGGCGCGCGCCCTTCGCCGCTTCTTCCAGCAGGCCCGACAACGCGCGACCCGGCTGCGCTCCCTCCATAAGGGAACTGCCCACAAGGGCGGCGTGGAAGCCTGCCTTCGCGGCTGCCAGCAGATGTTCGCCCCTGCCGATGCCGCTGGCGGCTATCCACGTTTCGCCATCCTGCGGGGGGCAGGCGCGGGCCAGATCAAGAGCAGCGCCCCTGTCTGTCTTCAGTGTTTCCAGATCGCGGGCGTTGACCTGTATGATGCGCGCCCCGCTTTCACGCGCCAGCCGCAGGTCTTCGCGGTCAAAAACCTCGACCACTGCCTGCATGCCGTGGCTTTCAGCCTGTTCACGCAGTGCCCGCAAGTCGTTTACGTCCGGCGTAAGCCGCACGATAAGCAGAAGGGCCGATGCCGGGGTAGCCGCCGTGGCAGCCACCTGCAAGGGGTCAAAGATGAAATCCTTGCGCAGCAGGGGCGGCCGTGCCCCCGTATACAGGCCAGCCTCCGCCGCCCGCTCCAGATACTCCAGGCAGCCCCGGAAATGCGCGGCTTCCGTCAGGATGGAGAGGCAGGCGGCTCCTGCTGCAGCATACTGGCGCGCCACCTCTTCCACCTCAAGGCTTTCGCAGATAATGCCGCGCGAGGGCGAAGCCCTTTTGTATTCCGCCACCACTGTCAGGGGACGGCCCTCAATGACCACAGGGGAACCGGACGCGCCGCGCAGGGCCGCCAGAAAATCCGGGCGCGGCCCCTCAAGAGGAGCGGGCATGCCGCCCTGGCCCGCCAGCAGGCGCAGGGCGTCCACCTCTGCCTGTTTGGCCGTGCGAAAGCGCTCAAGCAGCATGCAGCACCTTCCTGCCGAAACCACCGCTCACGGCTTCGCGGGCACGGGCCATGCACAGGGCCATGTCCATATTTTCTTCCAGCAGATAGATGGCCATGCCCACATTGAGCGTGACCATGTCCATCATGGCGCGTGGCCCGTTGCCGTCCAGAATGTCCTTGAGCACTGCCACGGCCTCATCCTTGCCGTTGACCGACAAGTCTTCCACCGTGCAGGGTTCGATGCCGAAGTCCGCAGGGTCAAGGGTCATCTGCGTCATGGTGCCCGCGTGCAGCACGGCCATCTGGGCAGGGCCAATGGGCGTTATTTCATCATAGTTGCCAGCACCGCAGACCACGGCGGCCCGGTAAAGCGGCGACTGAAGGAGGGTTTCGGCCACAAGGTTTACCAGTTCCGGGCGGGCCACCCCCATCAGCAGATGGCTGGGGCGGGCCGGGTTGATCATGGGACCGAGGATGTTGAAAAGCGTACGCACGCCGAGTTCCTTGCGCACAGGGCCGATGTTGGCGAAAGACGGGTGAAAGTACGGCGCAAACAGGAAGGCGAAATTGCGCCGCCTGACCATTTCGGCCACTGAGGCCGGATTGTTATCCAGAGCAATGCCCAGGGCTTCCAGGGCGTCGGCGCTGCCGCATTTGGACGAAACGGCGCGCCCGCCGTGCTTCACAACCCTGTAGCCCATCCCCGCCAGAACGAGGGACGTGGCCGTGGAGCAGTTGAAAGAGTTGCGTCCGTCGCCGCCGGTACCCACCACGTCAATGGTCGTGCCGGAGATGCCGTCCACGCGCACGGATCGGGCCAGGGCGGCGCGGGTGGCGTGGGCCAGCTCAAGGGCGCTTTCGCCCTTCATGCGAAGCCCGATGAGAAAACTGCCAGCTTGAGCCGGACTCATCTTGCCGTCCATAAGGGCGGCAAAACCGGCTGCCGCCATCTCCGCACTGAGGTCTTCTCCACGGGCCAGGGTGTCCAGAATGGTCGCAAAGTCGCTGGCGTCGCTCCCCGCGCCCATGACGGACTGGGGGAAGTTGCCCAGCAGCCGCAGGCCATCGGGCGTGAGCACCGATTCAGGATGGAACTGCACCCCAACCCAGGGGCGGTCATTGTAGCGCAGGGCCATGACTTCGCCTTCCGGGCCGCGGGCCGTCACCGTAAAACGGGGATTTTCCGCGTCCTCATCGGCCCGCACCACCAGCGAATGGTAGCGCCCCACCCGCATGGGGTTGGGCAGGCCCGAGAACAGGCCCATACCGTCGTGCACGATTTCCGACTGTTTGCCGTGCATGATGCAGGGGCCGACCTCTACCCGCGCCCCTGCGTGCAGGCCGAGCAGCTGATGGCCCAGGCACACGCCCAGCACGGGAATCTTGGGACTCAGACGTTTGAGGAATTCGGGGCAAAAACCCGCATTGGCTGGATGCCCCGGCCCCGGCGAGATGCAGACCATGGCAAGTTCCGGGTTGGCGGCCATTTCCAGCACAGCCGGGTCGTCATTGTGCAGCACCACAGGCTTGTGTCCCAGGGCGTAGAACGCCTGCACAAGATTGTAGGTGAAGGAATCGTAGTTATCTATGAGCAAGAACATTTTCTTCGTCCTCCGCACGCAGGGCCAGGCGCATAATGGCTGATTTATTGCACACTTCTTTCCATTCCATATCCGGGTCCGAGTCGTGGACAATGCCTCCGCCCGCCTGCCAGAAAAGCCTGTTGTCGCGCAGCCACATACTGCGGATGGTGATGCCCATATCCAGATTCACGCTGTCCTTGTCGAGTCCCAGCCAGCCGATGCAGCCCGCGTAGGGGCCACGGCTGCGGCCTTCAAGCTCGCGGATGATCTGCATGGCGCGGATTTTGGGCGCGCCGGAAACCGTGCCAGCCGGGAAAGTGGCGGCCAGCACGTCCAGAGCGTCCAACCCGGCATCAAGACGGGCCGAAACCCGGCTCGTGAGGTGCATGACGTGGGAGTACCGCTCCACTTCCATGTAGCGCTCCAGAGTCACCGTGCCGGGGCGGGCCACGCGGCCAAGGTCGTTGCGTCCCAGGTCCACCAGCATGACATGCTCCGCGCGTTCCTTGGGGTCATCGCGAAGCTCGGCAGCCAGGCGGGCGTCTTCCAGATCGTCCGCCCCGCGCTTGCGCGTGCCGGCGATGGGCGAAAGCTGCAGGCAGCCCGCAGTGCAGCGCACCATAACCTCGGGCGAAGAGCCGAAAAGCGTCAGTTCAGGCAATGACATGTAGAACATGTAGGGCGAGGCGTTGAAACGGCGCATACGCCTGTAAAGCTCAAAGGGATTGCCCATGAAGGGAGTGGAGAACCGCACCGAAGGCACCACCTGGATGGCCTCGCCCTGGCGCAGCATCTCCTTGATCCTGCGCACGAAGTCCTTGTAGCCCTCTTCGCCGGGTTCTGCGCACACCTTGTCAGGGTCGATGTCCGGCCCGGAGCCTCTGGCGGCGCGAGGTTCCAGAGACTGGCGGGCGCTTTGCAGGGCGCGGTGCTCGCCAAGACTCACCTGGCAGAGACGGTTGTACAGATGGTCAAAAACCAGCACTGTCGCTGGCAGCATGAGTATGCAGTCGGCCTCGTTCTCGGGCATGATGCTGGCCAGGGTGGGATTGAACAGCCCCGCCATGCCGAAGCCAAGGTAGCCGTACAGGGCGCGGGTAATGGGCGGCAGATTGGCTATGTTTTCCGGCGGCGCAATTTCAAGGCTGCCCATAAGTTCCCGCAGTCCGTCCACAAAGGGGCGTCCTTCAAAGGCTGCGACGGAGGCCAGCCTCTGATCCTTCACGTCCACAACCAGCTTGCCCTCGCGGCAGAAGATAAAGAGGGCCGGATCGCAGGCAAGGATACTGTAGCGGCCCCAACGGCCATCGACCTCGGCGCTTTCCAGCAAAATGCCGTTGCCCGCGCCCACCATGCCCATAAACAGGCTGATGGGCGTATCCATATCCGCTGGCAACCAGCGGGCAGACTGGCGCAGCGTAAGCGAGTGCAACTTGTCACCGTTCTCTTTCATCTGCCGCATCCTTTGGGTTTTAGGGAACCGCTGATCAAATGGCTCCCATAATCTTGTAAGCAATACCTGGAAATGCTGAGTTTTCGTGCTTGGCTAGGCGCGAGCCTTTTTTGAGGGGGGGCTGGACTCTTCGTCCTGCCCCCCCTCAAAAAAGGCGAAGCAACAACGCCAAACGCGAATAAATCAGTATTTCCTCAACATACAAAAAAAAGCGCCGTCTCCTGTGGGGAGACGGCGCCTGAATACAGCTATGCCAACGTATCGGAACTATTTAGCCCGCACGTCTCCCCCACGCAGTTGATTGCGCCACCACCAGCCCTGAAGGCTGCAAGAAATGGTGTTGGGGAATGAGTTCATGCGAATACCTGAGTCCTTTTACTTTTGTGTGATCCTACACATGTCCCCGCCTGCTGTCAACAGAAACATGCCGCTTTTATGCGCAAAAACCACAGGCGGGTTCAATGCCGCCCACAAAACGCCTACTTTCCGAACAGGATTTCCTGATAATTGGGCAGGGCCCACAGATCGTCCGCCACGCGGGTTTCCAGCATGTCCGCATGCTTCCGAACCCTGGCCATGTGCGGCAGCACTTCGCTGCAATAGTGGCGGGCGGCATCAAGGCCCACGCCCAGGGCGTCAGCCTCGGCCACCACGTTCTCAAGCGCAGCGATGGCGGCCTGCATCTGGCGAAGCTGCTCGGTCACCTCTTCAAGGGTAATGGTTTTGGCTTCCAGTCCCAGAGACCGCATACTGGCGGCGGTGCTCGCAAGCTCGCCCTGATAGCGCATGGCGGCGGGGAATATGATTGTGCGGGCCATGCGGATAATCAGGTTGGCCTCTGTGCGCACGGTCTTGCAGTACTGCTCCACATAGATGTCCTGCCGCGCCCGCAGTTCCGACTTGTTGAGCACGCCAGCCTTTTCATACACTTCCACCACTTCGGGGCTGACAAGCACGGGCAGCGCTTCAGGGGCGGTGCGCAGGTTGGGCAGCCCACGCCGGACAGCCTCTTTGTGCCAGATTTCGGAGTATCCGTCGCCGTTGAAAATAACGGCGCTGTGCTCCTCAATGACATGGCTGATGAAGGACTCCAGAGCTTCGGTGAAGCTTCTGCCCTCACCCATTTCCTTTTCAAGCCAGTCGGCGGCAAAGCCCAGAGAATCCGTCATGATGACGTTGAGCGCCGTGATGGAACCCGCCGCAGACTGGCTGGATCCAAGGGCGCGGAACTCGAAACGGTTGCCGGTAAAGGCCACGGGGCTTGTGCGGTTGCGGTCGCCGGGGTCGGCGGGCAGCGGAGGCAGGGTGTCCACGCCGATGTTGAGCGCCCCGCGCTTTTTGCCGTTGGCGGCATCGTCGATGCGCCCGGCGCGAAAAGCCTCAAACACTTCGGTGAGCATGTCGCCGAGGAAGATGGACATGATGGCCGGGGGGGCCTCATTGGCGCCCAGGCGGTGGTCATTGCTGGCGCTGGCCACAGTGGCGCGCAACAGGCCGCCGAACTTGTGCACGCCACGGATCATGGCCGCGCAGAACACCAGAAACTTGGCGTTGGCGTGCGGCGTTTCACCGGGATCAAAGAGCGAGCCGAGATCCGCGTTGCCGATGGAATAGTTCACATGCTTGCCCGAACCGTTGACCCCGGCAAAGGGCTTTTCGTGCAGCAGGCACTTGAGCCCGTAGCGCTTGGCCACGTTACGCAGGGTGGACATGATGATGTGGTTGTGGTCCACGGCCAGATTGCTGACCTCATAGAGGGGCGCTATTTCATACTGGCTGGGGGCCACTTCATTGTGGCGGCAGCGCACGGGCACGCCCAGCTTGTACAGCTCGCGCTCCACTTCCATCATATAGGAAAGCACCCGCTGGGGAATGACGCCAAAATACTGGTCGCTGAATTCCTGCCCCTTGGCCGGACGCGCTCCAAAAAGGGTGCGACCGGCTATCTGTATGTCGGGCCGGGCAAAATTGAAGTTGTGATCAATGGCGAAATATTCCTGCTCAAGCCCGGCATACGCCACCACCGGCAGTTCCGTTTCCTGCCCGAACAGGCGCAGCACGCGCTTGGCTTCGCGATTGAGCGCCTGACTGGAGCGCAGCAGCGGCGTTTTTTTGTCCAGAGCCACGCCCGTCCACGAAAGGAACATGGTGGGGATGCACAAAAAGGTGCCGTTGGGGTTTTCCATAATATAGGCGGGGCTGGTCACATCCCATGCCGTGTAACCACGCGCTTCGAACGTCGAGCGCAGGCCGCCGGACGGAAAGGAAGAGGCGTCGGGTTCGCCGCGAATGAGCATGGAGCCGGAAAATTCGGCAATCACGCCGCCGGAGCCGTCGGGCATGAGAAAGCTGTCGTGCTTTTCAGCAGTCTGCCCGGTAAGCGGGTAGAAAATATGGGTAAAGTGAGTGGCCCCTTTTTCAATGGCCCAATCCTTCATGACTGCGGCCACGGTGTCGGCGATGGAGGGGTCCATGCGCTGGCCGAACTCGATGGTCTTGCGCAGGGAGCGGTACACGCTCTTGGGCAGGCGCTCGCGCATGACGCGGTCATTGAAAACGTTGCAGCCAAAAATGTCTGTGGGCCTGGTATCGGCGAAATTGAGAGGGGCCGCTTCAGGCTTGTAGGTGGTAATGGCCTGAATGGCATTGTGTCTGGCGGTTTTGCTGCTCATATACAACCTCGCGTCGAAAAGGGGCTGACGCACCAAAAAAAATCGTTCTGAAACTCTTCCGCCGACGGGCCGGGCCGCAAAGAATCCGGACAGCCACATGGCGCAATGCCTTGAAAAAGGCCGGCAGACTGTCGCCCACCGGCCTCATGCCTGATCTAGTTGACGCCGACAATCTCGATTTCAAACGTGAGGGCCTTGCCCGCCAAAGGATGGTTGGCGTCAAGGGTCACTTCATCAGCGGTCACTTCAGTAATGGTCACATCCATCTGGCCCTGTTCATTGGACAGCTGCAGGGGCACGCCCACATTGAGGGGGATGTGATCCGGCACCTGGGCGCGGGCCACGGTGAACACCAGTTCCGGGTCGGCTTCGCCATAGGCTTCGGCCGGGGCGATGGTCACGGTGACGGTTTCACCGGCTTCGCGTCCTTCCACGGCAGTCTCAAAGCCGGGAATGAGCATGCCTTTGCCCATGACGAATTCCAGGGGGTCGCGCTCGCGCGAAGAGTCAAACACTGTGCCGTCTTCCAGGGTTCCCGTATAGTGCGCGCGCACCGTGTCGCCTTTCTTGATAGGCATAACTACTCCAAATGGTGGTCTGTGGGCGATTGGCGGGTGCCCTGCCGCATGGTTCCATATGCGCGGCCCTGCGGCACAAGCGCATGAAAAGCGCCCGTTGTCAAAAAAAGAACCAAAACACGGCAAGCTTTTTATGTCAATGTGCCAGTGCCTACGCGCACTCCTGCGCCGGGCCAAGGCTTGACAGTGCGTACCATGACCGGGATAATTGTAAATTACCCCCCAGAGGTGATCTACTGCCCGGGCGCGGGCAGCAACAGAAATTTTTGAGGCATCCCCAGAGGTATCTATGTCCGACATTCGCTCCAGTTATACTGATAATCAACACTTTTACGGCCGCCACACACCGCGCGAACTGGCAGAAACCTTCGGCACTCCGCTCTATGTGTATAACGAGGACGTGCTGCGCCAGCGGTGCCGCGACCTCATGGGGCTTTCGAACCATCCGGGCTTTGGCGTCAACTATTCCATCAAGGCCAACGCCAACCCCGTGCTTCTGCGCATGGTGCGCGAAGAAGGCCTGGTCGTGGATGCCATGAGCCCCGGCGAATTGTACATGGATCAGCTTGCCGGCTTCACGCCCGAACAGATCCTGTATATTTCCAACAACAATTCGCGCAGTGAGCTGCAAAACGCCCTTGGGCACGGTCTGCTTGTCAGCGTGGACTCACTCTCCCAACTGGACGACCTCGGCGCCATCAACAAGGGCGGCAAGGTTATGGTGCGCTTCAACCCCGGCATCGGCGCTGGCCACCACGCCAAGGTCGTGACCGCCGGCAAGGAGACGAAGTTTGGCGTCAACCCCGGCCAGATGGACGAGGTTTTCGCCCTGCTGAAAAAGCACGACATGACCCTGGCGGGCGTCAACCAGCACATAGGCTCCCTCTTTATGGAGGCCGAAGGCTACCTCAATGCCGCAGAAGTGCTGCTGCATCTGGCCGAACAACTGCCCAAGGGCGCACTGGACACGCTTGAAGTCATCGACTTCGGCGGCGGTTTCGGCATCCCCTACCACAAGTACGAAGGGCAGGCCCGCCTGGACATGGCGGAACTTGGCAGCCGCCTGCACGCCCTCATCAGCACATGGGCCGAAAAAACCGGCTATACCGGGCGCTTTCTTGTGGAACCGGGCCGCTATGTGGCCGCCGAATGCAGCGTGCTGCTTGGCAGCGTGCATGCCGTAAAAAACAACGGCGACAAGCGCTACGTGGGCACTGACCTGGGCTTCAACGTTCTGGTGCGCCCCGCCATGTACGATTCCTTCCACGATGTTGAAATCTACGGCGAACCCGGCGGAACTCCTCGCAAAACCATGGTGCAGACCGTGGTGGGCAATATTTGCGAAAGCGGCGACATCCTTGCCAAGAATCGCGAACTTCCGGAAATATGTGAAGGTGATGTGCTTGGCATACTTGACGCGGGCGCATATGGTTTTACTATGAGTTCCAATTACAACCAGCGCCAGCGTCCGGCTGAAGTGCTCATACAGAGCGACGGCACGGCAAGGCTCATCAGGCGGCGCGAATCTCTTGAAGACCTGGCCCTTTGCCTTGAGGGTCTAGAATAGTCACATATAACTTCGTAACGGACTGCCGTGACGGAACTGCGATTCTGCCGTGATTGAACAACGCGGTCTGTCCGCTCCTCAGAGTCGGCCCACACCTGATCTGAGCACCTCGCCCCGCGCCGTATGGCGCCTCACATGGCCACAAATGCTCATGATGTACCTTGTGTTCTTCATGGGCCTTGTGGCCGTGTGGGTCGCGGGGCAGATCAGCGCCGAGGTTCAGGCCGCCCTGGGCATGGTCAACCAGTGCGGCATCCTGCTCATGGTGGTTGCCATGGCCATCTCCAGCGGGGCCACCGCCGCAGTCAGCCAGTCGCTTGGCGCGCTCAAGGTGGCGCGCGCGCAACGCTACGTTGCCACCACCGTTTTGGGCTGTTTTGCCCTGGGCTTTGTGGTGGCGCTGTTTGGCTGGTATTTTGGCGACGCCATTCTGGGCGTGCTCATGGTTCCGGACAGCATCAAACCCCTCACAAAAGAGCTCTGGCAGGTCGGCATGCTGGCCCTGCCCGCCCAGTATGTATACGCGGCCACGGGCGTCATGTTTCGCGCAACGCGCCAGGTCATCCCGCCCCTGTGGGTGGCGGCCGTTGTCTGCGTCGTCAACCTGTTTGCCTGCCTTGGCTTTGGCCTGGGCTGGTTTGGTCTGCCCAACTGGGGCTATATGGGCCTGGCGTGGGCCACTGTAGGCTCACAGTGCCTCGGGGCCATATGCAACTGCGCCCTGCTCATGAATTCCGGCTATCTGCAACGCCGCACCCTGCCCACGCTGCGCTGGCTCAAGGCAGGGCTGCCCTATCTGTTCAAGGTGGCACTGCCCGCCGGGGCCGCGCAGGTTGTCTGGCAATCCGGATACCTGACCCTTTTCGTTCTGGTGGCCTCCCTGCCTTTTGACAGCGTCAACGCCCTGGCCGGGCTCACCGCCGGTCTGCGCGTGGAAGCCCTGTTATTTCTGCCCGGCATGGCCTTCAGCATGAGCGTTGCCGTTCTTGTGGGCAACAGCCTTGGTGCTGGCAAGCCCAAGGAAGCAAAAAAGGTCGCCCTTACCATGGTGACCGTTTCAGCCCTGGGCATGAGCCTTGTTGCCGCCCTGCTCTGGCCTTTCAGGCAGGATATCGCCCTGCTGCTGTCGCAGGAGCCGGGCACCCAGGCCCAGATTGTCAACTACCTGACCTATAACCTGCTCTCCACCCCCTTTTCCATCGCCAGCACCGTCATGGGCGGCGTCATGACCGGGGCAGGAGCAACCAAGTACAATCTGATGATTTTTGGCGGCACCTTCTGGCTGGTGCGCCTTCCCCTCGGCTGGCTGCTTGGTCATATCCTGTGGGGCACGGCCTCTGGCGTCTTTGTGGCCATGCTTGTTTCCCAGTGCCTGCAAACCAGCATCATGCTTTACGTGGTTCTTCGCCGCGACTGGATGCGCTTTGTCATGATCCGCAGCCGCCAGCCCAACCATGCCTAGAGCATGTACGCTTTGAAAAAATGTAATTGCTCTAGACAGTGTAGTCACGAGATGAATTTTCAGTCATATCAAGGAGAATTGGCCTTTTATGTAGGGAGTGTGCTCTGATGGCACTCGACCGGAATAAAAGGCGAAGTTCGACGGAGAGATGCCTGAAAAGGCGCTCGTGACGACACTGACTAGGCTAATCTGCTCTAGACGCCCGAAAGGGCCCCCCGGCAGCAGACACTGCCCCCCTCAAGGAGAATATCGTGAGTAAAAACTTTCTTCCCGTAAGCCTGGATGACAGCCAGGCATATTATGATCTCTGGCAACGCACCCCCCAGCGTTCGCTGGACTATACCCTGGCCAACCTTTGGGGCTGGCAGGATTATTACGGTCTTGAATGGTGCTTTGACGATAACTTGTGCTGGATACGTCAGACCCGCCCCTACCAGATCTGCTGGGCCCCTGTGGGCGACTGGAATGCCGTGGACTGGAAAAGCCTTCTGCCCTGCTCTTTCAGCGAAACCGCCCATACCATAGTGCGCGTGCCGGAAAAACTTCTGCACACATGGCAGGAACACCTGCCCGGCCTCGTGGATCCCGAAGAAGACAGGGGCCAGTGGGAGTATCTTTACAAGCAGGAAGAACTGGCGGATTTGCCGGGCAACCGCTATCACAAAAAGCGCAATCACTATAACAGCTATATCAAAACCTACGGCGAGCCAGACTACCACAGCCTGGACGACGCCATGGTGGAAGACGTGCTGTCCGTGCAGGACGACTGGTGCCAGTGGCATGAATGCGAGGACTCCCCGTCGCTGCGGGCCGAAAATGAGGCCATCAACCGCGTGCTGAGCCATTGGAACAGCTTTCGCGGGCTTGTGGGCGGCTCCCTCTATGTTGACGGAAAAATGGTGGCCTTCAGCGTTGGCGAAAACCTGGACGGCGAAAGCCTCGGCGTTCATTATGAAAAAGGCCTCAGCGGCTTCAAGGGCGTGTACCAGACCATCAACTGCACGTTCTCCCGCCGCGCCGGAGAGGGATTCACCTATATAAACCGCGCACAAGACCTGGATGAAGAAGGTTTGCGCCAGGCCAAAATGACCTATTTGCCCGCCGATTTTCTGCGCAAGTACAAGGTTAGCATCCGCAAAGCCTGATGCCCGGGTTTTTTGCCAAAATCTGATGGAATGTCCCGATCTTCTGGGGACGCCGCCAAGGGATCAATCCCCCCTGGCCCGTATCATGCGGGCCAGGGGGGATTGGCGCTTCTGCCCCGGCGGTACACACTTTCTCAGGATCAAATCCTCAAAGCCGCTCCAGCGGCAGTGGCTGCCGGCGTTGACACCATTGTGCTGAGCCGGGCGAATAGTGTTGCAGTTGGGCGAGTACACCCTGATAACGACAGAAAGTCGTTGACCTCTCTTACATGAACGAATATTTTTCCAATTTGACAGGCGTATTACGAGTTTCGCCCCAACCGCTTGTACGCTCGGAGGACAGATGCAATACGATTTCGACACGGTCGTGGAAAGACGAGGCACAGGCAGTGACAAGTGGGACAGTTATGGCCCCGACATCCTGCCTATGTGGATTGCTGACAGCGATTTCAAAAGTCCACGACCCGTGATTGAGGCCATCCGGGCGGTGGCTGATCGAGGCATTTTCGGGTATAGCAAGCCGGATGGAAAATTTGAGGCCGCCTATGCCGGATGGATGCACAGGCGTTTTACCTGGCAGGCCGACCCTGCCTGGGTGGAGTGGTGTCCTTCGCTCGGCAACGCCCTGGCCATGACCATCCGCGCGTTTACTGTGGCGGGGGATAATGTGGCCATGCTCAGCCCGATTTATCCGCCGTTTATCAATCTCTGCCGTCTGAATGATCGCATCCCCGTGCAAAGCGCTCTGGTGGGTGAAACCTTTGCAATTGATTTCGCAGACCTTGAAAAAAAACTCGCCTTGCCCGCCACAAAATTACTTTTGCTGTGCAACCCGCACAATCCCACTGGCCGAGTCTTCCGGCGAGACGAATTGGAGCGCATCGGCGAACTCTGCCTCAAGCACGGTGTTATCGTCTTTTCTGACGAAATCCACTGCGATATCACGTTCAAAGGCCGCCATATCCCCTTTCCGTCCCTTTCCCCGGCCTTGGGGGATATTTCCCTTGTGGGGCTAAACGCGAGCAAAACATTCAATCTGGCAGACCTGCGTTCCGGGGCCGTACTTTCCTCCAATCCGGAATTACGACAGCGTTTCGCGGCCGAGCGCGACAAATGCAAACTTGGCCGCTGCTCCCTGGGCGTGGCCGGTGTCACCGCCGCCTATAATGATTGCGCGGATTACGCTGACCAGTTGCTGGGCTACCTTTCCGCCAACATCGCTCTGGCCGTGGATTTCTTTGCAAAGCACACCCCTAAAATCAAAGCCTACCAGCCCGAGGCCACGTTTCTGCTGTGGTTGGATTGCAGAGCATTCGGCCTGGACCAGAGTGGAATAGATGACTTTTTTCTCTCCAAGGCCAAAGTGGCCCTTAATTCGGGCGCGAGTTTTGGCGAAGGCGGCAATGGTTTTGTCCGCATGAACCTGGCTTGCCCCAGAAGTCTTGTGCAGGAAGGGTTGGATCGGATCAAAGCGGCCTTTTAAGGCATTCCCCGCATGAGTACAGCCGGAAGAGACAATGGAAGCAGCGTCTTTTTATAACAATGCTTCAAGACAGAACAATTCCTGCATCAAGTCCAACTTCCAGACGGATAATGATGCAGGTATCACATTTTCAGACCAGTCATCTTCCTGGTCGTAAAATCACTACTCCGCCTTTATTTCAGTTTCGACACATACTGAGCCAAAACGCGACTCAGTATCTACGTCTCTTCCCAGGCTTCTGCGCAAAAAAGCTGCTGTTCGCGGATTTTGCGGCTTCTGGAAAATCATGTCCGGGCTGCCGTGTTCGACGATACGCCCGGCTTCAGTAAAATATATTCTGTCGCTCACTTCTTCGGCAAAGCGCATTTCATGCGTAACCAGCACACATGTCATGCCTTCATGCACCAGATCGCGGATAACGTTCAGCACCTCGCCCACCATCTCGGGGTCCAGCGCAGAGGTTACTTCGTCAAAAAGCACGAGTTCCGGCTGCATGGCGAGAGCCCGCGCTATGGCTACGCGTTGTTGCTGTCCGCCGGAAAGTTCCCCCGGATAGGCTGCAACACGCTGCTCCATATGCACTTTGGAAAGCAATGCATGCGCACGTTCCGTTGCTTCTGCCTTTGACAGACCAAGGACGCGTACAGGTGAGAGGATGAGGTTCTGCAAGACGGTTAAATGCGGAAACAGATTATACTGCTGAAAAACAAAGCCGACGTGCGCACGCAAAGCGGAAAATTCCCGTTCGCGGTGCAGCTTGTGAACCAGGGTATCCCCTATACGTATATAGCCCTGCTGCGGGCGGACCAATCCTGTCATGCAGCGCAGCACGGTAGATTTTCCCGAACCCGATGGCCCTATAATCGAAACGACCTGTCCGCTCTTGACGAAAAGATCAATGCCCTTGAGCACCTCTGTGTCGCCAAAGGCAAGGTGGACGTCCCGCAATTCTACCAGCGCTTTTTCTGCGGGCCCAGGCTGAGTGGCCAAAACATGGTTATTTATATTCATAGCGTTTCTCAAGCACACGCGTAAGACGTGAAATTGGATAACAATACAGGAAAAAAAGGACGACCAGCGCGGTATAACTCAAGATGGTAAAATCCGTACGCCCTGCGGAGTTGCTGGCTATACCCGCGGTAAGAACAACATCATTGACGCCAACCAGCGAAACCAGCGACGTGCTCATGGTAATGGCTGTGTAAACGTTCATCCATGGCGGCAACATGCGCCGCAAGCATTGGGGCAATATAATGAACCTCAATGTCTGTATGCGGCTTAAGGCAAGTGACTGCGCGGCTTCCCATTGTGTTGCCGGTATGGACTGGACTGCCCCGCGAAAAATCTCCGCAACTTGCGCACTGGCGGGCAGGCCCAGGCCAATGACAACTTTCACCCAGTCGGGAAAGGGGAAGGTATGGCCTGCAAAATACAATTCAAAGGGGAAAACGTAGGCGCAAAAATAAATCAGAACAAGCGCTGGGGCATTACGAAAAAACTGTACATACACATTGACCATGGATCGGAACGGTCGGACGGGAGAAATGGAAAAGCCACCCAGTACCAACCCCAACAGGGTACCGAGCACCATTGCGACAAGGCTGATCTGAATGTTCACCCAAAGCCCCGACAACAGCGTCGGCATCCAGAGTATCAAAAGGGATGTCGCTTCGGGCCAGCTGGTGGCAACAGACAGCAGTCCCGCCGCGAGCAGGGCTGCGCACAAGGTGTAACATACAGCAGAATGCGTGAACCAGGCATTATTCATTGCCCGCCCCACCGCAACGCGAAAAAGCATGGAAGGGTACACTTACTGTCCATAACCGGGCATCCTTAATTTTTGCTCCAGCCATTTGCCGCAAAAACTCACCGTCAGGGTCAGCAGCATGTAAAACACCAAGATAAGCAGCAGCAATTCCAGGGCATTATCCCGTTGTCCCCAGATCATGACAGATTCATAGGTCACGTCGCCAACGCCGATGGCAGAAGCCAGCGTGGTCATTTTTACCAGATCGACAAGGTTGTTGATAAGTGCAGGTAGCGCGAAGCGAAAAGCCAGGGGAAGCCGCACATAAATCATGCTTTGCCAGGGATTCAACGCGGAAGCCCGGGCAGCCTCAATGATATTGGGGCTGATGGCATCAAGCCCCGCGCGTAAGGCCTCGGCATTGATTGCCCCTTTGTGGAGCGCTATGACAAACACTGCCCAGGCGAAAGAGGGAATGATATTCCCAGGGATACCAGCATATTGCGTCAGCAGCATATTGAGCACCAAAAAGGCGAAATAAAGCTGAACAAGGGCTGGCGTGTTCCGGGTAAACTCTACAAAAGCACGGACAGGCAACATGAGCCACTTGTGCCTGCTGGTCAGCGCCATGGACATCAGCACGCCGACCAGCAGACTCAAAGGGATAATACAAATGCTCAGTTCAACAGTCACCAGCATTCCACGCATGAAAGCCTCACGGTCAATCATGTCCAGAACAAAACTGTAGTTCAGCCCCAGCGCTTTCAACTGGGTCAAACACCATTCCAATGACTGCTGTAGCACGATATTGCCGCCTCTTACTTTTTATCTGCAAATTTATTGTGCAGTTCCACAAGAGCGGCGCTGGGGGGTTTAAGGCCAAGTTTGCTTTCAAGATCTATCAGCCAGCCGCTACGGTGCCATTCTTGCACAATGCGATCGACAGCGGCAATGGTGTCTGCTTCGCCCTTGCGAGTCCAGATAACAGAGTTGCCTGGCAGGAGGTCTTCTGTAATGGGTGTATGGTACGCTTCCCACTCGCCTCCTTGCTGCACCAACGGGTAAATAAAGGTTGAGTCATGCACTGCGGCGACGCATTGGCCACCTTTCAGAGCCAGTATGGATTCCGCAGAGGTTTTGAAGCCTTTGGGCTTGGCGCCATATTTTTCGGCCAAAGGACGCGCATAGCTGCTGCCTTGGGCAAGGCATACAGTTTTGTCACGCAAGTCTTCCCATGTTTTTATCCCGCTGTTACGGGGTGTCAGCGCTACGCCGTCAACGCGGTAAAAAGGTGTCGGCGCATAGCCAAGGTTTTCTGCACGGTCAGGTGTCAGTTCCATATTGGCGATCAGCATGTCGACTTTACCAGAGGTGAGAAACTGCACCCGCGTTGCTGTGCCCACTTCCACCAATTCTATTTTCACCCCAAGGTCTTCCGCCAGTTTTCGCGCAAGGGCCGGGTTCCAGCCGGTAAGCTCTTTTGTTACGGGATCAAGGGCTCCGAAGGGGCCGCCAATAGCCAGGACACCAACGGTTACTTTGCCGCGGGATTTTATTTTGTCCATAGTGGCATCGGCATGGGCTACGGTCCCAATGGCAAGGACCATCAGCGCAGTGAGAACAAATTTTCTAAGCATACTACACGCTCCTGAATCAAGTGTTACAAGTGCATACGTTATTTCCGCGAGCGCCCATGCGGAAACATGTTTCCGACCAACAAACACTTTTTAGGAAGCCTTGATTAACGAGCCTCCTGAGAAACGCGCTGGTATTTTGTTTGGCAAGGCGCGATCTTTTTTTGAAGCAGGAGTGGACTCTGCCGTCCTCGACTGTTTCAAAAAAAGTGCAGCAACGCCGCCAAACGAAATAAATCAGCGTTTCCTTCAAGCGGGAGTGTGGAGAGTAAGAGCCGTGCGTCTGTAGACGTATCAGAACGTATTTTCTCCAGTTCGCGCAGCCATCAGCGATATCCCGCAGAAAAGCAAAAAAAAGCCCCGCGAATCTGCGAGGCTGCGCTATGAGGAGGATTGTCCGGCGGAAAGTCTGAACCGGACGAAAAAGAAATGATGACGCCGGTCAGAAATCCTGGCGGGACGACCTGCCCCACAGCGCCTTCAGTCAGGTTACCACAAAGGCCATAAGGTCTTGTGGCTTTGTAAAAAGACCACGGGCACCCGTGGGTGCTGTGCAATACGGCAGGAATGAATATTCCATCTTTTCGCGCACCCCCCGCCGTGTCTTCATTAGCTGCTCCATGAGTAATAACATGTGAAAAACTATCCGTAAAAAAACGCTCACTGTCAACCTGGATATAAGATCGCCGGGAAAAATATTTTCCCATACCCCCCGATAAAATACACAAACTTACGCGTTACATGACACCATCTAGTCAATATACTCCAAAGAACACATATACTGCCCGTCTTGAGCACAAAATCCTGTGAGCATGTTTCTATATTTTGAGCACGCGGTTGGAACCGGCTTTTCCGCACGCCAGATTTGCGCCCGCAAAGCCGCTGCGGCCTCGACCGCGGCCCCGCATTCTGTCATGCTGCCGCCGAGGGGTTTCGCCAACCGCGCAGCGCGCAAAATGCTCCAAAGAAGAAGCCGATGATTCTGAAAACATTTCTGTTGTTTGTGGTAACGGCCATTGCCGAAATTGTGGGCTGCTATCTGCCCTATGTATGGCTGCGCAAGGGTGGTTCCCCCTGGCTGCTTGTCCCGGCGGCGCTGAGTCTTGCCCTGTTCGCATGGCTGCTGACCATGCACCCGGCGGCCAGTGGGCGCGTGTACGCGGCATACGGCTGCGTGTACGTCGCCACGGCCCTTTCATGGCTCAAGTTTGTTGACGGAGTGTCCCTTTCAACCACAGACATGCTGGGCGGCGCAGTGGCTCTTGTCGGCATGCTCATCATTGTTTCCGGCTGGGGCAGCCCTGCCTGAATCCCGCCTCACGGTCGCGGCAGGCATTCGCCATGAATGCGCGGTACGATTTAGCGGCACGATGTATCCATAAAGAAAGGCGCAACAATAGTGGGCGTGATGCACGCCTTGTGAACAGATATTCCCAAAGTTGATTCGCTCTGTGTTCTCAACGCCGCCCCGTTCATGCTCACAAGATGAAATGGCGCGTCAATGGATGCACTCAGCAAGGCGGCCATGCCACCGGCTTCAAACCGGCTCACCCCACCAGAGCACGCTGCAGCATGTCTGCCAGGCGTACGGCCAGATCGTGATCGTCACTGGTTTTTCTTCCGCTGACACCAAGCCCGCCGACGCACCGACCATTGACGGCCATAAGCGGTATCCCCCCTTCCAGGGGCGTAAGGGAAGTATCGCAAAAATCCGAGGCGGCAAGCTGCTCGCGTTGCAATCTTTCCCGAAAGGCCTTGGTACTTGTTCCCATACGCATGGCAGTATATGCCTTGTTTTGCGCGATGGTCACCACCCTGTCGGGTGTGCCGTCCATTCCCCAAAAGGCCGCAAGCTTGCCGCTGGCATTCACGACAGCCACGCAAACGGGGGAACCTTGACCAGCCTCATTTTCAACTTTTCCTAGCAATTCAAGTAATTTAAGTGCTGGCAACGTTTGATGCATGAGGAATCTCCTTTACGGGATACGGCTTCGGCTCATTTTTTGGCAATGCCGTGCTTTTTCATTTTTTCATAAAGAGTAGCACGAGAAATACAAAGATATTTCGCTGCCTTGGTCACATTCCAACGCTGTTCTTCCAAGGCGCATGTGATCAGATGCGCCTCGCTTTCAGCAACACTCTGAGCAAGATCGCTCTGCCGCAAACCCTCTGCTGGCGCACTGCGAGATTCGGCCTGCCGGGTGGCTGCTGATTCCACATTCAGCCCCCATTCGAGTTGGGCGGCGCTTCTTTCGTTGCGGATATCCAGAGGCAGGTCCGCTGCGCCTATGGTATCGTGATTGCATAAGCTCAGGGCTCTGATCAGGATATTTCGCAGTTCCCGTACGTTGCCTGGCCAGGAATAGGCCATCAGAGCCTCCATGGCCGTTTCTGTAATGCGCACTTCAGTACGGTTCATGCGCTCCAGAAGGTGCCGGGTCAGCAGAGGAATGTCTTCCCGCCGCTGATTCAAGGGGGGAACGTTGAGTATCAGGGGGCTGATGCGATAGTACAGATCCTCCCTGAAGTGCCCCTCGGACATCATTCCCTTGAGATCCCGGTTGGTAGCCGCAACAAGCCGAAAATTGGCCAAACGCTGCTTGGTTGAACCCACGCGGCAAAAGCTGCCATTTTCCAGCACACGCAAGAGTTTGCTTTGTACGGCCAAAGGGGTGTCGCCTATTTCATCAAGAAAAAGCGTGCCGTTATCGGCCAGTTCCAATTGGCCCACCTTGCCATCCTTATGCGCCCCCGAGAAAGCGCCGGGCGAATATCCAAAGAGTTCAGATTCAAAAAGCTCCTTGGGAATGGCTGCGCAGTTTATGCACACAAAAGGTCCTTCGCGGCGATCGCTCTCGCAATGAAGAGCCCCGGCAGTCAGTTCCTTTCCCACGCCCGTGGGGCCGAGAATCAAAACAGGGGAGCCGGTTCGCGCAAAACGGCTCAACATGTTCTTGTAGTGACGGATGGTTTCGCTTTCGCCGATAATGGATTGCAGGCTGTAGCGTGAAGAAAGCGCGCTCTTGATCTTTTTGGCATAGACAGAAATTTTTTTATCTAAATCTTCCAGCCTCTTATGCGTCTCGCCCAATTCTTCGTGCGAATTGAAAAGCGCCTGGGAAATCATGCCTGTTGAACCATCGTCCGCCTTGAACGGAATGCGGTTAACAACTATGCACCGTTCGCAATCCTTTCCCTTGACTCTGCATATATTGCCCAGTTCGGGCTTACCGTGCTCTATGACCTGCGGCGCGCGACTGTCGGGGATGAAATCTGTGATGCGCCGTCCCACAATTTGTTCGCGGGTAAAGCCCAGGTAGTCGGCATACGCCTGATTCATAAAGCGTACGTAAAGATTGCTGTCACAAATAAATATACCTGTCGTCAGGGAATTCAGGACAAACTCAAGGTCCAGATCAAAGGGGGGAAGTTTTTTTGACATGGGCACTCCTTGTGCAGGCCGTGCGCATCGGCCATATCCAAAGGGGAACACAGAGCAGATATACTCTGCATGCGCGAGTACGCGGTAGGAGGGTTATACCCGCATCTTCCCATCTCTTCCACAGGATTCCATCCTGCCGTGCTTCAATGCCTGCATGCCCTGTACAGGAGCCGCTACAGTCCGTAGCGGCTCCTGTCTTTGTTGAAGCCGTTAGTGGTTAAAAATACTTTTTGTCCAGATGTTCGTACTTGGGCAAATAGCGTGTGGGGAGCGCCAGGGCATCACGGCGGAACGGCGGGGCAAGCCGGGTGCCGTCAGTCATGATCTCAATAACGGCCGGCCGGCGCTTTTGTCTGGCTGTTTCAAGGGCATTGGCAAGGTCTGCCTGCGTATTGACGGTATACCCGTCAGCGCCCATGGCCTCGCCTATCTTGGCGTAGGATTTTGACCAGATGTCGGCCCCTACAAAACGGTTATTGTAAAAATCCACCTGGTTCTTCTTTTCCGCGCACCATGCGCCGTTATTATAAACAGTCGCGATAACAGGCAGATTATACTGCACTGCTGTAGGCACCTCAAAAAGACTCATGCCCCATGCGCCGTCGCCAGCGATGGAAAGCACAGTATCTTCCGGGCATGCCAGCTGCGCGCCCAGGCCAGCCTGGTAGGCAAATCCCGTGTTCCCGAAGGTGAGGGTGGCCACATGCCTTTTGGGGTTTTTGAACCTCAGGTAGCTGTTGGCCGTAGAGGACGTATTGCCGATGTCAGTAGTGGCAATAACGTCATGTTCTGTGATGAACCTGCCCACCACTTCCAAAGCCTTGCGCGGGTGCATGCGCCCTTCCAGAGTTGGCTCTTGGGCTATCTGGGCTATTTCGGCATACCAGACGTCCAGTTCAGCCTTTACCTTGTTGCAGACGCTGGTCAGATCGCGGGCTGGGGCCATGTTGGCCTTGAGGCGCTGAAAGAGTTCATCGGAGGCGTCCTTGGCGTCAGCGCAGAGCCCCACGGCCACGGGATGGGTTTTGGCAATGTGCATGGGATTGATGTCCACCTGCACAATTTTGAGATCCTTGTGGAAATAATTGATATCGTCTTGCGGCAGCGTGCCGAAATACGAAAGGCGGGTTCCCACAGCCAAGACCACATCAGCGTCGCGAATGGTGCGCATGGCCGCCTTGGAGCCCATGTAGCCGATGGGGCCCAGCCACAGGGGATGATCGCAAGGGAAAGCATCGTTGTGCATATAGGTGGTGGCAACGGGCGCGCCAAGAAACTCAGCCAGCATCTTGATGGTTCCCACACAGTTGGCGTCCACCACTCCACGTCCAGCCAGGATCACGGGATGCTTGGCATTTTTCAGAACCTCCACAGCGGCGGCAAAATGCTCGGGCTTGCCGATGCCGCCGGGGGACACGCGGTACTGGGAAGGATGCAAAATTTCTTCATCAATTTCGCCATAGAAGTAATCGCGCGGAATATCGACAAGAACGGGGCCACGCATGGCGTATGCCGCGCGAAAGGCCGTGCGCATGATGTCGGCGGCGCGTTTGGGGTGCGGCACGCGAAACGCCGCCTTGGTGATGGGCTTGAAAAGATTCCACGTATCGCATTCCTGAAAACCATCCCACCCCACCGAAATGCTGCCTGCACTGGGAGAAAGCACCACCATGGGCGAATGCGCCATGTTGGCTGTTGCCACGGCTGTCACATAGTTGGTGATGCCAGGGCCATTTTGGCCGATGACCACTCCCGCTCTGCCAGTAAGACGGCTGTAGGCGTCTTCCATATGCCCGGCGGTCTGTTCGTGGCGAACTGAAATAAAGTCAATGCCAGCAGCGGGATAAAGATCCAGCATATCCATAAAAGCGGAACCGAGGATGCCGCTCACATGGGTAACCCCTTCCTGAACCAGAACTTCCGTCATGGCCTCACTGGGTGTCATCTTGGGCATGTAAATACTCCTTATAGGGTTGCAGCATGGACGCACGATGCCATGTCCAGTCAGATTACGAGATGTAAATCTGATTTTTTCATCCTGGTTTGAGCAAATACTGATCCAACCCCGCGCGCACCCGTCCCAATCTCCCGACAAAGAAAATAAACCATTGTAATTTAGCTAGATACGTGAACTTTTTATTTCACCGATCGCATCCTGCCCGCGCAGAAAGCCGCCAGACGTCCCTGACATTTTACTCAGGGCAAGACAAATCGTCTGGATATCAAGACGATGGTAAAAAGTATGTCTAATCTTTCATACATATTCCTGGCCGCCTGCGATATTTTTCAGAACGGTTTCTCCCAATACACAACAATCATTGCTGATTAATGATGTGGCATGCTTTGTGCTGTTTTGCACAAAACTGACTTTGCGTTCGGACGTGTGGCAGCCGTGACAGCAGCCACCACTATTTTGATAATTAAAAAATGTTTTGCAGTGCCAAGGGGAATCGAAGAAAATTGCAACTATACCCGCATCGTGCGGGGAGGACACAAGGAGGACAAGGAATATGGGTGCCCAAATCAGTGATGCTGCTCAAAAAAACCTACGCCGTGTTGTACTATCATCCATCGTGGGGGCTCTTATTGAGTGGTACGATTTTTTCTTGTACGGCGTTGTGGCGGGTATTGTTTTTAACAAGCTGTTTTTCCCTGCGGTCAGTCCTGTGGTGGGCACCATCATGGCATTTGCCACCTTTGCTGTGGGCTTTGTGGCCCGCCCGTTGGGCGGCATCATTTTTGGGCATTTTGGCGACAAGATAGGCCGTAAAAAAATGCTCATCATCACCCTGGAAATCATGGGGGTAGCCACCGTAGCCATTGGCTGCATCCCCTCATATGACAGCATAGGAATATGGGCGCCCATTCTGCTGGTCGTCTGCCGCCTGGCTCAGGGCATCGGACTTGGCGGCGAATGGGGTGGCGCAGTTCTTATGGCCTTTGAATCGGCCCCGGCAGAAAAAAGGGCCTTCTATGGCGCTCTGCCCCAGATTGGCAATCCTTTGGGCCTTATGCTGGCCACAGGCATCATCGGGATCCTGTCCTATACGCTTTCCAATGAAGATTTTCTGGCCTGGGGTTGGCGCATTGCCTTTATATTGAGTGCGATCCTTGTTTTTGTCGGCGCTTATATTCGTAACTCAGTTGAAGAAACGCAGGATTTTTCCGCAGTTAAAAAAGAAGTGGAAAAAGTGCGCTATCCAATGATTACAGCCTTCAAGCGCTACCCCAGAACCCTTTTTGCCTGCATGGGCGCCCGGTTTGTGGAAGGCATTGCTTTTAACGTCTTTGGGGTGTTCTCACTTTCCTATCTGACGCAGACGTGTGGAGTGCCCCGTACTCTGGCATTGACAGTTGTTATGGCTGCGGCCTTTGTGATGGCCTGCTGCATCCCGTTCTGGGGAGCGTTCGCCTGCCGCGTTGGCAAGGGAAAAATATTTGGCGTCTCGGCCCTGCTGCTGGGCGTTGCAGCCTATCCGGCCTTCTGGGTACTGCACCACTACTCCAACACCAGTTTTATTCTTGTTTACCCTGCGGTCATCATTCCTCTTGGCGTTATTTACTCGGCAGCCTACGCCAGTATGGCCAGCCTTTTCTCCGATGCGTTTGACCCCACAGTACGTTACTCCAGTATTTCCTTCGTCTATCAGTTTTCAGGGATTTTCGCTTCGGGCATCACCCCGATGATTGCCACAATTCTTGTTCAGGCCAATAACTCCCAACCCTGGTATCTTTGCGGATATCTGCTGATAGCAGGCGTCATCAGTGCCCTGGCCACAGTCTGGCTGGGCAGCATCCGCCGTAACAAGGTCGAGCCTCTCCCTATGGGATAAGCCTGCTGTCGGCAGGCGGCCGGGCGTAAAACACCCTACATTTGTAAATTGTCAGCTGATTTAAACAGATAGCCACCAGGCTGTTTCGCCCTACTCATTGGACTTGCTGGATCGCATTAAATGCCGATCCATCAATACGAGTGAGGGTGAACAGCCTGGTGGACTCGTTTAGCGGGGCGGTGCCATTTGGGCACGTCAGTTTGAGATATGCAGGTGTAAAATTGTCCTGATAACTGCGAAATGCGGCGCGTTACGTGAAAACCTGCGAGTGGCTTATCTGCTGTGCGCATACACATATTCATGCATAACAACATAGCATATCAAATCCATTACGGCAGTATCAGAGCAGAATTACAAAGCCTAAAAAGTAAATTATATATTGGGAATACTAATAGAGACAAAATAAAAGGCACTTACAGCAAAAACTGTAAGTGCCTTATTGATTTGGCGTCACCAACGGGATTTGAACCCGTCTTAGCGGCTTGAGAGGCCGCCGTCCTAACCGGATAGACGATGGTGACAGCGAGACTCTTTTAAGAAGGTAATGAAGTAATGTCAATACGGCGGCCCGCTAAAAAGAATGCGTTGCCGTTTACATATTTGAAGTGGTAATGTGAAAAAAGACCGGATGTTCCCGGCAAATTCCGCCTGGAGGGCCCTCCATGTTTTCCTGCCTTCGTCTGCTTTGTCTTGCATCTCTTCTGCTTCTGACAGCCGCATGTGGCGGCAAGAACGTCCCCCCCCGTGACGGTACAGCCCCCTCATGGATGGGCACCATCGCCGATCTGCGCCAGTTCCCGCAGAATCTTGACGTGTACGCAAAAAATTCCGGACAAAATAAAAGGCTCATTTCCCAGGATGAACAGGGCCGCCAGGTGGCCCGTTTTGACCGCATTTTCTTTGGCCCCTGGGAGATGCGCAAAACATCCGTACGCAAGCGCGACGTGGCCGCCGTTTTTGGCAAGGCCAGAGGCTACAAACAGGGCAGTGAGCGCTGGACGCAGGTGGAATGGGACGCCATGGCCCGCAACGCCAACCTCAAAAATTTTCCGTCCCGGGCGCAGGCCGCCATTACTGTGCGCAATACCGACCTGAGAGAAATGCCCACGCACCTGACGCGCTTTTCAGAGCCAACGCCTGATCCACGCGCCAATCCTTTTGACTATTTTCAGTACTCCTTGCTGCCCCTGGGAACGCCCGTACTTATTGCCCACACCTCCAGCGATGGCAGATGGCACTTTGTGGAGTGCCCCATCGCGGGCGGATGGGTTGATGCCGAAGATCTGGCCCTTGTGGACAGCAGTTTCGCCTCTCTGTACCGCAACGCCTCGTTTGCGGCCATTGTGCGCGACAACGTGCCCCTTGCCGGTCAGCCCAACCAGTATGGCGCTTCGGCCCCGGCACAGCAGAGCGTAAGCATAGGCGCCATCCTGCCCATGCTCGCCGGCGGTGCCGCCGAGGGCTCGGTGGTTGCCGGCAAGGCCGACGCGCCCCCGGTAACCCTGCTGGCTCCTGTCAAGGACGCCAACGGCATGGCCAGTACAGCGCCGGTCACCGTTTCTTCCGCAGACGTTGTGGCGCGCCCCTTGCCCCTCACGCCGGACAACGTGGCCGCCGTGGGCAATGTCATGATGGGCCAGCGTTACGGCTGGGGGGGCATGTTTGGCGAAAGGGACTGCTCTGCCCTCACCCGCGACCTGTTCACGCCATTCGGCCTCTGGCTGCCGCGCAACTCCAGCGGGCAGGCCCGCGTCGGAACCGTCAGTTCTCTCGAGGGCATGACGGCCAAGGAAAAAGAAGAGACCATCATGCGCTACGGCGTGCCCTTCCTGAGCCTTGTGGGCATGCGCGGGCACATCATGCTCTATGTGGGCAAATACAATGGCCGCCCTGCCATCTTCCATAATGTCTGGGGCGTCCGTACCGTGGAAGGCAATGACGATAACGCCCGCTTTGTCGTTGGCAGAGCGGTGGTCACATCCATCACGCCCGGCGACGAACTGAAAAACCTGTACAGGGGCACAACTTTTGTGGACAGGCTGCGCACGCTTTCCACCCCGGCGGACACGCTCCAGTGAACCGCCTGCAACTGGAAATCACAGCCGCGCAGGCGGGCCAGAGGCTTGACCGCATACTGAGCGCCGCGCAGCCGGACATGTCGCGGGCGGCCTTGCAGAAAGCCATTCAGTCCGGCCACTGCACGGTGGACGACCAGGCCGAAACCAAACCGGCAGCCAAGGTGAAAACAGGGCAGGTGGTCGAGTTCCACCTGCCGGAAGTATCGGGCCAGCTTGCGCCTGAAGACGGGGAACTGGAAGTGCTCTGGCATGACGAGCACCTGGTGGTTTGCAACAAACCCGCAGGCCTCACCGTGCACCCCTGCCCCTCCTGCCCGGAACAGACGCTGGTGCAACGACTGCTTGCACGTTTTCCACAACTTGGTAAGATTGAGGGGCAACGGCCTGGCATTGTGCACCGGCTGGACAAGGATACCAGCGGCCTGCTGGTTGTGGCCCTGACCGAGACCGATCGACTCATCCTCAGTCAGGCCTTTGCTGATCGTCAGGTTCACAAGGAATACCTGGCCCTTGTGGCCGGGCTTCCCCCTTTGAGTGGTCAATGCCTTGAACCTGTGGGGCGTCACCCCACGGCCAAGGTAAAAATGGCGGTTGTTCCAGAGAACAGGGGCGGCAGAAACGCCCATACGGAATGGCGGCGGCTCTGGCATTCAGAAGATAACAGCGTTTCACTGCTGGCCGTACGCATCCATACCGGCCGCACCCATCAGATCCGGGTGCATATGTCCCATCTGGGATACCCCTTGCTGGGCGACAAACTCTACGCACCCAAGGCAGTGCAGGCCATGGCCCCGCGCCAGATGCTGCACGCATGGCGGCTGACATTTGCCCATCCTGTCAGCAATGAAACCATGAGCTTTACCTGCCCGCCGCCGCAAGACATGCCCGATGCGGCCCTGAAAGCCAACCTGCGCATGCAGAGGCTGATTGTTACAGGTAACCCCGGCAGCGGTAAATCCGCCCTCACGGCCCTTCTGGGCCAGATGGGCGTGCCCGTTGTCAGCGCCGATGCTATTGTGGCAGACCTCTACGCCCCTGGCGGCGCTGGCAGCCAGTGGATAGGACGCCTGCACGGCGGCAGCCTGCTTGAGGCGGACGGGGCTGTAAACAGAAAGGCGCTTCTTGCCGCCATGCAGCAAGACATGGTCTTGCGCCGCGATGTGGAACAGGTTGTTCATGCCCTGACCCGGCAAGCCCTGGAGGATTTCTGGCGGCGCACGGAAGCGGCAGGCGCGCCGCTGGCCGCTGCGGAAATCCCCCTGTATTTCGAATGCAGCTGGCAACAGTTGTTTTCTCCGCCGCCCCTGACCGTGGGGGTCTCCTGCCCCCTGCCCCTGCGCAGCGCGCGCACAGCGGAAACCAGAGGCTGGGATCAGGAAAAAATGGCCGCGCTCGAGTCATGGCAGTGGCCTGAAGACCGCAAGATGGCTGCCTGCGACATAGTGCTAAAAAATGATGAAGATTTGCAGCATCTTAAAGACGAAGCTATTTGCCTGCTTGAAAGACTGCGCCTCCATGACCAAAAAAAGCGTCAGGAACTGTTCCAACGCTTGAATTTACTTTGGATTTAACCTCGAAAAATAAGGCTCTACAGAGCCTCTTTCATTGACACCTCTTACTCCAAGCGGATATGCTGATTAATTATCACAAGAATTTGCTAACCTTTTTGGAGCGCGCCGCATGTCAGTCCCTTTCAAGGCCTCTGACGGCCCTTTTGCCAATCCTCTGATTCTGGCACTGGAAATTTCCAGTTCAGCGCTCCTGCACGATCGCAAGGAACCTTTCCTGCGGGCCAGCCTGTCCAGCATTGGCGAAACCCTGCACTGCGGCCAGGTGCTCCTCGTTGAGTACATCAACGACCAGTGGGCAGAGCCATATATCTGGACAAGCTCCCTGCAGAGTATGGCCTGCAACCTGCTCCCGCCCGATCTTGCTGAGATGGAGCCCATACTGCAAGCCTTCAGCGAACACAGAAGCATTTGCATCGCCGATGTTGAAGACCTGCCCGAAGGCCCGCAAAAAACAAACTTTCAGGCCCGCCAGATCAAGTCTGCTTTCTGCATACCCATTTTGCACGAAGGCCAGCTTTGTGGTGGCCTCTGCCTTGCCCGGCGCGCCTCCGAACAGCAATGGGCAGTGGAAGAAACCAGCATCTGCCACCTGCTGGGCAATATCCTGGCCATGGTGCTGACGCATTTTCGCCTTTACGGCCAGTTACGGCTGAAACACAGGCAACTGCGCGACATCCTGGACGCTTTTTCCAATCCTGTCTGTATTATAGACATGGAAACCAACAAAATACTGTTTTCCAACAAAAGCGTGCAGGAAAATTTTCCCGACTCGGACGATCCAGAAAACGAATTCTGCTACAGCAAACTCATGGGCCGCGACAGCCCATGCCCCTACTGCACCAACTCCATCATTTGCGAAACGGGCGAACCCTATCAATGGACCTACCAGAACGAACTGTCCAAACGCACCTATTCTGTGGTGGACAAGGTCATCAAGTGGGACAACGACAAACCCGTGCGCCTGTCCATTTCCACGGACGTCACCGACATCCTCCGCACCAGGCATGAAAAACAGTCGGCTGTCATAGCCTCCCAGGCCAAAAGCGAGTTTCTGGCCCACATGAGCCACGAAATACGCACGCCGCTCAATGGCATCATTGGCCTGACCCATCTGGCCCTGCAAAGCGCCCCCGCCGGAGAACTCAAGGACTACCTGCTCAAAATCCGCTCTTCTTCCACCAATCTGCTCGCCATCATCAACGATATCCTCGATCTCTCAAAAATCGAGGCCAACAAGATGGTGCTGGAAAACGTCAACTTCAGGGTCGAGGAAGTCCTGGACTTTGTGCACACCTCAATACGTTTTCCCCTTGAGCAAAAGGGGCTTGAGTACACCTGCGAACTGGCGGAAGATGTCCCCCTCAAGCTCTGGGGCGATGGCTTGCGGCTCAAACAGGTGCTGCTCAACCTCATGAGCAACGCCGTCAAGTTCACGGCCAGAGGCAGCGTTGGCCTGCGGATCGCGAGAGAACAAACTCAGGGAGTCGATAGCCTGCACTTTGTGGTTTCTGACACTGGCATGGGCATCAGCCGCGAATATCAGAGGCATCTTTTCGATCCGTACACGCAGGCCAGCTCCAGCATCAGCCGCCGCTTCGGAGGCACGGGGCTTGGCTTGACCATCTGCAAACGCATTGCGGAACTCATGAAGGGCAGCCTGTGGTGCGAGAGCGAACTCGGAACCGGTTCACGGTTCCACCTGTGCATCCCCTGCGCGCCAGCCCGCAACGTTTTTTGCCAGACAGACGATGAGTCGCACAACGTGCCGCCGCTGGAAAACACAGAGGATCTCAAAATCCTCCTGGTGGAAGACAATGAGATCAATCAGGAAATCGCCAAGGCCATGCTGCGCCACCTCAACATTGAGCACGACCTGGCCAGTAACGGGCGCGAAGCCGTGCGCATGGCTCTGGCAGGCTCGTACGACGCCGTCCTTATGGACGTGTATATGCCGGTTATGGACGGCATGAGCGCCACCAGGGAAATCCGGCAGCAGATGAAAACCGGCAAAAAAGACCTGCCCATCATTGCCATGACCGCCGTGACCCTGCCTGAAACTGTAGACGAAATCATGCGCTCCGGCATGAACGACCACATTGCAAAACCCGTCAACCTCGCGGCCTTGCGAAAAACACTGGCCCACTGGCTCAACCGCTCCTGACCGTTTCGCCTCAGCCGCCGCAATAACAGAATAATGGCACCCAAAATCAGCAAAACCAACGCCGCCCGGCAACTGGAAAATCTGGGCATAGCCCATACCCTGCACCAGGTCGCCGTGGATGAAAACGACCTCTCCGGTGTCACCATGGCCCGCCAGTTGGGGGTCGCCCCGGATATTGTATTCAAAACCCTTGTGGCACGGGGCGACAAAACGGGCGTGCTCATGGCGTGCATCCCCGCCCATGCCGAACTGAATCTCAAGGCCCTGGCCGCCGCTTCCGGCAACAAGCATGTGGAAATGACGCCCCTCAAGGACGTGCGCCCCCTCACAGGCTACGTGCGTGGCGGCTGCTCCCCCCTGGGCGGCAAGAAGAACTATCCCGTATACCTGGATGTCAGCGCTCTTGCGCATCCGCAAATCTACATAAGCGCGGGGCTGCGCGGCGTGCAGATTTTTCTGAACCCCGAAGACCTTGTGCGGGCCGTGAATGGCACTGTGGCCGAACTGGCCCGCAACCCCGGCGCATAGAGCATTTTACCTTTGAAAGATGAAGCATTTAAAGGAAGCACTGGTTAAAGAGCCTCCTGGAAACGCGCTGGTATTTCCTTTGGCAAGGCGCAATCTTTTTTCAAGCAGGAGTGGACTCTTCCGTCCTCGACTGTTCAAAAAAAGTGAAGCAAGTCCGCCAAACGGAATACATCAGCGTTTCCTAAAGGTAATCTGCTCCAGTTGTCGCAGCCCTTTATCAACCCGCGCGTAGGGAGAAAAGCATGCCCAGGCCCCGCATTCTCGTGACCGACTTTGACGGCACCATCACTGCGCACGATTTTTATAAGCTGGTGGTCGGCAGCCTGCTGACGCCCCAGGATATTGCCCCCTGGCAGGAATACCGGGATGGTAAAATCACGCATCTGGCCGCCCTGCAGCAGATTTTCGCCAAGCTCCGCGCTCCGGAGTCTGAGTTGAACCGTCTGGCTCTGGCCATGCAGCCCGATCCACGCCTCGGCAGCGCTGTCGCCAGCCTGCGGGAGGCGGGCTGGGAAATCGTGGTGGCTTCCGCCGGATGCGACTGGTACATCCGCCGTGTGCTGGCCGCAGCCGGGGTCAGTCTTCCTGTTTACGCAAATCCCACAAGCCATGAGCCCAACGGCAGCCTGCGCATGCTGGCCCCCACAGACTCACCCTTCTATTGCGCCGAAACAGGTGTGGACAAGGCGGGCATTGTGCGCTCATACATACGCCGTGGTTTTACGGTCGCCTTTGCTGGCGACGGCTTTGCCGACCTGCCTGCAGCCCTTGGCGTATCCCCGAACCTGCGCTTTGCGCGGGCGGATCTGGCTGTGGCTTTGGGCCGCTACCACGAAGATTTTCACACCTTTTCCGTCTGGTCGGATGTGGCCGACGCCCTGCTTGCCATGGAAAATCAAGGTAAACTCCAATGAACAACAGCCAGATCCGCGTCCCCAGTCTTGTGCGCATCAAGCCGGGCGCGCTGCCGCGCCTTGGCACCTACCTGAGCCGCTCCGGCTTTACCGATGTTCTTGTGGTGTCCGGGCAACTTCCCGAAGCGGTCACCCAAATGGCGCGGCAAGGGCTGGAAAACAACCGCATACACTCCGGCCCCTGGGTTGAGGTGGACGACAACAGCTTTGAAAACGTGGTGGAGCTGTTCGCCCTGCTGCCCAAAAAGACCATGGCCATTGTGGGCCTTGGCGGCGGCAAGGCCCTGGACATGGCCAAGTATCTGGCCTTTCTGGCCCGCCTTCCTTATTTCGCCGTGCCCACGTCTCTTTCCAATGACGGATTTTGCAGCCCGCAATCAAGCCTGACCATGCACGGCAAACGCCGCTCCCTGGCAGCCACCCTGCCCCAGGGCGTCATTATCGATGTGGACGTGTGCCTTTCCGCCCCTCGCGCGCTCTGGCTGTCCGGCGTGGGCGACCTCGTTGCCAAGCTCACCGCAGTTCATGACTGGAAGCTGTCCTTTCACAACACGGGAGAGCCGGTCAACGACCTGGCGGCCCTGCTTTCTGACGCCACTGTGCACCAGTTTCTGGCCAACCCCACCCACGATGCCTCGGGCATGGCCCTGTTGGGCACGGCCCTCATGCTTAACGGCATAGCCATGGAAATTTGCGGCAGTTCGCGCCCCACCAGCGGCAGCGAACACCTCATCTCGCACGCCCTGGACGCCACGTCCGCCCACCCCCGCCTGCACGGCCTCCAGGTGGGCATGGCCGCCTACTTTGTCAGCAAGTTTCAGGAGCGCAACACAGAACTTCTGGCTCATGTCTTTACCAAGACCGGTTTTTGGGATGCCGTGCGCGCTGCCCCCTTCTCCAGGCAGGAGTGGCTTCACGCCATAGCACTTGCCCCCGACATGAAGGAAAACTTTTTCACCGTGCTTTCTTTGCGGGACTGGCTGCCCGAGACGCTCCGCATCCTCGACAACGATCCCTTGCTGGCCGGCTGCTTTGTATAGACCTGCCGCCTGATGCGCGCGCTTTTCACTGCCGGAATGACACACGCCCGTCCGCGCTTGTCATTCCGGTTCAAATTCTGTACTTAGCAGCCAAACCGGATCCGGCTTGTGCCAGACAAGGTTTCCCGCCACTCCCGGCAGTGTTGAAACAACACATCCTGTGGTCGAGTGGTGGCATGCTCCTGGATATTTTAGAGCATTTAACGCCTGACCTACCCATTCAAGCAGGCAAAAGTCCGTCTACGCATATTTCATGGCACGGATGGGTGTGATCTTTGAGACGCAGATTCTCAAGAAAGCGCTGATTTATTCCGTTTGGCGGACTTGCTTCACTTTTTTTGAAACAGTCGAGGATGGAAGGGTCCACTTCTGCTTGAAAAAGAATCGCGCCTTACCAAAGGAAATAACTGCGCGTTTCCAGGAAACTCTTTAATCAGTGCTTCCTAAGGGGCTGTTTTCAAATTAATGATTTTGCGCAAAGGGCAAGGAAAAAGGCTTTTTACGAAAGGAGTGTACTTTTGCGGTACATGACGAGAGTAAAAAATGGCCTTTTGACGCAGCCAATTGAACAAAAGAATTATTTAGAAACAGTCCCTAAAGACCCTATACTCAAGATGCCGTTTTACAGGCACTCCCTATGCAGCCCGATATCGCTGCCAGCAATCAATAGCAAAAAAGTATGTTATGAGCATCAAGCAAAAGCTGTTTACAATTTTTATCGTTGCGCTTCTTGGTTTCACGGCCGTTTTCCTCGTGAACTACTTTGGAACGCAAACAATAAACAGGGCATTACAGGCCAGCCTGAACGCACAGCAGGCAAAAATATTCATGCTTGAAGCCCGCCGTTCCGAAAAAGATTTCCTGTCAAAAAAGGCGCTGGATCTGCTGGAAAAAAATGACATTGCCGTTTCCAGCGCCATGCAAACCCTTTCGGCTGTCGCGCAAGACCAACCAGACCTGTCCAGCGCCAGCAATGGGGCAAAAACCCTGCTGCAAAGCTACCGTGACAGGTTCAGAACAGCTGCCACCGATGTGCAGGTCATGGGCCGCAACGAAAATGAGGGGCTCAGCGGCAAACTGCGCACCGCCATCCATCAGGCAGAGAGCATTTTCTCGGCAGCGGGGGATGATGCCCTTATGGCGGGCATGCTCATGCTGCGCCGCCGCGAAAAAGACTTCATGCTGCGAGGTGACCCCAGCTATCTGGCATCTTTTGAAAAAGATACAGCGGCGCTACGCCAGAAAATCGCTGCATCTGAAAAATACCCGCAAGATCGTAAAGAGTTGCTGACGGGCTTGCTTGAAACTTACCGCTCCGCTTTTGCCGAATACGGCAAAGGGGCCGCTGCGCTTGAAAAAACCATGGGCGAACTTCAGGAAACGAGCCGGACTCTGGAACCCCTGCTGGACGAACTGGCCGTTCAGGCCGCCAATGAACTGCAACAAGTCCGCAACCAGGTAGCCTTCATGATGGACGGGGCCGAACTGGGTACGGTACTTCTGCTTGCCGGGCTTATCCTGTGGGCCATCCGCTCCATTCTCAATTCGCTGGCGCGGCTCCAGAACTGCTCGCGCAGGGTTGCCTCCGGGCAGTACGAGGCTTGCGAACAAGAGCGCTTTACCGCTGAACTGGAATCGCTGCGTAAAGACATTTCCACCATGGTGGCGACGCTGCGCACCAGTATGGAGGAGGCCGCGCGGCAAGAGGCGCAGGCAAAAACCGAATCCGCAAAGGCCCATGACGCCATGCGCGAGGCCGCACGCGAAAAAGACACGGCGCACAACCTGCTTATTACCATGCAGGATGCGGCGCGCACGGCTGAAGGTATTTCACGCCAGCTGACGGAATCCGTTGCCGCGCTCGTGGTGCAGACGACCCACGTACGCGATGGCGCTGAAGACCAGAAGGGCCAGATTCAGGAAGTCTCCATTGCTATGGAAGAAATGAATTCCACCGTGACGGATGTGGCGCGCAACGCCGCTGGCGCAGCCGCAGGCGCGGAACAGGCCCGCGCCATCGCCTTTGAAGGGGGTCGGCGCATGGGCGAGGTGGTGGCCGCCACCGGCTCCGCCCATCAGGAAGCGCTGGTCATGAAGCGGTCATTGCATGCGCTTGGCACAAGTGTCGCGTCCATTGAGCAGATCATGGACCTGATTACCGATATTGCCGACCAGACCAACCTGCTGGCCCTGAACGCGGCCATTGAAGCCGCCCGCGCGGGTGAGACCGGACGCGGCTTCGCTGTGGTGGCTGACGAAGTGCGCAAGCTGGCTGAAAAAACCATGGGCGCCACCAGCGACGTTAACAAGGCCATCCGGAACATACAGCAGGGAACCGAAGACAACATGGCCGCTATGGACAAGGCCTCCGCCACCATAGAAAAAAGCACCGCCCTGGCCGACGAAGCGCAGCACTCGCTGAACGCCATTGTAAAAATCGTTTCTGACACGGCGGATCAGGTCCGCTCCATTGCCACCGCTTCTGAGGAGCAGTCTGCCAGCAGTGAAGGAATCGTCCGTTCATCGGAACGGATTCGCATGATTGCCGAAACCACCACGAACGAGATCGGGCACGCCGCCCTGGCCATCGAAAAACTGAACGCGCTGGCGCTGGATCTCAAGAACATTATCGCCAATCTCCACAGCTCCTAATAGCCACCTTTAGTTCAGCGTGTCTTCTGGCCGCGGTGCAGTCCTGCACTGCGGCCTCATTCATGCGATCACCCACATCCCCCATGCCTGCGCCCCCGGTCTTCATCCAGAACCGCGTAATCCACGGCCTCGCGGCATCTCCGCTTGATTCCGACCGCACACTTCGGCCTGCACGATTCGGCCCACGTCACCTGCACCCCGCGCTCACTGCTTCCAGCCCTAAAACAGCGTCAGGCTTGACTTGAGGGCATAGTGCGCTACCTTTTTTACACAGTAACGCCCCGGTGCTTCTTATTTTCAAGAGCACTTTCATTTTACAGTTGCTCGGATAATTGTGGGAACAAATGTGCGACAAAAGGCGCGACAGTGCAGATGACCTGTGCTGCCTGGAACCCCAAAGAAGGAGTGCGTAATGCGTTGCGGATGCCTATTTTCAACGTGAATTTCCCCAAAGATCAGCTGAGCTGTTTTCGCTCGGCTCGCACTCTGCCCGACGGCCCACATTGCAAACGGGATATGCTGATGACAATGACAAATAACACCGCAGCGTCCATGCCGGACTTACAGCCCGCTCTGGATGCAACCCTTGAAAAAATACCCTCCTTTCCCAGGGATTTTGTCCAGCACCGCCAGCTGCTTTCAGACCTCAAGGAAGAGCTTGTGGATCTTTGCGCCGCAAAAGCCGCCAGCGCCGATATCCCGGAAGACCTCCGCTGGAGCCTCGCACGCGACATGCCCGATTTTTCCACTGGTGCCCTCTATGTGAAGCGCTACTCCCTGCCGAGCATGGCAGGCATCGTTTTTCTTGGCTTTTTTGTTGGCGGCCTGCTGTCAAAACTGCTGGGGCTCATTGATATGGGCGGGGAAATCATAAGGGTGGCCACGGTGCTCGGCATGCTTTACGGCGCGGAGTTTCTGGCGGGCAACCCCAGGGCGCGCAGCCGCCTTTTGCTTCTCCTTGGCCTTGGCGCGCTGACAACCTTTGCCGCCAGCATGGTGGCAGGCGTGTTACGGCTGGCTTCCTGGGCGGACTTCAAAAGCGCCGTCTTTGGTTCCAGCGGCGCACCGGGCCTGCTCAAACGCCTGTACCTGCTGCTTGGGGCCGCCTTTCTTTTTGTGCTGCTTGCCAAAAAAACCACCGCGCTCGATATGGCGGCGTTCAGGATTTCGCTGGAGCAGCAGGCCCAGGCCCGTGCGCGGAATCTCATGACCTTTTTCACGGCCTGGGAGCAGTTGCGCACTGAACTGGACAGCCTCAGGGAACAGGGCCAGGTAGATACGCACACAGGCAGATGCCCCAGAAACGACTGCCCGCTGGCCCTTGGCGTCATCCATCTGCTGGACGGCATGAATACGGAAGCCAGGCGCTTTCTCTCGGAACAGCTTGCTTTTATGGGCTATAACCCCGGCGAGGGGCTCAGCCACATTGTGTGGGACGACGCCCTGCATGCCGAACTTTACGACACCGTCGGGCTTGTGCGTAACGGTGACCGCTGCCGCGTTTTGCGCCGCTATTCCCGTTCTGGAGACACTGTCGTCAAAGGGCACGTGCAAAAAGAATTCCCGCCAGCCAAGGGGGCGCATCCACCGGGGGGGGCGTCCACAGCGGAAGCATCTGCAGGGGGAGCATCTGCGGGGGGAGCATCTGCGGGGGGAGCCACGGCATGAAGATACTGGGCATCGACCTTGGCACCAGCAATACCTACATCTATGGCGCACACAAAAGCTCCACGGCCCCGCAGCCTGTGCTGCTGCCCCGCGTCAGCGCGCCGGACGGCTGCGTCGAAACCGCCATCCTTTATGAAGACGGTTCGCCCCTGCTTATCGGGCATCTGGCGGAGAGCGAGTATTACGCCAACCCCGGCATGCGGACGCGCCGCAGCCTGCGCTGCCAGTTCAAGCCCGAAATAGGCGAAGAAAATGCCGAAGCGGTTGGCTGGATGACGGACTTTCTGCGCATGCTGCGCGAGGCCTTGCCGCAGGACACGCTTGAGCCCGACAGCCAGCTGTATGTGGGCATTCCCGCCCGCACGCGCGAAAGCTTCGGCATACAGCTCGCGCACTGCTTCAGGGATGCGGGCTGGCCCGTGCCCGCTCTTATCAAGGAATCCGACGCGGCCATGATCTCCTGCCTGCAGTCCGGGGCCATTGAACTGGATGATCTGGAACACAGCCTGCTTATTCTGGACTTCGGCGGCGGCACCTGCGACTTCACCCTGGCGGAAAACTCCAACATCCTGCACAGCGGTGGCGATCGGCTTTTGGGCGGGCGTCTGTTCGACGATCTGTTCTTTCAGCTTTTCTGCCGCCAGAATCCCCACTTGCAGCAAGAGGTGCAGGCCGACAATTGCGAGTATTATGTCCATTGGGTTTTGTGCAAGGCGGAAAAGGAACGCTTTTCCAAGATACTGCAAAAGGATGCCGACAGCGACGTAAGCCTGCACCTTTCGTGGTACGATGCGGCGGGCACGCAAAAACACGCCTATCTGCACGAACTCACCAGGCCGCAGGTGGTCAGCGCGGCGGAAAGCTATGTGGCTTCAGAATCCCTGCTAACCATGCTCAGCCAGTATGCCAACAGGGGTTCGCTGGGCACTGTGGCCGGAGAAATGCTGCAGGGCCGCCAGGTGGGCCTCATCTCCTGGTTCAAGGACGTGCTTTACGACATACGGCGGCTAAAAAGCGTCGACAAGGTCATCCTCACGGGCGGCAGCAGCGGCTGGTTTTTCGCCAGCGAGGCTGTTCGCGATGTTTTCGGCACCGACAATATCGTCATGAGCCCGCGTACCTACGAGGATATTGCCTTTGGCCTGGCCCTCTACCCCATGCTGCTGCACACCCACCTCAAGATAAAAAACCTGCTTGAAAAACAGAGCGAAGACTTCTGCCTGCGCGTTGCCGACCTTGCGCAGGGCATCTTTGAAAAACACACAAAGATGGCCGCCAAAACCTGCGCCGAACGCATCGCGGTCAAGGATATCCTGAGCGTTCTTGAGGCCGCCCAGGAGGACAGAAAAACCGTTGAAGAGATCGAGCGGGAAATCAGTGAAAAAATCCAGAATGATTCCGGTCTGCTGGCTATTGTTCAGGAACGCACGGAAGCCGCCCGCAAGGAAATTGAAAGGGAATTGCGCCTGCAGTTCAGCCGCTGGCTGCGTGAAAATGGCGTGTACCTTGTGCCGAGGCTGAATTTTTCCGCCCGCACGCTCAGCACCAGTTTTTTCGACGCGGTACAGGTGAAAGTCTCGCGCCTTACCTTGCTCAACACCATGGATGTGATGGCTGTGGCCGTGCTGCCGGGCATTGCGGCCCTTGCCATTGGCGAAAAAATGCTGCTCACCACGGCTGAGCCGGTTTCCGCCGTCATCGGCGGCGCTGCGGCTTTTGCGGGCACATGGGCGCTGGGCAAATTCGGCAAGAATTTTCTTCGACGGCAAAAGCTGCCCAAATTTCTTCTCAATGAAAAAAACCGTGAAAAAATCACGGCCAAAAACAGGGAATATATTGAAGAAATTCTGGGGCAGGCCTTTCAGGAGATTCGTCAGGATCTCATGGAAGATGCCAGGGGCAAGATACGGTATTCCCTCAAAGCCCTGCTGCAAAGGCTTACGGTATTGAACCATATCCGCGTGGAGCGCGGCGCGTCTCCGGCAGGCCAGGCAGGCCAATGACGTCTTGAAGTGGACGTTTCAGCACGTCGCCCGCGTCAGCAGGAACAGTGCAAAGGTACGACGAGGTACTGCCTTGAAGCCGCGGCGGCTGCCCTCTCTTGAGATCAGAACATTCGCTATACTATGCCAAAGTACAGCAAGCACTCAGACAGTGTCGCAATGGGATGAATTTCCTGCTATATCAAGGAGAACGAACCTTTTATGCAGGGAGTGTACTCTACTGGTACTCGACCGGAATAAAAGGTGAAGTTCGACGCAGAAATAACTGGAAAGGCGCTCGTGGCGACACTGTCGAGGATGGCCGCCCCTTGTGGAGGCGGCCATATCTGTTTGTGCAACTCTGCGTGAAAAGGCGGCTTTTTAGCACCGCACGTCTGTTATAACCAGTTGTCAGCGTCAAGCCGGGGGGGCCTTTTCCACAGAATATCCTGTGCCCCGAAGTAGAGCCTTGATGGAAACCCGTGCCATTGCGGCGCTCCATCAGGCATTACGGCATGCTGTACTCACGCACAAAATTGAACACGTTGCCTTCCACTTCCAGGCCCTGCGCCCTGGCCTTGCCATACCAGACCTGCGCTTCGGCCTTGTTTTCCGGCACACCCACGCCATGGTCATAGCAGGCCCCTACATAGCGCTCGGCCTGCGCGTAACCCTTGTCAGCCGCCAGCTTGGCCAGGCGGAAACTTTCAGCGGGGTCTTTGGCAAAACCATACTTGCCCTGGCCGTGATACAGTGCCAGGTTAAACAGGGCTTCGGCATTGCCCGCATTGGCCGCGCGGGTCATAAGGTCCACCACGGTCGCGTCGTTTCTGGCTACGCCAATGCCCAGTTCGTACTGGTAGGCCAGAAGCACCTGGGCTTCGCTATTGTTCTGTTCCGCCGCAAGACGAAACCACTTGGCAGCCATTTCCATATCCTGCGGCACGCCAAGGCCGTTCTCATAGCAGCGGCCCAGGATGATCTGGGCGCGGGCATTGCCGTCCGAGGCCAGGGGCTGCACCAGTTGCAGAACTTTCTGGTATTGGCCGATATTGTAAGCGGTCCAGGCCTCGTCAAGCTTCTGTTCCACCTTGTCCACGGGTTGCGCGCCCACAGTCAGGGCCGAAAACACAAAAAACGTCATTGTCAGAAAAATCGCAGCAAAATTTTTTTTCATAAAAACCTCCTCATGGTCGCGGCCAAACGGCCACGCCTGATACCTGATACCTGATGCCCAAAAGAATAGCGCTGCCAAATGGACTTGGCAAGGCGGGCCAGGTTCGTCACCCAGGCTCGTCGCCCCCTTGCGGCGCTTCCGCGCCTGGCAGCCTGACCACGGCCATGCCCTTGACGCCCCGCCATGGAGCAGGCACAACCACGGCAAGCCCTTATTCATTTCCAGCAATAATCCGCCCCCAAGGCTGACATACATCAGGAGGCCGAGCATGAGCCACCCCCCGAACAAGCCCCCCCAAGGCTCCGACAACGCGCATACGCCGCACGATGCCAATCTGCCCGTGCCATCGGGGCAAGAGCACGGCGGCCAAGGCTCCGGGGAAGAGCAAAGGCGCGTGATCGACGCTGAAGTGGTTTTTATGTCGGACAGGCAACAGAACCAGGAGCAACATCAGGATACGACATATGGCCGCAACGGCCGTCAGGACGGGTCTGAAGGATACGGCCAGACCGACGGGCGGGGCCGTTTTTATCAACGAACCTTTGGCGGACGCAACTTCGGCGGCTTTCAGTCAGGATCGCCCCTGGGGCAGATATGGATTACCGGTCGGGACAGCTCCAACGCCTGCCTCGCCCCCTGTATCACCTTTGCCATTTTTCTTGTGTGCCTTGCGCAGTTCGGCTTTCTGGCGGGACTTGGCTTTGTGTTCTTTCACACCATAGGGTCACTGGCGGGGACGCTGCGGCAGATGCGCCTCATGACGGCTGGCGTCATGCCCAACCCCTGGCTGTGGCGCATGGGCAACTGGATGCTGTCTTTTCTTGTTACCGTCTGGCTTGCCGGAGGGTTTGACTAGAGCAGATGAACTTTGAAATGCTTCACATTTCAAAGTTTTCATTCAGCCGAGCTTTAGCCGTTGCGACGAAGGAAGCTACGGCTAAAGCTCGGCTGAATCCACGCCACGTTGTGGCGCGCTGCACCTTCGTGCAGCGTTAGAGCATTTACACTTTTTCAAAGTTAAAATGCTCTAACACCGTTTCTCCGTGAAGGCGCTCGGCGTCTGCGAAAGCAGGCGTGCGCCGTGAGGGTGGAGAGGATTTTTGTCCGCGCCGCCAAAGGAAATACCTGCGCGTTTCCAGGAGGCTCTTTAATCAGTGCTTCCTAAAAAAGTCTGGCCGCAGGCGAAGACGGCTTTGCAAGCCCTTCCGGACGGCATCATGAAATTGTGGAGAAGCCAATGACGCCTGACAGCTGGCAGGTCTATGTGCTGGAATGCGCCGACGGCACCCTGTACTGCGGCATCACCTGCGATATGGAGCGGCGTCTTGCGCAGCACAATGGCGCAGCGCCCGGCGGCGCGCGCTATACGCGCGGCAGACGCCCGGTACGCCTGCTGGCCAGCCGGGCATGTTCCTGCAAGGCGGACGCCCTGCGTCTGGAATGCGCGGTTAAGGCCAAACCGCGCAACGCAAAAATCACTTTTTTGCTTGAGGGAGAAAAAAAGCAATGCTGACGGTGGACATAGCTCTGGCTTTTTTTGCGGCGTCTCTTCTGCTTGGTATTGCTCCGGGGCCGGACAATATTTTTGTGCTTACCCAGTCCGCCGTCTATGGCGCAGGCGCGGGCATGGTCACAACACTTGGCCTCGTCACGGGGCTCTGTGTGCACACCACGGCCGTAGCGCTGGGCGTGGCCGCCATTTTTCAGACATCGCCCCTGGCCTTCACCATACTCAAGGCCGTGGGCGCGGCATATCTGCTATGGCTGGCCTGGCTGTCGTTCAGGGCTGGCGCTGCGCTGGCCGTCACCAAGGGCGACGGCGCGCCCTTTCCTGGCTATGCCTCACTGTACCGGCGCGGCATTGTCATGAACGTGACCAACCCCAAGGTTTCGCTTTTTTTTCTCGCTTTTCTGCCGCAGTTCTGCACTCCGGCACGGGGCAGCGTGGCTTTGCAGGTTCTCAGCCTGGGGCTGCTGTTCATGCTGGCCACCATTATTGTTTTTTTCAGCGTGGCCCTGCTTGGCGGCAAGCTGGCCGTGTGGTTCAACAAATCTCCGGGCGGTCAGGTGTTCATTCACCGCGCCGCAGGGCTGGTCTTTGCGGGGCTGGCGCTGGCACTGCTTTTTGCCACGCATTGACAATTGCCATCAGACACTTAAAGCATAGATTACTTCAATCATAGATTGCTCAAGGACGGAACGGCGCAAAATGTCCGCATCCACCGGCACATGTTCTTTCGCACCGGAACGCAGGGCGTTTTTGGCAAAAATGACGGGCCTTGCCTGCCTTGCCGGATTAAGCGCCCTCGCTTCCCCTCTTGGCGCAGCAGCATTTTCAGGGGGCATGGATACTGATCTCACGAATGCCGGTCAGACAGAACTTATTGAAAAAATTTCGCGGCTTGAAAAATTATCTGGCGGCAGACTCGGGGCGGCCCGCCTTGATTGCGCCACAGGCAGCCTGTTCACATACCGGGGCGATGAAGCCTTTCCCATGTGCAGCACATTTAAGGTGCTGGCTGCGGCCGCTGTGCTCAAGCTGCATCCGCAGAAACTGGACAGTCTTGTCCGCATCGGGCCGAAAGAAATTGTCGCGTGGTCGCCTGTAACTGAAAAATTCGTGAACAAGGGCATGCGTGTGCGGCAATTGTGCGCTGCGGCCCTGCAATACAGCGACAATACGGCTGCCAACCTGCTTTTGGGAATGATCGGCGGCCCTTCGGGCCTGACGGCCTTCGCCCGTTCGCTGGGGGACGGCAGCTTTCGCCTGGACCGTACGGAACCCGCCCTGAACAGCGCGGAACCCGGCGACATGCGGGATACGACAAGCCCCACGGCCATGGCGGTTACGCTTGATGCACTGCTGATGGGCGCCGCCCTGCTCCCTGAGCACCGTGAACTCTTGAGGCAATGGCTGACGGAATGCGCCACCGGAGCAAGCCGCATACCCGCGGGAGCGCCCGTCGGCTGGAAGGTGGGGCACAAGACCGGCAGCGGGGCCAACGGCACCTCCAATGATGTGGGCATACTGTTGCCTGCGGCAGGAACGCCGGTCATACTGGCGCTATATCTTACGCAATGCACGGCAGCCCCGAGCGATCGTGATGCAATTCTGGCCGCGACCACCAGCCTGCTTTGCCCGGCAGGGGCGTGAGCGCAAGTTTTAGCGTCTTCTTGACAACTGTTATGGGCAAGGGTATGTAGCCAGACTTTCGAGGTACCTCATGCAGAATTACCGCATATTACTCAACGAACTGCCCCCCGAAGGCAGGGAGTTTCATCTGGACGATCAGGCCATCTGGCAGAACTCCATTGAGGAGTTTCAGATGGACTGCCGGATTACCAAACCCCTGAGCGCCAGTATCAGCGTGCTGCCCACTGACGGCGGCTGGCTTGTACGCGGCAGTCTGACAGGCGAGGTGGTTCTGCCGTGCAGTCGCTGCACCGAGGATGCCCTGGCTGTGGTCAACGCGCGCTTTGAAGATTTTGAGGAACTGCCGGAGAGCGACGAGCTTGACGACGCTGCCGGGCCTTCCGCCGAGCGCTTGCAAGAAGACACTCCGGAAAGCCGCCTTGTTTTTGAGAACAACGTGCCACTGCTGGATCTTGCGGCCATCTGCTGGGAAGAGCTTATGCTCGCCCTGCCCGTGACGCCCCTGTGCGCCGCCACATGCAAGGGGCTTTGCCCCAGCTGCGGAGCCAACCTCAATGAGGGGCTCTGCGCGTGCGAGCACGAAGAACTTGACCCCCGCATGGCTGTCTTGCGCGGGCTCACGCTGCACAAGAACTGAATGGGCATCACAGGCCGCCCCCTGAGATGATATGGCGGCTGTGAAAAAATGGTTTCCGCTGACGGATTGCCGCAGACGGAGCCTAGACATTTCTAAACTTTTTTACTAAACTGCTGAGTCTTGCGGGCAAGTCCTACCTCTGGTCCTGCCCGCCATATCTTTGCCTTACGTGTCCGCAAGGACTGAAAAGGAGAACACCATGGCTGTGCAACAGAATAAAAAATCCCGCTCCCGCAAGGGAATGCGCCGCTCTCACGATCGTGTGGCCATTCCTGCCGTTATTTACTGCTCCTGCGGCGAGCCCACCGTGCCCCATTGCGTCTGCCCCAGCTGCGGCACGTACAAGGGCCGTCAGGTCGTTGCCAAGACCGATAGCGAGTAATGAGCGAGCGCCCCATCATCGCCGTAGATGCCATGGGAGGGGACTTTGGCCCCTCCGTGGTAGTGCCGGGTGCCGTTGAGGCCGCCCGACTTCATGATCTGCATATCCAGCTTGTGGGCGACACCCCCAAGCTTGAGGCCGAGCTGAACAAGCTTGACCTCAAGGACGTGCATTATGATATCGTTCAGGCCGATGATGTGGTGCACATGAATGAAAAGCCCTCGGACATTCTGCGCCGCAAAAAGAACGCCTCCATCCAGGTGGCCTGCCGCCTGGTGAAGGACGGCGCCGCAGACGCTGTGGTCAGTGCCGGACATTCCGGCGCCACAGTGGCTTGTGGCATGTTCATCATGGGGCGCCTTCCCGGAGTGGAGCGTCCTGCTCTGGCCGCGTTGCTGCCTACGGAAAAAGACCCCGTGGTTGTGCTCGATGCCGGAGCCAATGTGGATTGCCGCCCCTATCATCTCTTTCAGTTCGGCCTTATGGGAGACGCTTTTGCCAGGGATCTGCTGAGCTATCCTTCGCCCCGCGTCAGCCTGCTGAGCATTGGTGAAGAAGAAGGCAAAGGCAACTCTCAGGTCAAGGAAGCCTATGAACTGCTAAAGATGGCCCAAAACCTCAACTTTGTGGGGAATGCCGAAGGGCGGGACATCTTTACCGGCGATCTTGATGTCGTGGTATGTGACGGTTTTGTGGGCAACGTCGTGGTCAAGATGAGCGAGGGCCTGGCGTCATCGCTGGTGCGCATGCTCAAGAAAGTCTTTACTACCGGCGTGCTGCCCGCTCTTGGCGGCATGCTGGCCAAGGGCGCTTTCAAAAAGTTTGCCAGCACCATTGACTATGCCGAGTACGGCGGCGCGCCGCTGTTGGGCCTTCAGGGCCTGGCCATAGTCTGTCATGGTCGTTCCAGCTCGCTTGCCATGACAAATGCCATCAAAATGGGCGGTACTTTTGTTCGCAAAGGCACCAACAGCCACCTTGCCGAGACCATCCTGGCCAACGAGGAGCTCACGCGCTTCTCACGCGCCATCTAACCGGCGGTACTACAGAATGAACCCTCTCTGCCATTTGCTTGCGCTGAGCGCCTATGTGCCGGACGCGGTCCTGACCAACGAAGACCTCGCCAAGGTGGTTGACACCAACGAAGAATGGATTGTTACCCGTACTGGCATAAAGCAGCGACACAGGCTGGCCGATGACGAGAACGCTTCCGACCTGGGCCTCAAGGCCGCCCGCAAGGCCCTGGCCGACGCAGGTATGGAAGCCTCTGAACTCACCCACGTTATCGCGGCCACCTGCACGCCTGACGTGCTTTCGCCTTCCCTGGCCTGCATCATGGCGGGGCAGCTTGGCACAGGGCCGGTCATGGCCTTTGATTTTGGCGCAGCCTGCTCCGGCTTTATCTACGGCCTTTCTATCTGCCGCGCCCTTCTGGCCCAGCAGCCAGATGCCAAAATTCTTTTTGTCTGCACCGAGGCCCTGACCCGCCGCGTAAACTGGGCCGACAGAAGCACCTGCGTGCTTTTCGGCGATGCGGCCACGGCCTGCATTGTCGCCGGTTCACCGGGCAATGTTGTGGCCGGGCTTGAAGACGTCATCTGCCAGAGCGACGGCACGCAGCGCGATCTTATTGTGGTGGGCGGCGGAACCAGCAGCCGCTACGCCAAGGGCGATCCCGTCGGCGACGACTTTTTCATCACCATGCAAGGCCGCGAGACCTACAAGCATGCCGTGCGCAACATGGTGCACATTTGTGAAGATGTGCTGACACGCAACGGCCTTACCGCCAAAGACGTGAACCTGCTTGTGCCCCATCAGGCCAATATGCGCATCATTGAGGCTGTGGGCAGCCGCCTGGACATGACCGGCGACCGCGTCTTTGTCAATGTTGACAAGTATGGCAATACGTCCTCGGCCTCCATCCCCCTGGCTATTACGGAAGCCCGCGCCGCCGGGCGCATCAAGGCCGGCGACCGTATGCTCGTCACCGCCTTTGGCGCGGGTTTGACCTGGGGCGCGGCCCTGCTGCGGTTTTAATATTTTCAGGGCTATCCGCGCTCAGGCCGCCAACCTGTAACCACTTTGCCGCGCGGATTTTACACAGACGTCGCGGGATAGAGTCACACTCCATCAAACGATGTTGTGCAGGCCAGAGCGCAGGCCGCCGCGCAATTTTTTTCTTGTCGGCGGCATTGAAATGAGCGCATGGTCACGCTATAAACAGCACACTCAAGCAAAGGCAGAACGAGCATGAGTACAGAGCATTCCGCACCCACCGCTACGCCCACCGCCATTGTTACGGGCGGCTCGCGCGGCATCGGGCGGGCCATTGCCCAAACCCTTGCCCGCGACGGTTTTCAGGTTTTTCTTACCTATGTGAGCCGCCCCGCTGAAGCGGAACAGGTGGCAGCCGAAATCAGGGCACAGGGCGGTCATGCCAGGGCTTTTGCCCTGAATGTCAGCGACAGCGCCGCTGTTTCTGATTTTTTTGCCAATGAAATCAAAGATAAAGTCAATCTTGCCGTATTGGTCAACAATGCGGGCATCACCAAGGATGGCTTTCTTGTGCGCATGAAGGACGAAGACTTTGATCAGGTCATCAACGTCAATCTGCGCGGCGCTTTCATCTGCACCCGCGAAGCCGCCAAAATCATGAGCAAGGCGCGCAAGGGCCGCATTGTAAATATTTCTTCGGTGGTGGGCCAGATGGGCAACGCTGGCCAGGCCAACTACGCCTCGGCCAAGGCCGCCCTGTTGGGCCTTACCAAGTCCTGCGCCAAAGAACTGGCTTCCCGGCAGATCACGGTTAACGCCGTGGCCCCCGGGTTCATCGAAACGGACATGACCGCCGCCCTCAGCGACGAAGTGCGCAAAAGCTATGAAGAATCCATTCCTCTCAAGCGCATGGGCACTGCTCAGGATGTGGCCGAAACCGTCGCCTTTCTCGCGTCGGACAAAGCTGCCTATATCACCGGGCAGGTGCTCGGGGTGAATGGGGGCATGCACTGCTAGGCGGAAAGTCCGGAGACTCTCCCGGCGCACCCCTGAGGCCGGGTTTGGAAGTGATCATTAAATTACCTGGAGGATACCATGTCTGATGTCGCTGAAAAAGTTAAAAAAATTATTGTTGACCAACTTGGCGTGAGCGCTGATGAAGTGAAGCCCGAAGCCAGCTTTGTGGAAGATCTGGGCGCTGACTCCCTGGACCTGACCGAGCTGATCATGGCCATGGAAGAAGAGTTTGAAGTCGAAATCGCTGACGACGATGCTCAGAAACTTCTGAAGGTTCAGGACGCCATTTCCTATATTGAAGAAAAGAAATAGCCAGAGTTTGATCGCCAGATCTGCTGCGTGTGAGGGGGCCTGCAAACCCCCTCCCGCATCAAAGGAGCATGCATGACCCGTCCCCGCGTAGTAATCACTGGTGTTGGCGGCGTTACGCCCCTCGCCAACGATATTGAGAGCACATGGAAAAAACTGCTCGCAGGCGAGTCGGGCATTGCGCCCATCACGCTTTTTGACGCCTCGGCCTATGATTCACGGATCGCGGGCGAGGTGAAAAATTTTGCGCCCGAAGAGTTCATGCCTGTCAAGCAGGTTCGACGCATGGACCGCTTTACCCAGTTTGCCGTGGCTTCGGCCCAGATGCTGCTCAAGGACTCGGGCTATCAAGTGACGGACGCCAATGCCTACGACACCGCCGTGATACTCGGCATCGGCCTTGGCGGCCTGCACACCATTGAGACCTACCATGCCAAGCTGCTGGAGTCTGGCCCCAACAAAATTTCGCCCTTCATGATTCCCATGCTCATTTCCAACATGGGGCCTGGGCAGATATCCATCTTCACAGGGGCCAAGGGCCCCAACATCGTCACCACCACGGCCTGCGCCTCGGGCATTCACGCCATGGGCACGTCCTTCAGCGAGCTTTTGCTCGGCAGGGTCACGGCCGTTATCACCGGCGGCGTCGAAGCCACGGTCACGCCCCTTGGCGTGGCGGGCTTTACGGCCCTCAAGGCCCTTTCGACCCAGCACAACGATGAGCCCACCAAGGCTTCACGTCCCTTTGACGCCAACCGTGACGGTTTTGTCATTGGCGAAGGCGCGGGACTGCTGCTGCTTGAAACGCTGGAATCGGCCCAGGAGCGCGGCGCGAAGATTTACGCTGAAATGGTTGGATACGGCGCTTCCGGCGACGCCTACCATATGACCGCCCCCTGTGAAAACGGCGAAGGCATGGCGCGCGCCATGCAGAACGCCCTGCGCGAGGCGGGCATTGCCCCCTCGGCCATCGGGCACATCAATGCCCACGCCACGTCCACAATGCTCAATGACAGCATTGAAACCAAGGCCATCAAACTGGTTTTTGGCGACCATGCCAGAAAAATCAAGATTTCGGCCACAAAATCCATGACGGGACATCTGCTTGGCGCTGCCGGCGGTATCGAATCCGTGTTCACGGCGCTGGCGCTGCATGACGAAATGCTGCCCGGCACCATCAACCTCGACACCCCCGACCCGGCCTGTGACCTTGATTACATGGCTGACGGTTCAAAGCATATCGCCTGCGAGTATGCCATGTGCAACTCCTTCGGCTTTGGCGGCACCAATGCCAGCCTGATTTTGAAGAAATGGGATAAATAGCGCCCTGTCGCCGCCCTGCCTGAACCAGCAGGAGCGCTCGGGAAACGCGCTTCCCACAGATCCGCCCCCCTCCGCCGGGTCCAGCCTATCCACAACACTGCCCGCCACTGTGGCGGGCAGTATATTTCACTGAGGACCACGTTCATGGATGAAATTCTCCTTCAGGACCCGGAAATCGCACGGGCCATCTTTCTGGAATCGCAAAGGCAGATGGGTAAGCTTGAGCTTATCGCTTCGGAAAACATTGTTTCCACTGCCGTGAGGCAGGCTCAGGGCAGCATACTCACCAACAAGTATGCAGAAGGGTATCCCGGCAAACGCTATTACGGCGGCTGCGAATATGTGGATATGATCGAAACCCTTGCCCAGGAGCGTGCCAAGCTGCTTTTTGACGCCCAGTACGTCAACGTGCAGCCCCACTCCGGCTCGCAGGCCAATATGGCCGCGTACCTGGCTTTTCTCAAGCCTGGCGACACCATTCTTGGCATGGACCTTTCCCACGGCGGGCACCTCACCCATGGCAGTCCGGTGAACTTTTCCGGCCGCCTCTTCAACATCGTGTCCTACGGCGTGCAGCGTGAAACCGGTCGCATCGACTATGACGCGGTGGTCGAGAAAGCGCGTGAACACAGGCCCAAGGTCATCGTGGCCGGTGCCAGCGCCTACCCCCGCGCCATTGACTTTGCCCGCTTCCGTGCCATTGCCGATGAAGTTGACGCCAAGCTGGTGGTCGATATGGCGCATATCGCCGGTCTTGTGGCCGCCGGTCTGCACCAGAGCCCCGTGCCCTACGCCCACGTCACCACAACGACCACGCACAAAACCCTGCGCGGCCCCCGTGGCGGCATGATCCTCTCCACCGAAGACATGGCCAAGACGCTGAACAGCCAGATCTTCCCCGGCATTCAGGGCGGCCCCCTGATGCACGTGGTGGCAGCCAAGGCCGTGGCCCTGGGCGAGGCGCTGCACCCCTCCTTCAAGGCCTACCAGCAGCAGGTGATGGACAATGCAGCCACCCTGGCGGCATGCCTGACCGAAGCCGGATACGACCTTGTGTCCGGCGGCACCGACAACCACCTCATGCTGGTAGACCTGACCCGCAAGGACATCACCGGCAAGGACGCTGAAATAGCTCTGGATACCGCTGGCATCACGGTCAACAAAAACACTGTTCCTTTTGAAACACGCTCTCCCTTTGTGACGTCGGGCGTGCGCCTGGGCGCTGCGGCCCTCACCACGCGCGGCATGAAGCAGGATCATATGCGCACTGTGGGCCAGTTCATTGTAACGGCCATTGAAAACCGTAATGACGCTGCTGCCCTTGAAAAAATTCGTGCGGAAGTTGAAGAGTTCGCCCTTCAGTTTCCCCTGTTTGCCCACTAGGGCCTGACGCTTTTTATGGCCTTTGGCGGCCCGAAGGCTCACCACCTTCGGGCCGCCCCTGCTAGAGCATTTTACCTTTGAAAAAGTGTAAATGCTCTGACGCTGTACGAAAGTACAGCGCGCCACAACGTGGCGTGGATTCAGCGGAGCTTTAGCCGTTGCGACGAAGGAAGCTACGGATTAAGACAGCAATTGGTTAATAGAGCGAACAGCCTGCTGATGGCTGGCGCAAATCGCATTTTTCGGCTGAATGAAAACTTTGAAATGTGAAGCATTTCAAAGTTAATCTGCTCCAGAAATCGGCCTCTGCGCCCTTACGTAAGCACCGTGTTTTTTCGCTCTCAAGGCCCCGGTTCTCCGGCTTGGCTTTTGTGTCTCCACTATGTACACTGTGTGAAATTTTAACGGGTATCTTATGCAACGTCTGCCTTGGCCTGAATATTTTATGAACATCACCTACCTTGTCAGCGGGCGCTCAACGTGCACGCGCCGCAAGGTCGGCGCTGTGGCCGTGAAGGACAAACGCATTCTCGCCACAGGGTATAACGGCGCACCCGCTGGCGTCCCGCACTGTCTTGACATCGGCTGCCTGCGTGAGCAGATGGGCATTCCCTCTGGCCAGCGGCATGAAATCTGCCGGGGCCTGCATGCGGAACAGAATGTCATTATTCAGGCTGCGGTACACGGCATCAATATCAGCGGCGCTGAACTGTACTGCACGACCCATCCCTGCGTTCAGTGCAGCAAAATGCTTATCAACTGCGGCATACGGCATATTTATTACACGGAATACTATCCTGACGAACTTGCCACCACCATGCTTGCTGAAGCGGGGGTGCACGTGGAACGGCTCAACTTCATTCCACCAGTCATCAGCCCCCAGCCGGAGTAGATCCCATGTCTGAACTGGATTACGCCCCCTTCATGCGCGAAGCCATCGCCCTGGCGCGGAAGGGCCGCTGGAAAACCTGCCCCAACCCCATGGTGGGCGCGGTGCTTGTGCGTGACGGCCATGTTGTGGCCAGGGGGTGGCACCATGCCGCAGGGCTTGACCACGCCGAGGTGGCCTGCCTGAAAGACGCTGCCGCCAGGGGAGTGGATCCGTCCCAGTGCACTCTTGTTGTGACGCTGGAACCCTGCTGCCACCAGGGCAAGACGCCTCCCTGCACCGATGCCGTGCGCCAGGCGGGGATCAAGAAAATCGTGGTGGGCCTTGCCGACCCCAATCCCGAAGCCTGCGGCGGCGCATGCCAACTGCGCGAAAGCGGCCTGGAAGTTATTGAAGGCGTCTGCGCTGATGCCTGCCGTGACCTTGTGGCCGACTTTCTGGTCTGGCAGCAAAAGCAGCGGCCCTACGTTATCCTGAAGATGGCTGCCACTCTTGATGGCCGCATTGCCACACGCCGGGGCGAATCCCAGTGGATCAGCTCCGAAGAATCGCGGCAGGAAGTGCAGCGACTGCGGGCTGGCATTGGCCGTTGCGGCGGCGCTGTGCTTGTGGGCGGCGGCACCTTTCGCGCGGACAACCCGCGCCTCACCGTGCGCCCCCTCAGCGATGACGAGCCTGACTGCCGCCAGCCTCTGGCGTGCGTGCTCACATCGCGCCTGCCGCAGCCCGACGCGGATTTTTTCCTGCTGAAAGAGCGGCCCGAGCAGACAGTGTTTCTGGCTTCGCCCGCTGCCGCCGCTTCGACCACGGCCAAAGCCCTGCGCGATATCGGCGTGCGTGTGCTTTCTCTTGGCCCGGCGCTGCGCGGCGGCCCCGACCTGACCCACATGCTCAAGGCCCTGTGGGAAGAACTGCACTGCCCCTACCTTTTGTGCGAAGGGGGCGGGCACCTGGCTCTCAGTCTTCTGGAAGCCGGAGTTGTTGACGAATTTCGCCTGCACATGGCGCCCATAATCCTGGGTGATGAAGACGCGCACCCGCTTTTTTCCGGCCGGGCTCCCCTGAGTCTGGACGAAGCGCTGCGCATGCGCGTTATGGGAACCCATACCAGCGGCGGCGACATCCATATAGAACTGCGCCCCCTGCACACTGCGGAAACAAAGTAGGACACATGTTTACAGGCATTATTCAGGGGCAGGGCGAGGTGCGCTCCTTGCGCAAAACCGGCAACGAGTGCCGTATTTGCCTGCGTCCTCTTTTTACCCTGCCTGACATTGTGGATGGCGAATCCATTGCCGTCAACGGAGCCTGCCTTTCCGTGGAAGAACACGGGGCAGACACCTTTACGGCCTACGCTTCAGGTGAGACGCTCTCGCGCACTACCTTGGGGACGCTGCAAACAGGGCATCTGGTCAACCTTGAACGGGCTCTGGCCCTGGGCGACCGCCTGGGCGGCCACCTTGTGAGCGGCCATGTGGATTGCATGGCCACTGTGCGCGAAGTGCGCCAGGCGGGCCAGTCCCTGCGCTGCCGCATTGCCTTTCCCGCCGAATTTGGCGTCGAGGTTATTCCCAAGGGTTCGGTGACCCTTGACGGCATCAGCCTTACAGTCAATGATTGCGGCCCGGATTTTCTTGAGGTCAACATCATACCCGATACCCAGAAGCGCACCACCATGCTGCACTGGCGTCCGGGTGTGGCCGTCAATATGGAAACTGACCTCATCGGCAAGTACGTGCGCAACCTGCTGCGTCCGTGGGCTGCCGCCGCCAGCGGCGATACCGCCGCGCCCAAAGCCTCAGGGCTGAACATGGATTTTCTGCTGCGTCAGGGTTTTTTGTAGGCGTGACCCGGGGTCGTGCCCTCTGTCGTTTTTGCAATCGTATCACTATAGAATGAACTGCGCACACCATGCGCCGAGGAGTTGCCATGAGCACTATGACAACCATTGCGGGCCAGTTGGACGCCAAGGGCCTTAAAGTGGCCATTGTGGCCACCCGCTTCAACGACTTTATTGTGGACCGCCTGGTGGGCGGCGCACTCGACTATCTGGAGCGCCACGGCCTTGCCTCCGAAAACATCACGCTTGTGCGTATTCCCGGCGCTTTCGAAATGCCCCTGATTTGCAAAAAGCTCGTGGCCTCCGGCAAATACGACGGCGTTCTCGCCCTTGGCGCCGTCATCCGTGGCGGCACTCCGCATTTTGAATATGTCTGCGCCGAAGCCACCAAGGGCATTGCCCACTGCATGCTGGAGCACAGCACGCCCATCGGTTTTGGTCTGCTCACCTGCGACAATATCGAGCAGGCCATTGAGCGTGCCGGTTCCAAGGCTGGCAACAAGGGCGTGGAAGCTGCCGCCGCCATGCTGGAAACCATCCGCGTCATGGAGCAGTTGTAAACCCATGGCCAAGGCCAAGAATGCAACACGGCGCGGCGAACGCGAACTGGCTTTTCAGGTTTTGTACGGCCTTTCCTTCACGCCGGCCCGCACCCTTGAAGAGCTGCGCCGCAGTTTCCGCACCTCGCCGGACAACCTTGCGCGCAGCGAAGAAAGCGGCGTTCCCGTTGATGCCAGCGGCTTTTCCTGGGAACTGGTGCAGGGCGTATGGAGCAACAGCGCAGCCCTGGACGATGCCATCACCCGCTTTTCGCACAACTGGCGCGTGGACCGCATGGGCCGGGTGGAACTGACACTGCTGCGTCTGGCCGTGTATGAGCTTTTGTTCCGCAACGACGTACCGCCGAAGGTCTCCATCAATGAGGCCCTGGAACTAAGCCGCCAGTTCGGCGAAGGCAATGCCAAGAATTTTATCAACGGCATTCTCGACGCCGTGGCCAAGGCCCTTGATGCAGGCGAACTGCAAAGGCTCGCCCCGTCCGCCAATCCCTCCATCTGAATCGGTATGCCCCATGACACAAGAACGCTATAATCCCGAAGCTATAGAAGAAAAATGGCAGGCCCGCTGGCAGGCTGACAATTCTTTTGCCTGCAGCCATGAAAGCAGCAAGCCCAAGTACTATGTGCTGGAGATGTTCCCCTACCCTTCGGGCAACATCCACATGGGGCACGTGCGCAACTATTCCATTGGCGACGTGGTGGCGCGCAGCAAGCGCATGCAGGGTTTCAACGTGCTGCACCCCATGGGCTGGGACGCCTTTGGCCTGCCCGCTGAAAACGCGGCCATAAAAAACAATACCCACCCCGCCGAGTGGACCTACGCCAACATACGCAATATGCGCGCCCAGCAGAAACGCCTGGGCTATTCCTACGACTGGTCCCGCGAAATCGCCACCTGCCGTCCCGAATACTACCGCTGGGAACAGATGTTCTTTGTGCGCATGTTTGAAAAGGGCCTTGTCTACCGCAAAAAAGCCCCGCAGAACTGGTGCCCTTCCTGTCATACGGTGCTGGCCAACGAGCAGGTCATTGACGGCCTGTGCTGGCGCTGCGACAGCCGTGTGGAGCAGAAAGACCTCACGCAGTGGTTTCTTAAAATCACCGCCTACGGCGACGAACTGCTGGACGATCTCAACAAGCTTGAAGGCGACTGGCCTGACCGCGTCATCGCCATGCAGCGCAACTGGATCGGCAAATCCACAGGCGCGGCCATTACCTTTGGCCTTGAAAAAGCCATTGAAGGCGTAGAGGGCATAGACGTCTTTACAACCAGGCCCGACACGGTGTTCGGCGTCACCTTCATGACGCTGGCTCCCGAGCATCCCCTGGTGGAAAAGCTCATTGCGGACTATTCTAACGCTGCTGAAGTGCGCGCTTTTGTGGAACGCATCCGCAATATGGACCGCCTTGACCGCCAGTCCGACAGTGCGGAAAAAGAGGGTATCTTCACCGGCGCTTACGCCATTCACCCCTTCACGGGGCAGCGTGTGCCGCTGTGGCTCGGCAACTTTGTGCTGGCCGACTACGGCACGGGCGCGGTCATGGGCGTACCTGCCCACGATCAGCGCGATTTTGAATTCGCCCGCAAATACGACCTGCCCCTGCGCGTGGTCATAAGCCCCGCTGGCGAGGTGCTGGATTCGGAAAGCATGACCGAGGCCTTCACCGCTGACGGCGTCATGGTCAATTCCGGCTCCTTTGACGGCATGCCCAATGAAGACGGCAAAAAGGCCGTGGCCCAGAGCCTTGAAAAAGAAGGCAAGGGCAAGGCCACCGTGCAGTTTCGCCTGCGCGACTGGAACATCTCGCGCCAGCGCTACTGGGGTTCGCCAATCCCCATGATCTACTGCGATGCGTGCGGCGTTGTGCCCGAAAAGGAAGAAAACCTTCCCGTGCTCCTGCCGCTGGACGTAAAAACGCACAGCGACGGACGCTCGCCTCTGGCCGACACCCCCTCGTTCGCTAACTGCGCATGCCCCAAGTGCGGCGGCCCTGCCCGGCGCGAAACAGACACCATGGACACCTTTGTGGAATCGTCCTGGTATTTCGCCCGCTACACCAGCGCCCGCGACACACAAGCGCCTTTTGACGCGGACGCCATCAAATACTGGCTGCCCGTGGATCAGTATATCGGCGGCGTGGAGCACGCCATCCTGCACCTGCTCTACTCCCGCTTTTTCACCAAGGTGCTCCGCGACATGGGCTTCTTCCCGGCGGAACTTGCCGAACCCTTCAAGAACCTGCTCACTCAGGGCATGGTGCTTAAAGACGGCGGCAAGATGTCCAAATCCAAGGGCAACGTGGTCGATCCCACGACCATGATCCAAAAATACGGCGCGGATACCGTGCGCCTGTTCTGCCTTTTTGCCGCCCCTGCCGAGCGGGACTTTGACTGGTCCGATTCCGGCATCGAGGGGGCCTCACGCTTTATTGGCCGCGTATGGCGACTGTTTATGGAAGAGCAGGAACGCCTGCTGCCCCTCACGGCCTGCGCCGCCACCGATCAGGACGCCACAAGCCCTGAAGCCCGCGACCTGCGCCGCCGCGAACACCTCACGGTGAAGAAGGTCAGGGAAGACATGAGCGACCGCTTCCAGTTCAACACGGCCATTGCCGCTGTTATGGAACTGGTCAACGCCATGTACCTTTCGCGGGAAAAACTGAGCATGAGCGAGGCTGATCGGCGTGTGTTCTCTTCTGCCATGAGCACGGCCATAACCCTGCTCGCCCCCATTACGCCGCACATCTGCGAAGAGCTCTGGGAACGCCTTGGTCACAAGACCTCTGTTTCTGGAGAAATCTGGCCCCAATGGAGCGAGACCGCCATGGCTCAGGACATGCTTACCGTGGCGCTCCAGGTCAATGGGAAGCTGCGCGGCACGGTGGAAATTCCCGCCGAAGCGGACAAGGCCGCCATGGAAGCCGCGGCCCTGGCCGACAGTTCGGTACAGCGCCATCTTGCCGGTCTCACCGTGCGCAAGGTGGTGGTGGTGCCGGGCAAACTGGTCAACATCGTGGCCAACTAGGCCATTACGACTAACTGGAGAAGTGCTTTGTGGGGAGGAAGGCTTTGTGGGGGAGGGACCCTTTTGCAAAAGGGTCTCCTCCCCCACGCCCCCACCCCCTAAAACTCTTGTCATAGTACAAAGCGTTTTCTGATTCGGGGCAGGAATTTCGACGGCAGCGCCTACCAGACTTCACGCCGTATCAAAGTTTATCCACTCTGGTCAGGGCTGTCCGGCCATGCAAAACCTACCTGTAAAGGGGCGCTTTTTTCAAAAAGCGCCCCTTCTCCTTTCCTCTTCCCTGAAAATGCGTTTATCGGTATGGTACTTTCTTGGCTGCTTTCTTTCTAAGGAAGCACTGATTAGAGCAATTTAATTTTTAAATTGCTCTGACGGCTGCGTGAGCAGACGCCCGCTACGAAGGCGCAAGCGCAGTTTACCTGCGCGGTTAAACGCCGTAGTGAGCGTGCCTTAAACTTTGAGAATGAAGCAACGCCGCCAAACGGAATACATCAGCGTTTCCATAACAGCACGGCATACAAACATGAGTACTCCCCATCCAGGATTTTCCTTTCTTGTCTGCCCTGACGGACAACTGCTGCGCGCCCATCTCAACAGGATGCTGGCAGCCCATCCTCCTGCAGCCGGAGGCGGCCTCATGCCCCAGACCGCTCCTGCGCAGTGGGAAAGGCATGTCTACTGGGGGGATGAAGAACCGCCGCAGCGCTTCTGGGAGCAACTGACGCTTCAGGGGCTCTTTGGCGCTCCGCGCGCCCTGATTATCAGGCAGGCCAACCAGTGGCCGGCGGCAATATGGAAAAAGATCTCCCACGCCCTGGCCCGCCCCTCGGATCAGTGCTGGCCCTTCTTTTGCCTTGAGGTCAACTGGGAACGGGGCCAGCCCAAGATTCCGGCCCATCTCGGCAAATTGCCCTGCATGGCCTTTGCCGACAAGCAGGGCTGGATATGGCGGCATGAAGGGCTCAATGAACGCACGGTGAAAAAACACGTGCTGCAGCGCTGCCAGACGCTGAACCTGCGCTTTGAACCCGACGCCCTTGAGCAGTTCTGCGCCTCCGTTCCGCCCGACGCCCTGGCCATTGAAAACGAACTGGAAAAGCTGCTTCTGCTCCGCGCCGCCATGCTGGATGCTGATGAAGCCGCTGGCGCTGCTTCCGGCAGCCGGGAGCAGGACATAAGCCTGGCCATGATTTCCACAGCCTCGTGGAGCCCGGAATGCGACGTTTTCGCCTGCATCCGCCACATGCAGGCAGGCAATCTGCCCGCTGTGTGGAGAGAGCTTGCGCGCAGCAAGGACGGCGACAGCCTGCTCTTTTCGCTTCTGGCCCTGCTGGCCCGTGAACTGCGCCTTTTATGGCAGTGCCAGGCTGGTGAAAATCCTCGTATGCGCCCCCAGGAAGCCGGGGCCAAAAAACAGCTTGCCCAGCGCCTCGGGGCTGAAGGCATCGCGCAGGGCATGTCCCTTGTGGTGGATGCCGAACTGCACGTCAAAAGCGGCCGCCGCAGTCCCGAACAGAGTCTGGATTTTCTGGCCACGCGCATGACGACCCTTTTTGCCCGGGCCCAGGGCCGGGCTCAGGGCAGGCCATGACCGTCGTGCTCACAGAAATCCCTTTGTTTATTGGCCCAAAACGGGCAAAATCCCTATAGTCATATCCCTGCCTCTTGCATAACCTCCAAGACTGCTTACATTATGACAGCAAAGCCAGGCACCATACAACTGCACGCAGGCCACAGAACCCGACTGCGTGAGCGTTTCGAGCATGAACCCGCCGCTGTGGCCGACTATGAGGTTCTGGAACTGCTGTTGGGCTATGGGCTCACCCGCAAGGACACCAAACCTCTGGCCAAGGAATTGCTCCAGCGCTTTGGCAGCATCCGGGGCGTCATGGACGCCCGGCCCGACGAACTTCTTGCAGTGCCCGGTTTTGGACCGGGACTGATGACCTTTTTTCGGGTCCTGCGCGAAGTCCGCAGCCGCTATGTGGATTCGGCCATGCGCAAAAGAGAAGTGCTGGTCACGCCGCAAGCTGTGGCCCGTATGGCCCAGAGCCGGTTGGCGGGCTGCCCGCACGAGGAGTGCTGGCTGGCGCTGGTGGACCAGCGCAACAGGCTTACCGCCTGGGAATGTTTGCGGCGCGGCGGTGTCGCAGAGGTTTCAATGCAGCCCAGAGAAGTATTCGAGGCCGCGCTGCTGCGCAAGGCCAGCGGCATCATAATGGTGCACAACCATCCCGGCGGCAACCCCGCGCCTTCCGAGGCGGACAAAGCTTTCACCGCCGAACTGCAAAGACTTGCACCGCAACTGGGCCTGCGCTTTCTGGATCACGTTATCGTTACTGAGGGAGACTGCTACAGCATCACGCAGATGCAGACCATATAAGGCAGTCAGGGAGAGTATATGGCTGATTACAATGACAAGAACCATTTGTTGCACCTGGACGGAACCGGTTCCACTGCGGGTCCGGACGTTGAAAACGAAGAACAGCGGGACCCCAACCCTCTCGCTCAGGATATGACCGAGGGCGAAGGCGGTCTGACCGCCGCCATGCAGAGCATACCCGACACCTTGCCGGTTCTGCCCGTGCGCGACGTGGTTATTTTTAACTACATGATTTTGCCCCTCTTCATCGGGCGTGAAAAATCGGTTCAGGCAGTGGACGCCGCTCTCAAGAACGGACGCCATCTGCTCGTTTGCGCCCAGAAAGAAGAAAGTACCGAAGACCCCGGCCCGGACGACCTGTATTCGGTAGGCACCGTGGTGCAGGTCATGCGCATGCTCAAGATGCCCGACTCGCGGGTGAAGATTCTTGTGCAGGGCGTAAGCCGCGCCCGTGTGCGCAGCTTCAGCCAGGTTGAGCCCTTCCTTGAGGCACATATTGAAACCCTGCCCGAAACCACGCCCAAGATAGACCCCACCGTGGAGGCGCTGTTGCGCTCCGTGCGCGAGCAAAGCGAAAAAGTGCTTTCTCTGCGCGGGCTCTCCTCGCCTGACGTGCTGGCAGTTTTGCAGGGTGTGGACGACCCCGGCCGCCTGGCTGATCTCATTGCCGCCAACATGCGCATGAAGACGGCCGACGCCCAGCGCATCCTGGAGGCCGAAGATCCGCTGGATCGCCTTATGCTGGTCAACACCCAGCTGCAGCGTGAAGTCGAGGTGGCCACTGTCCAGGCGCGTATCCAGAGTTCTGCCCGCGAGGGTATGGACAAGGCCCAGAAGGACTACTTCCTGCGCGAGCAGCTCAAGGCCATCCGCACCGAGCTTGGCGACAAGGACGAAGAAGGCGAAGAAGAACTGGAAACCCTCAAGGCCGCCCTGAACAAGGCAGGCCTGCCCAAGGACGTGCGCAAGGAAGCCGACAAGCAGCTGCGCCGCCTGGCGGGCATGCATGCGGACTCCTCCGAGGCCAACGTGGTGCGTACCTACCTTGACTGGCTGGTGGAACTGCCGTGGAAGAAGCTCTCGCGCGACAGGCTGGACATAGCCTATGCCAAGCAGATTCTGGACGAAGACCACTGCGGCCTGGAAAAGGTCAAGGATCGCATCCTTGAGTTCCTGAGCGTGCGCAAGCTGAATCCGCAGTCCAAGGGCCCCATTCTCTGCTTCGCCGGCCCTCCCGGCGTTGGCAAGACGTCTCTTGGCCGCTCCATCGCCCGCGCTTTGGGGCGCAAGTTCCAGAGGCTCTCACTGGGTGGCATGCACGACGAGGCTGAAATACGCGGCCACAGGCGCACCTATATCGGCGCCATGCCTGGCCGCATCATCCAGAGCCTCAAGCAGGCTGGCACCCGCAACCCGGTTGTGGTGCTGGACGAAGTGGACAAGCTCGGCTCGGATTTCAGGGGCGACCCGTCTTCGGCCCTGCTGGAAGTGCTGGACCCGGAACAGAACCACACCTTCAGCGACCACTATCTGAATGTGCCCTTTGACCTTTCAAAGGTTATGTTCCTGTGCACGGCCAACCACCTTGAGACCATCCCGGCGGCCCTGCGCGACCGTATGGAAGTCATTACCCTGCCGGGCTACACCATGCAGGAAAAGGCCGAAATAGCGCGCAAGCATCTGCTGCCCAAAAAGATCAAGGAAAACGGCCTGGAAGAAAAGGACGTGATTCTGGAAGCAGCTGCCCTTGACAAGGTCATCAAGGAATACACGCGCGAAGCGGGCCTGCGCAACCTTGAACGCGAACTGTCGTCCATCTGCCGCAAGCTGGCCCGTCGCAAGGCCGAAGGCAAGAAGGGCCCCTTCAGGGTGGACGCGGCCGATGTGGAAAAGCTGCTGGGCGCGCCGCGCTTTATTGAAGACGAAAAGGAAAAGAAGCTCATGCCCGGCATGGCTCTTGGCCTGGCCTGGACTCCTGCTGGCGGCGAAGTGCTCACTGTGGAAGCCACCGTCATGAAGGGCAAGGGCGGCCTTACCCTCACCGGCCAGCTCGGCGACGTCATGAAGGAAAGCGCCCAGGCTGCCCTGAGCTACATCCGCAGTCGGGCCGACGATCTGGGCGTGAATCCGTCCTTTGTGTCGGAGTTTGACATCCATGTGCACGTGCCTGCCGGCGCTACGCCCAAGGACGGCCCCTCGGCGGGCGTTACGCTCACGACGGCCCTCATATCTGCCCTCAGTGGACGCCGCGTGCGTGCAGACCTGTGCATGACCGGTGAAATCACCCTTCAGGGCAGGGTGCTGCCCGTGGGCGGCATCAAGGAGAAGATTCTGGCGGGTGTGGCGCGCGGCCTCAAGCACGTGATCATTCCCTGGCAGAACACCAAGGATCTTGAAGACGTGCCCAAGGAACTGCTCAAGCGCATAGCCGTGCACCCTGTGCATCATTATGATGAACTGCTGCCCCTGGTCTTTGAGGACAAGGGCAGCCGCGGCGGAACCTCCGGAACGGACAAAAACCGCAAGAACAAGGAAGAAAGCAAGAAGGAAACCGTGGCGGCCCGTCCACGCAAGCCTGCCGCCTCTGGCGGCGGCCGCAAGACCGGGCGGCCCCAGCCCCAAGCCGGAGCCGGAGCCTGAATCCTGTGAAGCTGCGCCAGTATCTTGCTGAATCCGCGCAAAAAATGACAAAGGCGGGGGTGGACAGCCCCCGCCTTTGCGCGCATGTGCTGGTGCGCCAGGTACTCGGTCTTGACCGCATAGGCTGCGTCACACAGGCTGACCGCCAGCTGTCGGCCAGCGAGATGGAAGCCCTGGACGCCCTTGTGGCCCGGCGCGCGGCAGGTGAGCCTCTGGCGCACATAACGGGCAGCAGGGAGTTCTATGGGCGAGATTTTCGAGTAACACCCCACACGCTCATTCCCCGCCCGGAGACGGAACTGCTAATAGATAAAGCCCTTGAGGCAGCGGCAAAGCTTGAATCCGGGGGCAGACTGACGGAGCGTGGCCTGCATTTCGCCGATCTGGGCACTGGCTCGGGCTGCATTGGCATTACCCTTGCCCTGGAGCTTCCCCGCTGGCGCGGCCTGCTCATGGACATCAGCGGTGAGGCTGTGAAAACGGCGTGGCACAATGCCCGGACGCTGGGGGCGCAGGCGAGTGTTGTCTGCATCGAGGGCGATCTGTACAGGCCGCCCCTGACGCCCGGCGCATATGCCCTGCTGGCGAGCAACCCCCCGTATATTGCCGAAGACGAGCGTCCCATGGTAATGCCTGAAGTACTGGCACACGAACCCCATGGCGCGCTTTTTTCGCCTGCCGGTGGGCTGGCCCACCTTGAGGCGGTCATCACGGCAGCGGCCAGTGCGCTTGCGCCCGGCGGCTGCCTGTTACTGGAACACGGCGCGGCGCAGGGTGCGGAAACACGCCGCCTGCTGCGTGCCCACAGTCTTTTTGAGGCTCCCGTGACCCACCGGGACATGGCTGGCCTTGAACGCTGCACCGTGGCGTACCGGGCCCACTGAGGCATTGTCGGGAGAGCGTGCCAAAAAGTGGCGGTTCACGCGGCTCTCCCCATAATTCAGGGGGCTTGCGCATAACGGTTGTGCAGTGAAATTTATAAAAAAATGCGGGAAAATGCATTTTTTACTTGCCAAGCAGGTCGGAAGTGGCTAAATAGCACTCTTGCCGCTGGCGTAGCTCAACTGGCAGAGCAGCTGATTTGTAATCAGCAGGTTGCGGGTTCAAGTCCCATCGCCAGCTCCAGAGAATTACGCCGGTCAAAGGAAGGACACTTGCCCTACCTTAGCGGCACGAGTGGAGGGGTTCCCGAGTGGCCAAAGGGAACAGACTGTAAATCTGTCGTCGTAAGACTTCGGTGGTTCAAATCCACCCCCCTCCACCACCACTTTTCCGTCTTCCGTAAATCAGACGGGTGGTGGCTGGTTACAAAAAACTGCCTTGGCTGTAGGAGACAGGGAGCCTGTCGGGGAACTACGGTAGCGTGCGGGAATAGCTCAACGGCTAGAGCATCAGCCTTCCAAGCTGAGGGTTGCGGGTTCGAATCCCGTTTCCCGCTCCATTCCTGCTGAATTCCTCCCCCTCAGTCAACCCGTCCGCCAATGCACGTTCCCTGGTGTCCAGGGACTGAATGCGGACAGCGGGCCGCCCAACGGTTTTTTTCCACTGCCGCAGCCGTTACGCGAGGAGCAGGCGTTACACACGCAAAGCTTGAAGCACTTTTTTGTAACGCAGGTAAAACGCAAACATTATTTTCTCCAGGGAGACGTACAATGGGCAAGGAAAAATTTGAACGCAAAAAGCCCCATGTAAACATCGGCACCATCGGCCACATCGACCATGGTAAGACCACGCTGACCGCCGCCATCACCAAGGTGGCGAACATGAAGAACGGCGGCAAGTTCATTTCGTATGACGAAATCGACAAGGCCCCCGAAGAAAAGGAACGTGGTATCACCATCTCCACCTCGCATGTTGAGTACGAGACCCCCAATCGTCACTATGCGCACGTGGACTGCCCCGGCCACGCCGACTACATCAAGAACATGATCACCGGCGCTGCCCAGATGGACGGCGGTATCCTGGTGGTGGCCGCCACTGACGGTCCCATGCCCCAGACCCGTGAGCACATCCTGCTCGCCCGTCAGGTCGGCGTGCCCCAGCTCGTGGTGTTCCTGAACAAGTGCGACCTCGTTGACGACGAAGAACTGCTCGAACTGGTGGAACTGGAAGTGCGCGAACTGCTGTCTTCCTACGACTTCCCCGGCGACGACGTTCCTGTCATCCGTGGTTCCGCGCTGAAAGCTCTGGAAACCGACAGCCCCGACTCCGCTGAAGCCAAGTGCATCATCGATCTGCTGGAAGCTTGCGATACCTTCATTCCCACGCCCGAGCGTGACATCGACAAGCCCTTCCTTATGCCCATCGAAGACGTGTTCTCCATCTCTGGCCGTGGCACCGTTGTGACCGGTCGTGTGGAACGCGGCGTGGTCAAGGTCGGCGAAGAAGTGGAAATCGTGGGCATCAAGCCCACCGTCAAGACCACCTGCACCGGCGTTGAAATGTTCCGCAAGCTGCTCGACCAGGGTGAAGCCGGCGACAACATCGGCGCTCTGCTGCGCGGCGTCAAGCGTGACGACGTGGAACGCGGCCAGGTTCTTGCCGCTCCCAAGAGCATCACCCCCCACAAGAAGTTCAAGGCTGAAGTGTACGTGCTCTCCAAGGAAGAAGGCGGCCGTCATACCCCCTTCTTCACTGGCTACCGTCCTCAGTTCTACTTCCGTACCACGGACATCACCGGCGTTATCGGTCTGCCCGAAGGCGTGGAAATGGTTATGCCCGGCGACAACTCGCAGTTCCTGGTTGAACTCATCGCTCCCATCGCCATGGAAGTTGGCCTGCGCTTCGCTATCCGCGAAGGTGGCCGCACCGTTGGCTCGGGCGTGGTGACTGAAATCACCGAGTAGGCATATGAGAATCAACATACTTCTGGCTTGCACCGAGTGCAAACGCCGCAATTACAGCACCCGGAAGAACAAGAAAAACACTACCGGTCGGCTGGAAATGAAAAAGTATTGCCCCTGGGACAAGAAGCACACGTTGCATCGCGAAACCAGGTAACATAATTCCGCTGGGGGGGCCTCAAGCCCCCCCGGACGGCACGCAGGGCAGTAGCTCTAACGGCTAGAGCGGCGGTCTCCAAAACCGCATGTTGGGGGTTCGAATCCCTCCTGCCCTGCCATTTTTTATCTCCGGACAATACCATGGCAAAAAAACAAGCTCAGGCTGGCGACCTTAAGGCCGACAAAGCCCCCAACATTTTCGTGCGCTTCGCGCGCTACGTCGAGGATGCCAAGGCAGAGTTGCGCAAGGTGACGTGGCCCACGGTGAAAGAAACACGCAAGGCCACTCTGGCCGTGTTGGGCTTTGTCGCCGTGATGGCCGTTATTCTTGGGCTGGTTGACCTTGGTCTGTCATCACTGATCAAGACCATACTGTCCTGAAGGCCGATATGAAAGACCCCGCAATCGACGAAACTTCCGAGCTCTCCTCAAAGGCTCGTTGGTATATTGTGCACACCTACTCGGGTTTCGAGCAGCGTGTGCAAAAGACCATTAACGAGTTGCGCCGCACCGGGCAGGAACAGGGCCTTATTGAGGAAGTGGTGGTTCCCACCGAAAAGGTTATCGAACCCACCAAGGGTGGACAACAGCGCACATCCACGCGCAAGTTCTACCCCGGCTATGTGATGGTTCGCATGATCATGACCGACCTGTCCTGGCATCTGGTACAGTCCATCCCCAAGGTCACAGGCTTTGTGGGCGGCAAAAACCGTCCCACGCCCATGCGTGACGGCGAGGCCGAACGCATCCTGGAACTGATGGAAACACGTCAGGAAACCCCGAGACCCAAGTTCAATTTTGACAGGGGCGACGAAGTGCGTGTCATTGAAGGACCCTTTGGGGGCTTTAATGGCGTGGTTGAAGACGTTAACTACGACAAGGGAAAGCTGCGCGTTTCCGTATCCATCTTCGGGCGTCAAACGCCGGTTGAGCTGGATTTCGCTCAGGTTTCCAAAGGCTAGGCCCCTTTCGCACTGAAGGGTTCTGCGGACAAGATTGCTCTTTGTCCGCACGGCACGTTTGTATATCCATACAGAACATGCCGGGGCACATATCACCTAACCTTGCTTAATGACTTGCCCCCGCGCGGCGGCCCAAGGCCGGTCGGCGCGAGCAGCGATGAAGGATAAAGCAAATGGCCAAAAAAGAAGTTGCCAAGATCAAATTGCAGATTCCTGCGGGTGCGGCCAACCCCTCCCCGCCGGTAGGTCCCGCCCTGGGTCAGCATGGCCTGAACATCATGGGCTTCTGCAAAGAGTTCAATGCCCGTACCATGGACCAGAAAGGCATGATCATCCCCGTGGTTATCACGGTGTATGCCGACCGTTCCTTTACCTTCATCACCAAGACCCCTCCGGCCTCGGTGCTGATCATGAAGGCCGCCAAGCTGGAAAAAGGTTCTGGCGAACCCAACCGTAACAAGGTGGGCAGCCTGACCATGGCTCAGATTGAAGAAATCGCCAAGCTGAAGCTTCCCGATCTCAATGCAGCCACCCTTGAATCTGCGGTGAAGTCCATTGCGGGCACCGCTCGCAGCATGGGCGTTGACGTTAAGTAAGGCCATGCCGCAGCGCGGGCCTCACGGGGCTTTGTGCAATTTGCAGGTTTATCGGTCTTGAGGCGACAGCCGGGTGGTTCTGCCATTAACCCGCCGCCGTTGCCATCGTTGAAATCAATTGTACTGCCGCCTTCGCGCAAGACGATGTGTGGCAGGAGATGCAAAACGACAAGGATTATCTCATGCCTAAACATGGCAAAAATTTTCGCAAGGCTCTCGAAGGCACAGACCTTCAGGAGCGCTTCAGCATAGAAGACGCTGTGAGCAAATCGCTCGGCGCGGCCTTTGCCAAATTTGACGAAACCGTAGATGTGGCCATTCGCCTTGGCGTTGACCCCAAATACTCCGACCAGATGGTGCGCGGCGCTGTCACCCTGCCCCACGGGCTTGGCAAGACTGTGCGCGTTGCCGTGTTCTGTAAGGGCGAAAAGCAGGCCGAGGCCCGCGAAGCTGGCGCTGACGTGGTTGGTGCTGAAGATCTGGTCGCCCAGGTCAAGGAAGGCAACCTGAACTTTGACGCCGCCGTAGCCACCCCCGATGTCATGGCCCTTGTGGGTCAGATCGGCCGCGTGCTTGGCCCCCGTGGTCTTATGCCCAACGCCAAGACCGGCTCGGTTACGTTTGACGTGGCCAAGGCCGTGACCGAACTCAAGGCTGGCCGCGTGGACTTCAAGGTAGACAAGGCTGGCGTGCTGCACGCTCCCCTGGGCAAGGCCTCTTTTGGCGCCGAGAAGATTCTTGGCAACCTCAAGGCCCTGCTCGACGCGGTGAACCGCCTCAAGCCCTCTGCCGCCAAGGGCGCCTACCTGGTTTCCATGGCTGTTTCCACCACCATGGGCCCCGGCTTCAAGGTCGACATGTCCCAGGTCAAAAAATTTCTTGAGGGATAACTCTCAAGCGTGATGGCGGCCTGGTTTGCAGGCCGCCATCATAATGTCTGAGGAACGGAATACGAGTCGAAGACGGCAGGCGGGTTAACCCCCTTAATTGCCCTGCCCAGACGCTTCTACTTTGGCTCGGCATTCCACCTGGCAACCCCGAACGTGAGAGGTATCACGTGAACAGGTCTGAAAAAGCAGCAATCATTGGAGCCATCAAGGCCAAGGCCGACAGTGCTTCCTTTGCTGTGCTGACGGACTTCAAGGGTATGACGGTGGAAGAGCTGACAAACCTGCGTGTAAGCCTTCGCAAGGCTGGCGGCGAATATCTCGTCGTTAAAAACACGTTGGCGCGTATAGCTCTGACCGACGGCACGCATGATGTCATCAAGGATAACTTCCATGAGAACATCGGCGTGGCCTTTGGGTTCGATGACCCCGTGGCGGTGGCCAAGGCGTTGAGTGATTTTGCCAAGCAAAGCAAGCTCTTTGAGCTTCGCTGCGCCAGCCTGGACGGTAAGGCCCTGAATGCCGCCCAACTGGATGCACTGGCCAAGCTGCCCGGAAGGGAACAGCTTCTCGGTCAGCTGCTCGGCACCATGAACGCCGTGCCCACCAACTTTGTGTCGCTGTTTGCCAACATGCTGCGTGGCCTGCTCTATGCCCTCAAGGGTATCGAAGAGCAGAAGTCCAATGCCGCCTAGTTGGCCATCACCGAAAATCATCCGAATTTAAGCCAAAGATTAGGAGACTATCATGGCCGTTACCAAAGAAGAAGTTGTTGAATTTATCTCCAGCATGACCGTCCTCGAACTTTCCGAGTTCATCAAAGAACTGGAAGAAAAGTTCGGCGTGTCCGCCGCTGCCCCCGCTGCTGCCATGATGGTGGCCGCTCCCGCCGCTGCTGCTGAAGCTGCTGAAGAAAAGACCGAGTTCGACGTTATCCTGAAGGAAGCTGGCGCCAACAAGATCGGCGTCATCAAGGTCGTGCGCGCCCTGACCAGCCTGGGCCTCAAGGAAGCCAAGGAAAAGGTTGACGGCTGCCCCTCCACCCTGAAGGAAGGCGTGTCCAAGGACGAAGCCGAAGACGCCAAGAAGCAGCTGACCGAAGCCGGCGCTGTTGTCGAAGTGAAGTAAGTTCGGTTCTACCGTGCTTTATGGCGGGGCCTCTGGCCCCGCTTTTTTTTGGCCGATGGAGCATGACCCCTTTGATAAAAATACACGCTCCGGCGCGTCACAAAAGTTCTGTGCGACGCAAGGTAGCGTGAATTCTGACATAAAATGCCTGTTGTGACGGCATGACACATTGAAATGCCATGTATTTTAAGGACATTCTGCAAGGATGCTCTGTGTAGAAATTTCCTGTGGATCAGGCCAAATTCTTTTTGCCATTAACGCCGGTATTGTTTATGCTTCTGACGCGGTAAAAAAAACAGATCAAAAAAAGGCTTGCCATCGTTTAAAATTCGCATTATGTATCCTCTTTCATGAACGGCTTAGGAGGCCTTTTTCTGTTTAATATAACTTACTGCATCAGTACATATTTTTAAGGTTGACGCCTGAACCCAAGCCCTGTTTACCCAGACAGGGATGGGTTTTTTTCGCCTTCCCCGCGCAGTAAGCATTACCTCCCACCGTGATTTACGCTTTCAGGGTGCAGTGACAACAAGTTTTTGCCCGCCGGCTTCGGCAGATGCTTCACTTGTCGCTCCGCCGGGGCGCAACCGCTACCTATCTTGAGGTACCCATGGGCCAGCTCACCAAACAGTTCGGCAAGATCAAGATTTCCCTCCCTATTCCTCATCTGCTTAACCTGCAGATAGATTCATATGAAAAGTTTCTTCAGGAAGGCGTTCCGGAAGCCGATCGCCGCCCTGATGAAGGACTCGAAGGTGTTTTTCATACCGTTTTTCCCATTGAAGACTTCAACAAGACCGCCAGTCTGGAATTTGTCAGCTATGAAGTTGGCGAGCCCAAGTACGATCAGGCGGAGTGCATCTCAAAGGGACTGACCTACGAAGCCCCCATGCGCATCAAGGTGCGCCTTGTGGTCTATGATGCCGATGAAGCGTCGGGCAACCGTACCATTCGCGACATCAAGGAACAGGATATCTATTTTGGTACCCTGCCCCTTATGACCGAAAAAGGCACCTTTATCATAAACGGCACCGAACGTGTCATCGTCAACCAGTTGCAGCGTTCGCCAGGCATCATTTTCGAGCATGACGGCGGCAAGACGCATACCAGCCGCAAGGTGCTGTATTCGTGCCGCATCATTCCCATGCGCGGTTCCTGGCTGGACTTTGACTTTGACCACAAGGACATACTCTACGTCCGCATTGACCGCCGCCGCAAAATGCCCGCCACGATCCTTTTCAAGGCCATGGGCATGGGCAAGGAACAGATCCTCGACTACTTCTACTCGCGCGAAACCTACCGTCTGGAAGACCGTAACGCGATATACTGGGAAGTACGCAAAGACCTGTACCGCAAGGACAATGCCTATGCCGACATCGTTGACGGCGAAGGCAACGTCATTGTCAAGGCCGGCAAGCCCATAACCAAGCGTAGCTGGCGTCTTATCTGTGAATCGGGCATTGAAGCCATTGAAATGCGTCCTGATACCCTGGACAGCATGTTTCTGGCTGTGGACGTGGCCGATCCCAAAACCGGCGAACTTCTGGCAGAAGCCGCGGACGAAATCACTCCCGGTCTGCTGGACCGCATGCGTGAAGCCGGCATTAACCGGGTCAGCGTACTGCACACCAAGGGCACCGACACGTCGTCCTCCATCCGCGATACCCTCATGCTGGACCGTATCCCCGACCAGCAGAAGGCACAGGAAGAGATCTACCGTCGTCTGCGTCCCTCTTCGCCGCCCACTGCCGAGATTGCAGCCAGCTTCTTCGACAATCTGTTCCGCAACGGCGACTACTACGACCTGTCGCCTGTGGGCCGGTACAAGCTCAACCAGCGCCTTGAGCTGGACGAGTCTTCGGATCTGCGCACCCTGACGGACCATGACATTCTCACGGCCATCAAGGTGCTGGTGCACCTCAAGGACAGCCATGGCCCGGCCGACGATATCGACCATCTGGGCAACCGCCGCGTTCGCCTTGTGGGCGAGCTGGTGGAAAACCAGTATCGCATCGGTCTTGTGCGCATGGAGCGCGCCATCAAGGAGCGCATGAGCCTGCAGGAAATCTCCACGCTCATGCCGCACGACCTTATCAACCCCAAACCCGTGGCAGCCGTGCTCAAGGAATTCTTTGGCACATCCCAGCTGTCGCAGTTTATGGACCAGACCAACTCCCTGTCCGAAGTGACGCACAAGCGCCGCCTTTCGGCCCTGGGCCCCGGCGGTCTGACCCGTGAACGCGCGGGCTTTGAGGTGCGCGACGTGCATACGTCGCACTATGGCCGCATCTGCCCCATTGAAACGCCTGAAGGCCCCAACATCGGCCTTATCGTTTCCCTGACCACCTTTGCCAAGGTCAATGACTACGGCTTTATCGAAACGCCGTACCGTGTTGTCCGTGATGGCCGCGTCACCGAGGATGTGGTGCACCTTGACGCTTCGCGTGAAGGCGACCAGGTCATCGCCCAGGCCAACGCCCTTGTGGACGAGCATGGCAACCTGCTGGACGAGCTTGTCACCGTGCGCGTCAAGGGCGAAGTGGAAATGCGCCTGCGCGAAGAAGTGAACCTTATGGACATCTCGCCCAGCCAGATGGTCTCCATCTCCGCTGCGCTCATCCCCTTCCTGGAACACGACGACGCCAACCGCGCGCTCATGGGTTCCAACATGCAGCGCCAGGCCGTGCCTCTGCTGCGTTCAGAAAAGCCCCTTGTGGGCACTGGCATGGAAGTGGACGTGGCCCGCGACTCCGGCGCCTGCATTGTTGCCCCTGCCAACGGCAAGGTGGAATATGTGGACGCCGACCGCATCGTGGTGGCCTACGAGGGCGACGTGTACAAAAAGCAGGGCGGCGTGCGCGCCTATGACCTGCTCAAGTACCACAAGTCCAACCAGAACTCCTGCTTCGGGCAGAAGCCCAGCTGCTATCCTGGCCAGATTGTCAAAAAAGGCCAGATTCTTGCTGACGGCCCCGGCATCGACGACGGCGAACTGGCTTTGGGCAAAAACCTCGTGGTAGCCTTTATGCCCTGGTGCGGCTACAACTACGAAGACTCCATCCTCATCTCCGAACGCACGGTGAAGGAAGACGTCTTCACCTCCATCCACATCGAAGAATTCGAAGTGGTGGCGCGTGACACCAAGCTTGGACCCGAAGAAATCACCCGCGACATCCCCAACGTCAGCGAAGAAATGCTGCGTAACCTGGATGAAAGCGGCATCATTCGCATTGGCGCGGCGGTCAAGCCCGACGACATCCTCGTGGGCAAGATCACCCCCAAGGGCGAAACCCAGCTTACCCCTGAAGAAAAACTGCTGCGCGCCATTTTCGGTGAAAAGGCCAGGGACGTGAAAAACACCTCCCTCAAGGTCCCGCCGGGAGTGGAAGGCACCATCATTGACGTCAAGGTCTTCAACCGCCGCTCGGGCGAGAAGGACGACCGCACGCTGGCCATTGAGGTTCATGACACTGCGGTGTTTGACCAGAAAGAAGCCGACCACATGCGCGCCCTTACCGATCGCACGCGCGTTCTGCTGGCCCCGCACGTGTGCGGCAAGCAGGTCGCGACCTCCGTGCCCGGCAAAAAGAAGGGCGAAGTGCTGGTGGAAGCCGGTGCGGCCCTGACTGAAGAGATGCTTGACGAACTGCCCGTGAAAAAGCTCGCAGGCCTTTTCAAGAGCAAGGAAGTCAACGATGCCGTGACCGACATACTCAAGTCCTATGACCAGCAGATTGATTATCTGCGCGCCATATACGACTCCAAACGCGAAAAGGTCACCGAAGGGGACGATCTGCCCCCCGGTGTCATCAAGATGGTCAAGGTTCACATTGCCATCAAGCGTAAGCTCTCGGTGGGCGACAAAATGGCGGGCCGCCATGGTAACAAGGGCGTCGTTTCCTGCATCCTGCCGGAAGAAGACATGCCTTTCTTCGCCGACGGCCGTCCCGTTGACATTGTGCTCAACCCCCTGGGCGTGCCTTCGCGAATGAATATAGGCCAGATCATGGAAACCCACCTCGGTTGGGGAGCCAAAGAACTGGGCCGCCAGTTGGCCGAACTGCTGGATTCCGGCGCGGCCATGCAGGTACTGCGTGATGAAGTCAAGAGCGTTTACAGCTCTGAAGACATCAACAAGCTCGTGGACGAAATGGACGACGAAGAATTCAAGGCCTCCGTCCACAAGCTGCGCAACGGCATCGTGACCAAAACCCCTGTGTTCGACGGCGCGACCGAAGAAGAGATCTGGGGCTGGATGGAAAGGGCTGGCCTTGCCAACGACGGCAAGACGACCCTCTACGACGGCCGCACGGGTGAAGCCTTCAAGAACCGCGTGACCACAGGCGTCATGTATATGCTCAAGCTGCACCATCTGGTTGACGAAAAAATCCACGCCCGCTCAACGGGCCCCTACTCTCTGGTGACCCAGCAGCCCCTCGGCGGCAAGGCCCAGTTCGGCGGGCAGCGTCTGGGTGAAATGGAAGTGTGGGCGCTCGAAGCGTACGGCGCCGCCTACCTGTTGCAGGAATTCCTCACGGTCAAGTCCGACGACGTGACCGGGCGCGTGAAGATGTACGAAAAAATAGTCAAGGGCGACAACTTCCTTGAAGCCGGTCTGCCCGAGTCCTTCAACGTTCTGGTCAAGGAACTCATGAGCCTTGGGCTCAACGTGACCCTGCACCAGGAAGAAGGCAAAAAGAAACCCAAGCGCGTGGGATATATGAGAGATCGCGAGGATGAGGCATAAGCCGCCCGTTCTGGCGGACCCGGACATTCGTTGCGTTGCCCGCAAGTGGCGACCCCATTTGCGGGTGACGCAACATAGATAACGATTCCAACGAGCTTCTACCAAAGCAAGGTATATATATGAGCCTGGACGATCTTTTCACAGCACGCGGCACGTCGGCCAACGTGACCAATATCCGCAACCTGAAAGCCATCCAGATTTCCATCGCCTCTCCTGAAGCCATCCGCGAATGGTCCTATGGCGAGGTGAAAAAACCGGAAACCATCAACTACCGTACCTTCAAGCCGGAACGTGACGGCCTTTTTTGTGCCAAAATTTTCGGCCCCGTGAAGGACTATGAGTGCAATTGCGGCAAGTACAAGCGCATGAAGCACCGCGGCATCGTCTGCGAAAAGTGCGGCGTTGAAGTCATTGCCTCCAAGGTGCGCCGCGAACGCATGGGCCACATCGAACTGGCCGCGCCGGTGGCGCACATCTGGTTTCTGAAGACTCTGCCCTCCAAGATCGGCACGCTCCTTGACATGACCATGGCCGATCTTGAAAAGGTGCTGTACTTCGACTCCTACATTGTTCTTGATCCGGGCCAGACAAACCTGCAAAAGAGGCAGGTCATTTCTGAAGATCAGTACCTTCAGATTCTGGATCATTACGGCAGTGATGAGGTGCTTACTGTGGGCATGGGCGCGGAAGCCGTGCGCAGCCTGCTGGAAGAACTGGACCTCGAAAAGCTCCGTACCGAACTGCGTGAGGAAGGCGAAGCCACCAAAAGCCAGACCAAGAAGAAAAAACTTACCAAGCGCCTCAAGATCGTTGAAGCTTTTCTTGAGTCGGACAACAAGCCCGAATGGATGATCATGGAAGTTGTTCCTGTCATTCCGCCGGAACTGCGTCCCCTCGTGCCCCTGGACGGCGGGCGTTTCGCCACGTCCGACCTCAACGACCTGTACCGCCGCGTCATCAACCGTAACAACCGCCTGAAGCGGCTTATGGAACTCGGCGCGCCCGAAATCATCATCCGCAACGAAAAGCGCATGTTGCAGGAAGCCGTTGACGCCCTGTTCGACAACGGCCGCCGCGGCCGCGCCATCGCCGGCACCAATGGCCGCCCCCTCAAGTCCCTTTCGGACATGATCAAGGGCAAGCAGGGCCGTTTCCGTCAGAACCTGCTGGGCAAGCGCGTGGACTACTCCGGCCGTTCGGTCATCACCGTGGGCCCCTACCTCAAGCTGCACCAGTGCGGCCTGCCCAAGAAGATGGCGCTTGAACTCTTCAAGCCCTTCATCTACTCGGAGCTGGAAAAACGCGGTCACGCCTCCACCATCAAGAGCGCCAAAAAAATGGTGGAGCGCGAAGAACTGGTGGTTTGGGATATCCTTTCGGAAGTGGTACGCGAATACCCCATTCTGCTGAACCGTGCACCTACCCTGCACCGCCTCGGCATTCAGGCTTTTGAACCCCTGCTGGTTGAAGGCAAGGCCATCCGGCTGCACCCGCTGGTCTGCTCGGCCTACAACGCCGACTTCGACGGCGACCAGATGGCCGTGCATATCCCGCTGTCCGTGGAAGCGCAGATTGAATGCCGCGTGCTCATGATGAGCACCAACAACATTCTGTCCCCCGCCAACGGCGGCCCTGTCATTGTGCCTTCACAGGACATCGTGCTTGGCCTTTACTACATGACCGCCGAGCGCAGCTTTGAAAAGGGCGAAGGCATGTCCTTCTGCGCCCCCTGGGAAGTCGAGAGCGCGCACGATGCGGGCATCGTTTCCCTGCACGCCCGCGTCAAGGTGCGCATGCCCGACGGGCACACCTACAACACGACTCCCGGTCGCGTGCTGGTCAGCGATATCCTGCCGGAAAAGCTGTCCTTCGACTTTGTGAACTGCGTGCTGACCAAGAAAAACATCGCCCGCCTCGTGGGCGCTGCCTACCGCGACTGCGGCATCAAGGCCACCGTCATTCTGTGCGACAGGCTCAAGGACATGGGCTACGAGTTCGCAACCAGGGCTGGCGTGACCATTGGCGTGAAAGACCTGACCATTCCTGCCACCAAGAAGGGCATTCTTGCGGCGTCCCAGGCTGAAGTGGACGACATCGAACACCAGTACCGCGACGGTATCATCACCCGTACTGAAAAGTACAACAAGGTGGTGGACGTGTGGACCAAGGCCACTCAGGACGTTTCCACGGAAATGATCAAGGAAATATCTTACGATATCCTCACTGATCCCAAGACCGGCAAGCAGGAAAAGAACCAGAGCTTCAACCCCATCTTCATGATGTCCAACTCCGGCGCGCGAGGCAACCAGGACCAGATGCGTCAGCTTGCCGGTATGCGCGGTCTGATGGCCAAGCCTTCGGGTGAAATTATTGAAACGCCCATCACGTCTTCCTTCCGCGAAGGCCTGTCGGTGTTGCAGTACTTCACCTCCACACACGGCGCACGTAAAGGTCTCGCGGACACGGCCCTCAAGACGGCCAACTCCGGTTACCTCACCCGCCGTCTGGTGGACGTGGTGCAGGACGTCATTGTGTCCGAACTCGACTGCGGCACGGTGGACGGCATCGAGCTGACCCACCTCAAGGACGGCGGCGACATCAAGACGCCGCTGGCTGAACGCATCATTGGTCGCGCCCTGCTCTACCCGGTGTACGACCCCGATGATGCGGAAAAAGTCCTGCTGCCCGAAAACACCATTATTGGCGAAGAAGAGGCCCAGCTCATCAATGACAAGGGCATTTCCTCCGTCATGGTGCGCTCGCCCCTTACCTGCCAGGCCGAACGCGGCATATGCGCCCTCTGCTACGGTCGTGACCTTGGCCGTGGGCACCTTGTGAACACGGGTGAAACCGTGGGCATCATTGCGGCCCAGTCCATCGGCGAACCCGGCACGCAGCTGACCATGCGTACCTTCCACATCGGTGGTACGGCTTCGAGCACCATTGAAAAGAACAAGTTTGAAGCCCTCAACACCGGCCGCGTCATCCTCAACCGGGTCAAGGCCGTCACCAACAGGGACGGCGTGTACCTGGTGCTGGGCAAGAGCGGCCAGTTGGCCATTGTGGACGCCCAGGGCCGCGAACGCGAAAAATACATCCTGCCCAACGGCGCACGCCTGCTGGTGCACGATGGTCAGGAAGTGACCAAGGGTACAGTGCTGGCCGAATGGGACCCCTTCAACGAACCCTTTGTGTGCGAAGAAGAAGGTACCCTGCGCTTTACGGACATCGTCGACGGCAAGACCGTTCAGGAAAAAGTGGACGACATCACCCGTCAGGCCAGCTTGACCATTATGGAATACCGCACCACCAACTTCCGCCCGTCCATCTCCATCTGCGATGACAACGGCAACGTGAAGAAGCGCAGCCACGGCGGCGCGGCGGCCATTTACAGCCTGCCGGTGGGCTCGATCATCATGGTCAAGGACGGCGACAACATCCAGGCCGGTGACATCATCGCCCGTAAGCCGCGCGAAACCGCAAAGACCAAGGACATCGTGGGTGGTCTTCCCCGCGTGGCCGAACTCTTTGAAGTGCGCAAGCCCAAGGACATGGCCGTTGTTTCCGAAATATCCGGCACAGTCACCTATGCAGGCGAATCCAAGGGCAAGCGCAAGCTTGTGGTGACGCCTGAAATCGGTGAAGCCAAGGAATACCTGGTGCCCAAGGGCAAGCACATCACCGCTGCCGACGGCGACTTTGTGGAAGCCGGCGACCCGCTGACCGAAGGCTACCCCGAACTGCACGACATCCTGCGCACCAGGGGCGAGAAATACCTGGCCCGTTACCTGGTGGACGAAATTCAGGAAGTCTACCGCTTCCAGGGCGTGGGCATTGACGACAAGCATATTGAAGTCATCGTGCGCCAGATGCTCAAAAAGGTTACGGTTCTGGATTCGGGCGGCACCAGCTTCCTGGTGGGTGAACAGGTCGACAAGGGCGAGTTCAGGCAGGAAAACCAGAGGGCCATGGCAGAAGGGCGTCAGCCCGCCACTGCGGAACCGCTGGTGCTGGGCATCACCCAGGCATCCTTGACTACCTCCTCCTTCATCTCGGCGGCCTCCTTCCAGGAAACCACCAAGGTGCTGACCGAGGCTTCCCTCAAGGGCAAGATGGACTATCTGCGCGGCCTCAAGGAAAACGTCATTGTTGGCCGCCTGATTCCCGCCGGAACTGGCTACCGCGAATACGTCAATGGCGACATCGTGGTGCCGGATCAGAAGGAACGCCCCGACAAGTTCCTTGAAGAACTTGAAGAAAACCCCATACTGGTTGATTTGAACGGCTAGAACGGCCACACATAGCATACAAGAAGCGCAGGGAACCCCCTGCGCTTCTTTTTTATTCCCCGCTTATGTCATCCCCCACTTGCATGCCTTCGCGCGCCCGCTGCCAGGCGGATGCCCCCTTGCAGCCCTCTTCGCCTGCTGCCAGGCGGATGCCCCCTTGCAGCCCTCTTCGCCTGCTGCCAGGCGGATGCTCCCTTGCAGCCCTCGTGCGCCTGCTGCCACGCAGGTGTCCCCTTGCAGGCCTTTGCCCGCCTGCTGCCATGCGGATGCCCCCTCGCAGCCCTCGTGCGCCTGCTGCCATGCGGATGCCCTACCTTGCCGGGCCCTCGCAGGCAGCCCACAGCGCAGCACCACTGCCTCCCTGCACGGGCACTTTCGGGCCAGCGAGAGCAGCCCAGATTGTGAAAATAATATCAACAATAAAAATACTTATATTCCCCCAACATAAAATATGCAGTTTTATGCTGGTTTTCGCTTTCATCAGGGTTTTGACCTGTTGTTACAGGCAGTCCTACGCGTTGGAACACCAATACTGCTGATGACCATACTGCCTTGAACCACAAGCACCTCTTAAAGCTAAAATAATCGTAAATATATTCAGATAAATAAAAACACTACTAATTTAGTAAGTAACAATTGAATGTTCAAACGGTAAGTTGAGTAAAAAAATATGATTTCCATCTGCAAAAATCCCCTGGAACTCACGTACAACAGCACGTTTGTGACAAAAATACTATATCTTTTGAGTCCACTTTTATGTTTAACAAGTCAAATTAGTTATAATTTTTTAGCGCAAAAAAATAGAAACTTTATTGACGCAGTATTTTTTATATAATAATCTTTTGGTAGTGATTAAGTTGCTCAAGAATAAGAATGATTAATTGCTCTTTATCAGTGCCTCATGTACAGTGAGGCGTAACTGCGCGTGACGCAAGGGAGTTGCCATGTCTGCCTTATCAGAACGTGAGTACCTGGCGGAAGAAATTTGCGAACTGTATTCCAAGCTTGCTGGCGATGCGTATGCGGAAGACCTCAATCGGGCCAAGGATCTTGCACAGAGTGACGCGCCTCATGATCACTGGTTGCAAACCAACCGGCTGGACTATGAATCCCGCCTTTTTCTCTATCTCTCGGCAGCTTTTGCCATGAGGTGTATGAAGAATGAGCCTTACAAATGCGCTGTTTTCATGCGCAACGCGGCTGAGTCGCTTCACGGGGCCAAGTCGTAGATAAGCACAAAACCAGGGGAAATCCCGATGCATGGGCTCGGGATTTCCTTATAATTTGCGCCGGCCTGGTTTATACCGGGGCAACATCATTAGGATTATGCCAGGAAGTAAGGATTCACCATGCAGGAAAAACACATCGGACTCTGGATCACTCTCCCCTGCCTGTTGTTTTTGACCTTCGGCTTGGTGCTGTCTTCGGGCGAAGCATACGGTGAGGAGCGCATCCCCTTCACCTACCCGCCTTTCAGTGCCAAAAAAATGCCGCCGGTCTTCTTCACACACGATCAACACATAGCCTATCTGGCAGACAAAGGGCAGGACTGCACAGCCTGCCACCAGATGACGGACGAAGGCCTAGCCGAATCGTTCGGAAACGTCAGAAACGTCGCTCCAAGCAAACAGATGGACTATCTGCACGCTACCTGTACCGAATGTCACGTCAAACTTGCCAAGGGGCCCCGCCTTGTGGACTGCCGGACCTGTCATAGCGAGCGCATTGCATCTGAGAATGCCGCCAATAAGTAACTGGCTGTCACGTACAAGGTAGAAAGAAAGTAGGAGGCAAAATCAGATGGTTGATTTTATTACCGGACCCCTTTTTGTCATTTCACTCGTGATCTTTGTGGTCGGCATGCTGGCCCGCGTTTTCTGGTACGTAAACGGCCTGGACTGGCGCCTTGAACGCGTGGCCTACCGGTACCATGCCAACCGCTCCATCGCAGGCATCTTTGCGTCAATCTTCAAATGGCTGATCCCTGGTGGAACCGATGGCTGGAGAACACAGCCTGTAGCCGCTGTTTTATTTTTTCTTCTGCACTTTGGTGCCGTGCTCGTTCCGTTCTTTCTGCTTGGCCATACCGTGCTGCTTGAGCGCTATGTCGGCATAACACTGCCTTCGCTGCCCGGCACCCTGGCCGACATTTTTTCCGTCATGAGCATTGTGGCCATCGTTCTGCTGGCCATACGCCGCATGATTTCGCCTGCACTGCGCCAACTCAGCAACGGCGGGGACTGGCTCATACTGCTTCTGACATTTCTGCCCTTTGCCACCGGGCTTATGGCGCGGCTGGACATGTCCGCCTATCAAAGCTGGATGCTGGCGCACGTTTTGAGCGGTGAGCTTTTCCTTATACTGGCTCCCTTTACCAAGCTTTCGCACATAGTTCTCTTCTTCATGTCACGTGCCCAGATCGGCATGGACTTCGCCATCAAAAGGGGCGGAGCCACCCGCGGCGGCGCTTTTCCCTGGTAAGCGGGAACCTGTATCATTATTTTTTCGTCTGAAAGGAGCGGATTATGTCCGAATTGCTTTGCACCCCTACCCCAGTCACCACCAAAGAAGGCATTCTTGAACTGCTGAAGGACAAGGCCGGGGCGCAATATTATAGCCAGATGAAGGAAATGAAAGTGGACCAGGCAGCCCTGGCCCGCGATCTTGAACAGACCTGTAAATCGCGCACCCGCACATGGCTTAGTGTCTGTGCGCATTGCGCCATGTGTGCGGACAGCTGCTTTTTCTACAGAACCAATAACAATGATCCCACACAGATTCCGTCATACAAGATACAGGCCACCCTGGGCGAACTATTGCGCCGCAAGGGCAAGGTTGACACCGAATTCATGATCAAGTGCATGGACGCTGCCTGGGGCAAGTGCACCTGTTGCAACCGCTGCAGCGTCTATTGCCCCCATGGCATAGACACGGGCGTCATGTTCAGCTACCTGCGCGGCATACTGTTCAAGCACGGCTTTATTCCCTGGGAAATGAAGATCGGTTCCGGCATGCACCGCGTGTACGGCGCGCAGATGGACGTGACCGAAGAAGACTGGCTGGAAACCTGCGAATGGATGGTGGAAGAGCAGCAGGAAGAATGGCCTGATCTTGAAATCCCTGTGGAAAAAGAAAATGCCGACGTCATGTACGTTCTTAACGCCCGTGAGGTAAAGCACTATCCTGAAGACATCGCCCTGGCCGCGATTCTCTTCAGCGTGACCGATACCAACTGGACGGTACCCAGCGAAGGCTGGGAAAACACCTCGTTGAGCATGTTCGCAGGCGACTGGGAAGGCTGCGCGCAAAATGTCAAGCGCATCTATGCCGCTGTGGACCGCCTCAAACCCAAGGTTGTTGTGGGAACGGAATGCGGCCATGCCCACCGCGCCACCGTGGTTGAAGGCCCCTATTGGGCCGGACGTGAAAGCGGAGATCCGCCGGTGCGCTTCATGCACTATGTGGAGTGGGTGGCAGAAATGCTGCGCACAGGCAAACTCAAGATTGATCCCGCGAAGAAAATCAAGGTTCCCTGCACGTTGCAAGACTCTTGCAACTATGTGCGCAACCATGGCCTTGGCAGCGCCACACGTGAAATCCTGAGCTATATTGCTGAAGATTTCAGAGAGATGGACCCCAAGAGCGACCATAACTTCTGTTGCGGGGGCGGGGGCGGCCTTAACGGCATTGGCAAATATCGCCAGGAACGCAACGTGGGGCTCAAAAACAAGCTGGACCAGATCAAGGCCACCGGCGCGGAACTGGTTATCACCCCCTGCCATAACTGCTGGGACGCCATCCGCGATATGATGGAAGTGTATGAAGAACACAAGATCAAATGGTCTTTCTTGAAGCCCCTGCTGGCAGAAATGATCATCGTGCCGCCGCACATCCGGCATAACGAACTGGAGTAAGGCAAAATCAGCAGAACGGCGTCGCTTTGTCCTTTGCCGACCGCCGTTCTGCTTTGCAAGGGCACACCTAAGCCCGTTGGCCGGGCAACAATCCCATTGCCCGGCCAACAAAAAAATTCCAAGCAGCCATGCCGCACACAAAGGCCGATGCTGGCCCCAATCTTCAAGCAGTGCGGGGGCCGCGCGTTAACAGGCTACGGCGGCAGAAACAGCACCCAGCAGCACATCACCTGGGCAGTTTTTGCTCAAAACAGGAACGCCGGTTCCGAAGCAGATGGGCCTCGGCCCCACATTTGTGCAGACAATGGCTGGAATATCGCGCGTTTGCGAATTCCTGCGCAGGCGACTGTACAAAATGGTGCCCGAAGTACCCTGCAACTCAACATCAAAGATGATGCAGTCCGGTTTGCAACTGTTGACCAGATGAAGGCTTTCGTCACAGCTGGACGCGACGCTTACCTGGTAGTTAGATTGACGTAAGACTTGCGACATCCTGTTTAGGCTTTCGGCATCGCTGTCTACCAAGAGAATATGCTTTTGCATTGGTGCCTCCGGGTTCTGATTCTGGTCTTCTGGTGACTGAATGGCCCTGTTTGCGATGAGCAGCTTGACGCGGCGAAAACCCGGCGCTCTTACGAACAGAACTGAGCGTCACCGCATCCAAAGAGTTGTGCAAAGTCATGGCGGCCTTGTCCCAAACGTCAAAGGCGGCTTTGCCGACAGGAGCTTCGCTGTTGACGCCGGGCAAGGTAATGCCCCCTTCCACTGCGTTGATTATGTCAGCCAGCGTTATGGAATCAGGGCTGCGGGCAAGCATGTGCCCCCCGGCAATGCCCCGTACGCTCTTGATAATGGTCTCGGATTGAAGCAAGCGCATGATTTTCTGCACAAACTTTTCAGAAATGCCCGTACAAGCAGCAAGTTCAGAAGCGGATGCCGGCATGTGCTGATCTTGTTCAGAAAGGCACAACAGCAAATGCAGTGCGTGACAGGACATCGTTGAAATACGCATAGTTATTCCTTATTTAGCGGGAGGCGATAAAGTTAGCGATACCCGATGCATCTAATTTAGACTGCTTTACTCATGATTCTTAGCGTAAGCCACTTAGGGCGTCAAGCGGACTTGCCATATCCTTTCTTGAGGCGTGCCCTTGGCACAAGACGCTGAAAACAACTGTGAATGATTTCTCAAGCTACACGACAAACTAAAAAAACTTGTATCATAATAGCTATGTTGATGTTACTATTTGCCACACGCGCTTATGTTTCGGACGTCGAACTTCTGTCTCAGCGTGATGAGGCCATAGGTTCCTTTTGATTTCCCCTCTTACCGCTGCTCCATGGGGGATACGCAATGAAGCTTTCAGCCAAAACGCGCTATGCAGCTCGTATTCTACTGTATTTAGCAAACAATGGGTTTGATAAACCAGTTTCTTCAAGCTTGATCGCAAGCAAAACTGGCATCAGCTCTCAGTTTATTGAACAAATTTTGCGCCAGCTGCGGCTGGCGGGCATTACAGGCAGCGTTCGCGGCGCCAAGGGTGGGCATATCCTTATGCGCAAGCCTGAAGATCTTACTTTTGGTTGTATAGTCCGTCTGATGGAAGGGGGCATTGAGTTGAGCGGCTGCCTTGAAAAACCTGGCAACTGTTCACGCTTTGACGCCTGCGAAGTGCGCAAGGCCTGGGAAAGCCTGCAAGCTACGCTCGATGGCGTGTTTGAATCCATTACCCTTCGTGACCTCATGCACGATGACCGCCTTTTGCTTTGACCAACGAGGGCCTGCCTCTTTCATGCCCTTTCGCGGGCGTTGAACCCAACGAGCGTCTGGGCAGACGTTGGGCGCACTTGAAAGCGCTGGGGCGCACTGGGGCGCTTTAGGGCGCACTGGGGCGCTGGAGTACGTAGCAGCAGTTTCAGAAGCCCTGCCCGTTGAGGCAACATTCTTCAGTCATAACCATTCGCTGAGAATACTTTTTCTCAATGACTATGGTACGTCCTCAAGGCGTTTACCTCCGCCCCAAAGGCGTTTACCGCCGCCCCAGCGAGTTCACGCCTGCAGCCAGCCCCCGTCCGCGCACCATTGAGCTTGTAGCCAGCACGGGCACTGTGGCTGGAGAGACCAGCGCCCACCCCCGTCGAGCCATCAACGTGGAACTGGCTGCACTCCGGCAGCACTCGCCCCGCGCATCAGTCGGCTTTCCCGTCTGACCTCCAGCATTCCTGCCGTTCCGCCATCCCTTGAGTACGGGCATCGTGCTGAAATGCCCGCCCCTGAGCGCCATCCCTCCCGATCCTGCCTTCCTGTCGTTTCGCCCCCTTATATGGTCAGCCTCCGCTGTTTCTTCGTGAAAACCTATTGTTCTATGACCCTCCGGCAGGGACTCCCCAAGTCTGCCATTCTGCCTGTTTTCCCGTCCCCACGTGCGGCTGCCTATTGATCTGCCCCCTTCGCAGCCAGTGACGACTGCCCGTCTGACACCCCGCTTTCCGCATGCGCACATTGCAGAGCCATTTTGCCAACCCTCTATACACATTGATTATTATTGCCTGTTGTCTTTTCTTACTTCAATGCTTTGTTAATCCCGTCTCTTTAACCGACTCTATTGCCTAGCAATTTACATAGACTGTTCATTCATTCAGCTTATTACATAGTTTTTTAGTACAATTTCAGCAGTCAGATTGCTTCTATCGCAGGCACTTTCACAATTACCGCAGAAAAAAAATTTTTCACTTGCGTAAAACCGTTTTTTACGCTTAATCTTGTTGATTTACTTAAATAAAATTATCTTAATCTTGATTAAAATTGTCATGATGAATCCTTCTGAAATCTTTGCATTTTTTTATATTTAAGGTATCAGGAGTGCCACCGGGCAACTTGACTTCATGGCTTATTGTGATCAGTTCTCACTAGAGGCTATCCGCCATAATCGCATACCCGGTACCTTTTAAGGAGAGGTTGCAGGCAAGCAGACGCATGCCGGGCTTTTAGCGGCGCACGGCCGGGCCGGGCCCGTCGAACCCACGTTTCAGCGGCATCTTGACCCTACGGGAGAAAACGCATGACCATTTTGTTTTACATCTTGGGCTATTTGGCGGTAGCCGGCTTTATTTGCATGGCATACTTGAAAATCAGGTCATACATGGCCGCCAGCCCCTTGCATGTGCGCTGGGAACTTTACCCCGTCCCGCATGAAGGCAGCAAAACCGTCTACGGCGGCAGCTTCATGGAAGAAAAGGACTGGTGGACCCAGCCGCGTCACATTTCACATTGGGGCGACATCAAGGCACTGCTCACTGAAGTGCTTTTTCTGCATGCCACGTTTGAGCACAACATCAAGTTGTGGGTGCGCTCGTATCCCTTCCATGTGGGCATGTATATGCTCATGGGCGGCACGATAATTGTGCTTTGCGCTGCCTTTGCCCAGCTTTTTGGCCTGAACCCGCAGGGCGGACTGATGCTCTTTGTGGGCAACGTCATTAACGCCATGGTGCTGGTCGGCACGTTGTGCATCATCATCGGCGGTATCGGCCTTATCGAGAGACGCCGCAATGATGACGGCCTGCGCCGCTACAGCACGCCCGAACATTACTTCAACCTGGTCATTTTCATTGTTTTCGGCCTTCTTGGCCTGGCCGCCTGGGCTTTCTCTCCCTCGTATTTCGAACTGGCCCGCACCTTTATCTACAACCTGATTACCCTCAACTTCGCCCCGCAGACCAGCATGCTGTTCAGCCTGCACCTGCTGGTGGGCTTTTTCCTGCTCATCTGGATTCCCATGACGCACATGGGGCACGTTTTCATGAAGTACTTCACCTATCATGACATTCGTTGGGGCGATGAGCCCACCAGCTACAGCGAGAAGAACAAGCAGAAAATCCTTGAGGCCCTCAAGTTCAATGTGACCTGGTCGGCCAAGCATATCTCAGGTGATGGCGCCCCCAAGAGCTGGGTAGACGTCGCCACGACCAACCCCACAGAAAAGAAAGAAGACTAGGGAGAGTTTCAGACATGAAAGACAACCTCCGTTTGACCGACGTTTCCACCGTCGAGGGGCAGATGGTCAGCATTGACCTGAAGGAAATCCCCGAACTGGCTGTGGATATGCATACCATGCCCTGGAAGCCCTTCACCGATGAGCAGAAGGAAAACACGGCCTGTATTCTTGATGAAGTCAGTGTGCTGAACATCCCCAAGCCCAAGAGCCGTGAAGAAGAGGAAGAGCTGGTCAACAAGTTCCTTTCCGGCATGCGCAAGCTGTTCACCAAGGAAAACAACTGGACCTTCCTGCCCATGCTTGAAACCAGCATGGACTACTGCGCCCAGTGCAACTCTTGCTCCGAGGCCTGCCATCTCTATGAAATGTCGGGCGAAAATGAAATGTACCGCCCCAACTTCCGTTCCGAAATCTTCCGCCGCATCTACAAGCAGTATGTGAAGAAGGAACCTCTGGCCAAATGGCGCTACGGCGACATGGACCTGAACTGGAAGACCGTGGCGCGCCTGGGCGAACTGGCCTACCGCTGCAACCTGTGCCGCCGCTGCGCCCAGACCTGTCCCATCGGCGTTGACAACGGCCTGCTGGCCCGCGAAATCCGCAAGCTGTTCAGCCAGGAAATGGGCATCTACCCCCGCGAACTGCACGAACGCGGCACTATGAACCACATGAAGGCCGGTTCCTCCACGGGCATGACGCCTGAAGTGGTCAAAGAAAACGTCGAATTCATCGACGAAGACTACACGGAAATCACCGGCGTGGGCATCCATACGCCCTTTGACGTGCAGGGCGCGGACATCATGCTGCTGCACAATGCCGGTGAAATCATGGCCTGGCCAGAAAATATCGCTTCCTTCTCCCTCATCTTTCAGGAAGCGGGCCTGTCATGGACGCTTTCCAGCAAGGCACTGGCCTATGACGGCGTGAACTACGGCGTGTTCTATGACGACGCCCAGACCGCCCGCATCGCCCTGCAGCACATGATGGCCGCCAAGGAACTGGGCGTGAAAAAGATCGTCATTGGCGAATGCGGCCATGCCCACAAAGCCCTGACGGTTATTGCCGACCGCGTCATTCCCTTTGAATACCAGGTGCCGCGCGAAAGCTGCTATGTCACCCTGCGCGACATTGTCATGAGCGGCCGCCTCAAGCTTGACCCCTCGCGCAATAACTTTCCCGTTACCCTGCACGACCCCTGCAACGTGGTGCGCCTCATGGGCATTGTTGAGCCCCAGCGCGAAATCATCCGCAAGATCGCGCCCCAGTTCCGTGAAATGCCCCACCACGGCGTGGACAACTACTGCTGCGGCGGCGGTTCCGGCTTTGCCATCATGACGCGCAACAACATCGAACAATGGCGCGGCAACATCTCTGGCCGCAAAAAGATGTGGCAGATCGCCGAAGCCTTCAAGGATTGCCTTGGCCCCGAAACCCGTAAGTACATCTGCGCCCCCTGCTCCAACTGCAAGGGCCAGATTCGCGAAATCCTTGAGCACAACGATCTGTATACCAAGAACAACTTCGCCTACGGCGGTCTGGTGGAATTGATTGTCAACGCCATGACCAACGTGGAGCCCGGCTTCATCAAGTTTGAAGGTGAAGAAGGCGCTGAAGATTAATACCCTGAATGGGGGGACGCCACAGGCAGCCACACGTGCCTGCGTTGATCAGAGGGGGGCTTTGGCCCCCCTTTTTTTGCGCCGCAAACACCAGATCACATCGCACATATCTACATATCTATATTTAATTATTTGTTTATTTTTATGTATTATGCTCTCATATAAATCGGCAATTGTGATCGCAAGTGCGTAATATTATTTTTCTCTTGCCTTTGGGCAAGTCGAACTATAACCTTAACAGTAGCTTTTATGACATAGAGCATTGTAGCTTTGAAAAAGCTTACATGCTCTATCGCTGCACAAGAGTGCAGCCCGCCACAACGTGGCGTAGATTCAGCCGCAAATCGCATTTTCCGGCTGAATGAAAACTTTGAAATGTGAAGCATTTCAAAGTTAATCTGGTCTGGGGAAGCCGGACCGCTTCCCTCCTTCCTGCATCCCCCCTCACGGTTCACTTCCAACCAGCAAGCGTTGAGGTAACTATGGCACGTCTTGAAACAACCGCCGAGGTTTTACGAAATAAGGGCGTAAGCCGCAGAGATTTTATGAAATTCTGTGCGCTCACCGCCGTTGCCATGGGGCTTGGCCCCGGCGCGGATCTGGCCATTGCCCAGGCCCTCTCCACCAAACCCCGTCTGCCGGTGCTCTGGATCAACGGGCTTTCCTGTTCCTGCTGCACCGAATCTTTTTTACGCACCGCCCATCCTCTTGCGGCGGACATCATCCTTTCAATGATTGCTCTGGACTATCAGGATACCATCATGGCGGCGGCTGGCGACCAGGCCAATGCCGCCTATGAGCAGGCCATCGAAAAATACAAGGGGCAGTACATTCTGGCCCTTGAAGGCAACGTGCCCCTGAACGCACAGGGCATGTACTGCATTGACGGCGGCAAGCCTTTTTATGAAAAGCTCAAAATGGGTGTGGAACATGCCAAGGCCGTTGTGGCCTGGGGCACGTGCGCATCGTGGGGCTGCGTGCAGGCGGCCTCGCCCAATCCCACCGGCGCCACCCCCCTGCACAAGCTTTTCCCCAACAAACCGCAAATCAAGGTTCCCGGCTGCCCGGCCATTCCCGAGGTCATGAGCGCTATCCTGACCTACATCATTACCTATGACCGCCTGCCGAGTCTTGATTCACAGGGGCGGCCCGAAATGTTCTATGGCGTACGCGTGCACGACCAGTGCTACCGCCGCGCCCACTTCGACGCCGGACAGTTTGTTGAGTCATGGGATGACGAGGGCGCGCGCTCCGGCCTGTGCCTGTACAAAATGGGCTGCAAAGGGCCTACCACGTACAATGCCTGTCCTTCCACCCGCTGGAACAACGGCGTTTCCTTCCCCATCCAGTCCGGGCACGGCTGCATCGGCTGCTCGGAACAGAACTTCTGGGATCAGCAGTCCTTCTATGACCGCATCACCACCATCCCGCACATGGGCACCAACTCCACGGCCGAAACCGTGGGTGTTGCCGCTGTGGCCGGTGTGGCGGCAGGCGTGGCCATTCACGGCGCGGCAAGCATGGTTCGCCATGCCTGCTGCGACAAGAAAAAAAACCTGGAAGCTAACGACGACACCAGCAAGAGCTAAGGAACGCACCCATGTCCTACGAATACAATACGCAAGGATATACTGTTGTTGACGCAGGCCGCCGCCTCGTTGTGGATCCTGTGACCCGCATCGAGGGGCATTTGCGCTGCGAGGTGAACATCAATGACGACAACGTCATCACCAATGCCGTTTCCTGCGGCACCATCTTTCGCGGCATAGAAATAATCCTCAAAGGCCGCGACCCGCGCGACGCCTGGGCCTTTACCGAGCGCATCTGCGGCGTGTGCACGGGCACCCATGCCCTGTCTTCCGTACAGGCCGTTGAAAATGCCCTCGGCATTGACATCCCGGACAACGCCAATATCATCCGCAACCTTATGCAGCTCTGCCTCATGTACCATGACCACCTGGTGCATCTGTACCATCTGACGGGTCTTGACTGGGTGGACGTGGTTTCGGCCTCCACCGCCGATCCCAAGGCCACCTCGGAGCTGGCGCAAAAACTGTCGCCCTGGCCCAACTCTTCGCCGGGCTACTTCAAATCCGTCAAGGACAAGCTGCTCAAGCTCATCAATTCCAACCAGCTTGGCATCTTTACCAACGGCTACTGGGGCCACCCTGCCTACAAGCTCCCGCCCGAAGCCAACCTGATGGTTGTAGCCCACTATATTGAAGCTCTGGATTTCCAGAAGGACGTGGTGCACATCCACACCATCTTTGGGGGCAAAAACCCGCATCCCAACTGGCTGGTGGGCGGCGTGCCCTGCTCGCTCAACATTGACGGCGTGGGCGCTGCCGACGTCATCAACCAGGAACGTCTGGATTTCATCCTTCAGGTCATCGAGCGCTGCCGCACCTTTGCCCAGCAGGTGGTGATTCCCGACACCCTGGCCCTGGCCAGCTTCTATGGCGACTGGCTCAATATCGGCGGCGGGCTGTCCAAGCTCTCGGTGCTGGCCTACGGCGCTATTCCAAGCATTGCCAATGATTTCAGTGACAAAAGTCTGCTTCTGCCCTCAGGGGCCATCATCAACGGCAAATTCGATCAGGTTCTGCCCGTTAACCTCACCAATCCTGAAGAAATTCAGGAAACGGTCAACCACTCCTGGTACAAGACCTATCCTGCGGGCAAGACCGGCCTGCACCCCTGGGACGGCATCACCGAGCCGCACTACAACCCCGGCCCCAATATCAAGGGCACGCCCACTGACCTCAAGCAGGTGGACGAAAGAGACCGCTACTCCTGGCTCAAGACGCCCCTGTGGCGCGGACACCAGATGGAGGTCGGCCCTCTGGCCCGCATGCTCATCGGCTATGCCCGCAAGAATGACGAAATCAAGGGCCTGGTTGACGATTTTCTGGGCCGTGCGGGCGGCGTGCCCGTCACCGTGCTGCAGTCCACCCTGGGCCGCATTGCCGCCCGCTCTCTGGAACTGGCATGGTCCGCAGAAAAAATGCGCTATTTCTATGACAGGCTTATTGCCAACCTCAAGAACGGCATACGCACCACGGCCAATACCGCCAAGTGGAATCCAGAAACCTGGCCCACCACGGAACTGCGGGGCGTGGGCTTTACCGAAGCTCCGCGCGGCGCGCTTGGGCACTGGGTCAAGATCAAGAACAGAAAGATTGAAAACTACCAGTGCGTGGTGCCCACCACCTGGAACGGCGCGCCCCGCAGCCCCGACGGCCAGTTGAGCGCCTACGAGGCCTCGCTTATGAACACGCATATGGATATTCCGGAGCAGCCTCTGGAAATCCTGCGCACGCTCCACAGTTTTGACCCGTGCCTGGCCTGCTCGACTCACATCATCGGGCCTGACGGCAAAGACCTGCTCACCGTGCGCATGGATCGGGGCATGTAGCCCCGCCCTTTGACGCCCCGGCGCACAAGCGCCCCAAGCGTAGAGCATTTTTAAAGTGAAAATGCTCGGGCGACTGTGTGAGCAGTCGCCCCGCCGCGAAGGCGTTAACGCTATTGATTTGCGCTGGTAAGCGCCGAAGCGAGCGTGTCTTGAACTTTGAGAATGGACATTCTCAAAGTTAATCTGCTCTAGGAGAACCATCATGAGCGAGATAAAAGAAAATCCGCCTGAAATGCCTTTGGGCAAGAGCATATACGTGTACCAGTTGCCCATCCGCATCTGGCACTGGGTCATGGTCATCTGTGTGTGCGTGCTCATTGTCACGGGGTACATCATAGGCAAGCCCTGGCTTTCTGTGGCAGGCACCTCAGCCTACGACACCTTTTACATGGGCTATACCCGCATGGCGCACTTCATCGCGGGCTTTGTGCTCATTATATCCACTGTGCTGCGCTACATTTACGGCCTTTTCGGCAACCGCTACTCGCGCGAGCTGATCATCCTGCCGGTCTGGCGCAAAACCTGGTGGAACGAACTGTGGCACGACATCCGCTGGTACCTTTTTCTGGACAAGGAACCACGCGCCTATATCGGGCATAATCCCCTTGCCCAGGCCGGAATGGCCGTGGGCATGGTCTTCATGCTCGTCATCATGCTTACGGGCCTTGGCATGTACGCTGAAAGCAGCCATCAGGCCTTTTTCAGGCCCTTTCTCTTTGTGCTGGACTTCGCCTACTGGATCGGCGGCAATGACCAGGAGCTGCGCAGCCTGCACCGCCTTGGCATGCTGCTGCTGGTCACCTTTGTGACTGTGCATATCTACATGGTCATACGCGAAGAAATCATGGGCAAGACCACCCTGGTTTCCGGCATGTTCAGCGGCTACAGGGAGCGGCGCAAGCCTTAAGCCCTTTCGGCCATACATCAGGGCGGCCTCGCACGAGTGGGGCCGCCCTCTGCTTGCAGGCGCAGCCTGCACCGTAACAGGACACTTCATGGAAGCGGTAGTAATCATCGGACTGGGCAATATTCTCTACGGCGACGAAGGCTATGGCGTCAGGCTGGCGCAAAATCTCTATTCTCACTGGGACTTTCCCGACCATGTGGACATTGTTGATGGCGGCACCCAGGGACAGACCCTGCTGACCCACGTTGAACGCGCGGACAAGCTGCTTGTGCTGGATGCTGTGGATTTTGGCCTGGAACCGGGGCAGATGGTCTTGCGGGATCAGGTGCCCGCCTACCTCACAGCCCAAAAGATCGGCCCGCACCAGAACAGCTTTTCTGAAGTTCTCGGCCTTGCCACGCTGCGCGGCAACATGCCCGACCACTGCGCCCTTATCGGGGCGCAGCCTGCGGCCATGACCCTGGGCGCGCCCCTTTCGCCCGCTGTGGCCCAATGCCTGAACAAAGGGGAAGACATGGCGCTGGACATCCTGCGGCGCTGGGGCGTTGAGCCCGTCCCACGGCTTGAGCCGCGCCGCCTGTCGGCCTCCGCGCTGGACGCACTGCTGGTAGAATAATATTACGATGAAATGTTTTGTGGGAGAGGGGCCGACTATCGCGCTTGTCGCATACTGACGCGTGTGTTGAAAGATTTTTGTGGGGGAGGGACCCTTTTGCAAAAGGGTCTCCTCCCCCACGCCCCCACCCCCTAAAACCTTTATTATGTTTTAGTATATAATGCACGGTGGGTTCTACTCTGACAGGCAAATTTGTACATCGCGCGCTGGTGCGCTCGCCTGGCTGAAGCCATAAAAAAACGGCCCGCTCCTTGAGGAACGGGCCGCAATTTTTTCAGCAGGCAGTGGCTATGGGGTGCGTGGCTGCAGGATCCGCAGCTAGGCGCGAGCGCCAGCAAGACCGGCATTGCGCTCGATCAACGAAACCGCGCGGGCAATACGCCGCCCTTCGGTAGACTGCTTGGAAAGCTCACGTTCCAGAGACGTAATGCCCTTGATCACAGTGGAATGACGGCGATTGAATTTTTCGCCAATCTCTTCCAGGGTCATTTCCGTATGCTTGCGGGCCAGATAAAAAGCTGTATTACGGCCTGTGACGCATTCCTTGCGGCGCGACTTGGAGGCCAGCTGGCGCTCGTTAAGGCCGTAGCTTTCACAAACAAGACGCAAAATGGTGGAAAAATCCGGGCCGCAAGCGACGTCCGCATACTGGCTCAGCACTTCCATGGCCAGATCGAGATTCAGGCCGCAATTGAGCAGACGCGCCTTGAAAATAAGGCTGTTGAGGCAGGACTCCATCTGGCGCACATCGCCATTAAGGCGGCTGGCGAGCAGCTCACAAACCGAATCCGGCAAAAGCACCTGAAAACTTCTGGCTTTCTGCCCTAGGATGTCGCAGCGCATGTCCTTGGTGGGACGGCCCATGTCGGTCAAAATGCCCGAACAGAAATGCGATACAAGCTGGCTGTCCACACGCTGCAATTCACGCGGCGAAAAGGACGATGTGAATATGGCGCGCCCGCCCTTGGCCTGAAGGTTTTTTACCACAGCCAGGGCCATGTCCTGCATTTTTTCCTTACCCTGGAAAAAGTGCACGTCCTCCATAAGCAGCACATCAAGCTCGCGAAAACGGGCTTTAAAGCCTTCAATGTCCTGAGCGCGCAGCGCGGTCACAAAGCGCGAGGCAAATTCCTCGGCAGTGAGGTAGCCCACGCGCGCATTGCCGCCCTCTTCGTTGATGGCGCGGCCCACGGCCTGGGCAAGGTGTGTCTTGCCAAGACCAGATGCGGAATTTACAAACAGGGTACGAACACAACCATGCCTGCGGCTGACGTCCTGCGCGGCGGCAACGGCCATGTTATTGGTGGGGCCAACGACAAAATCCGCAAAGGAATAGCGCCAGTTCTGCGTGCTGCGAAATATCACGGGCGCCGCAAGGGGAAGTGATGCCTGCTGCAAGATTGGCGCAGCCTGCGCAGATGGCTCAGACGTAACCTTGGGCGTCGCCGGTGCAACCTGCGGTTCTTCAGCAGGCGCCTTGGACTCCTGAGCAGGCGCTTCGTCCTCCTGACCGGCAGCCGTGATGCACACGCTGACCTGTCCCGGTTCAAGGCCCAATACAGGAGCGGCGGCCTCTTTCAAGGTCGTTAGCATCATGCTTTCCAGCCTGCTGGCCACGTAGGCATTGGGGGCCACAAGGTGCAACCCTTTTTCGTCCACACTGGCGTGCAAAGGAGCAATCCAAACTTTGAAAAGTCCGGATTTAAGCATTTTTTTGAGATTTTCAGAAATTTCAGGCCATTTTTCTCGCATGTGGCTTTGTAGCTTATAACGAGGTTTGCGGGCAATTGATGAATAAAGGCTGTTTGGGGCAGAACGCTTTTTTGCTTTCCCCAATGGCTCCGTTGGATAATCGGCAGAAATGCTTTATGTTTTTGTAATTATCGGTCAGTTCGGGCCGTCCTGAAAAGCCTTATGCCGCAAGGGTTTTAAAAATCCCTTATGCTATATTAACAAATAATGGCAGAGTTTTTAACAATTATAGTTTCAATTTTCTCTTATTTTCTCAGTTATACTCCATTTTTTTAACATGTTCAGAAAAAGTTCCGAACCGTAAGGCCAGGCTGATTGTCAAGGGGGAAAAAAGTTTTTTTTCCTTTTTTTCATGCTGTCCGAGCCAGCCAATTTTCCCTTTTGTTACGCTGAAACAAGCAAAAACTATACAGAATTTCTAGACATTCTTTCGTTCATGAACCAAACGATTTCAGGCGGTTTTGGCTTGAAGTCATAAAAGCGGCAAATGTGGGGACTTGGGCGAGCTGGGTTTTGTCACAAAACCTGTGGCGAGCGTAACGGCGCTGTACCATGCCTGTCACATATTCACTGCTGCGGGTGGCCACCAGATTTGCCGTGACATGCCCCTGGCGTGTGAGCCCACATACATACCCGTATACATGATAATAGATATTTCTATAGACAGGTTTCCGCGCGCGCCTACGCACGCTCCCCTGCCCCCAGGTACAAGTCCCAAGCTCCATGCCCCCGTAGACATGCCCATAGACACACCTGTAGGCACAGAACGCAGGCGCGCACTCTAAAGAACATGCGAGGCCCTGCCTTGTTCACATGCCGCGCCTGGGTGCGTCGATTCGTCCGAAAGGGGGGTACAACAGGCAAGGACTGGCAAGAAGGTCAGCCGCACTGGCTGGTGTTGCGGTGAAATGTCCAGCGGCCTTGGGGCATAATTGGGCATGCTCCTGCAGAAAAATACTTTGGGCCGCACAATGCGAAAGCCCCCCGAAAAATTCGGGGGGCTTTCAAAACCGGTGGCATTGCGGCCAGAAGCCGCGACTGAAAACAGGTCTACACCTCCGGCAGAGATGCAGGCATTCAGCCTTACATAGCGCTGCCTGCTGCAAAATGGGGCAGGCAACCAGGGCCTTGCGGGCCTTGGTTAGCGTCGGTTAGCCTTAGAAGCCGTAGCGCAGGCCAAGCAGGAATTCATTGTTGTAGGGGCGGTTGCCAATTTCGTACTTGACGCCGCCAACATTGGAGCTCACTTCGTTGTAGCCAAGGCTCACGAAGCGGTAAGAAGCGTCAACGGTGAAGTTTTCATTGATGTTGTAAGCAACACCGGCGCCTGCGTTCCAGGCGAAGTTGGTGAAGCGGTCATCAGCTTCAAACTTGCTGCCGTCATTGCCCCTGAGGGTGTAGCCGGTGTAGTTGAACGCCATGCCAAGACCACCGCCCACGTAGGGGGTGAAGGCGCTGTCGTTATGGAAGTCCCAGAACACGTTGGCGAACAGGGTGGAGTTGTTCCACACGCCCTTGATGTCGCGCACGTTCTTGCCGGAATCGCTCCAGCTTTTTTCGCTGTTGCCGCGCAGAGCAAATTCGATTTCAGCACGGATTGGCAGCATCTGTTGGGGCCAGAAATCGTACCCAAGGGCCAGAGCGCCACCCATGGTAAACTGGCTGTAATCGTCCACACCACTGCCGGCCAGACCGCTGCTGCGTTCCATCTGCCCGGTGCTCTGGATGCTCATAAGAAATTTGGGGGCCAGGTACATGCCGGTGCCTTCGGCAGCGGCCAAGCCGGGCAATGCCAACGTAAGGGCAAGTGCCAAAGCAACTATAAAACGTTTCATGACAGTCCTCCTAGTACTTACCCTCAGTTTTTTACGAGGGCAGCCTCAAATTTCGGTCATTCATTAGAGAATGTCAATAAATTTTCTACATTTTTCCTTTTCACTGGCCCGGATATCAAGGATTTTCTGCCCGCAGGGCAGGTCGGCGTCTCCACTGAACACACGCTCTGCCGCTCACGACGAGCCGCGTCCGGCCTGCCGTTCAGGCCGCACACGTGCAGGTCTGTGGCGTTTTCGCTCTTTACGACCGCACACGCCACGCTGGCCCAAATGTCCGTCAGTACCTGCTGGCACTGAGCATGGGCTGGGCACTGAGCATGGGCTGGGCACGGTCGCAAACAGGCAAAAACGCCCCGACGGCTGTTGCAAAAAACCGCCACTGCGTAAACAGGGCGTCATACGGACGTAGCTGCTCCACGTGAGCGCGGCATGTATCAGGATATTCTCGCGGGCACACTTGCCGCATCGGCGCAGGTTGAAGCTCCAGGCGTTGAGGCTCCGGCATGGGGAAGATCCGCGCTCATAAAGACCTGCGCGAGCACAGACGTTGTTGCTGACGATAGCGGACAAGGCCGGTCAGCAGACGCAGGAAGGACGGAGGCAGGAAAGGCACGAAAACATCAGGCAGGTATCCGGCAGTGCAGCTGCAAAGGTGGAATACGGCGCATCTGGCTATTTTTTGACCATCAGCCATGTCTGTATGGGCAGACATGCTTCTGTCCAGTGGGCCTTGTAGCCCATACGCGGGCCGGTCAGGGGCCCCATGTCGTAACGGGTCGCCCCTTGCTCGCACAGCCAGGCCACCTGTTCGATCTGCAACAGATTACCGATGCCAGCGTCCTTCCAGTCCTGATCATAGCTGAACTGCTGTCCCCGGTACACATCGCCCGCCATGCCGCCAAAAATGAAGCCCACATCGCGGCCTTCGTGCACGGCAAACATGACGCGCGCCCCACGTGCAGGAGCAAGCCGCCGCAGCATCGCGTCATAAAAGCTGCGGGCGGGCTCTTCGGCCATGCCGCACTGCCCCTCGCCCTTCCAGCTTTTATTCTCTACCGCCAGCATGCGTGCAAAAACGGCCCGCGCTTCTGACGTCGAGGCAGGCACATGCCGCTCATAGACAATGCCACGGTTCTGGGCGCGCCGCCGCCCCTTGGACATTTTGGCCCTGTGGTTGGCGGATCTGCGCGACAAAAAGCCGTCCAGCCCGCCTTGAAGAGACGCTGCGCACTGTACGGTTTCAGAATGCATAAAAAAATCATACTGACGCCCGAAAGTCCGCAGCAAACGGCGAGGCAAAAGGCCGCCCGGTTGCAAGCCACTGATCACAATACGCGGAATAAACGGTTTGTAGCGGTCTGTAAGCTCGTCCAGGAGATTGCCCAGCATGTCCACGGCATGGGGGCCGAGCAGGGGCGAGCTAAAAAACCACAACGTGTCGATGGGCGTCAGCAGGATTGCTTCGGCTGAAAACGCCTGTTCGGCGAACACCAGAACGCTGTCCACATCGTGCTGGCTTTCATGCCGCACAATAAGGCGACGCTCGGGGGCAAAAACCTCGTGAAAGGAAAGCTGCCAGGCAGGCGTACAGCAAAAGGGGTCTGCCTGTCCTGAATACAGGGCAGCCCGTTGCCACCCGGCATGCCCTTCAAACTCATGAAATGCAAGTTGTTCCATAAGGCCCATATCCCGCAACTGCCATCATGACGTTAGAGCGTTTAACACTTGAAAAGCCCGTATACGGCAGGCAAAAGCCTGCCTACGCGCATTTCGTGGCAAGGATTTTTCTGAAAATCCTTGCAGAGCAGTTACCACATTTCATTCGCAACCTGCTCCAGGTGCTGTTTCTAAATAAAGGATTTTGTGCCAAGGGCAAGGAAAAAGGCTTTTTTACGAAAGAAATGTCCTCTTACGGTACATGGCTGAAATAAAAAATGGCCTTTTGACGCAGCCAATTGGACAAAAGAACTATTTAGAGGCAGCGCCTGAACCTTACCTGACCTCTGTGGGGCATTGTTCACTACGGCTGGCGTAAAAAAACCAGCCCGCATCCGAATCCTGTGTGCGTTCAAAACAGAATTTTCCCACCGCACGCCAGAGGGTGGCAGGCTGCACCGTGGCAAAGGCCGCACTCACAGCCTCTGCCTGGGGGGACTGCTCGGCAAGAACCTTGATGGTCTGCGCTATGCCCTCAAAATAACGGGCAGAGGACGCAGCCGTATTGGCCACAACGGCACGTTCGACCATATCGTCCGTGTTCAAAAAAAACGTGGCTGTAACCCCTTCTTCCAACGTGCATATTTTTATCTGCCCCTGATCCTGTACAGTGACGGAACCAGGAGTGAATGCTTTCATCCATTTGGCTTCAAACTCTTTCCAGACCAGATCGCCGCCATCCGCGCCAACCGGGGCAGCCAGAAGCAAAAGAAAAAGGCAGAGCAACAATTTTTTCATGATAATGTCTCCTTTTTCAAACATTTCATGGTGGGCATACGTATATCTGTGTGCCACTCATTTATGTATATGTGAGCAAACGGGTAATGAAAAGCTTCCTTTTTCACTGTATCTTCATTCCCGACAATTTATGACAGGTATTTTGGCACCTGCACAAAAAATACGCAAACCGCGCAACTGGTGAAAACTGGCCCATTGGGCTTGTTTTTCAAAGCATTTTGGCTGAAGCTTATGAACCCGCAGCACGGCGCTGATAAAATTTGGCCAGACCCTTTTTCCTGCAAATGCACCCCTTGCCGTCCTGCAATCTTTACCGGAGACCACAGCCGCCATGCCCGTTTTCCCGCCGTCACCAGCCTGTGTTTTGCGCGTCATTACCCGTATCAACCATACGGGCAGGCATGAGGTGGAGGACGTGCTCCTGCGTGAAGAAGCCTATGACCTCATCTGTGACGGCAAGACCGTGGCCCGCATGCACTGCATGCCCACAGACCTTGAAGAACTGGCCGTGGGGAGGCTTTTTACCCTGGGATTGCTGCGTGATGCGCGCCAGATTGCATCCCTGACTATCCGGCATCCTGCGGGGCAGAACGCCGACCACGCGCCGCCCCCGAGTCCGCGCCTTGCGGCCGAAAGCGCCCATGGGCCGGATTCACTGGCTTGCGCCTCCACGGCGTTCACGGCATCTGTGGCGTCAACGGCATCTGTGGCGTCAACGGCATCTGTGGCGTCAACGGCATCTGTGGCGTCAACGGCGTCAGTGGCGTCAGTGGCGTCAATGGCATCTGTGGCGTCAATGGCGTCAACGGCGTCAGTGGCGTCAGTGGCCGAACCACTGTTCACGCCTGAAGGCCAGCGCGCCACGCCCCTGCCTTCCCCCAAGCTTCGCGCCGCCGGGAGCATCCTCGTCAGCCTTGCCCCGCCGCCTGCCCCGGAGGCTGCGGCAAAACAGGCAGACCTGCGGCTTGACGCCGCCCAGGTACATAGTCTTCAGGCGGCCTTTGAAGAACGCTGCGCACTGTTTCGGCAAACTGGGGCCGCTCACAGCTGCGCCCTGGCGACCCCTGAGGGCATTTTGCTGTTTTATGAAGACATAGCCCGGCACAACGCTCTGGACAAGCTCATAGGGGCCATGCAGCTTCAAGGCGTGTCCCCTCAGGGCAAGCTCATGATCTTCAGCGGGCGTCTGGCGGTGGACATGCTCGAAAAGGCCGCGGTCAGCGGCGTGTGTCTGCTTATGGCTCCGGGCGCGCCTTCGCTGGCCTCGGTGGAACTGGCCCAAGCCATGCGCATAAGCCTTCTCGGCTTCGTGCGCAAAGACAATATCAACATCTATACCTGCCCGCACAGAGTAGTCTGACATGTCTTTTTGTCCTTCTCACGCCTGCCTGCACATTCCTGGGCAGCAGATCATCCTGCCGCTGGAGAAAGCTCTGGCGGCCCTGCTGGCCTGTGCCCGCCCCACGGAGCAGACCCTTCGCCTGCCCCTGCTTGAGGCCGACGGGCGGGTATGCGCCGCCGACATCTTCGCCAGCCTGTCGCAGCCGCCTTTTGATCGCGCCCAGGTGGACGGCTACGCCCTGCACAGCGCCGACATCGCCCAGGCGCGTCCGGATTGTCCCGTCACCCTGCCTGTGAGCCAGTATCTGTATGCTGGCGGTGGGCCGGGCGCACCCCTGCCGCCCGGACAGGCCGCGCGCATAACCACAGGAGCCATGATGCCGCCGGGGGCGGACTGCGTCATGTGGCAGGAAGAAACCACTGCTGATGAAAACCGCGTCACTGTGCGCCACAGCCTGACGCCGGGCCGCAATTGCCGCCCCTGTGGATATGACGTGGCTGTGGGCCAGCCCCTGGCGCGGCGCGGGGACGTGCTGCACAGCGGCACACTGGGCCTGCTGGCCGGGCAAGGCCACATTCATGCGCACGTCTTTGACAAACCCACGGCAAGCATGCTCGCCAGCGGCGACGAACTGTGCCCGCCAGGCCGTCCGCTTTCTGAAGGCGGCATATACAACATCAGCGGCACGCTGCTGGGCATACGCCTGCAAAATCTTGGGGCACGCGTCCTGCGCATGGAAACCTGCGCCGACAGCTATGACAGGCTGCGGCAGCATGTGGAGGGCATGCTTGGGCAAAGCCGCCTGATTATCACCACAGGCGGCGTATCCTTTGGCCCACGCGACCTGATTTCGCGCCTGGCGGAAGACCTGGCAACCCGTCACGGCGGCCGCCTGCTGTTTCGCGGCCTGCACATGAAGCCCGGAGCCATGACCCTGGGCGCGGTCATAGGCGACAGCGTACTTCTCGGCCTTTCCGGCAATCCCGTGGCCGCCGCTGCGGCCTTTGGCCTGCTGGCGGGGCCCCTCATACGCAAAATGTCCGGACGCGCGCACTACGGCCTGAAGCGCCTGCGCGGCGTCATGCGCAATGACTTCGGCTCCTGCCGCAAGGATGCGCGCCGCCTCATGATGGCGAGGATTGAAGGCTTCGAGGTCTTCATGCGCCCTGAAAATGGGGGCATAGGCCAGCCAGCCCTGCGTGACGACTACAACTGCTTTGTGGACATTCCCGCAGGGTGCCCGCCACTGCGGCGCGGCATGGAAGTGGACGTCATTCTGGCATAGCCCGAACACAGCGGGGCTTTACCAGGATTTACGCCGTGGGCCGCGCGCCACGCCCCCATCCCCTGAAATCTTTACCGAACGGGCAAACAAAACAGCAAAACAAAAGCCGAGCTTGATTTGCATGGTTTTTTACTTTATTGTCACAAAAATTTTATGCGAAATAGCAGTATTTTTCTTATCCAATGATAATAACAATATTTCGGACAGGTATTCTTCTGTTAATTTTTTTTCATACTGGTTTAATATGCGTGGATCATAAAAAATACTGTCGACAGAACATATTTTTACCACAAACTGTATTTCGAAACACACACTGTTTTTCCTGACAGTTTGCACTGCACTATGCCTGTCCTTTCCACACATACCCTGTAATTCCGGCCGGGAAGGCATTTCACCCGACCCTGGCCTGCCCCTGCCCCACATGGAGGAATAAAAACGCCAAGCAAACTTCGTATGACGGCATTGTTGTTTCAACAGCACTTATTCACACACTTTATGGAAGTTCGGTACATACCGAGGAGGCGTTCATCTGCTGGTGCCCTCAACGCTGATGACTCCAGCACGTTCGTTTTGACGGTCACAACCTGATCGTCCTTCCATATACTCGCCCGGTTACGGGCTACACCCGTGGCATATCGCGCCACGGCAGAAGGAGGGTATATGGCAAAAATCTCTATCCAGAATGTTTCAAAAGTCTTTGGGCCACACCCGAAGCAGGCTTTACGGCTGGCGGCCAAAGGCGTTTCGCGCGCTGACATCCTGCGCCAGACCCGCACCACTGTTGCCCTGTTCGACATATCCATCGACATCACAGACAGCCAGTTACTGGTTATTATGGGGCTTTCCGGCAGCGGAAAATCCACGCTGCTGCGTTGCCTCAACGGCCTTATCATGCCCACCACCGGGCGCATTCTTGTGGACGGCGAAGACATCACCAGCATGAGCAGCAAAAACCTGCGCCACGTGCGTCAGCGCTGCTTTGGCATGGTATTTCAGAACTTCGCGCTTTTCCCCCACAGAACAGTGCTGCAAAACACCGCCTTCGGCCTTGAAGTCATGGGCGTCCCAGAAGCCACCCGTCTGAAAAAAAGCAAAGAAGTGCTGGAGCGCGTGGGTCTGGCCCAATGGCAAAATGCCCATCCTGGCCAGCTCTCCGGCGGCATGAAGCAGCGAGTGGGTCTGGCCAGGGCTCTTGCACTGGAACCGCAGGTTCTGCTCATGGATGAAGCCTTCAGCGCGCTTGACCCCCTTATACGGCAGGAAATGCAGGACGAACTGCTGGCGCTTCAGGAAGACATACACAAAACCATCGTCTTCATCACGCATGATCTTAACGAAGCCTTCAAGCTCGGCGACAGCATTGTCCTGCTGCAGGACGGCTCCATAGTACAGACCGGCACTCCGGAAGAAATCCTGCATGCCCCGGCCAACGAGCATGTGGCCCGGTTTGTCGCTTCGGCAGACGCCTCGCAGGTGCTCACGGCGGCCAGCGTCATGAAGCGTTCCGAAGACGCCGCCGTGCTGGGGCTGGACGGCCCGCGCGCCGCCCTGCGCAAGATGCGCGTACACTCCATAGCTTCGCTTTTCGTCCTGGACAGACACCGCCACTTTGTGGGCATTATCAACGCCGCCGACGCGGAGCGCATGGTCAGCGAGGGGCGTTCTGACCTGAAGGAGATAACCAGTTCGGACATCACCACCGTCAGACCCGACACCCCCGTGACCGAAATTGTGCCCCTCATGGCAGACCTGCCCTACCCCCTGGCCGTGGTGGACGAGCGCCAGCGCTTGCAGGGCGTCATTGTGCGCGGGCTGCTGCTGGGCGCTCTGGTGGAACACAACCGGGGAGGCGCCCATGCTGCCTAGACTGCCCTTGGCCAGCTACGTTGACAGCGCCATAGATGTTCTGGTCGAGCATTTTTCCGGCGTTACCCGCGCCGGTTCGGACATCATGCTCAGCCTGCTGGATCGCTTTGAAGAGGCGCTTCTTCTGCCCCCGCCGTGGCTTTTTATCCTGCTGCTGACCGCTCTGGCCTGGCGTGTGACGCGCCGTCCTGGCCTGCCCGTATTTGTGGTTCTGGGGTTTTTTCTCTTGTGGAATATGGGCTTGTGGACGCCAACCATCAGCACCCTTGCACTCGTGCTCGCGGCCACGCTGCTTTCCGTTCTCATTGGCGTGCCCTGCGGCATTCTGGCGGCCATGTGCCCCACGGCGCGCAAAATCGTCATGCCGGTGCTGGACGTCATGCAGACCATGCCCGCCTTTGTCTATCTTATCCCCGCCATCCCCTTCTTTGGCATTGGCAAGGTCAGCGCTGTGGTGGCCACGGTTATTTTTTCCGTGCCTCCGGCAATCCGCCTGACCTGCCTGGGTATTCAGCAGGTCCCCCAGGATCTGGTTGAGTGCGCCGAAGCTTTTGGGGCCACGCGCATGCAGCGCCTCTACAAACTTGAACTGCCGCTGGCCATGCCCACCATTGTGGCTGGCGTAAACCAGACCATCATGCTGGCCCTGTCCATGGCCGTCATTGCGGCCATGATCGGCGCACGCGGTCTTGGCGGCGAGGTGTGGAAGGCCATTCAGCGGCTCAATATCGGCATGGGCTTCGAGGCGGGTATCGGCATCGTCATTGTGGCCATCACCCTTGACCGCATGTTCCGCGCCCTGGCGCAAAAGAGCTCCGGGAAAACCCATTAACGCATTGCAACCCTTTGAGGATGTTACGTCGCAAAGGGGTGCAGTTCCCGCGCCCTTGCGTCCCTGCAAGGGTTATCTGCAGGCGCAGCGGCGGACACTGTCCCCTACGCCTCCTCCAGACAGTCAGGGCATCGTGCTTTGAAAAAGGCTAACAGCTCTGAAGGCGCAAACGCGATTCAACGTGCTACACACGCCGCAGCGGGCGCGTGCAGCACGTTGAGAATGGACGTTCGCAAAGTCGAAGCGTTCCCAAGCACCCTTTTAAAAGAAGGAGTCCCCATGAAACTTCGCATACTGGGCATTGCCCTGGCCGCCGTCATGCTGCTGGCCGTCTGCGCCACAGCCAAAGACACCAGAAAGGACAAAACCCTCAAGATCGTCTACGTGGAATGGGACTGCGCCACAGTCTCGAGCAATCTGGCCAAAGCGGTGCTTGAAGACAGACTGGGCTACAAGGTTGAGCTGCTGCCCGTCACGGTTCCCATACTCTGGACCAGCATGGCCACGGGCGACTCCGACGCCACGGTCACCGCATGGCTGCCCAATACTCACAAGGATATGGTAAAAAAATACAAGGACAAGCTGGAAATCCTCGGCAAGATTACCGGCGGCGCACGGCTGGGGCTTGTGGTACCCGACTATGTGCCGCTGAAATCTGTCGAGGAACTGAAAGCCAACGCGGATAAATTCCAGAACCGGATAATAGGCATAGACGCAGGCGCGGTATATATGGGCCTGACCGAAAAGCTCCTGAAAGACTACGGCATAGACAATATGGAGTTGATTGACGGAAGCGACGCCATCATGACCTCCAGCCTGGCGGAGGCCATCCGCAAAAAGCAGTGGATTGTTGTCACAGGCTGGTCGCCCCACTGGATGTTTGGCCGCTGGAACCTGCACTATCTGGACGACCCCAAGGCCATCCTCGGCACTGAAGAAGCCATTTACAGCGTGGCCCGCAAGGGTTTGAAAAAGGATCACCCTGACGCGCATGCCTTCCTGTCCAGGTTCTCCTATACCGGGGCGGATCAGTTGCAGCAGCTTATGGCCAAGAACCAGGAAAAAGGCGCGGACCCGCTGAAAAACGCCCGCCAGTTCATAAAAGACCACCCTGAACAGGTCGAAGCGTGGCTGCAAAAATAGGCTCGCCACGCACAAGGGCGGGTAGCCGTTCAACGGCTACCCGCCCTGGGTTATGTGAGCGCCATCAGGCTTTTTTCATATTCTCGATAAGTTCGCTCAGGCGGCGCGCCTGCTGCGCAAGATCGTTCACCGCATGAGCAGCCTCACCCATAGCCTGGGCGGTCTGACCCGACATGTCGTTGACATGCACGATGGACTCGTTGATCTCCTCACTGGCGGCAGACTGCTCTTCACTGGCCGTGGCGATGGCCCGCACCTGATCCGCCGTGGTCTCCACATTCTGCACAATCTGGCGCAGGGCTTCGCCAGACTGGCGGGCAAAACCGGTGGCGGTTTCCACTTCCACAAGCGCCTTGTCCATGCCGCCGACACTCTTGGTTGTACTCTCCTGAATCGCCTTGATGGCATTGCCCACATCCTGGGTGGACGCCATGGTCTTTTCAGCCAGCTTGCGCACCTCATCGGCAACCACGGCAAATCCCCGCCCGGCGTCACCGGCGCGCGCGGCCTCAATGGCGGCATTGAGCGCCAGCAGGTTGGTCTGATCCGCGATATCTGAAATGACGCCCATGATGCGGTTGATGGCCTGGGCATGCTCATTCAGTTGCGCCATGTCGTCCTTGAGTTCCATTGAGACGCTGTGAACCTGATCAATGCTCTTCAGGGCCTGAAGCACAATCTGCGCGCCGTTTTCGGCATTGCCCCGCGTTTCGTTGGACATGGCCGATGCGGAAGAAGCGTTGCTCGCCACTTCGCGCACGGTGGCGTTCATCTGGTTCATGGCCGTGGCGGCCTCGCCAAGGCGACTGGCGGATTCCGTCGATATGTGGCTTGACTGATCTATGCGGGCCGAAAGCTCATTGGAGGCGGACGAGATGATGGACACCACCTCTTCCAGCTGACTGGCGGCAGCCAGCATGCCGTCGCGCCTGGCGCTCTCAGCCTGATGCCGCGCTGCTTCGGCCTGTTCTGTGGCGGCCTTGGCCAGCAGAGCCTGATCCTCGGCCTCCTTGCTCTTTTGCTGCGCGGTTGCAATCATGTTTTGCAAGTTGCTGACCATATTCAGCAAAGAATGCCGCAATTCGGCCAGTTCGCCGTAAAAATCGCGCGGTTCAAGGCGCACATTAAGGTCGCCCTGGGCAATCTTGTCCGCCTCCACAACAATCAGACGCAGAGGACGGTTGATGGACCGCACGATGCCCCAGGCCACAACCATCATGATGACCGTCACGATGCCATAGATGATGGACACGGAACGGATGGCCTCATTGGCGCTGGCGAAAATCTCGCTCTCATCCTGAATGACGGCGATCTTCCAGCCAAAGCGGGTGGTAAGCACGTTGGCGCGAACCGCCACGTCCTTTATGCGGGTGAGCACAAGGCCATCCTTGGCCTTGAACAGCTGTTCAAGCCCAGGATCCTTGACCTCCTTGCCGATAATCTTGCCGGTAAGCTCCTTGTCTCTGGGATCGCAAAGGATGCGCCCCGTATTTTCAATAAGCATGAAGTAACCGGTGCTGCCGAAATTCAGCGCGCCAAACTTGTCTGAAAGACCCTTGAGCGAAACGTCGGCTCCCAGTATACCCTTGATTTCGCCATTGGTGCCACGCATAGTGTGCGTTACGGCCAGCACCAGTTCGCCGGAAATGGACAGGTAACTGTCGGCGAGGCCCACGTCCTTGTTGGAGTTCATACGGCCCACATACCAGGGACGCTTGGAAGAATTGAATCCGCCAGGTACTGGCCCCTCCTTCATGGAGGTGCCGTAACTGCCGTCAGGATATCCCACGTAAATCTCGGCATAGGCGGGGTTCACCTCGGCCAGACGCGCCAGAGGCCGGGTGGCCCTGGCGGCCTCCGGGCCAAGCTCGGAACGCTTGTAAAAGGTCTCGCCCGTTTTGTTCACGTAACTGGGAAAAAGCCCCTCGGCATTGATCAGCATCTCATTGGCCGACAGAACCGCAAGGTTGCGCTCGGCTTCGCCAAGAAATCCTTCAATATAGCTGCCCATAATCTGCAGCTGTTCACCAGAGGCGTCCAGATACGCCTGTTCGGCATTGTCACGCATTTTACTGGTTACATAGGGTATCGTGCTGCCCGCCATGATGGCGATGGTCAGCAGCAACCCCAAGATAATTCTTACTTTGATAGTCATGTACAGAACCTCCTCTGCCTGTTCTTATCCTTCAGACGCATTCAGGTGGCATACCGGGCTCCGGTTCCCCATCGTGTTCCTGGGTTTTGTCAGCATATACAGTTAATCGCCAGTTTGGCCAGTTTCTTAAGACGCGAAAGCGCAGTAACTGTTTCTACAAAAACGACCCGCTTTCGCCAGCCCAAGATGGCATGGATATCACATCTTCAGCTTGTCAGCAGTTGCCAAAAAGTCAAGACAGCACCATGAAACTTCATCGTACTGACATTACAAGACCCCGGCCTGTGCTGTCAGCATAGCCATTGCCGGCGGCAAAGGGCAACAGCCGGCATATCCCTGTGCGTTCCTTCATTATTCTGGCATACACGCGCGTTTGATCTTCGTATGCCTGTCTGCTTACCCTGTGATAAACAGGCATCAAAAACATAATGTAACCGTTTTCGCTGATTCCTCCGGAGCTTGCATGTCCATTTCCCCACAAACACGAGACTTTATGGTTCGAGGCGTTCTTTACCTGCTGGCCATGTGCATACCCATTGCCGTCAGCCTGGCCTGGAACAAACCGGACATCACCCTGCTGGGAGGGATGGGGGCGCTGTTCGCCCTGTTCATTGCACCACGCTACACACCCTTGCCGCGCGTGCTGTGCATCGGCGCGGGGGGGCTGCTTGTATGCCTGGCCGCCACTGTGGGCTTTTTTACACAGGGCAATAACAATCTTGCCCTTATTCCCCTGGTACTCTTCAGCTGGCTTGCCGCCCTGCCGCGCCCTGATCAGGCCTACCTCAGCCTTGTTGTCAAAAACATGGCCGCCGCCGCCCTGCTGACCCATTTTGGCCTGACCGGCTCTCTGTCAGCGGCGGGCTTCTATATGTCGGGCATTGCCCTGGGCGCGACGCTCAGCGTGCTGGGCATTCCCTTTGGCAGCGGGCAGGGGCACGGAGCAAGCCCCTTTGAAGAATTCAAGGCCTTCACAAACGGGGCCGTCAATGACCGCCTTTTTGGCGTGGCGGTTCCCCTTACGGTGCTGCTCTGCACATTGGCAGCGCGCCAAATGAATTTCAGCCATCCTGCATGGGTGGGGCTGACCGTACTCTTTGTCATGCACAGCGATGGCGCCACCGAACTGCACCGCATACGCGACCGGGCCCTGGGCACGGTGCTTGGCGTTATTGCAGCGGCCCCGGTGGTATTCAACCTGCAGGCCCCCCTGCAGCTTGCCGGCTGCATCGCCCTGACCGCACTCTTCATCCCTTACGCCCAGGCCGGGCATTACATGCTGTTCAGCCTGATCATTACCTTCATCGTGCTCCTGCTCGTGGATATGGCCATGCTGGGCACGGGGGGCGACATATCCCTGCTCGGCTGGCGGCTGATCGATACTATTCTGGCCTGCGGCGGCGTTCTTGTGGCCAACCTGACCCTCAGACTGATCGCGCTGGCAAAACAACAGACTACGAGCACACGAAACTGACACAACACTGTGAAAAAACAATTTTATATTTTATCAATCATTTTTTGATTACTCATAGAAAACATTTATCAACTTAAAGTTGATAAAATTCTTGCCAGCTTGCATCAAGATTGATAGCCTGACCCAGGCACATACGTTTCTTGTGGGCATGCCGCCCGTCAGAAACATCGCCAGCACTCACAAAACCCCACAGCCCGTAGTGCACGGGCTGTTCAAGGCCCGCCGCGCGGCATGCCCAGCTTGAAGGCACGGCTGACGCGGCACGCGAGGCATGCCATGACCGAAAAAACCGGCTTCGAAGCAACCCTGCAAAGGCTTATGCTGTCCCTTAACGCCACGAGCGACGCTGAATTGGCGCGCGCTCTGGGCATCACCCCCCAATCCGTCAGCGGCGCGCGCAAACGCGGCGAGGTGCCGCCAGCCTGGATACAGGAATGCGCGGCAGAAACCAACGTGAACGCGCACTGGCTCTTCTTTGGCAGCGGCCCCATGCGCCTGCCCGAAGCGGCTGAGGGTGAGCTTCCCGCAGCTTCACCTGACAGCGAAGCAGACCTTATCCATATTCCACTGGCCGAAGCGCGGCTTTCCGCTGGTACGGGCAGCCTTGAAGTCAGCGAGCGCACTGATGACAGCTACGCCTTCAGAGGCGATTTTTTGCGCCGCAAGGGCAATCCCAGGCGTATGGTTCTGATGCGCGTATCCGGCGACAGCATGGTGCCTGAAATCTTTGACAACGACCTGGTGCTGCTGGACAAGGGGCAGACGGAAATCAGCCCCGGCCGCCTGTACGCTGTGGGCTTTGAAGACGCCATCTATATAAAACGTATTGACAAAATTCCTGGCAAGATCATACTGCACAGCGTTAATCCGGCATATCCTCCTGTCAGCCTGGACTTGCGCGGCGACATGGCCGACCAGTTCAGGGTTATTGGCCGGGTTCTCTGGTCTGGGCGCGAATACCGTTAGCGCAATTTCACGTTGAAATTGCGCTGGCGGGTGCGGGAGCAGACACCAGCGGGCTATTAGAGCAGTTCAAAAGTTATATTGCTCTCGCGCCACGAGAGTGCAGCGCGGCCAAACCGCGTTTGTGATGGCCGCGACCGCTCACGCAGCCGCCAGCGGGCTATGAGAGCAGTTCAAAAGTTATATTGCTCTCGCGCCACGAGAGTGCAGCGCGGCCAAACCCCGTTTGTGATGGGCGCGACCGCTCATGCAGCCGCCAGCGCCCTTTGACATGACGGTGCTCTGTCGGCCAGACAGACCTTGCGCGCGAAAGTTTTGTGGCGCTGTATCAGCGTCCCCACCCCTTGCGCCCCTCTGGCCCTGCGCGTACACTGAAGCTCTGTTTGCTTATTCATCAAGGAGTCCAGGATGTTGCGAAGCTGTCTGAAATCTTTTCGCGTAATTATGCCTGCGTTGACCATGCTGGCTCTACTGTCCACTGCCCCGCCCGCATTCAGCGCCGAGCGCCACGCTGAAACACAGCCCGCGACTTCCAACGGCAGCGGCGCTCCTTTGGCAAAAATACCCCAGACAAACGCAATTGGTGCTGCTCCTGCCACTGTGAGTCCGCCGTCAGGCAGTCAGGGCGCAGCCCCGGGTGCGGATCAGGACGATTTTTCTCCCGCACAGGCTGACAATCTGTTCAGCCCCGGCTACCAGGCGTGCATGGATCGCGCGGCCGGGGTGACCACGGACATGCAGGATTGCATCTCCGCAGAACTGGAGCGCCTGGAGAAGATCATCGCCCTCAAGCAGATCTCTCTGGCCCCTGTTTTGGGGGAAGAACGCGCCAAATCGCTGCATGAAGCTGTCACCGCCTGGGAAAGCCTGCGCAAGCACGGTTCCTCCGCCATGTATGACCCTGACGGCGGCACGCTTTCGCCGCTTATAGCTTCGCTGTGGTATCTGGAACAGACCGCCCGCATGGCCCAATGGCTGAACAACCTCGGCGAGAACGCCGAGTAGCCGCTGCCCCCTGCCCCCCTGCCGGAGTACGCCTGCCACAGTCGCCGCGTTTTGCGCCTGACGCCAAAGACGCTGCGGTAAAGACGGATTAAAGGCGGATACGGTAACGGCGTCTGCGCCAAAATGCGGCTGAGAAAATCGCTTCTGATACCCTGGTCGGACAGGCGGCAGTATTTCTGATGTCTTGGCCGGACGGACGGCAGCATTTCTGATGACAAGGCGGCCAAGCGGCAGCGCCACGGACACATCTGCAATAAAAAATCCCGGTTCGCGCCGGGATTTTTTATTGACGCATCTTGCGCGTCAACGCCACCGGGGGCGGCCGTCAAAGGCCGCCGCCCGGAGAGCGGTCGCCCGCAGCCTGACCGGTGGCTGAGGGCATTTGCGCCAAGGGGAGACTGAGGCAGAAGACTGCCCCGCCTTCCTGGCTGTTTGCGGCGGAGAGTTCACCACCGCGCGCGTGCGCCAGTGAACGGGCCACGGCAAGGCCGAGACCCGCATAGCGGCCCATATGGGATTGTGCTGCAGAGCCGGGGCGCATGGCGCTGCCGCTGGGACTGTCATGGTATTGGTCATGACTGCCGCATCCGCTTTGAAGGGCACGCGAACTGAAGAACGGTTCAAAAATATGGGGCATTATGTCCGGCGCTATGCCAGGCCCGGTGTCAGCCACCAGTAAATCATACCAGCTCCTGCCCTGGCCGTCACGCCTTACCTTGGCCGTTACGCGCACAACACCGCCGTGGGGCATGGCATCCAGAGCATTTTCAAACAGATGCAAAAATATTTGCCGCAACTCCGGCGCAGACCCCCAGGGCCGCAACTCGTCTTCGACGGTCAGGTCGTCCGCCTGGCGTTGCTCCTCAGGCAGGCGGGCGCCTGAAAGATCAACCAGACACTGCAGGCCGGTGGCATCAATCCTGTGGCGCAACAGCTCCGTAACTTCGCCAATGATGGCCGCGACGTCCAGGGGGCCCGTGCGCGCGTCCAGCCCATGCCCGACCATGAGCAGCTTGCGGGTTATCTCGCGCACGCGCAGGCTTTGCGTGCGGATGGTGTTGACGGCCTCGCGCAGCTCGTCAATATCCGGCAGGGCCTGCGCCTCTGGCTCCTCCAGGCAGTCCTTGATGAGCCCGGCGGCCTGCACCACGATATTCAGCGGGTTGTTCACCTCGTGGGCCACACCTTCCGCCACGCGGCCCAGGCTGCGCCAGCGCGCGGCTTCCGCCAGCCGGGCTGCTTCCTGCCGGACGGCTGCGCGCTCTTGCGCCTTGCGGCATTCTTCCAGCACCTGTTCAAGGTCTACGGGCTTGGAAAGCCAGTTGAAAGCCCCCCGGCGCATGGCCTGCACCGCCTTGCCCATATCTGCGGCCCCGGAGAGCATGACCACATCCGTCTGCGGGTGTTTTTCGCGCATGATCTTGAGCAGCGCCACACCGTCCATGCCGGGCAGGCCCACATCAAGAAACACCAGTTCCGCAGGCCAGTCGTGCAAAACCTTCAAGGCTTCACCGGCATCATGGGCCGTGCGCGTTTCCATGCCGCGCAGGCTCAGACGCTGGGCCAGAGGCCCGGCAAACGCCGACTCGTCATCAACAATCAGCACGCGCATGGCCGCTCCTGCGCGGCGGTCAGATCAAACCGCCGCTGTCTATTTTTCGTGATCCTGCATAATATCCTTTTCATTCATGACATCGCGGGCGGAATCAAAATCGCCGCCTTCTGCCAGCGATACCGCCACCATGGCGTTTTCCAGCTTGTCGCGGTAGGCCATGCGGATGCTGCTGAGCAGTTCGTCAATGTCCATGGGCTTGCGCAGGAAATTGTACGCGCCCATACGGTAGGCGGTCTGCTCTTCGGCATCGCCGCCGTGCCCGGTCAGGATGATCACCTGCACCTGCGGGTTGCTCTTTTTCACATTGCGCAGCACTTCAAAGCCGTCCATGCCGGGCATGCGCAGGTCAAGCACTATGACGTCCGTGGCCTGCTCCACCGCCTGCAGGGCTTCAGGGCCATCATAAGCCACCCTTGCAGCAAAGCCACGCATGGCAAGGCGCTCGGCCAGCGTATCCACGAACTGCTTTTCATCGTCCACCAGCAGAATTTTGATGTCTTCCTTGGTCATGGAACTCTCCTTGAAGGCCCGGGCATCAGCCGGAACCGGTTATGCTGCATCTGAGTCGCAGGCGGAAAGTGAAAGAAAGAAGCGCGGCCCCTGCTCTCGCCAGGGCATGAGCGCGGCCCGCCAGCCGGGGCGCATGCCGCTGAGCATGGGACTGCCCGTCATGGCAGCCAGAGCCAATTCCCTGTTGGCTCCTTCCAGCACTTCCACCACAATACCTTCTTCCTTCTGGCGACGTCCGGCGGTGAAACGCAGTTGCACCTGACCGCCCACCGAAGCGCAGAGGTCGAAAATTTCAAGCAGGGCGCGCAGCACGTCCATGGGCGGCACAGACGCCCACACTGGCTCCGAGCATTCGCCGCTCACAAGGCCGATTTGCGCCGCGCGGGCCTGACGGCCTGCCAGCAGGCAAAAGCTGCGGTTCACGCGGGCCAGATCACACGGGCCGCTGTGTTCGCCGCTTTCCGCACCGCCGGACTGGGCCAGATAGTCCATGGCCTCGGCCAGGGCGGCTCCCTGCCCTACAGAGCGTTGCGCCTCGGCCAGGGCGGCTTCAAGCCGCTGTTTTCCCGCCAAAGCGCCGCCGCCGTTCCTGGCGGCGGAAGAGTCAGCCAGGGCCGCCAGATCCTGTGCAAGACCGGCGGATTCACGAATCACCGCAAGCACGTTGCGCATGTCGTGCACTGCTGACGCCAGCAGGCGGGCCGTACATTGACTGGTATTCATGCGCGGCCTCCTTCACGAGACGCGGTCTCGCGGCACTCACGGACTGCAGCTTCCAAAGTTTCAAGAAACACGTTGAAGCTCAGGGGTTTGGTCAGGCAGGCATAGGCCTGGCACACGGGCGAAAGCCCCGTGTCGTCCACAACCTCGTGCCCTGTAAGCAGAATCACTGGCAGATCGGGCTGTGCCGCCTTGAGGCGGTGCAAAGCCTCGTCGCCGGGCAGGCCCGGCATGAGCAAATCAAGCACCACCACGTCGGGCATTTCTTCAGCCACGGCGCTGAGGGCCGCAAGGCCGTCAAAAACCACGCGCACGGTGTGCCCACGCAGTTCAAGCCTTTCTGCCAGGGTTTCGACAAAATCTTTTTCATCGTCAGCCAGAAGTATACGCAAGGCCATCACTATACCTCCACAGAGCCGTCGGGCGGGGTCAAAGGCAGGGTCACGTACACGGTGCTGCCGCGACCTTCTTCACTTTCCACACGGATTTCGCCGCCAAGACGGCGCACGATGCCGTAGGTGATAAACATGCCAAGCCCGGTGCCCTTGTCTTTTTTGGTGGAATAGAACGGCTCGAAAATGTGCCGCAACACCTCTGGGGGCATACCCTTGCCATTATCGCACACAGTAACCGCAAGCGCGTCTGCGCCTGAGGGAACGCACTGCACTTTCACAAAGCGTTCCTGCCCGTTCTTTGCGCCTCCGGGAAGCTGGCTGCCCGTCACGGCATCCAGCGCGTTGCCCACGATATTCAGAAAAATCTGTTGCAACTGGCCGCGGTCGGAAACAATTTCGGGCAGATTGTCATCCAGTTCCATCTGCAGGCTGACGCCCCTGTTCTTGGCCTCACGCTCAAGAAACGACAGGGTTTCGGCAATAACTTCCTCAATATGCAGGCTCTGGCGGTTGGCCTCCATGCGCCGGGCAAAGCCCAGCAGCCTGTGGGTAATGCCGCGCGCCCTCTCCACCGTGCTTTCAATGCCCTCAAGCAGGGTATTGAGCCTGTCCTTGTCCTTGTCCTCGCCGCCCATCTGCCCCAGATTGATCAGGTCACGCGCCAGACCGGCCTTTTCATAAATGACGGCCAGGGGATTGTTGACCTCATGGGCCACTCCCGCAGCCAGCCGCCCTATGGACGATAGCTTCTGGTTGTGCTCCATCTGGGCAAAAACGGCCACCCGGCGTTCATCGCTGGCCTGAAGCCTGTTGATGAGCTGCTTCATGAGCAGGTGCGACACAAGCACAATAAGCGCCACGCCGCCGCAGAGAACAATCAGCAGTTCGGTACGCAGGGCCGTCCAGGGGCGAAAGGCGTCAGCCGTGGGCTTGACCGCCAGCAGCGTAAAATCCGTGCCCGCCAGTCCGCACGAGGCAACCATGAGCTTGCGCCCTGACGGTTCGGTAATGGTGCGCACCACGGTTTCTGCCGTGGCCTGGGGCGTGGGCAGGGGGCAGGGTTCCAGGGCCTTGCCGTAGAGGTTGGAATCTGTCTGCAACACGCCTTCCCTGTCCACCAGAAAAACGTCGGTGTCCTGCTCCGGCCCCACGGCCGAAAGCACCTGCTGCAGGCGCAGCGTGTCCACAGCCACGCGCAGGGTCCATGAGATGCCGCTTTCTTCCATCCTGTGAACGGCTATGACCATATGCGGATAGCCACGATAGCCCAGAAAAACATTGCTCAGATACCGGCTCTTGATTTCCGTTTCGCGCAGCCAGGGCTTGCCCGCATAGTCCACGCCCTTGAGCTTGTACGGCCCGATGTAGGAAATCTGCATGCCGTCGGAATTGACCAGCCCCATGTCCACAAAGCCCTGGAACTCGCTTCTGAGGGACAGAAAAATCCGGTTAAGGGTGCGCTCATCCGCCAGATCCTTGAATGTATAGGCATGGGCGATGAAGCTCACGGTGGATTCACGCTCGCCAAGATACAGTTCCAGAGCCGCCTGCGACTTGCGGGCCAGCGCGTAGATGGGGCCTTCCACCTCACGCTCGAGGGTTCTGGTATACTGCACATGGCTTATGCCCGAGAGCAGCAGCAACGGCGTTACAGACACCGCCACCATCAGCATGGTCATAAGCCGCCGGAGCGATCGATACCGTGCCGGTGACACGGCATCGGGCACTTCCAGCAGGTGTGCGAACGTGTTTTTTATAACGGCAAACATGGTTTCCTCCGAGGTCTGCGCCGCAAGGCACACTGGGGCTTTAAGGAAGCACTGATTAAAGAGCCTCTTTGAAACGCGCAGTTGTTTCGTTTGGCAAGGCGCGATCTTTTTTTGGAGCAGGAGTGGACGCTTCCGTCCTCGACTGTTTCAAAAAAAGTGAAGCAAGTCCGCCAAAACCGAATAAATCAGCGTTTCCTTAAGCCGTGCGTTTTTGCCGCGCAGACCTTGGCGGGCAGGCTAGTGCGCCCCTGCCACCAACACGCCGGACGCAGCCAGGCTCAGAACCAGCACTTCCGCAATGGCAATGCACATCATGAGCCACTGCTTACGCTGGGCCAGGCTCCAGGCAAGCTGCAAAAAGCAGAAAATCGTCAGGGCCGCAAGAAAGGCAATGCCCAGGAAGTTGCATATATCCCCCTTGCCCACGAGCGCAAGCCAGCCCCAACCCTGGGGAATGTTCCCCGCAGCACGGTAGGCGGCGGCGCTGTGCGTCCAAAGTCGCGGCATTTCATCAAGGGGAATCTGCGGTTCAAGCACGCCGAACACATAGAGGGCGTACGTGATCAGCATGGTCACAAAGCCAATGAGCGAACCGTAAAACAGCGTATCGGCGTAACGCAGCTGCGCCGGTGATGCCTTGATGTTGTTTTTTACATCCACAGTATTCATACTATCCTCCCAAAAAGTCCAGTCCGGGCGTGGAACTACCAGCCCAAGCCCTTCATGAGGGCTTTGACGCCGGAGAAAAGAAGCACAAAAATCACCATGTAGCGGATGAACTTTGGCTTGGCCACGGCAAGCAGGCGCACACCGACCACGGAACCCAGCATGAGGCCCACGATGGAGGGAATCGCCATAAGGGGAATAACGCAGCCCTGATTGAGATACACCCAGGCGGCGGAGGTGTCTGTGATGGAAAGAAGGAACTTGGATGTGCCCACGCTCACCTTGAGCGGCGCGCCCATGAGCAGGTTCAGCACAGGCACGTTGGCCCACCCGGCTCCAAGGCCGAACATGCCCGCCATGATGCCGATGACGATAAAGAGCAGAAGACCCGCCAGCGTGCGGTGGGTTTTCCATTCCACCACTTCGCCTGTGCTGGGTTCAAGAAAAACGCCGTCCATTCCCAGGGCCAGACCAATGGCGTCCTGCTTGTTCACCACGGGGCGCACGGAGTTTTTGGAAAGCAGCAGAAGCACGGCAATGGCCAGAATGGTGCCGCCAAGGCATGTCTGGATGACATTGGTGGGCAAAGCCAGACCCAGCATGGCCCCAACGATGGCGCAGGCTGAAGCAATCAGCGCCACGGGCAGGGCAAGACGCAGGTTGGCGAAATTGCGGCGCAGCAGACCGGGACCGGCTGCCAGTGCGCCCGCCAGGGCGACCAGCAGGCCCGCTCCGCGCACGAAGTCGAGATGAAAGGGAAAGAAGCCGCTGACCAGCGGCACAAAGAGCACGCCGCCGCCAACGCCGGCCATGACGGCGATGATGCCGAGAATAAAGCAGAAGCCCAGCAGGGCAAGGGGCCAGAACCACCAGGGGTGATTATCGATGGGGGTCATGTCAACCGGTTGCGCAGGAGTCTGCTCCAGAGCCTGGCCGGAATCCTGCACTGTGGACGACGCCACCAGAAGGGCCGATCCATCCACAAAAGTGGCGGTCGCGGCGGGAGCGGCAGTCACGGCGCCAACGGAACCGGAAGTGGGAGCCGAACTCTGCGCCACGGGCCGGGTCTGATCCCCGTTCTGGGCCAGGGCCGCCAGGGGCGCGGCTAATAACAGAAAAAGCATGACGGGCAACAGCACGAGCTTTGCCGCATAGTCCCTTGCGCCTCTTTTGAAGCATTCACGAAAAACACAGGCCATTGTCTCCCCCTTGCGCCCTTGACCGACGCATTTGTTTTTTCGGTTAGGGCAAGACTAGGATGAGGGACGGGCGCGCACCATCGGGAGAATCCTGATTTGTGAAAGAAAGTTCTAAGGATTTTCCCCAGGCGAAAACCATCCTCCTGCTGGCGCGGGCGCATAGGGCCCAGGAACTCTCGCGTAAACGGCAAAATGGAGGGGGGGCGGCCCGGCCCCATGGCCCGGCTCATGGCTGGTTCATGGCCCGGCTCATGCCCCGGCTCATGCCCCGACTCATGGCTGGTTCATGGCCCGGCTCAGCGGCGGCAATGGAGACGATCAGACCTTGAGCAGACCGTGGCGGATGGCGATCTTGACCAGATCCCCCACGGACCCGGCCTGAAGTTTGGTGAGCAGGTTGTACTTGTGGGTTTCAACCGTTTTCGGGCTGATGTGCAGATCACCGGCAATGGCCTTGACGCTCCAGCCGTCTGCCAGAAGGCGGAATATTTCTTTTTCGCGGGGTGAAAGCGCGTTCAGGTCGCTGCCCCCTTCGCCGCCCGTTTCGTCGACGGCCTGTCGGCGCGCGCGCAGCAGAGCCGCCAGTCGCCCCCCAGGATCGGAAAAACTCAAAAAGATGTTGCCCTGGCGCACGCTTTCGATGGCGCGCAACAGCACCCCCGGCGGTTCGGACTTACGCACGTGGCCCATGATGCCGATGTCTATAAGTTCCGGCAGCCAGCGCTGATCCTCATGCCCCGTGTAGACAAGAATGCGCGTGCCGGGGCGTACCTCAAGCACGGCGCGCCCTGTTTCAACGCCGTTCATGCCGGGCATGCCGAGATCCAGCACCATCAGGTGCGGCGACATGGAGGCGGCCAGGGCCACTGCCTCCCCCCCGGTAAGCGCCATGCCCACAACCCGCAGATGGGCGTAGGGCGCAAGCAGGCTCCGCACGCCCTCCATCAGCAGTTTGTGGTCATCCACCAGCAGGATGCGGCAGATTTCGCTTTGCGTCTGTGTCATATGCCTGTCCGGGCGCTCCCGACGGCCCATGCCAGCCTGCCCTCTTGGGGTCGGCGGCCTGAAACGGGAGGTTCAGGGTATGCAGAGCCTGACCAGAGTACCCTTGAAATGCTGCACATTTCAATCGTCGTTCAGCCCAAAAACACGATTTTCGGCTGAACCCACGCCCCGTTGCGGCGCGGCGCGCTGCGCTCTTGTGCAGCCTTGGGCATGTCCCCTTTATCAAGGATAAAATGCTTTATAAGAGAAAAAGCGACGCCAGCCCGAGAAAAATAAAAAAGCCCGCTCCGTCCGTAATTGTGGTGAGAAAAATACTGGACGCGTGCGCCGGATCACGCCCAAGGGCACGAAAAATAAGCGGTATGGAACCGCCGGAAACAGCGCCAAGCAGCATGTCGCACATAAGCGCGCCGCCCATGACAGCGCCAATGGCGGCCACGCCCGTGAACATCCACGCGCCCACAAAGGCTGTAAAAGCCATGACAATACCGGTCACAATGCCGATTTTGCCTTCGCGCACAACGGCCATCCAGGCTTTTTTCTGGTCAAAGCGGTCTGTGGCCAACTGGCGGATCATGACGGCCAGGGCCTGCTGCCCCGTATTGCCCGCCTGATTGGCCACCATGGGCATGAGCACGGCCAGCACCGCCATTTCGGCTATGCTGCCTTCAAACATGTACACCACCGAAGCCGAGAGGGCCGAGTTGAACATGTTCACAAACAGCCAGGGCAGGCGTTTTCGCACACTCTCTTTCCAGGGCGTGTCCACGCTTTCTTCCGGGTCGGCGCCCACCATGCCCAGCATGTCGGCGCTGGCCTCTTCATGCATGATGTCCATGATGTCGTCATAGGTGATGACGCCCATGATGTGCCCGTCATTATCCACAACGGGCATGGCCATGAAGTTGTAGTGCGAAAGCAGGCTGGCCACCTCGCGCCTGTCCGTGTCAAATGTGACGCTGATGACGCTCTGCCCGGCCGCCGCGTCGCCCACAATGGTGCCGGGGCGGGCCAGCATGAGGTCACGCAGGGACAGCACGCCCACGAGCACCTCGTGCGAATCCACCACATAGCCGTAATAGGGGCTTTCTTTTTCGGCCATTTCAGAACGGATATGGGCTATGGCCTCATCCACGGTCTGGTTGCATTCCAGCAGGATGAGCTCGGTATTCATGGCCCCGCCCGCGGAATCCGGGTCAAAATTGAGCAGGCTGCGCAATTCGTCGGAGTCTTCGCGGGTCAGCTTTTCCAGCAGGGCGTCGCGGTGGTCCTCGTCCAGTTCGTCCAGCACGTCGGCGGCGTCGTCCGGGGACATTTCGGCAATAATCTGGGCGGCAACGTCTGTGTCCAGATTTTCCAGCACGTCAACGGCCACATTGCCGTCAAGTTCGGCCAGGGCGTCGGCGGCATCTTCCTTGGACATGCTGGCAAGCGTGCTCACCTGCTTTTCAAGGCTGAGATTTTCCAGATGATCGGCCATGTCGGCCGGGTGGATAAACTCCTGCTCCGCATAATCGGAGTCGTAGGCGTCATCGCTGAAAGAGGCGTTTCCGGCGGATTCGTCCTGCGTTGAGGCGTGCTCAGGGGCCGTCGCAGCGACGTCGGCGCTGGCAGCGATCCCGGCGTTGGCAAGGTTTTTCGCGCGGTTTTCAGTACGGCTTTTCGCGCGGTCGGCATCCGTATTCACGGCTGCGGCGCTGCCACTGTCGCCGGGCTCGGGATTTGCGGGCGCGGAGCTTGCGGGCGCGGAGCTTGAGAGCGTGTCCGGCTGCAGGCCCTTCTGCAGGTCTGGCTGCGAAGCCGCAGCCTGGACTCCACAGGCGTCACCCTGTCCAATGCCCTCCTGGGCCCTGATGTGTTGTGTATCTTTGTAGTCTGCCATGGCGCGCCTTTCATCCAAAAAAAATACGTCCCGAAGGAGCAATAATGCCGGAAAATGCGCCTCACAGAGGGAATGGCGCATATGTGAAAATGCTCTCGAGGTTCACGCGGCTTGACGCGACGCACTGGGCATTCTATCTACTTCAAAACACCCGCACATCGGCGCATTCCGCCGTGTGAGGGCCAACACGCCGCGCGTGGCGTCTGGCCACATCGGGCGCCCTCTCAATTAGCATGCGTAAGAAATGGGGACAAGCGCAATGTATACGCCCTGGGCCGCTTTTTTTTCACCTGAAGGACAGCGGCTTCTCCAACAATGTATAGACCTCGCCCTGGAAGAAGACGGCCCCGAACTGACCGCCATGGGCCTTTTTGCCCCCGACGCGTATCTGAACGCAGCCATACGCGCCAAACAGGACACCCTGGTGGTGGGTCTACCCGTCATCGGCCCGGTGTTCCGCAGTCTGGGCTCACCCTTCAGATGGCAGGCGCTGGCCGCCGAGGCAGCCTCTGTGCCAGCCATGACCGTGGTGGCCCGCATCTCGGCCCCTGCCGTGGCCATGCTCAAGGCCGAGCGCGTCATCCTCAACTTTATAACCCATCTTTCTGGCATAGCCAACCTTACGGCCCGCTACGTGCGCGAGCTTGAAGGCACGGGCGTGCGCCTGCTCGACACCCGCAAGACCACTCCCGGCATGCGCTGGCCTGAAAAATACGCCGTCCAGGCGGGCGGAGCCTGCAATCACCGCAAAAACCTTGCGGAGATGCTCATGCTCAAGGACAACCATATTGACGCCGCAGGCTCCATCACGGCGGCAGTGGCCACCCTGCGCGCCCGCTACACTCCCTGTCCGCCCATCGAGGTTGAGTGCCGCACCCTTGAACATGTGCGCGAAGCCATAGCGGCGCGCGCCGACCGCATTATGATGGACAATATGGAAGGCCCGCTCCTGAGCGAGGCCCTGGCCCTGGTCCCGGCGGCTATTGAAACCGAGGTGAGCGGCGGCGTTCGCCTTGAAAATATCCGCGCGCTCGCTCTTACAGCCCCCCGCAGGCCAGACTTCATCTCCGTGGGGCGGCTTACCCACTCCGCAGTGGCGGCGGACTTCAGCATGACGCTGCTGCCGGCCTGAGGCCGCTCAGGGCCGCATCTTTTCAGCGCAGGAAAAAGAACATGCAAAATATCAGTGCCGAAATTCAGGCTATCAAGCGACAATTGGGCGACAAACTCTGCATCATGGGCCACCACTACCAGAATGACGCCGTGGTGCAGCACTGCGACATCACGGGCGATTCGCTGGAGCTGGCCCGGCGTGTGCCCCAGATTGACGCGGATTTTATCGTTTTTTGCGGTGTTTATTTTATGGGCGAATCCGCCGCGCTCCTGGCCAAGCCGGGGCAGTCCGTCTATCTGCCCAGCCTGGACGCGGACTGCCTCATGTCGCAAATGACGCCCGCCCCTCTGGCCCGCAAGGTTCTGGAGCAACTCCACGCGGCCGGACGCAAGATCATTCCCCTGGCCTACGTCAACACAGACCTGGCCCTCAAGGCCGTTGTGGGCGAGTACGGCGGCGCGGTCTGCACTTCGGCCAACGCGGGCGTCATGCTGCAATGGGCCATGAAACAGGGAGACGGCGTACTCTTTCTGCCCGACAGACATCTGGGCAACAATACGGCCACGGCCCTTGGCATACCGCCGCAAGACCGCCATGTGCTGCGCATCGGTTCCAAGGGGCTGGTCGAGCCGGAAACACAGGCCCTGGACAGAAAACTCCTGCTCTGGCCGGGCTGCTGCGCCATCCACGCCCGCTTTGACCCTGACGATGTGCGCGAAATGCGCGCCGCTTACCCCGGCTGTCGCGTCATTGCGCATCCCGAATGCCGCGAAGAGGTCATCGCTGTCTGCGACGGCGCGGGTTCCACATCCTTTCTCATCAAGGACGCGGCCCGCGTGGCTGCCGAAGCGCCTGGCTCCACCCTTATCGTGGGCACAGAGAACAACCTTGTTCACCGCCTGGCCGACCGTTTTGAGGGCCAGTGCCGCATTATTCCCCTTGGTCACGCCATTTGCGGCAACATGGCCAAGGTGACGGAAAAGAAGCTTTGGAATATACTGACTGAAATTGTTTCACAAAAAGCCACCCCTCTGGAGATTGAGGCGCAACTTTGCCCCCCCGCCCGTCTTTCATTAACCCGCATGCTTGAAGCTTGCGGCCTGTGAGGTTTGCCCAGTGAATGCCAGTCGCCGTCATGTGCCCGTATTGATCATCGGTTCGGGCATTGCCGGATGCACCGCCGCCCTTACCCTGGCCGACGCCGGTTATGAAGTGCTTCTCATCAATGCCGGAGCCCAACTGGCCGACGGCAATTCCGAACTGGCGCAAGGGGGTATCATCTACCGCGCCGATGCCCCTGCGGACGCAGATGCCGACACCGCCAGCAGCCCTGTCAAACAAAAGGCCGGGCTTCAGGGCGATGCCCTGGCCCTGGAACAAGACATCCTGATCGCAGGCCATAATTACAACTATGAAAAAGCCGTGCGCTTTTTGTGCAGCCAGGGTCCCGCATGCGTCGACAGCGTGCTCATTGAGCGCTCCAAGGTTCCCTTTGACCGCAATGACGACGGCAGCTTCAACCTCACGCGCGAAGGCGGGCACTCCGCCCCCCGCATCCTGCACTGCCGCGACTATTCCGGCCGCGCCATGATGGACGGCCTGACGGCCCAGGTCATGGCGCATCCCCGCATCACCCGGCTGCACCGCCGCGCCGCCATCGACCTTCTGACAAGTCACCACCACGCCAAAAAATCGCAACTGCGCTACGAGGTCGATAACCGCTGCCTGGGAGCCTATGTGCTCAACGAGGACAGCGGCGAGCCCGAAACCATCCTGGCCGACTGGACAGTGCTTGCCACAGGCGGCGTGGGGCAGGTTTTTTTGCATTCCACCAACGCGGCCGGTTGCGTGGGCACGGGCGTGTCCATGGCTTTTCGCGCCGGCGTGTCGCTGGCCAATCTGGAATTCATGCAGTTTCACCCCACTGCCCTGTATGAAGAGCGCAGCACCCGCCGCTCCCTCATCACCGAGGCCATGCGCGGCGAAGGCGCGCGCCTGCTCAATCACAAAGGGCAGCCCTTCATGAAAGACTACGATCCACGCGCGGATCTCGCCCCGCGTGACGTGGTGTCGCAAGCCATGATGGACGAAATGCTGCACAACGGCGCGCCCTGCCTCTTTCTGGACGTAAGCGGCGTGCAGCAGGATTTGCCCACGCGCTTTCCCACCGTGTTCCAGAAATGCCTTGAAGCGGGCATCGACATCCGCCGCGAACCCATCCCCGTGGTGCCAGCCGCCCACTATTTCTGCGGCGGCGTCCTCACGGATATACGCGGACGCACGTCCATGCGCGGCCTTTACGCCATTGGCGAATGCGCCTGCACGGGCCTGCACGGGGCCAACCGCCTTGCCAGCACGTCCCTGCTTGAGGCCCTTGTGTGGGGCGTCAGTTGCGGCAATGACCTGTCCCGCCGCCTGAACAGCGAGAGCGGCCTTTCCAAAAGTCTCGCCGCCTCCATCCCCGACTGGCTGCATGAAGGCGACGAGCGGCGCGACGACCCGGCCCTGGTGGCGCAGGACTGGGCCAATATCCGCAACACCATGTGGAACTACGTGGGCATTTCGCGCACTGAAGCCCGCCTGCGCCGGGCTTTTGAAGACATGCGCGACCTTGTGCGCCATATACATGACTTTTACAAGCATACACGCATTTCCCGCCGTCTGGTGGACCTTTTTCACGGTTCGCAGACGGCCTACGCCATCACCCAGGCAGCCATGCGCAACCCCACAAGCCTGGGTTGCCATCAACGGGTGGACTGACAAAAAACCCGCAAAAAGTCGCCAGGGCTGGCGCGGCTTAACCGTCCGCCAGCCATCACATAAAGGAAAACCCTCCTCATGAAAAAACTGCTGAAGACATTGATCATACTGACCATTCTGGTCGCTGGCGGCCTGACCGCTCTGGGGTTCGGGCTGCGCTCCACCATACAGGAGCAGGTTCTCAATGGGCTCAGCAACCTGTCCCGCAGTCCCCAGGGCAAGCCCTATGCCGCTTCGGTCGATCAGGTGGAATTCTCGCCCTTTACGCGCGAAATTTTCATCCGTGGGCTGGCGTTGCGTGGCGAGCAGGCCAACGGGCCGGAAACCTGGCTTGCCTCTGAAATCTCTTTTCGGCTGCCCCTGCGCATGCTGCTGGCCCTCACGCCCCTGCGGATCATGATCCTTAAAGGTAATGAGCCTATGGACATTGCTGAAAATGTGGTGGTGCGCAATATCGCCATGACCACACCCTACAGCCGCGTCCTGGTGCAACGTGAGGAGATGGACGTCATCCGCGCCACGCCCTTTGTCATCGGTCAGGCCCTTGAAGGGCACGAGCCCATCGACATGATCACCGCCACCTACGAGATGGGGGCGGACACTACCAGCGCCCACTTTGTCAGCGCGGACATCATCGACGCCAACGGCTCCGTCAGGGTGAGTTTCAAGGAAATGCGCATGTCCGGCTGGAAGGGACGCTCCATAGCAAGCCTTGCCATTGATAATATGGAAGTCCGTATAGGCGGGGCGCAGACCATGGCCGTCGGCCGCATGCTTCAGGAAGGAATAGCCCTGCCTGAAGAGGACATGATGCGCCAGCTTGTGTCCCTCAGTGAAAATCCTGAAGCAGAGCAAACCCAGGAGCAGCTGATCCCGCTCATGGAAACCATGCTTAATTATGATCCGCCCCTGCTGCGCAAATTTCAGGCCACCGACATGACCTTTGCCGTGGATACAAGCTCCGTGCAGGTCAAGGAAACCCAGTTTGAATGGTTCTCAAACGCGCCCACGCACACCAAAAGCACCATCGTCGGCCTTACCGCTTCTTCCGGTCTGCTTCACACGGTGCTGGGCATGACCCTGCCCCCCCTGAACATGGATATGGTCTTTGAATCCCGCACCACGGGCACTGTCAGCCATAAAACAGCCGACGTACGCATGCCGGGTCTGGGTCAGGTTGCCTGCTCGCTGAACATGAACGACAAACCCGGCCCCCGCATGGCCGAGGAACTTTTCACCCAGAGCTTCAGTGATTTCACGCTGAGCTACAAGGATGACGGCGCTCTCGCATGGACGGGGCTGAACCTTTTTCCGAACGTGCCGCAGGCAGCGGCCACCATTCAAGCCCTCGCCGCTTTGCCCAGCATCAGGGACACCCCGCAGAACGCGGTCATACGCCAAAACCTGCAAGCCTTTGCCGCCAGACCCGGCAGCCTTGACATCAAGACCACTCCCGGGCGCACGGTGCTTGTGCTTGACCTCATTGCCGTGCTGGACAATCCCGGCATGCTGTTTACCATATCAGGCAGCCCCGGGGATCATGCCCTGGTGGAGCAGATGGAAACGCTGCGCCTGACGTTTGAGGCCATACGGGCCATGAACGCGCAGCAGCAACAGCAGCAATAATAAAGGTTTTGCGTAACGAGGCTCCCGGTTACACGGCAAAACAGCTGGGCAGGCGCTCCGGACGCGCTCTGCGTCCGGCTGGCGACATGGCTGACAACCCGGCTGGTCAGGTGGCGGCTACCACACTGGCGACCTGGCTGCGACCTGACTGCGACCCGGCTGCGACCCGGCAGTCCCCGTGCTGGCAACCTGCCAGGCAATCCGGCAGGCTACGGGCAGCAACCATACTGGCGGCCTGGCCAGCGGTCATGCCGACGGCCTGGCCAGCAACCCGGCAAGCCCACCGAAAAACACGGCGGGCCGCCTTGCGCATACGCCGCAAAGGCTTGACGCCGGAGGCTCGCGGGCGCAAACTGCTGACCTGCAATACTTCATGCTGTCGCACTCCGACGGACGGAACGGCAACCGTATATCTACGGCGCAACAGGAACACGCATCATACGGCGCGTAAACCACGAGGAACAGCCACATGCTCAACAAGTTTCGCCTGCTCACCCCCGGCCCCACGCCTCTGCCGGAGCGCGTGCGCCTTGTTCTGGCCAGGGATATGATCCACCACCGCAAGGGTGAATTCAAAGAAATCATGGCGCAGGTGCAGGTCGGCCTCAAGACGCTTTTCGGCACCACCAGCACGGTGCTGCCCCTGTCCTGTTCCGGCACGGGAGCCATGACGGCCGCCGTGTACAACCTTTTTGCCCCCGGCCAGAAGGTTCTGGTGGTCGAAGGCGGCAAATTTGGTCAGCGCTGGCGCGAAATCGCCATTTCGCACGGCCTTGAGGTACAATCCATCATCGTGCCCTGGGGCGAGGTGGTCACGGCTGAGGCCGTGCAAGCCGCCCTTAACGCCGATCCGTCCATTGCAGGCGTGCTCATACAGCTTTCCGAAACGTCCACGGGCGTTTTGCACCCGGTGGAAGAAGTGGCCCGCATCACGCGCGACAGCCAGGCCCTGCTGCTGGTGGACGGCATCTCTGCGGTGGGCCTTTCCCCCTGCCCCATGGATGAATGGGGCGTGGACTGCCTGCTCACGGGTTCGCAAAAAGGCCTCATGCTGCCACCCGGCCTGGCCCTGCTTGCCCTGTCCGAGCGGGCCTGGGCCTGCGCTGAAAAGCTGACTCCGGGCTGCTTTTACTTCAATCTGATAAAAGAGCGGGAATACGTCCACAAAGGGCAGACCCTCTTTACCTCGCCCGTGGGGCTTATCCTTGGGCTCAAGGAAAGCCTGGACATGCTGCTGGAAAACGGCCTCAAGGCCCTGTACGCCAAGCAGTGGGCGCTGACCATGCTGACCCGCGCCAGCCTTACGGCCATGGGTCTGGAACTTTTTGCCAAGGAACACTTTGCCTGGGGCATTACCAGCGTGCTGCTGCCCGACGGCGTCGACGGCGTCGAGGTTCTGCGCATGGCGCAGGAAAAGCACGGCGTGTCCATGGCTGGCGGGCAGGATCACTTCAAGGGGCGTATGGCCCGCGTCGGGCATATGGGCTGGGTGGACTGGGCCGATGTGGTGGCGGGAATTTATGCCCTCAACGACTGCCTGTGCGCCGTGGGCGGGTACTGCGGCTCGCGCGACTATCTGGAACAGGGGCTGGCCGCATACAGGGCCGCGCTGGCGGGAGAACCGGGCGAGCCCTTGTCCCTGGTGTACAACAGCTAGACAGTGTCGTCACGAGCGCCTTTTCAGGCATCTCTCCGTCGAACTTCGCCTTTTATTCCGGTCGAGTACCATCAGAGTACGCTCCATACATAAAAGGCTTGTTCTCCTTGATATGACTGAAAATTCATCTCGTGCCTACACTGTCTAGGGAACGCTGATTTATTTCCCTTGGCGGACTTGCTTCACTTTTTTTGAAACAGGAGTGGACTTTTCCGTCCCCGACTGTTTCAAAAAAAGATCGCGCCTTGCCAAAGGAAATACCAGCGCGTTTCCAGAAGGCTTTTTATTCAGTGCCTCCCCAGGGCAGATTACCTTTGAAATGCTTCATATTTCAAAGGTTTCATTCAGCCAAAAAATGCGATTTTCGGCTGAAACCACGCCACATTGTGGCGCGCTGCACATTCGTGCAGCGTTAGAGCATTTACCTTTTTTCAAAGTTAAAATGCTCTGGAACAGATTACCCTTGAGAATGCGCATTCTCAGATGTATGTACAGGTATAGAAGGTGCGGTACGCCGTGAGGCGCTGTCAGCGCGGAAACCCGCGTCATCGCCGCCACGGCGCGCGTACGCGCATGCCGCCAGAGCCGTTTCAAAGTGAAATCGCCCTGGAATTTGCCCCCAACCGAGTACCACGGCGCTACTTGCCGCGCCTGCCAAGCCGGGCGCAGCGCGCCACGAGGTCACCATGAGCCAGAAACCCTGTGGATGCTCATCCGGGCCCATGCCTGAAGTGACGTTTTCTACCTTTATTCTTTCGCTGGCCTCATCAGCGCTGGTGCACCTGGGTGAAGTTCCCAGCCCTGACACCGGAGCCACGGAGGTCGATCTGCCCCTGGCCAAGCACAGCATCGACGTGCTTGAGATGCTGCACGACAAAACGCAGAACAACCTTGACGACCAGGAACGAAAGCTGCTTGAAGGCATACTCTACGAGCTGCGCCTGAAATTTGTCATAAAGTGCGGGCCCAATTGCGAATGCCTGTCCGGCAAAGAGCGAAAGCCCGCGTAACGCCCGCTTGAGCGCCTTCCGGCGTTTGCGGTAGCGGTGCTATGACCACGGGGCGCGCCTGCCCAGTGCGGCTGGCGTTCTATGTACTTTTTCAGATGCCTTTGCGGCGTGTTATGGAAACGCTGATGTATTCCGTTTGACGGACTTGCTCCACTTTTTTTGAAACAGTCGAGGACGGAAGAGTCCACTCCTGCTTCAAAAAAAGATCGCGCCGTGTCAAACGAAACAACTGCGCGTTTCCAAAAGGCTCTTTAATCAGTGTTTTCTTATAAGGACTGGGCATGAAGACATTCAAAGCGGGTCTGGTGGGCATTACGGGATATGCGGGCATGGAACTGGCGCGGCTTCTGGCGAGCCATCCTTGCATGCGCCTCAGCATGGCCTGCTCACGGGCCGAGGCGGGCAAACGCCTGGGCGAATACTATCCTTTTCTGGAGCATATGCCCGGATCGGACATTGTCATAAGCGTTTTTGATGCGGAACTGGCCGCCAAAGAATGCGACGTGGTCTTTCTTGCCGTGCCTGCGGGCACAGCCATGGGCATGGCCGCGCCGCTGATCAAGGCCGGAACCAGGGTTGTGGATCTTTCGGCCGACTTTCGCCTGCGCGATCCCGAAATCTATACTGCCTGGTACAGGCAGGAACACACCCACAAGGACATCCTGCACAAGGCCGTGTACGGCCTGCCCGAACTGTATGCGGCCGAGATATCCCGCGCCAGCCTCATCGCCAACCCCGGTTGTTACCCGACCTCGGTGATTCTGGGCCTGTACGCGGCAATCAAGAACGGCCTTGTGCATACAGACGACATTGTGGTGGACGCCAAATCCGGCGCCACGGGCGCAGGGCGCAAAGCCGCCGTCGGCACGCTTTTTTGCGAGGTGTCGGACAATTTCCGCGCCTATGGCCTGCCCACCCACAGGCATACCCCGGAAATCGAGCAGGAAGTTTCCCTGCTGGCCGGGCATGAGGTGCGCCTCTCATTCAATACCCACATCCTGCCGCTCAACAGGGGCATTTTGTCCACCATCTATACGAAGCTGAAAGACCCTGCCACCACGCTGGCTCAGGTGCGCGAGGCCTTCATGAGCACCTGGGCGCACAGCCCCTGGATACGCGTGCTGCCCAAGGGCTCACTGCCAGAAACCCGCTTTGTGCGCGGCAGCATGTTCTGCGACCTTGGTCTTGTGGTAGACCCGCGTACGGGCAGGCTCACCATTTTGTCGGCCATCGACAATCTGTGCCGTGGCGCTTCGGGGCAGGCCCTGGCCAACGCCAACCTCATGTGCGGCCTGCCCGTGGGCACCGGCCTCGACATGCTGGCTCCCCTGGCCTGAGGCAGGTGCAGGTACAGGGATTTTTTGCACTCCGGCAGGGAGACAGGTTGTACGCCAGACGGATTCCGCACTCTGTCACACCGCAGTAAGCCTTATGCGGCTGACAGAGGCGACGGCTCGTCTTGCGCAACGGCTTCTCCCTGCCGGAAAACACGAATTTCAATGTCATGCGTTTCCCTAACGTAGCACTGCTTAAAGAGCCTCCTGGAAACGCGCAGTTATTTCGTCTGGCAAGGCGCGAACTTTTTTTGAAGCAAAAGTGGACTCTTCCGTCCTCGACTGTTTCAAAAAAAGTTGAGCTACGCCGCCAAACGGAATACATCAGCGTTTCCCTAACGTACACAGCCACCAAGGGTTCATCATGCAACTGGAACAAGCCTTTCAGGATCCCCAGCTCTGCCGCGGCCTGCTGGACCGCCTCAACCGTGCGTTGGACGGGCGCTCCATGCGCTTTATGGAAGTGTGCGGCACCCATACGGTATCCATTTTTCAGAGCGGCCTGCGCTCTCTGCTCCCCGACACGGTGGCCCATCTTTCCGGGCCGGGCTGTCCCGTCTGTGTCACGCATGACGCTGAAGTGGCCGCCTTTCTTGATCTGGCTGAGCGCGACAGGGTCATTATCGCCACTTTTGGGGATCTTTTGCGCGTTCCCGGCCCCGGCGGACGCAGCCTCAAGCACGCACAGGCCCAGGGCGCGCGCGTGGAGATCATCTATTCACCCCTGGACGCCCTGACCCTGGCGGAGCAAAACCCCGGCGACACCGTGGTTTTTCTGGGCATAGGCTTTGAGACCACGGCCCCCACCGTGGCCGCCACCCTGCTGACGGCCCGCCAGCGCAAGCTTGAAAATTTCTGCGTACTTTCCCTGCACAAACTGGTTCCCCCGGCGCTGCGCGCCCTGCTGGACGACAGCCAGTGCGCTGTGGAGGCTTTTTTGCTGCCGGGGCACGTGTCCACCATCCTTGGGCTGGAGCCTTACGCCTTTCTTGCGGATAAATACCGTGTGCCCGGTGTGGTGGGCGGCTTTCAACCCGCCGACATCCTTCTTGCCCTGTGCATGATGGCCGAACAGATACGCGACAATGCCCCGGCCGTGGTCAATGCCTATCCCCGGGCTGTGGGCAATGAGGGCAATCCTCGCGCCCGCGCGCTGCTGGATCAGTTTTTCACCCCTGCGGACGCCCTGTGGCGCGGCATTGGCAGCATTCCGATGAGCGGCCTCACCCTGCGGCCGGAATACCAGGATCTGGACGCCATGGTGCGCCTTGATCTCAAACTGCCCGATGTGCCTCCCCTGCCCGGCTGTCGTTGCGGGGACGTGCTCAAGGGCCGCATGGCGCCGCCGGACTGTCCCCTGTTTGGCAAAAAGTGTACCCCTGCCACGCCCGTGGGGCCGTGCATGGTGTCGACCGAGGGCAGCTGCGCCGCCTACTTCAAATATTCGGAGAGATAATGGAAGACTGTCTTCTTCTGGATGCGGGCAGCGGTGGCCGCGCCTCGCAGCGTCTTGTGTCCCAGTGCTTTTTCCGCCACTTCGCCAATCCTTTGCTGGAGCGCATGGATGACGCGGCCCTGCTGACCGACATTCGCGGCCCTCTGGCCATGAGCACAGACTCCTACACCGTGACGCCCCTGTTTTTTCCCGGCGGCAGCATCGGCAGCCTGGCCGTGCACGGCACCGTCAATGACGTGGCCATGCTGGGCGCTCGCCCCCGCTACCTCAGTTGCGCCTTCATCCTTGAAGAAGGCCTTGCGCTGGAAACGCTCGAGCGCGTCACCGCCGACATGGCGGCTGCGGCCCGCGAAGCCGGGGTGCTCATCGTCACTGGTGACACCAAGGTTGTCCCCAGGGGGGCCTGCGACAAAATATTTATCAATACCACTGGCATAGGCGAAGTTTTCGCCAATCCTGCCCCGTCAGGACACAGCGCGCGCCCCGGTGACGCGGTGCTGGTGAGCGGAGCCATGGGCGATCACGGCCTCACGGTGATGGGCAGCCGCGAAGGGCTGTCGTTTCTGACGGACGTGGCTTCGGATTCCGCACCCCTCAACCACATGATCGCGGACATTTTCGAAGCCGCCGGTGAAGTGCATGTGCTGCGCGATCCCACGCGCGGCGGTCTTGCCACCACGCTGAACGAGATTGCCGAACAGTCGCAAATGGGCATTCTTCTGGACGAAACGGCCATTCCCGTGCACGAGGCCGTGCGGAACGGCTGTTCGTTTTTGGGGCTGGACCCCCTGTATCTGGCCAATGAGGGCAAATGCATCTGCATCGTGCCCGAGGACAGGGCCGATGCCGCGCTTGAGGCCATGCGCCGCTCGCCCTATGGCAAGGAGGCTGCGCGCGTGGGCACGGTCACGGAGGGCAAGGCGCAGGTGAGCCTGCAAACCCGCATCGGCGGCCGCCGCCTGCTGGGCATGCTTGAAGGGGCGCAATTGCCGCGCATTTGCTGATGGCGAGGATCCCCGCGCTTTATGCGCACTATCTATGCCGCTCACGGATGATGCGCATTCGGCTGCGCCGCTCATAATGCCGTGTGCGCAAACCAGCCACAGACACAACGACAAAAGCCAGCAGTTCCCGATCATAGGGGAATTGCTGGCTTTCGTTTTATATGATGCTGTTTCGCCCAAGGGAACGCGCAGTTATTTCGTTTGGCAAGGCGCGAGCTTTTTTTGAAGCAGGAGTGGACTCTTCCGTCCTCGACTGTTTCAAAAAAAGTGAAGCAACGTCGCCAAGCGGAATAAATCAGCGTTCCCCTAGGGGGTGGGGGCGTGGGGGAGGATACCCTTTTTCAAAAGGGTCCCTCCCCCACAAAACACTTCCCACCCGCAAAGCATTTCAAAGTGAACTTGTTCTAGTCGTTGCTCACGGGTTTTCTGCTGATGATCAGCGACATATAGGGCGGGGTGCCTTGTTCCGGGTCCAGCCCGTGGCGCAGATTTTCGGCGGGCTGCTCCACATGGCTGGCCAGAATACAGGAGTCCAGCCTTCCTGTGGCGCGCAGGGCGTCCGCAATGGCCGGAAGGTTGCGGTACGCCTTGAGGATAACGGCGGTATCAGCCCCATCAAGGGCTTTTTCAAGCTCGTCGCGGCTGTTGATGCCGGGAATGATGCGCAGGGTTTCGCCGTTCTCGCACAAAATGACGCCCGCGCGCGCGGCTGCCGCCTGAATGGAGGTAATGCCGGGGATGATCTCAATGGGCAGGTGCGGCGCGCGCTCCCTGAGTGTCTGCATGAGATAGCCAAAGGTGCTGTAGACAAGGGGATCGCCAATGGTCAGAAAGGCCGCGTTTTCGCCGCCTTCCAGGACTTGCTGCGTTTTTTCGGCGGCCACGCGCCAGGCATCGCGCAGCACGGCGCGGTCCCGCGTCATGGGAAATTCCAGACGCAGCATGCGCGCGTCGGCCCGCAAGTGTGGCCGGGCGGTTTCCAGCGCGGCGGAATAGTCATTTTTGGGCGAAGCCGCCGCCAGAATCACGTCCACCTTGCCAAGGGCATTCACCGCCCGCAGCGTCAGCAGGTCCGAAGCGCCTGGCCCGACGCCCACGCCGTACAAAACTCCTGTCATGCTCAGCTCTCTTGTCCTGTGATCAGAATGTCAGGTTACGAAAAAATCAAGGGAAATAACGGAAAATCAGTGTGCCGCCCCGGGGTGCAAAAACCACCCCAGCTCTTCGGCGGCGTCCACAGAGCGCGGCCCTGGGCGGGCAAAAAGCTCTTCGTCCACCGTGAGCACCCTGCCCTCGCGCACAGCGCGCAGATCCTTGTAATGCAGGCGCTGATCCAGGGGCTGGGGATCGGGGTTCATAGGGCCGCTCTGGATGATGTACACATCCGGGTCAGCAGCCAGCAGGGCTTCTTCATTGAAGCGCACCAGCTTTTTTTCGTCCGTGACCACATTCCGTCCGCCAGCGCGGGATATGATGTTGTCCACAATGCCGCCCTGCCCCGCCGCCAGCAGATTGGGGTACCGCACCTCATAAAAAACACGAATTGGCTTCTGATCCTTGTAGCGGGCCTCAAGGTCAGCGAGCCGCGCATGCCACGCGCCTGTCAGCCCGGCGGCTTCAGCCTCGCGTCCGGTGAGCTGGCCGAGCTTTTGCAGCACGCCAAACATCTGCTCAAAGGAATTCATTTCAAAAACAAGCACGTTCAGGCCAAGGGCACGCAAGGCCTCGGTCTGCAACAGCGCTTCGTTGCGCCCGGCAAGCTGGATGACAAGGTCGGGCGACTGCTGCACGATAAGTTCGGCATTGGGGCGCATATGGGTGCCTATGGCGGGCAGATGCTCCAGACCGGGGATATTTGCGTCAGCCACGGTGCGGGCCGCGAGACTGTCGCCAGCGCCCAGCGCCAGCAAAAGCTCGTTAAAGGCTCCGTAGAGGGCTATGATGCGCTTTGCCGGAGCGTCCAGACGCACCTCATGCCCCGTGTCGTCACGCACGCTGACCGGGACAAAGGCGGATGTGGAGGGGGACGCCGACGCAGTGGCAGTAACGGCCGGGGTGGGTTGTTGCGCCGATTCAGCGGCCAGCGTCTCGGTTGGCGAAACCAGCGACAGCGCCAAAGCTGGCGGCAGGGCCAAAACCAGGGCCAGCGCCAGCGTCGGCAGAGCATGGGTCGGCAGGACACGGGTCGCCTGGGCATGGGTCGGCAGGGCATGCGACAAAGCCGTCATGACTGCGGGGGCCATGCGCCCGCGCCAGCAGCGCCTGAGGCAGGCCCCAAAGCGGGTGCGGCAAAACGCCGATAGGGATATCATAAAGGGCACTGAGCTTCTCCTCGGTAAAAACCGCATCCACCGGGCCGTCAAAAACAAGCCTTCCGGCCTTGAGGCCCAACAGCCTCGTGGCATAGATGGCCGCCAGGTTACAGTCGTGCACGGCCATGAGCACGCAGGCCCCGGCAGCGCGACGGCGTTCCAGCAAATCAAAAAGTCCGGCCATGCGGGCCATGTCCAGCCCTGAGGCCAGTTCGTCCAGCAGCAGGAGCGGGCTTTCCTGCGCCAGGGCGCGGGCCAGCAGCACTCTTTGCAGCTCGCCGCCCGACAGTTCCGCAAGGCGACGCGGAGCCAGCGCTGCAGCGCCGCAGGCTTCCAGGGCCTCGTCCACCGCCGCGTAATCCCTGCTGCCATAACAGCCCAACCACGAAAGGTGCGGATACCGCCCAAGCAGGGCCATCTGCCGCGCCGTAAGCTCACGCGGGTACTCGCCGCCCTGCGGCACCACAGCCGCCAGCCGCGCTCGCTGGCGCGGCTTCATGGCCGCCAGCGACCTGCCCTGAAGAAAAATCTCCCCTTCCTGCGCGTGCAGCACGCCGGAAAGGCTGCGTAACAACGTGGTCTTGCCGCTGCCGTTGGGGCCAAGCAGGGCCAGACATTCACCGCCACGCGCCGCAAAACTCACGCCCTGCAATACTGGCCGCTCCCTGTAACCGGAGCGCAGGTTGCGCACCTCAAGCATGGGCGGGGTCGCGCTCTGCTTCATGGACGCCTCCGCACCAGCAGGGCAAAAAATGGCCCGCCAAGAAGCGCGGTGACCACGCCCACGGGCAGTTCCTGTCCGCCGTCCAGCACACTGCGGGCCAGCACGTCGGCCCAGACCAGCAGCACGCCGCCGCCAAAAAACGCTCCGGCCAGCAGGGGGCCGTGACCGCAGCCCAGCACAAGGCGCAGCACATGTGGCACCACCAGCCCCACAAAGCCGATGACCCCGGCCACCGCCACGCAACCCGCCGTCATGCAGCTTGCCCCGGCCAGCAGCCAAAGCCGCGCGCGACCCACATTCAGCCCAAGCTGGGCGGCCTGTTCGTCGCCCATGGTCAGAACGTCCAGCGCGCGCCAGCCCAAGGCCACAGCGATCAGGCCAGGCACGAACGTTGCCAGCAGCAGGGGCAGACTGTCCCAGCCGCGCCCCTGAAATGATCCCATAATCCAGAAAACAATGCTGGTTACGGATTCTTCATTAAGCGCCTTGATCAATGCCACCAGCGCCCCCAGAAAGGCCGCCACGGCAATGCCAGCAAGTATGACGCTCTCACGCCTGAAGCCGCCGTCGCCCCTGCCAAGCCACAAGGCTCCGGCCAGGGCCAGCAGCGCGCCCGCCAGAGCCGCCGGAGCCACCAGGGCCGCAGGTCCTGGCAGGGAAATGTGCATTGCCGCCAAAAGGCCGCTCAGCGCCCTGCCCGCAACGCCGCCAAGGGCGATGGCGATACTTGCCCCGCAGGCCGCGCCCGCCGAAATCCCCAGGGTAAAGGGGTCGGCAAGAGGGTTGCGCAAAACCCCCTGCAGGGCCACGCCCGCCACGGCCAAAGCGCCGCCGCACAGGGTAGCAAGGCACACGCGGGCAAGACGTATCTGCCCCACCACCAGCATGAGCGACGCATCCTGCGGCGGCTCAGCCAGCCCCAGCTGCGCCGCCAGAGCGTGAAAAACCTGACCCGCCGCCAGCGGAACCGGCCCGGGCAGGCAGGCCAACGGCAGGGAAACAAGCCACAGCGCGGCCAAGGCCGCGAACGCGGGCCACAGGCGCACGGATGACAACCCGGAGGGAGAAGAGGAATGTGATGTCGCGGTCATGCCCGCCCTTTGAAGGCCCAGCGTGGAGCGCGTGGGCATAAAAAAAGCCCCTTCCCGCATGAAGCAGCTGTTGCTTCATGAAGGAAGAGGCCCGTATTTCCTCAATCCTGCCGACAAAATCCCGTTGCCGTGGCGGCTCATGCCGCTGCCATGCCTCCTGTTTACCACGTGAAAGGCGGAGCATGGGGCAAGGCAGGTCTTCCGGCTTGGCTCCCTCTCACCGGCCTTCCCGTTTCCAGTGGCGCTGTGTGGTGCGAGGTTGGCGAGCCTTACGGCGGCGGGTCCGCTCCCGCATTTAACGGGATTCCCTTTTCAAGCCGGGCAACCCGGCTACCATTGCCGCGCCTACTGTAGGCGGGGGCGGCAAGCCTGTCAATGCCGTGATGGCGGGCCAGAACCACAGGGCAGGCGGCCCTGCGCCATGAGCGGCCCTGCGCCATGAGCGGCCTGCAGCCGGGCTGGCAGCCGTCTGAGCTGCAAAACATCCCGCCAGCCTACGCCGATGCCCGAACACCCTTCAGTTTTTCTGAATCCAGATGATGCTGGCCTGACGGCCCGAAGCCCTGGCGCAACGGTAGGAGAAAAACTGGTCGTTGTTGCTGGCAGTGCAGATATCCAGACCAAAGATATTACGTGCCGGAATACCCGCCTGCACAAGCTGATGGCGGGTCAATCCCCAAAGATCCATGGTGCGGCTTTCTTCGTCAAACCAGGGCACGAACTGCGGCCCCCATTCCTTGTCAAAATTGATGAATTCAGCCTTGCCGGGGCCAAGACTCGGCCCACGGACGGCAAAGACGTCCTGCGGCCTGATGTCGTAGCGCTCGCAAAAGCGCACAACGCCTGAAAGGGGAAAGTCGCAGCGGTTGCCGCGCCAGCCTGCGTGCATGGCCGCCACGTATCTGCCGCTTTTATGCGCCAGCAAAATGGGCTGGCAGTCCGCGGTCTTGATGAGCAGGCCCAGGCCGGGTTCGGCCGTGGCCATGCCGTCCCCCTCTTCCACCGCCACCGCGTCACAGGGCACAGGAGTCGGCTCAAAGGCCATGACATCGCCGTGCACCTGCTGCAGTTCCGCCCAGTGGCGCAAACCCCGGGATTGCAGGCCCGCCAGCAGGCTCTCACGGTTGGCCGCCACCAGGGCCGCGTCATCACCCACGCTGAAGGAAATATTGCCGCCGCCATACTCTCCACGGCACACGCCGCCGGGGCGGGTCTGAAAGGCGCATCGCACGGAATCCAGGCCGGGAAACACAAAAGGGATATAGCTTATAGGCACAACAGACGCTCTTCGGTGCATAGATGGTGAACCCGCTGATCCCAGGGGGCCAGGGGCAAGGGAGGGACAAGCTGAAAATCGAAACAGAAGCCCACGCGTGGGCACTCAAGCCCGGCCTGTAAAAACCGGTCATAATACCCACCGCCGTATCCAAGGCGGCCGCCTTCAAGATCAAAAGCCAGGCCGGGCAGCACCATCAGCGAGGGGGCAAACGCCGCGCCGCCCTCCGTGGAGTGAACCCTGCCCGCGCCAGCGGCCACGTCCTCAGGGCCAAAACCCGGCAGATCCGCTTCCGGCTCAACAAGGCCAAAAGGGCCGGGCCGCAGTTGCTCACGGCTGACGCAAGCCACGAAATCCATAAAGCCGGGTTGTCCGCGCCGGACGCGCGGCAGCCAGAGGGTGCGCCCTTCGCGCCATGCCGCTTCCAGCAGCAGGCCGGTGCCGAGTTCGTCCTTGATGCCCACGTAAAGCGCCACTGATGACGCCTGACGCCAGCAATCAGACTGAAGCAGTCTTTCTTGCGCCGCCACGGCCCGCTCACGGGCAAGGTGTTGGGACTGCTCACGGCGAAGCCTGGTCATGCGTTCGCGCAGAGCCTGTTTGCGGGCAGCCACCGCATCCAGCGGCAGCGGCCGCGCGGCTTGCACAGAGGGATTTTCACTCATGGCGGGCCTTTCCTTATGTACTGAAGTATGGCAGCATTATTGCAGCGTCAATATAACAAAGGACACGCCACCATGCCAAGCTCTACCGACCAGGATTACCTCTGGATCGCCGTTGGCGACATACATGACGAAACCGATCGTTTTGCCAAGATTCCCGAACTGAGCCAGGCCGACGGCATCATCGTCACCGGCGACCTCACGGTGACAGGCGGCGTCAAACAGGCAGAACAGGTCATGGACGTCCTGCGTAGCTATAATCCTATGATTCTCGCGCAGATAGGCAACATGGATCGCCCTGAAGTGGATCAGTGGCTCAGTGAAAAAGGCTGGAACCTGCACACTGTAACGCGCGAGCTTACGCCGGACACGGCCATCTTCGGGGTTGGCGCTTCCACCTTCACGCCCTTTGGCACGCCCAGCGAATATCCTGAATCAGCTTTCGCCGCATGGCTTGAAGCCTGCTGGCAGAAGGCCCGCGCCTATCCGCACAGAGTGCTTGTGTCGCACAACCCGCCCAAGGATACGGCCTGCGACGTCATACCCGGCGACGTGCATGTGGGTTCCACCGCGGTACGCGAATTTCTTGAAGAAGCCCAGCCGGACATCTGCCTGTGCGGGCACATTCACGAGGCACGGGCCGTAGACCGCGTGGGCCGCACCATTGTGGTCAATCCCGGCGCTCTGGCGCAAGGGGGCTATGTTCTTTTGCGCTATAATTCCGGCCAGTTGTCCGCTGAACTCAAGGTGCTGGAAGAAGAAGAATAGCGCCAATCCGGGATAAACGACGCTCCTGGCCGCACGCAGGCATTCGCCGTGGCGGCCTTTTTTTATTCTGGCGCAAGACCCGGCCGTGGCGGCCTTTATTTTATGGTGTCGCCAGCCCTGGAACAGATGGACTTTACACTGCTTCACATTCCAGCGTTTTCATTCCCCCGAAAAATACGATTTGCGGGAGCCGTCAGCGCGGCTGCCACAGCCTCAGTCCATTGCAAGAACAGCCTCGGCATGTTCCTGTAAAAATTGGGGCAGCCGGGCCAGCAATTGGGCCACCTGCGTGCCGGGGTCGGGCGCACAGTAGCGCGCCAGAAGCCGCGCCAGACGCGCTGCGGCGAGGCTGGCCCTGCACAGGGGAATCCCCCCGGCCAGCAGGGCCGTCACAAGGCCCGTCACAAGGTCGCCTGTACCGCCGATGCACTCCATGGCCGGTTCCGAGGGTTCCTCGATGGTCGCGGCAAGGCGTCCTTCGCAGACGATATGATCGGCGCGGCCCTTGATGATGAGGTTGGCCGGGCAGTTGCCGTGCGCCTGGGCGCGGGCCAGCAGACCGGGAATATCCTCTTCCTCGGCCAGCAAAAATCCTCTGGTATAAAAAGGGTGCGGCGCTTTTTCGTCAGCCAGAAAGGCCATTTCGCCCAGGTCGGGCGTGAAAAGGTCGTAGGCGTCGGCGTAACCGCTCATCTTGGCCACGTACATGAAGCCCGCATCGGCCACCAGCAGGGGTGGCGACGGCAAGGCCTGTATGGCCATGAGCACGCGGTTGTGCCAATCCACATCCGGGAAAAGATAGTGGAATGTCAGCCCGCTGGGGGCCAGCGTTGCCGCATGTTCCGTGAGCCACGCATAAAGGGCGCGGCTGCCCGCGCCGGAACCGATGTCACCGGCCAGCAGAAGGCGGGGCGGCTCAAAGCCCAATGCCTCGCAGGCCAGAAGGGCCGTGGCCGCCAGGGCCGCTGTGCCGCGCTGCACAGGCACGGCGCTCCCGTCCGGTAGATGCAGCATGCCGTCTCGCACAGACGACGGCGCCCGCGTTGCCGCCTCGCAAAATCCCATATCCTTATCCGGCAAGGTTCCCGTTATATACCACACGGATACTGCCTCCGCAATTCTTCATAGGCCTTTTGCAGGCTGTAGCAGCAGAGTGTCTGCCCGAGGCTCCGTGGCTCCGGCGCTTCATCCAGCCGCATGCCGCAGAGGCAATGCGCAAGCCAGGGCACATCCGGGCAACCGCCGCCGGAAATATTCACAATGCGGCCGTCGCGCGTGTCCAGGGTGATCTTCATATTGGCGGCGCGCACCATGAGCCAGTGATCCAGACGCTTGACCTGATACAGGGACACGGGCTCAAGCAGCACGTCATGGGCAGTGACGACATTTTCCGGACGGATGCCGGCATTATTGAGAACTTCCAGCACGGCAGTCTGGCTGACCAGTTCAAAAACCACCACCATGTCGCAACCAGTGCGCAATTGCGGCGGCGGCCCCTTGACCTCAACGGCAAGCCCGGCCTGACGGAGCAGGCCCTCGGCCTTGATGACCTCTCCCGTATGGGAAAAGACCAGCAGCCCCCTGTCGCTCAGCGCCTTGCCAGCGCCTGCCGAGCCGGGGGTTTTGTCCGGAACGGGCGGCTCTTTCTTGTCGCGCCATCCGCGCAGGAGGCTGCCCATCCTGTCCAGCAGCCCGCCGGAAGGCTTGTTGTTCGTATTCGGCATGTTGGCCATGTCTGTATCCTGCCGGGCGGGCGGCAAAGCCCGCCCGGCTGTTATTCGCATGAAAAACTGCGGATCTATGTCAGGACTTTGCTATTTCCAGCCGGGTGACGCCCTGCCCTTCGTCAGAACTCGTCACATTGAAGCCCCGGTTGCGGGCCGCGCGGCTGACGTTTTCAAGGCTGGCGTCATTGTCCACCAGCACGCTGAACGAGCTGGCGGCATCGCCCTTGAGGGCATTGAGAAAGAGCAGCACCGGCTGCGGGCAGGAAAGGCCACGGGTATCAATGAGTTCAGACATTACGCGCCTCGCTTGCAGTTGAAAAATCCGACGAACAGACAAATCCCAAGCCCGGCCAGGGTGGCGGCCATGCCGTGGGGGCCGATGCCCGCAGTGCTGGAGGCCATGCCGAAGTTGTGGGCCATGGCCGTGCCGACGATAAGACCCACGGCAAAGACGGCGGCGTCATTGTCGCCTTCTCCGGCCATGAACAACTGGCGACCAGGGCAGCCGCCCGCAAGAGCAAAGGCAAGCCCCGCCGTAACCATGCCCATAAAGTTCCAGAGGTCGTCGGGCTGGGCAACGGGCTGGTTTTCAAAGCCCCAATGGAAGGAGCCCAGGCTGAAATTCATGACCAGAGCCGCCG